>Ga0207876_1000004_pt1 | contig 690618 bp, 695 predicted proteins | sample MalvirmetaMSP146_FD_184237 | JGI IMG/M metagenome (GOLD analysis project Ga0207876, IMG submission 184237) | Marine viral communities from the Deep Pacific Ocean - MSP-146 (SPAdes) | ecosystem: Environmental > Aquatic > Marine > Oceanic | place: Pacific Ocean | collected 2011-07-10
GGCAGGCGGAGCGCCAGGCCGCTAGGCGAGGGTGTCGGCGGTGAAGGTGTCCTTCGGGCTCGGGCCGTACTCGTTCTCTCCCGGCGTGCCGTCGATGAACATGAAGACCAGCAGCACCAGCCCGCCGAAAGGTATGAAGCTGATGAGCAGCCACCAGCCCGACTTGTCCTGATCGTGGAGCCGCCGGATCGTCACGGCGAGATTGGGAATCACCAAGCCAAGCCAGAGGATGGCGAACGGGATCGTCAGGATATTCAGCAGGGCGGTCTGCTCACCGGGATCGGTTGCCGCGCCGACCGCGACGAGCGGCAGCGCAAGAAGGGAGAACAGGATCCACTGGCCCAGCTGGAACAGCCAATATTCCAGCCTGAGCGATCGCCCCTGGAAGTCGGCATAGCGCTTGAGCGGCAAAAACATCCACTGCATCTCTCGAGTCCCCCCGTTTACTTGGCGTCGCATTCGCGCGCCTCGCCCCCCGGACGATTTGCGGAATAGGTCACACTCCCTGTCGCACGGCAAGCATCTTTCTTCGCTGACCGCGCACAAAAAAAGGGGGCCCCGCAGGGCCCCCTTCGTAATTGTAAGTCCGATCCGAAAGATCAGAACTTGAAGCGTGCCATCGCGCCGTAGGTGCGCGGCGCGCTGGGGTAACCCGAGACCGTGCCGGCCTGCGCCACGCCGTCGAACACCGTGATGATGTACTCGTCGTCGAGCAGGTTGCGCGCCCACACGCCGAATTCGAGCCCCATGTCGAGCGACACGGTGGCCGAGGCGTTCACCAGGTTCACTTCACGCATGAAGTTGTTCGGGCCGAAGGTAGGCAGGCCGTTGTTGATCTTGGTGTTGCTCTCGTGGCTGTAGTCGACGCGCGTGAGCAGCTGGTTGCCAGCGCCGAAGTCGAGGATGTGCGTCAGCGACGTGGCGAGTGCCCACTCGGGGATGCCCGCCGGGCGCTGACCGGTCAGGTCGCCGACCGGGCTGTTGACGAAGCTGTCGTACACAGGATCGAGGTAGGTTGCCGCGAAGGTGTAGACCAGCGAGGGAACCGGAGTGACGGTCGAGCTGAATTCGAAGCCCTTGACCGACTGCTGACCGGCATTGGCCAGCGTGAAGCCCGTGCCCGTGAAGGTGAAGCTCTGGAAGCCCTTGATCGTCTGGTCGAACAGCGCGAGGTTGAAGTTCAGCCCCGGCCAGTTGGCCTTCAGACCCAGCTCGTAAACCTCGGCATTTTCCGGGCCCGCAAAGCGCGAACCGGTGGTGAGGTTGACCGTCGCCAGCCCCGCATCGGTGATCGGCGAAGACGGCGCAGCGAAGTTCGAGCGAACCGGACCCGGCGTGTAGTCGGCTGCCAGCGGCTTGGAGTCGCGCGAGAGGTTGACCGAGCTTGCCTTGAAGCCGGTCGCGTAGCTCGCATAGACGTTGATGTTGGGCGAAACTTCGTACGCGACCCGCGCCAGGTAGGTGAACTTGTCGTCGCGCGTCTTGCCGTCTTCGACCGAGTTGGGAACGTCGAGGAAAGGCGGCTGGAACTGGAACGGCGTCAGGCCGAGCAGCGGGTTGGCCGCACTGGTCGCCGCGCCCAGAAGTGCCGCCTGGTTGGCAGCGGGCAGCGCCTGGAACTGAGCCCGCGTGGTCACCGCGCCGGCGGTCGCAAGCGTGATGAACGCATCGACGACGTTGATGTTCGACAGCGGATCGTAGGCCTGGCCGGAGAGCGCGAAGTCCTTCTTGTCGTCGGTGTAGTTGAAGCCACCGGTGAACACGAGGCCGTCGATCGGCTCGAAGTCGAGCGTGCCGAACACGGACAACGCTTCGTTGCTCATCGAATAGTCTTCAGCCGTCAGCGGACCCGCAGCGAAGATGCTGTTCTGCTGCACGCCGAACGGCGCGAGCGCCGCTTCGACCGTGTTGAAGGTGAAGGTCGGGTCGCCGGTCGCCGCGCGCGCCAGCAGGGTGAAGAAGTTGCGCGAGTCCGCACCCGTCGTCAGCCCGCTGATCTGGCTCACGTCTTCGTTGAAGTAGAACCCGCCGAGCAGGAAGTTGAGCGGCCCGTCGAAGTCCGATGCGATCCGCAGTTCCTGCGTGAAGGTGTTGACCTTCTGGTCGCGCGTTTCGCGGACGATGTCGGCGCTGGTGAAGTCGACGTCCTGATCGACGAAGTTCTTCAGCTCGCGATAGGCGGTGATCGAAGTAATGCCGATCGAGCCGCGATCCCAGTCGACCTGGACCGAGCCGCCGTAGTTGTCGACCTTGTTGATCGGTTCCTGGTTCAGGTACGTGTCGTAGCTGAAGAAATCGGTGCTGAGGCCACCGCCCACGCCGACGATGGCCGCAGCCGAAGGCCCGGCGACCAGCGTGCTGACGACGCAGCAGACTTCGTCAATCTTCGAATAGTCGGCGATCGCGCGGATCTTGAGGTCGGCGGTCGGCTCGATCAGCAGCTGGCCGCGTGCGCTCCAGCGGTTGCGATCGGAGATATCTTTGCCGAGGTTGACGATCTCGCCATACCCGTCGCGGCGGTTGTAGCTGCCGTCGAGCGAGAAGGCCATTCCCTCGCCGATCGGGCCGGTAATGTCGCCCTTCACGGTGACGGCGTTGTAGTTGCCGTAGGTCGCTTCGACCGAGCCGCCGAATTCATACTGCGGCTCGCGCGTCACGACCGAGATCACGCCGGCCGATGCGTTCTTGCCGAACAGCGTCGATTGCGGGCCGTTGAGCACTTCGATGCGCTGCACGTTGGCGAGGTCGTTGAGCGACGAGGCCGAGCGCGAACGGAACACGCCGTCGATGAAGACGCCGACCGAAGGCTCGATCCCGAAGTTGTTGTCGCCGTTGCCGAAGCCGCGGATGATGAAGGTCGACGACGACGAGTTCTGCAGCTGGCTGACGCGGAGCGAAGGAGCGACCGTCTGCAGGTCCAGAACGTCGCGGATCTGCGCCTGCTCCAGCGTATCGCCGCTGGTCACGCTCACCGAAACCGGGGTTTCCTGAAGGGTCTGCTCGCGCTTGGTCGCGGTGACGACGATGGTATTGGAGGCTGCCAGCTCGTCCGCAAGGTCTTCCTCGGTCGCCTGCGCGTCCGTTTCGCTCTGGGCATGAGCGACTGCGGGCAGCGCGAGCGCGGCAACCCCGGCAAACAGCGCAGTACGCGAAAACCCGGCAAGGCCGGAGAACTTAGTAGCCATCAGGTGCATCCTCTCTCAGTGATCCCGTGCGCAGTCTTTGCGCTTAACGTGCCGTCAATAAACCGTGGCTGGCAGTCGCTCAACCGCGAAAATGAGGGAAACCGCAGGCTGCGGGCCGATCTGTTGCCAAAACGGCACATTCGTATGCGGCCGAATACGGATGCCGTAGCGGAATGGTACATCTATCGGTCGACTCGTGATGTGTTGCAGCGCAGCAGACTGACCGCTAAGGGCATCGCGAAAGAGTTTGGCGGTCGTTCGCCAGGCACCTCCCTTCTCCTCTCCCCGAAAGCAGTTTAGCCCGTGTCCCTACGCAATATCGCGATCATCGCCCACGTCGACCATGGCAAGACCACGCTGGTAGACCAGCTCTTCCGCCAGTCCGGCACCTTCCGCGAGAACCAGCGCGTCGAAGAGCGCGCCATGGATTCCGGCGACCTCGAAAAGGAACGCGGGATCACCATCCTCGCCAAGTGCACCAGCGTGGAGTGGGAGCATGAGGGCGAAACCACGCGGATCAACATCGTCGACACCCCCGGCCACGCCGACTTCGGCGGCGAGGTGGAGCGTATCCTCTCGATGGTCGACGGCGTCATCCTGCTGGTCGATTCCGCCGAAGGCCCGATGCCGCAGACCAAGTTCGTCACCGGCAAGGCGCTCGCGCTGGGCCTGCGCCCCATCGTGGTGGTCAACAAGATCGACCGCGCCGACGCGCGCCCGCAGGAAGTGCTCGACGAAGTGTTCGACCTGTTCGCCAATCTCGACGCGAACGACGAGCAGCTCGAATTCCCCAGCCTGTGGGCCTCGGGCCGCGACGGCTATGCGAGCGAGGACGAGAACGCGCGCGAAGGCGACCTCCAGCCGCTGTTCAAGCTGATCGTCGACCACGTGCCGCCCCCCGGCCTCGACACCGACGGCCCCTTCGCCTTCCTCGCCACGCTGCTCGACCGCGACAACTTCATGGGCCGCGTGCTCACCGGCCGCGTCCAGCAGGGCAAGATCAAGGTCAACGACCCGATCCATGCGCTCGACCGCGACGGCAAGGTGATCGAAGTCGGCCGCGCGACCAAGCTGATGAGCTTCGACGGGCTCGAGCGCGTCCCGGTCGACAGCGCGCAGGCGGGCGACATCATCGCGATGGCCGGCCTCGAGAAGGCCACCGTCGCCAACACCATCGCCGACCCTGCGGTGAAGGAACCGATCGCCGCGCAGCCGATCGACCCGCCCACGCTCGCGATGCGCTTTGCCGTCAACGACAGCCCGCTCGCGGGCCGCGAGGGCGACAAGGTGACCAGCCGCATGATCCGCGACCGCCTGATGCGCGAAGCGGAAACCAACGTCGCCATCCGCGTGACCGAAGCCGACGACAAGGACAGCTTCGAAGTCGCGGGCCGCGGCGAATTGCAGCTGGGCGTGCTGATCGAGACGATGCGCCGCGAAGGCTTCGAACTCGGCATTTCGCGCCCGCGCGTGCTGTTCAAGGAAGAGAACGGCCAGCGGCAGGAGCCGTACGAAACCGTCGTGATCGACGTGGACGACGAATTCTCCGGCACGGTCGTCGAGAAGATGCAGCGCCGCAAGGCCGAGCTGACCGAAATGCGCCCCTCGGGCCAGGGCAAGACGCGCATCACCTTCTCCGCCCCCAGCCGCGGCCTGATCGGCTACCACGGCGAATTCCTGTCCGACACGCGCGGCACGGGAATCATGAACCGGTTGTTCGAGAAGTACGACGTCTACAAGGGCCCGATCGAGGGCCGCCAGAACGGCGTGCTGATCTCGATGGTGCCGGGCGAGGCCGTGCCCTACGCGCTCAACGCGCTGGAGGACCGCGGCGAGCTGTTCATCGGCGGCGGCGCGAAGATCTACGAAGGCATGATCATCGGCGAGAACGCCAAGCCCGACGATCTCGAAGTCAACCCGATGAAGTCGAAGCAGCTGACCAACTTCCGCTCGACCGGCAAGGACGACGCGATCCGCCTCACCCCGCCGCGCGTGATGACGCTGGAACAGGCGATCGCCTATATCGACGACGACGAGATGGTCGAAGTCACCCCCCAGAACATCCGCCTGCGCAAACGCCACCTCGACCCCCACGAGCGCAAGCGCCACAAGCGCAAGATGGATAGCTAAAGAAGGCCCCTCGGTTCGGGATTTCTAATCAGTCGATCAACCAAGCTCCGAAGTTCCTCGGACCGCTTGGTTGATCTGTAACCGAGTTCGGAGCGGACAACGGTCAGTTCGGCGAGATCGTACTCGTGCGTCGAGACGTGATCTTCGAGCTGATCGATGGTCCATTCACCCATCGGCCTCCCGCTCTTCCCGCCGCTGCGCTTCACGCCTCGGCCTCCGCCCGCTCTTGGTTGAGCCGGAACAGGCGGGCGAGGATTTCATCCTCCGCCCCGTCGATCCATTCTGGCAGCGCGGTAGGTGACGCTTTTTCCTTGAACAGGTCGCCCCAGCCATAGGCATTGGCGACTGCTTCATCGAGCGTGCGGTGCGCGTGATCGAGCCATGCCGGGCGGGCGTTGTAGAGATTGGTGAGGGTGCGCTTCTTCAGCTCCTTCGCCGCAGCATCGTCCTTGGGCAGAATGCGGTCGGGATAGCCCTCCACCACCTCGGGCACACGCTGGACCAGATCGGCTGGGTTCAGCCAGTTCTCCCGCAATTCGTTGAGCCGCTCCGCCGCTGCAGCAATCGCCTGCGCGCGCGGATCGTCGACATAGTCGGCAGCGGGGATGTCGGGCGTCAGGCCTTCGGGGAAGGCAAAAGTTAGATAAACGTAGGAAGCATTGTACCGGCGTTGATTGCCTGCTCCAATGCGATTTCCGAAATACGTGCACCATTCTTCATGAATTCTGCTCTGCAGCACACCGAAGCCGACAAAGCCAAGGCCAGGAAAGGCATAAAGACTTTTGTCTGGCACGGTCTCCGCTGGAAGAAATCTGAAGACGCGATGTTCAGTTGTTTCCGCCGTCACGAGATACCGCTCAATCCTTTGCAGCTCAGATCTGAGCGGAGGCCGAGCCCGATGCGGTTCCCACCATGACGAGTTCTGACTTTCAGTGTCCGTTCGGTAAGCAGCAAAGTTGACGAGTTCGCCATCGCGGTGAGGATCGTATTCCGAGGTGCGAAGGTGTTCAAACGGAAGCTCGAACAAGCTTGCTTCACTCTCAGAAAGCCCCGTTGGGAAATCAATCATGAACTCCCCGGACGGACGTCCGACAACATCTTCAGTGGCAACGTAGGCAGAGAGAACGCTTGAGTTTGGCTGCCCATTAGGATTCACCGGCGCACGCAACCAGTCTAGGGCCAGATCTCGATCAACCAGAAATGGGCCGCTAAGCTGGATGCCGATGAAAACCGATCCCGCGTTTTCTTCAAGTCTGGCGACCTTTGTTGTATCCAGACCAGTAGTCAGATTGGGATTGATATGCCCGACTTGCGCACCATTCAAGTTAAGCTCTTCTAACGCTTGCCCTTTTCTGGCAAAACAAACCAGAGAGACGCGCACAGAGGCGCCATCTACAACCCAAGGCTCGTTTTGCCATGCGTTATAGATCGTAGCCGCCTCACTCAGCCGTACTAACACTGGCAGATTAGCGTTTTTCGCGATTGCTTTTGTGGCGACAAAGCCACCGCGCTCGATCGCACCGCTCTCCATCAAAGCTCGCGCCTTCTCGAACCAATAGCAAACCAAGTCGGAGAAAGCCGCAAGACGCCCCACGTAGACACGTCGAATAACCGCTGTGGGAGCTTCTCCCAAAGTACGACGCATACTCTTGCCCCCAAGAAAGGGGGGATTCCCGACAATCACATTTGCCGTCGGCCAACAGGCCTCCTCCCACTCTCCCCTTTCATCGTTAAACGTGACAATTGCATCGCGGTTTTCGATATTGCCGAGGCTCCGCAAAATCGGATTCTTCGCCGCCTCGAACCCGTTGCGGCGCATCCACTGGATTTCGCCGATCCAGATCGAAACGCGCGCCAGCTCCGCCGCATAGGGGTTCAGCTCGATCCCCAACACATTCTCCGGGCCGCTGGTGGGAAACTGGGCGGCGAGGCTGGGCGAAATCGCCTCTGCCTCCAGATTGGTGAAATGCTCGATATCCTTGAGCGCTAGCAGCGACAGGTAGAGGAAATTGCCCGAGCCGCAGGCGGGGTCGAGCACGCGAAAATTGCGCAGCCGCTCGTGCCATTCGGCCTGCAGCTTCTTGGCCTCGTTTTCGGCCTTGGTCTTGGCACCGCCCTTCGCTTTCTCGGCCTTGGCAATCGCCTGTTCTATCTTGCCGCGAACCTCGGCCCATTCGGCCATCAGGGGACGCTTGATGACCGGCTCCACGATCTGCATGATCTTGTCGCGGTCGGTATAATGCGCACCCAGCTGGCTGCGCTTGTCCGGGTCCAGTCCACGCTCGAACAGTGTGCCGAGGATCGAGGGGTCGATCTCGTCCCAGTAAAGCTTGGCCGCAGCGATCAGGTTCTCGATATCGTCCTGCTCAAGCGGCAGCACGCTATCGTCGTCGAACAGCCCGCCATTGAACCATTCGACCTTTTCGAAGCCGACCTTCCCGCCGGACTTCATGGCCCTGAAAAGGGCGGCCGCATCCTCCACGAAATCGTCGGGGCTGTGGCGATTGATCTCCAGCATACGCTGGAACATCGCATTCGGCAGCAGGCCGACATCTTCGGCAAACATGCAGAACACCAGCCGATTGACGAAATGCGCCACCGCATGGGCATCATTGCCGCGTTCACGCAGGCGCTGGGCGAGTTGCGAAAATTCGCGCGCCGCCTCTTCGGTCAACATCTGCCGGGTCTTGGCAGGCTTCAGCTTTTCGGGCTCGAGGAAGCAGTTGCGCAGCAGGTCGCGCGTCGCCGCGTCCCGCAGATCGTCCAGCGCGACTTCGTGGACCTCCTGCACCGTGTTGGTCCAGTTGGTATGGATGCGGAAGCGATCCATGTCGCACACGATCAGCAGCGGCGGATTTTCCAGCGCGATGGCGTATTGCTGAAGCTGCGCGAAGGCCCGCTCGAGATCCTTCTTCTTGCCCTTGTATTCCCAGGCAAAGCATCCCTTGCGCCAGACATCGGCCCAACCTTCGCCGCCCCCGGTCTTCGACGCGCCCTTCTCGAAGGTGAACCACTCACCTTTCGGGTCGACGCTCGCGGGCTTGGGGATGTCCAGTAGCTCGCACAGGTCGAGGAAGTGTTCCTGCGCCGCGCTGCGCTCTTTCAGCTCTGCGGCGTGCCACTTCTTGATGAATTCGCTCGGTGTCACTCGCCCCTCCATTCATGCGGTCTTAGCGCAGCGGAGTCGCCGGGCAACCCGATGATTTTCCTACTCCCCCACCCCGCGCTACACCCGGCGACGCGCTTTTGCGTTCCGGCTCTTTCTTCTCGTTCGCGTCTTCTTCCTCGCTCGCGCGGTGATCTAGTGTCTCGATCAGTCGCGCCTTGTTGATCGAGCGGATTTCAACCCTTGGACACTGTGTCAGGTGTGTCAGGCCTCGCTCCGCCCCCGCTCCCCCGTCGTGGCGGCGGCGATGGGCGTGCGTGCGGTTTCGCCACAATGCACACCCTATCCGACCGGGGGCGTGCCGGGCGCTTGCCAGAATCGCTCCTGCGCTGACAGTATGCTCTCCGGGTCGTCAAAGCGGAGGGGATTCGCTGCGATGAAGTATGCTCTGTCGGGGTTCGGTGCCGCGCTGGCCGTTGCGCTGATCGTAGCGCTGGTGGCCTCGCCCGGCCTGGCGCAGTGGTTCGCCGAACACGCCGCACCCGGCGTAGTGCCCGCGACCGCGGACCCCGGCTCGCCCGACGGGTCCGGCGCGCCCGCTTACGTGGCGCTCGACCCGCGTACCTGGGCGGCGGGCAGCGTGTGGCTGATCCTCGCCTTCGTGGGGTTCGCGATGCTCGGCGCGGGGATGATGGCGCTGGCGTGGGTCGCCTCGACGCTCGAGCCGCCGCCGCCGCCCGATCCCAAGGCGAAGCGGCGCAAGAAGGCGCAGACGCTGATCGACGCGGTCGCCCGGCGCGGCGACCTGACCACGGGCGAGAAGGAGAGCTTCGAAAGCAGCGCGATCGCGCTTGCCGAGGCGGACGACCCGACCTCGATCCGCGCGGCGGACCTGGTGGGCGCGGGCGATGCGGTGACGGCGGCGCGCGGGCTGGCGGCGGAGGCGGAGAACGACTTCCTCCAGCTGCTGCGCCACGCGGTGAACGTCGCGCTGCCCTTCTCCGACAAGACCGCAAAGACGATCGACACGCGGCGCGATCGCTTCGCCGGGATCGATACGCTGGTGAAGGATCTGGAGGCCTGCAAGGAGCTGCGCGAGAGCCTGTGCAAATGCTGCAAGTGCGGCGCGAAGCTCGACACGGCATGCACCTGCGCGGGCGAGGAGTGCGAGCATTGCTGCTGCGAGGCGTGCCGTGCGGAAGACGCACCCAAGGCGCATCGCGCGCGGGTAGATATGGCGTGGGACTAGGGCGTGAGAGGGGGCGCAACGCGCTTGGTCCGTGCGGAAGACGCACCCAAGGCGCATCGCGCGCGGGTAGATATGGCGTGGGACTAGGGCGTGAGAGGGGGCGCAACGCGCTTGGTCGCGGGCGATTTGGGGGCAACGGTGGTCAAACCGGTTAAGAGACGTTAGGCAGCAGCGCCATGCAGACAGGGGTACTCATCTCGCTCGCCGCCTATTTCGTGCTCATGCTCGGGATCGGCCTGTTCGCCTGGAAGAAGTCGACCGACACTTCCGAAGGCTACCTGCTCGCCGGGCGCGGGCTGTCTCCGGGGGTCGCGGCGCTTTCCGCCGGGGCGTCCGACATGTCGGGCTGGCTGCTGCTGGGCCTGCCCGGCGCGCTGTACGCGAGCGGGCTGGTCGAGGCGTGGATCGGGATCGGGCTGTTCGTCGGCGCGGTGCTCAACTGGACGATCGTCGCCCCCCGCCTGCGCGAACAGACCGAGCGGATGGGCAATGCGCTGACTATCCCTGAATTCATGGCCAACCGCTTCCCCAGCCGCGCCGTCGCGCTGCGGGTGGTCTCCGCGATCGTGATCGTGGTGTTCTTCATGGTCTATTCGGCCGCCGGCCTGGTGGGTGGCGGCAAGCTGTTCGAAACCGCTTTCCCCGCGCTGCTGCCAGATATCGGGGTCAGCGACTACATGATGGGCGTGTGGCTGACCGCGCTGGTGGTGCTCGCCTACACGATGATCGGCGGGTTCCTCGCGGTCAGCCTGACCGATTTCGTTCAGGGCGTAATCATGCTGCTGGCGCTGGTCGTCATGCCGCTGGTCGTCATGTTCGGCCCGGGTGGGAGCGCGGGCGACAGCCTGACCGAAGTCCAGCCCGGCTTCCTCAGCCTGACCAACGGGTTGACCGCGGTCGGCTGGCTGAGCGCGGTGACCTGGGGGCTCGGCTATTTCGGGCAGCCGCACATCATCGTGCGCTTCATGGCGATCCGCAGCCTTCCCGAGGTCGCGACCGCGCGCAATATCGGGCTGGTGTGGATGTTCGTCTGCCTGATCGGCTCGCTCGGCATCGGGCTCGCCGGTCGTGCCTATGCCGACCGCAACGGCATCGTGGTCGACGATCCGGAGACGATCTTCATCCTGCTGGCCGACCTATTGTTCCACCCGCTGGTAACGGGCTTCCTGCTCGCCGCGCTGCTGGCCGCGATCATGAGCACGATCAGCTCGCAGCTGCTGGTCTCCTCCAGCTCGCTCACAGAGGATTTCTACCGCCTGTTCCTGCGCCGCGACGCGAGCGAGCGCGAGGCGGTGAATGTCGGACGGATCAGCGTGCTGGTCGTGGCGCTGGCGGCGATCTTCGTGGCGAGCGATCCGGAGAGCGAAGTGCTGGGCCTCGTGTCCAACGCGTGGGCTGGCTTCGGTGCTGCGTTCGGCCCGCTGATCCTGCTCGGCCTGACCTGGCCGCGGATGACCGGCACCGGTGCGCTGGCCGGGCTGATCGTCGGCGCTGCGACGGTCGGCTTCTGGATCGCGCAAGGCTGGAACGGCGCCTTCATGGGCGGGCCCGGCGTGTACGAGATCATCCCCGGCTTCATCGCCGCGACGATCGCGACCGTGCTGGTCAGCCTCGCGACCCGGACCGAAGATCTCGATCGCTACGCCGTCGCGGCCGACTAACCCTCCGCGAGGACGAAGTCCGCAATCGCCTCGGCAATGCCGGGCGCGAGCGGCAGATCGGGGTTGCCGTAGCTGGCAGTGTTGGCCGCGCGGTCACCCGGTGGCACCTGCTTGAGCACGTGATTCACCCCGTCGAGCAGGACCAGCGTGGCGTCGGGCCGCGCCGTAGCCAGCGCTTCGGCGTCGGCGGCGGGCGTCTGCAGGTCCTCGCGCCCGTTCACGATCAGGACCGGCAGATCGTGCGCGCCGATCAGTTGGGCAGGCTCCTGGCGCAACATGCTGCCGACGAAGCCCTGCACCTGCGGCCCGAACAGCGGGATGAGGCCGGGATGCATCTCGTCCAGCGGGACATTGTCGCCCGCCTTCAGCTTCGCAATGATCGCGTCCACCTGCGGCATGATCGGCGCATTGGCGGGGTTCGCCGCAAGCTGCGCGCGGATCACATCGCCGGTGTTAACCCCCGGGCTCGCCACCAGCAGCAGCCCGCAATAACGCGAGGCGTCCTTCGCCGTCGCCGCCATCGACATCAGCCCGCCCTCGCTATGGCCGAGGAGCCAGACGCACTGGCCACCGCTGCGCGCCGAGATAGCTTCCGCCCAGCTCTCGATGTCGGCGACATAGTCGTTCACGGTGACGTCGTTGGGATCGGGCACCGCCTCGGCGCTGCCGAACATGCCACGCTTGTCGATCCGGACCGAGGCGATGCCGCGTTGCGCGAGCGCGTCGGCCAGCAGCTTGTAGCTTTGCGCCGCAATGCCGAGCGGGCTGTTGCCGTCGCGATCGGTCGGGCCAGAACCGGGCACGATCAGGATCGCGGGCGTACCTTCGGCGAGCGTGCCTGCGATGCTCCCTGCAAGATCACCCTGCAGCCCCGCATGGGTCGTCGTGATATCCTCTTGCACGATATTCTCCTGAGCGGCGGCGGGACCTGTCATCGAGGCAGCACAGGCGAGCGCGAGAGCGAATGTCCGGTATGCTCGCATGTCAGGCCTCGCGATCGCGACGATTGCCGCGCTGCCAGAAGCGCCAGCTGTAAAGGATGGGCAGGCCTGCCGCGATAAGGACGCTGGCGAGCACTACCGCCAGCCGTGCGGGGCCGGGCATGGGGATGATCCCGGCTAGGATCATGGCGAGCCCGGCGAGCATGAACAGTTTGCCGCCCAATCGATGCGTCGCGATCCAGTTGTCGGCGTCGGTGATCGTCCACGGCGTGCGGATGCCGACGAAGAAGCCGGGCCGCGATTTGGGCAGCATATTTCCAAGCACTACGAACAGCAGCCCGACCAGCACGATGACCGCACCTGCGCCCACATCGAACCCGAAGATCGGCGCGGCGATGATCCCTTGCAGCGCTATCATCAACGCCACGGTGCCGAGCCATGTCGCCCGCAAGAGCGGCGCAGAGCCCGCCATCCGGTCCTGCAAAGGCTCGATCGCTGGGATGATCGCGAAGACCAGACCGAGGAACAGCGTGACCCCCACCGGGATCAGCAGCGCCGTGAGCGCGGGCGCGGTGCGGTCGACCTCGCCTTCCATGTTCCAGTGGGTCGGCAGTTCCATGCCGGGAGGTGCCTTGCCCGCCGCCCACAGCGCGAACCCCGCCATCAGCACGACGATCAAGAGGTTGACCGCCAGGATTGACTTTACCTTCATTCGGACAACTCCTTCTTGCCAAGAGCGGGGACATCTCCGTCATCCTCGCGTGCCAGCCCCATGCGCCCCATGAAGCCGTGCAATGCTTCTTCGAGCGTCGACATGTTGAGCGTGTAGACGATCGCCCCCCGGCGATTCTCGCCCTGGATCAGCCCCGCCTCCTTCAGCTTGGCGAAGTGACCCGACATGGTCGGCTTGGACACGGGGAAGTAATCGGCGATTTCGCCCGCAGTCATACCCCCGCCTTTCAGCAGCTCCAGCACCTCGCGCCGGATGGGATGAGACAGAGCATCGAACACCTTGTTCATAGGCATTTAGCTAATTGCCTAAAATGTCCTCGTCAAGCCCTGTCGCACGCCGTATGCACGGAGCGTGATGTTGGGTAGGGTCCGGTTGGCGGCAGATTTGCGGGGAGTTGGACAAATGGCAAAGGTGACCGGACTGGGCGGCGTGTTCTACGTCGCAGAGGACCCCGCGGCGACGCGGCAGTGGTACGAGGATGTGCTGGGCCTGACTGGCGACTACGGCCCGCAAATCGCGTGGTCGGAAGAACCGCACGCTGCCCCCTACTCGCTCATCAGCCATTTCAAGGACGACGAGTACATCCGGCCCGGCAAGGGCGGCTTCATGATCAACCTTCGCGTCGACGATTGCGACGCGATGGTCGCACAGCTGAAAGCGAAAGGCATCGAGATCGTCGGTCAGGTCGATGAAGGCTACGGCAAGTTTGCCTGGCTGCTCGATCCCAACGGGGTGAAGATCGAATTGTGGGAACAGGGTAGCGAGCCCGAAGAGGCCTGATCGCACCGATCCCCCTCTCCCCCCTCGCGCCCGCTGTGGTATAAGCCACCAGGGTCGCACCGTCGGGGGAGTTTTGCCGATGATGTTTGCACGTCTGCTGCCGAGCGCGGCGCTTCTCGCTGCTGCGGGCTTCCTGCTCGCCAGCCCGATCGCGGCGAACGATTCCGAGGCCGAGATCGGCCTTGGCGGGATCGAGCTCAAACCTTCGAGCGCGCTGCGGATGCTCAAGGAAGACCTCTACGTCTCTGCCGATCTGGTGCGGGTCGACTACGTGTTCGAGAATCCGACGGACGAGTACATCACCGCCACAATCGCCTTCCCCATGCCCTCGCAGCCGCGCGGGCTGGCTGCGCGCGACATGTATTACGACAACACCGAAAACTGGTCGGGCTTCGATTTTGCGACCCACGTCGACGGACGCCCCCTGCGCTTGCAACAGCTCGACCGGGCGATGATCGGCGATCGCGACGTGACCGATGCCGTTGCAGAGCGTGGCTGGCCGATGGCGTGGGCGCATTTCGACGAACTCAATCCGTTCGCGCGGCTGTCCGAAACCGAGCAGGAGGCTCTGGTGGCCGAAGGCTGGGCCGTGCGCGATCCGCTGTTCGGCAACGAGGTGGTGCCGGCTTGGGATCAGGTGACCTACTTCGTGCGCGAGCAAACCTTCGAACCGAACAGCACGGTCGCGGTGCGGCATGAATATGTGCCGATGGTCGGAGGCAGCGCGGGCAGCGCCCTCTATCCGCAATATCGTAGCGACGATGCGGACAGCATCCTGGCCGAGTATCGCACGAAATACTGCCTCGACGAAGATATCGTCGCCGGGATCGACCGGCGGGTCGCCAACCCCGGCGGGGCCGAAGAAATGCAGACCTACATGGGCGAGACCTGGCTGAACTACGTCCTTTCCTCGGGCGCGAACTGGGACGGGCCGATCCGCGAATTCCGGCTGGTGGTCGACAAGGGATCGCCCGACGCGCTCGTCGCCTTCTGCATGGACGGGGTGAAGAAGATCGGCCCGACGCAGTTCGAGGTGGTGAAGCAAGACTTCGAGCCGACCCGCGACCTCGAGGTGCTGATCATCAATTTCTTCCGCTACGACTGAAATGCCTGGAAGTTGGGCTGGCCGTTCGACGCGCTGACCCCGCCGTCGACTGGCAGGTTCACGCCGGTGACGTGGCGCGCATCTTCGCTGGCGAGAAAGGCGACAACTGCTGCGACATCATCCGGTTCGCCCGCGCGGCCGAGCGGGATGCGCCGCAGGAAGGCGTCGAACAGCTCGTCGTTATCGCGGATATCCTCGCTCATTTCGGTCTTAGTCAGGGAGGGGCACACCGCGTTTACGCGGATGCCCTGCGCGCCCAGCTGCAGCGCGAGACCGCGGGTGAGGTTGGTCACCGCGCCCTTGCTCGCGTTGTAGATCGGCATGGTCCAGTCGCCGCCGGTGCCAGAGACGCTGGAGGTATTGACGATGCTGCCGCCACCGGGCGCGTCGCTCTTCGCGAGATGCGGGATCGCCGCACGGCACAGGTACATGACGCCTTTGACATTGATATCGATCACCGTGTCGATGTCCTCGTTGCTCGCCTCGGCCAGCGGTCCCGCCGTTGCAGTGCCTGCGTTATTGACGAGGCAATCGAGCCCGCCGAACCGCTCCACCGTGCGCTTGACGAGGTCTTTGGCGAAGGCCACGTCGGATACGTCGCCCTCGACCAGCAGGGTGCGCGCCTCGTCCAGATCGCTGGCGACGCTCTCCAGATCCTCCCGGCTGCGGCTGTTGAGCACGACATTGGCACCCTCCTGCGCAAAGCGATGCGCGATGGCCGAGCCGATCCCCTTGGACGATCCTGTGACGATCACGGTGCGGTCGGTAAAGCGTTGCATAGGTTCCTCTTTTTGAATGCCTCCCCCTCGCAATGGGTGGGCCGGGGGTATGTTTCCCCGCAGGCGGTCTTAGGGCGGTGTTAACCAAGCCCGGTCGATACCGGGGGGCGACATGCACCATCCGCGCCTCCTGTTCCTGACCTGCATCGCACTGGCCCTGTCCGGCTGCCAGCTGCTGCCGGGTGGGGGCGGCGCGGCGCAAGACACGCAACCCCGCCGCATGCCCCCGACGATCGATCGCAGCGGCACCGTCGCCCCCAGCCTGGTCGATCAGCAATGCCTCGCGCATCTTGGCGCAACCGGAGCGCGCTTCTCGCCATTGGTGAACTCGAGCGAGGCGCCCGGCTGCTCGCAGATCAACGCGGTGTCGCTGACGGACCTGCAAGGCGACATGAGCCGCCTTGGCATCTCAAGCCTCGGCGCGGTGACGTGTTCGACGGCGGGGACCTTCGCCGACTGGGCACGCTACGGTGTGGACCGTGCGGCACGGGCCTATCTCGGTAGTGGGATCGCGCGGATCGAAACGATGGGCAGCTACGCCTGCCGCAATGTCGCGGGCAGTTCGAAACGCTCTGCTCATGCGCGGGCGGAGGCAATCGACATCGCGGGCTTCGTGCTGGAAGATGGACGGCGGATCACGGTCAAGGCCGACTGGAACGCCGGGTCGGGCGCGGAGAAAAAGTTCCTGCGCGTGGTGCGGCAAAGCGCCTGCAAACGCTTCGGCACCGTGCTCAGCCCCGACTATAACGCGGCGCACGCGGACCATCTGCATCTGGAATTCGGCGACGGCTCGTTCTGCCGCTGATCGGCGAGGTCAGTCGTCGATCTCTCGCGCAACCGCGCAGATCGCCTCGGGTGAGTAGGAAAAGCCCATGTGGCTGCAGCGGAGCGCGACCGCCCGGTCGCGTTCGCCGGGATAGCCTGCGGCAGAGCGCGGGCTGATAGCCCCGTCGCGCGGGCTCCACAGCGCGACCGTTTCCACCGGCGGTTTGCGCGACAATTGGGCTGCCAGCTTTACGTCCGCGATCCGGTGTCCCGCGACCGCCTGATAAATCCGCCACACGTTGTTGGCGCGCAGGCTGCCCGAGAAGGGAGAGCCCATGGAGATCACCTTGGCCACCGCATCCGGCTGGCGCTTGGCCAGTTCGCGCGCGTAGAGCCCGCCAAGGCTCCAGCCGACCAACACAACCGGCTCGCCGGCGCGCGCCCTGAGATCGAGGAGGCGCTCTTCCAGCTGTTCGAAGAGATCCTCCGAAAAGCCCCAGTTATAGCCGCATCCCCAGCGCTTGACCGTGTGCCCAGCGTCTTCCAGACGCCGCGCGAAATAGCGCATTTTGATGGGGTTCGTGCCGAAACCTGGCAGCACCATGACCATCCGGGGGTGGCTGGCCTTGGCGATCCTGAACGGCTTGAAGAGCGACCGGTAAAGCCGCCGCAGCGGTTCCAGCATGTAACCGAGCTCGGCGAGCAGATACCACAGGCGCGGGCCGCGTGCGCCGTCGGGATCGGGCTCGCGCGCCAGCGCGAAACGCCGCGCCCACTCGCTGTCGGCGAGAGCGGTGAAGCCGGGTACACCGGTGCTGAGGCCTTGCTGGGTCGCCACAAGCGGTGTTTTGAGGACGTCTCTCACACCCTCATAATGCCACAGGCGGCTTAGAGTTTCCTGAACCGCCCAAGACGCAGCGAAAGCGGCGTTACTTACCCTCTTCTGCGCAATCGCCGATACGTTCGCTCTCGACGCGCATGCCGACCGCACCCTCGCCGCTGCCGAGACCCGAATAGGTCATCCGCAGATTGCTGCCGGTGGGCGTGACGGTTCCGGTGATGCTCCCGCGCGTTTCGGGTTGGTAGGCATCTGCCTTGCACACCAGCACCGCGTCGAGCGTCGAGCCTTCGAGATCGTATTTCTCGAACTTGCAGGCATCGCCCTGGAAAGAAAGGAGCATGGCACGGTGGCCATCCTTCACGTCATCCTCGGTCAGGCACTTCTCGTCTTCGCCGTACTGGCTGCCCGCGCCGCCATTGGCCGGCCCTTCAATGGTGATCCGTTCGCGGTAGAGGCCTGCGATCTGGCGGACGTCGCCGTCGATCTTTTCCGCCGTGTCGTTGCCCATCGTCCCACCGGGCGGTTCCCCGCAGCCTGCCAGAGCGAGCGCCAGTACGGGCGCGAGAATGCCCGCCATTTCAATCCGCATGATGGAGATCAGCCTTCCTTTATCGATCCCGCCCGTTCGCAGGCGGGATCGCAACACTACCCGGCGCAGTCGCCGATCCGCTTGCCCGATATCGTGCCCTTCATGGTCACATCGCCGTTTTCGGAACCCGAGATGACGTTGGACATGGTCATCGTGAAGCTGTCCCGCCCGAACTTGCCATCCATCGCGATTTTCGCGGAGCCGCCGGACTCGTCTGTGTCGCAGGTCATCCGCAGCTTCAGCTTGCCGCCCGAACGGTCGAATTCGTCGTAGGTGCAATCGTCGTTTTTCTCGCCACTGAAAAAGCCTGCGTCTGGCTTGTCGGCCTCGTCCTGGGTCAGGCACGATTTGGCGGTGATCGATTTGCCCATCTGCCCGGCAATCATATCCTTCATGCCTTCCGGAACGCCGGGAATATCGAATTCGGTGAACTCGATGGTGTTTTCCCATTCCCCCGCGCGCATCTTGATCTCGCCGCCCGAGGCAGCTTCGGCGGCCACTTCCTGCTCGGTGATCGTGCCGTCGCCATCCGCGTCGGCACCCCCGTCCGAGCAGCCGCCGAGCAGGGCGAGGCAGGCGGTGGCGGCGATGATGATGCGCATGTCAATTCTCCCACTGCGTTCGACGAGCATGTTCCGCACGGTGTGCAAGGTTCCTATCGTGCGGGCAGACACCTCACAACCGCCATTGCGGCGAGCGCCCGACGCGCCAATATGAACGACATGGCGGAATTGATCATCAGGCGCGGGCTGGAAGAGCCCGACACCACCGGCGAATTCACCCCGCACAAGCCTGCGCGGCCCGAGAAGTCGATGCCGGGCAAGCGGTTCGAGCTTGTCAGCGAGTACCAACCCGCGGGCGATCAGCCGACCGCGATCCGCGAGCTTGTCGACAGCGCGAAGGAAGGCGAACAGACGCAGGTGCTGCTGGGGGTCACCGGTTCGGGCAAGACCTTCACCATGGCCAAGGTGATCGAGGAACTGCAGCGCCCCGCGCTGATCCTCGCGCCGAACAAGATCCTCGCCGCGCAGCTCTACGGCGAGTTCAAGAGCTTCTTCCCCAACAACGCGGTCGAGTATTTCGTCAGCTACTACGACTACTACCAGCCCGAGGCCTACGTGCCGCGCTCCGATACCTACATCGAGAAGGAAAGCTCGGTAAACGAGGCGATCGACCGGATGCGCCACTCGGCCACGCGCGCGCTGCTCGAACGGGACGATGTGATCATCGTCGCCTCGGTTTCCTGCCTGTACGGTATCGGGTCGGTCGAGACTTACTCTGCGATGATTTTCGACATCAAGGAAGGCGAGAGCGTCGACCAGCGGGAGCTGATCCGCAAGCTCGTCGCGCTGCAGTACAAGCGCAACGATGTCGCTTTCGCGCGCGGCAATTTCCGCGTGCGCGGCGACAATCTCGAAATCTTTCCTTCGCACTACGAAGACACGGCGTGGCGGATCAGCTTCTTTGGTGACGACATTGAGGAAATCGTCGAATTCGATCCGCTGACCGGCAAGCCCGGTCGCAAGCTCGAAAAGGTACGCGTCTACGCCAACTCGCACTACGTCACCCCCGGGCCGACGATGAAGCAGGCGTCCGAGGCCATCCGGTTCGAGCTGGCCGAACGGCTCAAGGAGCTGGAGGCAGAGGGCAAGCTGCTCGAACACCAGCGGCTGGAGCAGCGCACCAATTTCGACCTCGAGATGATCGCCGCGACTGGCAGCTGCAACGGGATCGAGAACTACTCGCGCTTCCTGACCGGCCGCCTCCCGGGCGAGCCGCCGCCGACCCTGTTCGAATACCTGCCCGAAAACGCGCTGTTGTTCGTCGACGAGTCGCACCAGACCGTGCCGCAGATCGGCGCGATGGCGAAGGGCGACCACCGCCGAAAGATCACGCTGGCCGAATATGGCTTCCGCCTGCCGTCGTGCATCGACAACCGGCCTTTGCGCTTCAACGAGTGGGACGCGATGCGCCCGCAGACCTTCTGCGTTTCGGCCACGCCCGGTTCGTGGGAGCTGGAACAGACAGGCGGCGTCTTCGCCGAGCAGGTGATCCGCCCGACCGGCCTGATCGACCCGCCGGTCGACATCCGCCCGGTCGAGGACCAGGTCCAGGATTGTATCGAGGAGTGCAAGAAGACCGCCGCCAACGGCTACCGCACGCTCGTCACCACGCTGACCAAGCGGATGGCCGAAGACCTGACCGAGTTCATGCACGAAGCGGGCGTGAAGGTCCGCTACATGCACTCCGACGTCGAGACACTCGAACGTATCGAGCTGATCCGCGACCTGCGGCTGGGCGTGTACGACGTGCTGGTCGGCATCAACCTGCTGCGCGAAGGCCTCGACATTCCCGAATGCGGGCTGGTGTGCATTCTGGACGCGGACAAGGAGGGCTTCCTGCGCTCCGAAACCTCGCTCATCCAGACCATCGGCCGCGCCGCGCGCAACGTCGATGGCCGGGTAATTTTGTATGCGGACCGGATCACGGGCTCGATGGAACGCGCCATGGCCGAGACCGAGCGTCGTCGCGAAAAGCAGCGCGAGTTCAACGAAGAACACGGGATCACCCCGCAGACGATCAAGCGCGCCATCGCCGACATCACTGCTCACGCGACGAAGGGCGAAGATGGCGAACCCGAGGACGAGGCCACACCGCTCGTCGGCCACAACCTGCGCGCCTACATCGAAGACCTCGAGAAAAAGATGCGCGAAGCCGCCGCGAACCTCGAATTCGAAGAGGCCGGCCGCCTGCGCGACGAAATCCGCGCGCTGGAGGCGGACGAGCTTGGGCTGCCAGAGGGTGAGCAGAAGGCACCGCGCGTGGGGCGGAGCAATGAGGGCAAGCCGGGGACGAGGAAGCTCAGGTACGGGCGGACGCAGAAGAAGATGCGGTGAGGCGAGCGCTGTGCGACGATCAGAGTTGCACTGTGGAAAACCTACCCATGGGATTCAAACACTTAACTGAGCTCGTCGTCTAACGGCTGTGGAAGTCTTGTTGCGTATCTGGGTTCTGTCGGATCAATGGGTAGCTGCATTCAAAACGAGGCAGCCATGACCCCCTTCGAAGTCGTCTCCCTGATCGTAGCCATCATCATGCTCGCGGGTGGCTTCACCTACGCAGGTATCCAGATCGGCAAGTCGCTCGGCGAGAAGAAGTGAGCGCCCTTCCCTTCACCATCATGCTGAACTTGTTTCAGCATCTAGCCCTCCGCCTGATCCGTCCCTTCCAGAAGAAAGCTGGACCCCGGATCAAGTCCGGGGTGACGGATCCTTTTGGTGATCTGAACTATCGCCCAGGCAAAGTCGGCAACCTGAAAAGGTTAAATTGCGCCGCAATTCAAAATGCCTGAGATTGTTGGCAGGAGAACCGCATGACCCGGCCCGACAAGCTTTACGCCAAACTGCTGTCCAACCCGCGCGCAGCAATCAGCTTCCGCGATTTCGAGAAGCTGCTGGCGGCATTCGGCTTCGAGAACGCCCGCACGGTCGGCAGCCATCGACAGTACGTGCACCCCAAGCTTAACCGCCCCTTCCCTGTCCAGCCCACTGGGAAGGACGCGAAGCGCTATCAGGTCCGCGAATTTCTTGAACTGGTGGAGGAACACGGCCTATATATCCAGCCGTGAACGAGCCCCACTATCATATCAACCTTTTCTGGTCCGCCGAGGACGAGTGCTGGATCGCGGACGTTCCCGATCTCAAGCCCTGCTCGGCGCATGGCGAAACGCGCAGCGAAGCGGTCGCCAATATCAACGATGCTATTCAGGGGTGGCTGGAAGTGGCCCGGGAGCGCAACTTTCCCGTGCCCGAACCGCGCTATCGCCCCGCAATCTACGCCGCTGGCTAACAACGACTGGAAGCCCATCCTCCAAGCCGGGGAACTAGTCGCGTCGCACTTTACGGAACCACTAGAAGTCGATGCTTCTGCTCTGGCAGTGGAGTTTAGGTCGATTGATCGGGTCTGAACTTCGTGATCGATGAGAATGAGCGGATCGGCTCCGAACTCAATCTGCGAATCTCGCGCATCACGCCCCGCGCCGCCTAGCCCTCTTCGCGACCGCCACCAAATCCCCCCCACAGCCGCCGCCTAACCCTCTTTGCTTGCGGCTGAAATCGCGCTAGCGGGCCGGTGATGGCGCGTATTTCCATAGCAGCACTTTTGGCGACCTGCGCGATGCTGGCCGCCTGCCAGCCGCCCGCTGCCGACCGTTACGAAGGGCGTACCGATCCGCCCGACACCGCGCGTTTCGCCAGCGAACCGCAGCCTTCGCCCGACGCGACCGGCGCGGTGTGGGCGCCGAGCGCGCAGCCGATGCGGTTGCTGTACGGCATACCGGGCCAACCGCCGCTCGCCGCGATGGCGTGCGCGCTGCCGAGCAAGAATGGCCCGCAGAAACCCGCGATCCGCTTTACCCGCTTCGCGCGCGCCGACGAAGGCGCCCAAGCGCTGATGGCGATCATCGGCAATGGCCACCGCGAACGCTTCCCGGTCGAGGCGGTCGACAATGGCCGCGCCTTCCTGTGGGAGGGGACCGCCCCGCTGGCATCGGAGAAGCTCGACGTGCTGACCGGCAGGCGCGGGGTCGAGATGACCATTCCGGGCGCGGGCACGCTGACACTCAACGCGAGCGAGGCGCCGCGCGACCTTATCGAGAGCTGCCGCCTCGCCGCGCGACAGGCCTTCCCGGATTCGTCAGGGCCCGATCGATCACCGAACGCGGAGTGAGCACCTGCGGCAGCCGCTCGGGCTGGGCGCTGCCGGGGGCATACCACAGGTAGAGCGGCACGCCCGCGACGCCCTGCTGCGTCAGGAACACCGTGATGTCCGGGTCGCGCCGCGTCCAGTCGCCGCGCAGCACCAGCGCGTTCGCCTCCTCCAGCGCCTGTGCGGTCTCCGCGCGTTCGAGCGCGACACCCTCGTTCACCTTGCATGTCAGGCACCAGTCGGCGGTGAAGTAGACGAATACGGGGCGGTTTGCCGCCCGCGCCTCGGCCAGAGCGGCTTCGCTGAACGGCTGGCTGTCGAGCATGTCTGCCGTGGCTTCGGGTGGGCTCGGCTCGGGAATGATGAGCAGCGCGAGCGCGCCGGTTGCCGCGAGCGCGATTCCGTAGAGCAGCGCGGGGCGCGAGGCACGCTGTGCCCGGCCCGCGAGCACCAGCAGGGCGATGGCGGCGACGCCGAAGACGAGGACGATCCCCAGCCAGCTCCAGCCACCCAACCGCCACAGCAGCCAGCCGAGCGCCAGCGCGGTCAGCCCCATGGGCAGCGCCATCCAGTGGCGGAAAGTCTCCATCCATTGACCAGGCCTCGGCAGGCGCTGGCGGATGGCAGGCACGAAACCGACCAGCAGGAACGGCAGGGCAATGCCGAGCCCAAGCGCGGCAAACAGGCCGAGAGCGAGCGGCCATGGCAGGACCAGCGCTGCCCCCAAGGCCGCGGCCATGAAGGGCCCCGTGCATGGTGTTGCCACGAAGGCGGCGAGCAGCCCGGTCGCAAAGCTGCCCCTGCCACTCGCGCCGCCGCCGGTGATAGCCATGCCGGGAATCTCGAACGCACCGAGGAAGTTCGCGGTCAGCGCTGCGGCGAGCAGGAACAGCGCGATGACGACGTCCGGTTGTTGCAACTGGAACGCCCAGCCGACGCTCTCGCCCCCGGCCCGCAGCGCCAGGAGCACTGCGCCCAGACCAATACAGGCGATCACGACACCGGCGGTATAGGCCAGCGTGTCTATACGCGCGGACCGCTCGTCTCCGCCTGCCTTGGCCAGCGACAGCGCCTTGAGGCTGAGGATCGGGAACACGCAGGGCATGATGTTGAGCACCAGCCCGCCCAGCAGCGCCGCGCCGATCAGCGCCCACCATGGCGGGAGGTCGGCACCGGTGCGGATCGGTTTGCCTCCCGCGGGCACAGTGCCAGGCTCGGCTTCGAAGGAGAGGCCGGTGCCATCGCCCAGGCGGATGATTCCGCTGAGTGCATCGGGCCGCATCGCTTCCTCGGCCAGCGGAATCTCCGCCACCAGCAGGTCGCCGTCGCGGCGGAAGGTCTGCGGGGCGGCGTATTGGACCAGCTCGCGGTTGCCCATGAAGACGTGCGGAGCACCGACCTCCAACGTTTCGGGCAGCGGGATGGCGAGACGCAGCGTGTCGTCGGTGTAGGCGAACCGCGCTGCGCGATCGAGCGGCGCGGCCAGAGCACTGGAGTAGTGGACGAAGTCCCTGCTTGCGGCACCCGCCCCCACCGGCACCACCGCGCGCAGGTCCGCGCGCTGGGGAACGCAAATCTTGTCCGTGCAGGCGAGGTAGTTCGCGACCCCGCGCAGTTCGAAAGGCGCGTCGATCGGGGCGTCCTTCGCAACCCTGAGCGGCGCAATCACCGCATAGTCGCCTTCGAACACATGGTTCATCAGCCCGCCGATCAGCAGCGTCTTTGGCGGGGGGTAGCGGAACTCGCCCACGCTGACGCCCTCGGGCAGCTGCCACTCGACTTGCATTCCGAGCCCCGCATCGCCGGGGTTGGACCAGTAGCCGTGCCATTCGTTCGACCGTGGGGTGAAACGGATCGCAATGCGCGTCTCGCCACCGGGAGCAACCGGGCCTTCCACTTGTAGATGCGCGGCGATGTTGATGTCCTGCGCCTGCGCCGCCACGCCTGCGAGCAGCGCGGCGCACAACATGCCGAGCAGGCGGAGAATGATGGGAAGACTTGCGCGGATCATCGTCAGCGGCCTAGGGCTGGCGCTCTGCCGAAACAAGCGATGGAACGGCCAATTATGCCTGCAAAACCCTCCAGCAAGCCGAAAATCACCGAACCGCGCGACCTGCTGATCCTGGGCGGCGGGCTGGTCGGGATGACGTTGGCGCTGGCGGCGGCGAAGAAGGGCATCACCAGCCATGTGGTCGACCGTGCCGATCCTGCAAGCCTGACGGCCGACGGTTTCGACGGGCGCGCCTCGGCGATCTCCACCGCCAGCTGGAACCTGTTCACCAATATCGGGCTCGCAGAGTCGCTCGAACCGCACGGCTGCCCGATCGCGAAGATCGCCGTCGCCGACCAGCTCAAGCCGGGGCGGATCGACTTCCAGCCCGATGAGGGCGACAGCAGCCTTGGCAGGATGTTCGCCAATCGCCAGCTGCGCCTCAGCCTGTTCGAGGCAGCGAAAAAGGAACCCCTGATCGCGTGGCACGCGGGCGTCGATGTGGTCGAGCGCACGCGAGGCAACCACAAGGTGTCCGCCACGCTCGCCGACGGCACGGTTCTGGAAGCGCGGCTAATGGTCGCCGCCGAAGGTCGCCGCTCGCCGACGCGCGAGGAGGCGGGGCTCAAGATCGCCAACTGGCAATATAACCACCGCGCGATCATCGCCGGGCTGATCCATTCCAAGCCGCACGACAATGTCGCGTGGGAGATCTTCTATCCCGAGGGGCCGTTTGCGCTGCTCCCGATGCTCGACGACGAGCAGGGCCGCCACCGCAGCGCGCTGGTGTGGACGGTCGACGAGGCCGATGGCGACGGCGTGCTTGCGATGGGCGACCGCGCTTTCATCGCCGAGGTCGAGAGGCGGATGGGCGGCATCTTCGGCGATCTGCAGGCCAACGGCCCGCGTTCGTCCTACCCGCTCGGCTTCCATCACACGGCGAAGGTCGTCGACCACCGGCTCGCGCTGGTTGGCGATGCGGCGCACGGCATCCACCCGATTGCCGGGCAGGGCCTCAATCTTGGGCTGAGGGATGCGGGCGCGCTGGTCGAGGTGATCGCGCAAGGCAAACGGCTGGGCCTCGATCCGGCCGATCCCGAACTGCTGAAGCGCTACGAGAGCTGGCGCGGGCTCGATTCGTTCATGGTCTCGCTGGCGACCGACGGGCTCACCCGGCTGTTCGGCATATCCGGCCCCGGTGCCTCGGCGATCCGTCGTTTCGGGATGGCGGGCGTACAGCGACTGGAACCGCTGAAGCGGTGGTTCATGGACGAGGCGCGCGGCGTGAGCGGAGACGTGCCCGAACTGATGCAGGGGTAACGCCCCGACGTTTCCGATCCGAAAGGGTCTAGTTGGACGATCTCCTGGGGCCGGGCGACACCGCCGGGCTCGGCTGTTCGACCCGCTCGCCCGAGCCGTCGCGCAAGCGGTTGGGTTCGACCACGGCGGCGGTCTCGATCAGGTCGAGCGCACGCTGCGCGGCGGCATAGCGGCGCACATCGGCGACCCACTGATCCGCAGCAGCGGCACCCGGCATGTTCTGCACTTCCTCGATCGCGGCTTCGTAGCGCCCCGTCTGGAGGAACATCTTGGCGCGTTCGAGCCTGCGGCGTGGCTGCGGCGAAGGCGCGCTCTGGCGGCGGACCACGAACAGGTTGGAAAGCTCGCGCCGCAGGCGTTCGAGACTCGGCGCATCGGAATCGGTGCGCAGCGCAGGCTCGAGCCCTTCGAGACGTGCGAGCAACTGGTCGACCGTTACCGGGTTGCGGCTCATGTCGGTCAGCGTCTTGACCGCGTTAGGCAGTGCATCGCCGAAGCGCAGCCGCAGCTGGTCGGCGAGATAGCCGAGTTCCGCCCCACGCTCGATCGAGCGGCGGGTGGCGAAAGAGATCAGCAGCCCCTCGGCGCGCGCCGCGTTCCCGGCAGCGGCCTGCGTCTGCAGGTCGAGGCGGGAGAGACGCTGTTCGGCAGCGGTCAGGCGCTGTTCGATGCCGCCCTGCTGCTCCACCACCTGTTCGACACTGGCATTGTCGCTTGCGGAAGGTCGCGGCGCGGGTGCGCGCGGGCTGGCGGTCGCGCCAGGCGTTCCGGCAAGTGCCTGGCCGGTCGCGACCGGCGTCGCGCCCGCGCTGACCAGCGGTTCGCTGGTATCCTTCGGGCTGGACGTCAGTGCGGCAACGGCACCCTGATAGGCTTCCGGCCGCCAGACGAAGAACAGGGCCCCCGCGGCAACCAGCAATACCACCACTAAAGCGATGCCCAGCAAGGCGCGCGAACGCTGCCCATCCTGCTGGGTTTCTTCAAAATTCATTACATATCCAATTCCGTTTGGCCCCGAGGTCCCGGATCGAAGCTTAGCGGTGAATGGTTAATGGCACATAATATCGGCCAGGGAAAGCAAGGCAGCATCATCGGGCGTGGATGCTGAACGCAGGCTTTTCCAACCGTCAGAAACACTTCGCGCAACCCGTGGCCCGATCGTCGCAAGCGCCAGTTTGCTGCGGTCGATCCCCGTCCTGCGGCACTCGTTCTCGAAATGGCGGGCAGTGCCGCCCGAGTGGAGCAGCACCACCCCGCCTTCGCCCAGCCTGTCGATATTTGACGCACCGAGCGGATGGTGGACGATCGCGTAGACCGTTGCGCTCGCGATGGTGACATGCGGCGGTGCCTCGACCGGCAGGTGCTCCGCGCCGGACAGCCGCAGCAGCGACAGCGGGCGGTCGCCGGGCAACGCGTCGAGGAGACCCTGCAAACCGCCACTACCGATCATCGCGACAGGCAAGCCGCGCGCGCGCGCCTCCTCGGCGGTGGCTTCTCCCACGGCGTAGACCGGCATCTGGCCCAGGTCTGCAAGCCGCTCCCCCGCATGACGCAGCCCATTCGCACTGCCGAGCAGCATGCCGTCGAAGCTGCCCGGGGGAATGTCCCACGCCACCGGCTCCGCCGCGCTCAGCGGCATCGCCTCCATCGAGAGGCCCATTGCGCGTCCGCGCTCCATCGTCGCGGAGAGGCCCGGTTCGGGCCGCAGCACGAAGACGCGTGTGCTCATCCGTTTTGGGAAAACAGCGCCGCGATCCCCGGTGTCGCGCCGCTCAGCAGGTCGGCGGCGAAGGCACGCAAGCCATCGCCGTCCTGCGCGTCGAGAGTGGTTTCGCCGTCGACCCGCTCGGCCCCGTCGGCGCTGAACAATGCGGCGGTCAGGGCGACACGGCCTGCATCGGCAATCGCGAGCAACCCGACCGGGCTGTGGCACGAACCGCCGAGCGCTTCGAGCACGGCGCGTTCCGCCGTGATCTCGGTCCGCGTCGGCGCGTGGTCGATTGCGGCCAGCGCTTCGCGGGTCGCGGCATCGTCGGCGCGACACTCGATCCCGATCGCACCCTGCGAGGGTGCGGGCAGCCAGTCGCCGGTTTCCAGCGCGGTCCCCACGCCTTCCTCGCCCAACCGCTCCAGCCCGGCGGCGGCGAGCAGGGTCACGTCCGCCTCGCCCGCCTGCAGCTTGGCCATGCGGGTCGCGACATTGCCGCGAAACAGCACGACCTCGATATCGGGCCGCAGGTTCTGCATCTGCGCGGCGCGGCGCGGCGCGCTCGTCCCCAGCCGGGCACCTTGCGGAATGGACGCGATCGAGCTTGCGCCAAGCAACACGTCACGCCGGTCGGCGCGTGGGAGGATCGCGGCGAGCGCGATCCAATCGGGCCGGATCGTCTCCACATCCTTGAGCGAATGGACCGCCGCGTCGATTCGCCCTTCGGCGAGCCAGCCGTCGAGTTCGCGCGTCCACAGCGCCTTGCCGCCCATATCGGCCAGCGGGCGGTCCTGCACCTTGTCGCCCCCAGCGACCACGGGCACCAGCTCGACCGCGCTCTCGTCCCAGCCGTGGGCCGCACACAGGCGGGCGCGGGTTTCGTGCGCCTGCGCCAGCGCGAGGGGCGAGCGGCGCGTGCCGAGGCGGATGCGCGGAGCGGTCTTGGCGTGTGTCTGCATAGGCTTTGCTTGCCCTACCCTCGCTCTGCTTTAAGGGAAAGCACCATGCCGGTGGTACTTGGGATTGAATCCAGTTGCGACGAAACTGCGGTGGCGCTGGTGGCGACCGACCGGCGGATCATCGCGCAACGCATCGCTTCGCAGGACGAGGCGCATCGCCCCTATGGCGGGGTGGTGCCCGAGATCGCCGCGCGCGCGCATGCTGAGCGGATCGCGCCGATGATTGCCGAGGTGATGGGCGAAGCCGAGATGGAGCTGGGCGATCTCGCCGCCATCGCCGCAACCGCAGGGCCGGGGCTCATCGGCGGCGTGATGGTCGGGCTGGTCAGTGCGAAAGCGCTCAGCATGGCGAGCGACGTGCCGCTGATCGCGGTCAACCACCTCGAAGGCCATGCGCTGAGCCCGCGCCTTGTCGATGCGGACCTCGAATTTCCCTACCTCCTGCTGCTGGTATCGGGCGGGCACTGCCAGATCCTGCGCTGCGAAGGCGTGGGGCAATACAAGCGGCTCGCGACGACGATCGACGACGCGGTGGGCGAGGCGTTTGACAAGACGGCCAAGATTCTCGGCCTCGGCTTCCCCGGCGGGCCTGCGGTCGAAAGGCTGGCGCGCGAAGGCGATCTTCAGGCCGTGCCGCTGCCCCGCCCGCTGGTGAACAGCGGCGAGCCGCATTTCTCCTTTGCCGGGCTCAAGAGCGCAGTCCTGCGGGCTCATGAAAGTGGCGCTTACTCCACGGCAGACATTGCCGCGAGCTTCCAGCAGGCCGCCATCGACTGCCTGACCGACCGGCTGGAGCGCGCCATTGCGAATGGCGGCCACGCCCCGTCGCTGGTCGTCGCGGGCGGGGTTGCCGCGAATGCCAGTGTGCGTGCCGCTCTCGAGGCCTTGGCCGCAAAGCACGCGATGCGCTTCGTCGCGCCGCCGCCGAAATTGTGCACCGATAATGCGGCGATGATCGCTTGGGCGGGCTGCGAACGATTGGGCCAGAACGACCCGCTGGACTATAAGGCACGCCCGCGCTGGCCGCTCGATCCCGAGGCCGCCCCAGCGCGCGGTGCGGGAGTGAAGGCGTAATGGCAGATGTAGCGGTTCTTGGCGGCGGGGCGTGGGGCACTGCTCTCGCGCAGATGCTCGCCAACGATGAACGGGACGTGACGCTATGGGCGCTGGAGCCCGAGGTGGTGGCTGAGATCAACGCCGACCATCGCAACACCCCCTTCCTGCCCGCTGCCGAACTGGCTCCAACGATCCGCGCAACCGGCGATCTGGCCGATGTCGCTGATGCGCAGGTCGTGCTCGCGGTGGTACCAGCGCAGCACCTGCGCAGCGTGCTCAAGGAAATGCCGGATTTCGCAGGCGACCTCGTCATCTGCGCCAAGGGCATCGAACAATCGACCGGTGCGTTGATGAGCGATGCGGCGCACGATGCTTGCCCGCAGGCGAGCCTCGCCGCGCTATCGGGGCCGACCTTCGCGCATGAGGTCGCCGCAGGCCTGCCCGCCGCGGTCACGCTGGCGTGCGAAGGTGGCGAGAACCAGTGGGAGCGGCTCTCCGCCGTGATCGCGCGGCCTACGTTTCGTCCCTATTATTCGGACGACCTGATCGGCGCGGAGATCGGCGGTGCGGTCAAGAACGTGCTCGCCATCGCGTGCGGCGTGGTCGACGGGCTCGCGCTTGGCCAGAACGCCCGCAACGCGCTGATCACGCGCGGCTTTGCGGAGATGACCCGCTTCGGAACTTCGCGCGGGGCAAGCTTCGACACGATGGCGGGCCTGTGCGGGCTGGGCGATCTGGTGCTGACCTGCTCGTCCATCTCCAGCCGCAATTTCTCGCTCGGCAAGGCGATCGGCGAAGGGCAGAGCGCCGCCGATCTGATGGCCAATCGGCAAACGGTCGCGGAAGGCGCGCACACTGCGCCCGTGCTGCAGCGCCTCGCGCGCGCTGAAGGGATCGACATGCCCATCGTCGATGCGGTGGTCGCGCTGCTCGACGGTGCACGCGCCGCCGACGTCGCCGATAGCCTGCTGTCTCGCCCGCTGACCACCGAAAGGCGCGATGCTTGACCAAGCCCGGCGATGCCGATCCGGGCGATGCGCCGCGCGGCGCAGTCGGCCCTGCTGACGGCCCGAGTGCCGACATGGCCGCGCTCGCGCGGGGTGGGCGGACCAATTTCTTCGGCTTCCTGATCCGGCTGGCCGCACGGATCCCGTTTCTGTTCATCGCCGGTCGGCTTTACGGGGACGACATGCTCGGGCGCTTCGCCGCCGCGCTGGTGGTGGTCGAACTGGCCAGCCAGATCGCCGTGCTGGGCCAGAAGCGCGGCCTTGCGCAGCAGCTGAGCGAAAACGACGCGCGCCCGCCTTCGCACATCGTCGCCGACGCGATGGTGCTGTCGCTGATCACCTCGATCGCCTTTAGCGCGCTGCTGCTGATCTTCCCCGAGCCGATGTTCCCCAATGGCAGCAATGGCGACCTGTCGTGGCTGCTGCCGCTGACCATCCTTCCCTACGCGCTGACCGAAGTGGCGCTGGCGGCCTGCGCCTATCGCTACGACATCGGGGCGACGGTGCGCAGCCGCGCGCTGGCGGAACCCTGGACCATTTCCATTGCGGTGGGCGCGCTGTTCTTCGTGGTTCCCGATAGCGGGCTGGAGCTTGCCTACGTGCTTTCGATCATCGCCGCTGCGGTGGTCGCATTCATGCCGGTGCTGCGCCATTACGGCATGCCGACCGGGTGGGCCCCGCACCCGGTCCGCATGTTTCGGCTGGCGATGCGCAACCTGCCGCTCGCCGGGGCGGACGCCATCGAATGGGGCACGCGCAAGCTCGACCTCGCCATTCTCGCCCAATTCGCTTCACCCGCGCAGGTCGGGGTCTACTTCGCGGTGCAGCAGGTCGCGACGTTGCCGCAGAAGCTGAAGACCAGCTTCGATCCGATCCTCGGCCCGGTGATCACCGCCGCCCTGAAGGTCGGCGACCGTTCCGCCATCGCCAAACAAGTGTGCCAGGTCGGCTTCTGGATCGTCGCGATGCAGGCTGGCATCGCGCTGGCGCTGGCCTTGCCGGGTGAGGCGGTGATGGGCCTGCTCGGTCCCGATTTCGTAAGTGGCACCGGCGCCTTGTCGATCCTGCTGGTGGCAGAAGTGGTCGCAGCGCTGGCCGTCGTGTCCGAAAGTGCGCTGATTTACATCGCGCGGATGCGCAACCTCATGATCTCGCTCTTCGCGATCGGGTTGCAGGCTGCGCTTACCGTCGGCTTCATGCTGGCCATAAACGCCTACGACCTGCCCGAATTGTGGCGCGCGCCCGCCGCGGCGCTGGCGCTGGCGATTGCGCTGGCGATGTCGAGCATCGCGAAAAGTGTGCTGCTGGGCCGCATCCTGGGTGAGACGGTCAACAATTTCCGCATGGGGCTGTTCTACGCGACGATCCCCGCCGCAGGGGTCGGCTGGCTGGCGACGCAGCTGCCCGAATGGCTGGAGCTAGTGGTCGGCATCCCCGCGATCCTGCTGACCTATGGGGCGATCATCTGGTTCCTCGGCTTCCGCGAAGACGACCGCGTGCTGTTCCGCCGCAACCTCGCGCCGGAGTAGGACTGAGCGAGAGATAACATATCACTATTCAGAACGCGTTCACGGGGCCGGGGCGAGCCTTGGCAGCGATAGCCGGAGTGCGGCGATGGGGAGATGGTGAAATGGGAATGAAGCGAATAGCGGTCGTCACGATTGCCAGCATCGGACTGGCAGGCTGCGCCACCGCCGATCAGGCAGACAAGATCGTCGTCACCGGATCGAAGGCCGACGGGGATGCGTGGGTACCTTCACCGCCGCCCCCTCCGCCACCGCCGCCGCCACCTCCCCCGCCGCCGGTCATGTCGGCACCTGCCGCCATGGCGATGACTCGCTGGAATGGAGCGGACGAGCAGGCCGCCGCGCCGGGCCAGCCGCAGGCGACCTCGCCCGACCTGCGTTACGTGCCCTCGATCGTCGTGCCGACAGAGCCTGACCGGGAGCGGTATGACGGCAAGGACGTCTCGCCGGTCGCGATTACGATGGAACAGCCGGTCTCGACCTTCTCGGTCGATGTCGACACGGGTGCCTATTCGAACGCCCGCCGGATGCTGACCGATGGGCAGATGCCCCCTCCCGGCGCGGTGCGGACCGAGGAATTCGTCAACTACTTCCGTTACGACTATCCGCGCCCGACCAGTGCCAAGGATGCACCCTTCACGGTCAACATGGACGTCGCGCGCACGCCGTGGGATGCGGACACGCGGCTGGTGCGCATCGGGCTTGCCGGATACGAGGCTCCCAAGGCTCAGCGGCCCGCCGCCAACCTCGTCTTCCTGCTCGACGTGTCGGGCTCGATGTCGAGCGCGGACAAGCTGCCGCTGGTGAAGACCGCGATGAAGACGCTGGTCAATCAGCTGACGCCCAAGGACCGCGTCTCGATCGTGGTCTATGCGGGCGCGGCGGGCCTCGTCCTCGAACCGACCAGCGACTCGCGTGAAATCCTCGCTGCGCTCGACGAATTGCAGGCGGGCGGATCGACCGCCGGCGGCGCGGGGCTGGAACTCGCCTACAAGGTCGCCGAGGCGAGCAAGGTAGACGGGATCAACCGCGTGATCCTCGCCACCGACGGCGATTTCAACGTCGGCCTGTCGGATAACGGCAAGCTGCTCGACTATGTCGAGGACAAGCGCAGGAACGGCATCGCGATGAGCGTGCTGGGCTTTGGTACCGGCAACATCAACGAAGCGCTGATGGAGCAGATCGCCGACAAGGGTAACGGCAATTACGGCTACATCGACAGCGCGATCGAGGCGCGGAAAGTTCTGGGCGAACAGCTCGGCGCGACGCTCTTCACCATCGCCAAGGACGTGAAGATCCAGGTCGAGTTCAATCCGGCGGTCATCAGCCAGTACCGCCTGATCGGGTACGAGAACCGCGCGCTGCGCGAACAGGACTTCGATAACGACGCGGTCGATGCGGGCGATATCGGGTCGGGCCATCAGGTGACCGCGATCTACGAGGTCGTGCCAGCCGATGCCGACGGCTGGATCGCCGGCCGCCGCTATCAGGACCAGATACCGCAGGCGGCGAGCGACAAGGCGACCGAAGCCGCCTTCGTCAAGTTGCGCTACAAGCAGCCCGACGGCGATACTTCGACCCTGATCACCGAGGCGCTGCCCGCGCGAATGCTCGCGGCTGCGCCCGCCCCCTCGGGCGACTTCGCCTTCGCCACGGCGGTCGCCGCGTTCGCGCAGAAGCTGCGCGGCGATACGCTGCTCGACGGCTATTCCTACGATGCGATCCAGCGGCTCGCCGGTCCGCAGAGGGACTTCTACCGGCAGGAATTCCTGAAGCTGGTGGGCGTGGCCGAAGGGCTCGACCGCGAATAGAACGCGGCCAGAGCGCTTGTCCTAGGGGGCACGCTCTGTCTATCGGGGTGGGGTGAGCAAACGCCCTGCCCCCCACCCGGCCTTCGTCATCCTTGCCGGAGCCTTGCTGGTCGCCGCGATGGCGCTGTTTTCGGCAAGCCAGACCGCGATGGCGTTTTCCGCCCGGCTGGCGAGCACGGCGCGCACGCTGCCCGCGCAGCAGGGGCCTGAGCCGGCGGTCGACATCCGCTTCGTCACCGCGCGCGGCTGGCCCACCCGCCATCCGATGCTGAGCCCGCGCCGCGACCTGTCCGAACTCGAGCGCGCGCGGATTGCGCAGGCGATCGCGAATATTCCGGGGGTCGGCGGCGTGCACTGGGCAGACGGAACGATGCTGGCCGCAGGCGATGCAGACATCGAATCGCTGCGGTGCGAGAACGAATTGCTCGGCGTGCTGGCCGAACGCACGATCCGGTTCGAAGAATCCTCCGCCGAATTCATCCCGGGCAGCGAAGAAGTGCTCGACGAACTCGCCACCGCGCTGCGCCCCTGCGTCGGTGCGATCGTGGCGATCAGCGGGCATACCGACACCTCCGGCTCGCCGCAGGTCAACCTGGCCCTGTCGCAGGATCGCGCGCAAATGGTGCGGCGCGAACTGGTCGAGCGCGGGATACCTGCGCAGAACCTGCTTGCCAACGGGTTCGGCTCGTCGCGTCCGGTGCGCGGGCTCGATCCGGCGGACCCGGCCAACCGAAGGATCGAGTTCCGGGTGGTTTCGATGGAAAGAACCAAGCCGACCCCGATCGACACGCCCGCGGCACGATAGGGGAGCGCATCATGGCAATATCCATCGAACTGATCGTCCTGTCGCTCGCCGCCTACGTCGTGGGCCTGGGGCTGGGCGCGGTGGGGTGGAACCTTTGGTCTTTGCGCGGACCGCGCTTTCACGTTAATGCGGCAGAAAGAAAACGCGCAAAAGAATCCAGTAGAGAGGCCTAGCCACCGATGATTGAACTGATCGAAGCCAACTGGCTGTTGATCCTGCTCGCCGTGCTGGTCGGCTTCGTCGTCGCCTGGTTCCTGCTGTCGGGATCGCGCAAGACTAAGATTACCCGCGAGGAATCGAGCGACGAGCCGACCGGCGCGAAACGCAACCAGGCCCTGATCGACGCGCCGCCCGCCTCGGCAAAGGACCCCGCACCGCCTGCGACACCCGCGCCGGCACCCGAACCTGCCGCCAAGGCGGAACCAGTTGCCAAGCCCGCGACCCGGGCAGAGCCCCCGGCCGCGACACCGCCCGCGCCTCCGAAAGACAAGCCTGCCGCTCCGGCCGACAGCCTCGGCGGCGCAGGCGCAGCTGTCGGCACGGCGGCGACCGAGGAAAGCGCTGCGGCCCCGGCCAGCCCGGTCGATGGCGACGACCTGACCAAGCTCAAGGGTGTAGGCCCCAAGCTCGCCCTCCAGCTGAACGAACTCGGCGTGACGTCCTTCGCGCAGATCGCGGCATGGTCCGAAGCCGATATCGACCGGATCGACGACCAGCTGGGCCGCTTCAAGGGCCGCATCCGGCGCGATAACTGGATCGAGCAGGCGCGCCTGCTGACCAGCGGCGACACCGCCGCTTACGAGGCGCAGTTCGGGAAGCTCTGAGCCTCTGCCGACGCGCCGATGGCTTTGCCGGGCGGGGGCCGGGAACGTTTCCGGCCGCCGTCCGTTGGGTTTGATTGCGGTCGCAGAGGAGAGCACATGGAACAGCCAGTCATTCTCATCGCGGAAGATGAACACATCGTCGGCCTCGATTTGTCCGATACGATGACGGAGGCTGGCTACGAAGTCGAAGGCCCCTACGACGATCTTCCCTCCGCCATGCTCGCCTTCCAGAAGCGCAGGCCCGATCTCGCGATTCTCGACATTCGCCTGCACGACACGGTGGTCTACCCCTTCGCGGAAAAGCTGATCGCCGAAGACGTGCCGGTAATCTTCCATTCGGGTCATCTGCCGCTTGAGGAAGTGTCGGATCGATTCCCCGATGCGCTGGCGCTGGCGAAGCCCTGCCCGCCGGGCGACATCATCACGCATGTGCAGCTGACGCTTAAGCCGGATGGCTCGCTGGCCGAGGAACGGCCCACGGTCGCTGGCCGGGACATCGAAACCGCCTGACGATGCGCGTGGGTATCTCCGGTGCCCTACCCTATGGCAGGGCTTGCCGGATCATACCCGCATTTGCCATGGGCTGCCGCACAACTAGTAGCGAGCGCCCATCGACATGATCCCCTTCGATCCCACCGACCCTTTTCGCCTCGACGACCAGCTGACCGAGGATGAGCGGATGATCCGCGAGTCCGCGCACGCCTTCGCGCAGAGCGAACTCCAGCCGCGCGTGATCGACGCCTTCCGCGAGGAGACCAGCGCGCCCGAACTCTTCCCACTGATGGGCCAGGCCGGGATGCTGGGGGTGACCACGCCCGAAGAATATGGCGGCGTCGGTGCCAGCTATGTCGCCTACGGCCTCGTTGCGCGCGAGATCGAGCGCGTGGACAGCGGCTACCGATCGATGGCGAGCGTGCAGTCGAGCCTGGTGATGTACCCGATCACCGCTTTCGGCACCGAAGAGCAGAAGAAGAAGTATCTCCCCGGCCTCGCCAGCGGCGAACTCATCGGCTGCTTCGGGCTGACCGAACCCGATGCGGGCTCCGACCCTGCGGGCATGAAGACCTTCGCCAAGAAGGACGGCGACGACTACGTCATCTCGGGCAGCAAGACCTGGATTTCCAACTCGCCCTTCGCCGATGTCTTCGTGGTCTGGGCCAAGAGCGAAGAGCACGGCGGCGCCATTCGCGGCTTCGTGCTTGAAAAGGGTATGGAAGGCCTTTCCGCCCCCAAGATCGAGGGCAAGCTTTCGCTGCGCGCCAGCACCACCGGCATGATCATGATGGACGAGGTGCGCGTGCCCGCCTCCGCCATGTTCCCCGAAGTGCAGGGCCTCAAAGGTCCGTTCTCCTGCCTCAACCGCGCCCGCTACGGCATTTCATGGGGCAGCATGGGCGCGGCCGAGTTCTGCATGGCCGCCGCGCGCCAGTACGGGCTCGACCGGCAGCAGTTCGGCGTGCCGCTCGCCTCCAAGCAGCTCTACCAATTGAAGCTCGCCGACATGATGACCGAAATCGGGCTGGGGCTTCAGGCGTCCCTGCGCGTTGGGCGTCTGATGGACGAGGGCAACTGGTCGCCCGAAATGATCTCGATCGTGAAGCGCAACAATGTCGGCAAGGCGCTGAACATCGCCCGCGTCGCGCGCGACATGCACGGCGGCAACGGCATCAGCGAGGAATATCAGGTGATCCGCCACATGGTGAACCTGGAGACGGTCAACACTTACGAGGGCACGCATGATGTCCACGCGCTGATCCTGGGCCGCGCGATCACGGGTATCGCGGCGTTCTGAAGACCGCCTGTCCTACATACGCCAGCCGTGCGATAGGCAGGGAATGCAGCCCGCCCCGCCCACGCTGACCGAGACCGCCAAAGGTTCGGAACTGGAGGCCGCTTTTTCGTCTTAGGACACTGTGTCAGGTGTGTCAGGGCCGCGAAGCGAACGGCCCGGCGCAGGAGAGGATGAGATGAAACTCTACGGCTATTTCCGCAGCTCCACGAGCTACCGCCTGCGCCTCGCGCTGCAATTGAAGGGGCTGGAATACGAGAATTGCCCGGTCAATCTGGTCGAAGGCCAGCAGAAGGGCGAGGCCTTTGCCGGCCGCAACCCCTTCGCGACGGTTCCGATGCTGGAAGTGGACGGCAAGGACCGCGTGCAGTCGATGGCGATCATCGAATGGCTGGACGAAGCCTACCCCGAAAACCCGCTGCTGCCCGCCGATATCGAACAGCGCTACCTCGCGCGCGAGCTGGCCTATGCCATCGCGACCGAGCTGCACGCGCCGCTCAACCTGCCGGTGCTGAAATACCTCAAGAGTGAATACGGGCAGGATCAGGAGGGCGTGAACACATGGTACCGCCACTGGCTCGCGCGCACATTGCAGCCGATCGAGCGACGGCTCGCGCAGCTGGGCACCGGCGACTTCCTGTTCGACAAGCCCGGCTTTTTCGAAGTGGTGCTGATGCCGCAGATCTACAACGCACGCCGCTTCGGCTACGATTTCGCGCAAGCGCCGCACACAACCCGGATCGAAGCCGCCTGCCTCGCATTGGATGAAGTGCAGCGGGCGCACCCCGACAACCAGAACGACACCCCCGAAGGAGAGACAGTCCAATGAAACTCGCCACGCTCAATGACGGAACGCGCGACGGCAAGCTGGTGGTCGTCTCGAAAGACATCACCCGCTATTGCGCGGCGGACAATATCGCGGCGACCATGCAGGACGCGCTCGACGACTGGGCCAATATCGCGCCCAAGCTGGAAGCGCTCTACCGCGATGTGAACAACGAAGCCGTGCCATGCGAACGCTTCCACGAGCGCGAGGCGCATTCGCCGCTGCCGCGCGCGTACCAGTGGGCCGACGGCAGCGCCTACATCAATCACGTCGAACTGGTGCGAAAGGCACGCGGCGCCGAAGTGCCCGAGAGCTTCTACCACGATCCGCTGATGTACCAGGGCGGCAGCGACGACTTCCTGCCCCCGCGCGCCGACATTCCGCTCAAGGACACCAGCTGGGGCTGCGACATGGAAGGCGAGATCGCCTGTATCACCGACGATGTGCCGATGGGCGTGTCGTCGGACGAAGCGGCGGACCACATCAAGCTGCTGATGCTGGTCAACGACGTGTCCTTGCGCGGTCTGATCCCGGGCGAACTCGCCAAGGGCTTCGGCTTCTTCCAGTCCAAGCCCGCAACCGCCTTCAGCCCAGTATGCGTAACGCCCGACGAGCTGGGCGATGCGTGGAAGGACAGCGTGATCCAGCGCCCGCTGATGGTCGACTACAACGGCGAGGCTTTCGGCCGCGCCGATGTGGGCCAGGACGCGACCTTCAGTCTCGCCGATCTGGTCGCGCATGCGGCCAAGACGCGCAATCTGGGCGCGGGCTGCATCATCGGATCGGGCACGATTTCCAACCAGGGCCCCGACGGCGACCCCGGCAAGCCGGTCAGCGAAGGCGGCAAGGGCTACTCGTGCATCGCCGAGATCCGGATGATCGAGACCATCGCCAGCGGGGAGGCCAAGACGCGCTTCATGCACCCGGGCGACACCGTGAAGATCTGGATGGAAGACGAGAAGGGCCACTCGATCTTCGGCGCGATCGAGCAGAAGGTCGTGGAAGCCTAAAGCCCACACCCGTTCGTGCTGAGCCTGTCGAAGCACGTATGCGCCCACGCCCTTCGACGGGCTCAGGGCGAACGGCGAGTTAGGCTGGATAGGGATTGGCGATGTTCTTCGAAGACACCACCTACGACCTGATCGCACGCGGGACGATCCTGACCGCTATCGGGATCGTTTACGTCATCGCGCTGACCCGGATCGTCGGGCTGCGCAGCTTTTCCAAGATGACGAATTTCGACTTCGTCATCACCGTCGCCAGCGGCACCGTGCTGGCCGGGATGGGCCGCGCGAGCGACTGGCAGGGTTTCGTGCAGGCCGCGATCGTCATGTTCGCGCTGTTTGCGGTGCAACTGATCCTCGCGAAAATCCGCAAGACATCCGACGCATTCGAGAAGACGATCCAGAACGAACCGGTGCTGCTCATGATAGACGGCCGGTTCTGCGAGAAGGCGATGGACGAGACCCGCGTCGCCCGGTCGGATATCATCGCGAAGCTGCGCGAATCGAACACGATGCATTTCGACGAGGTGCGCGCGGTGGTCCTCGAGACCACCGGCGACATCTCGGTAATGCACGGCAAGAGCCTCGACCCTACGATCCTCGAAGGCGTGCGCGACCTGCGCGAGCCTGCGACAGACTAAAAGCCGTAGCGCACGCCAACCCACAGCGTACGCGGCGCGCCGAGGTCCAGATCGCCGCCGTCGTTGCGCGTGACGATGGTCTCATCGAACAGGTTCTCCGCCCGCAAGACGAGATCGAGCTGTCCTACCAGCGGCACCTGCGCGTATGCCCCCAGCGTGGTGAACGCAGGCAGCACATCGGTCTCAAGGTCGTCCTCGAACTGCGCGCCGACATGGCGCAGGCTGAGGGAGATGATGGTGCCGTCGGCAGGTGCGTACCCGATGCTCGCCGCCGCCATCCAGCGCGGGCTTTGCGGCGGGCGATTGCCGTCGAGTGCCAGCGAGGCCCCCTCGCCGACGATGCGGGGATCGGAGAAGGAGAGGCTGCTGTCGAAGCGGATCGGGCCACGTTGCACCCGCAGCCCGGCCTCTACTCCGCGCGTCTCGCTGGCGGGCAGGTTGCGCCGCTGGCGCAGGTTCGGGCCGAGAGTGACATTGGCAATCGCGTTCTCCAGCCGGTTGTCGAAGGCGGTCAGCGACAATGCCAATCCTTCGATCGGTCGCCAGTCGAGCCCCGCCTCGACCCCGCGCAGCTCCTCGTTGGCGAGGTCGGCATTGGCCTGCGTCACAACAGGGAAGACCACGAAGGGGCGGTAGAGCTCGTTGAGTGTGGGCAGCCGCAGCCCGCTATAGGCCGCCGCTCGCAGATCGAGCGAGGGCGTCGCACGAAACAACGCCCCGCCGCGCCAGGTCAGCGTCCAGTCGCTGCGGTCGGCAAAGCGATTATCGATGGTCACCGCGCCGCCCGGCGTGGTCTCGCGGTAGAAGCCGTCGGCGATCACCGTCCGATCGGCGCGCAGCCCGCCGGTCAGGAGCAGCTGCCCTACTTCCCAGTCGTCCTCTACGAACAACCCGAGATCGCTGGTCACCCCGCCCGCACGCCGCCGCGCAGTGACCTGCCCGGTGAAGGCGCTGATCGGGTTTTCCTGCAACTCGCCGCTCGCCCTTCGATAGTCGATCCCGAGCCGCAGCGTGTGCGCATCGCCCACCGGCGGGCGCACCTCGATCTTGCCGCCGAGCCCGGTCGAGGGCGTGTTCCGCTGGTCGAGCACGGGCACGAAACGGGTCGAGCTGACGACGAGGTTGGAGAAATTGCGTGCCTGCACGTAGCCCAGCGCATCGACCTGCCAGCGTCCCCGCCCCACGATCCGCACGCTCGCACCCTGCCCGCTCGCCGAGCTGTTCGCTCCGGCAAACCGCAGCGTGCGGGCGTCGTCGAAAGCCGCCACTCGCGCCTGCAGTTCGAGATCGCTCGCCAGCGGCACCACCGCGCGCAGCTGGCCCGCAACGCTGTCGAACTTCGCCGGGGCGCTCGCCGCGACGCGCTGGTCTTCGGGCGTGGTGTAGAAGCCAGGGCCGCGATCCCAGCGGATCGCTCCGGTGGCGTAGCCATTGCCGAGTGCTTGCGAAAACGAACCCATCGCCTCCGTGCCGCCGCGATCGTTCACCAGCGCGCTTGCGGCCAGCGGCACCTTCCGCTCGGGTGCCTCGCTTTCGATCCCGATGGTCCCCGCAAGCGCACCGGCGCCGAACGGACCCGATCCGCCGCCGCGCGTCACTGCGATCCGCCCGATCTGCTCGGGCAGCAGCGCCGTGAACGGCACATAGCCGAAGAACGGATCGGCCACCGGCACACCGTCGAGCGTTACCAGTGCGCGGCTCGTGGCGTTGCCGCCTAGCGCTCGAAGCGTCACGCCCTGTGCAGTCGGATTGGAGGAGCGACTGTCCGACCGCCGAAACTCCTGGAAGCCCGCGACGCTCCCCAGCGCTTCCTCGACGCGGCCCGAAGGGACGGTCTGCAACGTTTCGCGCTCGATCACGACCGTGCCGTAGGCCGGACTCGCCGGCGTATCGGGCAGGCCCCGCCCGGCGACCACAATGACCGTGCCACCACGCTCCACCTCCCCATCCTGGGCCACCGACGGGACTGCCGAACCGAGCGACACTATGGTAACGATGAGGTGAGAGGCGCGGGGCATGTGCGCCGCCCTAGCTGCGATTGACGTTCGCGTCAGCACCCTCTCGTCAAGCGAGCGGCAATAGGATAGGTTGCGAAACAGAACGTAAGTTGGGCCGGGGATTGGACAGTTTGTGATGGATACGAACAACAGCGATTTCGATGTGCTGATCGTCGGCGCGGGCATTTCCGGCATTGGAATGGCCGCCCACCTCGAAGAGCATTGCCGGGGCAAAAGCTACGCCATTATCGAGCGGCGCGAGAACCTGGGCGGGACGTGGGATCTGTTCCGCTATCCCGGCGTGCGTTCCGACAGCGACATGCACACGCTCGGCTTCATCTTCGAACCGTGGAAACACGAGAAGAGTATCGCCGATGGGTCCGCGATCCTCGAATATCTCAACCGCATCGTCGACGAGCGCGGCATCCGTGAAAACATCCGCTTTGGAATGCGGGTCGAAACCGCGGATTTCGACAGCGAGAGGGCACGATGGGTGGTCGGTGTCGTGACGCCGGAAGGGGAGCGCAAGCGGCTGACTGCCAACTGGCTGTACTTGGGATCGGGCTATTACGACTACGACGAACCCTACGATCCCGGCTTCGAACTCGGTGAGTTCGCAGGCGATGTGGTCCATCCGCAATTCTGGCCCGAAGACCTTTCTTACGAGGGCAAGAACGTGGTCGTGATCGGGTCGGGCGCCACCGCCGTCACTATCGTGCCATCGATGGCGAAGCGCGCCGCGAAGGTGACCATGCTCCAGCGCACGCCGACATGGATGTTCAGTCGCCCTGCGCGCGACGGCGTGGCCAACTTTCTGCGCAAGGTCCTGCCCGAAGAGACGGCGTACAAGATCACCCGGTGGAAAAACGTGGTGATGCAGGACATCGGCTTTAAGCGCGCGCAGAGCAAGCCGGAGAAGGTCAAGGAGTTCCTGACCAAGAAGATGCAGGGGCACCTTGGCGACAAATACGACGCTACCGCCTTCACCCCGCCCTACGACCCGTGGGATCAGAGGCTGTGCCTGGTGCCCGACGCCGACCTGTTCGAAGCGATCAAGGATGGCAAGGCCGAGGTCGTCACGGGCCGCATTGCTCGTTTCGGCAAGGACAAGGTCGAGCTGGAGGACGGGCGCGAAATCCCCGCCGACATCATCGTCACCGCGACCGGGCTCAAGCTCGCCATCGCGGGCAAGATTGCGGTTTCGGTAGATGGCACGCCGGTCGATTTCGCGCAGCGGTTCTACTACAAGGGCTGCATGTTCTCGAACCTGCCTAACCTTGCGGTGGTGTTCGGCTACCTCAATGCCAGCTGGACCTTGCGCGCCGACCTCAACGCCGCTTACGTGTGCGGCGTGCTGAACATGATGGACGAAAAGGGCGCCGACATCGCCGTGCCCGCACTTACCGAGGCAGAGGCCGCCGCGCTGGAGGAAGACGACATCTTCGATTTCTCCTCGGGCTATATCCAGCGCTCCAAGGCGATCATGCCGAAGAACGCGGTGGGCTTCCCGTGGCGGCTCAACCAGGATTACCGGGTCGATCGCAAGCAGATGAAGTCCGACCCGATCGACGACGGCATCCTCCATTTCAAGGCGCTGCCGCATGCCCCCGCAGACGACGCCGCGCCCGCGCGGACCGGCTCCACGCAAAGTACGATCTAGAGGCCTATGAGCGAACGTATCTGGACTGCCGGGCTCGTCGTTATCGGCGACGAGATCCTGTCGGGCCGCACGCATGACAAGAACATCGCACAGGTGGCCGAATGGCTGCAGGTGCAGGGTATCCGGCTGGACGAGGTGCGTGTGGTTCCCGATGTCGAGGAGCGCATCGTCGAGGCGGTCAACGCGCTTCGCGCGCGCAACGATTACCTGTTCACCACCGGCGGGATCGGCCCGACGCATGACGACATCACGGTCGATGCGGTGGCCGCCGCGCTGGGGCTGGGCGTGGTGGTCCATCCCGAAGCGCGCGCCACGCTCGAACGCTATTATGCCGATAAGCCCGGGGGCCTGACCGAAGACCGGCTACGCATGGCGCGGGTGCCCGAAGGCGCAGAGCTGATCCCCAATCGCATGTCGGGCGCACCGGGGATCAAGATCGGCAATGTCCACCTGATGGCGGGCGTCCCGCACATCACCGCAGGGATGCTCGACGCGCTGACCGGTACGCTGGAGGGCGGCGCCCCGCTCATGGCCGAGACGATCGGCTGCTGGACGGCGGAAAGCGAGGTTGCTGGGCTGTTGCGCGAGGTCGTGAAAAAGCACGACCATTGCCAGATCGGCAGCTATCCGTTCTTTCGCGAAGGCAAGGTCGGTGCGAATTTCGTGGTCCGCTCTACCGATGCAAATGCGCTGGCGGCATGCACGAAGGCGCTATGCGATGCGCTCACCGAAGCCGGTTATCGGCCAGTGGCAGGGGGCATCTGAGCAGCGACCGGCGCGGATCGGAACGCGGTTTTAACCCGTTGCGGTTAAGCCACGTTCGTCATGACGAGCGTCTATCTCACCATCGATACCGAGTATTCGGCCGCGCTGGCGAACGGGCCGTGCCGGGTGGACCGTGCAGAGAACTTCATGCGGTCGATCGCCTGCATCACGTCCGACGGGCCGGCGGGGATCACGCACAAGCTCGACCTGCTGGAGCGTTACGGCCAACGCGGCGTGTTTTTCGTCGATCCAATGCCCGCACTGCTGTGGGGTGTCGCCGCGATCGAAGACGTCGTCGCACCAATCCTCCAGGCAGGGCAGGATATCCAGCTCCACTGCCACACCGAATGGCTCGATCTGGCGCTCCCTGATAGCCCGCTCAAAGGGCTCAGCGGGGGCAATATCAAGGATTTCAGGTTCGAGGATCAATGCCGGATCCTGGAATGGTGCCGCGATACGCTGGTCGCGGCAGGGGCGCCCGCGCCGGTCGCCTTCCGGGCAGGCAACTACGGTGCGAACCGCGATACGCTACGCGCGCTTCGCGAACTCGGGCTCAACTACGACAGCAGCCATACGCCCGGAATCCCCGATGGTCATTGCGACCTCGAGCTGAGCGAGACCGATACCCAGCCGCTGCTGTATGAAGGGATGATCGAGGTGCCCGTATCGTGCGTGGGTGACATTGGCGGGCGACTGCGACATGCGCAGGTCACGGCGCTCTCGCTCAAGGAAATGCGGGCCGGGCTGCTGCACGCGCGCGACGGCCGCATGACCAGCTTCACGCTCGTCAGCCACAGCTTCGAGCTGGTCAACCGCCGTAGCCTTGCCGTGAACAAGCTGGTCCGCAACCGGTTCGAGGGATTGTGCAGGCTGCTCGAGAAGACCCAGGGTATTTGGACGAGCGACTATACGAATACACCGCCGGTCAGGATTTTCCGTCGATCCGAGATGCCCCGCCCGGTGGCAGCGAACACGCTGACGGTGGGCATGCGCTATGCCGAACAGGCGGTCTCCAATTCGCTCTACGGTGCGATCTGATGGTCGTTGAGCCTACGCAGGTTGCATTTACCATCGGCGCGCGTCGACTGTTCGCGGTCGAACGCAATGTGGCGACGATGGCTTTCACGCTCGAGGACGCGCTTTCCAAGACCCTGCCCGCAAGCTCCGCGCCGTTCCCCGCAGCAGACGGCGTCCGCATCCTTTCGGCCCCGCTTTCGATGGCGGACGAGATTGCCGCCGGACTGTCCGGCCATGTTGCCGGCGCTCGCGAGGATTATCGCCGACACTACATCGCGATGGACGCAAGCTTCGAGGATTACCTCGCGCGCTTTTCCGGCAAGACGCGCAGCACCCTGCGCCGCAAGACGAAGAAGTTCGCAGCCGCTGGCGGAGGGGCACTGGACGTGCGGACGTACCGCACCCGCGACGAGGTGGAGCGCTTCCTCGACCTCGCGCTGCCGCTTTCCGCCAACACCTACCAGTCGCGGCTGCTCGATGCAGGCTTGCCCGATAGCGACACCGCCCGAGACGCAATGCTGGCACGGGCCGAGGCGGGCACGCTGCGCTGCTTCCTGCTGTTCCTTGGCGCAGAGCCCGTGGCGTACCTCGCCCTGCCGGTAGAGGGTCGGACGCTGGTTTATGCGCATCTCGGCTACGATCCTGCGCACGCCGCACTCTCGCCCGGCACCGTGCTCCAGATGGAGGCGCTGCGGTTGCTGTTTGGCGAGGAACGCTTCCGCTATTTCGATTTCACCGAGGGCGAGGGCGCGCACAAGGCGCTGTTCGGCACCCACAGCGTCGCGTGCTGTTCCTTCCTGCTGCTGCGCCGCACGCCGGCGAACCGGGCGCTGCTCGGCGCTAGGCGCGGGTTCGATGCGGGCGTGGCTCTGGCTAAGTCGTTCACCCAGCAGAGCGGCTCGCTTGCTTCGGCGCGCAGGTTGTTGCGCGCATAAAAAAGGCCGGAGCGTTTCCGCCCCGGCCCCTTGAAATTTCGCGTGAAGTGAAAGGCTTATGCGCCTTCGACTTCGGCCAGGTCGAGCTTGAGGCCCGGACCCATCGAGGAGGTCAGCGTGACCTTGCGCAGGTACTTGCCCTTCGCGCCCGAGGGCTTCGCCTTGACGATCGCGTCGGTGAAGGCCTTGAAGTTGGTCTTCAGGTCTTCGTCCTTGAACGACAGCTTGCCGATGCCGGAGTGGATGATGCCCTGCTTTTCCACGCGGAATTCGACCTGGCCGCCCTTGGCGTCCTTCACGGCCTGTTCCACGTTCGGGGTCACGGTGCCCAGCTTCGGGTTCGGCATCAGGCCCTTGGGGCCCAGCACCTTACCGAGGCGACCGACGACGCCCATCATGTCCGGCGTCGCGATCACGCGGTCGTAATCGAGATTGCCGTTCTGCATGTCTTCCATCAGGTCTTCGGCACCGACCTTGTCGGCACCGGCGGCCAGCGCCTTGTCGGCGTTGTCGCCCTTGGCGAACACGGCGACGCGCACGTCCTTGCCCGTGCCCGAGGGCAGCGAGACCATGCCGCGGACCATCTGGTCGGCGTGGCGCGGATCGACGCCGAGGTTCATCGCGACTTCGACGGTCTCGTCGAACTTCGCCTTGTGCTCGCGCAGCGTGCTGAGCGCTTCGTCGAAGGTGTACAGCTTTTCAGCGTCGAGCTTCTCGGTCAGCGTCTTCTGCTTCTTGGTCAAAGTAGCCATCGGTTAGCCCTCCACCACTTCGATGCCCATCGAACGGGCGGAACCGGCGATGATCTTGACCGCCTGGTCGATGTCGTTGGCGTTCAAATCGGCCATCTTGGTTTCGGCGATCTCGGCCAGCTGGCTGGTCTTGATCGAGCCGATGATGTTCTTGCCCGGCTCCTTCGAACCCGACTTGATCTTCATCGCCTTCTTGATGAGGAAGCTCGCGGGCGGGCTCTTGGTGACGAAGGTGAAGCTGCGATCCGCGTAGACCGTGATCTTGGTCGGGATCGGAGCGCCCTTTTCAAGGTCCTGCGTCGCGGCGTTGAACGCCTTGCAGAATTCCATGATGTTCACGCCGCGCTGACCCAGCGCAGGGCCGATCGGCGGCGAGGGGTTGGCGGTGCCGGCGGGCACCTGAAGGTTGATGTAACCTTCGATCTTCTTGGCCATGGGAGGCCTCCTTTTCTCACTGTCGCGTGGGCGCTTTCGCGTCACGCTCATGGTAAGCGGTTTGGCGGGGAACCGAAGCACCCCTTCCGCGTGGATTTCCCGAACTGTCGTATGGGAAGGCGCGCAGATAGCGATTTTTCCGCTATTTGCAAGCGATTCCCGGCCCGGGGGGCGGTGGTCATGCGGGGCACGGTCACGGCGACAGGGTGACACGTGTCACCCATGTGTCACCCGGGGAGCGCCGCGCCCAACGCATTGAAAATTCGCCAGTTTTCCTCCATCGGCAGGGCCCAGGGTGACACATTGCGCTTTTCGGCCCGTTTTTCTGCTTCCCATGCGATCCGGAGAAGCGCGTGCCATGTATCGCAGATCGGACCGACGTAGGAAAACCGTCGCCATCCAAAGGAACCATGGCCATGCTTCAATCGACGCCTGCGGGGCCGCGCGCAAAACGGCTTGCACGCAATTTGCCCCGACCCGTCCCGTTACGGATCGCTGCGCCCGACAGCCGGTTGCGAAAGCCCGCAGCATCAGGCACTTGTCGCGTTAGATGAAGCAGCGCTCCCTTGCACGAAACCGCTGGCGCCGTTTGGGCTGGCTGCGATTCCTGCTGCAACTGGGCAGCGTTGCCCTCGTCTATTCGCTTGCAGGCGTACCGCCGGTCTTGCTGTTCGGTCCGACGAACACCGGCATGCTCACCTCCGCCGTCGCCGGGATGCTTGCCGCGCTGGTCGTTGCGCGGCTCTGGCTGGCGTCGGACCATGCGCTCCACTCCGCATGGAATATCCGCCCGCCGGTCAACCTGCCACGCACGCTGGCGCTCGCCGCGCTCGGCACCGGGGGCGTGATCGCATTGTTCGCGATCGGGCATATCGTGGTCGAGGCGCTAGGCCTGCCCAAGGTCGACGTCACGCTGGTCACCGATCTGGCGACCGCGAGCCCTGTCTCCTTCGCACTCTGGATCGTGCTCATCGCATGGCTCACCGCGGGCCTGGGCGAAGAGCTGCTGTTTCGCGGCTTCCTGCTTGACCGGTTGATGCGGCTGCGCGGAATGCGCGGGCGCAAATGGCCTGCCGCAATCATCCAGGCGGCGATTTTCGGCCTGCCGCATTTGTATCAAGGCTGGGGCGGCGTGCTGGTAACCGCCAGCGTCGGGCTGTTCCTCGCATGGCTGCGCTTCGCCAACCGGGGCAACCTATGGGCGTGCATCCTGGCCCACGCGGCGGTCGATACGATCATGCTGACGCTCGCCTACAGTGAGAGCCTCGGCTGGCTCACCTAGACGGGCGGCCGACCCGATCGCGCCCGCTCGATCTCATGGGGCGGCAGCTTCATGCCCTTGGTGCGGCTCGTCAGATGGAACTGGCGGCACAATTCGCACCTGTAGGCGCGTAGCCTGAAAGGTGCATCGCGAGCGGCCAGTTCGGCTGCCTCGCGACTCGCGTATCGCTTCTTGCGGTTGCAGATGCCGGGTCGTGTTCGCACGTCGGCGGTGCCTATAGTGCCATTCGATCGATCGCCCCACCCTGATTGTAGAGGTTGGGGCCTTCGCTGACGCGCTGCGTGCCTTTCCCCCAGATGGCCCGCATGGTAGCGCAACCATGTTGCTGCAGGGGAGAGCGGGAAACGATGAAAATCTGGCATCTGATTACGTTTGCGCTCGCCGTAGTGGCCACTGCGTGCGTCGCGAACGCCCAGCCATTGCCACGCTTCGAGGAAGGGACGGCGCGCCCGGCTCTGCTGGTCGATGGCGAGCCCTTCGTGATACTCGGCGCGCAGCCCAACAATTCGTCGAACTATCCCGCGATGCTCGAAGAGGTCTGGCCCACGGTCGAGCGGCTCGGCGCCAACACGCTGCTGATGCCGGTCGCGTGGGAACAGGTCGAGCCCAGCGAGGGGCGTTTCGATTTCTCTTTCGTCGACACGCTGCTCGATCAGGCGCGGGCACGCGACATGCGGCTGGTGCTGCTGTGGTACGGGACGTGGAAGAACACCGGCCCTTCCTACGTGCCCGGCTGGGTCAAGCGCGACACGCAGCGCTTTGCGCGGATGCGCAGGGTGGACGGGTCGGCGCATGCAGTTTTCAGTCCGCATGGCGAGGCGACGATGCAGGCCGATGCGCGCGCCTTTGCGGCGCTGATGCGCCATCTCGCGCAGGTCGATCGCCAGCACACGGTGGTGATGATGCAGGTCGAGAACGAGAGCGGTAGCTGGGGGCTCGATCGTGACCACGCGCCCGAAGCCGAAGCGCTGTTCGCGGGGCCGATCCCGCAGGAGCTGGCCGACGGGCTGGGCATTGCGCGACAGAGCTGGAGCGAGGCCTTCGGCCCGCGCGCCGAGCAGTTCTTCAACAGCTGGTACGTCGCGCGCTATATCGACAGCGTCGCGGCGGCGGGGCAGGCCGAGATGAACCTGCCAATGTACGTCAATGCCGCGCTGGGCAATGCGTTTACCGACGAAGGCGGCGAGGTCGGGCCGTCGGGCGGGCCGAACTGGAACGCGCTGCCGATCTGGCGCATCGCCGCACCGTATATCTCGGCCTTTGCGCCCGATATCTATGCGCGCGATCCGAAGGCGGTGGAGACCTATCTCGATCGCTACGCCGCGTCGGGCCCGCTGATGGTGCCCGAGATCGGCAACGCCGCCGAATACGCGCGGTTCATCTGGCCCGCGATGGGGCGCGGGGCGGTGATGTTCTCGCCCTTCGGGATCGATGGTACCGGCTATTCGAACTATCCGCTCGGCGCGAAGGAGCTGGATGAGAACACGCTCGACGCCTTTGCCGCGCCTTACCGGTTGTTTGCGCAGATGCCGCGCGAGTGGGCGCGGATCGCACGCGACAAGCCGTTATGGGGCACCGCGAAAGGGGACGACGGGGCCGACCAGACGCGCACGATGGGCCGGTGGCAGCTGACCGCGCAGTATGGTCGCTGGGCGTTCGGAGAGGACGACTGGACCTGGATCGCGCGCGATCCGCATCCGTTGGCCGATGCGCCGACCGGCGGGCTCATCGTGGCGCAAATGGCCGACAACGTGTTCCTGGTGGGCGGGCAGAATGCCAAGCTGCGGATCTCCCTCGCCCAGCCGGGTGACGGGCAGCAGGGCGAGATCATCGAGGCGCAGCAAGGTCGCTTCGTCGATGGAGAATGGCAGATGCGCCGCCGCTGGAACGGCGACCAGATCGACTACGGGTTCAATTTCGGCCCCGAGCCTGTGTGGCTGCGGATCGAGATGGGCGTGCTCGAATAGCGGGAGGGGCCGCGGGGGCCCTGCCCCTTACTTCGAGAGTTCGACCTGTTCGAAATCCAGTTCGACCGGCGTCGCGCGGCCGAAGATCGAGACCGAAACCTTGACCTTCGCCTTGTCGAAATCGAGTTCTTCCACCACGCCGTTGAAGCTGGCGAACGGGCCATCGAGCACCTTGACCGAATCGCCGATCTCGTAATCGACGCTGATGTCGCGCTTGGGGGCGGCCTTGGCTTCTTCGACGCCGCCGAAATAGCGCGCGGCCTCTTTCTCGCTGATCGCCTGCGGCTTCGCGCCGGCGCCCAGGAAGCCGGTGACCTTCGGCGTGTTCTTGACGAGGTGATAGATATCGTCCGTCATGTTCAGCTTGGCGAGCACGTAGCCGGGCATGAACTTGCGTTCGACCTGCACCTTCTTGCCGCGCTTCACCTCGGTCACGGTCTCGGTCGGGACCTGCACTTCCTCGACGCCTTCGGACAGGCCAAGCCGCTCGGCTTCGGAGATGATCGCATCGCGAACCTTGTTCTCGAAACCGGAATAGGCGTGAATAATGTACCAGCGTGCCATGAAATATCCTGCGGTCGGGAAGTGGGGTCAGCTCAGGCGAGCGTGAGGAGGAAACGGACGACGGCACCGAACAGGGTATCGATGCCGAGGAAGAAGATCGACAGGATCAGCACCAGGATGCTGACGAAGATCGCGGTCTGGGTCGTTTCCTGGCGCGTCGGCCACACGACCTTGCTCGCTTCGGCGCGCACCTGCCGGGCAAATTCACCCGGCGATGTCTTGCGCTTCTTCGTCTCGACTTTGCCTTCGGCCATCGCTGCCGCTTCCATCTGATAACTGTTGGACCAAGTTTCGCGTCTCTTTCGGGAAGCCGGGATCGCCCTCACAATCGGATGATCGGGAGGGCGGGTCTTTAGCTTCGATGTCTTGAGACCCGACCGCATCTAGGGCGGAGCGAAAGCAAAAGCAAGCGTGGCGGAGCCCGGTCAGGACATATCGGGCCGACCGCTCGGGTCGGGGCCGCACCGGTTCTTGCCCAGCGGATCCCAGCTGTGGACCGTCATCTTCTCGAATCCGAAATCCTGCGTCTTGGGGCTGCGCGTGTAGAGCCACGCGGCGACCTTCTGCGTCTTGCCGCCCTTGATGTAATAGACTGCGCCGTTGCCGCTCTCGAACATGTCGTTGCTGTAGCTTTGGCGCAGAGCCTTGAAATAGAAGGCCGCGCACTGCGCCTCCTTCGAAGCATTCTCGAGCTGGACGACGTAGGCGGGGTGCAGCGTATTGCCCGCCTTGTGCTTGGCACGGCCGGAATCGATCCGGAGCGTGATGGGGTAGTAGTCGAAGGTGGTCGAGCCTTCGTAATACTTTATCTTCCACCACTTATCGAGCTGCTGCGCCGCGAGCGGCGATGCCGCCGCCGCAACCAGTCCCGCAGCTGCCAATGCGGTGCCTATGCGTCCGAAACCCCCACGTGCCATCCCGAATTCCTCCCAGATCGGAACGGCTTGCTTATTACAAGGTGTTGCGGCTCACAAGCGGGTCCGAGAGGGCTGGAAATGTGTCCTTCACTCCCCTAGCACCCCCCAAGGGACGAATTTCAAAAGGGGTGGGACACCACATGAGCAGCGCAGCGCCGACGCAGAGTCTGGACCAGCAATTGCTGGGGCCGGTCACGAATGTCGCGGACTTTATCTGGGGCGGCACGTGGGACGGGGTGGAAGTCCTGCCCTTCCCGCCGCTCGCCATCGTACTGCTGGGCGCTGGCCTGTGGTTCATGATCGGCCTCAGGTTCTATCCGATCACCAATCTGGGTTCGGCGGTGAAGAACCTGTTTGCCGGACGCAAGAAGGGCGGCGCGGGCGAGATTTCGCCGTTCGCCGCGCTCTCCACCGCGCTGTCCGGCCAGGTCGGCACGGGCAACCTTGCCGGCGTCGCCACCGCGATCGCGCTGGGCGGGCCGGGGGCGATCTTCTGGATGTGGGTCACCGCTCTCTTCGGCATGGCGCTGGCCTTTGCCGAAGGCGCGCTCGCGATCCGCTATCGCGAAACCACCAGTGAGGGCACCTATCGCGGCGGCCCGATGAGCTACATCATGATGGGCCTGGGGCCCAAATGGACGTGGCTGGCGATCTTCTTTTGCATCGGCACGCTGATCAGCGGGCTGGTCACCGGCAACGCGATCCAGGCGAACGCGGTGGCCGACGGCCTCAACGAGCTGTTCGGCATCCAGGAATGGCTTGGCGGCCTGATCGTCGCGATCCTCGTGTTCATCGTCATCATCGGCGGGATCAAGTCGATCGGGCGCGTCGCCGAAAGCGTCGTGCCGATCATGGCGCTGGCCTACATCGTCATGGCGATCATCGCGATCATCCTGAACATCCAGGACATCCCCGAAACCTTCGGCCGAATCTTCGGCGGCGCGTTCAACGTGCAGTCGGCCAGCGGCGGCTTCGTCGGCGCGGCGGTGATCCTCGCGATCCGCGCGGGCGTGGCACGCGGCCTGTTCTCGAACGAGGCGGGCCAGGGTTCGACCCCGATCGCGCACGCGGTGGCGCAGACCGACGATCCGGAATTCCAGGGCCGCATGGCGATGCTGGGCACCTTCATCGACACGATCGTGATCTGCACCATGACCGCGCTGGTGATCCTGACCGTGGAAGGCAACTTCACCCACGCGGGCCAGCCGGTGCTGCACGCATGGCAGGCCGACCTCGATGGTTTCGCCGTGACCAGCGGCGCGTTTGCCGCCGCCTTCCCCTTCGCCATCGGCAGCATTCCGCTGGGCACTCTGGTGGCCAGCCTTGCGCTGCTGCTGTTCGTGTTCACCACCCTGCTCACCTGGAGCTATTACGGCGAACGGGCGATCACCTTCCTTTACGATCGCATCCCCGGATCGTCGCTGGGCGGGGAAAAGATCCTGCACATGATCTGGCGCGTGCTGTGGTGCGTCGGCATCTTCATCGGGGCGAGCCGCGAGAGCGACCTGATCTGGCGGATGGGCGACATCGCCAACGCGGTGATGGTGCTGCCCAACCTGCTGGCGCTGCTGCTGCTGTCGGGCGTGGTCTTCGCGCTGTCTCGCGGCGACAAGACCGCGGGCAAGGATTTCCATGCCGAAACCCCGGAAGAGCCCGAGGAATACTGACGGCCCGCCAGCAAATGAGAAGGGCCGGAGCGTTCGCGCGCTCCGGCCCTTCTTCGTTTCCGTGAAAGCTTTGTATGCGTGAAAGTCGGCGGTCGGTCAGACCATGCCGAAAAGACGCTCCCAGAACGACGGCTGGTGCATCGGCTGGATCTTGCCGTACTTCATCATCCGCATGGTCGCATCGGTGTGCGGCTGCGGCGTGGTCCAGCTGTCCGGACGGCTGCTACGAAATGGCATGCTCGACATTGGTCAACTCCTGATGTGGGCACCTGAGTGCATTATGGCTCGAAAAATGCACACTTCGTAAGGAGCGTTCCCGAATTTTCTGTGGGAACAAAAGGGAGCCATCGCGCGCGACGAAAAAGGCGAGGGAATCCCAAGGGTTCCCCGCGCAATGCAATTTTACAAGTTTGTGGCAATCGGGGCGCAGTGCCCCAGCCGGCTACCAGGAGCCGGTGTTTTCCATCGATGCCCAAGGCTCTTGCGGGGCAAGCGATTCGCCCTTCTGGAGCAGTTCGATCGAGATGCCGTCGGGCGACCGGATGAAGGCCATGTGCCCGTCGCGCGGCGGACGATTGATCGTGACGCCGCCATCCATCAGCCGCTGGCAGCTGTCGTAGATATTGTCGACGCGGTAGGCGAGGTGCCCGAAATTGCGCCCGCCCTCGTATTCTTCCGGGTCCCAGTTATGCGTCAATTCGACCAGCGGCGCCTGCGCATCGCGCGCACGTTCGGCATCGCCCGGCGCGGCGAGGAAGACGAGCGTGAAACGCCCAGCCTCGACATCCTTGCGCGAGGTTTCGACCAGGCCGAGCTTGTTGCAGTAGAAATCGAGCGACTCATCCAGGTCGCGGACCCGGACCATCGTGTGAAGATATTCCATGTGCGCTTCCCGGTCGTCGGCAGGTGTCGAAAGAGGAATGGCAGGGGTGACAGGATTCGAACCCGTGGCCCTCGGTTTTGGAGACCGATGCTCTACCAGCTGAGCTACACCCCTGCAGCCGGAGCGGGCGACTTATGGAAAGCTGCGGTAGGACGCAAGCGAAACTGCGCGAAATGTCTGTGACGGGCCGATCGGTGTGCTAGGCTTGACCAACCCATGCTGCCGATCGTCCCTCCCCCGATCCTGCTGTCCGCCTATCGCCAAGGCCTGTTCCCGATGGCGGAGGCGCGCAGCGACCAGGACATTTTCTGGGTCGAACCGCGTGAACGTGCGATCATCCCCATCGGCGGCTTTCACTGTTCGCGCTCGCTTGCGCGCACGATTCGGCGCGAGGTGTTCACGATCCGCGTCGACAGCGATTTTGCAGGCACCGTGCTGCAATGCGCCGCGCCAAGGGCGACCGGCGAGGATACCTGGATCAGCGGGCGAATCGCGGCGAGTTACCAGCGCCTGCACGAGGTCGGCCACGCACATTCGATCGAATGCTGGCAGGGTGGGGAGATGGTGGGCGGCGTCTACGGCGTCGCGTTCGACCGCGTGTTCTGCGGCGAAAGCATGTTCAGCCGCCGCCGCGATGCCTCGAAAGTGGCCTTGGCGTGGCTGCTCGCGCTGCTCGAACGCGCAGGGTGCGAGCTGTTCGATTGCCAGTTCATGACCGGGCACCTCGCCTCGCTCGGCGCGATCCCGATCCCGCAGAGCGAATATCTTGAGCGGCTAGGCGCTGCGCGCGGCGATCAGCGCATTTCGCTGCCGCAGGCGCTCGCCGAGGTGGAAGCCGAAGCGGCGGCTCAGTCTTCCCCGGCGCTGTCTTCTTCGCCGGGGAAGCTCATCGCGCATTTCTTGACCCAGACGTCGTAGACCGGGTGCTCGACCACGTTGAGGCTGGGCGAATTGCGGAACAGCCAGCCGGAAAAGACCTTCTGCCAGCTCGGCTCGGATTCGTTTCCGCGCCGCTCGCGCACGAAGACCTGGACGAAGGCGCCTTCTTCCTGCGGCATTTCCCACGGCGCGGTCTTCTCGCACGCTTCCATACGGATCACGACGTCGCCGACGCGCACAGCCTTGCCTGGCTTCATCTCGAAATCGCGGCTGACATTGTTGCGCTTGTTGAGCAGGCCGATGGTCGCCACCCGCTCTTCCATCGGGGTGCCGATCCGCTTGGTCGCATCGCCGCGATCGCTCGTGCCGCCCTTGGCAAGCTCGTCCGGCACCTCGGTTTCGATCGGCGTGGGATCGGGTGCGTCGTTGTTGCACGCGGACAGCGCGAGGGCGCACCCGATGATGGCGGCAGGCGCGCGCATCGCCATTACTCGCCCGGAATCCACGCCTCGTAGTCGCCGCTGGCGCGGGCGCGGCGGCCGCCACGTTCCAGCGCGCCGCTGGGCAGGTAGGCCTGCGCGGTGCCGGTCGCGTTGGGGGTGTAGTCCGCTTCCCAGATGCGGGGCGGGGGAAGGTTGCTTTCGGGCACGTCGTCGCCCGCCCCGTGCAGCCAGCCGTGCCATTCTGCCGGCACGCGGCTCGCGTCGTTCGCGCCGTCGTAGATCACCCAGCGCCGCTCGCGCTGACCTTCCTTGACGTTCTTGCTGCGGTAATAGCGATTGCCGGCGGCGTCGCTGCCAACCTCCTCGCCCTTGCGCGACGTGAAGATGGCGGTGCCGATGGTGGCACCGTTCCACCAGGTGAAGATGTTTCCGAGGATGCTCATAGCGGGCTGCGGACTAGCGCAAGGCCTTGGCGCGGCCAAGTCGCTTTCACGCAAATGCTCACCATTCGACCGTGTCGCCCGGCTCGATCCCCAATTCGGCGGCGCGGCCACCGCGAATCTCGAACACCGCGCTGGTCGGCCCCATCGCGGATACCGGGTCGGTCGAATAGGGCGTGGTCTCGGCGGCGATGTTGATGATCCGCCGGTCCTTGCCGATGAAGATGATGTCGAGCGGCAACGGCGTGTTCTTCATCCAGAAGCTGGCGATATCGCCCTGGCGCGGGAAGATCATCGCTTCGTCCGGGCCCAGTTCGGTGCGGAACATCAGGCCCTTGGCCTGCTCGGCGGAAGTTTCGGCCACTTCGGTGGCGAAACGGTGCGGCCCTTTCGCGGTCTGCACCGTAACCGGGATGACACGCAGGCCCGAAACCGGATGCGTCTCTTTCGTCGATTGCGCGGCGGCGGTCGCCTGCGCCGAATCGGCGGTGCCCTGCGGAGAGCACGCGGCCAGCACCGCGCCCAGCAGCGCCACGACGCCGATCGTCAGTCGTCTGCGTTCGATGCCCATTCTTCGGCCTCATCCTCGCTTGCGGCATCGACCAATGCGCGTGCCGCAGCGAAGTCATGGCCCGCGCGCACCAACGCTGCAAGCTGCTTTTCGCGCGTCCGGTCATCGGGGCGCTCGGCCCCGAAAGGCCCGATCCGGCGCCTTCGCGCGAACGCCAGCGCGGCCTGCCGCCCCTCCGCCTCGCTCGGCGGGGTCAGCGCCAGTTCCTCGCTGTCGACCCCTGCATGATGAAGCGCCTGCGCAACCCGGCGTGCGCCGTAGCCGCGCCTCAGGAGGTCGCGCGTGCGTATCTCGGCGAATTGCGCATCATCGATATATCCCAGTTCGACGAAACGGCTGACAAGTGCATCCACCTGCGGTTCATCGTCCCCCGCCCATCCCCGTTCGCGTAACTTGCGTTGCAGATAAAGCTTGAGCTTGGCGGCCGTGGTGGCGTAGCGGCCCGCGTAGCTCAGCGCGATATCGCGGAGCGAGGCATCCTCTAGCGGCTGTCCTTTCTTGTGACGCCGGTGCGAAGTCTCTGGGGATTGGCCCATGGGACATAATGATGCCACACTCCTTGAGGATTGGAACCGCCATCATCTTGGGAACGACGATTGTGATCGATAAAACGCCTGCCGGGCCCTTCATTGCTCTGGTCCAAGACTGAGCCTCGGGCCGATAGCGGATAACGGGATTACGCTCTCTCCTATGCAAGACACTCTCATTCAATCGACGCCCAACGATTGCGCGCTCCCGCGCCGTCGGGCGGACTTCGCAACCTTCAACGAAGCGATCGACTATGCGGCGCGATCGGAGAAGGGGCTCAACTTCCACGACATGCGCGGCACGCTGGAGCGTGCCTATCCCTATCGCGAGATGCGCGAAGATGCGCTGGCGATGGCGCACCGGCTGGTCGCGGCGGGTATCCGCCCGAAGGACCGTGTCGCGCTGATCGCCGAGACGTGCCCCGAGTTCGCCGCGCTGTTCTGCGCGTGCGTCTACGCCGGTGCATGGCCTGTTCCGCTCCCTCTGCCGACCACCTTCGGCGGCAAGGAAAGCTATATCGACCAGCTGGTCGTCCAGCTCGAAAGTTCGGACCCCGCACTGCTGATCTATCCGCCCGAAATCGCGGAAATGACGCAGGCTGCGGCACAGCGCGTCGGCTGCAAGTCGATCGACTGGGATACGCTCGCCGCGCAGGACGCGCCCGGGGCCGACCTGCCCGAGGCTGCGCCCGACGATATCTGCTACCTGCAATATTCCAGCGGTTCGACCCGCTTCCCCACCGGCGTCGCGGTGACGCACAAGGCGCTGCTGCATAACCTTTACGGCCATGCGCAGGCGATGGACCTTGGCACCAACGACCGCTGCGTCAGCTGGCTGCCGTGGTATCACGACATGGGGCTGGTCGGCTGCTTCCTCAGCCTGATCGCCAACCAGGTCTCCGCCGATTACCTGAAGACCGAACATTTCGCGCGCCGCCCGCTCGCATGGCTCGACCTGATCAGTCGCAATCCGGGGGCCACACTCTCCTATTCGCCGACCTTCGGGTACGACATCTGCGCGCGCCGCATTTCCAGCCAGTCCAACGTGGCGGAGCGGTTCGACCTGTCGCGCTGGCGCACGGCGGGCAACGGAGCCGACATGATCCGGCCTGACGTGATGCAGAATTTCGTAAATGCGTTTGCTGAAGCGGGTTTTAAGGCTGCGGCGTTCACGCCGAGCTACGGCCTCGCGGAAGCGACGCTGGCGGTGACGGTGATGCCGCCCGGCGAAGGCATTCGCGTCGAATTGGTCGAGGAAGAGCGTCTTTCGGGCGCGCGCCCCAACCTTAACCGCCCCGCCCGCTATCGCGCGATCGTCAACTGCGGCAAGCCGCTGCCCGATATGGACGTGGAGATCCGCGGCGAGAACGGCGATGTTCGCGGCGACCACCAGATCGGCAAGGTGTGGTGCCGCGGCCCCAGCATCATGCATTCCTACTTCCGCAACGAAGAGGCGACGACCGACTGCCTGGTCCCCGCCGACGACGGCGGAAGCGCATGGCTCGACACGGGCGACATGGGCTACATGGCCGATGGCTACCTGTTCATCGTCGGCCGGGCGAAGGACATGATCATCATCAACGGCAAGAACCACTGGCCGCAGGATATCGAGTGGGCGGTGGAGCAGTTGCCGGGCTTCAACCATGGCGACATTGCCGCCTTCGCGGTCGAGCGCGACGATGGCGAGGAAGCGCCGGCGGTGCTGGTCCACTGCCGCGTCTCCGACCCCGAAGAGCGCCGCGTGCTGCGCGAGCGTATTCGCGAGAAGGTGCAGTCGGTCACCGGGATGAGCTGCCTGGTCGAATTGGTGCCGCCGCGCACGCTGCCGCGCACCTCGTCGGGCAAGCTCAGCCGGGCGAAGGCCAAGCGGCTGTATCTCTCGGGCGAAATCCAGCCATACCAGCTGGCCGCGTAATCGGCGGCTAGCTGGCGGGCGCGGGCACGGCCCAAGAGGCGGTGACCGACTGCGCGTCGTCGTCCACGACATCTTCCCGCGCGTCGATGCCCGCATCGGCGAGAGGCTTGCGCAGAGCCTCCAGCTGCGCCTCACTGCCTTGCAGGCTTATCGGAATGCCGATCCGGCGCTGCGCCCAGATAACGAGGCCGAGCGCGCGCGTTCCCGCAGGCGTCAGCTTGCCCTCTTCGTCGAATGAGATCGCGGGCAGCGCGCGCAGCGGGGGGACGATCCGGATATCCCATTCGGGCTCGGTCGCATCGATGCGCCGCTCCAGCTCGCGATAGGCCGCCAGGGTTGCCCCATCCAGAGGCTTGGCGTTGACCAGCGCACGGCGCTGCTGCCGGTCGATGGTCACGTCCGAGGCGGGTACGCCAGCGAGGATCGCGAGCCTATCGGCAATCGACTGCGCGCGCTGCGCCGCCTCCGCCTCCTTGGCGCGCGCATTGGCCAGCTCGGCTTCCTCCGCCGCCTGCGCGCTGGTGCCCACACGCAGCTGGGTGATCGACACGTCGACCGGCTGGCCAAGCTTCTGCTCCATCTCGCGGCTCGCCAGCTGTTCTGCATCGGCGATGATTTCCGGCGTCAGCACGGTCGCCGTGACCTGGATCGGATGCACCTTGTAGTCGGGCTGGATATCCGAAACCCGCGCCCGCCCGCCGAAGGTTTCGAGCACGATGGAGTTGATCTGGCGGGTCGTGTTGGCTTCCCACCCGATCCGGTAGAGCGACAGGCCCAGCGGCACCGCCAGCGCAACGAAGGCGGCGAAAATCAGGAAGGCCTGCAACTGGCTCTGCTTTTCGGACAGGCTGGTGCTGAAGCCATAGCCGCGCGCCATCGCGGTCGCGGTGAGGGCAATGGCTGTCAGGTTGGTGACGAACAGCAGAAGTGCGCCCGAAAAGACCGTCCAGTTCCAGGTCGCGAGGCCATAGCCGACGGCAGCCAGCGGCGGCATCAATGCGGTCGCGATGGCGACCCCGACGATGGTCCCCTCACGTCCACGGATGACGGCATAACCGCCCGCAATCGCGGAGAAGATCGCCACCAGCAGATCGAACAGGTTGGGCCGTGTGCGCGATGCGATTTCGGTCGTGACAGTCTGGATCGGCGAGAAGATCACGATGACCGCGCAGAACAGAATCGCAAGACCCACGCCGAGCGCGAGCGAGCGGACCGACCGCCGCAGCCAGTGAAAATCGCCGATGGCGAGCGCAAAGCCCACCCCCATGATCGGGTCCATCAGGGGGGAAAGCAGCATCGCGCCGATCACCACCGCCGGGGACGACAGCAGCATGCCGAGGATCGCGATCCCCGCGGACATGCAGATCATCAGCAGGTAGCGCGGCGAAACGTCGCATTCCGCGCGCCGCTTCGCGATCACCGCCGCCTGGTCGACCGTTCCCGAGACCTCGATCCGCCACCACCGCGCGATAGATCGGAAAACCGTCTGGATTCCCCCGCCTCGCCGTGTGTTCGTCGATCCCGGTGGGCCGTTCGTATCGGCGGGGTGAGATGAGGTTTGCATGCGAGGCCCATATCGCTGAAACTGGGCGGTGCCAAAACTTGAAACACGTGTCTTGTATAGCTAATACAGTAGCGTAAGCACAAGGAAACCAGAGCCCGATGGCCACGCAGACCGAAACCGCTACCGCAAATGCGCTGAACCTGACTCCGCCCGAGCCGATCCCGGCCGTCGACGTGGAGAAGGCTGTCGGGCTGGTGCCGGTCGGCGAGGATAAGAAGAGCGAGCTGGAATCCAAGGTCGACAGCTTCGTCGCCGAATTGATCGCGCACGACACGCAATCGCCAGAATTCAGCAAGCGGGTCGACGAGATTTCCAACATGGGCCGCAAGGAGATCGCGGCGGCCTCCAGCATGTCGAACCGCTTCCTCGACCGGCCCGTGCGCGCGATGGACCGCGATCAGGGCGTCGGCGCGAACCTCGCCGAACTGCGCACCACCGTGGAAGAGCTCGATCCGGCCAAGCGGGGCAAGAGCGGCATCCTGTCCAAGCTGCCCTGGGGCAACAGCCTGAAGGGCTATTTCCGCAGCTACCAGAGCGCGCAGAGCCACATCCAGGCGATCCTCGACAAGCTGCATTCGGGCCGCACCGAATTACAGAAGGACAACGCCGCGATCGACGTCGAGCGCCAGCACCTGTGGGAAGCGATGGGCAAGCTCGAACAGATGATCCACATCTCCAAGACGCTCGACGAGCGGCTGGAAGACAAGGCCAACGAACTCGACGCGACCGACCCGGAAAAGGCCAAGGCGATCCGCGAGACCGCGCTATTCTACGTCCGCCAGCGCACGCAGGACTTGCTGACGCAGATGGCGGTGAGCGTGCAGGGCTACCTCGCGCTCGATCTGGTCAAGAAGAACAATGTCGAACTGGTGAAGGGCGTCGACCGGGCCAGCACCACCACCGTCAGCGCTTTGCGCACGGCGGTGACCGTGGCCGAGGCGATGACCAACCAGCGGCTGGTCCTGAAACAGATCACCGCGCTCAACGACACCACGGCGGGGATCATCGATTCGACCGGCAAGCTGCTGCGCGAACAGACCGGCAAGATCCACGAACAGGCCGCCGCCAGCACGATCCCGATGCAGACGCTGCAGAACGCGTTCCAGAACATCTACGCGACGATGGACGAGGTCGACACGTTCAAGCTGAAGGCGCTCGACACGATGAAGCAGACCGTCACCACGCTTTCGAGCGAGGTCGAGAAGTCGAAGGAATACATCGCGCGCGCAGAAAGCCAGGCGCAGGCCCAGGCACAGCTCAACGCATCCGAAGACTCGCTGCTCAAGCTGGAGGGCTAGGTGAACGACCTGACCCGCGACAGCGACCGATTGCTCAGCGACAGCCGCAAGCTGCTGGTCGAGAACCGCAGCGGCGGGCGGCACCGCCGGGTGACCGCGATCGGGCGCGAATCGGCGCAGGTGCGCAACCGCCACCGGCTGAAGAAGCTGCGCAATATCGCCCTCGCCGCGGCGGCGATCTTCGCCATTTCGGTCCTCACGGGGATCGCGGTCGAAGGGATCGGCTTTGTCGGCCTCGTCCTGACGTTCTTCGCCCTGATTGCCGCAGCCGGCATCTTCTCGGTCTACCCGCGCATCTCGATCCCGCAGGCGGACGATCTCAATAAGGGTACCCCACGCCAGATGATCGCGCGCACGGAGCTGTGGCTGGAAGCGCAGCGGCCTGCCCTTCCCCCGCCCGCCGTTGGGCTGGTGGACGATCTGGGCGTGAAACTCGACCTGCTCGGCCAGCAGCTCGAAACCGCGCCCGCCGGGCACGATTCGATCCGCGATATCCGCGAACTGGTGGGCGAGACGCTGCCCGAAATGGTCCAGAGCTATACCCGCGTACCCGCCGCGATGCGCAGCGAGCAGCACGCAGGCGCCACCGCGGACGAGCGGCTGGTAGAAGGTCTGGCGAAGATCAGCGACGAGATCGATTCGATCAACCGCAAGATCGCCGACGGCGCGCTCGACGATCTGGCCGTGCAGCACCGCTATCTCGGCTATCGCTACGGCGATGGCCCCGCCAGCGAGCAGGCGGGCGAAGGAGCGGCCAGCTGATGCGCGTGCCCGTGAAGCACAATCTTCCCAAGGAGGAAGTCCGCCGCAGGTTGCGCGAGCGCATGCCCGAATTGCCCGCGCACATGCCTGGCGGAACGGCGGATGTGACGACCGAATGGCCCAGCGAAGACTGCATGAAGATGACCGTCGGCGCGATGGGCCAGACCGTGCGGACGAAGGTGACGATCGAGGAAACGCAGGTGATCGTCGAACTCGACCTTCCGCCGATGCTTTCCTTCTTCAAGCCGCTGATCGCGGCAGCGGTGTCGGACAAGGGGACCAAGCTGCTCTCGGGTCCAGCCAAAAATACTTGAGTTGATAGATGTTAGCCCGGGAACTTTCGGGCAGGCCCAAGACTATAATGGACTTATCGCCTTCCCGTGAGTGGTGGCGCGGGGTTTATACTTGGGTCTGAAGAGGAATGCGCGAATGCCTGCATGGTGCGCCACTGCACCCCAGCTGCGCGCAGAATTGCGCGCCGCTACACGAGAACAGCACCAGAAGCTCGATGACCTGCTCGGTCGGCTCGATCTCGCCGACCGGCGGGATTACACGCGCTTTCTGGATATTCAGCTGAGCGCGCGGCGCGGGGTGGAGCAATGGCTTTACCTCAACGCCCCTGCGCACTGGCTTCCCCCATCGCAGGTCTCTCTCCTGCGACGCGATCTGGAATGGCTCGGATACGAGCCGCGCGATGCGCGCGCGCCATCTTTCATCTTGCCTTCTAGCGATCGATACGCATGGATCGGCGCGGCCTGGGTGCTCGCCGGGTCGTCGCTCGGCAACAAGATGATGGAGCGCGAACTTGCCGCCAGAGCACCGGCAAGCTGGCCGATGGCGTTCCTGCAGGACAAGACCATGCCCCACTATTTCACGGCGTTGCGCCCGCTGCTCGAAGACGACGCCGCGAACCGCGAAGCCATCGATGCCGCCAAGGCCGTATTCGCCCATTTCCTGAGCCTTGCCGAACAGGAGATGCTGGCGGTGCCCGCGTGAGCGAACCCGCCTACCAGGTCGATCTGACCAGCTGCGACCGCGAACCGATCCACCAACTGGGACACATCCAGTCCTTCGGGGCGATGCTGCTCGTCTCCAGCGACAACCTGATTGCCCATTATTCCGCCAACGCTGCGGAGTTCCTCGGCCTGAGCGAGGTGGGGCAAGGTGTACGCCTCGACGACCTGCTGCCACCGGACACGCTGCAGGCACTGCAGATTGCGACCCGCGGCCTATCCGACCCCGACGATACGGAGCGGCTGTTCGGGCTTGCCGTGGGCGACGATCCGGCGACGCGCTTCGATTGTTCGGTACACCGCAGCGCCGGTCAGCTGGTGCTGGAATTCGAACGGCACGATGCGGCCGGTTTCGGCAATCACATCGCGTCGATCCGCCCGATGATGTCTGGCCTCGACTCGATCGAGGGGATCGACGACCTGTGCCATGCGGCGGCACAGCGCCTCAAGTCCTTGCTCGAGTTCGATCGGGTGATGGTCTATCGCTTCCATTCGGACGGTTCGGGCGAAGTGATCGCGGAAGCGCGCGAGCGCGAGGTCGATAGCTATTCGGGCCTGCGCTATCCCAAGAGCGACATCCCCCAGCAGGCGCGCGCCCTATACCTGCGCAACCGCCTGCGGATCATCGCCAACGTCAACGACACCCCCGTGCCGGTCGAACCGGGCAAGCAGTTCGGCGGCGAACCGATCGACCTGAGCCTGTCGACGCTGCGCTCCGTCTCGCCGATCCATATCGAATACCTGCGCAACATGGGCGTGCGCGCCTCGCTGTCGATCTCGATCATCGTGCGCGGGCGCCTGTGGGGACTGTTCGCCTGCCACCATTATCGGCCGCGCGCGCTCGCCTTTTCCAACCGGACCGCTGCGGAAGTCTTTTCGCAGATGTTCTCGCTCACGCTTGACCGCGCGCTGTACGATCAGGGTGCCGCGCGAAAGGCGCTCGGCCACAGCCTGCACGAACGGCTGATGACCCGGATGGCGGGCGGCGCCTCCCTGCGCGACACGCTGACGCAGGTCGGGTCGACGATCGGAGATTCGATACCGCACGACGGAGCGAGCATCTTCATCGATGGTGAATACGTCGCGACCGGCCACGCGCCGAGCGAAGACGAGTTCCTGCGTATCCTGCCCGCGCTGCAGACGGGGCCCGCCGGAAAGATCATCGCCACCAGCGAGCTGAGCCGCGAGATCGATGCCGCAAAGGCCTTTGCCGAACGTGCCGCCGGCGCGCTGATCATCCCCGTCTCACGCGCGCCACGCGATTTCTTCATCCTCTGGCGGCGCGAGCTCAAACAGGTCATCACCTGGGCCGGCAATCCCGACAAGCCTGTCGACGACGCCGTCGAAGGCGGTCGCCTGACGCCGCGCAAAAGCTTTGCCGCGTGGCAACAGACCGTCGAAGGTCGCAGCGCCGAATGGACGCAGGCCGAAAGCGATCTCGCCGAAACGCTGCGTATCACCTTGCTCGAGGTAATCCTGCGGCTGACCGACGCTGCCGCGCAGGATCGCAAGCGCGCGAGCGAACAGCAGGATCTGTTGATCGCCGAGCTCAACCACCGGGTGCGCAATATCCTCAACCTGATTCGCGGACTGGTGAACCAGTCGCGGCACGAAGCGACCGACGCGGTCACCCTGACGCGCCTGATCGGCGGACGGATAGGCGCGCTCGCCGCAGCGCACGACAACCTGACTCGCGACAACTGGGGCCCGACCTCGCTCAAGAAGCTGATCGCGGACGAGGCCGACGCCTATCTCGGTTCCAAGACCGCGCGGCTGACCGTCGAAGGCACCGATGTGCTCGTGGTCCCGCAGGCCTACACCGTGCTCGCGCTGGTGCTGCACGAGATGATCACCAATTCCGCGAAGTACGGCAGCCTTTCCGACCAGTCGGGCGACCTGCTGATCACCTTCGAACGGGCCGAGAACGGCGATCTGACCCTGAGGTGGAAGGAACGCGGCGGGCCGCCGGTGCAGGCACCCGAACGGCGCGGCTTCGGCAGCACGATCATCGAAAAGTCGATCCCGCACGAATTGCAGGGAGAGGCCGACGTCGAATTCGCGCTGGGCGGCCTGCAAGCGCGCTTCTTGATCCCGGGCAGGTTCCTTCAGGATGCGGAGACCGAACACGAGATGACCACGCATGTCGAACATGGCGGGGACGGTACGACCGGTCCCACGGGTGACCTGCCGCAGCGCGTCCTGCTGATCGAGGACAACATGATCATCGCGCTCGACACCGAGGAGATGCTGCTCGAACTCGGCGTGGCCGAAGTCCTCGTCTCAGGCAGCGTCACACAGGCGTTGCGGGCGATCGACAAGGACAAGCCGGACTTCGCCGTCCTCGATTTCAACCTCGGCGAGGAATCGAGCGAGCCTGTCGCGCGCCAGCTGGCCCGCGATGGCGTGCCCTTCGTGCTCGCAACGGGATACAGCGCGAAGGAAGTCAAGTTCGAGGAACTCGGCGCCCGCGCGATCCTCAAGAAACCCTACGACAAATCCGATCTCGCCAAGGCGCTGACCCAAGGCGATTAAAGGGGGCGCCCGGGGGGCGGCTAGCTTGCCGCCCCGCTATCTCTACCGGCGTTCGAAGTAGGTTTGCTGGTAATAGAATTGGGCGGGCACCGGGTTGCCCGCCGAATCGCGCGCAGGCTCGAAACGGATGCGGTCGTAGGACAGCTCGCACACCTTTGCATCGGTGTTGGGGAACCCGCTGGAACGTGACACGCGGCAGCTCGTCACGCGGCCTTGGGCCGACACGCCGAGCACGACGATGGTACGCGTGCCGATGCGCGCTTCGCGGCCGCCTGCGGGTATCTCGAACAGGGATACGTCGCTGATCGAACGGGTGAGGACGGGCTTCGTCGCCACTCCGCCGCCTCCGCTGCCCTGCCCTTGGCCGCCTGCACCCGTTCCCTCGCCGCTTCCTGACGCGCCGGTTCCGTCGCCGCTGTCGGCGGCACCCGACTGGTTTGCCGATCCGGTGGATGCGGCGCGCGGAGCAGGGCTGCGGGTGGGCATCGGAATCGGCGGCTGCGGCGCGACAACTTCTTTCGCTTTGGCGCGCTTGCCGGGGTCGCCCTCTGCCCCAGCCTCATCCTCCGGCGGACCGGGCGCTTTCGATTCCTCGGGGGTCGGGCTGGGTTGTGGCGGCGGCAGGTCGACATCGAAGGTCGCCATCGGATTGCCGAGAGTGCGCGCCACCAGATCGGGCGCGAAAGCCTGGATCAGGCCATAGAGCAGCGCCACGTGAAGGACCACGATACCCGCCAGCACCGGCCAGCTCGGCCGTCTAGCGGCATCGGAAAAACCACGCACATCGTCCATGCCCGGTAAAACTCGGCGGACTGGCACGCGGTTCCGCCGGGGGTAGTGCAAATGAAAACGGCGGCCTCCCACCCCTTTCTATCAGGGGGGAGGCCGCCGCTTTTTCTCAGATCCGTGGGCGCCGTCAGGCAGCGCCTGTCGGGATTAGAAGCCCCAGACCAGCGAGGCGGTGAACGCCCGCGGCGGGCCGATGTTCACGTAGTCACCAGTCGTCGCGATGTCGTAACCGCGCGTGCCGCCAACGTAGACTTCGTCGAAGATGTTCGTGAAGTTGACCTGGAAATAGGCCTTGTCGAGGTTCTCTTCGAAGTAACCCAGGTTCACACGAACGTCCGCATCGGCCGTGGTGTAGGCCGGCAGCGCGATCGTATTGATATCGTTCAGCCAACGCTGGCCGGTACGCTTGACCTGGAAGCCGAGTTCGACCGGGCCGAGGTTACCCTGGGCGCGGGCACCGGCGGTGTATTCCGGCGCACCCGCTTCGCGGTTGCCTTCGGTGGTGTAGTAACCGGCGCCGCCCTGGTTGTAGCAGAAACCGTCGGTCACGTCGTCGGGATCGCAAACGCCGCCTGCAAGGACGTCGTTCTTGATGTCCGAAACGAGGTACGAACCCCAGACATACAGCGACAGAGCGCGGATCGGCTGGAAGGCGATGCTGCCGTCGACACCGTACTTTTCGACCTTGCCCAGGTTCACGTAGGTCGTGGTCTGGGTCGCTTCGTCGTACGCCGCGCGCAGACGGTTCTGGTACTGGTTGAACCAGCCCGAGAGCTGCGCCTGGACCTTGCCGGTCTGGTAACGCACGCCCGCATCGAACGAGTCCGACGTTTCCGGGATCGGCGCGACGCCCGTGTAAAGCGCGCCGTACAGCGCATCGGTGCCCGGAACCGACAGGTTCTGCGCGTAGCTGCCGAAGACGCTGAATGCCGGGGTCAGGTTGTAGGTCAGGCCCACGTTCGGCAGCAGCTTGTCGTACTTGAACTTGGCCGAGGTCGGCGCAACGGTGTCGGTGTTCGCGGCCACATAGGCAGCGATATCGGCATCGCCGTTGATGCAGTTCACGTTGCCCTCACCATCGGTGGTGACGCAGTACTGATCCAGATCACGGGTGAAGAACGGCGCGCGCAGACCCAGCGTGGCCACGAGGCCGCCGAATTCGCCACGATATTCCGCCGAAACCTGGTTCAGGGTCGCGAACGACTTGCGGTTACGCTTCTGCGGAGCAACGCCGTTGGCGTCGAGCAGCGGATCGTTGATCGCGAAGACGTCCAGCGGTTCGCCGTTGAAGGCCAGCGCACCCGCGGTGCCGGTCTGACGGTGACGCGCACGGTCGAAGGTGTAGGCGATGCGAACGCGCTGACCTTCGGTGATGTCGTAGATCAGGTTGGCGATCACGCCGTAACGATTGGTCACGGTCTGGCTCGGCGACGAAATCGTCACATAGTCCAGCGTATCGTTGTCGCCGTTCAGATCGACACCGCCGAAGTAGTAGTACTGAGTCGAGCGGCTGTTGCGCTGCGGGTTACGGACATCGGTGACGTATTCGCCGCCGGTGAAACCGTCCTGCGAAAAGCCTTCGTAGCCGATCGAGGTGCCGCCGCCATTGGCCTTCACGTACTGGTAGCTCGGGTCGACCGTCAGCGTCAGGGAGTCGGTGATCGAGAAGCGCGAGCTGCCGCGGATGTTGCCGGTGTTCGACGGGTTGTAGCGACGCTCGAACGGGGTGCCGCACGAATTGTAGCGGTCCTGCACGCCGTTGGTGCCGGCGACGAGGGTACACGGAGTGCCGTCGTACAGGTTGTAGAAGCGGTCTTCCGGATCCTGGATCGAATAGCCGGGGACGCCACCGAAGAAGGCCGGCGAACCGTTAAAGTTGTTGCGGTTTTCGTTGTAGTGGCCGGCGATCGAGATGAAGTCGCCATTGGTGCCGATCGGCTGGAAAAGCTTGGCGTTGTACTGCTGCTTGTCGACGCCGCCGTAGTTCGAGAAAACCGAGTCGTTCTGGGTCTTCGAAGCGGTGACGTAGGCGCGCAGACCACCCGAGGTCAGTTCGCCGGTTTCGATCTTGCCGAACGCGCGATACATCGGGCGTTCGAACGAGCTGCCGCGGGCAATGATGTTGCCGTAGGTCATGCTGGCCATCACGCCGAATTCTTCGTCCGGGTTCTTCGAACGGATGTTGATCGTGCCGCCGGCGGCCGCCGCAGTCGGGCTGTCGACGTCGGTCGAACCGAGCGTAACGGTCGCGTACTCGATGATTTCGGGATCGAGCATCTGGTTGGTGTAGAGCGCGTAGTTACCCGAGTCGTTCAGCGGAACGCCGTCGAAGGTCTGCGAGATGCGATCCGACGAGAAGCCGCGGATCGAGAAGGTGCCGCCCAGCGAACCGAACGGGTCGTCGTTCTGGAAGCTGACGCCCGGAACCAGGTTCAGCGTGTCGTTGATCGTCTGGCCGGGGGCCTGGCGACCGATCAGTTCGGAGTCGATCTGAACCTTCGCCTTGGGCGAATCGGGGATGTCGACACCGGCCACGTCGGTGGAGCGGTTGCCGGTCACGATGATGACGCTGTCGTCGTCGAAATCGACCGAGCCGGTCGACTGGGCGTAGGCCGGAGCCGTAGCGGCTGCGGCGGTGAGGCCGACAACACTGGTTGCCAGCAGATACTTGAGCTTCATGGATGACCCCTTTTGAGCGTCTGTGCGAGTTCGGATACGGAAGTCTGGGCCGGGCCCCTTGGGCCGGTCGAGGGCGCCTAAGAGGAGTAATGTGACAGGGAAATTACGCAAACAGCGCAGCCTGTTGCAGTTTATGCAATCGGTGTGAAAATCGCAGAAACCTGCGGGCTACAGGTGTTGCCGCACTGCAACATAGCCCGGCTAAACGTATTTTCGGGGCTGACTTGCGGGGAACCGGCCCCGTCAGACCAGTTTAATCTCGCGCAATCGCTGCATCAGGAAGTCGTGCGCCAGAATCGGCTCGGGTGAATTTTCCTTTTCGCCCTCCGCCACGCATGAGGCCAGCGGGTCGATCAGGTAATCGGGCCGGAAATGGAGGAAGAAGGGCATCGAATAGCGTGCCCGGCGCACCGCATCGCCCGCGGGGTTGACGACCCGGTGCGTCGTCGACCGCAACCGACCATTCGTCAGACGCTCGAGCATGTCGCCGATATTGACTGCGAGCGCACCCGGCGGCGGACTGACCGGCAGCCACTCGCCCTTGCGGCTCAGCAATTCGAGGCCAGCCTCTTCGGCGCCCAGCAGCAGTGTGATCGCATTGATATCGCCGTGCGGCGCGGCGCGGATCGCACCGTCGGGCGCATCGGCGGGCAGCGGCGGATAGCGCAGCAGGCGCAGCACAGAATTGCCGTCCTCGATCGTCGAATCGAAGAAATGCCGGTCTTCGCCCAGATGGATCGCAATGGCCGAGAGCACGCGCCGCCCGCTTGCTTCCAGCGAATCGTAGAGTTCGCGCATGACCGATTCGAATTCGGGCACTTCGGCGGGCCACACATTGGGCTCCATGAATTCGGCCAGGGCGTGATCAGGCGCCAGGTCGCGCCCGACATGCCAGAACTCCTTCAGGTCGAAGATGGTAGCGTCCTTCGCCTGTTCCTGCCCGAACGGCGTGTAGCCGCGCGCGCCACCGATCCCTGCGATCTTGTAGGCGCGTTTGGTTTCCTCGGGCAGCGCGAAGAATGCGCGGCTGGCCTCCTCGGCGCGCGCGATCAGATCGTCGGGTACGCCGTGATCGCGGACGATGGCGAAACCGAACTCGGCGAAGCTGTCGCCCAGCTCGCGGGCAATGTCTTCGAGCGGCTTTTCAAGCGAGACGGAGGCGATGTCGGACATGGGAGAAAGGCTCTGGTCAGGCAGGAAGGAAGAGCCCGGCGAGCGCCGCGCTCATGAGGTTGGCGAGCGATCCGGCGATCAGCGCGCGAATGCCCAGCTTGGCGATCACGGGCCGCTGGTTCGGTGCGAGACCACCGGTCACGGCCATCTGGATCGCGATGGAGCTGAAGTTGGCGAAGCCGCACAGGGCGAAGGTTATGATCGCACGGGTCCGCTCGGAAATGTCCGCCGCACCGATCTGGCCCAGTTCGATGAAGGCGACGAATTCGTTGAGCACGATCTTGGTGCCGAACAGGCCGCCTGCGACGCCCGCGTCTTCCCACGGCACGCCGATCAGCCACATGATCGGGGCGAAGACGAAACCAAGCAGGTGCTGGAACGAAAGATCGCTGTATCCGAACCAGCTGCCCGCCCAGCCGAGCATCCCGTTGGCGAGCGCGACCAGCGCGACGAAGGCCAGCACCATCGCGCCGACCGCGACCGCCAGCTTCACGCCGGTCTGCGCGCCCTGCGCCGCGGCCTCGATCACGTTGGCGGGGCGCTCGCCGTCCTCGAAGGCTTCCGCCACCTCCACTTCGTGCGGCGTGCCCTCCTTGATGGCGGCGGGCCCTTCGGCGCTGATGCGGCCGCGCGGCAGGGCGAGTTCGCCTTCCGCCTCGGGCGAGGCCTCTGCGACATCGGGCATGATGATCTTCGCCATCAGGATGCCGCCGGGTGCGGACATGAAGGCCGCGGCGAGCAGGAAAGGCAGGTATTCGTTGCCCAGCAGACCGGCATACGCCGCCAGGATCGTGCCCGCGACGCCTGCCATGCCCACGGTCATCAGCGTGAACAGGCGGCTGGGAGAAAGCGCGGCGAGGTAGGGGCGCACAACCAGCGGGCTTTCCGACTGGCCGACGAAGATATTCGCCGCCGAGCCCAGCGCCTCGACCTTGCTGATCCCGGTCACGAAGCCGATCGCCCCGCCCAGCCAGCGCACGACCACCTGCATGATGCCGAGGTGATAGAGGATCGAAACGAGCGCGGCGAAGAATACAATCACCGGCAGCGCGCCGAGCGCAAACGTGTTCTGCAACGGATTGTCTGCGCCAAACAGGAAGGCAGTGCCCGCATCCGCATAGGAAAGCAGCGCCGCGACGCCGTTGCTCATCTCGCGGATCACCAGCCGACCGCCTGAGGTGCGCAGGATGAGGAATGCCAGCAGAGCCTGAAGCGCGAAGGCGGACACGACGACCCGCAACCGGATCTTGGTCTTGGCATTGGAAATCAGGAAGGCAAAGGCGAGGATCGCAACGATCCCAAGCAGGCTGGCGAGCACTGGCGGCATTAAATGGCTTTCGGGTCGTCTGCAGGAGGAGACCGCCTCTTCGCCTGTTCGGCGGAGGTAGTCAATTCACAGCCGGGGAACCGGTTCCCCCCGTCTTCCCTTTTCTTTTGCCCTTCCCGATCATAAGCGGATGTCGATGGATCACACACCTTCCGCGCCGACCACGGCGATTCCCCGTCCGCTCTTCGTCTATGCGCTGCTTTACGGCGGGATGACGGTGCTGGCCGGAGTCCTCGGCTTCAAGCAAATCGCGCTGCCGCTCGGTTTTACGACACTGGCCGTCGAATCGGGGATCTTCGCCTTCCTGATGCTGGTCGCGATCTCCAGCGCCATCGCGCAGGTTTACGGCCGAGCAGTCGCGAACAAACTGGTACTCTGGGGTTTCGCCCCGCTCGGGCTGTCGATCCTGCTGATCTGGGTGGTGCTGAGCTTGCCGCCTAGCCCCAACATGAGCGCGGAGAATCTCGCCGCCTTCGAAACCGTGCTGGGCCAGGTCGACCGGATCATGATCGCCGGGCCGATCGCCTACGGCGTTTCGCTGCTGCTCAACGTGTGGCTGTTCGAACGGCTGCGCGGATCGGGCGAAGGCAGTGGGTTCTGGATGATGCTGCGCGGCGGCTTTGCCTCGGCCATCAGCCAGACGGTCGACACGCTGATCTTCGTGACTGTCGCGTTCTACGGGTTGTTCGACATCGTTCCGCTGCTGATCGGGCAGACCATCGCCAAGGTCGTCCTTAGCCTCGTGCTGGTGCCGGTCATCATCTGGCTACTGGTAAAGCTGGCGGGCGACGGGCGCACACCGCTCACCGCTCAATAGGCTGGCAGGTCAGGCGCTCAGCGCTTCGACGAAATTCTCGCGCCACCGCTCGACCGTGGTTGTCTTGACAACCTCGTTGAGCTTTTCCCAGCGCGCCTTGCGCTCTTCCAGCGGCATGTCGATCGCGGCGCGGATCGCCTCGCTGGTTTCTTCCATGCTGTAGGGATTGATCAGCAACGCACCCTCGCCGTCTAGGTTCAACTGCTCGGCCGCGCCCGCAAAGCGCGAGAGGACGAGCACACCGGGATCATCGGGGTCCTGCGCGGCGATATACTCCTTCGCAACCAGGTTCATCCCGTCGCGCAGCGGCGTCACCAGTCCGACGTGGGCGGAGCGGTAGATGCCGAACAGCTCCTGCCGCGAATAGCCGCGATTGACGTAGCGGATCGGCACCATGTCGACCTCGGATCGCTCTCCGTTGATCTGCCCCGCCTTCTGTTCCAGCGTGTTGCGGATCTTCTGATAGCTGGCGACGTCCTGCCGCGATGGCGGCGCGATCTGGACGTAGAGCGTTTCCTTCACGCGGTCGGGATAGGTATCGAAGAAACGGCCCAGCGCATCGAAACGTTCGGGCAGGCCCTTCGAATAGTCCAGCCGGTCGACCCCGATGATGACCTTGCGATAGCGCGAGCTGGAACGCATCCGCTGTTCCGCCTGGCGCGAGGCGCCGCTTTCGCCCCCTTCGAGGAACTCGTCGTAGTCGAGCCCAATGGGAAAGGCGGCGACCTTCACCGAACGGCCATCATAGGTCACGGTGCCGTCGTCGGCGACATCCGCCTGCAATTCCTTGCGGCAGTAGCCGAGGAAGCTGTCGACCGATTCCTCGTCCTGGAAGCCGATCAGGTCGTACGCCAGCATGGTCAGGACCAGCCGTTCGTGGAACGGCAGCGCGACCAGCAGGTTGCGCGGCGGCCACGGGATGTGGAGGAAGAACCCGATCCGGTTCTTGTTGCCGCGCGCGCGCAGCCGCTCGCCCAGCGGGATCAGGTGATAATCGTGCACCCACACCATGTCTTCCGGGTCGATCAGGGGACCGAGGCTGTCAGCGAAGCGCTGGTTGACCCGTTCGTATCCCTTGCCGAAGCCCGATTCGTACTCCGCGAGGTCGATCCGGTAGTGGAACAGCGGCCACAGCGTGCGGTTGGCATAGCCGTTGTAATATTCGTCAACGTCCTGCGGCTCGAGGTCGATCGTCGCGGTCGTCACGCCATGGTTCTTCTGCATGTCGAGATGGCCGGAGAATTTCTTGGTCTCCTCGCCCGACCATCCGAACCAGATCCCGCGCCGTTCACGCAAGGCAGAGCCCAGCGCCACCGCGAGCCCGCCCTGCGACCCGGCCGCACCCCGCGCCTTGGGGATGGATACTCGGTTCGATACAACGATCAGGCGGCTCATCGGATGACGCTCCATGGTTTGGACAACAGCGTGGCGCAGTTGATGATACCCACCAAAGAGTAAGTCTGGGGGAAGTTGCCCCAGAGTTCGCCATTGTTAAAATCGAGGTCTTCGGACAACAGGCCCGACTTGGTGCGATGCGACAGCATCGTTTCGAACAGCGCGCGCGCCTCGTCCTCGCGCCCCGCGAGGTGCAGTGCTTCCATCAACCAGAAGGTGCAGATGTTGAAGGCGGTTTCCGGCAGACCGAAATCATCCTCCGCATCGTAACGCAGCATGTGCTCGCCGCGCCGCAGCCCCTTCTCGATCGCGGCGAAGGTCTGCTGAAAGCGTTCGTCCTCGGGCCTGAGGAAACCCAGGTCGATCATCTGCAGCAGGCTCGCGTCGAGGTTTTTGCCGCCGAGCGCGGAGGCATAGTGCTGCCCCTCCTCGTTCCACGCGCGGTCTTCGATCTTGCCGCGGATGATCGCCGCACGCTCTCGCCAGAACTCGGCCTTGTCGACCATGCCGAGCCGGTCGGCGACGGTGGCGATCCGCCCGCACGCGGCCCAGCTCATCAACACCGAATAGGTGTGGACCTCTTGCCGGGTGCGGAATTCCCACAGGCCTGCGTCGGGCTGGTCGTGCATCTTCCACGCCATCTCGCCGACCTGTTCGAGGCTTTCGAAATCGGATTCGCCCGCGAGACGGTATAGCCGCTGGTCGAAGAACGCCTGCACCGTGGGCAGCACGATCTGGCCGTAGGCGTCGTGCTGGACTTGGTGGTAGGCCGCATTGCCTTTCCTGACCGGGCCCATTCCGCGATAGCCCGCCAGGTTTTGGGCGAAACTTTCGTCGAGCTGCGCCTCGCCCATCACCGAATAGAGCGGCTGCACTGCGCCGCCCTTCGCATTGTCGACGATGTTGCGCAGGTAGGCGAGGTACTTTTCCAGCACGTCGAGCGCGCCCAGCCGGTTCAATGCCTGCACCGTGTAATAGGCGTCGCGAATCCAGCAGTAACGGTAATCCCAGTTGCGTTCGCTGCCCGGTGCCTCGGGGATCGAGGTGGTCAGCGCGGCGACGATCGCGCCCGTCTCTTCGTGCTGGCAGATCTTCAGCGTGATCGCGGCGCGGATGACCGCCTCCTGCCATTCCATCACCGTGGCGAGCCCGCGCACCCAGTGCCGCCAGTAATGGTCGGTCAGCTCCAGCATGGTCTCCGTCTCGCGCCCGACATTGCCGCCGAACGGCTCGTCCGGGCCGAGGAAGAAGTGCAGATCGCCCTCGAGCCGGAAGGTCCGCTGTTCGAGCACGTAGCCGACCGGCGCGTCGGTGGTCAGGCGCAGTGCCTGCGGACCGACGAGGTAGCGGATGTGATTGGTGCCGTTGGTGGTTTCCGCCAACGCCTCGCCGTAGTTCTTCATCGGCGCGAGGCGCACCCTGATGCGCGGCGCACCCGCGACACAGCGGACGATGCGGACGAACGCCACCGGGCGATACATCCGCCCCGCGCGGCTGAAGCGCGGCGCGAAGTCGACGATCTCGATCGCGCTGCCGTCCTTCGCTTCGAGCCGGGTTTTCAGGATCGAGGTGTTGCGCTGGTATTCCTGGTGGGCACTGGCGAAATCCTCCAGCTCGATCCGCCAGACTCCCTCGTCCTGCTTGTCGCCATTGAGCAGCGCGCAGAACACCGGATCGCCATCGACCCGGGGCACGCAGCCCCACACAAGCCCGCCGGTCTCGTCGATCAACCCGGTGACCTGGCAATTGCCGACCGGCCATAGTTCGAGCGAGCTTTGCGGAATCTGTGTCATTCAATCTCCAGCCATTGGTGAACTGCTGCCACATCCAACAATCGATACCGCGCCGCGGTTTCCCGCATTTCACCCACGAGTATCGCGAAACCGCCCAGTTCGTTCACCGCTGCGAACCCGTCTTCATCGGTCAGGTCGTCGCCGACGAACACCGGCGTGGCCCCCGCAAAAGGCGGTTGCGCCATGATCGCGCGGACACCGTCGCCCTTGTTCGCATCGGTGGTGGCAAGCTCGAGGATCATCTTGCCATCGCGCAGGTACAGGCCATGATCGCGGGCGAGATCCTGCGCGAAAGTCCGCACCTCGTCCTTGCTGGCAGTGCAGTCGCGATAATGGAGCCCGAGGCCGAGAGCCTTCTCTTCCAGCAGCAACCCTTTGGTGCGCGCGGCAAAATCACGCGCGGCGGCAAGCGCGGCGGCGGGGACGCGCGGAGCCTCGCGTTCGGATACCGAGGAGCCTTCGGGGCTCTCGATCTCCGCGCCGTGCGATCCGCTGATCACCACCGCGCAGTCTGGCAGATGCCCACGGATATCGGCAATGAAACGCCCGCTGACGATTGCGAGCCTGCCGTCCAGCGCGGCCGCCTTGCGCTCCAGCGCTTTGCCCAGATGGTCAGGCACGGTGATCGCATCGGGGCTTTGCGCCAGATCGACCAGCGTTCCGTCGAAATCGAGCAGCAGCGCCGGATCGGCGATTTCACTCAAGCGCGGCGGAGGGTCGAGCGGTGCCATCCGCACGGCCATAGTCGTATGTTGCGGTGCAACGCAAACGCTGCGGTGCGCGCGGCGATGTCAGCTCGTTTGCGAAACCATTGCAAGCCGCGCCTTCTTGAGCGCGTCGGCCTTCAGCTGGTGGACCCGGGGCACGCTGACGCCAAGGACCGCCGCGATCTCGTTGAGGTTCAGTTCCTCGATGAAATAGAGCTTGAGCACGAGTTGCAGCCGTTCCGGCAAGGCACCGATCGCCTGGGCGAGCACCGAACTGTCTTCGCTGGCGAGCAGGTTCGTTTCGGGATCGGGCCGCTCGTCGCTGAAAGCGACATCGGTGTCCGAATAGCATTCCTCGATCGAGGCAGAGCTGGTCGAGGCGGCAAAGCGCATCGCCTCGTAGCGATCGAGCGGGATCTCCATCGCCTGCGCCATCTCGGCGGCAGACGGCATCCGGCCCAGCTCCGCCCGCAGCGTCTGTTCAGTGTGATCGCGCTTGCGGGCCCATGCAGCGGCGCTGCGCGGACGATGCGACTGGCCGCGCAGCAGATCGACCATCGCGCCGCGCACGCGCATCTTGGCGTAGGCGGCAAAGCCGTCGTCGCTCGGCCGATCGTGCCGCTGCGCCGCTTCGGTCAGCGCCATCATCCCGGCCTGCATCAGGTCTTCGACGTCGATCGTCGCGCTGCCGCTACCCTCGTAATACCATGCGAGCTTGCGCACGAGCGGGAGGAACTGCGTCACCTTTTCCTGGACGCTGGATCCGTAGGCGCGGCGAACGGCGAACTGGGTTGCATCGTGCTTCATGCGGCAAGCGCCTCCACAGGTTCGTATTCAGGCGGAGGCAGCTGCGGCGTCTGGTGATGCGCGACCTGTTCGGCGTCGTCGCCGATGACCGACACGACCTCGATCGGTTGCGAGGCAGGCAGTTCGTTGATTGACAGGACGAGCACGTTGGGCGCGCGCAGCTTGAGCAGGCTGGCCAGCGCGCGCCGGGCGCGCGGCTGGACGACCAGCGCCGGCGTCAGCGCCCCGGCCGGACGGTTGCGGAGCAGGCTGGTGATGCGTTCTCCGATCGACCGCGCAAGATCGGGTTCGATCACGATCTCGCCCGTGGTCGGGTCCTGCATTCCGCCGACGACCATTTCTTCCAGCTGCGCCGCCAGCGTGATGACCGGCAGGCGCTGGTCCGGGCCGCAGATGCTGCCGACCAGCAGCGTGCCGAGATCGGACCGCATCAGCTCGACGATCTGCGTCGGATCGGAGGTCCGCTGCGCCGCCTGCGAGAGGCTCGAGAAGACGCGCACCGAATGGGTGAGCGATATACCGTCCGCGAGCAGCGACTTGAGCACCGAAGTGATCGCCGCGAGCGAGAGCGGTTGCGGGGTGATCGTATCGACCAGCTGGGCATGGCGTTCGCGCAGCAGGTCGAGCAGTTCGCGCACCTGATCCGGGCCGAGCAGTTCGGCGGCGCGGTTGGCCAGAAGCTGATGGACCTGCGTGGCGATGACGCTTTCGGGGTCGACCACCAGATAGCCTTCGGCCACCGCCAGATCGCGCGATCCGGCGTCGATCCACTTGGCATCGCAGCCGAAGCTCGGGTCCTTGGTGGGCTCGCCCGCGAGCACCTGCCCGTCGAGCACCTCGCCCGTATCGATCGCCAGCAGCTTGCCCGCACGAAGCGTGCCGGAGCCGACCGGAGCCCCGCCGAGCATGATGCGATACTGGTCGGGCGCGATCTCGAAGCTGTCGGCAATGCGGAACTGGGGAATGACGAAGCCGAACGCCTGGCACATCTGCTTGCGCAGGCCGGTCAGGCGCGCGACCAGCGGCGCACCCTGCCGATCGTCGGCAAGCTGGACGAGGCCGTAGCCCAGCTGGATCGTGACCAGCGTGCGGTCCGATACATCGGAAATCTGGATGCGCGATGGATCGGGCGCTTCCTCGGGCTCTGGCACGAACACGGCAGCTGCGTCCTCGCGCTTCTTGAGACCGCGCCACAGCAGCAGCGCGCCCGCAGCCAGCGGCAGGAAGATCATCTGCGGCATCGCCGGGATGCACCCGATCGCGCCGAGGATACCGCCGACCGGCAGCCAGATCTTCGAATCGGCCAGCTGACCGCCGATCTGGCCGGTCAGGTCGCGCGTGTCGGAAACGCGGGTGACGATCACGGCGGCAGCAATGGACAGCAGCAGAGCGGGGATCGATGCGACCAGCGCGTCGCCCACTGCCAGCGTGACGTACATCGAGCCCGCCTCGCTCGCCGAAAGGCCGTGGCTGACCATGCCCAGCACCAGCCCCGCGAGCACGTTGACGATCAGGATCAGCAGCGCGGCGATCGCGTCACCCTTCACGAACTTGCTGGCACCATCCATCGAACCGTAGAAATCGGCCTCGGTCGCAATCTCGCGGCGGCGCGCCTTGGCTTCGTCGGCAGTCATGAGCCCGGCGGCGAGATCGGCGTCGATCGCCATCTGCTTGCCCGGCAAGGCATCCAGCGTGAAGCGCGCGGTCACTTCGGACACGCGGCCCGCACCCTTTGTCACCACCACCATGTTGATGATCGTCAGGATGATGAACACGATCAGCCCGACCGCGAAATTGCCGCCGATCAGGAATTCCCCGAAGGCCTCGATCACCTTGCCCGCCGCGTCACCGCCCTCGTGCCCGTTCATCAGCACGATGCGGGTCGATGCGACGTTGAGCGCGAGGCGCATCAGCGTGGCGAACAGCAGGACCGACGGGAAGGACGAGAAGTCGAGCGGCTTTTGCGCGTTCATCGCCGCCATAAGGATCGACACGGACAGCGCGATATTGAGGACGAAGAACAGGTCGAGCATCAGCGAGGGGATCGGCACCACCATCAGGACGATGATGGCGAGAATTCCGCCCGGAAGCGCAAGCGCGGGGCTGATGAATGCGGGTAGCTTCACAGGCCGAATACCTCGAATTTGCTATAGGCTTGGTCGATCCGCGCGCGGGCGCGGGCTCCGATGTCGTTGTCGGCGCCGGTGGCACCGAAGGTCGCGCGCAGGGTTTCCGCCATCGAGGGGCGCGCCGGCAGCCCTTCTGGCGCGGTGACCGCCGAGATCCGCGATGTCTGCCGCGGCATCATCGCCGTGCTGGCGTAGCGCGCTTGCGCGAATTCCTGGGTCATCCCGCCTGCGCCGGGTGCGAACGGCATTCCGCCATCCTGGCCCATCGCGTTGGCCACCTTGGTCTGCAGCAGGCTCATGACCTCCGCGACCGAGCGGGCGCGTCCGTTCTCGTAGAATATCGCCCGGTTGGAACCGGCGGCCTTCGGCAGCAGCGCCGCGGCGGACTGGCCTGCATCGGTGCGGTATGCGCCAAGAAACGTCTGCGCGCCTCCAAGGCCGAGGAAGTGAGCGAGGTATAGTTCTGCCGGTTCGGGGTCGCGGCCAAGGAAGCCCTTCAGCCCCGCCGAATTGTCGCGCGCCAGCTCCGCCGCCATCAGGGCGGAGACATCGGCATCGTAGCGCAGCGACAGCAGCTGTTCGCGCGTGCCGGCATTGGCGACGCCGCCGCCGGGGCCGATCGCGTCGCCCGCCCAGGCATAGCCGTATTTGTAGCCGTGCCGGTCCATCGTGCGCAGCCATGTCGAATCGATGAACTGATAGAGCCCGGTCGCGCTCGAACTGCGGGCCTTGGCATCGGGATTGAGACCCGATTCCAGCCGCGCCTGCGCCAGCAGGTAATCGAAGTCCACGCCGGTACTCTCCGACGCGCGCGCAATCGCTCCGCGTACGTCGGCCCTTACGGGCTGGGCATTCGCGACTGGAACGCCGGATACTTGAGTGGCGGTGGGCACAGGACCTCCCGGAAGTTATCGTCCGGAAGTGTTAAGCAAGCTCCGTGCCAGTTTGGGCGCTGATAGCGCCGGAGGTCAGAATCCTTGCGGCAATGCGTGCCCGGGCAGGCCCTGATAGGTGCCAGACGCACCCGCAATCGCGTCGATCCGCGACTGTACGTTTGTCGCGATCAGGTTGCGCAAACGGCGGTTGATCGTGTTCAGGCGGCGCACCGCGTCGAGGAGGCCGAGGCATTCCTCGTCCAGATCCTCGGGCCGGACCTTATCCAGCTGGTCGCACAGTTCCATCTTGCCGTTGGTGCAATTGGTAATGCGGTCGATATCGAGAGCGGCAAGTGCCTGCCGCTCGCCTTCGAGAAGGGCAAGCATTTGCCGCAGGGCCGTACGCGTCGTCATCAAGGTAGCCCTTACTCGCCGATGATCTGGAACAGGCCGGCGGCAATGATGCCGTCGGCGATTTCGGTCGGGATCAGCGGATAGGTGCCGTCCTGGATCGCCTTGCGAATCTGCGCCACCCGGTCACCATCGACCGGTGCGGCATCGCCGGCGTTGACCGCGGAAACCGCGCTCATTCCCTCAGGTGCGGCGGTCTGATCGGCCACCCTTGGCGCAGCGGACACACGCTCGACCGGCGCGACGCCGCGACGCAAGCCAGCTGGTCCTCCGATATCCGGCAATCCGATGTCTCGCATTGCTTGTGTCCTTCCTGCTCTCCGTTCGTGCGAACGGCTTGGTCATACCCTAGAACGTCATCCCCAAACCCACTTTAAGGGGCCGGCAACTTTTTTCTTGGGAGCCTAGTGCAGGCGGACGGCAACCTGCCCGGGGCGAACCACCTGGGCGCGAACGGGCTCGGCCTTCTTGTCTTGCGCGGGCTGGACCTTGATCCACGATCCGATCGCCCCTTCTTCGAGCGCGACCGCCTGGCGCGACAGCGAAAAGCCGCCACCCTCGACCACGATGGCGACGGTTTCGCCGCGGCTGACGACGATCTGACCGGTGCCCGGCTCGTCTGCCTGCGGGACCTGCGCAATCGCGACATAGATGCGCCATCCGGCATCGGGGCAGTGGACCTGCACGCTGTCGCGGTTCTTCCCGTACCAGTCGATCTGCAGCGGCATGCCGCAGGCGTTCAGCCGCATCCGGCGGTCGACCGGCAAGCGCGCGCCACCCGGCTGGCCGATGGCCGCCCCGGTGAACTCCATCACCGCCCGGTCGATGAGCGCCGGGTCCATCGGAGTGGTCGCGTTGGCGGGAACGGCGGCGCACAGCAGCGCGGTGGCGATGATCGAAGGTTTGAAAGGCATGGTTGCAGTGCTCCGGCAAGGATGGGAACGACAGGCACGGGGCCTGGCTCTGGTCTTACCGCGTTACTGCAATTTCCGTGCCATCCTGTATCACGGTGGCGCCGCGCTGGTCGAAGGCGATCACCACCAGCACTTCGGGCTGCGGCGACGGCTCTACCATCAGCCTTGCAGGATATCCGGCCGCCTCGATCTGCGCCACCAGAGTCGCCGCTTCGCGCGTGGCAGCCGCTGCCGCACCGGGGCGGTGCCGCACGACCACGGTGGCGACCTCGCCCTGCCCCATGTCCTGCGAACCGAGCCAGCGCGTCAGGTCGGCATCGCCGCCGGGGCGGAACACGGCCATCGGCTGGCCGAGGGAGATTTCCGCGGCCTGGTCGGTTCGTTCGGCCTCTGTCGGGTCATCGCGATAGGCCGCCGCGACCACCGCGAACAGGATCAGCGACAGGTCGGCGAGCGCCGTCTGCCAGCCGCTGAGACCGCGCATACTCACGACGCTTTCCGCAGCTGAGCCGTGCGCAATTCGGCGACCTGTGCGCCCTTCGCCCGGTCCGCCCGGCCATGGGCTGCGGCCTTGCGCACACCGTTTTCGAGCCAGTCGAGCACCGCCTGCCGGTCGCGCTCTTCACGCGCGGAGCGGCGCGATATCGCGGCGGCGAGCGGACTGAAGAGGAAATTGGCCGCGGCAAGCCCATACAAGGTAGTGATCACCGCCATCGCGATCGCGCCGGTCATGCTTCCGCCAGCCGGATCGGATGGCATCATGCCAAGGCCGATCAGCGTGCCCGCAAGCCCCAGCACCGGGGCCAGCTCTGCCGCTTGGCCGAGTACGTGCGTCGCGGTGCGCGCGGATTCGGTCCTTTGCCGCATGTGACCCTCGTGTTCGGCACGCAAGCCCTCGATCGAGCGACGGTTGGCGAGCGCGTCCGACAGCGAGTCGAACTCGCCGTCGCCGAAATGGACCGGTGCTGCGCGCAACAGCCCGTCGCTTTCGATCCCGCGAAGCTGGTGGGCAAGCTCTGCCTTCGCTTTTGCCGGATCGAAGGGCCTGGTCGCCAGCGCCCCGATCTTGCCCAGCGCGAGGCGCGTCTCCGCCAGCCCGCACCGCAGCAGGGTGGCCAGGATCGTCCCGCCCAGCACAATACCCAGCGATGCTGGGTCGAACCATTGGCCCGCCAAAGTCGTAATCGTGTTCACGCCCTCAAGAACGGCAGGTGTCGGCGACATTTCACCCCCAAGCGCCGGATTTTTGCCGCCCACCGGCAATTGCTTGCCGCCCCATGCCCAAAATCACGCAATTCCGCGCGCTAAAGCAGTTTGGCACGCCCCTTGCTTACATACCGGGGCATACGAACGTCCGTAATTTTTTGGCGGAGATGAGAGCAATGAACGAAGGCCTTTTCGGCATTCATGGAGCAGCGCTGGAAGTCCGCGCGCAGCGGATGAACGTGCTCGGCTCCAACATCGCGAACGCAGGCACGCCCGGCTACAAGGCGCGCGACATCGATTTCGGTGCCGCGCTTGCCGAGCGTCTGGGCGGCAACGATTCCGAGAACGCGGCCAGCCGCGCGACCGTCTACCGCATCCCGACCATGGCCAGCCTCGATGGCAACACCGTGGAGATGGCGACCGAGCAGGCCGCCTTCGCCGAGAACGCGGTCGCCTACACCGCCACGCTCGGCTTCCTGCGCGGCCGCGTCGAAACCGTCACCCGCGCGATCAGGGGCGAATGACCATGAGTGGCCCCATGACCATGTTCCAGATGGGTTACCGCGCGATGTCCGCGCAAATGGTCCGCATGAACGCCGCCGCGTCGAACCTCGCCAATGCGGGCAGCGTCGCGGGCAGCGCGGACGAAGCCTATCGCCCGATGCGCACCGTCTTTTCCGAAGAGCTCGACCGCCAGAGCGGTCTCAGCTCGGTCCGCGTCGATGGCGTCGTCCGGGCCGACGTCGCGCCTATCCGCCGCCACGATCCGAACCACCCGCTCGCCGACGAAAACGGCGATGTCTGGGAATCGCCGGTCGATGAGAACGCCGAGATGATCGAGATGCTCGAAGCATCGCGCCAGTACAGCAACATGGTCGAAGCCATGTCCACCGCCAAGCAGCTGATGCTCGAAACGATGAGGATGAAATGATTAGCAGCGTAAATCCCTTTGCGAGCGCGGCTTCCGCCTCGAACACGACGAACCAGAACCAGGGCCGCGGCATGGACGAGCTGGGCCAGGCCGACTTCCTGCGCCTGCTGACCGTGCAGGTGCAGCAGCAGGACCCGTTCGATCCGGTCGATAACAAGGAAATGCTGGCCCAGATGGCGCAGTTCTCCTCGCTCGCCGGCACCGCCGAAACCAACGAAACGCTGGGGAAGATCGTCGAGAAGCTCGACGCACTGATCGCAGCCCAGAATCCGGGCGAAACCCAGCCCGCGAACGACGCATAACCAGGGAGTCGCACCAATGTCCTTCTACACTTCGCTCAACGGCATGAAGAACGCCCAGTCGTCGCTCTCGACGATCGCGCACAACATCGCCAACTCGGAAACCTACGGGTACAAGCGCGGTCGCGCCTCGTTCTCGGAAATCGTCGCCGGCTCGGCGCTGTCGAACCCGCGCGTGATGCAGGGCATCGGCGCTTCGGTAGAGGCGGTCACGCAGAACTTCTCGCTCGGCCCGATCGAACAGACCGGCTCCGCGCTCGACATCGCGATCACCGGCGACGGGTTCTTCACCCTGCGCGGCGAAAACGGCGAAACGCTCTACACCCGCGCGGGCTCGTTCTCCATCAGCGAGAACGGCTCGATCGTCGATGCGAATGGCAACAACCTGCAGGTCTACCCGGTCGATGCCAATGGCGACACCACGGCGAACACCAGGCAGAGCATCCAGATCCCTGCGCAGAACGCCGCTGGCGCAGACTATGCCGGCGTGTCGGTCGGCAAGGATGGCGTCGTGCGCGCCTCCTACGCCGATGGGTCGGTCGAACCGATCGGGATGGTCGCGCTGGCAACCTTCATGGCGCCCAACGGCCTCAAGGCGGTTGGCTCTTCCAACTGGCAGGCCACCGGCTTTTCGGGCGCGGCGAGCTACGGCGAACCGGGCAACGGCCAGTACGGCGCGCTACTTTCGGGTGCGCTCGAACGTTCGAACGTGGACATCGCGGAAGAGCTGGTCGGCCTGATCACCGCACAGCGCAACTTCCAGGCCAACGCCAAGGCGATCGATACTGCGACCCAGATTTCGCAGACGGTCATCAACCTGCGGACCTAAGTAGATGGACCGCCTCATCTATACTGCCCTGTCGGGGATGCAGGCCTCGATGGATCGCCAGCGCGCGATCGCCAGCAACATGGCGAACTCGAACACGATCGGCTTTCGCGCCGAACTGATCGAGCAGCGTGCCGTCACCATCGAAGGCCACCCCAACGAAGCGCGCGCGATGCAGACCGCGCGCGTGACCGGGGCGGACATGAGCGGCGGCGAACTTATCGAAACCGGTCGCGAACTCGACATTGCCATGGCGACCAAATCGCTGATGGCAGTGCAAGCAGACGACGGCACCGAAGCCTATACGCGGCGCGGCGATCTCTCGCTCGGCGCCACGGGGCTGCTGGTGACGGGAGACGGCCACCCGGTGTTGGGGGACACGGGACCGATTACGGTTCCACCGGGTGGCCGCATCTCCATTTCCGAGGACGGCACGGTTACGCGGACCGATCCGAATGCGCCCGACCAGCCGCCCGCCGAAGTCGGCCGGATCAAGCTGGCCAGTTGGGACGGTTCGCCGATCGCCAAGGGACTCGACGGGCTGTTCCGCGTCGAAGGGGGCGGCATCCTGCCGACCGACGAAGAAGCGCGGGTGCACACCGGCAAGCTCGAACAATCGAACGTCAAGCCGACCGAAGTGCTGGTCGCCATGATCGAGGAGCAGCGGCTGTTCGCCATGCGCTCCAAGCTCGTGTCGACCGCGCGCGACCTCGACGAAAGCGGCGCGCAACTGATGCGCCTCACCTGAGCGCCAGAATTCAAAGCGAAGGACTTAGCAAGCAATGCCCACCTCAGCTCTCCAGGTCGCCCGCACCGGGCTCGAAGCCCAGGATGCCCGTATGCGCGTGATCGCCAACAACCTGGCGAACGTCGGCACCACCGGCTTCAAGCGCGACCGCGCCAACTTCGCGACGCTCGCTTACCAGGACACCCGCGTGGCGGGGCAGCAGTCTTCGGGCGAAACCGCCTATGCCGAAGGCCTCAACCTCGGCACCGGCGTCGCGGTCCAGTCGACCAGCCAGATCATGACGCAGGGCACGCTCGACACCACGGGCAATGCCTTCGACCTCGCGCTCGACGGCGACGGCTTTTTCCAGATCGCGATGCCTGGCGGCAAGATCGGTTACACCCGCGCGGGCAACTTCACCCGCTCCGCCGAAGGAATGCTGGTCACCCAGCAGGGCTTTGCGGTGCAGCCGGAAATCACCGTGCCCGAAGGCGCGACCGCGATCGCGATCTCGCCCGACGGGACCGTATCCGCCTCGATCAACGGAGAATCGGAGCCGACCGAGCTGGGGCAGATCCAGATCGCACGCTTTACCAACCCGGCGGGCCTGCAGGCGCTGGGCGACAACTTCCTTGCCGAAACCGCCGCCAGCGGTGCCGCCGAACTGGGCGTCGCGGGCGAAGGCGGGCGCGGCCAGATCCGCCAGGGAATGCTGGAAGGATCGAACGTCAACATCGTCGAAGAACTCGTCGCGATGATCGAGGCGCAGCGCGCTTACGAAATCAGTTCGAAGATGGTCTCCGCCGTCGACGAAATGCTCCGCAACGCCAACCAGACGCTGTGAGATTGAACTCCATGAACTATCGCACCCTTATCGCCCTGCCCCTCGCCCTCACGCTTGCCGCGTGCGGCGGTGGCGCGCGCCCGGCCGGCTTCAGCGCCACGCTGCCGCCCGCTCCGCAAAGCGCGAGCGCCTACGTCGCTCCGCAATCGAACGACGGGGCGATCTTCAGCCCGGCGCAAGGTTACTCGCCGCTCTATAACGGGCTGCGCGCAGGCAAGGTCGGCGATCTCGTCACCATCGTGCTGATCGAGCGGACCACCACCAGCAAGGCCACCTCGGGCAAGACGCAGCGCGACGGCAATCTCGGCCTCAATCTGCCGGCCTTCGTTCCGATCGAACCGGAAGACCTGACCACCTCGGCCGGGGCATCCTTCAACGGATCGGGCAACGCCTCGCAAACCTCGGTGCTGCGCGGCGACCTGACCGTGACCATCGCGGAGGTTCGCCCGAACGGCACCGCGCTGGTCCGCGGCGAGAAGGTCATGCAGTTCAGCCAGGGCGAGGAATGGGTGCAGCTGTCGGGCATCATCCGCCTTGCGGATATCGATCCCGACAACCGCATCTCCTCGATCCGCGTCGCCGACGCGCACATCACCTACAGCGGCAAGGGCGCTGTGCAGCAGTCGAGCAAACCCGGCTGGCTGTCGCGCTTCTTCAACGCCGTTTCACCCTTCTGATCCGGAGCCGAAAGCATGACCCGCATCGTTCTCCTGCTCGCCGCGATCTTCGCGTTCGCGCTTCCGTCCGCCGCCTCGGCGGAGCGGGTGCGCGACATCGGCCAGTTCCAGTCGGTCCGCTCCAACCAGCTGACCGGCTACGGCATCGTGGTCGGGCTCGACGGCACGGGCGACGACAACTTCGCTTACGCGACGCAGGCAATGCGCGGCGTATCGGGTCGCTTCGGTCTGCAGCTGCCGCCGGGCGTCAATCCGGCGCTGAAGAACGCCGCCGCGGTCATCATCACCGCAGAGCTGCCCGCCTTTGCCAAGCCGGGGCAGAAGATCGACATCACCGTATCGACCATGGGCAAGGCCAAGAGCCTGCGCGGCGGCGCGCTGATCCTGACGCCGCTGTATGGCGCGGACGGAGAGATCTACGCGATGGCGCAGGGCAACCTGACCGTCGGTGGCCTCGGCATTTCGGCCAATGACGGATCCAAGCTGACGGTCAATGTGCCGACCGTGGGCCGCATCTCCGACGGTGCCAGCGTCGAACGTGCGGTCACCACCAATTTCGATTTCAGCGAAGTGCTGCGCTGGAACATGTTCCAGGCCGACTTCCTCACGATCAGCCGCGTGCGCGACGCGATCAACGATCGCTTCCCCGGCATGGCGCGGATCGAGGACGCAGTGACGCTGGCCCTGATGCTGCCGCCGGGTGCCGATACCCGCGCGACGATGATGGCCGAGATCGAGATGCTCGACATCACGCCGGCCGAGCGCGCGGCGAAGGTGATCGTCAACAGCCGCACCGGCACGATCGTGATCTCCAGCGCGGTGCGCCTGGCACCGGCGGCGGTCAGCCACGGCAGCCTCGTGGTGCGGATCGACGAGAATCCGACGATCAGCCAGCCCCAGCCCTTCTCTCGCGGTCGTACCGCAGTGCAGCCCGACAGCAACATCGATGCGCGCCAGAGCGGCGGCTACGTGACCCCGCTGCCTGCGGGCGCATCGCTCGCCGACGTGGTCGACGCGCTCAACATGCTGGGCGCGAGCCCGGCGGACCTCGTCGCGATCCTCGAAGCGCTGAAGCAGGCCGGTTCGCTGACGGCAGAGGTGGTGGTGATATGAACGCGATCAGCCCCTTGGATTTCTCGCTGGTTCGCCAGCCGACCCCACTGGGCGCAGAGCGCCCGGCGGGGAACGATCAGCGTACCGAGCTGCACGAAGCCGCGCAGGCTTTCGAAGCGGTCCTGCTGCGGCAGATGCTGTCGTCGGCCCGGGCGACCGACTTCGGTGGCGAGGATTTGTTCGAAGGCAGTGACGATACGTTTACCGAAATGCGCGATGAGCAGTTCGCTGATATCGCATCGAAGTCCGGCCAGCTTGGCTTCGCGGCTTCGATCGAGCGTCAGCTGGCCAGGTTTCTGCCGCAAGGCGAAACCCCGGGGGGACAGAACTGAATGGCTTCGGACCTTCTTTCGATCGGCGCGAGCGGCGCCCGTGCAGCGCGCGGCGCGCTCGAGGTAACGGCGAACAATATCGCCAACGCCTCGAGCGATGGCTACGTGCGCCGGAGCGTCCGCATCGAGGAGGTCGCCAGCGGATCGATTGCGGGTCGCGGGACGGATATCGCCGCCTCGGGTTCGCGAGTGGCCGAGGTTCGCCGCAATGCCGACGGGTTCCGCCAGGCCGAAATGCGCCGCACGCAGGCCGACCTGCAACGCGCCAATGTCGAGCTGTCGGGGCTGGAAAACATTGAGGCCGCCGTCGAACAGTCGGGCATCTTCGATTCGATCGTCGAATTCGAGGCCGCGCTCCAGCAGCTTTCGGGTGACCCTACCGACAGCGCACGGCGTGCCGCCGTCCTGTCGGAAGCCGAAACGCTCGCTGCGAAATTCAACATCACCTCGGGCAGCCTGTCTTCGGTGGGCGAAGGCCTCCGCTTCAACGCGGTGGCCAATGTCGCGGACATGAATACCTACGGCGCCGAGCTGGCGCGGGTGAACCTGCGGCTTGCGCGGGCGGGCTTCGGCAGCAACGATCAGGCCTCGCTGCTCGACCAGCGGGACAACCTGCTCGAAAAGATGAGCGCGTTTGCCAGCATCAGCACCACGTTCGCTTCGGACGGTACGGTCGCCGTTTCTGTCGGCTCGCCTGCAACCAGCTTCGTGAGCGGTGGCAACGTGGGCACGATGACCTCCACCACCGCTGCCAACGGGACGATGGGCTTCGCGATCGACGGCGCTGCGATCTCGCCCGGTGCGGGCAGCCTGGCAGGCGCCGCTCTGGCGCTGGACGATCTCGCCGCGATCGCCATCCGGCTGGATTCGGCTGCGTCCTCCATCGCCAGCGCGATCAACACCGCGCAGGTGAACGGCGTCGCGCTGGACGGTACTGCGGGGCAGCCGATCTTTTCCGGCAACACCGCCGCAACCCTCTCGGTCGTGCTGTCGAGCGGATCGGGTATCGCGACCGCTCCCGCAGGGTCCCCCGCAAACGAGCGGAACCAGCAGAACCTCACCGACATGCGCCAGGCGCTTTCCGCCGCAAATCCCGCGGATAACGTGAACTCCATTCTGTTCGACGTTTCAGCAAAGGTCGCGGGCCGCAAGGTGACGCAGAGCGCGCTCGAAACGATCGCATCCTCCGCGCGGATCGCGCTCGAGGAACAGTCGGGCGTCGACCTCGACAACGAAGCAGCCAACCTCATTCGCTACCAGCAGGCGTTCCAGGCTTCGGGCCGGGCGATGCAGGTGGCGAGCGACATTTTCGACACGCTGATTGGAATCGGGCGATGATCAATCTGAGCACCGGCGCATTCTACGAACGCTCGACCACCCAGATCGGGTCGCTGCGGGCGCGTGCCGAAACCCTGCAACAGCAGATCGGCAGCGGGGAGCGGCTGGCGCATTCCTCCGACGATCCGGTTGCAGCCGCAAGGTTGCGCATGCTCGACCGCGAGGAACGCGTTTCCGCTGTCGATACGCGCAATTCGCAGACAGCGGAGAACAATCTCAAGTTCGCGGACGAGGCCTTCGGCCAGGCGGCGGTGATGATCAGCCGCGCACGCGAACTCGCGCTGCAGGCGGCCAACGCCACCACAAGCGACGAACAGCGCGCGTCGATCGCGACCGAACTCGATGGGCTGCGGCAGAACCTGCTCGGCCTCGCCAATGGCCGCAACGCCGCCGGGCACGCCCTGTTCGGCGGACAGGCGGTCGGCAATGCCTACCAGATCGATTCCGCGACCGGCGTTGCGACCTATGTCGGGACCGCGACGCTCGATGCCGTCGAAATCGGCGAAGGCCAGTCCATCGTTCCGGGCAACACCGGACCGGAAGTGTTCTCGTTCACCGATTCCTCCGGCGCGCAGACCGACATATTTGCCGAGCTTTCGGCGCTGTCGACGGCGCTTCGCGCAGGCGGACAGGCCGCCGCCGATGCCGCGCGCGACGGGCTGACCATGCTCGATACCAGCTTCGACAAGGTGACCACCGCGCAGACCGTGCTCGGTTCGCGGCTCGCCTGGCTCGAAGTGATGACCGAACGCCGGACCGACAATATGGAGCGGATCGCGGACGAACGCTCGGTCATGGGCGGTGCCGACCTCGCAGTGACCATGAGCCGTCTGCAGGAAATGCTGACCGTGCTCGAAGCGAGCCAGTCCAGCTTCGTGCGCCTTGCCAACCTCAACCTGTTTTCGATGCTGCGCTGATCGCGTTGGCCTAGGGGGAATTTGATTCATGTACGCGATTATCGGCATCGTTGTTCTACTGGTTCTGGTCTTCGGCGGCTTCGTCATCAGCGGCGGGGCGATGGGCCCGGTGCTGCATGCCCTGCCCTACGAGATGATGATCATCGGCGGCGCCGCGCTGGGCGCGACGATCGCGGGCAACTCGCTCGATCACCTCAAGGCGATCGGCGGCGCGTTCATGAAGATCTTCAAGGGGCCCAAGCACACCAAGCAGGACCATATCGACGCGATCGCGCTGACCACGCAGCTGATGAAGGTGCTCAAGACCGACGGCCCGGTCGCGCTGGAAAGCCATGTGAACGAGCCCGAAAACTCGTCGATCTTCAGCGCCTATCCCAACCTCATGAAGAACCACGCGCTGATCAGCCTGATCAGCGACACGCTGACGCTGCTGGTCGTCTCGTCCGGCACGCTTGAAACCCATGCGGTGGAAGAGGTGATGGACAATGCGATGAAAACGCATTTCCACGAACTGCACGAACCGCAGCACGCGCTCCAGACGCTCGCCGATGCGCTGCCCGCGCTGGGCATCGTCGCCGCCGTGCTAGGCGTGGTGAAGACCATGGGTTCGATCAACAAGCCACCCGAGATTCTGGGCGAAATGATCGGCTCCGCGCTGGTCGGCACCTTCCTCGGCGTGCTGCTTGCCTATGGCATGGTCGGCCCGCTCGCCTCGCGCCTCAAGCAGGTGATCGAACAGGACGAACAGATTTTCCACGCAGTCAAGCAGGTCATCATCGCCTCGCTCTACGGCCACCCGCAGCCGCTGGTGGTGGAAAGCGCGCGCTCCAGCCTCGGCCACAATGTGCGCCCCGGCCTGACCGAACTGCTCGACGCGCTGCGGGGTCGCTGACGTGGCATCGAAGACCGGAGACAACCTGCCACCGATCATCGTCAAGAAGGTCACGGTGGTCGAGGCCGGGCACCATGGCGGTGCCTGGAAGGTCGCCTATGCGGACTTCGTGACCGCGATGATGGCGTTCTTCCTGCTTTTGTGGCTGCTCGGCGCGACGACCGAGGACCAGCGCAAGGGGCTGGCCGACTATTTCACGCCCACGCTGGTCAAGATCAAGGATAGCGGCGCAGGCGCGCATGGCCTGCTGGCCGGCGACTCGCTGACGTCGGTCGACGACTATCCCAACCGCCAGGGGCAGACCGGCAACAAGGAAATCACCGTTCCCAAGGACGCGATCGGCGGCCCCAAGGAAGCCGAGCGCATGATCCAGCGGATATCCTCGCGCACGAAGGACAAGCTGCAGAAGGACCCGCGCCTTTCGAAGCTGATGAGCCAGATCAAGATGGTCGACACCACCGAAGGCGTGCGGATCGATCTGGTCGACGATGCCGACTTCTCGATGTTCAACCTCGGCACCACCGTGCTGACACGCGATGCGACCGAGCTGCTCACCGCGATCGCGATGGCCATCGAACCCGAAAAGCGGAAAATCATCGTCCGCGGACACACCGACAGCCTGCCGTGGAAGCACCCGGGGCGGATCAACAACTGGTCGCTCTCGGCCGGTCGCGCAGAAGCCACGCGGCAGACGCTGATGGTTCACGGCATCCCGGATTCGAGCTTCCGCCGGATCGAGGGCGTCGCCGATACCGAGCTGCTGGTGAAGGACGACCCGTCCGACCCACGCAACCGCCGCATCTCCATCGTCCTCGCGCACTGACCCGCGCGAGGGTGGAAGGAACCGGGAAGCCGGTTTCGTCCCCCTTCGGACGATTCCCGGCACGCCGCGAAAAACACGATTAACGCGATTGCGCCCGTCGCACGCATTTCTGCAGGTGACGGGCGCAGCCGCGTATTCGCGATCTAAACAACCCGTAAACAAGTGTGGTCAATTTTCTGGGCGACGACGCTTGGAAGGATCACAGCCTCCTCATGGCCTGCTCACCTCTCCCGATCAGGTGGGGACCTAGGCAGCCAAAGCCGGGGCGAGCGGTGATCGCGCAGAAAGCAAGTGCGATCCTTGCGATGTGCCCGGCGCCCTTCAGGCCGTACCGCTACACACGCCGAGCGAGAGCCTGCTCGAGGCAGAGCCCAACTGCCACCCATCCAACTGGTGCGAGAACCCCGGCAAGTCGATGCGAAGCGACGAGCAGGGTCAGGTGGAATCCGCCTGACCCCGAGCGCAGTCGACCGAGTCCGACGATGCCGCGCCTCGCGTCTTCGCGGGAGCAGTCGACAGGGTTCTACCGCCCGAACTGGTCGAAGGTCGGCTAGCCACGGCAGTGGAGTTGCCGGGCCCGACCATCTCTGGCGACGCCGCGACGGTAACGATCGAGTATCGCCCGACGGAGGACGACGAAGCGAGGGCGACGGCCTGTGCGATCGCGAACTCCGACCAGGGAGCCGACTTCGACGCAGCTGCGCGCAGTGCCATCATGCGCATCGCTACGCAGCGCCGGTTCACTGCTGGGAACCACGGTATCGATGGGGTGCCGGTAATGCGCAGCTATTTGGACCAAGCCCCAGACACGCATCGCCCATAAGCAAATGGCCCGCCGCTCGAAAGCGACGGGCCAAGCGCCCTCGTTAGTGTTGTTGAACCGGTACTTAGCGCAGCAGCGAAAGAACGTTCTGCTGGCTCTGGTTGGCCTGGGCCAGCATGGCGCCCGAAGCCTGGCTGAGGATCTGCGCCTTCGCCAGCGCAGTCGTTTCGGTCGAATAGTCGGTGTCTTCGATCCGCGAACGCGCATCGGAGAGGTTGGTGATGTTGTTGTTGAGGTTGGTAACAGCCGATTCGAGCTGGTTCTGCGAAGCGCCGAGGCCGGCACGCACGGTGGAGACCACCTTGATCGCGTCGTCGAACTTGGCGATGTCGCCCGCCACCAGCGCGGTCACGTCGACCGCAGCGGCGGCAACCAGATCGGCATCGGTGGTGAGGTCGGTCGACAGGTCGATATCGACCGTGTCGGTTTCGTTCGCACCCGCCTGGATCGTCACGGTACCGGCCGTCCCGGCAGTCGCGTCGAACAGGTTCTGGCCGTTGAACTGCGTGTTCGACGTGATGTTGCCGATCTGCGTATTCAGCGCGTCCATTTCGGACTTCAGGTTGGCAAGATCGTCGGCCGAATAGGTGTTGTTCGAGGCCTGCACGACCAGTTCGCGCTGGCGCTGCAGCATGTTGGTCACTTCGTTCAGCGCGCCTTCGGCGGTCTGCGCCATCGAAATGCCGTCGTTCGCGTTGCGGATGCCCTGGGCCATGCCGCGCACCTGCGACGTCATCGAAGATGCAATCGCGAGGCCGGCCGCGTCGTCCTTGGCCGAGTTGATGCGCTTGCCGGTCGAAAGGCGTTCCATTGCGGTGCCCATGGCCTTGGTCGCCTGCGAGGTGGCATTCGCCGCCTTCATGGCGCTGATATTGGTGTTGATAACGCTCATCTTGGTAGTCTCCCTGACACAAAACTCACTGCCGTGGCTTGGATCGGTTCGCAGCAGCTGGGACACAGACCGGCGGGGGAACGGGAAAGTTAAGGGGCTCGATCAAAAAGTTTTGCCATATGGGTATTTTTACCCGTGGGAATTCTACTACGACTAAAAGTAACCACATTTTGCACGTCCCACCGGCAAAAAGCTGCCTCAACAAGTGACGCTATTGGGTGGAACGGGGTCGTCATGATCGGGGTTAACGAAACGGCGCGCTGTCAGCGCGAACACGGGGCAATCGCATCGAGGCTGACGGGGATTGCTACCTCGCTGTTCTTCGACCGACCGGTACAGCTGGTCGATGCGGGAGATCCGAAAAGCAGCCATCATGGCCGCACGATCGTGCTCGAACGCGCCGAGGCCAACGGGCTGGAACTTGCCGGCAAGGGCGGCACGATCCGGTATAACGATTCCACGAGCGAGGCGACGATCGCCGCACTGGTAGCGCTTCTGTGCGCAAATGGCGGCCCGGTTGCGGCCGATCCGGTATCGCTGGCGGTCATCTCGCTCGCCGACCGGCTGGCGCAGACCGATATTCCAGTGCTGATCCACGGGCCGACCGGCACCGGCAAGGAGGTGCTGTCGCAGTTCATCCATCAGCGCAGCGCCCGGGCCGAAAAGCCGTTCGTTGCGGTCAACTGTGCCGCCATTCCCGAAACGATGCTGGAAGCGCTGCTGTTCGGCCACGAGAAAGGCGCCTTCACCAGCGCCAACGCCTCGGGCGAAGGCTTCTTCCGCGCTGCCGACGGCGGCACGCTGCTGCTCGACGAAATCGCCGAGATGCCGCTGCCCCTGCAGGCCAAACTTCTGCGCGCCCTGCAGGAAGGCGAAGTCGTCCCGATCGGTGCGACCACCCCGATCAAGGTCGACGTCCGCGTCATCGCATGCGCCAACCGCGATCTTCCGGCGGAAGTCGCCGCAGGCCGTTTCCGCGAAGATCTGTTCTATCGGCTCAACGTGTTTCCGATGACGCTCAACCCGCTGGCAGAGCGCCCGGGCGATATCGCCCCGCTCGCCTTCGCGATGATCCTGCGTCATCACACCAAGGGCCAGACGATCCCGTGGCTGTCCGACAGCGCGCTGTCTGTGCTGCGGGCCCACAAGTGGCCGGGCAATGTCCGCGAGCTGGAAAACGTCATTCGCCGTGCGCTGCTGCTTGCTGCGGGCAAGCCGGCGATCTGGACCGAACATATCGTGTTCGACACGCCGGTGCGCTCGGTCGCCTCGAGCGAGGCTCCGTTGCCGCAGGACAATCCGCCGATCAATCCGGGCGTCTACGAAGTGAAGCCCAGCGGTGCGCGCAGGCTGTCCAAGATCGTGCGCGAATCCGAAGCCAACGCGATCATGGAAACGCTCGATGCGTGCAACGGCCGCCGTGCCGAAGCCGCCCGGCAACTGGGCATCAGCGAGCGCACGCTGCGCTATCGCCTCGCCTCGTTCCGTGAGGCGGGCATCGCAGTGGGAGGCGCAAGATGAACCCGGTATCGGGCGCCGGAGGAGGCGCAATCGAACAGGTGATGGCGCTGCGCAAGCAGATCATCGACCGCTCTTCGGTGCTGCAGGAGCTGCACCAGGACAAGGCCGCCGCCACGAACGAGGCGAAGCCCGCGCAGGAGGGCGGCGGGTTCGCCGACTCGCTCCGCAGCGCGCTGGACGGCGTGAACGCTGCGCAGACCCGCTCGGGCGACATAACCGCCGCCTACGAACGCGGCGAAGTCACCGATATCGCCAAGGTCATGCTTGCCCGCCAGGAAGCGGGCGTGGCGTTCGAAGCAACCCTGCAGGTGCGCAACAAGTTGCTCAGCGCCTACCAGGAAATTATGCGGATGGGGGTCTGATAGATGGCCGGTCTCGTCCCTGCCGGTGCGCCGAATGGCGCCGGCTCGTCGCCCCCTCCCGGGCAGAACAACGTCCTCGAGCCGCTGATGAGCGGTGAGGGCAACATGGGCCAGCGCGCGCGTGCCTTTGCCGCGCAGCCGCTGGTGCGCAAGGCCCTGCCCTGGTTCATCGGTCTCGCCGGGGTCGGCGTCGCCGCGCTTTTGTGGAGCACGCTCGCCCCCGGGCCGCAGCGCGTGCTCTATTCCTCGCTCGACGACACCAGCCGTGCAGCGGTGGTCGCAACGCTCGACCAGGCGGGGATCGATTACCAGATCAACAACAACACCGGCGCGCTGAGCGTCAGCGAGAGCGATCTTTATCGTGCGCGCATGATGGTTGCCGCCGATGGTGCGATCGCCGCGCCCGAAACCGGCTCCGAAATGCTCGACAGCCTGCCGCTGGGCGCCAGCCGCACGCTCGAAGGCGACCGGCTGCGCGCCGCGCAGGAACGCGAGCTGATGCTGACGATCAAGGAGATCGACGGCGTCGAATCCGTGCGCGTCCATATCGCCAAGGCCGAACGCTCGGTCTTCGTGCGCGACGATGTCGCTCCGTCGGCATCGATCATGGTGCGCATGGCACCCGGCCGCCAGCTGGCCGACAGCCAGGTCGCCGCGATCGTCAATCTCGTTTCCGGATCGGTGCCCGGTCTTTCGGTCGACGCGGTGCGCGTGGTCGACCAGCACGGCAACCTGCTGACCAGCAAGCGCGAAGGCGCGGGCAGCGAACGGCTCGACCTGCAATCGCAGATGGAAGCCAAGCTGACCGCGCAGGTCGACCAGCTTCTGAGCCCGATGATTGGCGCAAATGCCTTTTCGAGTCAGGTCCAGGTCGAGCTCGACATGAACGAGGTTACCTCGGCGCGCGAAAGCTACGACAAGGATGGTGTGGTCCGTCGCGAGACGACGCAGCAATCCTCGACCTCGCAGGCCTCTGCCAGCGGCATTCCCGGCGCGACCGCGAATACTCCGCCCGCCGATGCGCAAGCGGCCGACCGCGCGCCACAGGATACGCCGCCCGCCGGTGCCAAGCCGACCGTCGACGACAGTTCGGCGACGCGGACCTACGAACTGGGCCGCGAAGTCTCGGTCTCCAACCTGACGCCGGGCGCGATCAAGACCGTGTCGGTCGCCGTCGCGATCGACAAGAACGCGATGAAAGGCGCCAACGCCGCCGACATCAAGAAGATCGAGGAACTGGTGTCCGCCGCCGTCGGCGCACGCGCCGAACGTGGCGACAAGGTCACCGTCGTGATGCGCCCGTTCAGCGAAGTGACGATGGAAGAACCGCCGTTCTACGAAACGAGCTGGTTTGCGATGATCGTGCGCAATGTCGTCGCGCTGCTCGCGGTGCTGCTGGTCCTGCTGCTGGGCGTGCGACCTGCGCTCAAGATGCTGAAGGGCAAGGGCGCCAAGGCGGACAAGAACGAGCTGCCCGGCGTCGATGGCACGCAGGCGCTGCTTCCCACGGCTGCCGCCTTCGACCGTGAAGACCTCGACGCGCAGATCCAGCTCGCACAGCGGATCGCGCGCGAACAGCCCGACGACGCCGTGCAGGCGCTGCGCCGGATGCTGGCCGAACCCGTCCCGAGCGAGGCCGCACGATGAGCGAGATGGCAACCCACACACCGGGCGGGATCGATCGCGCCGCGATCATGATCATGCTGATGAGCGAACAGGACGCGACCGGCATCCTGTCGCAGATGGAACCGGGCGAACTGCGCCAGCTCGCCTCGCGCATGTGCACGCTGGGCGAGATCGATCCGCAATCGATCTCCGATGCGATCACCGGCTTCTCGCGGTCGATCGGCACCGGCGCGATCTCCGCCCACGGGCGGGTGGACAGCGTCAAGCGCATGCTCACCAGCGCGGTCGGCGACATGAAGGCGGACAGCCTGATCCGGCAGGTCGCGCCCGAGCAGAAGGCAGAACCCTCGCCCACGCTGGCCGTGCTGCGCTGGCTCGATCCCGGCGTGATCGCCGAAATGCTGGCCGACGAACACCCGCAGGCGATCGCGGTGCTGCTGCTGCAGCTCGACACCGATACCGCCGCCGCCACGCTCGCCGCGCTGCCGCGCGAGCTGCACACGCCGGTGCTGCACCGCGTGGCCCGGCTGGGCCCGGTGTCGCGCCAGGCGATCGAGATCCTCGAAGAAACGGTCGAGGGCATGATCCAGCAGCGCCATGGCTCGGTCCCGCTCACCATGGGCGGGGTCAAGGAAGCGGCCGAGATCATCAACCGCGCGCATCGCAGCGTCGAAAAGGAAGTGATGCCGGAAATCGGCAAGATCGACAAAATCCTGCACCAGCAGCTGGAGCACGAGATGTTCAAGTTCGAGCACCTGTTCGTGCTCGATACCAAGCAGATCGGCACCCTGCTGCGCGAGGTCGACAACGAAATCCTCATCAACTCGCTGCGCGGGCTGAGCGAAGACGATCGCGAGATTTTCTACGGTGCCATGTCGACCCGTGCCGCCGATGGCCTGCGCGACGAGATCGAAAGCATGGGCCGGATCAAGCGTGCCGACGTCGAATCGGCGCAGCGCGAGGTGATCGCGGTCGCCAAGCGCCTGATTGCCGAGGGCGACCTGATTATGGGCGATGCCGATGACGACTACGTGTAGGCTGCCGCTATCCGAGCTGCGCGAGCGGCGCGGGTTTACGCCCCACGCCGCATTTCGCGCTGGGGCTGCCGCCCAACAGGGTTCGCCCGGCTCTGCGAGCGGACGGGTCGACCCGGTGGCCGAAGCCCATGCACGAGGCTGCGAAGAAGGCCGCAGCGCCGCGCTGGCGGAGGTCGCCGCGCAACGCGCCGAGGAAGACGCGGCGCGTGCCGCCATCACCCTCGCCTTCGCCCGGTTCGACGAAGACAGCGCAAAACAGCTGCGCGAACGACTGCGCGAAACCGTGGTGGCCCTGTGCGAGGATGCCGTGCTGCCGCTGGCGCTCGATATCGAAGGGCTCGGCCGGCGTGTCGAGGCGGCTGCCGCGTTGCTGCAACGCAAGACCGACGAGCGGATCGTCCGCCTGCACCCGAGCGATCACGCGCTGGTCCTCCCGCTGGTCGACCCCGCGCTGACGCTGGTGCCCGATCCGGCCATCGAGCGAGGCAGCCTGCGGATCGATACCGATGACGGCGGCGTGGAAGACGGCCCGGCCCAATGGCGACAGGCCATCGCCGAAGCGCTGGCTCAATGCTGAACCTGATCGACGAAACGCTTGCGGGGATTTCCGGCGGATCGGTCGATCTTGCGGCGCGCCGTTTCGGCCGCGTGGTCGCCTGCGATGGCGGACTGATCGAAGTCAGTGGCCTCGGCGTACCCATCGGCAGCGTGTGCTCGATCGTCCACGGCGGCGGGCAGCAACATCTCGCGGAGGCAATCGGCTTTCGCAACGGCCACACGATCATGATGATGCTGGGCGACACGGTGCTGCTGCGCCCCGGCGCCATCGTGCGCCCCGAAGGCCGCCCCGGCATGGTCCGCGTGGGGCAGGAATTTCTCGGCCGCGCGGTCGATGCATCGGGCGAACCCATCGACGGCGGCGGGCCGGTTCATGCAACGCGCGAATGGCCTGCGGGCGGCTGGCGGACGGGCGCGCTCGACCGGACAAGCGTTTCGCTTCCCTTCGACACCGGCATCCGTTCGCTCAACGCGCTCACCACCATCGGGATCGGCCAGCGCGTCGGCATCATGGCCGGATCGGGCGTCGGCAAATCGGTGTTGATGGACATGATCGTGGGCGGCGCGGAAGCCGATGCGATCGTGGTCGGCCTGATCGGCGAGCGTGCGCGCGAAGTTTCGGATTTCGTGGCCCGCCACATGAGCGGCCCGGCAGGACCGCGCACCGCCATCGTGGCGGTCCCGGCGGACCACGCGGCGAACCTGCGCCTGCGCGGCGCGATGCTCGCCACCTCGATTGCCGAGGAACTGCGCGCGCAGGGCAAGAGGGTCCTCCTGATCCTCGACAGCCTGACCCGCGTGGCGCACGCCGCGCGCGAGATCGGGATGCTGCTGGGCGAGCCCGGCGCGGCGCGCGGCTATCCGCCCTCCGCCCTTTCGACCATTACCAAACTCATCGAACGCGCGGGGAATTCGGGCGAGAGCGGTGGGGCGATTACAGGCATCTACACCGTGCTCGCCGATGGCGACGACCAGAACGATCCGGTGGTCGACACCGCCCGCTCGATTCTCGACGGGCATATCGTGCTCTCGCGCGACATCGCCCAGCGCGGCCGCTATCCGGCGGTCGATGTCGGCGCGTCGCTCTCCCGCGTGATGAACGATATCGTCCCGCCTGCCCACGTCGTCGCGGCGCGCAAGTTCCGCGCGCTCAACGCGGTGTACGAGGAAAACCGCGATCTGGTGCTGATGGGGGCCTACCGCCCCGGGCAGGACGCCACGCTCGACAAGGCGATTGCGATGCACGAACCGATGTCGCGCTTCCTCGGCCAGGAATTGGGCGAGCACGTCACCCTGTTCGAGGCTGTCGGGCAATTGCAGGAACTGATGGCCGATGACGCCTGAGCATCGCCGTCTCAAGCGGACCCGGCTGATCGAGCGGGTGCGCACCGTCGAACAGCGCCAGTCGGCGCTCGCCGCGGCAGAGGCGGAGGCGCAGCGCGCACGGCTCGATGCGGTGTCCGCCAAGACCCGCGCGCTCGCCGCCCACTACGCCAGCGCCACCAATGCGACCGATGCGCAAAGCCTGCGGCGCGCGGGCACGATGAGCAGCCAGCTGCGCGATCTCAGTCATGTGGCAGAGCGCCACGCGAAGGACGCACGCGATCAGTCCGATGCGACGATGGCGGCGCTTGCCCAGACCGAACGGCGGCGCCGCAAGGCCGAGGAAAACTATCAGGTCGCGGTCTCCAACCTGCGCGAGAAACTCGCCAAACGCTGAGGAAATGCACCCCATCGCCGGTGATTGGCACGCATCTTGAATAGAGAGCACCAATCAATCGACGGGGTCCGCATGACAGCGATAAGTTTCAATCTCACGCCCTCCAAATCCATCGACGTTTCGGGCCTTCCGCTGGAGGGCCTGCCCCCGCTCGAAGCCGGTCGCACCCTGCCCGACGCCTTTGCCGAATTGCTCGGGAAGGCGAGCAAGGCCGCAGGCAAACCGGCGGTAGAGGGCGATACGCCGGGCGAGCCGAAGGCCGCTGAAGCGGACATCGCTGCGGATGGGGACGGCGTGGAAGCAAGCGTCGACGCCGGAATGCGACCGACTGCAAAGCTGGTCCCGCCGGTCCCTTCAGCGTCTTCGAACACGACGCCGCCAGATGGCGAGCCGCTTCCGCCCGGCCAAACCGAGGCGGAAAGCGGCAAAGACTTGCCGCCCGCGCGGAGTGAAATTGCCGCTGCCTCGGCCGCGCCCAGTACCGCTGCGCCTATTCCCCAACCGGCCAAGGCGCCCCCACCCGCCTCGCAGGACGAGACCGAGACCGACACCGAACCGAAGCCGCGAACGGAAAGCGATGCCGCGCCCGCCACCCCGGCACTCCCGGCAAAGGCGGCTCGCGGGACGCCGGCTCCTCAGACAAGCAAGGCCAACCCGGGTGCGACCCGGAGCGAGCCGGTGACTCCCGAGGTCGCCGCGGCGGTGAAGGAGCGCGCAGGGTCAAAGCCCAAGGAGGCACGCCCAGCCGATCCCGAGATCGAACCCACGGACCAGGCGACGGGCGCACCCGCGATTGCGGTAACGGTGCCCGGCGCGCAGCCCGCCCCGATCGAACTCGCGGTCGATACTCCCGAGACCCCGTCCGCGACCTCAATGGACGGGATGAATGTCATCGCGGCAGCCAATGCCGCAGGCCTCCAGCAGGGCAAGGCAGCCAGCGATCCGGCAGCCGGGCCCAGCGCTTCCAACACGCCTTCTGCGGCCACGCCGACCGCCTTCACGAAGGCCGAAAGCGCTGCCTCGCAGACCGCGCAGCAATTCCTCGGTGGAGACGGCGCGCCGCGAGGAGAGGGCAAGGCACAGGCAGGCGATGCCCAGGCCGAACCGTCCAGCCGCCAGGCAAGCCAGTCGCCCGCCAACGCGTCGGCGGCCCAGCCAGCGAAGGTCGCCACCGAGCTTCCGCAGACCGGGCTCAGCCTGCAACTGCGCGCCGCCGACAAGCCGGTCGCGGCAGACCGGCCCATGATCGCCATCGATGCCAGCCAGCCCGGCGGGCAAACCGCCAACGGCGCTTCGCCCGTCCAGGGCATTGCGGCACCGGTGGGCCATACGCCTTTCGCCACCCCCATGTTCGGGAGCGCGCCGCAGACGGGCGCCCTGCCCCATTTCCCCGACCTCGCCGGACTGGTCGACCGGATCGCTGCCGCACGCAGCAGCGCGGGCAGCGCGTCGGCCACCATCGCGGTGGCGCACAAGGAACTGGGCAACCTCTCGCTGACCTTCGAAGCGACCGGCAACACGCTGGATGTCGAGGTGGCCGCGCAGGACAGCGACACGCAGCGATCGCTCGCCGCCGCCATCGCAGCCGACCGGCCGCACCTGCGCCCTGCCGACGCGCAGGCGCAGGCCCCCGGCCAGACCCTGCACAGCCAGCTTGCCAGCTCCGCCCACGGGGGCGGCACCGATGCGCGCCAGTCCGGCATGGCGGGCGATGCGCAATCCGATCGTCGCGGCGACACCGAGGGCGGTGGGCGCGGCACCGGTCGGCAGGGCAACCCGGGGAGCACGCAAGGCCGACCCGATCAGAAATCCGACGGCGGAATTTACGCCTGATTAACCATCGAGACCTAGACGGAATTAACCATGAGCAACGACGCTGAAACGACCGACGAAACGCCCAAGAAGAAGAGGGGCGGCTTCCTGAAACTGCTGATCCTCAGCGTCGTGCTGCTCGGCGCAGGCGGTGGCGGAACCTACGCGGCCTTTGCCACTGGGATGATCGGGGGCGAGCACGCAGAGCCCAAGGATACCGGGCCGAAATTCGTGCTCAAGGGCGAAGAAGATCCCTACGAAGTCGTAGGCGAGAAGGAAGAAGGTGCCAAGGTCGTCCACGGGACGGGCGGCAGCAAGTATCGCACCGCCTATTACGAATTCCAGGACGAGTTCACCTCCAACCTGGCAGGCGGGATGAACCTGATCCAGGTCAGCCTGGCCGCGTCGACCATGAAGGACGGGCGCGTGCTGATGTGGCTGCACGATCACGAGCTGTCGATCCGCTCGCGCATCCTCGTCGAACTGGCATCCACCGACGCGGGCGATCTCGAAACGGCCGAAGGCAAGCTGCAGCTGCAAGAGCGGCTGACCAAGGCGATCAACGAGGAACTGATCGCGCACGAAGGCTTCGGCGGGGTCGACAACGTCTATTTCCGCTCGCTCATCATCCAATGATCGAAGGTGCCGCCCCTACTGGCGCAACCCGCGCCGCGCAGCACTGCGAAGAGCTGCTCTCGAATTCGCTCGAGACGCTCGACGTCGCGGGCGATTTCACGCGCTTCGGGACGCGCCTTGCGCGCGCCCTGCGCCCCAGGCTGGCGGAGCTGCTCGATGTGCGCAAGCTGGAGACCGAGCTGGTAGGGTGCGAGGCCTGCGATATCGACGCGCTGGCGGATACGCTGGGCGCCAACATGCATCACGCGCGCTTTGCGCTGCCGGGCAAGGGCCTCGGCATCCTGGCGAGCGCCAGGGTAAGCGCGATGATCGGCGAATTCGACCGGATGCTCGGCGGCGATGGCGAGGGCGCACCCGACGCCGCCGTGCTGCCCGCTTCAGCCAACCGCTTTGCCCGCCAGATCGAAACCGAACTGCTCGCGGCCTGCGTGGAGGCGACGGGGCGCGGCGATCTTGCCGCCGCCGAACGCGGCAGCAACCTGAACGAAATCGCTCCGGCAGGCGCGCGTGCCAGGGCTCACATGGCGACCATCGCCGTGATCCGGCCCGACCTGCCCAAGCTGACGCTGACGTTCACGACCTGCGAGACGAGCTTCGTCCAGTTCGTCACCGATACTCCCGCAGGGCAGCCCGCGCGCCGGTGCATCGGCGATGAATCGATCCTCGTCTCCGCGCTCGGCCATGTCGAGTTCGCGACCACCGCGACGCTGGTCGATATGGCGATCCCGCTGTCACGCATCGTCGCGCTGCAGGTGGGCACCGTCCTGCCCGTCCCTATTCACCGCACCGTGCCGCTGAGCATTGCGGACATCGCCATCGCCCACGGAGCCGTGGGTGCGCTCGACGATCGCGTCGCGCTCGAAATCCATCACACCGCGTTTGCGAAGGACAAGTAAGCCATGACCATGCCATTCGATGGCTACGGCCTGATCCAGGAAATCGACGTTCGCTTGACGGTCGAACTCGGGCGCAAGAACCTGCCCCTGCGCGAGATCCTGACGCTGGGGGAGAACAGCCTGGTCGAACTCGACCGGCTGACCGACGAGCCGCTCGACATCATGGTCAACGGCCGCCTGATCGCGCGCGGCGAAGTGGTTGCGCAGGGCAATCGCTTCGCGATCCGCATCCTCGAACTGGTCGGCGCGGGCACGTCCACCGCCGCACCCGCATCCGCGCCGCAGGTCTCTGCGCAACCCGGCCAGCAGCCGATGGAGGAACGCCGCGCACCGCCGCCGACGGTGGAGCAGATCTGATGCTGATCTACATCCTCAAGCTGCTCATCCTGCTGCCGCTGATCGGGGGGATGATCTGGGGCAGCCTGAAGCTGGCCAAGCGGATGCAGGGCCAGTTCGGTGGCCCGACCGGCGGCGAAAAGGCCGTCCGCATCGTCGAGACCACCATGCTTTCGCCCACCCTGCGGCTCGCGGTGATCGAGTTTCATGGGCGTGAAATCCTCGTCTCGACCTCGAAGGGCGGGCTGACCCGTCTGGCCGAGGCACCCGCGCGGGCCCGGCCCGCGTCGGAGCGGACGGGATCGGACATGGCGGAGTTCGCCGCGTGATCGCACGTCTCGTCAGGTGGGCCGCCGTGTTCGGCGCGCTCGCCTACACCACCGCTGCTTCTGCCGCTGCCACCGCAGCCGCCGCCGTGCCGACCGACAGCGCCGCTGCCGGTGCGCTCGACCGCGCGTTCGGCGAGCTTGGCGGAGCAGGCGGCGAACCGCTGAGCCTGTCTCTCCAGCTGCTCCTCGTCATGGGGCTGCTGACGATCCTGCCGGCGCTGCTGCTGATGATGACCAGCTTCACGCGCATCATCGTGGTGCTGGCGATCCTGCGGCAGGCATTGGGCCTGCAACAGTCGCCGCCCAACCAGGTGCTGATCGGGATTTCGCTGTTCCTGTCGCTGTTCATCATGGCGCCCACGCTCGACCGCGTGAACACCGCCGCGCTGGAGCCCTATGCGGGCGGGCAGATCAACGCCGAGGTCGCGATCGAACGCGCCGGGGGCGAATTCCACAAGTTCATGATCAAGCAGACGCGCGAAACCGACCTGCAGATGTTCGCCAACATCGCCGACGCGCCCAAGTTCAAAAGCCCGCAGGACGTGCCCTTTTCGATCCTGCTGCCCGCCTTCGTGACCAGCGAACTGAAGACCGCATTCCAGATCGGCTTCATGCTGTTCCTGCCCTTCCTCGTCATCGACCTCGTCGTCTCGTCCGTGCTGATGAGCCTCGGCATGATGATGATGAGCCCGATGCTCGTATCGCTACCCTTCAAGCTGCTGCTGTTCGTCCTCGTCGACGGATGGGCGCTGCTGATGGGCTCCCTCGCCTCCAGCTTCATGTGACCCGACCGATGGATGAAATGTCTCTCCTGCTTTCGATGGTGGACCGCATGTTGTGGACCACCGCGCTGGTCGCCGCACCGATCCTGCTGGCCGCGCTGGGGCTCGGCCTCGTCATCGGGCTGATCCAGGCGGCGACTTCGGTAAACGAACAGACGCTCACCTTCGTCCCCAAGCTGGCGGCAGTGGCCTTCGTGCTGGTCATCCTCGGCGCATCGATGATGGCGCTGGTGACCGATTTCACGCAGGAAATCTTCGTCGAGATCGCCCGGATCGGGCACTAGGCCGGGCCGATGATCGCGCTCGACTTGGGGATCGGGGGGCTGGAGGGCGACCTGTGGCGCGTCGTCTTCCTGATGACGCGCATCGGCGCCGCGCTGCTTGCCGCGCCATTTTTCGGGGCGTCCAACATCCCGGTCATGGTCCGCGTGTCGTTCACCGGCGCGATGGCGATTTTCGTGTCCATCTGGCTGCCCGAAATCGTCACGCCCCCTGCCCTGCTCACGCTCGACGGGATGCTCGCGCTCGCGGGAGAGGCGCTGATCGGGCTGATGCTCGGCTTCGTCCTCCAGATCGCCTTCGCCGCGCCGACCATTGCCGCCGAGGTGATCGGCGGGAGCATGGGGATGAGCATGGCGCAGACGAGCGATCCGGGCACCGGCGGCACCACCACCGCTTTCGGCCAGTATTTCATCATCGTCCTGACGCTCATCTTCCTTGCCACCGGCGCGCACCTGCAATGGATCGCGCTGGTGACCGAAAGCTACCACGCCTTCCCGCCCGGCCAGACATGGGTCGCGCCCGAGCGGTTCGAGGCGATCGCGGGCTTCGGCGGAACGCTGTTCGAAACCGCGCTGCGCATCGCGCTGCCGGTCACGGTGATCCTGCTGCTGGTGCAGATCGTCACCGGCATTCTCAGCCGTTCCGCCCCATCGCTCAACCTCTTCGCGCTCGGCCTGCCTGCGGGCGTGCTCGCGGGCATAGCCGCGCTGATCATCGCCGCTCCGCTGATCTATGACCAGTTCGGCGACCTGGTGGAGGTCGCGCTCGGCCAGGCCGAAAGCGTGATGACGCCATGAGCGAGACGGCCGGCGAAAAGACATTTGCGCCATCGGAAAAGCGCCTGCGCGACGCCGCCAACAAGGGCGACGTGCTGCGCTCCAAGGATCTGGGCACGGCGGTGGTGATGCTCGTCGGCGCGGCCTGGCTCGCGTTCGGCGGACCGTGGCTGGTCGCCGATATTTCCAGCCTGCTGCGGGAAAGCTTCCAGTTCGATTCGGGCGAGATCGCCGATTTCCGCCCCGAACGGCTGATGATGGAAGGGCTGACCGCAGCCCTGCCCCCCATCTTCGCACTGGCGGTGCCGGTCATCCTCGTCACGCTCGCCAGCCAGCTTGCCTTCGGCAAGGGGCGGTTCGTGATGAAGAACCTCGAATTCAAGCACACCCGCATCAATCCCGCCTCGGGCCTCAAGCGGATGTTCGGCCCGAACGGGCTGATCGAGATGGGCAAGGGCCTGCTCAAGGTCGCGTTGCTCGGCTCGATCGCCGCGGTATGGTGGTACTCGTCCTACGAAAGCCTGCTTGGCCTCGGCCGCGGCAATCTGTCGCAGCAGCTGACGACCGCATGGGGCGCGATCATATCGCTGTTCGTCGCGTTGTGCGGGGGGCTGGTGGTCATCGCCGCCGTCGACCTGCCGATCCAGTGGGTCCGCCGCAACAAGAAGCTCAAGATGAGCTTTCAGGAAGTGAAGGACGAGAACAAGGAGAGCGAAGGTTCGCCCGAAGCCAAGGGCGCGCGCCGCCAGCGGCAGCGCGACATTGCTGCCGGTTCGGTGTCGGGTGCGATGCGCGAGGCGCAGTTCGTCATCACCAACCCGACGCACTTCGCGGTCGCGCTGACCTACGATCCCGAAAAAGCCTCCGCCCCGATCGTGCTGGCCAAGGGCCGGGGCGACAAGGCGCTGGCGATGAAGGAACTGGCTCGCGAGTTCGGCCTGCCGACGCTCGAATATCCGCAGCTCGCCCGTTCGGTCTACTTCACCAGCCGCGAACGGCAGATGATCTGCGAAGACCTGTACGGCGCCATTGCCGCCGTGCTTGCCTATGTCCTCTCGCTCAAGCGTGGCGAACTGCCGCCGCTGCCCGCAATCGAGGTTCCCGTTGCGCTGCGTTTCGACGCCGACGGTCGGCTTTAATATCGATTTCCACCATTAATTCCGGCGGCCTCCCGCCGTTCTAACCTGCAATGGAAACGAGCAGCACCCGAGCATCTTCAATCGCGAGCACGCTGGGAGCGGGCAGTGGCGTCGACATGGTCGCGCTGGCCGAGGACCTGGCGAAGGCGCAGTTCGAATCGCGCCAGCAACGCCTCGAAAGCAAGTCCGAGGTGCTCGATCGGCAGATTTCGCTCGCCTCGACGCTGCGCAGCCTGCTCTCCTCCTTTGCCAGCGCGCTTGGCGACCGGGTTCGCACGGGCGATCTTTCCGCCCAGCCGACCATTGCCAATTCGGCGATCGCAAAGGTCTCGGCGCCGATCGGCACGTCGGGCAAGGGTACCTACTCGCTGGAAGTCACGCAGCTCGCCAAGGGGCAGACGCTGGCCGGACCCGCCTATACTGCCTCCACCGACACGGTCGGCGCAGGCCAGCTGACGATCCGGTTCGGCGCGACGTCCAATGCAGCCTTCACCGAAGATGCCTCCAAAGGCACCGTCACGATCGACGTTGCCGCAGGTGCGACGCTGGCCGACGTCGCCAAGGCGATCAACGCCAAGAACTCGGGCGTGACCGCGTATATCTCGCAGACCACCGCCGGCGCGCAGCTGGTGATGAAGGGGCCGGAGGGCCTCAACAGCGGGTTCGTCGTCGAAGCGACCGAAGATGCCGCCAATCCCGGCCTCGCGAACCTCGCCTGGGCGCCGGGCGACGATGCATCGCGACTGCTGGCAACCTCGCAGGATGCGCAATACAAGCTCGACGGGCTTACTCGTAGCAGCGCGAGCAATACGATCGCCAACGCCGCGCCGGGTCTGGCCCTTGAACTGACGGGGACCAACGCGGGTTCTGCAACCGTCATCGGCTTCGGCAACCCCAAGGCCGCCGTAACCACCGCGATGACCGATATCGTGGGCGCGCTGAACGAGATCGCCGCCGAGCTCAATGCGGCGACCGATCCGATGTCCGGCGACCTCTCCCGCGATTACGGCGCACGCGCGCTGCGCACCGAATTTTCCGCGCTTGGCAGCAAGATCATCATGCCCAACGCGCCAGCCGGCACGCCGCGCACGCTTTCCGACCTGGGCGTAGCGATCCAGCGCGACGGCACCTTCAAGCTCGACAGTGCACGGCTCGAAAAGGCGCTGACCGATCACCCGGAAGAAGTCGCGGCGATGTTCACGCCGGGGCTGAACGGCATTTTCGCGACCATCGACAAGATCGCGCGCAACAATGCGATATCGACCGATCCCGGCTCGCTCGCCGGATCGGTCGCCCGCTATACCTCGCAATCGCAACAGCTGACCGAGGATCTCGCGAAGCTCGCCGAAAAGCAGGAGGCGCTGCGCGCTTCGATGGTTGCGCGCTTCTCCGCCTCGGATTCGCGGATCGCCGCATCGCAATCGACCCTCGATTTCCTCAAGTCGCAGATCGACGCGTGGAACGCGCAGCGGAACTGATCATGCTGGCATCCTCCGAACCCCGCGCCGCCTACCAGCAGAGCAACTTCGACGCCCGCGTCCGGGGCGGCACCGCGCAGGATATCGTGGTCTATTGCCTCGACGAGCTTGCGCTCACGCTGGGGATGCTCCGGCAGGCAGACATGCGCGGCAACCCTGCCGGGCGCAGCGCAGCGATCACGCGGGGCATCGCGATCCTCACCGCGCTGGAAATGGGCATCGACCGCGAGAACCCGCTGGCGGCCAGCCTGCTGCATTTCTACGAAGGCTCGCGCCGCCTGCTGCTCGGCTCGGTCAGCGTGACGCAGGTCGACGCGATCGAGGCGCTGCGCGCCGACGTGATCGAGATCCGCGACGCGCTCCAGGCGGCAAGCAGCGCAGCGAACTAGGCTTCGGTCCGGGCCCTTCCCGAATACAGCCACTTGGGCACAAGCGGCGCAAGCGATTGGCATTGCTCCGCCTGCCGGGATAGGGATCGCACCTGCATCGAAGGGAAGCGGGGTCGCGATGAACGCCTTTTTCGTGATCGATTCACAGGCCGATCGGCGTGCCGAGGTTTGTCGCGTCCTGCTGGCGGGCGATGGCCACGCCGAACCGTTCGACACGATCGAGGAATTTCTCGCCTTCAGCCGGTCGCAGGGGCTGGCGCTGGTCCATAACGAAGGCGGCGCAGCAACCCGCCTGTGCGAGATGCTGGGCGACGATCCAAGGCTGGTGCCGGTGATCGGATACGAGGAAGCCCCCGCGCTCGGCCGGGTGGTCGCAGCGATGCAGGCGGGCGCGTCCAGCTATCTCGAATGGCCGTTCACGCTCAAGAGCTTCATGGGCGAGATCGAGCGGATCGAGCCGCTGCTGGGACAGGGGCTGGATCGCAAGCGCCGTACCGCAAGGGCACGGTCGCTGCTCTCGGGGCTGACCGCTCGCGAACGCGAGGTACTGGTCAGCCTGACCAGCCTCGGCACCAACAAGGCGATAGCCAAGCATCTGGATATCAGCCCGCGCACGGTCGAAAAATATCGTGCGGCGATCCTCGTCCGGCTGGGGGTGGAGAACACCGCGCAGGCGATCCGGATCGCGGCCGAAGGCGGGGCGTTCGACGATGAGACTGGAGCCGCCTTGGTCGGCGACGCTGCACGGCCAGTCGCCGATGACGATCTCATCGGCTGACCGGCGCGCTTACAGCCAGTCCTGATCGAACCTCAGCGGGCCGTCGCCATAGAGGTAGTCGGGTTCGAATTGCGCGTATTTGCGCAGCGCGTCCCAGTCCGACGTGTAGAGATCGCCGCGCCGGATTTCGCCCAGCCCCAGCTCGCGCAGCTTGCCGACCGCGCGGTTGGCGTGGATCGCGCTGACCCCGCACATGTCGGCAAGGTCGATCTGCGTGAAGGGTGTGCGCAAAGAGCGCGCGTTGGCCTGCCCAATCAGTTCGAACCGGCGGTGCAATTCGCAATAGATGTGCGCGATCCTGCGCGGCGCATCGAGCTGTTCGAGCATCTGGATCCACTTGCGGTGGATCGCCGCGTCGAGCAGCGTCGCAAACCACAGCGCACGCGCCACCCGCGGCCGTTCTTCCAGCGCTTCGCGCAATTGCTCATGCGGCGCCACCCCGTAGACGACCGGCCCGGCCGCGACGACATTATGATCGAGCCGCTTGAGCGCGAAGCCGTGCAGGTCCACGAAGTCTCCGGGCACGTGCAGGCCCACGATGAAGCGCTGGTTTCCGCTCTCGATCGTCCGGAACATGTAGCCGGAAATCAGAATCGTGCTGGTATCGGCGATTGCGCCGCGCGAGAGCAGGACTTCGCCCGTCTCCGCCTCACGCCGCTCGACGACCAGCGATTCAATATACTCGAGGTCGTCATGACCGAGCTTGTCTCGTAGTCGTCCTGCGAGAAAATCGCCGGTATTCGGAAACTCCATCGCCCCCCGTCTTTCCACCCGTTTGGTACTGCCGATCGCGATAGCCAGCACCTGCGCGAACCGTCTACTGATGCATGTTAGCTTCCGTGCATTAGCTTACCAAACCTGCTTAAAAGGCTCCAGATCGACCACCACCGAACCGGCTAAAACACGCTTCAGACTGCAAAAATCTCCGGCTCGAGCGCCAGCTGCCCTTCCCCGTAGAGATAGTCGGCGGCGAAATCCGCGTAATTTTCCAGAGCCTGCCGATCACCCGATACGACGCTGCCGCGACGAAACTCGGCCAGACCCCTCTCGCGCAGTTCGCGCAAGGCCCGGTTCGCATGGACCGCGGTCGATCCGCTCATGTCGGCGAGATCGGCCTGCGTCAGCGGCGTTTCGAACCCGTCGCGCCGCGCCAGGCCAACCATGTCGAGCCGCCGCCACAACTCGGCAAAGATGTGCGCGATCCGTCGCGGCGTGGTCAGCTGTTCCAGCTTCATGATCCACTGCCGGTGCATGGCTGCGTCGAGCAGTGTGGACGACCACAGCAACCGTGCAAGATGCGGCTTGTCCCTGAGGACCTCGCGCAGCTTCTCGTGCGGAACATAGGCGATTTTCGCGGGGCCAACCGTATCGACATTGTGGTCGAGCCGCTTGAGCGCGAAGCAGTGCAGGTCGACGAAATCCCCCGGCACATGCAGGCTGAGTGCAGAGCGTTTCTCGCCCTCGCCGTTACGCTTTTCGAGGCCGCGAATGATGAAACCTTCGATCAGCAAGGTGCTTCGATTGCAGCTCGTCCCTGCTTCGACGATCCGCGAACTGGATTCGTAATGCGCGACTTCTTCGGGCAGATTTTCGAGCGCCTTGCGCTCATCCAGGGTGAGCGTGTGGCGCAAGCGCCCGAAAAGAAAGCGCCCCGTCAGCGGAAACTCGCGCAATTCCTCCTCGAGTGTCATGCTTCCCCCCGGCCGCCTGCTCTATCGCGGCTCGCATTGCAGATGCGTCTACTCGCTCGATATCGGATCGTCGAGCCTCGCAAACGGGACGTGGGGCTCGCAACCCGAGGTAATCCAGCAACGCGAGATGGTTGCTTGGATTTCACAAAGCTTGATTAGCGCGTGCGTCGGGTCCACCTCGCAAGGCTAATATGGATATGCTCACACAGAACCCGCCCGCCGATCACGCACCGCTCGCCAATGCCGAGCCGCTCGATCGATCCGCGATTCGACGCGCCTTCCGGCAGGAAGAGGCGGAGTGCATCGCGGAACGTCTCCGCGAGACGGAGGTCTATACGCGGCAGCATTCCGCGATTCACGAAAGGGCGGTCTCGCTGATCAAGGATGCGCGCAAGCGCGACGTCAGCGGCATCGACGCCTTCCTCCACCAGTACGGGCTCAACACAGAAGAAGGCATCGCGCTGATGTGCCTTGCCGAGGCGCTGCTGCGGGTGCCCGATTCGCGCACCGCCGACGCGCTGATTCGCGACAAGATCGGCGATATCGAATGGGCCGAGCACCTCGGCGAATCGAAATCCACCTTCGTCAACGCGGCGACATTCTCTCTGATGCTGACCGGCGAAGTGCTCGAGAGGCCGCAGCTCAGTCAGCGCGGCATGAACCGTACGCTGCGCGGCGCGATGAACCGGCTGGGCGAGCCCGTGATCCGTCAGGCAACCTTGCAGGCCATGCGCATTCTGGGCGGACAGTTCGTGTTCGGCCGCACCATGAACGAAGCGCTGAAACGCGCCGGGCCCGAACGGGCCAAGGGCCTGACCCACAGTTTCGACATGCTCGGCGAAGCGGCGATGACCTTCGCCGATGCCGAACGTTACCGGAAGGCCTATTTCTCCGCGATCGAGCGCCTGGAGAGGGAAAGCGACGGCACGATTTCGGGCAGTCCCGGCATCTCGGTCAAGCTGACGGCGCTCTATCCCAAGTACGACATCTTCCATGCGGACAAGGCGATTGCCGCGCTGCTGCCGATCGTCACCGAACTGGCCGAGAAGGCGCGCGACGCCAACATCCACTTTACCGTCGATGCGGAAGAGGCCGACCGGCTCGAACTCTCGCTCGACCTCGTTGAGCTGCTGGCGGCCAATGACTCACTGTTCCTCCGGCCCGACGGATCGCGCTGGGAAGGCTTCGGCATGGCCGTGCAGGCTTACCAGAAGCGCGGCGTGCCGCTGTGCCGCTGGCTGATCGACCTTGCCGAAAAGCACGACCGCAAGTTCATGATCCGGCTGGTCAAGGGTGCCTACTGGGATACCGAGATCAAGGTGACGCAGGTCGCCGGGCTGAACGATTTCCCCGTTTTCACCCGCAAGGTTGCGACCGACGTTTCCTTCATGGCCTGCGCCGATGTGCTGCTGTCCGCGCCCGAGCGGATCTACGGCGCGTTCGCCACGCACAACGCCTACACGATCGCCGCGATCAAGCAGCGGGCGCAAGCCGGGACCGAGTTCGAATTCCAGCGGCTGCACGGCATGGGCGAAGAGCTGTACGCCGCGCTCGCCAAGTCGGAGGGTAACGCCAAGACGCCCGTGCGCATCTACGCGCCGGTCGGCGGGCACAAGGATTTGCTCGCCTATCTCGTCCGCCGCCTGCTCGAGAACGGAGCCAACAGCTCGTTCGTGAACAGGATGGCCGATTCCAGCCAGTCGGCCGAAGATCTGGCAGCCGATCCGGTGGCCGAACTCGCCGCGCTCGAACCCAAGCGCAATCCGGCGATTACGCTGCCCAAGGACCTGTTCCCCGGCCGCAAGAATAGCGCCGGGATCGATCTCGCCGACCCGCTGGTGCGCGAGCCGCTGCTCAAGCGGCTGGAGGAACTGCGCGGTCGCCAGTGGGAAGCCTCGCCCACCTTCAAGGCCGAGGTCCCGGGCGAGATCGCGCCTATTACTGCACCCTTCGACCACGGCATGCGGATCGGCACCCGCCGCGATGCGAGCGCCGAGGAAGTTGAAGATGCGATCACGCGCGCCGAAGCGATCCAGCCGGGCTGGAATGCGCTTGGTGGCGAAAAGCGCGCCCTGCTGCTCGAAGCGGCAGCGGATGCGTTCGAAGCGCATACCGACGAAATCCTCTCGCTGTGCCAATTGGAAGCGGGCAAGACGCTGGTCGATGCGGTGCTCGAAATCCGCGAAGCGGTGGACTTCCTGCGCTATTACGCGGTCGAGGCGCGGCGCCTCTTCAGCGAACCGATCCAGCTGCCCGGCCCGACGGGCGAGCACAATTATATGAAGCTCGCGGGGCGCGGCGTGTTCGCCACGATCAGCCCGTGGAACTTCCCGCTCGCGATCTTCACCGGCCCCGCCGCAGCCGCGCTCGCGGCAGGCAACACGGTGATCGCCAAGCCTGCCGAGCAGACTCCGCTGATCGCCGCGCTCGCGGTGAAGCTTTGCCACGAGGCGGGCATTCCCGAAGAAGTCTTCCAGCTGCTGCCCGGCGGCGGGGAGGTCGGCCAGCTCATCACCAATGATCCGCGCATCGCGGGCGTGTCCTTCACCGGAAGCACCGCCACCGCGCAGGCGATCAACCGAGGCCTCGCCGCGCGCGAAGGACCGATCGCCACGCTGATCGCCGAAACCGGCGGCCAGAACGCAATGATTATCGACAGCACCGCGCTGCCCGAACAGGTGACGCGCGATGTCGTCGCAAGCGCCTTCCAGAGCGCCGGGCAACGCTGCTCCGCGCAGCGCGTGCTGTACATCCAGGAAGACGTCTACGACGAGATGCTGACGATGATCCGCGGCGCGTTCGAAGCGCTCGACGTCGGCGACCCGACCAAGTTTTCGACCGATGTCGGCCCGGTGATCGACCACGACGCGCAGGCCGCGCTCGAACGTCACATCGCCCGGTCCGAGACGATCGGCCGCACGATCTGGCGCGCGGAGGACGATCCGTCGTTCGCACGCGGCAGCTTCGTGCTGCCCACGATCATCGAGATCGAGGGGATCGGCCACTTGCAGCGCGAGAATTTCGGCCCGGTGCTGCACATCGCCCGGTTCAAGGGCAAAGACCTCGAAAAGGTGGTCGACGATATCAACGCGGTCGGCTTCGGCCTCACCTGCGGCTTGCACAGCCGCGTGGAAGAAACGCGCCGCCTCGTCGAATCGAAGATCAAGGTCGGCAACTTCTACGTCAACCGCAACCAGATCGGTGCAGTGGTCGAAAGCCAGCCGTTCGGCGGCGAAGGTCTGTCGGGCACCGGCCCCAAGGCGGGCGGCCCGCACTACGTCGCGCGCTTCGCGACCGAGCGTGTGGTGACGGTGGACACGACCGCCGCCGGAGGAAACGCCAGCCTGCTCGCCAGCATGTGATCGGCGATCGCGGATAATCGGTTCGCGGAGGCTTGCGTGCAGCCTCCGCGTTCCACATCACGGTCGGCATGGCCATTCTCTCCGACCGCTGGATTCGCGAACAGGCACAAAAGCACGGCATGATCGAGCCGTTCGAAGAGGCGCAGCGGCGCGACGGCTGCATCTCCTACGGTCTCAGCTCCTATGGCTACGACGCCAGAGTAGCTCCCGAGTTCAAGATCTTCACCAATGTCGACAGCGCGGTGGTCGACCCGAAAGACTTCGCGGCGAACAGCTTCGTCGATCGCGAGACCGACATCTGCGTCATCCCGCCCAACAGCTTCGCGCTGGCGCGCACGGTCGAATATTTCCGCGTGCCCGAGGATGTGCTGGTCATCTGCCTCGGCAAGAGCACCTACGCGCGCTGCGGGATCATCGTGAACGTCACCCCGCTCGAACCGGGCTGGGAAGGCCACGTGACACTGGAGTTCTCGAACACCACCCCGCTGCCCGCGAAAATCTACGCCAACGAAGGCGCGTGCCAGTTCCTGTTCCTGCAAGGCAACGAGCGCTGCGAGACCAGCTACAAGGACCGCGCGGGCAAATACATGGGCCAGCGCGGGGTTACGCTGCCGCGGCTTTAGGACGCGTTCGTCGCCACCCCACCACGCATCGCCGCAGGTCGCTGTATGCGATCGCCCGCCGCCGTAGCGTGCCTCCAATCGCAAGGGGGGACGATAAAGATGCGCACGTGGGTCGTTGCTTGTTTCACCATCTGCACGGCCATGCTGGCGAGCGCCGCTCCACTGGCCGCGCAGACCGGCGAAGGCTTCCAGGTCGAACGGTATGGCGTCGAATTGCGCCCCGATGTGGCAAGCGGCGCGGTTTCGGGACGCGAGACGATCACGATCGAAGCGACCGGAGCGGACCTGCGCGCGCTCGTCTTTTCGCCCAACGCACTGACCATCAGCGATGCGCTTGTCGATAGAGAACCGGCGGCCGTTACCTCCGGTGAGGATGGCATCGTATTCTCGCTTCCGCGTGCCAAGCAGCCGGGAGCCACGGTCGAACTGTCCTTCGCGTTCTCCGGTTTTCCCAAGCGCGGCGTGACCCTCACGCCGGCGGGGATGCACACCGGATATTTCGCCTGCGACTGGATGGTGTGCCTGCAGAACGCCCCGGGCGACAAGGCCGATCTCGAACTCGACCTCTTCTTGCCGCAAGGCTCTGATTCACTGGGCGTGGGAGAGCGATACGCGACGCTCGACCTGCCCGGCGCCCTCGTGCTGCACCGCTACCGAAGCCTCGCTGAGACCTCGCCCTACCTGTTCGGTTTTGCCGCTGGCGATTATCCCGCGGAAACGGTCGAGACGCCGCAGGGCACGCTGCACTATCTGAACGCGACCGGCGAGCCTGCCGACCTCTCCGACCTCTTTGCGCAGACACCCGAGATGGTTGCTTTTTTCGCGCAGCGCAGCGGGCTCGACCTGCCCGGCGGTTCGTACGCACAGCTGCTCGTCCCCGGTCGCGAGGCGCAGGAGACGATGAGCTTCTCGCTGATCGGCAAGGGCGAGCTCGACCGGGAACGCGAGGATCCCTCCTCGGCATGGATCATCGCGCACGAACTCGCACACCAGTGGTGGGGCAACGCCGTGACCACGCAAACCTGGCGCGATTTCTGGCTCAACGAGGGGTTCGCGACCTTCATGGTCGCCGCATGGGAGCAGCATCGCTACGGCGAGGCGGCGTATCAGCAGGAACTCGACGTCTTTCGCGACCGGCGCGAACAATTGCGCGAACGCGGCTGGGACAAACCGCTGGCCTGGAGCGGCGACTACCCCTCGCTCGGCTATCGGCGTGCGGTACAATACAGCAAGGGCGCGCTGTTTCTCGCGACCTTGCGCGAAGAGATCGGCGACGAGCAATTCTGGAGCGGCGTTCGGGCCTATACCCGCGCGCATGCCGGCGGCACGGTGACCAGCGTGGATTTCCAGCGCGCGATGGAAGAGGCGAGCGGACGCGATCTTGCTGCGATCTTCGATGAGTGGGTCTTCGGCGAGGATGGCACCGAAGGTTGACGGTTCCTGACCGGCTACATGGGCCCGCGCGGGGTCACGCTTCCGCGTCTTCAGGAATACGGCGGACGGGTTCGCTGCCGCAGGTGGAGACCCGCTAGCCCGGTTCTCTTTCGCGCCGGATCGGGAATATCCGCATATAGGTGAGACAGCGCCACAACCATTCGAGCGGACCGAACCGGTATCGGGCGAGCCAGGCCGGCGACCAGATCAGCATGATCGCCCAGGTCGCCAGCATCACGCCATACAGCGCAGGCCGGGTCAGTTCGCCGAACAGGCCGAGTGCCCATCCGTGAAAGACGAAAAGCATAAGGATCGACGTGCCCAGGTAGTTCGAGAAAGCCATCCGGCCCGTCGCGGATATCCGCCTGCCGAGCCAGCCGGTCGCACGCGGACCCCAGAGCGCCAGTAGCGCTGCCAGTCCCACGACCATCGGGAGAGCCGCAAGTCTCGACGTGCCGTCGAACGACCAGAGCGTGGCCATATAGCTCAACCCTTCGGCGTGAGCCCACAGCCCGATGGCGAGCGTACCGGCAAGACCGACGAGCACCCCGATCGCCCCCCACAGCATCTGCCGGCGCGGATCGAGCCGCCCGTCAAACAGGCCGAGCCGGTAAAGCGCCATGCCGATCAGCATCAGCGGGATCGTTTCGAGCGTGTTCTGGGTCCACGATAGCAGCGGCTGCGTCCCGTGTTCGGCGAGGTTGTAACTCACCCAGTTGCCGTAGTCGCCCGCCCGGATCAGCGCGGTCTCTACCCGGCCGTCGGCAATGGCGGCATCGCGCATCTCGCCCGCCATATCCGCCATGCTGCCGGAGCTCTTCGCATACACCATGCCCCAGACCACGGTATCCTTCACCGCGCCGAGCAAATAGACGACGATGCCGACGATCAATTGCGTCTTGGGTTTCCATTTGACGAACAGCAGCGCGATGAGACCGCAGACCGCGTAGAGGGCCAGGATGTCTGTCTTGGCGGCGAACAGGTAATGCGCGTAGCCGAACGCGAACAGCCAGAAGAGACGCCGCACCTGCAGCCAGCGTCCCTGCCCACGCGCCCACGCCCGGTCGAGGAACAGGATGAGCCCCGCGCCGAACAGCAGCGTGAACAGGCCCCGCATCTTGCCGTCGATCAGCGTCAGCTGGGCGACCCAGAGCCAGTCCGACACAGGCCCATGCCCGGTCAGAAAACCGCCGGGCCAAATATAGGCCACCTGCGGCTGGCCGAAGGCGATGATGTTGGCCGCAAGGATGCCCATCACCGCAATGCCGCGGGTAAAATCGAGGCTCGCCAGCCGCTGCTGCCCGGTCGCAGAGATGGGCTCGAGACGCGGTTTTTCCTGTTTCTCTGTCATCGTGCCATCTCTTCCTGTTGCCCCTCCGAGTCGCCCCCCACGGGCTGCCGAGCGAGGCTTAATTGAACCGGCTTATGCCGCTGCGATGTCGCCGCCGTCGTGCCAGCGCTGCAGCAAGGGGATCGACAGGAGTTCGACGCCAACCGCCAGCAGTGGCAGGACGGCGCAGGTGAAATCTGCGAACGCGACGGAAGAAAAGAGCGCGAGCGTGATCGTGGCCGATGCGCCGGCGCGCTGGACGGCGGCAGCCCGGTCCCAATCGGCTTCGACCACGAACCAGGCGGCCAGTATCAGCCCGAAAATGCGCAGTACCAGCAAGGCCGCCAGTCCAGGCATGGCGAAGGCATTGCCCTCGTAAATGGTCGGCACCACAGCGGTGGGCATTCGGGCGAAACTCGCGATGCCATCGGCGTAAGTCGGCTCGACCCATGGGTAGCCCCACCACACGCCGACGAGCAGGATGGCCGCCACGGGCAAGATCAGCCCGCTCGCGCAGCAGTAGCGCGACAGCGCAAGGCGGCCCTCTGGGTGCATCGGCAGCTCTCGCCATGCGGTCGTGAGACAACCGCACGCGAAAGGCAGCCCTTCGCCGTCCTGCGCCGCCACGGCGAATTCGGCGCGCATGGCCGCCGCCCATTCATGCCGATGAGAGCCCATCCCCGCCATCGCGAGCTTCATCACGGCGCGGGCGAGCAAGACGGTCATGCCTTTGCACCCGACAGGCCGAACGCCCGCGGATCGGATTTGACTTCGCGGGCAAGCGCCAGCCCGGACGCCGTAAGCCGATAGGCATGGCGTGGAGGCCGCCCGGGCGCGCTGGGCTCGCACCATTCCGAGGAGAGCAGCCCCCGGTCGGTCATCCGCATCAACAGCGGGTAGAGAGAGCCCGACTTTAGCCCGGTTTCTTTCATGAGATCGTACCCGTGAATGCGTTCAGGCGCCCGATCGTACAGCGCGGTCAGGACAGCGAGCATCTGCGGAGACGGGCGTCGGAATCGAACCATGGCCACCCTCATATACATATGTAGACTTATTGGCGCAATCCTGTTCGGCGAAGCGCATCGAAAAGCCCGCAAGGCGCAGCCGAGCAGGCTTTCCCGGGCGATCCGGGGAGCCAGTTGCCCGCTCTCGGAGTGTCGCCGCCCCGAGACCGCGACAGGCATTTTCCTACTTCGCCAAGGCCTGCGATAGTGCGGCGATGCGCCTCGGGTTTCGGTTCTCGCCTCCGTCCTCCGCCAAGATATGCACCCGTTCGTCCGCGGGCAGGTTTTTCACCCCTGGACACTGTGTCAGGTGTGTCAGGGCGTGGAGGTCGGGCCCGCAAAGCGGCTTTGACTCGCCGGCCCTTCCAAAGCACACATATCGGCAACGCAAATCGCGTCATTCCTGCGCATGCGGGGTGACGCAGCGAGAGGATAACGAGATATGGCACGCGACTTCGACATCGTGATATACGGCGCGACCGGCTATACCGGGCGTCTGGTCGCCGAGCATTTCCTGCGCGAATATGGCGACAGGCCGGACGCGCCGACCTGGGCGATGGCGGGCCGCAATCCGGACAAGCTGGCCGAAGTGAAGCGCGAAATCGGCGCGCCCGACTCCACCCCCACCATTGTCGCGGACGCCGCCGATGCGACCAGCCTTGCGCAGATGTGCGAGCAGGCGAAGGTCATCATCACCACGGTCGGCCCCTACCAGCTTTATGGCGAACCACTGCTCGCCGCCTGCGCCAAGAGCGGCACGCATTATGCCGACCTGTGCGGAGAGCCTGCCTGGATGCGGCAGATGATCGACAAATATCACGAGGACGCGAAGGTCAGCGGTGCGCGGATCAGCTTCTCCTCCGGCTTCGATTCGATCCCCTTCGATCTGGGCGTGCTGATGCTCCAGAAAGAGGCGAAAGAGCGCTTCGGCGCACCATGCAAAACCGTGCGCGGGCGCGTGCGGGCGATGAAGGGGACTTTCTCGGGCGGCACCGCTGCCAGCCTCACCGAATCGATGAAGGCGATGGCGCGCGATCCCTCGCTCATCACAATCATGCGCAGCCCCTTCGGCCTGACGCCCGGTTTCGACGGGCCGGACCAGCCGAACGGCATGATCCCCAAGTACGAGAGCGATCTGGGCAAGTGGGCCGCGCCCTTCGTGATGGCGCCGATCAACACCAAGAACGTCCACCGCACCAACTTCCTGCGCGGGCATCCTTATGGCGAGGATTTCCGCTACGACGAAATGGTGCTGACCAGCCCCGGCGAAGCGGGCAAGGCGGCGGCCAATGCGGCCGCCGAGATGATGAAGAACCCGTTCGGCGCAAAACCGCCCAAGCCCGGCGAGGGCCCCACTCCCGAAGAGCGCGAGAACGGCTATTACGACGTGCTGTTCGTGGGCGAGACGGCGGCAGGCGAAACGCTGCGCTACGCGGTCAAAGGTCGCTACGATCCGGGCTATGGCTCGACCAGCCGGATGATCGGCGAGACTGGGATCGCGCTTCTAGAAAGCGATGCGCCGGGCGGGATCGGCACGCCGGGTTCGATCCTCGGCGAAGCTCTGGTCGATCGCCTGCGCGACCATGCGGCGCTGACGTTCGAAGTGGAGGAATAGCGCCGAGGTGGGAGCCGAACGTGCTTCCGCCCATTGAATGAAGGACGGCAATCGGGAGTCTTGGAGTAATGGCTTTTCTGGCTTCGGTAATCGGGCGCATGCTCCTGGGCCTGATCTTCATCGTCTCGGGCATAGCCAAGATCATGCACGTATCCGCTACGGCGGAACTGATCGCGAAGGCGACCACGCTGCCGCCGTCGATCGCGCTGCCGGTCGGAATTTTCGAGCTGGTGTTCGGCGTGTTCCTCGCGGTCGGGTTCATGACCCGGGTCAGCAGCGTGCTGCTGTTCGGCTTCACGATCGCGACGATGGTGCTGTTCCACAACAAGGTGGGCGACCCGTTACAGGTGCAGATGGCGCTCAAGAACGTCGCCATCGCAGGCGGGCTACTGATGGCGTTCGCCTATGGGCAGGCGCGCGGATCGGTCGACGTGTGGCGCGAACGCGACCGCGCGCGTCGGGCAGAGCTGCGCGCCGCCAAGGCAGAGTCGCGGGCGGCGGAAGACGCCGCCGCCCACTGATTGGTGTGTCTGCGCTCTAGAAGCTGAACCGCGCGCTGACCGAGAGGTTGCGACCCGCCATGGGGATGAAGTCGCGCGTGAAGCTGGTCGCACGGCGGCCTTCGACGTCGAAGATGTTGTCCACCTTGGCCAGCAGCGTCACGTTCTCGTTCCCGCGCAGCGGACGCCAGGCGACCGAGGCATTGACGTAGGTGAAGGCGTCGGTCGTGCTTTCGAACGCGGGCACGTCGTCCTGCTTGCCGAAGTACTGGACCTCGCCGCGCAGTTCGATCGGGCCGGTCTTGGCGGTCAGCGCGCCGGTCAGGCCCAGCGGGGGAATGCGGGGGACCGGGCTGCCGTCGGCCAGTTCGGCCTTGACGTACTCGGCGCTCGCCTCGCCGGTGAGGGAGAAGTCGTCGCCCTCGACGAAGGGTGCGCTGATCTGGGCTTCGAGACCGTAATAGGTCGCGTCCTGCTGCTGGTAGGCGAACAGCGGCAGGCCGTCCTCATCGCCCGCTGGCAGGACAATGCCGCCGTCGCCGACGAAGGTGCCGGTGTTGTTGAGGTAGATGTAATCGTCGAACCAGCTCTTGAACCCGGTCAGGCTGATAGTCGCAGGGCCCACATTGCCGCGCACGAAGGCTTCGAGGCCCCACGCGCGTTCGACCGACAGGTTGGTGTCGCCCAGTTCGTACTGGCCGGTGGCCACGTGCGGCCCGTCGGCGAACAGTTCCTCGCCTGCCGGAGCGCGGCCGACGCGCGATCCGTTCACGCCGATCCGCAGACCGCCGATGTCGTACGACGCTCCGAGCGCGCCCGACAGGATGTTGAAGTTGCGGTCGACGTTGAGCGGCTGGGAGGAGACGCTCGACGTTTCGAAGCGGGCCGCGCCTTCGATCTGAAAATTACCGAAGCTCAGTTCCTGAAGGGTGAAGAAGCCGTACTGTTCGGTCTGGTTGGGAGCAACGAATGCCTCTTCACCGACCGCCGAGAAGTCGCGGATGTAGAACTGCCCGCCGAACGACCCGCGCAGGTTGCCGACCGGAGCCTGGATGAACTCCGCCCTGCCTTCGAGCCCCTCGACGTCGAACACCGTGCCGACTTGCGAACCTTCGAATTCGGTGTGGGTATAGTCGCTGTAGCCCACGCGGGTCTGCAGCCGGTCGAGGAAGCCCGAGCCGAGATCGAGATCGCCGCGGAAGTCCGCGCGATATTGCTTGAGGCCGATGGAAACGCCCGCATCGCCTTCCTCTGCGCCGCCATCCTCATGCTCGTGTCCGGCGGCGGGGTTCTCGGGGACGCCGTAGCTGGTCTCGTAATAGCCGCCGCCAAAGCCGAAGCTGCTACCGCCCGCGAAGCAGCCGAGGCCGGCATTGACCGACTTGGTTTCGACGAAGGTGTTGGGGACGACGCCCCGCTGGTTGGCGACCTCACGCAGTTCGGCCGCCTCTTCGGGCTCGCCATCGTTCTCGTGTTCGGTTGCATCCGCCAGCACATCGGCGCGCAGCGAGTCGCTCAGGACGTAGCCGGGAACGCGGATATCGCCGGAATTCAGATAGCTGCCGTCGACATGGGCGACGAAGCCCCCGCCCAGCGGCGCATCGACCGATGCACCGACGCGGTATTCGTCGTTCACGCTGTCGTAGCTGGCGAGCCCATCGACATGGATCGGCTCGTTCGGGACGCTGCGGGGAATGCGCTTGTCGATCACGTTGACCGCGCCGCCGATGGCCTGGCTGCCGTAGAGCAGCACGGCCGGGCCGCGCAAAACCTCGATCCGTTCGACGGTGAGCGGATCGATGCTGACCGCGTGATCGTCCGAGGTATTCGACGCATCGAGCGATCCGATCCCGTCGTCCATCACCCGCACGCGTTCGCCACTGAAGCCGCGAACCACCGGGCGCGATGCACCGGGAGAGAATCCGCTGCCCGAGACGCCGGGCAGGTCTTCGAGGATTTCGCCGACCTGGCCGTTCATGTTCCTTTGCAGCTCGACGCCCTCGACCACCGAGGTCCCCGCGAGGACGTCCAGCTGGCTGAGGCTCCGTCCTGCGGTGACGACGATGTCCGCCTGCTGGCTGGTGCGGTTGTGAAAATCGTCGCCGGTATCATCGCTGTTCTGCGCAGGATCGTCGGCGGATTGCGCCTGAGCTGCGCTAGGGACGGCGGCGAGGACGAGCGCGAGCAGCGGCAGACTGCCGAGGGGGGAAAACTTCATCGGGGGACGATCCTGCTAGTTTGTGACTTTATATCATCTGCCGCTAGAACCTCGGGATCGGGAGCGCAAGGGCGAACTTGCACTTCAACGGGCGCAATTGCCGGTTCGTCGGAAAGCAGGACGGGAAGGACGAATGGCGTGCGTGGCCATGGAAGATCGCACCGCACGCACACCGCCAGCCACATCCAACGGATGCGACCGACATCGAATTGTCCTGAAGAAAATGGAGCGGGCGAGGCGATTCGAACGCCCGACCCCAACCTTGGCAAGGTTGTGCTCTACCCCTGAGCTACGCCCGCTCACATGGCGTTTCCGGCAAGCTGCAAAACAGCCTCTCCGGAACGGGAAGCGGGCAAGTAGCAATGAGTTCACGCTATCGCAAGCGCAAAATCGCACAGACGGAAATGCCCTTCACATCGCCTGCCAAAGGCCCACATTGGGGCTACTAGAACCTTATCAAACTGCACGAAGGGGACCGCACTTGGCCAGCATGGGGCTCAATCTCGATGAACAGAAAGCCGTCGACCGTTTTCGGGACGATGTCGTCGAACCGTCGATGTCGAAGCTGGTGGTGCTGGACTTCTGGGCCGAATGGTGCGGGCCGTGCAAGGCGCTCACCCCGGTGCTGGAAAAGGTGACGGCCGAATACGCCGACAAGGGCGTGGTGCTGAAGAAGCTCAATGTCGATGAAGAACAGTTCATCGCAAGCCAGTTCCAGGTCCAGTCAATCCCCACCGTCTATGCGATGTTCCAGGGTCGCCCCGTTGCCGACCTGACCAGCGCGCGCAGCGAAAGCCAGTTGCGCGACGCGCTCGACCAGATCCTCGCCCAGCTTCCCATCGGCGAAGGTGGCGGCGAACAGCCGCAGCAGGATGTCGGCCAGTTTATCGAGATGGCAGAAGGCGTGCTCGCCGAAGGCGAGAACGAACGCGCGCTCGGCATCTTTGCGCAGGTGATCGATATGGCGCGCGACAACGCCGCCGCCCATGCAGGGCTGGTGCGCGCAATGGTAGCAATGGGCGAAACGGACAGAGCGCGCGAGCATCTCGACAGCCTCGATGCCACACTCGCCGAAGCGCCCGAGATCAAGCAGGCGCGCACCGCGATCGAACTGGCGGGCGACAAGGTCGACGAAAGCGAACTCGCAAGCTTGCGCGACCAGGCGCAGGGCGGCGACATGGACGCCCGCTACGCCTATGCCGAGGCCGCCTTCGCCGCCGGACAGCGCGATGCTGCGGCGGACGAACTGCTCGCCATGATCGAAGCCGACCGCGAATGGAACGAGGGTGCGGCGCGGACCAAGCTGCTGCAAATCTTCGAGGCAGTCGGCCTGGAAGACCCGTGGGTGGTCGCCACCCGTCGGCGCCTGTCGAAAATCCTGTTCGGCTAACGCAGTGCGGTTTTCCATCTTCCCATTAACCGGGGCGATCCTGTTCCCCGGCCTGCAATTGCCGCTGCACATGTTCGAGCCGCGCTACCGCGCGCTGGTCAGCGATGCGCTCGCACGCGACCGGCGGATTGCAATGATCCAGCCCAAGACGGCGAGCGAGGGTGCGCCGCTCTACGATGTTGGCTGCGTCGGCAAGATTTCCGACGTCGAGGCGTTGGACGACGGGCGCTACAACCTCGTGCTCGACGGGGAGAGCCGCTTTCGCGTTATCCGCGAACTCGACGTCGCCACACCCTTCCGCCAGGTCGAAGGCGAACTGATCGCCGAAGACGGTGACGAAGTGCTCAGCGGGATCGAGCGCGCCGGGTTCGAACGCGAGGCACGGCGCTTCGCCGATGCGCAAGGCTATGCGGTGGAATGGGATGCGGTCGCCCAGCTCGACGACCAGTCGCTGATCAACGGCGTCAGCCAGATCGCGCCGTTCGATGCCGCATCCAAGCAGGCGCTGCTCGAAGCGCCCGACCTTGCCGCGCGGTGCGAACTGCTGATCCAGCTGATGTACTTCTTCGGACGGCAGAACGGCACCGACGACCGCGTTACCTTGCAGTAAGGGCCCTCGCGAAGCGTCAGAGGTTGAAGGCGCCGCGCAACCCGTCGATCACATATTGTGCCGCCAGCGCCGCGAGAAGCACGCCGAGCAGGCGGGTGATAACCGATTCCACCTTATCGCCGAACAACCGCATCAGCGGGCCTGCCGCGATAAGCGCCAGAGAGGTGATGACGAGCACGGCGGCAAGCGCGGCGAGCACCACGCCCATTTCTTCGAGCGAGGACGCTTCGTTCATCAGCAGCATGATCGCGGCGATGGCGCCCGGCCCGGCGAGCATCGGCATCGCCATCGGGAAGACCGACACGTCCTCCACCTCCGGGCTGGCGGCGATTTTCTCCGCCCGTTCCTCGCGCCGCTGGGTGCGCTTCTCGAACACCATTTCCCACGCGATCCAGAACAGCATCAGGCCGCCCGCGATGCGGAAGCTGTGCAGTTCGATGTGCAGTGCCGCGAGCAGGTCCACACCGAACAACGCGAACACCAGCAGGATGGCGCCCGCGATCAGGCAGGCGCGGACCGCCATGTTGCGCCGCTGCTGCGCGCTCGCGCCCTTGGTCAGCCCGGCATAGATCGGGGCGCAACCGGGCGGATCGACGATGACGAAGAACGTCACGAAGGCAGAGAAGAAAAGTTCGAGCATGACGTCTAACCTTCAGGGCCGACGGAAAAGGGCGAGTGGAGGATGATCATTCGGATGCAGCGAAGCGCTCCTCCACGATCTTTTCCCATGCGCCCGAAGTGAGATAATCCGCGCGGAAATACTTGCTGCCGTCGGCGTGATGTTCCCACATCCAGCGCAGCGTTCCGTCGGATGAAAGGTGGACCTCGCGCCGCGCGTCACCCGCCTCGGGCAAAGCCGGCGGCCGCGGCACGCTCTCGCCGCCACGCGGGCAATCGGCAACCAGCCCTTGCACGTAATCATAGGCGGTCGCGATAATCTCGTTCTCGACGGGCTCCTCCGGGGTGGGCTGCGGCACATCGTCCCCGCCCGCGTCGTAGACCCAGCGATAGTCGTCGTCGTATCCGCTGCGCTTCCAGACGGTCACGAAGGTGCCGATATTGCCTTCGGGATCGAGGTAGCGTCCGCGACTGACGGCAACCCTGCCATCGCAACTCATCATCACGGTGCGCGGCGACCACTGGATCGCTTCCGCAGGGTCGCTGAGCCCGGCGAGCAAGGGCTTGGCCGGAACCGGGCCGTTACGGCCATGCAGCACCGCATCGTCGGCGGCAAATTCGGCAAAGGCTGTCCACTGCCCGTCCTCGCGCGCGGCGCGGGCGAACGCGACCTCGCGCGCCACCACCAGGCTCGGCTGGGCAGCGTAAGGTGCGCTCGACAATGCACGATCGATCTGGCTGTCACTATAGCGCGAAGCAGGGCCACCCGAGCAGGCGGACAGGCCGCAGGCGACCACAGACAGAAAGACGAGCCGCAGCAGTCTCATCACAGGCCCTCCGGTGCCTCGATCCCTTCGTGCGCGTATGCGGCGACAAGCGTGTTTCGCAGCAGCACCGCGATCGTCATCGGGCCGACCCCGCCGGGCACGGGGGTAATCGCGCCCGCGACTTCTTTCGCGGCTTCGAAATCGACATCGCCGACCAGCCTCCCTTTGCTCTCGCCATCCGCCGGTGCGAGCCGATTGATCCCGACGTCGATCACCGTCGCGCCGGGCTTCAGCCAGTCCGCCTTGACCATCTCGGCACGGCCCACCGCAGCGACCACGATATCCGCGCGCCGCACCACATCTGCCAGGTCCTTGGTGCGGCTGTGCGCGATGGTGACGGTCGCGTTCGCATCGAGCAGCAGCTGCGCCATCGGCTTACCGACGATGTTGGAGCGGCCGATGACGACCGCGTTCATTCCCGACAGATCGCCGTGCCGGTCTTTCAGCAGCATGATGCAGCCCAAAGGCGTGCACGGCACGAAGCCTGCGCGGCCGACCATCAGGCGCCCGGCGCTCTCGACATGAAAGCCGTCGACGTCCTTGCCCGGATCGATCGCCGCGATCACCGCCTGTTCGTCGAGATCGCCCGGCAGCGGCAGCTGCACCAGGATGCCGTCGACCGATGGGTCGCCATTCAGCTCTTCGACCAGCGCGATCAAATCGGCTTCGGACGTGTCGGCGGGCAGGCGATGCTCGAAGCCTGCCATATTGGCAGCCACGGTCGCCTTGCCCTTGGAGCGGACATAGACCTCGCTCGCCGCGTCCTCGCCCACCAGCACGACCGCCAGGCCCGCCTTGCGCCCGGCCTTTTCGGCGAAGGCGGCGGCGTGCTCGCCCACGCGCTCGCGCAGGTCCGCGGCAAAGGCCTTTCCATCGATAAGCTCTGCGCTCACCCGACGCTCCGGATAATGGAGCTGAGGATGATGAGGAAAATCTGCAGCACGATGATCAGCACCAGCGGCGAAAAGTCGATCGCGCCGGTCTGGGGCAGCCTCTCGCGGATCGGCCGCAGCACAGGGTCGAGCAGCGAGTTGATCGACCGGTAGACGGAGATCACGAAATCATTGCCGCGGCTGACCACGTTGAATGCGAGCAGCAGGCCGATCACGAACTGGACGATGATCAGCATCACGAACACGTTCGTGAGCAGCTCGACGATCTGGTAGATGGTATAGAGGGCTTGCATGGTGGCCCTGTCTCCTGACGTTTCGGTTGGGCGCCTTAGGAGAGTAAGACGCCTCTTTCTAAAGGCAAGGTTGCCCTAGCCGTTTTAGGTAGCTCTGACGAGCGTACCGGCACCGCTGGCGGTGAAGAACTCGAGCAGCATCGCATGCGGCACTCGCCCGTCGAGGATGACCGCCGCTTCGCAACCGTCGCGCGTGGCGGCAAGGCAGGTTTCCAGCTTGGGGATCATCCCACCGGTGATGACGCCCTGTGCCCGCAGCGCCTCGATCTTCGCTTCGTCGAGCTCGGTCACCAGATTGCCCTCGCCGTCGAGCACGCCTGCCACGTCGGTCAGCAGCAGCAGGCGGGCCGCACCCATCGCACCGGCAATCGCGCCCGCCATGGTGTCGGCGTTGATATTGAAGGTCTCTCCATTCTCACCCGCACCGATGGGGGCGATCACCGGGATCAGGCCGCTGGCGGTCGCCATCGTTATCACGTTCGGATCGACGGTTTCCGGCTCGCCGACGAAGCCCAGGTCGACGATCTGCTCGATCGCGCTGTCGCTCTGGTAATCGGGGGTCCGCGTTTCGCGGCTGACCTTGCGGGCGCGAACCAGCCCGGCATCCTTGCCCGAAATGCCCAGCGCGCGCCCTCCGGCGGCGTGGATCGCGGCGACGATCTGCTTGTTGATCGCGCCCGACAGCACCATCTCGGCAATCTCGACCGTCGCCTCGTCGGTGACGCGCAGGCCATCGACGAACCGGCTTTCGACACCCAGCCGCCCCAGCATCGCGCCGATCTGCGGCCCGCCGCCGTGAACGACGACGGGGTTGATGCCGACCGCCTTCAGCAGCACGACATCCTGCGCGAAGCTCGCGGCGGCGGCGGTGTCGCCCATCGCGTGGCCGCCGTATTTCACCACGAAGGTGCGCCCGGCGTAGCGGCGCAGGTAGGGCAGCGCCTCGATCAGAACGCTGGCCTTGGCGCCTGCGTCGAGCGAGGCGTCGCTTGCGGAGGGGATGGTTTCGCTCATTCCCCGCGCGCTACCGCGAACCACACGGTTTGGGAAGGCGGGACGCGCGCGCCCCGGCCCCGGTTTGCGCCAATCGTCGCCCTCTATTCGTCAGGCGTGGTTTCCGCGCTCGACATTGCAGAGCCATCCGCCTCTTCGGTAGGGGCAGGCGTCATGGCGGTGTCGGGCGTGTCGACCGGCACGGCGTCCGGATCCTCGTCGGTAACGATCAGCTCGCCGCCGCTCTGGTCGACGGCGTCGGCTTCATAGGTCTTGTCCTCGTCGGCCTGCGAGCAGGCGGCGAGACCGAGCATTGCGGCCAGCGGCAGGGCGATAAGGGCAGTTCGTTTCGTCATCGCGGGTCTCCTTCCGTATCGTGGGCCAGGTATCTGGCTTACTCGGCGGGCGTAGCTTCGCCGCCCTCTTCACCGGTCGGCGTGGCCATCGCATCCTCGCCTGCGGTGCTGTCGAGATCGGTGTCGAGCCGTTCTTCCTGCGTGGTCACAGCATTGTCGGAAAGCGCAGGATCGTCGCCATCGGCGTTGAGGAACACGATCACTGCAGCCACCGCCAGCAGCACGATCGCGGCGAGCCAGAACCACTTGCTCTTGCTCTTCGTCTCGATCACGTCGTCGTTAGCCATTGCAGAGTCTCCTGTTGCGTTCGCGTTCGTGACAACAAGCCGCGAAGGCACCGCGCAGTTCCGCGATCGGTTCTGCGGAGCGGTCGCCTGACACACCTGACACAGTGTCCAGGGGCGGAAAAACCGCCCCTCCCCGCGCGGTCGAGAGGCCCGCGGGCCGGAGACTCTTCACAAGCGGACGATGCTTTCGACCTCCGCCTATCCTAGCAGCGCGGGCAGGCTGTAGGACAGCGCCCCGAGCGGCGTGCGACCGGCGGCACGGATATTTGTACCCTTTCGCGCATTGTTGATCTTCGGGCGGTTGGCGCTGCCGCGTTCCACGCCTGGCAGCCACCACAAGGGTGTGATGCAGATGGCTGAGGGAAACGGCTCCGACGACGAGAAGGGCCCCGATCGGGACAAGACCGAAGGCAGCGATGCCGCGAAGGAAAGCGGGCACGATATCGTGCGCGAAGACCTGGACGATCACGAGCGCGAGATCGTCTCCAGCCACGAAATCGCCAGCGCCAAGCTGGTCCATGAAATCATCCGCCAGCGCGGGATCGAGGAGCTTGAGCGGCCCGCCTCCGCATTGCTGTGGTCGGCGATCGCCGCGGGCTTCGTCATCGGCCTGTCGCCCTACGCGATCGGCGCGCTGCTGAACAAGGTGCCCGAGGGGCCGTGGATGCCGCTGCTGATGGCGCTCGGCTATTCGCTGGGCTTCATCGCGGTCATCTCCGGCCGGTTGCAGCTGTTCACCGAAAGCACCGTCACCGCGGTCATCCCGCTCGCGACGACGCCGTGCTGGAGCAATTTCAACCGCACGCTGCGGCTGTGGGTGATCGTGCTGGCGGGCAACATGGTCGGCACCTTCGCCTTTGCGCTGTTCGTCCACTTCAACCTCTCGGGCCAGCCGGAGATCGCGATGCATATTCGCGAGGATTCGCTCAAAGCCATCACCGCCTACATGGAAAGCCCGTTCCTGAAGGGCATCCCCGCCGGGTTCATGCTCGCCACGCTGGTCTGGGCGATGCCCAATCTGGAGCGGCAGGAGGTGTTCATCATCGCCGCGATCACGGGTCTGATGTACCTCGCGGGAGTGGCGCACTCGATCGTCGGCGCGGCGGAGCTGTGGGTCATCATGCTGGCCGGGCAGATCGGCGTAGCGCAGGGCCTGTTCGGGTTTCTGGTGCCCGCCGTGCTCGGCAATGTGATCGGCGGCGGATTGCTGTTCGGCCTGCTCGCCCACGCGCAGGTCGTGCCCGAGATCGACGAGAACTACGTCTACGACAAGGACCGTCCGCGCAGGAAGCGGCGCAGGGTTCGCTAGGGGCGCGCTTGATCGACGACAGACCATCGGCGTAGGATCGAGGCGGGTACGGGTCGGGCAAGGCGCAAGGGGCGGCGATGATGAGCGAACGTGAAGATAGCAGCGAAGCGATCGGCGCGCGTGGCAGTGCATCTCGCGCGGCAGCGCCATCGACGGGGGTGACGCTGTACCGGCCCATCATCGTGGGCGCGCTCTACCTGCTCACCCTGTTCACCGGCTTTTCCGTGCTGGTCGGCCTGATCCTCGCCTATGTGTGGCGGGGCGAGGAGGAGACCGCCGGGTGGGAAAACACCCACTTCACCTACCTGATCCGCACCTTCTGGATCGGTTTCTGGGTCGCAATCCTGATGGCGGTGGCAATGATCGGCACCACTCTCGCGCTGTCGACGTCGAGCACGCTGGCCTCGCTTGCGATGGTCGAGGACCGGGAGGATCCAGCCATTGCCGTTCTTGTGTTCGGCGGGCTGGCGCTGTGGTTGGTGATGTGCGTGTGGTTCTTCGTACGCACCATCCGCTCGCTCGCCAATGCGGCCAGCCAAAAGGCGATGCCGAACCCGAAAACATGGCTGTTTTGAAAAACTTGCGGGCGTCCGCTCGGTGAGACCGCGTTAAGCATCGCTGTTCAATCTCCTTTGAGACATCCGGCCCCATGGGGTGGGAATGGGCGATCTTGCCTCCTTCCGTCGGCCTTCCCCTCGATCCTCCGCGCGCACCGGTGCGCGGGGGCGCCCGCCCGCGCCTGCGAAGGCGGCGGAGAGTTCCTCGTGGCGCGATGCGGCGCGCGGGCTCGGCATGGTGCTGCTGGTCGCCCCGCTGGCGGTGTTCACCGCGGTGCTGTTGGTCGACGGGGCACCCGACGTGCGCGCGTCGGCCGAGGTGCCGCAGGCGGCCGCCCCGCCCCAGGTGGTGCAGGCCAGCTTCGGCCCGTGCATCGGGGGCGAGCGGCACACCTGCGTGGTCGACGGCGACACGATCTGGCTCAACGACCAGAAGATCCGCATCGCGGACATCGACGCGCCGGAGATCTACAGCCCCGATTGCCCGGCCGAGCGCGCGCTGGGCCTGCGCGCGACCGAGCGCCTGACCCAATGGCTCAACGCCGCCCCCTTCGAAGTGCACCCCAACCCCGACGGCCGCGACATAGACACCTACGGCCGCAAACTGCGCATCCTCGCCCGGAACGGGACAAGCGCAGTGGCAGTGCTGGATGCGGAGGGGCTGGCGACGCGCTGGGGCGGCCGCGGGCGGGAGTGGTGTTGAGGGCGCGAGAGCCCTACCCGCTTGCCAATCGCTGTCTCGCGATTAACCGATCGCAGCCGCCGGGAATGGCCTCGCCTTCCCCTTCACCACAACAAGGATTCCCTTGGCCAGATGCTGCGGGTGCTGTCACGCGACGGCGAGAGCGCGCCCGATGCGCTTATGGCCGCTGACTTTGCGCGCTCGCGCGGGGGGGCGGCAAGGGAAAGCGTCGGTCTTGTGCGGCCAGTTACGTCAGCAGATTGCAGCACGAATCTAAATCAAAACTAGATTGGGATATCTCTTTTGTAGCTTTCCGAGTCTTGAAAATATCTCACTAATGTATCCAAGTGTTTGGTTGAGGTCCGGGAAATAATCGGTCGGGTGTGCACACTCATTTCGTCGAGACAATAGTCCGATGAGCGCTTTTTGGTCGGCCTTTCCTGTGATTCCTAGCGGCTTCAGCGCCTCAATGATGCTATGCTCGGTGAAGCTCTCTGTGAGCTCTTCCTTCGTGGAAAAGGACCAATTCGGGCGAATAGCCTGGAGAGCGGCGAAATTATCTGAACCAAGCAACCGCAAGATTGCGTCAAAAAATCCGCACCACGCAAGGATATGTGCACCTCTAAAGACCTCAAGCTCGACACAACGAAGAGATTGCCGGAATAGTTCGTCTTCTTTCAGATTCAGACCTTCGAGGTTTTTATAGCTCTCATCTAGCGTTACCTTGCGGTGCTTAGAGCTTTCGATTTGCGAAAATATCGCATTCGACTCAGTTTGTAGCCGTGCAAGTTTCTCAGCCCATAGAGCGATGGGATCACTTTGATCCATCAAGAAGGTGCTTTTTCATCGCCTTGAAAAATTCGTCGTAAACCTTTCCTGTCTCATCTGCGGGCAAGGCAAGTTCGATATTCAAATTAACTGTCACTCCGGATCGGCCCGCAATGGTCGCGCTTGGGATCGGTGACTGGGCAATCGAAGCAGTATCGACGTTCTCAGCCACACTAGGCGCAACCTCGCTGGTAGCGGAGAAATCTCCGTACTGTGCTAGCGCCTTAAACGTACCGACCATCTGCTTTATTGCAGCATCGCCAACTTCCGTCTTGGCTTTGAAGAAATTTGTGAGGGCCTCGCTATCCTTCCGCTCTGCATCCGGGAATGTCTGAAATAGAGCTTTATAGCCGTCACGGACACCTTTCGCCGCAGCCGCCTCTGGTTTGGTCCTCGCCTCACGCCAAAGTTCAGTGGGAGAGCCGCTGCTATCGAGAAACCCTATAAACCGGAGAACAGAAACAATCGAACGGTCGTTGGAACTCTTATAGCCCCAAACTGGCAAATCCTTAGTTGTGAACTTTTCTGGGACCCCATTCTTACCAATCTGCGAGATCAAGTTCGTGAGATTGCCGGTATTTTGGGTGTAGGGGAACGACATAAAAGACTCGCCTTTATTGGAGCCTTCAAAATACTCTAGACGGACAATACGTTGTCAAGGATGCATCGCGCCTATTCCCCAAAAAATAGACACATGCGCCGGACCGCATGCCGGTTGAGATACAAGATAGAGATTTGCGCAAGCGAAGTCGTCAAAGAGAGTAAGTGAAATGCGCACTCTCACCGAAATCGTACATGGATGAACCGGATCAACTCATCTGAGTGAAATTACTGGCATGATAGCTGGAGATCGCACCACCAGAGGCTCCAGCCTCCAGTGCTACGATGTTAAGCTATTTTCCTGCGTGTTGCCTCGCCCACGACATCACTCCGCCGCCTGCACGCCCCCAGCATCATCGCCAAACAGCCCCGGGCCGTCGTCTTCGGTGCCATCCACCTCGTTCGCGGCCTTGGCCTTGGTGCGCTTGTCGAAGGTGCTCCACACCGTGTTCCAGTCGCCCTTGGTGGCGCCCTTGGAATATTCGGTGGCGCGCTGTTCGAAGAAGTTGGCGTGCTCCACGCCGTTCAGCAGCGGGGCGAGCCAGGGGAGCGGGTGCTCGTCGATCATGTAGATCGGCTGCAGGCCCAGCTGGCCCAGCCGCCAGTCCGCGATGTAGCGGATGTACTTCTTGATTTCCTTCGCGGTCATGCCGGAAACCGGGCCCATCTCGAACGCGAGATCGATGAAGTTGTCTTCCAGCCGCACCGACTTCTGCGCGATGTCGATGATGTCTTCCTTCACCGCCTTGGTGTAGCAATCGCGCTCGCGCACGAATTCGTGGAACAGCCGCACGATGCCTTCGCAGTGAAGGCTTTCGTCGCGGACCGACCAGCTGACGATCTGGCCCATGCCCTTCATCTTGTTGAAGCGCGGGAAGTTCATCAGCATCGCGAAGCTGGCGAACAGCTGCATGCCTTCGGTGAAACCGCCGAACGCCGCGAGCGTGCGGGCGATATCCTCGTCCGTGTCGACGCCGAACAGCTGCAGGTAATCGTGCTTGTCCTTCATCTCCTCGTATTCGAGGAACATGCCGTATTCGCTTTCGGGCATGCCGATCGTGTCGAGCAGGTGGCTGTAGGCCGCGATGTGGATCGTCTCCATGTTGGAGAACGCGGCCAGCATCATCTTGATCTCGGTCGGCTTGAACACGCGGCCGTATTTTTCGTGGTAGCAGTCCTGCACCTCGACATCGGCCTGCGTGAAGAAGCGGAAGATCTGGGTGAGCAGGTTACGCTCGTGATCCGAAAGCTTCTGCGCCCAGTCGCGGCAATCCTCGCCCAGCGGAACTTCCTCGGGCATCCAGTGAACCTGCTGCTGTCGCTTCCAGAAGTCGTACGCCCACGGATATTCGAAAGGCTTGTAGGTCTTGCGGGCTTCGAGCAGCGACATTGGTAATTCTCCGGGGCGCGTGGGCCTTCTGCGGTGGTTGCGATTCTGTCGGGTCCGACAACATAAGGAATCACAGCCGTGATTCGATAGCAAGTGGGGCGAATGGATCGGGGATAAGCGGCGAGCGGTGCTACCGCCTTTGGGCGGGGGCCGCAGCTAGCCGGGCGTTATCGCGGCGATCAATAAAGATAGCAGTACGACCACAATCACGATCCCGATACCCGCCGCCGCGCCGAGACCCGCAGCGGGTTCGTTGAAAAAGGCGCGCATCCAGCTCCGATGTTCTTCCTCTTCCTCGATCGCGGCGAGTTCTTCGGGCGACATCGCGTTGCGCTTCACCCTCTGCCACATCCATGCGCAGGTCGTCACCAGACCGAAGGCGATCGGCAAGGCGACGTAGCTCCAGCCCTCGCCCAGCATCCGCCCAAGCTCGTCGGCGAAATTTATCTGAAAGACGATCAGGGCCGGCGTCCCGATTGCCATGAAGGCGATGCCTGTGAGGAGGCCGCGCAGCGAACGGGGGCCCTCCTCCTCGTCCTGATTCAAGGCGAGAAGATCGGCGTGATCGTAGTCGCTCCGCGCAATTGCGCGCCGGATACGCCACGCGCGCAACTGCCAGCGCGCCCACTGGCCGAAGGGTACGACGCCAGCTGCCAAAGCCGCGACCGCGAACCACCGCAGCTCGCCCCACGTGAAGTCCACCGCGCCGATATGCAGAGCTACCGAGGATGCCCCATGGCGGACGCGCTCGCAAGCCGCGCAGGCATTACCGCCTTTAGGCGCGGGGCGGAACGAATCCCCCTCTCCGACCGTTGTGTTTGTGTAAGGCGGGCCGAAGCAGGCCCTTGAAAATAAAGACAAGATTGGAGCATTTCATGTTCGAGAAGATTCGCATCAAGGAACATATGGAAGTCACCGACGCGACCGGCCAGCACGTCGGCACAGTCGATGAAGTCGAAGACGACCGGATCAAGCTGACCAAGTCCGACGCAATGGACGACCAGCACCACTTCATCGCGCTCGACGCGATCGAAAAGCTCGACGACAATCGCGTCGTGCTCAAGGAAGGCACCCCGCTGCCCGTCGGCCTCGGCAACAAGGCAACGATGCCCGCGTAACGCGGCTTCCCCCCCCGCCAGCCCTCACGGGTTGCGCGAAAAAAGACCCCGGCCCGCGATCGCGCGAGTCGGGGTCTTTTTAATGCCCTCCGTCCGGCTGGCCGCGGATCAGAACTCGCTGGCGGGGTTGGCGCGCTGTTTTTCCCTTCGTTCGCGCTCGCGCTGCTCGGCCTGTTCGCGCGCGAGGCGGAAGGTTTCCTTGTAGTTCGCCTCCATGATCCGCGTGTCGATCAGGAAGCTGCGGGTATATTCGACAGGACGGCCCGCGACACTGGGCTGGAAGCCTACCTTGACCACGAGCCCCCAGTAGCAGCCCTCATGCTGCTCGATATCCTGCGGGGCGCGGAAATAGCGGAAGTTGTTCCGCATCGGCCCGCACTTGCGTGGCAGCTTCTTCGCGTGCCACGATCCCATCATCTCGTTGTTACGCGTCTCGTAAACGGGCGCATCGCCATACTTGTCCAGCAGCGCGCTCATCACGGTTGCGTAGTTCGGATAGTGATCGCGCCGGTACGAACTGCTCCGGTAGATGGCGAGCGCGCGCGGGTTCTCGCTGAAATCGAAATAGACCGTAATCCGCTCGTAAGTGGGGCGCGTGCCCTCATGCTCCCGCTCCGCCTCGAGATAGCGCATGTTGCCCGCGCCGCGCGCGGTCCGCCCCAGGCTCGTCCCCTTGAGATGGAAGCCCTTGTCGAGCAGCGCGAGGTTCGCTTCGCGCACCGTCATGCCCAGCTTGAGGTCGAGAATATCCTCCTGCGGCGCCGCGTCGTAATACGGGGCCAGCACGTCGGCGAACTCGTAGTCGGGCTCCTGCGCTGTGGCCGGAACCGCTCCTGCCGCCAGCAGGCCCAGTGCAAACCCCGCAGCATGCGCGAATATGGTGTGAGAAATCTTCAAGGCGCCCCCCTTCCTGTGCGTCTGGGGGATACCCTACCGGCTTGGTCAGATCATGCAAGAATGGCGGATATCCGGGCCTGCAATGCAGACTCGATACCCGCCACGCCGGTTTTTCCTGCTACCGCCGCACAGGCGTGCCGCTTACTGGCAGGCGAGGCATTCCTCGTAGTCGGTCTGCTCGCCCGACCCTGCCGCGAGTTCGTACTTCGCCGCTTCGGAGGTGTTGTCCGCCTCCACGCCGCCGGCGAAGCCTGCGCGCTGCACGCTCTTCGAACGCAGGTAATACAGCGACTTGATCCGCTTCTCCCATGCGTGGAAGTGGAGCATCATCAGGTCCCACTTGTCGACATCGGCGGGGATGAAGAGGTTGAGGCTCTGCGCCTGGTCGATCATCGGCGAACGGTCGGCCGCGAATTCGAGCAGCCAGCGCTGGTCGATTTCGAAGCTGGTCTTGTAGACCGCCTTTTCCTCCGGCGTCAGGAAGTCGAGATGCTGGACCGAGCCGCCGCGCTCGAGGATCGAATTCCACACATTGGTCGAATCCTTGCTCTTCTTGGCGAGCAGTTCCTGCAGGTACGGGTTCTTGACGATGAAGCTGCCCGACAGCGTCTTGTGCGTATAGATGTTCGCCGGGATCGGCTCGATGCAGGCGGACGTGCCGCCACAGATGATGCTGATCGATGCGGTCGGTGCGATCGCCATCTTGCAGCTGAACCGCTCCATCGCGCCCATTTCCTCGGCATCGGGGCATGGGCCCCGTTCGTGCGCGAGCATCATCGAGGCTTCGTTGGCGGCGGTGCTGATGTGCTGGAACATCTTGATGTTCCACGCCTTGGCCATCGGCCCTTCGAGCGGGAGGCCCTTGCTCTGCAGGAAGGAGTGGAAGCCCATCACGCCCATGCCGACCGAGCGTTCGCGGCTGGCGGAGTATTTGGCGCGCGCCATTTCGGGCGGGGCGCGGTCGATATAGTCCTGCAGCACGTTGTCGAGGAAGCGCATCACGTCCTCGATGAAGCGCTTGTCGGTGTGCCACTCGTCCCACTTTTCGAGGTTGAGCGAGCTGAGGCAGCACACCGCCGTGCGGTCGTTGCCCAGGTGGTCGCGGCCGGTGGGGAGGGTGATTTCGGAGCACAGGTTCGAGGTCGAAACCTTCAGGCCCAGATCGCGGTGATGCTTGGGCATCATCGAATTCACCGTGTCGGAGAAGACGATGTAGGGCTCACCCGTGGCAAGCCGCGTTTCGACCAGCTTCTGGAAGAGGCTGCGCGCGTCGACCGTCTTGCGGACCGAACCGTCGCGCGGGCTGACCAGGTCGAATTCCTCGCCGCTGCGCACCTTTTCCATGAACTCGTCGGTGACGAGCACGCCGTGGTGCAGGTTCAGCGCCTTGCGGTTGAAGTCGCCGCTGGGCTTACGGATTTCGAGGAATTCCTCGATCTCCGGGTGGTTGATGTCGATGTAGCACGCGGCCGACCCGCGGCGCAGCGAGCCCTGCGAAATGGCGAGCGTCAGGCTGTCCATCACGCGGACGAAGGGGATAATCCCGCTGGTCTTGCCGTTGAGGCCGACCGGCTCGCCGATCCCGCGCACATTGCCCCAGTAGGTGCCGATGCCGCCGCCCTTGGAGGCAAGCCACACGTTCTCGTTCCAGGTGTCGACGATGCCGTTGAGGCTGTCTTCGACCGAGTTGAGGTAGCACGAGATCGGCAGGCCGCGATGCGTGCCGCCGTTCGACAACACGGGGGTCGCGGGCATGAACCACAGGTTCGAGATATAGTCGTACAGGCGCTGCGCGTGATCCTGATCGTCGGCGTAGGCATCGGCCACGCGGGCGAACAGGTCCTGATAGTTCTCGCCCGGCAGCAGGTAACGATCCTCGAGCGTTTCCTTGCCGAATTCGGTCAGGTTCGCATCGCGCGATTCGTCGGTGACGATCGCGAAGCGGCGCGGATTGACCTTCTTGCTGTCGGACGTGTCGGCAACGCTGGCCGCGACCGCCTTGGCCATGGCGTCGGCAGCGGCTCCAGCCACCAGTTCTTCCGATCCGCGATCGTCTTTTTCCATCGTCACTGCCTTCGTCTGGCGTTTCTTCGCGCTTGCGCCCTTGCTGCGGGTCTTGGCGGTTCGGGACGTGGGTCGCACCGTGTCCTCTCCAACCGTCGAGATATCGGTTTCGCCTGTGCTGAATTCCATAGTCTCGCCCCCAAAAGTAGCGCCTGCGTGGTGCGCGCAAAAGCGCCCCAGCCATATGTCATAAATCGCGCACTGGCGGGTTGCCCCGAGCCATCGCTGCGCCCCCCGCGAGACCCCTGTTGCAAGTCGCCCGAACGCCGCCGGATCGCGAGAGAGGCCGAACATGAATCAGCAGGGCGGACCGCGCAAGGGTCGGCGGGTGGAAAAAAGGATGGAGTAGCGCACCGAAAGGACTGGACGAGTCATCAAAGGTACCGCTCGCGCCGATTCGGGAGCCGCCTGCGAGCGCAACCAAACTGTGGGAAAAATATGTGTGCCGGATTCAGCTTGGCGATGGGCTCCGCTAGCAGCGTCCGCCCGTTATGCGGCGGCATACGAAAAGGCCCCCGCCAATGCTGGCGGAGGCCCATGCCGGAAACCCGGCAATTCATACCGAAAGCCGATTACATCTGGTCGGCCTGGTCTTCCATGGCGTCGGCCTTTTCCTCGCCAGCCGCCTCGACCGCATCGGCCTTGTCTTCGAGCGTGTCTTCGGTGGTTTCGTCGGTCGCATCATCGGCCATGTCGTCGATCATGTCGGCCTGGTTATCAGCCGCTTCTTCGGTGGCATCGGCCTGGCTTTCCATCGCCTCTTCCTGCGGGCTTTCGCCACAAGCGCTCAGCGCGAGCGCGGCGGCGGGCAGGGCGGCGAGAATAGCGATCTTCTTCATGGGTAATTCCTCTGTTTGCTCACACCCCTCATGGGCATCACCCCCACAATGGGTCAGCGCCTTGATCCGGCCACAAACTAACTTCCATCAAGTTTCCGCAATCGAATTCAACGCGGTAGCAACACCGTATCGCGGGCGATCGGATCGGTCTGGGGATGGTCGAGCGTGAAGTGCAGCCCCCGGCTTTCCTTGCGTTCGAGCGCGCAGCGCACGATCAGCTCCGCCGCCTGAACCAGGTTGCGCAGCTCGATCAGGTCGGTCGTCACCCGGAAGCTGCCGTAGTAATCGTCGATCTCCGATTGCAGGAGGCGGATGCGGTTCGCCGCACGCTCGAGCCGCTTGGTCGTGCGCACGATCCCCACATAGTTCCACATGAAGCGGCGAATCTCGGTCCAGTTCTGCTTGATGACGACCTCTTCGTCCGAATCGGTCACCCGGCTCGCGTCCCACGGGCGGATTTCAGGCGGGGCATCGAGTTCGTCCCACATCGACAGGATGTCCCGCGCCGCCGCCTCGCCGAACACGAAGCATTCGAGCAGCGAATTCGACGCGAGGCGGTTCGCCCCGTGCAGCCCGCTCTCGATGCATTCGCCCGCCGCCCACAGGCCCGGCAAATCGGTCCGCGCGAACAGGTCCACCAGAACCCCGCCGCAGGTATAGTGCTGCGCGGGCACGACGGGGATCGGCTGGGTGGTCATGTCGATCCCCAGCCCCAGCAGCTTCTCGTGGATCGTGGGGAAGTGCTCGCGCACGAATTCGGGCGGCTGGTGGCTGATGTCGAGGTGGACGTAGTCGAGCCCGAAGCGCTTGATCTCGGCGTCGATCGCGCGGGCCACGACGTCGCGCGGGGCCAGCTCCAGCCGTTCGGGATCGTAGAATTCCATGAAGCGCTTGCCGGTCCGCGGGTTGATCAGCCGTCCGCCCTCGCCCCGCACCGCCTCGGTCACGAGGAAGTTCTTGACCTCGAGGTTGTAGAGGCAGGTCGGGTGGAACTGCATCATTTCCATGTTGGCGACGCGCGCACCGCCGCGCCACGCCATCGCGATCCCGTCGCCGGTGGCCCCCCGAGGAGCCGTGCTGAACAGGTAGCAGCGCCCCGCGCCGCCCGCGGCGAGCACGGTCGCGCGCGCGACATGCGCCTCGACCTCACCCGTTTCCTCATTGAGTGCGTAGGCCCCCCACACCTGGCCCGCGCCCGAGTATCGCAGCTCGTGCCGCCCGGTGATCAGGTCGATGCAGGTCCGGCCCGGCAGCAGGGTGATGTTGGGATTGGCCTCCGCCGCCTTGAGCAGCGCGGACTGTACCGCCCAGCCGGTCGCGTCGTTCACATGGACGATCCGGCGGTGCGAGTGGCCGCCCTCGCGGGTCAGGTGCAGCGCGCCGCTTTCCTTGTTGAAGGGTACGCCCAGCTCGATCAGCCGGTCGATCGCGTGCGGCGCGCGCTCGATCACGAATTCCACCGTGTCGCGATCGTTCAGCCCCGCGCCAGCGACCATCGTATCGCGAATGTGATCCTCGAACGTGTCGCCCGCGTCGAGCACGGCGGCGATGCCGCCCTGCGCCCACGCCGTGCTGCCTCCGGTGAGCGTGCCCTTGGCGAGCACGAGCACCTTCTTTTCTTCGGCGAGGGCCAGCGCTGCGGTGAGGCCCGCCGCACCCGACCCGATGATGAGGACGTCGTGGGTTTCGGTCATGTCCCGTCTCATGGCGGGCACGGTGCCCTGCTGCAAGATTTTGCTTGATCGCCGGACGTTTGCGTTGTGCAAACCGGCGATGGACCCGGAACGGCGAAAACAGCTCGAGGAACGCCGCGCAGCCTTGCGCGAGGCCCCGCCCCGACGCGTCGAAGGCACGATCATCCCGCGCCTCGCGGAACGCGGCGTCCCGCACGAGCCACGCTTCGATGGAATCTGGACCCCGCCATATATCCGCGTCGCGGGCAACGGCGTGTGGTGGCCCGACAGCCCCGAACCGGCGGATATCGATCACTGCTGGCTGAATGACGAGGTCGATCCCAAGGGCAATCTGACCGCTCAGTTGCGCGTCGACGTGATCCGCCGGATGATCGAAAGGGCGACCGCTCCGGATACCGAGATCCGATTCGGCTACGACACCGGCTTCGAAACAGACGTGGCGCTCCGGGCGAGCGATGCGATCGCCAATCTCGACGTGCTGCTCGATTTCGGCTGGACGATCTGGATCACCGGTTACCCGGAGAACTGGCTGATCGAGATGAACCGTGACGACATCGCGCGGCTGGCGCTGCCGCCCGAATTGTCGCCCGAAGAGGACGCCCGGTTAGACGCGCTGGCGCAGCTCTACGCATTCCCGCTGACCCAAACGCTCGCCGATCTCGGCATCGAGCACGAGCTTGTCCGCGACGATGACCCCCGCCATCCCCGACGGCCGCGCCATGTCTACAACGACAAGCGGGGGATCGAGAAAGAGAGCCTGAACAAAGTCGTCGATCCGAGCGATATCGACGCGTTGCAGACGCTGGTGAGTACCTTCGTGGAGACACGCTGCGAGCCCGATGCGACGCTGGTCGCCACGGTGGGCATGTACGGCGTGCCGCACAACCGCACCGGGTCGCCCTACGTCCTCATGCCCCGTACCGCGCTCGTGCCCGCATTCCATTCGCTGGTGGCGATGGGGTACCGCGAAATCGAGCAGGAGCCGCTGGCCGGGGTGTCGCTGAGCCATATCGAACTGTGGTGCACCAGTGGGAACTGGCTGCTGACCGTCGATTTCGCCAATCCCTACTGGAAAATCCGCGCCTGGGGCTGAGCCCCCACGTCACGTATCTTCTGCTGCGATCCGCCCGCGGGTCAGGCGGCCTTGGCGGTGGTCGAGCCCGGCGTGGAGACTGCTCCGGCGCGCGCTTGCGCAGCGTCTTCGACGGGCATCTCTTCCCCCTCGATACAGGTACGGTTCCGGCCCTTGGCCTTGGCCGCGTAGAGCCGCCTGTCGGCCAGCCTGATGCACGCGTCCGTCAGGCCGCCGGTCTCGCCGGGCATGGCGATGCCCGCGCTGAAACGAACCCGGTAACCGGGCGCGAAGTCGAACACTTCCTGCGCAGCTTCGGTTCGCACGCGCTCTATGATCAGCCTCGCTTCCTCCAGCCCGGTCGCGGGCAGTACGACGAGAAACTCCTCGCCGCCCCAGCGGCCGACGATGTCGGTCGGGCGCAGGCACCGCTCCACCACCCGGGCGAAGTCATTGAGAATCCTGTCGCCCGCATCGTGGCCGAAGGTATCGTTCCACCATTTGAAGTGATCGATATCGAGCAGCACGAACGAAGCGCGCGGTTGGGTCGCCCCGACGTTACGCAACGCCTGGTCCATTTTCTCCAGCGTCGCGCGCCGGTTGCCGAGGCCGGTGAGCGGATCGGTCATCGCCAGGCGGCGGAAGCGGCGACGGTGCCGCAGCAGGAAGAAGATCAGCGTGCCGAGCAGCGCAAGAGTGGTGACGGCCCCGACGATCACCGCGATCGCCAGCCGCAGCCGTGCATCGCTCGCGCGTTCCTCGCTCATAAGCCGATTTTGCAGTTCTTCGGTCTGGAAACGTGCCTGCAACGCGTTGACCCCGCTTTGCAGTTCTTCCTCGCGCTGTTCCGCCTGGGCGACGCTCGCGCGGCGCATGTCGGCATAGGCTTCGGCGTTGCGGCCGAGCATCGAAAGCGCTTTCGCGCGCGTCTGTAGCGCGAGGATCCAGTCTTCGTGCGACGCTTCGCCCTTGCCTTCGGCAATCTGTGGATCGAGCAGCGCGACGGCCCTGGCCGGGTCGCCCCGTTCGGCGAGCAGGTCAGCCATCAGCGCCGTTGCCGGCAGGGCCATGCGCTCTCCCTCCCTGGCGAGCGAGGCGTACACCCGTTCGCACTCCGCGCCCGCTTCGACGATCCTGCCGCCTTCGTAGGCGGCCTGGCAGACGCCCAGCAGCGCATAGTCGACCGCATAGTCGTTTCCGTAGGTGCGGGCCTGGTCCGCTGCGGCCTTGAAGTCGGCCATCGCCGCGCGGGCATCGCCGTCCTCCAGTTCGGTATAACCGCGCAGGACAAGCTCATTCGACGCAAGATCGCTCATCCCCGTCTTCAGATAGGTGTCGAGCGCTTCGGAGTGCAGCTGCCGCGCATAAGGAAAATCGTGCCCGGACGAGACGAGGTAGGCGAGCATCGAGGCGGCGTTCGCGTGCGCCAGCGACTCCTTGTCCGCCGGGCTGTTGCGATAGGCCTGCGTCGCGTAGACGAAGGCATTACGCTGATCCTCGAGCAGCGCATAGTGAAACGACAGGTCGACCCCGCGGCAGGCCTTCGCCTTGCTTCCGTCGGGAAGCGCCCGATAGTCGCGCACGATCGAGGAAAGTGCGCTGCGCTTTGCGGGCCCGTTGTCGAGCTTGTGGAGGTCGGCCAGGCGCACCATCAGGTTTGCCGGATCGCCCGAGGGAAATCCGCTCGCCGCACCCCGCGCCTTTTCAAGCGCGCCTGCTGCAGGTTCCCCGCTCATCGTCAGCGCGACCCACTGAGCGAGATAAAGTTCGGCCATGCGGCGTTTGTCGGTGGGGTCGGTGGCGGATATCTGCCGCGCGATCAGGTCGACCGCGCGATCGGGGTCGCGCCCGGTCTCCAGTTCCGCGCGCATGATGACGGGATCGAGACTGCCAACGCATCGCGCCGATGCCGGCCCTGCGACAACGGCGCAAAGCAGTGCGGCGAGGATCGTGGCGACGGCGGGCAGCTGCGCCAAAATCCTGGAAAAGGGCACGATTTTCGTCACATGGTCGCATTAACGACGATGCGTTGACCAATGGTTATCGCTGTGGCGACGATACCCTGGACTTTAGGCCTAGCCCGCGCCCGTCAGCTGGACGAAAACGTCTTCCAGATCGGGCTCCAGCGTCGAGACGTCCTCGATCGCGTAACCGTGGCCCTGCACGATGGTCAGCACCTGGCCGGCGGTCATCTTGTCGCGATCATAGGCGATTTCGAGCGTGCGCGGCGCGGTCACTTCGGCGCGGGTGAACGCCTCGTCCATCGGCGGGCCTGCCAGGTCCTTGTCCACTTCCAGCCGGATGATCTTCTCGCGCGCCATGCCGACGAGTTCGCGGGTCGGCTTGTCCGCGATCAGTTCGCCATGGTTGATGATCGCGATCCGGTCGCACAACTGCTCGGCTTCTTCGAGGTAGTGCGTCGTCAGCACCACGGTGACGCCCTGCTGGTTCAGCTCGGTCACCAGTTCCCACAATTGCCGCCGCAGCTCGACATCGACGCCCGCAGTCGGCTCGTCGAGCACGAGAATCGGCGGCGAATGGACCATCGCCTTGGCGATCAGCAGGCGACGCTTCATCCCGCCCGACAGCGTCCGGGCATAGGCGTCGCGCTTGTCCCACAGGTGGACCGCCTTCAGCAGTTCCTCGCTGCGCCGCTCGCTTGCCGGAATGCCGTAAAAACCGCCCTGGTTCTCCAGCACCTCGAACGGGGTAAAGAACGGGTCGAACACGATTTCCTGCGGCACGATGCCAATCGCGCGCTTGGCGTTTCGCGGGTTCTTCACGGTGTCGAAACCCCAGATTTCCGCGCTGCCGCTGGTCCGTGTGACCAGCCCGGCGAGGATATTGATCAGCGTCGACTTGCCCGCGCCATTGGGGCCGAGCAGGCCGAAGATGCCGCCCTGCGGGACATCGAAGCTGACGCCTTTCAGCGCCAGCTTGCCCTCGCTCTCCCCTTTGGCGGGGGCATAGCGCTTGGTCAGGTTCTGGATCGAGATCGCGGGCCGGGTCGTCATGCGATCCGCCCTAATGCGCGCCTGCGTGCTTGGCCACAGCTTTGGCAGCCTTATCGGGACTTGCCGCAAACGGGCCACGAGGATATGCGCGCTGCCATGTCGATTCCGCCGCCAGAAATCTCCAAGGTCACCGCCCGCCGCGTGTGGTGCGATGGCGCCACCGACATCCGCAGCGGCGAGAATTACCGTCCGGCCGCGCTGGGCCATCCCAAGATCTATCTCGAAATCGACGAGCACGGCTACGTCGATTGCGGCTATTGCGACCGGCGCTTCGTGCTCGAAGGCGGGCCAGCCGACGGAGTGGACCAGGCCGCGCTGCGCGATATCAGCGAAGGCGCCGATCCGGGTCACCCGTAAGCCGGTGCAATCGCCGCGCCGTACGCGCGAAAGTCAGCGATCATTCACCTGCTTTGTGATCTACTCGCCCGCATAAAATATGCCTGCGAGCGATGCCATGCGGGCTTCGCTCCCCCTCGCAGGCCCCAATGCGGACGAAGGATCGACCCCATGACGTTCAAACTCGCCACACTCGCCCTCGCAGCCCTTGCGGTGACCGCCCCTGCTAGCGCCGAACAGTCGAAAGGCGACGAACAGCTCGCCAAGCTGCTCGAAGGCCGGGTCGCGGGCGAGCCGACCAGGTGCGTGCCCAGTCACGTGAACGCGCGCATCTACATGATCGACAAGACCGCGCTGGTGTACGACGCGGGGCGCACGATCTACATCAACTACACCGCCCATCCCGAAGCGCTCGACAGCAACGACATGCTGGTGATCAGGGACGCGACACCCTCGTTCTGTCGCACGTCGCGAGTCGAGATGCGTCGCTCCTACGCCAGCGATTCGCTGGGCTACCCGATCTTCCTGACCGACTTCATCCCCTACAAGCGCGCGTCCAACTGACGGGGCCGACAAGGGCAGCGGCAGGGCCGTTTCAGGTGGCCTTCGCCCGCCCCGTCTTGCACAGCGACTGGGCAGGGCACGCGGGACAATCCGTGCTGCCCGGACGGCAGTAGTTACGCCCGATTTCCTTCATCAGCAGATGATGCTCGTCGTAGTCGGCGGCGCTCCATTCGGGCGGCATCGCGGGCATGATCGCCGCATAGGCACGGCTCGTATCGGCCTTTGGCGGGACCAGACCCATGCGCTGGAGCACACGGCGATGGTGCGAATCGAGCACCATCGCCTTTCGGTCGAGCGTGGAGGCATTGACCACTCCCGCCGCGATCTTGCGCCCGACGCCGGGCAGCGTTTCGAGCCACGCCATCGCCGCATCGGTCTTCATCGCTTCGAGATGCGAGAGGTCGACGGCGCCACGCCGCACGACCAGGTCGGTCAGGCAGGCCTTGAGCCGCTCGCCCGCGACATTGGGATAGGTCTGGGTCGCAAGATCAGCCTGCAAGTCTTCGAGCGCAGCCGCCGCCACCGCCTCCCAGCTTCCATATCTCGCCAGCAACCGGTCGGTCGCCGCGTTGGAAACCTCCGACCGCGTGCGCGCGCCGATCACCCCCTGCACCAGCACCCACTCGGGCGCGCGCCGCTCGCGTGGTGCGCGCTCGATCCGCCCGAACCGCTGGATCAGCAGCGGCTGGAGCCGCCGAAGCGTGTCGGTGCGCGGATCCTCGCCGAGGGGGAGTTGCATGGCGCGTCAGATATCGATCGCGATCTTGCCGAAGTGCTTCTGGTCCTGCTCGTGGCGGAAGGCCTCGGCCAGATCGGAAAGCGCGAAACGGTCCGAGATGACCGGCTCCATACCCGTGGCCTCGATCGCGGCGATCATCCGCAACTGCATCGCGCGGCTGCCCACGGTCAGCCCCTGCAACCGCCCCATCTTGCGCATCAGCGCGGCGGTTTCGACCTCGCCCTTGCGGCCCGTGAGCACGCCGATCAGGTGGATATGGCCGCCGGGCCGGATCGCGTCGATCGCCTGGTTCACCGTGCCCGGCCCGCCGACCTCGACCACATGATCGACGCCGCCCTTCGACCAGTCGAACGCCTCGGCGCCCCACTCGTCGGTGCTCTTGTAGTTGATCGTGTGATCGGCACCCAGCTCGCGCGCCCTCGCCAGCTTGTCGTCCGAACTGGAGGTGATGATCACCCGCGCACCCGCCGCCTTGGCGATCCGCAGCGCGAACATCGAGACGCCGCCCGTGCCCTCCAGCAGCACGGTCTGGCCCGCCTGCAGATTGCCGTCCTCCATCAGCGCACGCCACGCGGTCAGCCCGGCGCACGGCAGGCAAGCGGCCTGCGCGAAGTCGAGATTTTCGGGCATCCGGGTGAAGGCACGGGCAGGCTTCACCACCTTTTCGCAGGCGAAACCGTCGATCCCGTCGCCCGGCGTGGTCTCGAAGCTCCCCATCGGCGGACGCCCGTCCTGCCACTCGGGGAAGAAGACCGATATCACCCGGTCGCCGACCGCGAACTCCTCGACACCCTCGCCCACCGCCTCGACCTCGCCCGCGCCGTCGGACAGCGGAATGCGCCCGTCGTCGGTCGGGATCATCCCCGCGACGACCGCATAGTCGTGGAAGTTGAGCGAGGAGGCATGCAGTTTCACCCGCACCTCGCCCGGGCCGGGTTCGCCCGGCGCGTCGATGTCGAAGACTTCGAGCGAATCGAGACTGGCGGGGTTGCAGACTTTGACGGCTTTCATGGGGGAGCTCCGTTGCTTCGGGGGTTCACCGGGGCAACGCAGCAGGCCGCGGATCGGTTCTGGTGCTGTCGCGCCTGACTTGCACACCCCTGGCGTAACCGTTGGGTTTGACGCCCTGGCCCGTTGCACCCGCCCCAATGAGGGCACCCAGCCCGGACCGCCCGGGCACCGTTCATGCAGCTTAGTCGCGAATGGCGAGCACGTCGTAATGGATGGGATCCTTGCCGACGCGCTCGAACCGGGTGAAGCCGGATGCTCGGAGAATCTCTTCGAGCTTGTCGGACGAGACCCAGTCTTCGTCGACTTCGTAAAAGATGTGGCTGGTGCGATGAACGGCCAGTGTCTTCGCGAATTCCCGCAAGACGACGTCTTCCAGACCTTCCACATCGACTTTCACGATGTAGCTCGGCGCATCGGGGATCCGCGCGTCGATGCCTTGTGCAGAGACCGTTCGGATGGTTTCCGTCTCCGGCACGGAGAATCCGTCCTTGGTAGGGTTGAGGCTGGCTTTGCCGCTATGCCCCGGAAAGGTCGTCAGCTGCTCCGTGCCCTCCTTCGCCGCGACCGCAAACCGGTGGACCTCGATTTGCGAGGCTTCGTTGAGGGTAACGTTGCGCGACATGAGATCGGCGGTCGCGCTCGATGGTTCGAAGGCCGCCACGCCAAGGCAATGCGGATTGCGCGCGGCAAGGATAGAATAAAGCCCCTGGTTCGCACCGATATCCACGAATGCGAAATCGGCCGTTCGCGTGGCCAGAAAGTCGCTGAAGAAGGTGCCGTACCCCCCGATGACATAAAGCTGGAAGGTGCTGTCGCTCCAGTTCGGGATGAGCTTTACCCCGTAATCCGAAAGGACGAAATCCTTCCCGCCCGTGGCCACTCGTCGCAGTCCAAGCGAGCTCCGGCGCGAGATTTCGCGCGCGACCCGGCGGACAAATAATACCGGCCCGTGCCGACGCAGGACCGCACTCGCACGCGTCAGCAAACTCATTGGCTCACTCCCATTCGATCGTGCCGGGCGGCTTGCTGGTGTAGTCGTAGACGACCCGGTTGATCCCGCGCACCTCGTTGACGATGCGGGTCGCCACGCGGCTGAGAAATGCGCCGTCGAAGGGATAGACATCGGCCGTCATCCCGTCGGTGCTGGTCACCGCGCGCAGGGCGCACACGCTGTCGTAGGTGCGCCCGTCGCCCATCACGCCGACGGTCTTCACCGGGAGCAGCACGGCGAAGGCCTGCCAGATCGCGTCGTAGAGGCCGGCGTTGCGGATTTCCTCGAGGTAGATCGCGTCCGCCTTGCGCAGGATGTCGCAGCGTTCCTTGGTCACTTCGCCGGGAATACGGATTGCGAGGCCGGGGCCGGGGAACGGGTGGCGGCCGACGAAGATGTCGGGCAGGCCTAGCTCGCGCCCCAGATCGCGGACCTCGTCCTTGAACAATTCGCGCAAGGGTTCGACCAGCTTCATGTTCATCCGCTCGGGCAGGCCACCGACATTGTGGTGCGACTTGATCGTCACCGAAGGCCCGCCGGTGAAGGAAACGCTCTCGATCACATCGGGATAGAGCGTGCCTTGCGCGAGGAAGTCCGCACCGCCGATCCTGTTCGCCTCTTCCTCGAAAACGTTGATGAACTCGCCGCCGATGAACTTGCGCTTCTTCTCGGGGTCGGTCTGGCCCGCGAGGCCCGCCATGAAGCGTTCCTCGGCGTCCACCACCACCAGCGGGATGTTGTAGTGGTCGCGGAACATGGTCTCGACCTGTTCGCGCTCGCCTTGGCGCAACAGGCCGTGGTCGACGAAGACGCAGGTCAGCTGTTCGCCGATCGCCTCGTGGATCAGGATCGCGGCGACCGAGGAATCGACCCCGCCGGAAAGCCCGCAGATGACCTTCGCATCGCCCACCTGCTCGCGGATTTCGGCGATCTTGGTCGCGCGGTATTCGGCCATGGTCCAGTCGCCCGAGAGGCCGCAGACATGGCGCGCGAAATTGGCGAGCAGCTTTGCGCCATCGGGGGTGTGGAACACCTCGGGGTGGAACTGCGTGCCGTAATAGCGCCGCTCGTCATCGGCGATCAGCGCAAACGGAGCGCCATCGCTGGTGGCGACGATGCGGAATCCTTCCGCGAACTGTGTGACCTTGTCGCCGTGGCTCATCCACACCTGGTGCCGCTCGCCGACGTTCCACAGGCCTTCAAAGAGCACACAAGGCTCGGTCACGGTCAGGAACGCGCGGCCGAATTCGCCGCCTTCGCCGGTCTCGTGACCCGGCTTCACTTCGCCGCCGAGCTGGGTGGTCATCACCTGCTGGCCGTAACAGATGCCCAGGATCGGGAGGCCTGAATCGAACAGCACCTGCGGCGCGCGGGGGCTGCCTTCGTCGCACACGCTGGCGGGCGATCCGGAGAGGATGATGCCCTTGGGCTTCATCCGCGCGAAGGCTTCCTCGGCCTGGCTGAACGGGGCGATCTCGGAATAGACGCCCGCCTCGCGCACGCGGCGCGCGATCAGCTGGGTCACCTGGCTGCCGAAATCGACGATGAGGATGGAATCGGGGAGATGGTCTGGCTGCATGGCTGCGCGGTAAGTCCTGCCCCGCAGCCTGTCCAGCGGGCGGCGTTGCCGTTGCACGGGCGGGTGTCTGGCCGGGCAGCCGCGACAAGGTATATCCCCTCTCTTCGGACCCAAGGCGAAGCCGCCGATCCGGTTGAGCGCCGCGCAACACATGGGGCCGTTCGAGATGCGGCAGTCCGTGCGAAGGCGATTCGCGTTGTCCGATTTATCCCACCCCCCCGTATCAGCCTCGCTGCCGCGATCCGCGGCGATGGCGGCATCCGGTGGGACGGAGGCGGCCCGGCGAACCAACGTGCCTTCCACCGCTTCAGGAGGCTAAACAGGCTGATCTGCGGGGTTTTTTTCCTGACGGATGCGGGAGCTGTCGCTGCTTGAGGCAGTGGGATGGACCCATTCTGTCCATCCCGAAGCCTCCATTCGAGCATGTGGTAGTCGCCCTGTTCAGCCGAGTGCTTTTCGAGACAACAGAGCGTGCGACGCTCGCGTGAGCGCCATTCTAAGACAGTTGCATAAAAGTGCATCGACCTGCGGGTTTTCTCACTTTCATATAGGGCGGTGTAAGATTATTTCGCCTCCCGAGCCGGCGGCGGATCGTCCTCTCCCCCCCCCTGATCCGCCCCCGGCCTTCCTCCTCGGTGACATGTCTCGCGGCCCCTCCCCCCCGGCCGCGGATGCACCTCCGGCCCGCTTGCCACCCCCGGCAGGCGGGCCTTTTACTTATGGCGATAGCTCCCGCTCGACCGGGCGCGCCGCGCCTGCCATACACGCCGTGAGAGGTTGCGCGGGAGGATACGGATGAGGTGCTGGCTGACAGGCGGCGCGCTGTGCGCGAGCATGCTGATGGGCGTGGCGGGCAATGCGCAGGAGCGCGCGCCGACGATGCTGGCGATCTTCGCGCATCCCGACGACGAACTGGTTGTCGCCCCTGCTCTGGCCGATGCTGCGGCGGACGGGGTTGAAGTCACAGTGATCTACGCCACAAGCGGCGATGCCGGGCCGGGCGTTTCCGATTTCGAGAAGGGCGCCGAGCTGGCCGCTGCCCGCGAGGCGGAGGCGCTTTGTTCCTCGCGCGCGCTCGGCCTGAAGGAGCCGGTGTTCCTCGGCTATGGCGATGGCACCTTGTGGGAACAGGCGCAGTCGAAAGATGGCGCGGCAAGCCCCCTCGAAGCCGAGCTGAGCGCGCTGATCGAATCGTACGGCCCCGCCTCGATCATCACCTGGGGGCCCGACGGCGGCTATGGCCATGCCGACCACCGCATGGTCAGCGCTCTGGTGACCGAGATCGTCCAGCGGATCGATCACGATCCCACCGCGCCGCTGGTGCTGTTCCCCGCGATCGAAAACGGCACGCTTCCCCCGGTACCCGAAATGCAGCGCTGGGCCACGACCGATCCCAAGCTGATCAACGCGCGCGCCGAATACGACGAAGCGGAGCTTGCCCGAGCCGCCGAGGCCGCCAAATGCCACGCGACCCAGTTCGACGACGCGACGCGCGCAGGGATGGTGCCGCTTTTCGACCAGTCGATATGGGCCGGCGCGGTCAAGTTTCGCCGCGCATTTCCCTAGGCTCCGTTCACCCTTCGACGATCAGCATTCGACCACGTTGACCGCCAGCCCGCCCTGGCTCGTTTCCTTGTACTTGTTGCTCATGTCGAGCCCGGTCTGGCGCATGGTCTCGATCACCTGATCCAGACTGACGAGGCTTTCCGCGCCCGTCCGGTGCAGCGCCAGCCGCGCGGCATTGACCGCCTTGACGGCGCCGATCGCGTTGCGTTCGATGCACGGCACCTGCACCAGCCCGCCGACCGGATCACAGGTGAGGCCGAGATTGTGCTCCATCCCGATCTCGGCTGCCGAGGCGACCTGCACGGGACTGCCGCCCCATAGCGCGGCGAGGCCGCCCGCCGCCATCGAACAGGCTACCCCGACCTCTCCCTGACAGCCCATCTCGGCGCCCGAAATGCTCGCGCGCTGCTTGTACAAAAGGCCGACCGCGCCTGCGGTGAGCAGGAATAGCCGCCGCTTCTCGATGCAATCCTCGTCCTCGGCGGTCTTGCAATAGAAGCGGATGACCGACGGGATGATCCCCGCCGCGCCATTGGTGGGCGCGGTCACGACGCGGCCCCCGGCGGCGTTCTCCTCGTTCACCGCCATCGCGTAGCAGTTGAGCCAGTCGAACAGCTGCTCGCGCTCGTTCGACATGGGATTGCCCGAAAGCTTGTCCCACAGGTCGGGCGCGCGGCGCTGCACCTTGAGGCCGCCGGGCAGGATGCCGCGCTGGGTCAGCCCGCGATCGATGCACTGGTCCATCGCGGCGGCGATTCGGTCGAGCCCGGCAATCGTCCCCTCGCGCGGACGCATCGCGTCCTCGTTGGCAAGGATCAGGTCTGCGACGGTGAGATCATGCTCGGCACACAGTGCAAGCAGTTCCTTCGCCGAGCCGAAGGGATGCGGCACGTCCGCGCCCGCTTTCACCCGGTCGTCCTTCGGCGGCCGGCGCAGCTGCGCTTCGGACGCGACAAAGCCGCCACCGGTGGAGAAATAGGTCCGCTCAAGCAGGATTCCGCCCGCCTTGTCGTAGGCGCGAAGGACCATCCCGTTGGGATGCAGATCGGGGATGATGTGCCCGGCAAGGTCGATGTCGGCCTTGGGATCGAAGGCGATCTCGCGCTTGCCGCCCAGCATCAGCCGGTTCGTTTCGCGAATGCCGGCGAGCGTGTCCGCCGCCTTGTCCGGATCGGTCCGGTCGGCCTGGAAGCCTGCCAGCCCGAGGATGCTCGCGTCGACGGTGCCGTGCCCCACCCCGGTCAGCGCGAGCGAGCCCTGCAATTCCACCGCCACCCGCGCGACCTTGTCGAGCCCGCTGGCCTTTTCCAGCGCCCGAACGAAACGCCGGGCGATACGCATGGGGCCGACCGTGTGCGAAGAGGACGGACCGATCCCGATCCGGAAGATGTCGAGTACAGAGAGCATGGGGCGCGGATGGGGCAGCCCTTCCGCTACGTCAATCGCTACCCGCCGCCGAGCGAGCCGAGCAGGAAGGCGAGCACCGCACCGATCGCGGTAGCAATTCCCGCCCAGTAATCGTCTTCGCGAAACGCCTGCGGGAAGACTTCGATCGCAAGGCTCGCGATCACCGCCCCTGCGGCAAAGCACCGGATCGCGCCCAGATGCGTCTCGCTCGCGCCTTCGAGCAGCAGGTTGCCCGCAATTGCCGCTGCGGAGAGCAGCACGGCGGTGCCCGCCCACAGCGCGAAGATCCTGCCCCGCGAACGGCCATCGCCGCGCATTTCCTTCGCGCCGCCTGCCGCCTCGGGCAGGTTGGACAGCAGGATCGATCCGGCCAGCGCCGCGACCTCCATCGGCCCCGCGCCGATCAGAGCGACGCCCAGTGCGAGGTTTTCAGGGATGCCGTCGAGCGTGATGGCAGCGAGCAACCCGCCGCCCGAGCCGCCGCCCCATTTTTCCTTCACCAGCCAGTCGGCCAGCGTGAACACACCCGCGCCTGCCAGCACCGCCAGCGCGCCGATGGCGAGCGATCCGCGCTCGATCGAAGGCTGGATCAGCTCGCTGGTGACGGACAAAAGCAGCGCGCCCCCGGCCAGCGCGACCAGAAAGCCCTCGGTCTTCTTGTTCAGCGGCGCATAGAGGCCCCAGGCCGCGCCCAGCAGCAGCGCCCCGGAGACGACCGCGACCACGATCAGTGTCATCATCATCGCTACACTTACGGCTCTACCCGGACAAAGTGCCCGTCCGGCCCTACCCACCTCGGGGAAAAGCCGTGTTTTTCCTTGCCGAAAGGTTTGGGAATCGGGCCATCAGCGCCTATATTCGCCCGATGGACGAGAACACGAAAAACGGCCGGAATACCGGCGAATACGGTGCAGATTCGATCAAGGTGCTCAAGGGCCTCGACGCGGTCCGCAAACGCCCCGGCATGTATATCGGCGATACCGACGATGGTTCGGGCCTGCACCACATGGTGTTCGAGGTGTCGGACAACGCCATCGACGAAGCGCTTGCGGGCCATTGCGACCTCGTCCTGATCGAATTGAACCCCGACGGCAGCGTCTCGGTCGAAGACAATGGCCGCGGCATTCCCGTGGACATGCACAAGGGCGAAGGCGTTTCTGCGGCGGAGGTCATCATGACCCAGCTGCACGCGGGCGGTAAGTTCGAGAACACCAGCGACGACAATGCCTACAAGGTTTCGGGCGGCCTCCACGGCGTGGGCGTGTCGGTGGTCAACGCGCTCAGCGAATGGCTCGAACTGGTCATCTGGCGCGACGGCAAGGAGCACTGGATGCGCTTCGAACACGGCGATGCGGTCGCCAGCCTCGAAGTGCGTGGCGATGCGCCGCCGGTCGATTCGAACGGTGACGAGAATGGCCTGAAAAAGGGCACGCGCGTCACCTTCAAGGCCAGCGAGGAGACGTTCAAGAACGTCACCGAGTTCGATTTCGACAAGCTCGAACACCGCTACCGCGAGCTCGCCTTCCTCAACTCGGGCGTGCACATCAAGCTGCGCGACCGCCGGGGCGAGGATGTGCAGGAGCACGACCTGTTCTACGAAGGCGGGATCGCCGCCTTCGTCAACTATCTCGACCGCAACAAGGAAGCCCTGATTCCCGAGCCGATTTCGGTCTCGGCGGAGAAGGACGGGATCGGCATCGACGTCGCTCTCGAATGGAACGATTCCTATTACGAGAACGTGCTCGCCTTCACCAACAACATCCCGCAGCGCGACGGGGGCACGCACCTCGCCGCGTTCCGCACCGCGCTGACCCGCACGCTCAACAACTACGCCGCGTCCTCGGGCCTGCTGAAGAAGGAGAAGGTCTCTCTCAGCGGCGAGGACATGCGCGAAGGACTGACCGCGATCGTTTCGGTCAAGCTGCCCGATCCCAAGTTCTCTTCGCAGACCAAGGACAAGCTGGTCAGCTCCGAAGTCCGCTCTCCGCTGGAGAGCCTGATGGGCGACAAGATGACCGAGTGGCTGGAGGAAAACCCCAACCACGCCAAGACCATCGTCCAGAAGATCGTCGATGCCGCCGCCGCACGCGAAGCCGCACGGCGCGCGCGCGAAATGAGCCGCAAGGGCGCGATGAGTGTCGCCAGCCTGCCCGGCAAGCTCGCCGACTGCCAGGAACGCGATCCTGCCAAGTGCGAACTCTTCCTGGTCGAGGGTGACTCCGCAGGTGGCTCGGCCAAGCAGGGCCGCGACCGCAAGACGCAGGCGATTTTGCCGCTCAAGGGCAAGATCCTGAATGTGGAACGCGCACGCTTCGACCGGATCATTTCGTCGAAGGAAGTCGGCACGCTGATCCAGGCGATGGGCACCGGCATCCGCGACGATTTCAACCTGGAGAAGCTGCGCTACCACAAGATCGTCATCATGACCGACGCCGACGTGGACGGTGCGCATATCCGCACGCTGCTGCTGACCTTCTTCCACCGCCAGCTGCCGGAGATCGTCAAGAACGGTCACCTCTTCATCGCCCAGCCGCCGCTCTACAAGGTCGCGCGCGGACGCAGCGAGGTCTACCTAAAGGACGAGCGCGCGCTCGACCGCTATCTCGTTGCAGAAGGGCTGCAGGATCGCGTGCTCGACAGCCCGACCGGCGTGCGCGCCGGGGCGGACCTTTCCGCGCTGGTCGACCATGCGCTGCGGATGCGCAACCTGCTCGCCTACGCGCCGCGCAAGTACGACACCGCGATCGTCGAGACGCTGGCCATGGCGGGCGCGTTCGATCCGGAAAACCTCGCAGCCGCCGACGCGCTCGACCGCGCAGCGGCGCGCCTCCAGATGGGCGACACCGAAGCCAAGTGGAGCGGCGAGCGTTCGCCCGATGGCGGGATCATGCTCAGCCGCCTGTGGCGCGGGGTGACCGACACGCACCTGATCGAGGAGAAATTCCTCGAAAGCGCCGAAGCGCGCAAGCTGCACAAGGTCGCCGCCGAGAACCTCGACGCCTACGAAAGCGCGGCCAAGCTGGTGAAGCCGAGCGCGGTTGAGGAAACTCCCGAAACCGACGGCGAGGACGATGGCGGCACGCCCGATCGCTCGGCCACGGCAGGCCAAGGCACGATCATCCGCCCGACCCAGCTGTTCGACGCGGTGATCGCGGCGGGGCGCAAGGGTCTGTCCGTGCAGCGCTACAAGGGTCTGGGCGAGATGAACGCGGAGCAGCTGTGGGAGACCACGCTCGACCCGGACAACCGCGCACTGTTGCAGGTGAAGATCGAGGATGCGGACGTGACGGACGAGATCTTCAGCCGCCTGATGGGCGACGTGGTCGAAACCCGGCGCGAGTTCATTCAGGACAATGCGCTGAACGTCGCCAACCTGGATATCTAGCCGCCGCTAAGCGGGCGCGCGCTCCCGCGCGCCGACCAGCAGCCCCCAGCCGCGCTCTTTCGGGCGCACGCCGTTGAACAGCCACAGCGCCAAGGGGCTGCGGCGCAGCAGGCGATGCGCGGCGTAGGGCAGCACGAAGGCGGCAAGGCAGATCGCGCTCCACGACAGGAGCGGCGGGAGTGCCGCCCACACGCACAAAATGGCCAGCGACACCACGACCGGGTGGTGCAGCAGGTAGATCGTGAAAGAAGCATCGACCAGCCTATCGATCCGGGCAGATGGCCGGTGTGCGATCTTCACCAGCAGCGCGAGGATGGTCTGCGTCAGGCACAGCGATGCAAGCCCGTCGAACGCCAGATCGAGCGCGATGCCGACCCGCGACTGATCCTGCCACAGCCCGACATGCAGCAGCAGCGCGACCAGCCCGATGACCGCGACCGCCGGATCGAAGGCGGAAAACCTCCCCCACAAGGTACGCGATCGGCGCAGCGCCACGCCGAGCGCAAAGAACGGCAGGTAGATGGCCAGCCTGCCAGGGTCGACGAACCCGCCGAGGAAGCTCAGGTCGCTGTGCAAGACGTGCTCCAGCGCGAACAGGGCGAGCTCGTAGGCCGCGAAGCCGAGGCCGAGCGTGATGACCCCGGGCACGGGAGCGTGCCTGACCCGCACCACCAGCGGCCAGACTGCCGCGAGCATCAGGCACATCAGGATCAGGACGGGCAGAAACCAGAGGTGCGAGAGGAGATCGTGCGTCGCACCGCCATCGACGATGTTTGCAGGCGCGTTGGCGAGGATGGCCGCCTGCACCGGCACGATCGTCGCGATGCCGACCGCCAGAGGCAGGCCCAGCCTTTCGATCCGCCCCTTCAGCCATTCCCCTCGCGAACGCCGCTCCAGCAGCAGCGCGGCGAAGAAGCCTGCGATCACGAAGAAGCCCGGCATGCGAAAATCGCTGAGCACGGGCGGGATCAGGCTCAGCAGCGGATCGCTCGACCCGCTCATCACCAGCCAGTGTCCACCTGCAAAGGCCAGGCTCGCGTGGAAGGGAATGCCCAGCAGCATGAACAGCGCACGTGCGGCATCGAGATGGTGATAGCGCTGGGCGTCGGGGGCGGGGGCGAGTGCCGGGTGCATGAACCGCAATTGCACCGGAGGCGTGCGCAAGTCGCGCGCGTGGATCGGCCCGTCTCTTACTAGGACGAACCATTACCGAAACCTTTCCGCGTCCGCTCGACATGCCGGCAGCGAACGTCCACGGACCATCGCATGGGCCATGATGCGATCATACTGGGCGGCGGAGCTGCGGGATTGTTCTGCGCCGCGGTCGCCGGGCAGCGCGGGCGGCGCGTGCTGGTGCTCGAAAAGGCCGAGGCGGTGGGGAAGAAAATCCTCATCTCGGGCGGCGGGCGGTGCAATTTCACCAATCTGGGCGCCGGGCCCGACAACTACCTCTCTGCCAATCGCCATTTCGCCAAATCCGCGCTCGCGCGGTACACCCCGCGCGATTTCCTCGACCTGGTCGAGCGCTACGGGATTGCGTGGCACGAAAAGACGCTCGGCCAATTGTTCTGCGACGGTTCGGCAAAACAGATCGTCGCGATGCTGCTGGCGGAGTGCGAAAAGGGCGACGTCGAAATCCGCACTGGTCAGGAGATCGCACGGGTCGGGCGCGATGGCGACGGGTTCAGCGTCGAGGCGAACGGCGAGACGCACCGCGCGCCAGCGCTGGTAATTGCCACGGGCGGTCCTTCGATTCCCAAGATGGGCGCGACCGGCTTTGCGTACGATCTGGCGCGCCAGTTCGGCCTCAAGGTGGTCGAGCCGCGCCCCGCGCTCGTCCCGCTGACGCTGGGTGGGGAAGATGTGCTGTTCCGCGAACTGTCGGGCGTCTCCGCGCCCGTCGAAGCGCAGGCTGGCAAGGCGAAATTCCGCGAGGCGGCCCTCCTGACGCACAAGGGCCTCTCCGGCCCCGCGATCCTGCAGGCCAGTTCCTACTGGCGGCACGGCGAAGTGCTGCGGATCGACTTCCTGCCCGACGCCCCGCGTGGCTGGCTGATCGCGCGCAAGGGGCACAGCCCCAAGGCCAGCCTGACCGGCGTGCTGCGCGAGCACCTGCCCGAGCGGCTGGCCGATACGCTCGCCGGGCGGCTCGGCCTCGAAGGACCGCTCCAGGGCCTCTCCGACAAGGCGTTGCAGGCGGCGGAAGATCGCCTGCGCGGATGGCAATTCCACCCCAACGGCACCGAAGGCTTCGCCAAGGCAGAGGTAACCGCAGGCGGCATTTCCACCGCCGAACTCTCCTCGCAGACGATGGAGGCCAAAAAGGTCCCCGGCCTGTTCGCGATCGGCGAGGCGGTCGATGTGACCGGCTGGCTCGGCGGCTATAATTTCCAGTGGGCCTGGGCCAGCGGCCATGCCTGCGGGCAGGCGATTTAGGGCCGGTACGAACACGACCCGCTAGCCAAGCGATGCGGATCGCGGCAACATGGGCTTGGGGTCGCACCGCAAGGGAGCTTGCAATGCTGGGGACCATGCTTCGTCGCATCCTTGCCGCTGCACTGATGGCATCGCTGTTCGGCCCGGTCGCCGCACAAGCCGAGGATACGACCTGCCGCAACGGCCTGTTCGCCGATGGCGAGGGTTTCCGGCAGGCGCGGGTCAGGGCGCAGCGCGCGTTCTTTTACGAAGACGCCGATGGCTGCCCGGCGGGAAGCGCCTGTCGCACGCGTTCCTATGTCATCGCAGGCGATGCGCTGGTGGTGGACGGGCGGCGGAAGGATGGCTTCGTCTGCGCGTTCTACCCCAATGAAGGTGGCGGCACCGCCGGCTGGCTCAGGCTGGAAGATCTGGCCGTGCTTCCTCCAGATGCTCATCCCTCGCCCGATGCATGGCTCGGCGACTGGACCAGAAACGGCAATCCGGAAGTGACCATCGGTGCGAAATATGGCCGTTTCTCGATCGTCGGGGAAGCGTTCTGGCCCGACCGCCCCGAAGAACTCGACTGGCCGACGATCCATATCGGCGAGGTGGCCGGAGAACTCGATATCGCAGGCGCGCACGCGAGCTATTCGGACGACAACCTGTGCGAGCTGGAGCTGACGCTGCTCGCCGACTTCCTCGTGATTTCGGACAATCGCAGGTGTGGCGGCGTGAACGTGACCTTCAGCGGGGTGTACACCCGGGCCCAATAGCGTGCCTCACACCGCGATCGCCGGCAGGTAAGGCTCTCCGAACACGACCACCACGAAGCCCAGCGACGCGCCGATCCACGAACCGAAAAGCCATGCCCACCCTACGCCGGCCCTGCGTGCGGACATGACCATGACCACCGCCAGCGCCGCCACCACGATCGCGGGGAGAGTCCATGTTCCCAGACCCGATAGCTCGCTGATCCGCGCCTCGTCGTTGGGCATCTGCAGGCTGATGATCGCCGCCAGCACCCGCATCATCAGCGCACCGAAGACGATCGTCGGGCCGACAACCGCCCCGCGCGCGCTCATCGCCAGCCCGATCAGCGCCAGCAGCACCGTCACCAGAGGCCCGGCGGCATCGACGATGATCTGGTCGCGGATGCTTGTGGCACCGCCGGCCAGCGAGACGCTGTTCATCCGAATGACCGCGTCGTAGCCAAGCGCCTTGGCGGCGAGAAGGTGGCCGACTTCGTGCAACACCACGCACACGACCACGATGAGGAACGCCAACCCGATTTGCTTGAGTGCTAAAGCCACCATTGTTTCCCCCCGGTTGCGATACTTGAAGGCACACCGCATCGAAGTGCGCGTCAAGCCGACCCGTGACCGGGGGCGCTCACCCATCGACCGACTGCATCCCGGCGGAACATTGCAGACGACAGGTCAGAGGAGTGCGGGCGGAGGCATTTTCCTCCTCGCCCTTCGAGCGCTAGCATCGCCCCCGCTCTTTCGCATCGTCGTTGCCCGGCCCCTCGACGCGCTGTCCTTCAGCCAAAAAAAAAGGCACGATTCCGCTAAAGTGTCGCCTGCACCTATCCAAGCCTTTGAGAGGCAAGCGATTTTCCAGGGTGACACATGGGTGACACGTGTCACCCTGTGTCGTGCGAAGCGGCGCTACATCCGGAACACGCCGAAGCGCGGGCGATCCTCGATCGGTGCTTCGAGGCAGGCGGCGAAGGCGAGGCCCAGTACGTCGCGGGTCTGCACCGGGTCGATAACGCCGTCGTCCCACATCCGCGCGGTGGCGTAGTAGGGATTGCCCTCGTCCTCGTATTTCTGGCGGATCGGAGCCTTGAATTCCTCGGCCTGTTCGTCGGTCCACGAGTCCGCGTCGCGGTGGACCGTGGCGAGCACGCTGGCCGCCTGTTCGCCGCCCATCACCGAGATGCGGCTGTTGGGCCAGCTGAACAGGAAGCGCGGAGAGTACGCGCGGCCTGCCATGCCGTAATTGCCCGCGCCGAAGCTGCCGCCGATCAGGATCGTGACCTTGGGCACTGTCGCGGTCGCCACGGCGGTCACCAGCTTGGCGCCATGCTTGGCGATGCCTTCCGCCTCGTATTTCCCGCCAACCATGAAGCCGGAGATATTCTGCAGGAACAGCAGCGGTATGCGCCGCTGGCACGCAAGCTCGATGAAGTGCGCGCCTTTGACGGCGCTTTCGGAGAACAGCACGCCATTATTGGCAAGCACCGCCACCGGCATGCCCCAGATATGCGCGAAACCGCATACCAGCGTGGAGCCGTAATCCTTCTTGAACTCGTGGAACTCGCTGCCGTCGACCAGCCGTGCGATTACCTCGTGCACGTCGTAGGGCGCGCGGACATCCTCGGGGATCAGGGCGTAGAGGTCTTCGGCGTCGAACTTGGGCGGCACGGGCTCCTGAAGGTCGATATTGGTCGCCGCATCGGTGTTCGCACCCAGATGGCTGACGATATCGCGCACGATGGTCAGCGCGTGCTCGTCGTTCTCCGCCAGATGATCGACCACGCCCGATTTCTTGGCGTGCAGATCACCGCCGCCCAGATCTTCCGCGCTGATTTCCTCGCCCGTCGCGGCCTTCACCAGCGGCGGCCCGGCGAGGAAGATCGTCCCCTGGTTGCGCACGATCACGCTCTCGTCGCTCATCGCGGGGACATAGGCCCCGCCCGCGGTGCAGGAACCCATCACGCAGGCGATCTGCGGAATGCTGAGGCTGCTCATCTGCGCCTGGTTGAAGAAGATGCGCCCGAAGTGCTCCTTGTCCGGGAAAACTTCCGCTTGGTAGGGCAGGTTCGCCCCGCCGCTGTCGACCAGATAGATGCACGGCAGGCGGTTTTCCTGCGCGATTTCCTGCGCGCGCAGGTGCTTCTTGACCGTCATCGGGTAGTAGGAGCCACCCTTCACGGTCGGATCGTTGCACACGATCATCACCTGCCGCCCGGACACGCGACCGACGCCGCAGATCATAGAGGCGCCGTTGACGTCGCCTTCGTACATGCCGTTGGCAGCAAGCTGGCCGATCTCGAGGAAGGGCGAGCCCGGATCGAGCAGCCGCTCGACCCTTTCGCGAGGCAGCAGCTTGCCGCGCGAGACATGCCGCTCGCGGTGCTTTTCGCTCCCACCCAGCGCCGCCTCGGCCACCTTTTCGCGAAGCTCGTTCGCCAGCGCCTTGTTGTGATCGAAGCGCGCCTTGGCATCGGGCGCTTCACGGTCGAGCATCGAGGTGAGTACGGGTGCGGTCATATCTTCTACCTCAGCGCTTCTTCACGAACTCGGCGCGCAGGACGAGGCCCTTGATGCCGGGGTACTTGCAGTCGATCTCCTGCGGGTCGCCGGTCAGGCGGATCGACTTGATCAGCGTGCCCTGCTTGAGCGTCTGGCCCGCGCCCTTGACCTCCAGGTCCTTGATCAGCGTCACCTGGTCGCCATCGGCCAGCAGGTTGCCGACCGCGTCGCGCACTTCGACCGTGTCCGCCGCAGCCTGCTTTGCCGCCAGCTGCGAGGCGGGCATCCATTCGCCGCTTTCCTCGTCGTAAACGTAGTCTTCGTCGCCGCTCATTCTGACGGTCCTTCGAGATGCTCGGCGAAGAAGGGCATCACGTGATCGGCGAAGCGCTCGTTCACGCGGTTCGTGTGATCGCCTTCGTAGAGTTCGAAATCGTAATCGACGCCGAACCGGTCGAGTTCTTTGCGCCAGATGCGGTTGCCTTCGAGGAGGAAGTCCTTGTCGCCGATATCCATCGCGAACCCGTCGAGCGTGGTGAGCGAGCGCAGGTATTGCGGCAGGATCACCACCGGCGCGTTAGCAGCGATGCGCTGGTTGACCAGCGGGTCGATCGTCCCGTCTTCGCGCAGGCCGGTGTCGGCCTTGAGGAAGCCTTCGTCGGTCGGATCGGGCGACCAGGCGACCAGCGTGGAGATCGCGGCGAGCTGGAAGAACTCGGCATTCTCGACCTCTTCGGGGCTCATGCTCTCGATCTTCTGCGCCATCTCGGGCGTCATCACCGCCGGGTCGAGGCAGCAGGCGCTCATCATGTAGATGCTGGAGAAGATTCCGGGGTTCTTCAGCGCCACCCGCGCGGTGCCGTAGCCGCCCATCGAATGGCCGGACAATCCGCGGCTCGCAGCCTCGGGGATCGAGCGGTAATGGGCATCGATCCATTCGACCAGATCGTGCGCGACGAAACCCTCGTAGTCGCCCACGGTCGGACCGGAGGAATAGAAAGCGCCCTTCCACTTGGAGTCGCCGTTGGGCACCACCAGGATCATCGGGTGCCCCGCTGCGGCAGCCTTGTCGACCGCAGCGGTGAAGTCGATGTGATGTTTTGCGTAACGCTCGGGCGAACCCCAGTAGCCGTGCAGAAAATAGACCACCGGATAGCGGGCGTCCGGGTTCTCGTCGTAGCCCGGCGGGGTAATGACATAGACCTCGCGGTACATGGTATTGGCTTCGAGGTTGCATTCGATCGCAGGACTATCGACCCTGTCGATGTTGAGCCGCGCCGTCTCTTGCGCGGCAGCTGGCATGGCCAACGACGCTGCGAGACCCAGCGAAAGTGCAAGTTTCTTCAGCATCGTCGTTCCCCCTTAGCCGGCGGCCCCGATCAGCTCGCGGCCGATCAGCATGCGCCGAATCTCGTTCGTGCCCGCCCCGATGTCGAGTAGCTTGGCATCGCGCATATAGCGTTCCACCGGCCAGTCGAGCGTGTAGCCCGCCCCGCCCAACGCCTGCACGCTCTCCGCTGCGACCCGGAAGGCGTTCTCCGACGAGAGCAGGATCGCGCCCGCCGCGTCGAAGCGCGTGGTCTGGCCCGCGTCGCAGCTCTTGGCGACCGCGTAGGTGTAGGCGCGCGCCGATTGCAGCGCGACGTACATGTCCGCCACCTTGGCCTGCATCAGCTGGAACGACCCGATCGGCTTGCCGAACTGGGTGCGCTCACGAAGATAGGGGATCACGGTGTCGAGGCACGCCTGCATGATGCCGAGCTGAAGCCCGGCAAGCACCACGCGCTCGTAATCGAGCCCGCTCATCAGCACGCCCACGCCGCCACCGACCGGGCCCATAACGCGGTCCTCGGGCACGAAGCAGTCGTCGAACACCAGTTCCGCGGTGGGCGAGCCGCGCATGCCGACCTTCTCGATCTTCTGGCCGATCGAGAAGCCTTCGTCGCCCTTCTCGATCAGGAACGCGGTGATCCCGCGCGATCCGGCCTCGCTATCGGTCTTGGCATAGACCACCAGCGTATCGGCGTAGGGCGCGTTGGTGATCCAGAACTTGGTGCCGTTCAGGCGGTAGCCGCCGTCAACCGCGTCGGCCTTCAGCTTCATGGAGACTACGTCGGACCCCGCGCTCGCCTCGCTCATCGCGAGCGACCCGACGTGTTCGCCGGAGATCAGCGGACCGAGGTATTTCGCTTTCTGCTCTTCGTTACCCCAGCGGCGGATCTGGTTGACGCACAGGTTGGAATGCGCGCCGTAGCTGAGCCCGAGCGAAGCGCTCGCCCGGCTGACTTCCTCGACCGCGATCACGTGCTCGAGATAGCCGAGGCCGAGACCGCCATCGGCTTCGTCCACGGTGATCCCGTGCAGGCCCAGTTCGCCCATCTGCCGCCAAAGCTCCTCGCGGGGGAACCAGTCTTCACGGTCGATCTTCTCGGCCAGCGAAGCGATCTGCTCGTCGGCGAAACGGCCAACGCTCTCGCGGATCATCTCCGCGCTTTCGCCAAGCTGGAAGTCGAATTCGGGGGTCGCACGCATGCTGGACATTGGGGGCATCCTTCTCTTTCGCTGCCGCGCATAGCAACCCCGCTCGCCATCGCAAACCGGCGGCCCGACCAATCGGCGCAGAGGTTTGAGAGACTTAACAAAAATCATGCTTCGCGAAGCTTTTGTAGCGTTCGTCGCTGGGGCCCCTATATGGCGAAGCTGGAAGGGGAAGATGGACTCTCTCGTATCGAATCAGGGCCCGGGCATGAATCGCCCGGACGCGTCTTCTACGGTGGACGATCCGCGTGCGCGTGAGCTTGCGCCGTTCGGGATCGATTCGCTCGAAGACGATCACGAGCTGCGCTCCATTGCCGATTTCGCCGCGCAGCTTTGCGGCACGCCCCGCGCCAGCGTCACCATCGTCGAACAGGATCGCCAGCGCTTTCTTGCCCGGCACGGGATGGAAGACCGCGAGACGCCGCGTTCGGTCAGCTTTTGCGCGCAAGCGATGCAGCAGGAAGGGCTGTTCATCGTCGAGGATGCGACCGAGGACCCGCGGTTCATCGATAATGCGCTCGTTACGGGTCCGCCCCATCTGCGTTTCTACGCGGGCGCCCCGATGATTACCGAGGACGGCACGCAACTCGGCGCGCTGTGCGTGATCGACACCGAGCCACGCCCGGGCGGCCTCACCCAGCTTCAGCAGGACGGTTTGCAGGTGCTCGCACGCTCTGCCCTGCGCCGCTTCGTGAACGAGCGCGCGGCAAAGCTGTCGCGGGAGCGCGAGAAGGATCGCGCCCGGATGCTCAACCTGGTGCTCGATTCTGTGCCGGGGATCGCCTGGTCGGCCGACGAGGACCTCACTTTCGACTTCTTCAATGCCCGCTGGGCGGAAGTGACGGGGGTCGCCCCTCCGAAGTCGCTCGAGGATTGGCGCGCACATATCCATCCGGACGAGTTCGACGCCACGATAGAGAAGTTCGCGTTCTCGGCGGAGCGCAAGCTGGTCTACAGCGACGAATGGCGGATGCGTCTTTCCGACGGGTCCTATCGCTGGGCGCTCAGCCGCGCGGTGCCGATCGAGCTGGCCGACGGCAGCTGGCGCTGGGTGGGCACGATCATCGACGTCGACGATGCGCATCGCCTGTCCGACAGCCGCGACCTGCTGGCGCGCGAATTGTCGCATCGGATCAAGAACATCTTCGCCGTAGTCGCGAGCCTGATCACCCTGTCCGCCCGGCGCGATCCGACCTTGCGCTATTTCGCGCAGGAGATGACGGACAAGATTTCCGCATTGGGCCGCGCGCACGAATTCGTCGCGCCGACCGGCATGGTGCAGGAAAATTCGTTGCACGGCCTGCTCGATCAGATTTTCGCGCCCTATTTCGATGGCGATACGCCGCGTATCGCGATCTCCGGCGTCGACCTGGCGATCCAGCCACGCTCCGCCACGCCGCTGGCGCTGGTGTTCCACGAGCTCGCGACCAATTCGACCAAGTACGGCGTGCTCTCCGGCGACGAAGGCACGGTCGATGTGGCGATCTCGCATGCCGGGGACGAAAGCCTGCGTATCGTCTGGCGGGAGCCGGGCGTCCCCCGCTACGAGCAGGAAACCGAAGGCTTCGGCTCCCGCCTGCTGCGGATGAGCGTGGAGGGGCAGCTGCAAGGCACGATCGAGCGCGAGTGGGACGATGACGGCATGTCAGTGACCCTCGACCTTTCCCTTCCCGTGCTCGCCGGGTAACGTCCCGCCGCATGGCTTCATCGCTCGCGTTCGAAGGCGTCACCAAACGCTATGACACTACCGAAGCGCTCGCCGGGATCGACCTGACCGTCGAACCGGGCAGCTTCATCGCTCTCGTCGGTGCGTCGGGCTCGGGCAAATCCACCCTGCTCAAGACGATCAACCGGTTGGTCGACCCGACCGCGGGCCGCGTTTTGCTCGATGGCGAGGATGTCACCACCCGCGACCCGACCGAGATGCGCCGCCGAATGGGCTACGTCTTCCAGGGGATCGGACTGTTCCCCCATCTGACCGTGGGTGAGAATATTGCCATGGGGCCACGACTGGTGGGCGAAAAGCTGACCGGCGAGCGGATCGCCGAACTGCTCGAACTGGTCGACCTTCAGCCAGACATGGCCAGCCGCCTGCCGGCAGAGCTGTCTGGCGGGCAGCAGCAGCGGGTCGGCGTGGCGCGCGCGCTGGCGGGCGATCCGAAGCTGCTTTTGATGGACGAGCCTTTCGGCGCGCTCGACCCGGTGACGCGCGACGCGCTGGGCACGCGGGTGCGCGATCTGCACGCCCGGCTCGATCTGACCACGATCATGGTGACGCACGACATGGCCGAGGCGCTGATCCTCGCCGAACGCGTGCTGGTGATGGATCGGGGCCGGATCGTCGCCGACGAAACTCCGCAGGCGCTTGCCAGCGGCAAGGGCGGTGACATCGCGCAGGCGCTGGTCGAAATTCCACGCCATCAGGCGCAGCGGATGAAGGAACTCGAAGCGTGAGCGCGGTGTGGACCGCGCTGCTCGGGCTGGGCGATGTGCTGGCGCAGCACGTCATCCTGTCCGCCTGCGCGATCGGGCTCGGCACCGCCGTCGCCCTGCCGCTGGCGGTGTGGGCGAGCCGCAGCCAGGCGGTATCGCGCGGCGCGCTGGGCTTCGCCAGCCTCGTGCAGACGATCCCTGCGCTGGCCCTGCTGGCGCTGTTCTTCCCGATCCTGCTGTCCTTGCGCGCAGTATTCGGCCCCGACCTGCCGACGCTCGGCTTCCTGCCCGCGCTGCTCGCGCTGGCGCTCTATGCGCTGCTGCCGATCCTGCGCAACGCGGTGACAGCGCAGACCAACCTCGATCCCGGCGTGCTCCAGGCGGCGGACGCCGTAGGCATGAGTTTCTGGCAGCGACTGCGGATCGTCGAGGCGCCGCTCGCCGCGCCCTACATCATGGCGGGCATTCGCACCGCAGCGGTGTGGACCATCGGCGCAGCGACGCTTTCCACGACCATCGGCCAGCCGAGCCTCGGTGATCCGATCTTCGCCGGATTGCAGACGCAGAACTGGACGCTGGTGCTGGCCGGATGCATCGCCAGCGCCGGGCTGGCCATCGTCGCCGACGCGCTGCTCGGACTGATCGAATCGGGCTTCCGCCATCGCGACCGGCGGCGCTGGCTGGGGGGTGCGATCGCGGTGGCGGTGGGCGTCGCGGCGGCGTTCGCAAGCCAGGTCGACTGGAGCCGCGACGACGGGCGCGAGACGATCGTGATCGGCACCAAGCAGTTTTCCGAGCAACTGATCCTCGGGCGGCTCGTGGGCGACCGGTTGCGCGAAGCCGGATACAACGTCGAATACCGCGAAGGGCTTGGCTCGGCGGTGGTCGCGCAGGCCGTCGCCAACGGGTCGATAGACCTCTATTTCGACTATACCGGCACGATCTGGGCCAATCAGATGAAGCGGACCGACAATCCCGGACGCAACGCGATGTACAACGCGATCGTCAAGTGGGAGCGAGAGAAACAGGGCACCCGCGTGCTCGGCAAGCTTGGCTTCGAAAACGCCTATGCCTTCGCCATGCGCGAGGATCGGGCGAAGGAACTCGGTATCACCACCATCGCCGATCTGGCGCGTGCCGCCCCTCGTCTGGTGGCGGGCGGCGATCCCGAGTGGTTCGAACGGCCAGAATGGTTTGCGGTGCGCGATGTTTACGGGCTTAAGTTTGCGCGCCAGCGCAATTTCTCGCCGACCTTCATGTACGACGCGCTGCGTTCGGATGAAGCGGACGTGATTACCGCTTATACCTCCGACGGAAGAATCTCGGCGGACAGGCTGCGCGTGCTCGAAGACCCTCGCGAAGCCTTGCCGAGCTACGACACGCTGATCATCCTCTCGCCCGAGCGGGCCAACGACGAGAAGCTGATCGCGGCGCTGCGCCCGTTGCTAGGGTCGATCAATGTCGAGAATATGCGCGAGGCGAACTTCTCGGTCGACCGGACCGATGGCGAGAAGAAGACGCCGGCAGAGGCGGCCAGGGCGCTCGCCAAGGCCAGTGGGCAGGAGTGATTATTCTGCGGAAAGCAGCGGCGCTCGCGCTTGGCAGTCGCCTGACGCCTAACGCCGGGTCCAGATCTGCGTCTGGCAGAACGGGCCGACGCAGCCCTTCACCTCAAGCTTGGTCGGGCTCTTGCGACGAATGACCGAGCGGTAGGTCTTGCCGGACTCCGGATCATAGATCTCGCCGCGCCACAGGTCGTTCTCTTCGGTGAATTTGGTCAGGATGGCCATGCCCATCAGCTTGCGGCTGCGCAGCGACTTGTTGGGGTTGTTGATGTCGCGCTGGTCGGGTCCGTCGGGCGGAGTGACGAGGAACTTCGAGATCTTGCCGCACACGCTCGCGCCGCAATCGGCGATGGTCACGACCGCCTTGCCATCCTCGACGACCCATTGCCCGCCGATCGGGTCGGCTGCCCATACGGGTGTGGCGGCCATGACGAGTGCGGCGGCGGCGGCGGAGAGCGAGGCGGGGATGACAGATTTCATGGGATGCAATCCTAAGCCATTATCCGGAAGTCTTCAAACCCGCACCGTCGGGCCAGTCTGACCGGGCGAAGGCGATCACCTTGAACAACTCGCCCATCTGATCTGGCGCGGTCAGCCGTGCGCGGGCCACCTCGATCTCCTCTGCCCTGCCCGGTGACACCTTTGCCAACGCGGCGGCGCGCGCATCGATGCCCAGCGCGGTGAGCCATTCGCCCTGGGTAGCGCTTCCCAGCATCCGCACCCCCTCGCGCTGCGCCACCTCGGCCAGCGCGGCGAAATCGACATGAGCGGTCAGATCCGCCGTGCCCGGCTCGGCCAGCGGATCGACCTTTTGGTGCTGCGCGATCGCCTGAAAGGTCGAGCCTGTGCGCGAAGCGAGGTGCCCGTAATCGATCGCGAGGGCCACACCGCCCTGCCCCGCCAGCCGCCGCGCGATCTCGTCCATCACCGCCGCTGCGGCGGGACAGGTTTCGATAATCGTACCCGCCGCGCTGTCGGTCCATCGGGCGGGAACGGCGCTATCCATTGGTTGATCGCTCACGACGAAAACGAAGGCGTCATCCTCGCCCAAACCCACCATCCTCTCGCGCCAGCCCGCCTCGGTCCGCACCAGCTGGCGCACGGGCAGCGCGTCGAAGAACTCGTTGGCAATCAGCAAAAGCGGGCCATCCTCGGGCACGCTCGACAGGTCATCGTGGAACAGCGCGCCTGGAACGGCCTCTGCCTGCAAGGCGCGCAACGCGGGCGATCCTTCGACGAAATGCACCTGCGGCGCGCAACCGAAACGCGCCATACTACGCAGCGCGTCTTTGGCCAGAGTGCCGCGCCCCGGCCCGAGCTCGCAATAGATCGCATCCTCGGGAGAGCCCGCGCGCGTCCAGATATCCGCCAGCCATAGCCCCACGAGCTCGCCGAACATCTGGCTGATCTCGGGCGCGGTTATGAAGTCGCCGCCGCCAACTTCCCTGGGGCCACCCAGCGGATCGCGTGCGGCGTAATAATGCGCGTTGCTTTCGCCCATGAAGCGCGCGACCGGCAACGGCCCGTGGACCGCGATGAGCCGCCGGAACCGCTGGGTGAGGCTTCCTCGATCGGCTGTGTCGTTCAGGATGCGCTCTCGGGATTGTCCTGCGGCACCGGCTTCGCAGTGCCGGTCTTACCGCTGATCGCATAGGCGACGATGCCGAGACCGATCAGGATCATCGGTATGCTCAGCCATTGTCCCATCGACAGGCCCGACCGGGCGGCGAACTCGGTCAGCTGCGCATCCGGCTGGCGGAAGAATTCGTTGATGAACCGCGCGACCGCGATGCCCGCGGTGAACACGCCGACCAGCAGGCCCGGCTTCCATCGTGCGCGCGTCAACCAGAACAGCGAGAGCATGATCCCCGCCATCGCCAGCCCTTCAAGCCCGGCCTGGTAGAGCTGGCTCGGGTGGCGCGCGATGTCGCCGCCTCCCGGAAATACCATCGCCCACGGCACATCGGTGGGGCGGCCCCACAGCTCGCCGTTCACGAAGTTGGCCAGCCGTCCGAAGAACATGCCGAAGGGCACATTGACCGCGATGTAATCGGCGACGCGCAACCAGTTGAGATTGCCACGATAGCTGACCCACAGCAGCGCCAGCACAACGCCGATCACCCCGCCGTGAAAGCTCATCCCCCCATCCCATAGCCGCGGCAGGCCCCAGGGCATCCATCCCGGATGGCTGAAATCGACGAAGAGATCGGGTTTGTAGAAGATCGCGTAACCGAGCCGCCCGCCGAAGATCACGCCGAGCGTGCAATAAAATAGCAGATCCTCGACATGCTTCTGCGCCATCGGCGCGCCGGGCGCCTTGATCATCCGCGAAAGATGAAAATACGCTACGACAATGCCGAAAATATACGCCAGCGAGTACCAGCGCAGAGTGAAACTTCCGAGCTCGATACCCGGCGTCAGCCCCAGATTCGACCAGTAAATTGGCTGATTTGCGGCTTCGGCGACTAGTGACAGCATCCCATCGACCCCTTAGAGATACGCCCGAATGGCCTCGTCTTGCGTCAATGCGGCGTGCATTGGCACAGGCAGGCGCCGGACAAAAGGGACAATGCGACCCCGCGCAACAAGCGACGGGGTGCAATACGAGAGGAATAGAATGCCGACCGAGCTCGACAATACGCTGGATGCCATCATGGACAAGCTGGTCGCACCCGGCGGCCCGGCAGAAACCGTGCCGTTTGTACGCCACGGCGTGACCATGCCGGCGTTCAAGAACGCCCCGCCCAGCCTGGCGCACTATTTCGCGCATTATTGCAACGAGCATCGGGACAGCGAATTTCTCGTGGACGCGGGCTGTCGCCTGACTTTCGGCGAAGCTTACGACGCCGCACGCCATGTGGCGGCAGGGCTGCTGTCGCGGCACAAGCTGGTGAAGGGCGACCGCGTGGGTATCGCCGCGCGCAACTCGGCCAACTGGATCGTCGCCTACATGGGCATCACCATGGCAGGCGGATGCGCCGCTCTGGTCAACGGATTTTCAACCGGCGAGGAAATGGCCGACGCGATTCGGATGGTGAGCTGCCGCCTCGTGCTGGCAGACCGCAAGCGGGCCGAGCGTCTCGAAGGCACTGCTCACGGTGCGACGATCCTGCCGCTGGGGCACGATTGCAACCCCGCCGAGGGTCTCGAAGCGGTGTGGGGCGATCCCGCCGCGACCGCGCTGCCCACGCTCTCGCCGGACGATTATGCGACGCTGCTCTACACTTCGGGTTCCACCGGGCGCTCCAAGGGCGCGTATTCGGATCACCGCGGCGTGGTCCATGGGACGATGAGCTACGTCATCCAATCGCTGATGGCGCTCACCTATATGCAGGGCAAGGGCGAGGCACCGAGCCTGCAGCCCACCGCGCTCGTTTCGGTACCCCTGTTCCACGTGACCGGCGAAGTCCCGGTCTTCCTCCAGAGCTTCGCGCTCGGGCGCAAGCTGGTGCTGATGAAGAAGTGGGATGCGGGCGAGGCGCTGCGGCTGATCGAAGCCGAGAAGGTGACCTATTTCACCGGCGTGCCCTTGATGAGCTACGAGATGGCGACGCACCCCGACCGTGAGAAATACGATACCTCCACCTGCACCTCTTTTGCCGCAGGGGGCGCCCCGCGCCCGATCGATCACGTGGAAAAGATTCACAAGGCCTTCCCCGGCGGCTTCCCGCTGCTCGGCTATGGCCTGACCGAAACCAACGCCATCGGCTGCGGCAACTTCAACGAAAACTACCTCGCCAAGCCGACCAGCACGGGCAAGGCCAGCCGCCCGCTGGTCGACATGGCAATCCTCGACGAAGCGGGCAACAAGCTGCCCGATGGCGAGGTGGGCGAAATCTGCATCCGCACCGTCGCCAACTTCCTCGGCTATTGGGACAACCGCGAGGCGACCAAGCAAGCCTTCACCGACGACATGTATTTCCGCACCGGCGACCTCGGGCGGCTCGATGAAGACGGCTACCTGTTCATCGTCGACCGAAAGAAGGACATCATCATTCGGGGCGGCGAAAACATCAGCTGCCTCGAAGTCGAAGAAGCGATCTATGCGCACGACGCCATCGCCGAATGCTCGGTCTTCGGCCTGCCCGACGATCGCTACGGCGAAATCGTCGGCGCTGTGTACCAGACCAAGGACGGTGCCAACCTGAGCGAGGCTGAACTGGCCGCGTTCCTCGAAACCAAGCTGCCGCCGTTCAAGCGCCCGGCCCACATCTGGCAGGAAGCCGATTCGCTGCCGCGCCTCGGCACGCAGAAGATCGACCGGAGGACGCTGCGCACCAAGTACGCGGCGCTCCACACCGGCACTTGAGCGCACCGCCCCTCTCCAACCAGCGCGCCATCATCCACCGGCGCAGGCTCGCCCAGGCAATCGCGGAATTGCCGGGCGAGGGAGGGGAATCGCGCGATGGAGTGCTTGCGCTGCTGCGCGACGCGCTGAAGGATGGGCGCGCCGAACTGTCGCGACGCCTGGTCGAGCATCCGGCAGCAGGCCACGCTCAATGCGGCGGACAGAGCTTCCTGCTCGATCAGATTATTCGCCTGATCTACGACTACGCCGCGCGCCAGCTTGCCCCCGTTCCCGACAATAAGAGAGCGTGCGCGATCTCGGTGGTCGCGGCCGGCGGATACGGGCGCGAGGAAATGGCCCCGCACTCGGATGTCGACCTGACATTCATTGTCGAGCGGGCGGACGACAAGCGGACCGTCAGCCTGATCGAGGCGGTCCTGTACCTGCTCTGGGACCTGGGCCTGACGGTCGGCCATTCGGTGCGGACGGTGGACGAGATCGTCAGCATGTCGAAGGCAGACGGCACGATCCTCACCTCGCTGCTCGAATGTCGATACCTGTGGGGTGACGAGGCGCTCTACGAAGCGAGCAAGCAGCGCTTCTATGCCGAGGTCGTCGACGGGACCGAACGGCAGTTCGTGGTCGAGAAACTGCGCGAACGCGATGCCCGGCACAAGCGGATGGGCGATACGCGCTACGTCGTCGAACCCAATGTGAAGGAGGGCAAGGGCGGCCTGCGCGACCTTCAGGCGCTGTACTGGATCGGCAAGTATATCCACCGCGTGCGCGATGCGGCCGAGCTCGTGGACGCAGGGCTGTTCACCAAGGCCGAATATCGCAGCTTTCGCCGGGCCGAAGGCTTCCTGCTCGCCGTACGGTGCCACCTGCACGACATCACCGGCCGGGCCGAGGACCGCCTCACGTTCGATCTGCAAAAGGAAGTCGCGCGGCGGATGCGCTTTGCCGACCGGCGCGGGAAAAGTTCGGTCGAGCGGTTCATGCAGTACTATTTCCTGCAGGCGAAGCGCGTCGGCTCGCTCACCGGCGTGTTTCTCGGCCAGCTGGAAGACCAGTTCGCAAAGAAGCGCGCGCGGCGCGGGTTTTTCGCAGGCTTCAATGCGCGCCCGCGGACGCTGCGTGGCTACACCGTCTTTGCCGGCAAGCTCGCCGCGCCGGGCGACGACTGGTTCCGCAAGGACCCGGTGCGGCTGATCGAGATCTTCCAGATCGCGGAGAGCGAGCAGCTCGAGATCGATCCGCGCACGATGCGGCAGGCGGACCGCGACAGCGGGTCGATCAACGACGAGGTGCGCAACGACCCGCGCGCCAATGCGCTGTTCCTCGATCTTCTATGCGGTCGCAACGATCCCGAAATGGTCCTGCGGTGGATGAACGAGGCAGGCGTGTTCGGCCGCTTCGTGCCCGATTTCGGGCGGGTCAATGCGCAGATGCAGTTCAACATGTACCACCACTATACGGTGGACGAGCATACCATCCGCGCGATCGGCTTCCTCAACGCGATCGAGAAGGGTGAGCAGGCGGAAGATCACCCGCGCGCGACGAAGGAAATCCAACGGCTGAAGAGCCGCCGCACGCTGTTCGTCGCTACCCTGCTGCACGATATCGCCAAGGGCCGTGGGGGCGATCATTCGGTGCTAGGCGCCGAAGTGGCCGAGAGGCTGTGCCCGCGCTTCGGCCTCGACGAAGAGGAAACCGAGCTTGCCGCGTGGATGGTGCGCCAGCACCTGCTGATGAGCCACACCGCCTTCAAGCGCGACCTTGCCGACCCCAAGACGGTCGAGGATTTCGTCGCCGAAGTGCAGACTCTCGAACGGTTGCGCCAGCTCGCCATCCTCACCTCGGTCGATATTCGCGCGGTCGGGCCGGGCACGTGGAACAGCTGGAAGGGCCAGCTGCTGGGCGAGCTGTACGACCTGACTCACGAGCGGCTTCGACTGGGCCACGCCACCAGCGGGCGCAAGGAACGCGTGGCCGCGCGAAAGGCGGCAGTGCGCGAGGAACTGGGCGACAAGGCCGAGCTGATGGACGAGCTGGGCGAACTGCTGACGGCACCCTACTGGATTGCCGAACCGCCCGACATCGCCGCGCGCAACATCGTGCAATATTCGGTCGCGCGCGAACTCGGCGAGGCGCTCTCGGTCCATTGCGAGGCGGACGAGGAACGCGGCGCGACGCTCGTCACCGTCATTGCCGCCGACCATCCGGGCATCTTCATGCGGATCGCGGGCGCGATCCATCTCGTTGGCGGCAACATCATCGACGCGCGGATTCATACGACACGCACCGGCTTCGCGATCGACAACTTCCTGGTGCAGGACCCGCTCGGCCGCCCCTTCGGCGAAGACAACCAGCTCGAACGGATCGAGCGCAGCATTGCCGAGGCTCTCGCCAGCGGGAGAGAACTGGTGCCCAAGCTCGCCAAACGTCCGCTGCCGCGCAGGGGGGCAGGCGCGTTCGACGTGCGGCCCTTCGTCGCGTTCGACAACGACGCCTCGCACCGCTTCACCGTGATCGAAGTCGGCGCTCGGGATCGCCCCGCGCTGCTCAACCGGCTGGCGCGCGCGCTGTTCGAACAGCACGCGATGATCCGCTCGGCGCACGTAACCCACTACGGCGAGCGCGCTGCCGATACGTTCTACGTCACCGACCTGACCGGCGACAAGATCACCGACGAGAACCGCCTCGCAAACATTCGCGCCGCACTGATCGAAGCGGCCAGCGACGAGATGCAGGCCGAACTGGAGCCTGCCTAAGGTCCGGTGCGATGCTCCGCTTGCACGAAATGCAAGTTGATGAAGCACATGCAGCGCAGTGCGTTTGAAAAAGCGCGCCCAGAGGCGTCGCGGATCACGATGTGAAAGAGCGGGCCAGCGACGCTAGCACCGGGCGCGGGGGTAGGAAAACGCCTGGCGTGTCTTAGGGTGCGAAGGAGGATCGCGGGTTCACGGCCTTATCGAATCCATTGAATCGCTCACGGAAAGTTCTATACCTATAGGTATGGAAAAGCTTGCCACGAGAGGTCGCCCCCGCGAATTCGATACCGACGTCGCGCTCGCCGAAGCGCTGCGCCTGTTCTGGCAGAAGGGGTACGAAGGCACCTCGCTGACCGATCTGACCGACGCAATGGGTATCACCCGCCCGAGCCTCTATGCCGCTTTCGGAAATAAGGAGACGCTCTTTCGCCGGGCGCTCGATCTCTACGAGAAGGACAAGCTAGCCTATATCGGCGAAGCCGTTGAGGCACCGACCGCGCGCGCCGTAGCCGAAACGCTGTTGCTCGGATCGGTCGATGTCGCGACCGGCGGGGAGTGCCGCGGCTGCATGGGCGTGATCTCGATGGTCGGCTGTCAGAGCGTCGAGCCGTCGATCCGCGACGACGTCAATGCGCGCGCCGAGTCTGCCAAACAGCTCATCGTCGACCGGATGCAGCGCGCGATCGATGCGGGGGAATTCGCCGTGCCGACCAGCGCGACCGCAATCACGCGCTATCTGCTCGCTCTGATGCAGGGGATTTCGGTTCAGGCACAATCGGGTGCCAGCCGGTCAGAGCTTTTGGAAGTCGCTGAATCTGCGCTACTTTCCTGGCCATCTCGCTGAGGACTCTTCGCACTCGCAGAAAAAATTACCGAGCGGTACACAATTTCCGCTTGACCTGAACCTGAGATTACATACTTATCGGTACAGATAGCTGCGCGGCAAGCCATTGCTGCGTGGTGGCTGGGCCCTGCGTGTGTCCGGCTCATCCGAATTATGCGCGTTTTGCTTCGAAAGCCGGTGCTTTTGGAGGCGGGCACGCTTGTCTCGATTAAGGTCAGGGTATCCCATGTTCGACACACCATTCGATCGCAACGCAGCCGAAGCCGCAGAAGAGCGCCGCGATCAGCAGGCTTCAGAACTTCTCGACGATGGCAGTGCCGAGGAAACCACAGTATCCGAGAAGGGCACCGCCCTACAGCGGCCCAGGCGCCTCTGGCTCGCGCTGGCGGCGCTCTTCGCGCTCGTCGGCGCGTGGTGGCTGCTGGGCAGCGAGCCCGCTGCGACCGCCGCACCAGCGCCGCCCGTGGTGACGGTTGCCCCGCCGCTGCAGAAGGAAATCACCGAGTGGGATGAATTCGTCGGTCGCTTTCAGGCCAGCAACAGCGTCGAAGTGCGCCCGCAGGTTTCCGGTGCGATCACACGCATCCACTTCACCGATGGCCAGTTCGTCCGCAAGGGCGCCCCGCTCTTCACCATCGACTCGCGGACCTACCGCGCTGCGCTGGCCGAGGCTCAGGCAGAAGTGGCCCGCGCCGAGAGTGCGCTCGCCCTGTCGCGCGACAATCTGGCGCGCGCGCAGCGCCTCATTACCGAGGACGCGATCGCCGGAACCGAGATCGACCGCCTGCAAGCCGAGGTCCGCAACAATGCCGCAATACTGGCGGCAGCGCGGGCACGAGTTTCAGCGCGCGCCCTAGACGTAGGATTCACTACCGTGCGCGCGCCGATATCGGGCCGGATTTCCGATCGCCGGATCGATGCGGGCAATCTGGTCTCGGGCGGCGGAGGGAGCGCGGCCACGCTGCTGACCACGATCAACGCGGTCGACCCGGTCTATTTCGAATTCTCAGGCTCCGAAGCGCTGTTTCTGAAGGCGCGCCGCGAAGGGCTCGACAAGGGCACCCCGGTCGAAATCAGCCTGCAGGACGAGAGCGACTATCGCTGGCACGGCACGCTCGACTTCACCGATAACGGTCTCGACAGCGACTCTGGTACCATCCGCGCGCGGGCCGTGGTCCGCAATGGCGAAGGCTTCCTTGCGCCGGGCCTGTTCGGGCGGATGCGGCTGGCGACCGGTGGCACGCGACAGGCTCTGCTGGTCCCCGATACTGCCGTCACCACCGACCAGACGCGCAAGCTGCTGCTGGTTGTCGGCAAGGACGGAACGGTCGCAACCCGCGCGGTGGAGCTCGGCCCGCTGGTCGGCAATCTTCGCGTGATCGAGAAGGGGCTCAAGCCCACCGACCGGGTGATCATCAAGGGCACCCAGATGGCAATGCCGGGGCAGAAGGTCAGCGCCCAGAGAGGCCGGATCGCGGCCTCCGCACCGGGCACCGACAAGACGCCCGAGGCGCCCGCGTCGACCCCCGCAGCCTCGGCCAGCCTCGCCAGCTAAGCCCCCTTCGCGCCCCATCACGCCAAAGCGCCACGCCCCAGTTTACGCCCGGAGTGCGTCCATGAAAATTTCCCGCTTCTTCATCGATCGCCCGATCTTTGCCGCCGTCCTCGCCGTTCTGGTGACGCTGGTGGGTGCGATCTCCTACTTCTTCCTGCCGATCAGCCAGTATCCCGACATCGTCCCGCCGACGGTGACCGTCACCGCCGTATATCCCGGGGCCTCCGCCGAAACGGTGGCCGACACGGTCGCCAACCCGATCGAGCAGGAGATCAACGGCGTCGACGGCATGCTCTACCAGTCGAGCGAATCCACCGGCGACGGGCGGATGACCATCACCGTGACCTTCGCGCCCGGCACCGATCTCGACGAAGCGCAGGTGCTGGTGCAGAACCGCGTCGCAATTGCCGAGGCGCGCCTTCCCGAACAGGTCCAGCGGCTCGGGATCGTCACCCGCAAGACCACGCCCGACTTCCTGATGGTGGTCAACCTGATCTCGCCCGACGGTTCGCTCGATCGCGAATATATCTCGAATTACGCGCAGACCCGGATCAAGGACCGTATCGCGCGGCTCGAAGGGGTCGGCGACGTCCAGATGTTCGGCCAGCGCGAACTGGCGATGCGCGTGTGGATCGATCCCGGCCGCGCCGCCGCGCTGGGGTTGACGGGCAGCGATATCGTCCGCGCGCTGAGGGCGCAGAACGTGCAGGTCGCCGCGGGTACGCTCGGCCAGCAGCCGAGTCCGGACTCGGCCTTCCAGCTCAATGTCGAGACGCAAGGCCGCTTCACCAGCCCGGACCAGTTCGGCGAGGTGGTGATCCGCACCGACGACCAGGGGCGGCAGGTCCGGGTCAACGACGTCGCCCGGGTAGAGATCGGCGCGGCGGACTACGCCACCTCCGCCTATCTCAACGACAGTGATTCGGTGATCCTGCCGGTCTTCCAGAAGCCCGGTTCCAACGCGCTCGCCGCGGCGGAAGGCGTGAAGGCGACGATGGATGAGCTGTCGGCGGAATTCCCGCAGGGCCTCGAATACCGGATCGTCTACAACCCGACCGAATTCATCGCCGAGAGCATCGACGCGGTGCTCCACACCCTGCTCGAAGCGGTGGTGCTGGTGGTGCTGGTGATCATCGTCTTCCTGCAAAAGGCGCGCGCCTCGATCATCCCCGTGCTCGCTATCCCGATCTCGCTGGTCGGCACCTTCGCCGTGCTGGCGATGCTGGGCTATTCGCTCAACAACCTCTCGCTGTTCGGACTGGTGCTCGCAATCGGGATCGTGGTCGACGACGCGATCGTGGTGGTCGAGAATGTCGAGCGCAATCTGGAGGCGGGCTACAGCCCGCTCGAAGCCGCACGTCGATCGATGGACGAGGTCGGCAGCGCTTTGATCGCGATCGTGCTGGTGCTGTGCGCGGTGTTCGTGCCGACCCTTTTCATGGGCGGCCTCTCGGGCGAGTTCTACAAGCAGTTCGCGGTCACGATTTCCGCCGCGACGATCATCTCGCTGTTCGTCTCGCTCACACTGTCGCCGGCGCTCTCCGCGCTGCTGCTCAGGCCGCACGAGCACCTGCCTGAAGACGCGCCGCGCTGGCGAAGGGCGATCGAGCGCGCAGGCGACAAGTTCAACGCCGGGTTCGAGCGTTTCAGCGACTGGTATGCAGGCCTGACAAGCCGGCTGGTCGCCATGCCGCGCCGCATGATGCTCGCCTATGGCGCGCTGATCGGCCTCACCGGGTTCGCGCTGGCGATGACCCCCACCGGCTTCGTGCCGCAGCAGGATCAGGGATATTTCGTCTCGGTCATCCAGCTTCCTCCGGGATCGTCGACGACCCGCACAGATGCGGTGATGAAGAAGGTTGCCGAGCGTGTGCTGCCGATCGAGGGCATCAAGGGCACGGTCATGCTGTCGGGCTTCGACGGGACCACGCAGACCCAGTCCGCCAGCTCTGCCGCCGCCTACTGGGTGTTAGACGATTTTCATCACCGTGAGGGCAACGGGCAGTCGATCGACGAGCTGATCGCCAAGGCGCAGGCCGCCACCGCCGATATCAACGAAGCGCGCCTGATGATCGTCAAGCCGCCCGTCATCCAGGGGATCGGCTCCGCCGGCGGCTTCCGCATGATGCTGAAGGACGATTCCGGACAGGGCTACCGCCAGATGCAGGATGTCGCGAACGCCGTGATCGCCAAGGCCAACCAGCAGGAAGGGCTCGCCGGAGTCTACACCTTCTTCGATACCGGCACGCCGCGCGTGAAGACCGACATTGATCGCGACAAGGCACAGATGCTGGGCGTCGCGCCGAGCGACATCTTCGAAACGCTGTCGGTCTATCTGGGCAGCGCCTTCATCAACGACTTCAACCTGCTGGGGCGGACCTATCGCGTCACCGCGCAGGCGGATGCGAGCTATCGCGACGACGTCAGCGATATCGGCAATCTGTATGCCCGGTCCGGCAACGGGGCGATGGTGCCGCTGGGATCGGTTGCAACCGTGACCGACACCACCGGCCCGTACCGCGTCAGCCGTTATAACCTCGCGCCCGCAGTGGCGATCGACGGCGACACCGCGCCGACGAGTTCGACCGGCCAGTCGCTGGTGACGATGGAGAAGGTCGCGGCGGAAACCGTGCCGCAGGGCTATTCCACCGAGTGGACCGGCATCGCCTTCCAGCAGGCCAGCACCGGCAACACCGCGATCTATGTCTTCGGGCTGGCCGTGCTGCTCGTCTTCCTGGTGCTGGCGGCGCAGTACGAGAGCCTGATCATGCCGTTGGCGATCATCCTGATCGTGCCGATGTGCCTGCTGGCAGCGATGATCGGGGTGAACGTGATGGGGATGGACAACAACGTCCTCACCCAGATCGGCCTCGTCGTGCTGATCGCCCTCTCCGCGAAGAACGCGATCCTGATCGTCGAATTCGCCCGACAGGGCGAGGCGCTGCATGGCCGTTCGCCGGTCGATGCCGCAATCGAAGCCGCGCGCACCCGCCTCCGCCCGATCCTGATGACCAGCTTCGCCTTCATCCTCGGCTCGGTCCCGCTCGTCATCGCCACGGGCGCTGGTGCGGAGCTGCGGCAGGCGCTGGGAACAGCGGTGTGCTTCGGCATGCTCGGCGTGACCGGCTTCGGGCTCGTCTTCACCCCCACCTTCTACGTCGTTTGCCGCGCGCTGGGCGACCGGATCGCATCGCTGCGGGGCTCGCCCCGCGCCGGTGACGCGCGCCCGACCCTGCTGCCGGCCGAATAGGAGCATCGCTCATGACCCTTCGCACTATCCTCTTCCCCGCCGTTTCCGCGCTGGTGCTTTCGGCCTGCGCGGCGGGGCCGGACCATGTCGCCTCGACCCCCATCCGCGATGTGGAATCCGGCCCCTTCCTCTCCGCCGAGGCCGACGTCGTCAGCCCCGCCCCCCTGCCCGCGGACTGGTGGCGCCTGTACGACGATCCCATCCTCGATGGGCTGGTCACAGATGCGCTCGCCGCCAACACCGACATCCGACAGTCGGTCGCGCGGATCGATCGGGCGCGTGCTGCGCTGCGTGGCGCGCGATCGGATCGGCTGCCGCAGGTGGGGCTCAATGCCTCGGGCGGCTACGGGCGGACGCCCGAAGCGCAGACCCTGCCCGGACAGGACCGCGACGGCGGCCAGTTCTCCGTCGGCGCGGATGTGGCCTACGAGGTGGATCTGTTCGGGCGGGTGAGCAGCGGCATCGCTGCGGCGCGCGGCGATGTCGCCGCCGCCCGCGCCGACGCCGAAGCGGTCAGGGTGATGGTCGTCGCCGACACCACGCGCGCCTATGCCGACGCCGCCAGCGCCGCCGCGCGGCTGCGCGTCGCGCGGTCTATCGTCGAGATCCTGCAAGACAGTCTGCGACTGACCAAGCTCCGCCATGACGCGGGCTATACCGATGGGCTGGCGGTGGCCCGGATAGAGAGCCTGCTGGAGCAGCGCGCGGCGACCATTCCCGCGATCGAGGCGCAGCGCCGCGCCGCGCTGTTCGCACTCGCCACGCTGACGGGCCGAGCGCCTGCCGCCCTGCCCGCCAATATCGGCGAACGCGATGTCCCGCTCGAGATCGAGGCTCCGCTGCCGGTCGGCGACGGGAGCGAACTGCTGTCGCGCCGCCCCGACGTTCGCGCCGCCGAACAGCGCGCCTTGGCCGACGGAGCGCGGATCGGGATCGCACGCGCAGACCTCTACCCGCGCATCACGCTCGGCGGATCGATCGGCTCGAACGCGTCGAACGTGGGCGATCTGTTCACCGGCGGACCGCTGGGCTTCCTGCTCGGCCCGCTGATCGACTGGGCCTTCCCCAATCGCGAACCGGTCTATGCCCGGATCGACGCGGCGGAGGCGGATGCCGCAGAATCGCTCGCCGCGTTCGACGGCACGGTTCTTGTCGCGCTTCAGGAGGCGGAGAGCGCGCTGTCGAACTACGCCCGTTCAATCGAGCGGCGGCGCATTCTGGTCGCTGCGGTCGCGTCTGCCGAGCGCGCGGCGCGGATCGTGCGGGCGCAGAACCGCGAGGGGCTGATCAACTCGCTCGACACGCTCGATGCCGAACGCACGCTGGCCGAAGCCCGCGCGACATTGGCCGATCAGGATGCCAAGGTCTCGCGGCAGCAGATCGAGGTGTTCCGCGCGCTGGGAGGTGGCTGGTCGGTCGATGCGGAGGTGGCCAATGAAGAAGGATAAGCGTTCGCTGTGGAGCGCGCACCGTGACGCCTTCGCCTCGGGCCTGCTCGGTTTCCTCATCGTATCGGCCGTGCTGATCTGGCCGATGATAAGCGGTCCCGTTTGACCGATCGCGACCATGCGACGGACGGTCGGCGTGTGTCATCGCTTCGATCCATGTCCTGGACAGGACTGTTAGCTCTAGGGGCGTACGCGGCAGGTTGGCTTATCTACGGTTCAAGTCCCAAGGGGGACTGACCGATAACGGCCCCCAAGCCGCCCCTACCCCATCACCCCCGCGCGCCGAACAGAGCCGATCCCACGCGGATATGCGTCGCACCCAGCATGATCGCAGTCTCGTAATCGCCGCTCATTCCCATGCTCAGGCCCCAGACGCCGGGCTCGGGCTCGTGCCGCCGGGCGAGTTCGCCCAGCAGCGCGAAGAACGGTGCGGGTTCCTTGTCGGCGGGGGGGATGCACATCAGGCCGCGCAGGGGGATCTCCGCCTCGCGCGCCTGTTCGACCAGCGCGGGCAGGTCGGGAATCGCGCAGCCGCCCTTCTGGTCTTCCTCGCCGACATCGACCTGGATGAAGCACGGCACGCGCTTGCCCAACTTGTCGTATGCTTTGGCGAGCGCCTTGAGCAGGCTCGGCCGGTCGAGCGAGTGGATCACGTCGAACAGTGCGGCGGCATCCTCCGCCTTGTTCGATTGCAATTGGCCGATCAGGTGCAGTTCGACATCGGGGTACCGCGCCCGCAGATCGGGCCACTTCTCCTGCGCTTCCTGCACGCGGTTTTCGCCGAAGAGGCGCTGACCGGCTTCGAGCACGGGCTCGATCGCCTCGGCGGGGTGCGTCTTGCTCACCGCGATCAGGTTTACGTCGTCAGCGTCGCGCTTGGCGATCTTGCACACGCGGGCGATCCGCTCTTCGACTTTGCTCAGGGCTGCTGCACTATCCATCGCGCGCCGCTATAGCGACTGGACGATGCCGATCCATCCCCTTCCCGACCTGTGGCTGCTGTCCGGTGCCCGCAACGACGCAGCGCTGGAGGAAGCGCTCGCCACATTGCCCGAAGGCTCGGGCTTCGTCTTCCGGCACTATCATTTGCAGCCTGCGAAACGGCGAGAGAGATGGGAAATGCTGCGCAGCATTGTGCGCAGCAAAAATCACCTCATGGTCCTTTCGGGCGACGCCGACACGGGTATCGAATGGGGTGCCGACGGTATTTACGGACCACCGGAAGAGCTCGGCAAGCGACCCTGCTTGTTGCGGCTCGCCACGGCGCATGATGCGCGCGAAATTCATCTCGCGGACCGCAACGGAGCCGACGCGTTGTTCCTCTCCCCGGTCTTTCCGACCCGGTCGCATCCCGATGGCACAGCGCTGGGGGCAGCGATGTTTCACGATCTTGCGGCGCGCAGCACCATCCCGGTCATCGCGCTCGGGGGGATGACGGTGGAGCGTGCGCGCGAGCTCGGCGTGCGCAGATGGGCTGCAATCGACGGGCTTTCCTGACTTTTCCAATGGCTCAGGTAGCCTCCCGCGAGGCCAAACCCCTTGACGCGGGAGTCCCTGCGGATTCATGGTGCGTTCCGCACCCCACCCCCCAGGGAGAACACCCGTGGCGAGCAGAGCGCTTGTAACCACCGAACCGGTCGACGTCCGCAAGGCATTCCAGCAGTCGCTGCGGCGCGCGCTGCAGATGGTCGGCGCGCTCATGCTGTTCGCGGCGATGCTGTTCCTTGCGCTGGCGCTGGTGAGCTATACGCAGACCGACCCCAGCCCCTCTACCGCCGCCGCGCCCGACGGGCCGATCGGCAACTGGATGGGTCGCCCCGGCGCATGGGCGGCAGAGCGCGCGCTGTTCCTGTTCGGCTGGACGTCGGTGCTGGTGCTGCCGCTGCTCTATTCCGGAGCGCGCGGGTTGTGGCGCGCCGCGAACGAGGATCACGCGGGCGAGGCCAAGACCCGGTGGTGGCGCCCTGCGGGGCTGCTGCTGCTCGCCATGGTCCTGCTGGCCAGCGTCGTCGCGCTGGCGCTGACCGAGCAGCAACTTTCCCTGCCCGCTGGCCCCGGAGGGCTGGTGGGTCTGCTCGGCGCGACCGCGCTCGAGGCGATCGCCACGCGGCTGCTGGGGGGTGCCGCCGGCTGGCTGATCCTGGCCGTCGCACTGGCGATGCTCGCCGGCGGCGCGCTGCTGGTGGCGCGCGTATTCGCGATCGACTGGCGTTCGCTCATGACGCTGCCCTCCATGCCCAGGCGGCTGGCGCGCGACGCTGCGGAGCCCACCCCCCCGAAGCAGAAGACCGTCAGGCGCAAACCTGCTGCAACGCCCGAAACCGACACTGCGCAGCCATCCACCCCGGAACCGGCGCCCGAACGCCGCGCGCCGAAGATCGTCGATCCCAAGGTCGCGCCGCGCAAGGCGGATGGCCACGCGATCACCCGCCAGAAGGACATGTTCGCCGATTTCGAACTGCCCTCGATCGAGCTGCTGTCCGATCGCGGCGATGCGGGCATCGTCCCGCTCGACCGGCAGGCGCTGGAGCGCAATGCCCGGCTGCTCGAATCGGTGCTCGACGATTTCAACGTGAAGGGCGAAGTCACTGCGGTCCGTACCGGCCCGGTGGTGACGATGTACGAGCTGGAGCCTGCACCGGGCACCAAGGCCGCGCGCGTGATCGGCCTGTCGGAAGACATCGCCCGCAACATGAGCGCAGTGTCGGCGCGCGTCAGCACGGTGCCGGGCAAGACGGTGATGGGGATCGAACTGCCCAATGCCGAACGCCAGATGGTCGGCTTCAAGGAACTGGCCGCCTGTTCGGACTTCGTCGATGCGCCGGGCGACCTGCCGATCATCCTGGGCAAGGACATCGCGGGCGAACCCGTCATCGCAGACCTTGCCGCGATGCCCCACCTGCTCGTCGCGGGGACCACGGGCAGCGGTAAATCGGTCGGCCTCAACACGATCATCCTCTCGCTGCTCTACCGCTTCACGCCCGCCGAGTGTCGCCTGATCATGGTCGACCCCAAGGTGCTTGAACTGAAGAGCTACGAGGATATCCCGCACCTCCTCTCGCCCGTCGTCACCGAGCCGGAGAAGACCATCCGCGCCTTGAAGTGGACGATCGAGGAGATGGAGCAGCGCTATCGCAAGATGAGCGAGGTCGGCGCGCGTAACATCACCGGGTTCAACGATCGCGTGCGCAGCGCCAAGGCCAAGGGCGAACCGCTCGGCCGTCGCATCCAGACCGGCTACGACCCCGAAACGGGCGAGGAGATCGTCGAGGAGAAAGAGCTCGATTACGAAGAGCTGCCGCTGATCGTGGTTATCGTCGACGAGCTTGCGGACCTGATGGCGGTGGTGGGCAAGGACATCGAGATCCTGATCCGCCGCCTGACGCAGAAGAGCCGCGCGGCGGGCATCCATCTGATCATGGCGACTCAGCGGCCTTCGGTGGACGTCATCACCGGCGTCATCAAGGCCAACCTGCCCACCCGGATCAGCTTCAAGGTGACCAGCCGGATCGACAGCCGCACAATCCTGGGCGAACAGGGCGCGGAAACGCTGCTGGGCAAGGGCGACATGCTGTTCAAGCCCAATATCGGCAACCTCACCCGCGTCCACGGCCCCTTCGTCAGCGACGAGGAGGTCGAGAAGGTGGCCGAGCACTGGCGCAAGCAGGGTGCGCCCGCCTATGTCGACGCGGTCACCGAGGAACCGCAGGACGGCTTCGGCGGCGGCTTCGCTTTCGAGGACGAATTCACCGCGAGCGACAATCCCGAAGAGCGCAAATATCGCCAGGCGTGCCAGGTGGTGTTCGAAAACCAGAAGGCGTCGGGTTCATGGCTCCAGCGCCAGATGGGCGTGGGCTACAACACCGCCGCCAAGTGGATCGAGCGGATGGAGAGCGAAGGCCTGGTCGGCCCCGCAAACCACGTCGGCCGCCGCGACGTCTACCGCGACAAGGACGGCAACCCGCTTTAGCTCTGACACACCTGACACACTGTCCTGGGGGAGAAACCCTCGCCCCTTGCGAGGCGCGATTTCGGCAGGGGATCGACGGTGTGAAAGAGCGGTGCGAACGCTAGCGCTATAGGCGCGTGTAGGACAGCGGCTACGCGCGCCGGGCCAAGGCCATTGTGCCATGTGGCGGCACGATTCCCGCCTAGAGCCCATCCGTCAGCATGTGCGGCGTCGCCATGCCGAATGCGATTGCGACCGCGACCGGAATCGCGATCATCCCCGACCAGGCAAGGGCGACCAGCGCGAGCGTGCCCAGCAATGCGAGGATGCCGGTCGGTAGGGCTGCGTTCAGCACCTGCTTCAGCCCGTGCCTCTCGATCTGTCGGCGTTGCACCGGCGCGGCGTGGGCGACGAAGAAGATCAGTGCCACCGCCATCACCGGGCCGGCCAGCATCGCGGCCAGCGCCGCGATTATTGCATAGCCAGCGCCGCTCTGCCTGCGGACGATCGCGTAGGCTGCGCAGGCCATTCCCGCCATTCCGGCGAAGGCGAGTATCTGGACGAGGATATCGGGTACCGGCTGCCCGGTTACCGTAGCGAACACCGCCGCGGTCTGCGTCGGCATGAACAGCGCGCTACCTCCGATGGCCACGCCTGCGATCGCGTAACGCGACGCGGGGCAGAAATCGCAGCGGCCATCGGCGAAGTGCCACGCAGAAAGAATCAGGAACGCCGCGAGGCCAGCGACGGGGGCGGCAAGATAGAGCGCCGCAATGCCTGCGGCGAAGGCGACGTAACCAGCGGCATGCGCAGCCGAGTAGCGATAGATGCCGCCTTCGTCCTCTTCGGCCGCCCCGTGCAGCACGCCCGCCGCGAAGAGGCCGAGCGAGACGAGTGTCGACGCGGTGCCACCGGCAAGCTCCCCCACCACCGCTGCGGCGACCGGCAGAACGGTGACGAGGGCCCCGGCATCATGCCGGAGCCCCTTGGTTGGAATGGCGGCTGTCTGCGCCAAGCGGTCAGTCCCCCCGCTTGGAAGCGACCACGGCCCCCAGCGGCGAGGTTTCGAGCGCCTCTGCAGCGGGCACGTAGCCTTCCAGCGCGCTCCTTCGCAGGACGTAACGGCTCAGGATCAGGCCGTAGAGCAGCTTCGAACTGATGTCCGCGATCGAGAACAGCAGCTGGCGGACAACCACGATGTCGCCATCGAAGCCCAGCTGGGGCAGCGCATAGGCAATCGGGTACAGTCCCCAGGTCGCCAGGAAGTACCACCAGATGTTCTTCGGCCAGCCTTTCAGTTCGGGCGGGCTGGTAGCGACGCCGCGACCGATCACGCCGCGCACCTCGATGATCAGCCAGACGAAGAAAACCGTCGAAATCACGCCCCAGATATTCAGGCGCAGGAAGTCGCCGATTTCGCCGAACTGGCCGTAGAGGCCGGTCCAGATCATCAGCAGCGCCGGGATGATCATGCGCACGGCGCGCTTGTGCAGTTCGGGCCGCGGCAGCCCGAATGCGATCGCCAACTGGGTAAGCAGGATGGGGACCGTGATCGTCCAGTTCCCGTACCGGAAGGCGTTGGTGAAGCTCGTATTGTCGGCCAGCGGCCGGTAGACCCCGCCGACAAGTTCGTAGCTCTGTTCCCAGATCATGAATTCGCGCAGCAGGCTGAGACCGGCAGAGGCCATGACCACGGCAGAAAGGATCGGGACGATCCGATAACGCGGCGCCAGCTGCCAGGCCATCGCCAGGAAGAACAGGATGAACGCGAAGTGGGCTCCGTAGCTCACCATCAGGATGAGCGAACCGGAAGTATATTGGTCGACGCTGAGCGCGACCACATTCTCGATGCTGCCGAATTGGCTGGCAAGTTCGGAAGTGACCATAATCCGTGCCTTTCAAAGGATGATAATCACGGACCGAATGCCTTCTCCACCAAAGAGCCCCCGGCACTGGGTACGCCGCAACCAAAGGGGCGGTCGTGTGTTAAGTTCCTGAACTGACACATGGACTTTGGGGCAGGTCGTGAAATTGAGCCGTTCTTCCACCAGCCTGCGGGGCTGGGTCGCACACCGTCTGGTGGCGAACTACTGGTTCCTGGCGATCTGCGCGGTGATCGCCGCTCCGCTTGCCTTTGCACTCTCGCTGGCGCTGGACCGCCGCTATTTGTCCGACTGGCTTATCGCCCACGACCTCGCGCCCGTCGCCACTGCGGACACCGCGAAAGAGGTCGCCAGCGTCATTGCCGGAATCGATGCGGCCTTCATCACGCTCTATTTCTCGATCTCGCTCATCGTGCTGACGATCGCGGCGGGGAATCTCGGCGTACGCCTGATCGACCGCTGGCTCGGGCGACACCTGGTGCGCGTGTCGATCGCGGGCCTGTCGTTCAGCCTGATATTCGCAGTGCTGACGCTTGCCGCCATCGACGCGGAAGCGCCTTTGGCCGAGACCCCGCTCGCCACCTTGTCGATCACGATCCTGCTGCTGGCGGTCAATGTCGCCATGCTGGCGGTCGCCCTGCACGATCTCGGGCGGACCATGTTCGTCGACAAGGCGATCGACGCGCTGGCGGGAGATGCGATTGACGGAATCCGCGCAATCGCCGGACGCGCGCCCTTTTCCGGCACCTTCGCGCAGACCGTCGCGGCACCGCGCGACGGCTATGTCGAAGGGGTCGACCTCGATCGGCTGGTAGATCGCCTCGCCGGGCACGAGGGCGCGGTGCGGATCTGCGTTGCGCCCGGGCAGCACGTATTGAAGGGCGAGCCACTTGCCCAGTTCGAGCGCAGGCTGCCTTCTGCCGGCGCGGTCAAGAAGGCGTTGCCCATCGGCCCGTTCAGGAGCGACCGACAAGGTTCGGTCTTCCAGATCCGCCTGATCGTGGAGATCGCGGCGCGTGCGCTCTCACCCGCAGTGAACGACTTCTACACCGCACTCGCCGCTGCGGATGCGCTGGCCGAAATCATACTGCGCCATCGCGAGAGCTGGGTCGATCCCGAGCAGATCGCCGTGTCGGCGGACCATCCGCGCTTCGAGTTGCCGGGGCAGGATTTCCACGGCCTGTTCGGCGATCCGCTGAACGCATTCCGGCAGGCGGCGGCGGATTATCCTGCGGTCTCGATCCGGATGATCGACAATTACGGGCGCGTCATGCGCTGCGTGAGCGAAGCGGGTGGTTCCCCGCGGCTGGCATCCTACCTCGCGGATTGCGCGCGCGCCTTGCGCGATCATGCGGAAGATCGCGCGCAGGCGGAGCGGGATCGCGAGGAAATCCGCAATGCCTTTGCCCGGGCGGTGTCGGCCGGGGATTAGCTGTCGGTCGGCTGCGCGGATGCCCGGACGGTTCGACCTTATAGGCCTGGTTCTGGCTGGCACCGCCCCGACGGTGTCGGATGTATTCGATGCAAGCCGAATGGCCCTCATCGCAATTGCGCTTGCCGCGCGAAACCGCCATCGGGGCACGTGAAATCGCCTGTCGCAAGGCAGGGCGACGTCCGCCAATACCCCCGAAAGGCGCGAGATGAAGATCGAGATCAACGAGCATGCCGCCTGGATATTCAAATCCGGCTGGAAGGGCCTGTGCCCCCGCTGCGGCAAGGGGCACATGTTCAAGTCGTGGCTCAAGGTCAGCGATCGATGCGAGGTGTGCGGGCTGGATTACCGCTTTGCCTCGCCCGACGATGGCCCGGCCTTCTTCTCGCTGTGCTTCGTCGCATTTCCGCTGCTGTTTCTGATGGTGTGGGTGCAGGTCGCGCTGGAACCGCCGCTGTGGCTGCTGCTGCTTCTCGCGGTGCCGCTGATGACGATCGGCTGCGTCCTCCCGCTCCGCCCGATCAAGGGCTGGCTGGTCGCCTCGCAATATGTGAACCGCTCGGTCGAGGCGGGAACGGAAAAGCTGTGGGCGGAAATGCACGCGCGCGAGGACGAGCAGAAGCGCAGCAAGGGCGGCGACTGAGCGGCACGCGCCCCGCCCGCGCGCTCATCCGCCGAACCAGCGTCTCAGGCCAGCCGATCGCAGGCCGATCGCCGCGCCGGCAATCACCAGCAGCGCCGCGACACCCGTGGCGATGGCGACCGGCTCCGCGCGCTGTCCGCCCGCAGCATAGATCGCCGAGAGCGCCCACAGGAATACCGCCGCGTAGAGCGGATTGCCCCGCCCTCTGACGAGCGCGAGGAAGGCGATGATCCCGCCGGTCAGCACCACCAGCGCCGAGATCAGCGGTGCGGCCTCTCCGCCGTCGACCCCGTAGAACAGCAGCGTGGCGGCAATGTTGACGATGGTCGCGGCGGTCAGTCACGCGGCCAGCGCGCTCAGCGGCAGGACGGCGAGCCAGCGCTCTCCGGTCGAAAACTTCGGCTCCCACCGGGCGAAGACGCGGTAGGTCGCGATGAGGCACGACAGGGTGAGGATGATGATCACTGCGGAGAACACCGCCAGCCCAAAGAACTGCGTGTAGAGCGCCCACAGCGCATTACCGAGGAAGGCGCTCGCTGCGGGCAGGCGGATACGCGCCAACAGCGCGCTCGTCCTCTGGCCGGGCAGCGCCTGATAGATCGCGAAGGCGATCGTACCGGCGAACAGCGGCCCCCAGATCGAGAAGGCCCAGCCCGCAGGGGTGATCAGCGTGCGCACCGCGTTCGACTTCGAGCCGATCGGATCGCCGATGCCCAGCGCGGGCAAGGATGTCGTGACGATCTGGAGCAGCGCCGCGACGATCACGACCCCGACCAGTGCGGGATTGGCGTTTATCCGGGTGTCGCTGGGTTTCATGACGGGAGAACCTCGGTGTGCCGATTTCGTTTCTGCGAACAAGCGTTGCCGGTTAGCCCTGTGCGTCATCCACCGCGAGCGGATCGATCAGGTCGTCGAGGAACACCGCCAGCAGCATCGTCTGGTTGGCGACCCCGGCCTTGGCGTAGACCTGGCTCAGCTGCGATCGCACCGTGCCCTCCGCGCTGCCGCGCAGGCGGGCGATATCGGGGATGGTGCTGCCCTTGATCGCGAACAGCGCGACCTCGCTTTCCGAACGGGTCAGGTTCCATTCGGCGAAGCGCAATTCGATCAGCTGCGCCATCGCGCCGCGCGCCATGCCCAGCGCCTGTTCGCTGCGCCGCGCGTCGGCCAGCAGGCGCTGCGTGTAGCGCGCGCCGAGGATGGTGCCCGCCAGCAGGGCGACGGCGATGACGCATTCCATGATCGGTTCGACGCCGATGCCCGAACGCATCTGCGCCGCGATATCGTCGATCCCGTCGCCGAGGAAATAGAGCGCGGCGATCCCCTGCAGCGCGACGAAGGCGGATGCGGCGAGCGCGGCCCGGCGCTGGGTTCCTCCCGGTCGCAGGTTGTGTCGCGGGGTCTGGGGCAAGCTCGCAACTCTCTTAAGCACATGCGGAAACAGCGCCGCATAAGCGCGTGCTTATAGATTCGGGGGCGCCGCCGTCCAACCTATTGCCACGGCTGGCAAGCGGGCCGGGCAGATGGAGATGGCGAAGTGACGCGAGACGCAATGATGGAAACCGCGGCGAAGGTGCCGGCGGTCACGCTGGGGTTCTGGATCATCAAGATCCTCGCAACCACTCTGGGAGAGACCGCGGGCGACACCGTCAGCATGAGCTGGCTGGGCGAAACCTCGGCCAGCGCGGGGCAGTCGGGGCTGAACGGCTATGTCGTGGGCACCGTGATCTTCGGGGCCGCGCTCGCGATCTTCGCCTTCTTTCAGATCCGCGCCAGGCGGTTCAATCCGTGGCTCTACTGGGCGACGATCATCGCCTCGACCACCGCGGGCACCACGCTGGCCGATTTCGCGACGCGATCGCTCGGCATCGGATACCCGGGCGGATCGATCCTGCTGTTCTCGCTGGTCGTCCTGTCGCTGATCGCCTGGCACCGCACGCTCGGCGGGATTTCGGCGGCCTCGGTCCATACCCGCGAGGCGGAGCTGTTCTACTGGGTCACGATCACCTTCTCGCAGACGCTGGGCACTGCGCTGGGCGACTGGGTGGCGGACGGATCGCTCGGCTACCTTGGGGCCGCGGGCATTTTCGGCGGCGCGCTCGCGCTGGTCGCACTGGCGCACTACACCACGCGCATTTCCAAGCCGCTGTTGTTCTGGTCGGCCTTCATCCTGACCCGCCCGCTGGGTGCGGTGGTCGGCGATTTCCTCGACAAGCCGGTCGCGCATGGCGGGCTCGAACTGAGCCGGCTGGCGGCATCGGCGGTGCTCGCGGCGGGAATCGTCCTGCTGGTGACGCTGCTGCCCCAGCGGCCCGAAACGGTTGCAGAGCAGGAACGCCTCGAAAGCTGACAGGGACGAGCGGCTACGAAAATGGCCGCCACGCTCGGGCAGAGCGGGCGGCCTGTTTCGTCGGGCCTTGCGGCCGCAGCCTTATTCGGCGGGCTTGGCCGCGCTGCCGCTTTCCGCTTCGGCACGTTCGGCGTCGAGCGTGCTGTCGCTTTCAAGCTCGGCGGCGGTCAGCTTGGGCTGGGTCCTGATGCGGCCCGCCATCTCTTCCATCGTGCCGGCGGGCAGTGCGACGAGGCCGATCTTGGCCAGCGGGCCGCCGCGCTCCCACATCTTCATCCACTGGTCGAGATAGGCCTGCAGCCCCGGGATCGCCTGAAGGTGCGCCTGCTTGACGTAGATGTAGAGCGGGCGCGCACCGGGATACTTGAAGCTGGCGATGTTGTCGTAGGTCGGGTCGACGCCGTTCATCGGCAGGCCCTGCACGCGGCCTTCGTTCTCTTCGAGATAGGAATAGCCGAAGATGCCGACGGCGTTCTTGTTGCCCTGGATCTTCTGGACGATCAGGTTGTCCTGCTCGCCCTGGTCGACATACTTGCCGTCGCTGCGGACTTCGGTGCAGGTCCGCTCGAACGCGTCCTCATCCTTTTCCTTTAGCGCGGCCATGTCCGCATTGCCTTCGCAACCCGGCGTCAGCACCAGTTCCTTCAGCGCATCGCGCGTGCCGCTGGTCGAGGGCGGCCCGTAGACGAGGATCGGCGCGTCGGGCAGCGAGGGATCGACATCGCGCCAGGTCTGCGCGGTCTGTTCCTTGCCGTAAGGGTTCGCGGCCAGCGCCTTGTAGACGATCTCCGGCGTCAGCGACATCATGATGCCACCTTCCGCGCTGGCAAAGGCGATCCCGTCGAGCCCGACCTGGATTTCGGTGATCGCATCGACGCCGTTGGACTGGCAGGTTTCGAACTCGCTCACCTTCATCCGGCGCGAAGCGTTGGCCATGTCGGGCGTATCCGCGCCGACGCCCTGGCAGAACAGCGCGATGCCCGCGCCCGAGCCGGTCGATTCGATCAGCGGCGAACGCAGATCGGGGTTCGAGCGCGAAAAGCTCTCGGCAACCTGTTTGGCGAAGGGGTAGACGGTCGAAGAGCCGACCGCGCGGATCGAGTCGCGCGTACCGCCGCTGCTGTCGCAGCCGGTCAGCATCAGGCCGGCGGTTACCGCCAGCGCGAGGACATTGGTGAATTTCATGTATCGCCTTTCACTCGGATCGAAGTGAGCCATTCAAGCGCCGCGCTAGAGCACCCTCGTGTGACAGTCGCGTGACTATACCGGCTTACCTTACGGAATGCGCGCCCGGTCTTGCCCCCTCACGCGCCGCAACCTAACGAGCGCGGCAACACTGCAAAAGGCTTTTCACAACCATGCTCATCGGCTGTCCCAAAGAAATCAAGAACCACGAATACCGCGTCGGCCTGACGCCCGAAAGTGCGCGCGAACTCGCCCGCCACGGGCACGAAGTCTGGATCGAGAGCGGCGCCGGGCTCGGCATCGACGCGACCGACGAGGAATACCGCACGGCGGGCGCGAAGATCGTCGAGGGGCCGGACAGGATTTTCGCCGAATGCGAGATGGTGGTGAAGGTGAAGGAACCGCAGGCGGGCGAGCGCTCGAAGCTGCGCCAAGGCCAGATCCTCTACACCTACCTGCACCTCGCGCCCGACCGCGAACAGACGGTCGATCTGGTCAACGCGGGCGTCACCGCGATCGCGTATGAAACCGTGACCGGCCCGCACGGCTCGCTCCCGCTGCTGAAGCCGATGAGCCAAGTGGCCGGGCGCATGAGCGTGCAGGCGGGCGCGACCGCGCTCGAAAAGGCGCATGGCGGGCGCGGCGTGCTGCTGGGCGGTGTGCCGGGCGTGATGCCGGGCAAGGTCGTGGTGATCGGCGGCGGCGTGGTCGGCTTCAACGCCGCGCAGATGGCGGCGGGCGTCGGCGCGGACGTGACCATCCTCGACCGCGATCCCGAAGTGCTCGAACGCGTCGGCACGCATTTCGAAACGCGCGCCAAGACGCGTTTCTCCAACGCGGCGAACCTGCACGATGCGGTGTGCCAGGCGGACCTCGTGATCGGCGCGGTGCTGATCCCCGGCGCGGCGGCCCCCAAGCTGGTGACGCGCGAAATGCTGGGCGACATGCAGAAGGGCGCGGTGCTGGTCGACGTCGCGATCGACCAGGGCGGCTGCTTCGAGACGAGCAAGGCGACCACGCACGACAACCCGACCTACGTGGTCGACGGGATCGTGCACTACTGCGTTGCCAACATGCCCGGCGCGGTCGCGCGCACCAGCACCTACGCGCTCAACAACGTCACCCTGCCGCACGCACTGCAGATTGCCGATCTGGGATGGAAGGGTGCGATGCGCGCCAATGCGCATCTCGCCGAAGGGCTCAACGTGTGGGACGGCAAGGTCACCTATCAGGCAGTCGCCGAAGACCTCGGTTACGAGTATGTACCCGTGGAGAAGGCACTCGCCTGACGACACAGACATCGCACCGGGAGAGAAACGATGGGCACGCAGCAATCGACCAATTCGGGCTTCGGCCGCACGACCGAACCGCAGGAGGTGCTCAGCGGCATCGACCTGACCGGCAAGGTCGCCATCGTCACCGGAGGCTATTCGGGTATCGGGGTGGAGACGGTGCGCGGGCTGGCCGGTGCGGGCGCGAAAGTGATCGTGCCTGCACGCGATCATGCGAAGGCGGTGGGCAATCTCGCAGACGTCGCGGGCGACGTCACAATCATGCAAATGGACCTCGCCGATCTTGCCACGGTCCGCAAATTTGCTGCAGACTTTGCTGCGCAGCATGATCGCCTCGATTTGCTGATCAACAATGCCGGGATCATGGCCTGCCCGCTGACCCGCGTGGGGCCGGGATGGGAGCAGCAGTTCGGCGTCAACCACCTCGGCCACTTCGCGCTGGCGCAGGCGCTGATGCCGCTGCTGGAGAAGACCGCCGCGCTTCCGGATAGCGACGTGCGCGTGGTCGCGCTGTCCTCGACCGGGCACAAGATCAGCGATATCCGCTGGGACGATCCCAACTGGGAAACGGGCGAGTACGACAAGTGGCAGGCCTACGGCCAGGCAAAGACCGCCGACGCGCTGTTCGCGGTGGGCATGAACAAGCGTTTGGCGCAGCACGGCGGACGCGCCTTCTCAGTCCACCCCGGCGGCATCGCCACGCCGCTACAACGCCACCTGCCCAACGAGGAAATGGTCGCGCTCGGCTGGATGAACGAGGACGGCGAACTCTCCGAACAGGCGGCGAAGATGTTCAAGAGCGTCACGCAGGGCGCCTCGACCACTTTGTGGGCCGCAACTGCGCCAGCATTGAAGGACCGCGGCGGCGAATATTGCGAGGATTGCGACATCGCAGCGCTGGCCGATCCGGAGAACCCGAGCCGCTACAACAGCGTCCAGCCCTACGCGGTAGACGAAGACAGCGCCGAACGCCTGTGGGCGATGAGCGAGGAGATGGTGGCGGGGGTGTAAATGAGCGAAGACGCCCGCAGCTCGCTTTATCTTTGGCTCGGTGCTCTCGCCCTTTTTGGGTCAGGCTGGGCCAGCATCCATCTTGGTATTCTCGATGGCGTCTCCGACGGCTGGAAGGACGGATTCATCGCCGCCCTCATTCTGTTATTCATCGGACAGTCGATGCGATGGGCATGGCGGAGATGGCGAGGGCGCGGACAGGCCTGACGTCCCCAGTCACCCCGGCCAGACCCGAGGTCGCGCCTGTTTTCCCATCCTGTGATGGATCGGAAAACGTCAGCGGGCTGGGTCTACATCATGGCCGATCCCTATCTCAGCACGATGCATGTCGGCGTGGCTGCGGATCTCGCGCTCAGAACGGCGTGATCTGTTCGATTCGCTGGTTTGAGTGTCGTGAAAGTGGCGGGACCCCGGATCAAGTCCGGGGTGACGAGGTGAGGAACGGCGCGGCGATCTCCGCCGTAATCCGCGCCGGGCGCATCTTCTGCCGGTCGAGCATTGCCCAGCGGGTGAGCGCCGCGACCAGCACCTTGCCCTCCGCGTTCACGAACTGGACCTCGCGCCCGAACTGCGCGCCCTTGGGCTCGCCGTGCACGCGTGTGCGGCCGTGCGCGGTCTCGCCTGCCTGGATGTTGCCGCGATAGTCGATCTCGTGCCGGGTCACGACCCAGATATAGCGGTCGCGGTGTTCGTCGGGCGCGACCGCGTGCCAGTGGGAGACCGCGATATCCTGAATCCAGCGGACCCACTCGGCATTGTTGACGTGGCCGAGCTCGTCGATGTGCTCAAGGCTTGCGGTGTAGTCGCGCTCGAAGGCCCAGCTTTCGTTGGTCACGCCGCCTCCAGCTGGGCGTCCGGATCGACGCCGATGCTGCGCAGGTCCGCTTCCGCCTGCGCGGTGGTGGTGAAGACGAAGCTTTCCATCCCCATCGCCTTCGCGCCGTCGACGTTCTTCTGCAGGTCGTCGAAGAACACGCATTCCTCCGGTACGAGGTCATACTCCTCGCACAGCCAGCGATACATGCGCGGATCGGGCTTGAGCGTGGCGTGATCGGCGGAAACGCACGCGCCGTCGAACAGCGGCCAGAAATCGTAACGCCCACGCAGGTAGGCGACGATCTCGTGCACATTGTCGGTGATCGCATAGATGCCGTAGCCGCTCGCCTTGAGGCGGCGCATCAGCGGCGGCGTTTCTTCGATCAGGTGCAGGCTTTCGAACAGCGCGGAGACCAGCCGGTCGCAGGTCTTGCGGTCGAAGCCGTGGCGCTCCCCGAACATGCGCTGCGTTTCGGTGAGGCTCATCGCCCCGCGATTGAGCGCGCGGAAGATGTCGCCGCCGAACAGGTCCTTGCTGGTGATACCCGGCGGGAGGTCCTTGCCGAAGGCCAGCTCTACGATGGCTTCGGGTTCCCACCGGACGATCACATTGCCGACATCGAAGACGACGTTCCGAATGGTCATTCGCTATCCGCCCCATCCGACTCGACCACGCCCAGCTGGGTCAGGATGAAGGCGAATTCCTCCGCCGTCTCGTACAGCGAGGCGAAGCGCCCCGACTTGCCGCCGTGGCCTGCGCCCATGTTGGTCTTGAGCAGCAGCGTGTTGTTGTCGGTCTTGGTCGCGCGCAGCTTGGCGACCCACTTGGCAGGCTCCCAGTAGGTGACGCGCGGATCGTTGAGCCCGGCGGTGACCAGTAGCGGCGGGTAATCCTGCGCCACGACCTGGTCGTAAGGGCTGTAACTGAGCATGTAGGCGAAGGCCTGCTTGCTGGTGATCGGGTTGCCCCATTCGGGCCACTCGCCCGGCGTCAGCGGCAGATCCTTGTCGAGCATGGTGTTGAGCACATCTACAAAGGGCACATGCGCCGCGACCGCGCCCCACAGGTCGGGATCGGTGTTGACCACCACGCCCATCAGCTCGCCCCCGGCGCTGCCGCCGCTGGCGCTGATCTTGCCCTTTTCGGTATAGCCCGCGTCGATCAGGCCCTTGGCGACATCGACGAAATCCTCGAACGTGTTGGTCCGCTCGTTCAGCTTGCCCTGCAGGTACCAGCGGCGGCCCAGATCGTCGCCGCCGCGGATATGCGCGATCGCGTAGGCCATCCCGCGATCGACCAGGCTGAGCCGGCTGGTCGAGAAGCCCGGCGGCACTGCATAGCCATAGGCACCATATGCGTAGAGATGCAGCGGGCCGGGGCCTGCGGGGCGATCCTTGCGCATCAGGATGCTGACCGGCACCTTCGTGCCGTCGCGCGCGGTGATCATCCGCCGCTCGGTCTTGTACTGGGTCGCGTCGTAACCGCTCGGGATTTCCTGCTGCTTGAGCAGTTCGAGCGCGCCCGTCTTCACGTCGTAATCATAGACCGACCCGGGCGTGACCATGCTCTGGTACGACAGGCGCAGTTTCTGCACGTCGTATTCGGGATTGTTGGAAAGGCCTGCGGTGAAGCTTTCCTCGGGGAAGGCGATCGGGGTCAGGTCGGTCGCATCGTCGTAGGCGCGCAGCTGGATCTGATCGAGGCCGGCAAGCCGCCCTTCGGTGACGTAGAAGTCCTTGAACAACTCGAAATCGGTCAGGTAGAAATCGTCCGAGCCTTCGATCAGCGTGGTCCACTCGCCGGGGTTGGCAATCGGCGCGGTTGCGAGGCGGAAATTGATGTGATCGTCGTTGGTATGGACGAACAGGGTATCGCCGCGCACGTCGACATCGTACTCGACGCCCTTCTGGCGCGGCTTGACCAGGATCTGCTCCCCGGTCGGGTTGTCGGCGCTGACCAGCCGGATCTCGCTCGTCTCGTTGTCGCCGGTGGCGATGGCCAGCCAGTCTTCCTGCGCGCTCAGCCCGGTGCCGACGCCGAAGCTTTCGTCCTCTTCCTTGTACAGCGTCACGTCGCTGGCGACCGGCGTGCCGATCACGTGCAGCTTTGCCTCGAGCGTGCGCCATTCCTCGGTCGACGGGCCGTAGACCAGCGCACTGTCGTTCGCGACCCAGGTGAGGCCGCCGCGCAGATTGGTCAGCTCGTCGGGCAGCAATTCGCCCGTCTCGAGATCCTTGATCCGCGCGGTGTAGCGTTCGGAACCGTTGTCGTCGGCCGAATACGCGAGGTAGCGCCCGCCCTTGCTGATCGAGAACGCGCCGAGGCGGAAGTAGTCCTTGCCCTCGGCCAACTTGTTCTCGTCGAGCAGCAGCTGCGGATCGCCGCCCGCAACAGGCTTGCGATAGTGCACGCGGTATTCCTTGCCCTGCTCGAATTCGGACCAGTAGAGCCAGTCGCCATCCTTTTGCGGAACGGTGGAATCGTCTTCCTTCAGCCGCGCTTTCATCTCTTCGTACAGCGTGTCGACCAGCGCCTGATGCGGTGCCATCTGCGCTTCGAACCAGGCGTTCTCCGCCTTGACGTAGTCGAGCACGTCCTCGTCATCGACCACCGGATAGGACTGGTCTTTCAGCCAGTGATAGGGATCGGAAAGCGTGATCCCGTGGTGCGTGTAGGTGTGCTCGCGCTGTTCGGCGACGGGCGGGGAGGTGGGTTTGGCGTCGGTCACGCTGGAAGATTCCTCGGAAGACGTTTGGGCCAGCGTCGCCGCCGGGGCGAACGCGAGGCAGGTGGCAATCGAAAGGCTGCTGAGAAGGACACGGCGCATGATGGCAATTCCCCTGCACGAACGAAGGTTCGTGGCCGGTGCTAGGTGGCGCCACACGGGCTTGCAAGAACTTGCTTGGCAGCACGTGGGGCGCGCCGCATAAGCAGCTGCATCGGAGGGTCCATCGCATGTCTGCTGGTCGTTCATCGTGGCTCGCACTGTTTGGCGCGATCGCCATCGCACTGCCATCGCTTGCGCATGGATCGGAGCCGTCAGCACCGCGGGCGACCTATCGCGGAAAACCGGTCGATGTCGCGATCACGGTCAGCGGCTATGGGCAAACCCCCGATCAGGCGAACCCGCCGATGCGCCTGCCGCAGCCGCTGGCCAAGCCGTTCGAGTGGTTCGGCGAAGATTCCGCGCTGGCACAGGCGCACATCGCCCGGCCGCAAGCGCTCGGCTTTGCCAAACTGGTGCTCGACATCGATGCCGGCGGCGCAGTTTCCGGATGCCGGGCGACCGACACTATGGAACTGCCGGTCGATGTTGCGGCGGTGTGCAGCGATCTCGCGTCGCAGAAATTCCTCCCCGCTCTCGATCCGGAGGGGAAGCGGATCGCCGGGGGCTACATCGTGACGTTTTCGCCGCGTCGCTTCGATGCGGCGGACGTGTCCCAAGCGCACCCGCTGTTCACCGGTGAACGCGACCCGACGCCGGTGCCGACGATGGCGCCGCGGGTGGATTCGCTCTATTCCTTTCCGCCTTCCCCATCGTGGATGGGCTCGTTCTACAGCGCGCCCCAGTGGCAGCATGCCCCGCACGCCGGCTTGCCGAAGAATGCAGCGGGCGACGCGCCGCCGATGACCGCGATCGTGCTGTTCGACAAGGGCTCAGGCCTCGACTGTCGCGTGATCGAGCGTTCGGGAGTGCGCGCCGAGGACGATGCGGCCTGCGGCTACGCCAGGTCGGTTCTCAAGCCGGTGTGGGCGGATGCTTCGGCGAGCAATCATCGCGGCATCCCGCTTTATGTCGGCGCAGAGGGCGACGCGACCGTCGCCTACGCGCCCGACCCCGATTATCGCCGCACCACCACGATGGGCGATGCGACCGAGCGGCGTTTCGTTACCGCGCTCACCAATGCCGGGGTGTTTCCCGATGGTCGCGAGGCGAGCCCTCTGCGGATCGGCCTGAGCCCCGATCCACAGGGCAAGGTCGCCCGCTGCCGTATCTGGGTTTCGACCGGCAGCGACGCGGGCGATATCGCGGCCTGCCGGGCCGCGCGCGAGACGGTGGTGATGGAGCCGATGGAGGATATCTTCGGGCGGGTACCAGACTATGCCGGGCTGGTCTGGGTCGCAGCCTCGACCGACCGATAGCGCCCGGGTGGCGAGGAAGCGGTCGAAGGTCTATATCGGGCCCACGATCTTACGCTGACAGAGAGAGCCCCCATGCTGATGCAGACCCACGAAGCCCGCCTTTCCGCCTTGCGCGAAGAATTGAAACGCCGTGGTCTCGACGGTTTCGTCGTCCCCATCGCCGATGCGCATATGAGCGAATATGTCGGCGAGGATGCGCAGCGGCTGGCATGGCTGACCGGCTTCGGCGGCTCCGCGGGCAGCGCGGTGGTGCTGCGCAACAAGGCGGCGATCTTCGTCGATGGACGCTACACCGTGCAGGTGCGCGAGCAGGTGGAGGAACGCCTGTTCGAATATCGCGGCGTGCCCAAGGACAATCCGGCCAACTGGCTGGCCGACAATGTCGGCGAAGGCGCGACCATCGGCTACGACGCATGGCTCGCGACCCCCGGCTGGGTCCGCTCGACCACGGCCGCGCTGGAGAAGGTCGGCGCGAAGCTGGTCGCGGTCGACGGCAATCCGATCGACGCCGTGTGGCAGGACCGGCCCGCGCAGAGCGATGCGCCCGCGCGCATCCATGAAGACGGGCACGCGGGCCGCAACGCGCAGGAAAAGCGCGCGGCGATCGCCGACTGGCTGACCAAGGAAAAGCTCGACGGCGTGGTGCTGAGCGCGCTCGATTCGGTCGGCTGGGCGTTCAACATCCGCGGCGGCGACATTGCCCACACGCCCGTCACGATGGCCTTCGCGCTGGTCGGCCAGGACGGCACCGCGCAGCTGTTCATCGACGAAAACAAGGTCTCGCCCGAGATGAAGCAGCATCTGGGCAACGCGGTCACCATCCGTCCCCGCAGCGAGTTCGAAAGCGCGCTGGGCGGCTTCGAGGGCAAGCGGATCGCGCTCGACCCCGAATACGGCGTCGCCGCGATTGCGCAGGCGCTGGAAGACGGCGGCGCGAAGGTGGTCGAAACGCGCGATCCCACGATTCTGCCGCGCGCAATCAAGAACGAAGCCGAAGTGGCCGGCCACCGCGATTCGCAGGCGCGCGACGGCGCGGCAGTCTCCCGCTTCCTCGCGTGGATCGAGGCCGAGGCTCCCTCGGGCAAAATCGACGAGTTGACCGCAGCGGCCAAGCTGCTCGAATTCCGTTCGGTCGATGGCGGGCTGAAGGATACCTCGTTCGACACCATTTCGGCCGCCGCAGGCCATGCCGCGCTGCCGCACTACAAGGTCGACGAATACAGCAACATCACCATCCCGCCGGGCAGCATCTTCCTGTGCGACTCGGGCGGCCAGTATATCGGCGACGGCGGCGCGGGCACGACCGACATCACCCGCACCGTGTGGGTCGGTAGCGCCGACGGCAAGGCAGAGCCCACGGCGGAGATGAAGGACCGCTTCACCCGCGTGCTCAAGGGTCACATCTCCATCGCCCGCGCGATCTTCCCCGAAGGGACCACCGGCGGCCAGCTCGACACGCTGGCCCGCATGCACCTGTGGGAAGCAGGCTGCGACTACGCACACGGCACGGGCCACGGCGTCGGCAGCGCGCTGGGCGTTCACGAAGGGCCACAGCGCATCGGCAAGACCACCGGATCTCAGGGCGGCACGATGGAGCCGCTCCTCGCCGGGATGATCTGTTCGAACGAGCCGGGATATTACAAGGCGGGCGAGTACGGCATCCGGATCGAGAACCTGATCCTGATCGAGGAACGGCAGATCGACGGCGCCGACGAAGGCACTTGGCTCGGGTTCGAGAACCTTACCTGGGTGCCGATCGACCGCACGCTGATCGACATCGACCTGCTGACCCCCGAGGAACGCGACTGGGTCGACCACTATCACGCGTGCTGCCGCGAAATCCTCGGGCAGCGGGTTGCCGATTTGGGTGACGATCGCGCGGCGGACTGGCTGGAACGGCATACGCAGCCGCTCTGAAACCGGCTTGCGAATCGCGCTTCGTTCTCGTAATGTTCTGTCCGTGAGGGTCGCACCTCGGGAGACAGGACGATGATCGGTTACGTCACGCTGGGCACCAACGACCTGGAGGGCAACGCGCCCTTTTACGACGCCATCGCCAAGGAGATGGGCGTCGGGCGAATGATGGACTTCGACAGCTTCATCGCCTGGGGCGAACCTGGCGGTGCCGCGGGCGTGGCGCTGACCAAGCCGTTCGACGGCAATGCTGCGACCGTCGGCAACGGCACGATGGTCGCGTTCGAGGCGAAAGATAAGCAGCAGGTCCACCGTCTGCATGAGATCGCGCTGGCCAATGGCGGCACCGACGAGGGCGCCCCCGGCCCGCGCGGCGAGGCGGATGAGAACGGCCTCGTTTTCTACGCCTCCTATTTCCGCGACCGCGACGGCAACAAGCTCAACGCGTTCTGCATGGTCGGCACCGATGGCTGAGCCGAAGCGGCTGGCCGAACAGCCGGTCCATCTCGGGCTGGGCGCGACCGCGCAGGCGCAGCCCCCCTTCACCGGGATCGAGTGGTACGCCGATTATGAGCAGCGCACCGCCGCCGATGGCGCCGAGGGCAGGCTGGTCTCGATGCATTCCTTCGCCGAGAGCTGGGACAGCTGGGAAATGCATCCCAAGGGCCACGAGGTGGTGGTCTGCACTGCGGGCACGATCACGCTGACGCAGGAATACCCCGACGGGCGGGTGGAGCAGGTCATGCTGAACCCCGGCGAATATGCGATCAACGATCCGGGCGTGTGGCACACCGCCGATGTCGAGAGCGAGGCGACGGCGCTGTTCATCACCTCCGGCGAGGGAACCGAACACCGCCCTCGCTAGTGGCGATGCGGGCGCGCACGCCTGCACAACTTGCGGGTGGATGAACCGCTGCTCGATTCTGCGACAAAGCGTTACAATTTCGGCCGATCGTGGCAAACCTGCGCGACAATGCGGCGCTAGAACAGGTTCCATGAGCTGCGAGGCGGGTTTCGATCTCCCCCCCACCCCTCCCCGCCCCGCAGCTCTACCCTTCCCCCCGACCGCAGACCGAACAGGATCTCGCCATGAAAAAGACAGTTCTCGCAATCACCGGCATCGGCCTTCTCGCCGGCACCGCTGCGCTGGCCCAGCCGGGCGAGCGCAATTCCACCCCTATGACCCGCACCGAAGCGGCCCAGAAGGCCGTCGAGCGCTTCAAGAAGATGGACCTCAACGGCGACGGCGTGCTCGATCTCGCCGACCGCGAACTGCGTCGCGAGCAGCGCATCGCCAAACTCGATACCGACGGCAACGGCGCGATCAGCAAGGCAGAGCGCGACGCTGCGCGTGAGGCCCGCCAGCAGCGACGCGCCGAGCGGATGGCCGAGCGCGGCGTCGAAGGCGAACGCCGCGAAGGCAAGCGCAAGATGCGCGGTATGCGTGGCGGCAAGCGCGGCCTGATGGGCGGCGGCATGATGGCGGGCGCCGATGCCAATGGCGACGGTCGCCTGACCGCGCAGGAGGTGCAGGCGCACGCTCTCGCACGCTTCGACCGCATCGACACCGACAAGAACGGCACCGTGACTGCCGAAGAACGCAAGGCGGCGCACGATGCGCGTCGTGAAAAGATGCGCGAACGCATGGAGCAGCGCCGCGCTGCCCGCGCGGGCGAATAAACTGCCAATGACGGCGGCGCCCGATCCCGACACGGCCATCACCGTGCTGCTCGTCGACGACGAGCGCACGCTTCGCGAGCCCCTGGTCGACTATCTGGTCGGCCAGGGATTCGTCTTGCTCGAGGCCGAAAGCGCCGCCGCCGCGCGCAGCATCCTGCGCGAAAAGACCGCCGACATCGCGCTGGTCGATATCATGATGCCCGGCGAAGACGGGCTCTCCCTTACGCGCCACCTGATCGAAGCGCAGAACCTGCCGACCATCCTGCTGACCGCGATGGGCGAGGCGACCGACCGGATCGTCGGGCTCGAAATCGGCGCGGACGACTATGTGACCAAGCCGTTCGAACCGCGTGAGCTGGTCGCGCGCATTCGCTCGGTCCTGCGCCGCGCAGGCCGCAACCATGCCGATCAGGAGGATGACGACGCCGCCTACCGCTTCGAAGGCTGGCAACTCGATCCGCTCAAGCAGCGGCTGACCGATCCCGAAGGGTCGGTCATCCCGATCTCGACCGCCGAGTTCCGCATGCTGCGCGCCTTCCTCGATCACCCGCGCGCGGTGCTCGACCGCGATCGCCTGCTCGACATGGTGCAGGGGCGCGAGGCGCACCTGTTCGATCGCGCGGTCGACAACCAGGTCAGCCGCCTGCGCCGCAAGATCGAGGAAGACAGCAAGCAGCCTCATTTCATCCAGACCGTGCGCGGGGGCGGCTATCGCTTTGCCGCCGAGGTTACCCGCGTGCGCAGCGCCTGACGCCCGGATCCAACCCCGCAATGGCGCGCCCTATTCGCAACCCCTTCCCCCGCAGCCTGCTCGGCCAGAGCCTGCTCGCCATCGCGATCACGCTGCTGATCGGGCAGGCGGTATCCGCCTTCCTGCTCTACCGCGCGGTCGAGGACCGGCGCGATGTCGCCGCCGTCAACGCCGCGGCGTTTCACCTGATACGAACCGCCAACCGCGGCGAGGCCACTCCGCGCGAACTCCGGCGCAATTTTCGCCGTATCGAGCGTGACGGAGAAGGGGGCATGGCAGAGCAGGGGCGCGAGACGCGTCTGCGACTTCCCCCGCCTATTGCAGGCCAGATATCCGACCGCTCGCCGCTGCGCCCGGGCGACACACGCAATCGACCGGCAGAGGATGCTTTGCGCGAAGTGCTCGCACGGCAGGGTGTGGCCGTCGAAGATCTGGTGGTGACCACGCGATCGATTAACGAGGATGGCGTCCTGGAACGTCTGGCCGAGCGAAGGCCCCGGCTACACGCGCTCATCAAGGATCGTGACGTGAAAATCATGTTGGCGGGCATGCGCCAGCAGGGCGATCCGCGCTGGATCGTCGCGCGCACAATCCGACCTCCAGTGGAAGCCGGCGCCTTGTGGCTGATTGCCGTGCAGACCGTGCTGCTGTTCCTCGTCCTGCTCGGCACCACCTACCTCGTCCTGCGCCGGATCACGCGCCCCCTCGCGCAGCTGACCGAACAGGTCGAAAGCTTTGCCCGCACGCACGAGGCTGGCGAACCGCTGGTTCCCAGCGGGCCCGAGGATGTCAGCCGACTGATCGTGGCGCACAATCTGCTCGAAAGCCGCATCGCCAGCCTGCTCGACGAGAAGGACGTGATGCTCGGCGCGATCGGGCACGACCTCAAGACGCCGCTCGCCGCGTTGCGCGTGCGGATCGAATCGGTCCCGGACGAAGCCCAGCGCGCGCGCATGGCCGAGGTGATCGAGGATCTGCGGCGTTCGCTCGACGACATCCTCTCGCTTGCCCGGATCGGCCGTGCGAAGGACGTGCCCGAGGCGGCGCAGCTCGCGGCGCTGGTCGAAAGCGTGGTCGACGAGTTCGAGGATATGGGCAAGCCGGTCGCCATCGCCAACGCGGAAAGGATCGTCGCGCCGGTCCGCGTCACCTGGCTACGCCGCGCCTTGCGCAACCTGATCGAGAACGCGCTGCGCTATGGCGGCACGGCAAGCGTTTCGCTGACGCGCGACGGCCAGTGGGCGGTGCTCGCGGTCGAGGACGAAGGCCCGGGCATCCCGCCAGAAGACGTCGCCGCCATGCTCGAACCCTTCCGCCGGGGTGAAGCCAGCCGCAATCGCGGGACCGGTGGAGCGGGTCTCGGCCTGACCATCACCCGGGCGATCATGCGCGACCATGATGGAGAGCTTCTGCTGGCCAATCGACCCGGAGGCGGCCTGCGGGCGCAAATACGCCTGCCGGTCGCGCGTTAGGGTTTCCCCGTACCGGCCCGCACCGCGACCTCTAACGCATCAACCCGCCGACAAGATTGCGCACAAAGCTGCCGACCACCGGCCCGGCCAGATCGGTCGCGATCGAACCCGCTGCCGAGGTGACGCCCGAGGCCATCGGGTTGGCGCGCGATTTCTTGCCCAGCACTGTGCGCGCGGCCATTCCTGCGGCAGACCCGGCGGCAACCTTGGTGCCGCGCGAGATCGCCTTGCCCCAGATGCTGGTGCTCTTGCGCTCGCGCTTGCGGACCTCGGCCTCGCCCTTCTCCTCAACCTCGGCAGCAGTCGCGGCGGCATCGACCATCTTCTGCGCGATCACCTCGGCCGCGCTCTCGCGGTCGACCGGCGTATCGTACTTACCCGCCAGCGGGCTCGCACCGAGAATCACCGCGCGCTCGCCTGCCGAGAGCGGGCCGAGGCGGCTTTGCGGCGGCTTGATCAGCGTGCGCTGGACGACAGACGGCGCGCCATCCTCGCCCAGCGTGGAGACCAGCGCCTCGCCCGTCTTCAGCTCGGTGATGGCCTGTGCGACGTCGAGATCGGGATTGATGCGGAAGGTTTCCGCCGCCGCCTTAATCGCCCTCTGATCCTTGGGAGTGAAGGCGCGCAGCGCGTGCTGCACGCGGTTGCCGATTTGCCCTGCGACATTGTCGGGGATGTCGATCGGGTTCTGGGTCACGAAGAACACGCCCACCCCCTTCGATCGGATCAGGCGCACCACCGTCTCGATCGTGTCCTGAAACGCCTTGGGCGTGTCGTCGAAAAGCAGGTGCGCCTCGTCGAAGAAGAACACGAGCCGGGGCTTTTCCGGGTCGCCCACCTCGGGCAGGGTCTCGAACAGTTCGGCGAGCAGCCAGAAGAGGTAGGTCGCGTAAAGCTTGGGGCTGCGCATCAGCTTGTCTGCGGCGAGGATGCTGATGAACCCGCGCCCGGCCGCGTCGACCTTGAACAGATCGTCCACTTCCAGCGCGGGCTCGCCGAAGAATTTGTCCGCCCCTTCGCTCTCGAAGGTCAGCAGCGCGCGCTGGATCGCGCCGATGGAGGCCTTGGTGACGCGGCCATATTCACCCGAAACCTCGTCCATATGGTCCGCCGCCCACGCAAGCAGGCTGCGCAGGTCCTCGAAATCGAGCAGCAGCAGGCCGTTATCGTCGGCATGGCGGAAGACGACCTGCAGCACGCCCTCCTGCGTGTCGTTAAGATCGAGCAGGCGCGCGAGCAGCAGCGGGCCCATCTCCGAAACCGTGGTCCGCACCGGATGACCCTGCTCGCCGAACAGGTCCCAGAAGATCACCGGGAAATCGGCATAGGCGTAATCGTCCATGCCCAGCTCGGCGGCACGGCCTTCCAGCTTGTCAGCGTGCTTGAACTTCGAGGAGCCCGGCACGGCGAGCCCCGCAAGGTCGCCCTTCACGTCGGCGACGAACACCGGCACCCCGGCGGCGGAGAAGCTCTCGGCGAGCCCCTGCAACGTCACCGTTTTGCCCGTACCCGTCGCACCCGCGATCAGGCCGTGGCGGTTGGCGCGGTCGAGCCGCAGCTCCTGCGCCTCGCCAGCATGGTTGCGACCCAGAAAAATCGTACTCACCGCGCGCGTCTCCCCGTGCTGCCGACAGGCTTTGCGTCTTCGCGGCGGACCTATGGCCCGTCAAGGTGGTTCCAATTCGCGAGCGCTTCGATAGAGCGGACAGCGAATGGCAACGGCGGAACCCTTCATCCTGCTCGACGATGCGCGCCCCACTACGGATGGCGGCGCGGGGGCTGGCGCGCGCCTGTTCGAAGCGCCGGTGGCGGTGTTCCGTGCGCTGCGACCGGAAGAGGTGGAGGTTACGATCGCCGCAGCCGAGGCGGCGCAAGCCGAACGCGGCGGCACGCTGGCGGGATACCTCGCCTACGAGGCGGGGCTTGCGCTGGAACCCAAGCTGCAACCGCTGGCCGACATACGCACGGGTGCCGCAGGACCGCTGGTGTGGCTCGGCCTGTTCGACAGCGAACGCACCATTCCCGCCGACGAGGTGGACGGCTGGCTGGCCGAACGTGCGCCCGGCCCCGCAAGTCTCGGCCCGCTCGACCCGGCGATCTCGCTCGGCACCTGGCAGGCGCGCTTCGCCGAGTTGCAGCAGGCAATTGCCGCGGGCGATATCTACCAGGCCAACCTGACCATGCCGCTGACCGGCGCGTATCGCGGCGATCCGCTGGCGCTCTATGCCGCACTGCGCAAGGCCGCGAATGCAGGCCATGGCGGGGTGATCTGGGACGGCAGCCACGCGCTCGTCAGCCTCTCGCCCGAGCTGTTCTTCGAGGTGACGGACGGCCAGCTCACCGCCCGGCCGATGAAGGGCACCCGCCCGCGCCATGCCGATCCTGCGCAGGACGCGGCGGCTGCCGAGGAGCTGGCACGCTCCGAAAAGGACCGGGCCGAAAACCTGATGATCGTCGACCTGATGCGCAACGACCTGTCGCGCGTTGCTGAAGCGGGCTCGGTGACGGTGGACGAGCCGTTCAAGGTCGAGAGCTTCCCGACGGTGCACCAGATGGTCAGCACGGTGCGCGCAGACCTGAAACCCGGCACCGGCCTCGGCGATATCGTAAAGGCGCTGTTCCCCTGCGGCTCGATCACCGGCGCGCCCAAGATCCGCGCGATGGAAATCATCGACCAGCTGGAGCGCGACGCGCGCGGGCCCTATTGCGGCGCGATCGGAGCTTACGGAGCCGATGGCACGGCGAGCTTCAACGTCGCGATTCGCACGCTGCGGCTGACCCCGATCGAGAACGGGCACGGCACGGCGGTGCTCGGCGTCGGCGCGGGGATCGTGGCGGACAGCGATGCGCTGGGCGAATGGCGCGAGGCGCTGCTCAAGGCGGGATTCGCAAGATCGAGCAGCCCCGAATGCCGCGCGCCCGCGTTCGACCTGATCGAGACCATGCGGTTCGATCCGGAGGAGGGCATCCCGCTGCTCGAAGGCCACCTCGCACGGATTTCCGCCAGTGCGCACGAACTGGGCTTCGCCTTCGACCGGCACGCCGCGCGCAACCAGATCCAGGCGCTGTCCTTCGATCTCGACGCGCCTGCCAAGGTACGCCTCACCTGCGCGCGTTCGGGCACCACCGCGATCGAAGTCGCCCCGCTGCCCGAGACGCCCACGGAGCCTCTCGACTGTATTGCCCTGCCGCTGCCGGTCGATGCAGGCGACTGGCGTTTGCGCCACAAGACCACCGACCGCGGCTTCTACGCCGACGCGCTCGCCGCCGCGCACGAGCTGGACGCGCACGAAGCGCTGCTGGTGCAGGATGACGGGCTGGTGACCGAGGGCAGCTGGACCAGCGTCTTCGTCGAGCGCGAGGGCACGCTCGTCACCCCGCCGCTCGCGCTCGGCCTGCTGCCCGGCGTGTTTCGCGACTCGCTGATCGCGCAAGGGCGCGCGATCGAAGGCGAGCTGACGCTGGACGATTTTACGAATGGCTTTTTCATCGGCAACGCTCTGCGCGGCCTCATGCGCGCGAGACTGATATGACGATCGAGATACTCTACGAAGACGGCGAAGCGCTGGTGATCGACAAGCCTGCCGGGCTGCCGATCGATCGCCCGCGCAAGGGCGGCGGATGCCTCGAGGATCATCTCGAGGAGCTCAAGCTGGGTTTCCAGCGCCCGCCCTCGCCGGTCCACCGCCTCGACACCGATACCAGCGGCTGCCTGCTGCTCGCGCGCAATCCCAAGGCGCACAAGCGCTTCTCCGCCGCGTTCGAAGCGAAGACGGTGACCAAGTTCTATCACGGCATTCTCGCGGGCATTCCCGAAGAGCGCGAAGGGCGGATCGAGCTCGCGCTCGCCAAGATCAGCAGTGCCGAGAAGGGCTGGCGGATGATCCCGGCAAAGAAGGGCAAGCCGTCCGCGACCGACTGGCGCGTGGTGGCCGAGCACGAAGGCCGTGCGCTGGTCGAGTTTCGCCCCGAAACCGGGCGCACGCACCAGATCCGCGTCCACGCCGCCAGCGGGATCGGCATCGCGCTGGTCGGCGACCCGGTTTACGGATCGCGCGACGGGGCACCGCGCACGATGCTGCACGCGAGCTCGATCGTCGTCGCGCGCGAGGGCAAGACCGATATTGCCGCAACCAGCCCGCTGCCGGCCGATTTCGCCGCACTGGGCTTCCCCGATCCGGGTGCGGGCGATGGTGCCTGACGAGGTTCTCGCCCGCGCGCATGCGCTGGCCGAAGAGCGCTTTGTCGCGGGCTCCGGGCCGGGCGGGCAGAACGCCAACAAGGTCGCCACCGAAGTCCAGCTGCGGGTCAACGCCTACAAGCTGCGCCTGTCGCCCTTCGCCTTCCGGCGGCTGGGCGAGGTCGCGGGCAGCCGCCTGACCGATTCGGGCGACATCCTGATCGTCGCGCGCGAACACCGCACGCAGGAAGCGAATCGGGCGCTGGCGCGCGAAAAGCTGGACGACCTGCTGCGCGAGGCGCATCACCGGCCCAAGACTCGCGCCAAGACCCGGCTCAACCGCGTGGGCAAGACGCAGCGGCTCAAGACCAAGAAGGCGCGCGGGCAGGTGAAGGCCAATCGCGGGAAGCCCAGCCGCAGCGACTGGTAACGCGACTGGTAGCTTGACTTTTCCCCAGCCCGCAGCCAATAGCGCCTGCGATCGGGCGGTGCCGCGTGCGCCGCCTGTTGTTTTTTCACCCGATGCACATCGTGAAGCCCTGTCGGGCAACCCACCGATGGCCGGGCCTTTGAACTGGCAGGATTGAGTTATGGCGAAGCCCGCAACCGTCAAGATCAAGCTCGTGTCGACCGCGGACACCGGCTTCTACTACGTGACCAAGAAGAATCCTCGGAACATCACCGAGAAGATGACCTTCCGCAAATACGACCCCGTCGTGCGCAAGCACGTCGAGTTCAAGGAAGCCAAGATCAAGTAAGGTCGGGTTTAAACCTTGCGGTACGGAACCAGTGCCGCTCACGCGCGGTTCACTCCGAAACCTTTACGGAAGACCGCATGACGACCAAGACTAATCTGCTCCGCCGCCCGCTTGCCGGGCTCGCCAGCCTCGCCCTGATCACCGGCGCTCCGATCGCCGCGACGATCGCCCTGCCCTCGCCTGCGCTTGCCGCGTCGGCGGGCACGCTCGACGATGCCGTCGCCGCGCTGCGCGGCATCAACACGATGCGCGCCAGCTTCACCCAGACCGACCGCAACGGCCAGACCGTGAACGGCACGATGACGCTGAAGCGTCCGGGCAAGATTCGCTTCGAATACGCCAAGGGTGTGCCGCTGCTGATCGTTTCCAACGGCAAGTCGCTGACGATGATCGATTACGAGGTCAATCAGGTGCAGCGCTGGCCGATCGGCAATTCGCCGCTGGGCGCGCTGCTCGATCCCAAGCGCGACGTGAAGAAATACGGCAAGCTGCGCAGCACCGGCAATCCGAACGTGCTGTCGGTCGAGGTCAAGGACCCGCAGAAACCCGAATACGGCACGATCACGATGATCTTCGTGCGCGACTCGAGCGCGCCGGGCGGCTGGGAGCTGACCAACTGGGTCGCGCTCGACGCGCAGAACAACCGCACCACCGTGCGGCTGTCGAATCAGAAGTACGGCGTGTCGGTCAGCGAGTCGTCGTTCACCTACAAGGACCCTCGCCGCGCATCCCGTCGACCGCGGTAAACCGTTCGTCGAGGGATGCCCCGCAAAAGCGGCCAATTGCCCCTCGGCGTTCATTGGCAAGCAAGGGAGGGGGCCCTAGTTTAAATCTCACAAGGCCTGATGAACCGGCGGGTTTCCCCCCTGTTGCCCCTTCGGTTCCCCTTCATACCGCAGGCCTTGTAGCAAGCGTGACGAACGCTCGTAAGGAACCCTCGCGCCAATGCCCCCGGCGCGGGGGTTTTCTTATGATACTGGCCACAGGCTTGCTGCAAATCGCACCGACGTCCAGGCGCAAGGGGACCAATCGCGAGCCGAAGGCGAGGGCAAGGCCGACCGGCCGCCGACCGTTAGGTCGCCCCCGCGGAGGTGGTGCGCGCCAGCGCACTTACCGTGAGCGAAAAAGACTCACTCTTCCCAGCCGTAAGCGGCGCGCATGATGTCGTAGATGAGGTTCTGCTCGATCACGCCGTGCACGCGGAACGCGCCCGGGCCGGTTCCGAACAGCGCCACATCCTCGCCGCCATGCGTTTCCGAGCCGAGCGGGATCAGCGACTGCTGCGTGGCATTCGGCCCGGTTTCGGGCATGCCGCGCTCGCCCTGCACCGCGCCGGGGCCATTCCCGTAGCCGAGCGTGGTGTAAGGCTGGCCATCGCGTGCCAGCATGGGCCCCTCGGTGCCGCCGGGATGCTCATCGTCGCCGCCTGCGGGAGGATAGACCAGGCCCAGGATCGGATTGCCGCGCCTGGGGTAGCCCGCCATGGTGAACACGTGGCTGTGATCGGCGGTGACGAGGATCATCGTCTCGTCCGGGTCGGTATTCTCGAGCGCGTACTGGACCGCGCGGGCCAGTTCGACCGTCTCTTCCAGCGCATACCCCGCGCGGCCTTCGTGGTGCGCGTGATCGATCCGCCCGCCTTCGACCATCAGGTAGAACCCGTCGGGATCGCTCGACAGGCGGCGGATCGCCTCGGCGGTCATCTCGGTCAGCGTCGGCTCTTTCGTCTGCGCCGTGCGATCGAGCTGGTAGGTCATGTGGCTGGGCGAAAAGAGGCCGAGAACCGGCTCGTCCAGATCGGCGCGGCGCATGCTTGCGGTGTCGATCACCACGGTGCCGCCGGTGCGTGCGGCCCAGCGGGCGGGCAGATCGGCGTTCTCGTCGCTGCGCTTGCCGCCCTTCGCGCTGCCGTAGAAATTGCGCGAGCCGCCGCCGAAAGCGAGGTCGAACGGGAAGTCGACCAGCTGGGCCGCGATGTCTGTGCAGCCGAGGCCCTGCTGGCTTGCGGGAATGTCCGAATCGGCCTCCCAGTCGCGGTCGGGGCTGTGGCTGTAGACCGCTGCGGGCGTGGCATGGGTCAGCCGCGTGGTGGTGACGATGCCGACCGCCTTGCCCTTCGCGTGCGCTTCGTCGGCAATCAGCGGCAGGTTGTGCCCCTGCGCCGCCGCGCAGTCTCCACGTGCAGGTTCGGGCGCGACGTTGAGCACGCCCATGCGGGTCTTGCTGCCGCTGTTGAGCGCGGTCGCGGTGCCCGCGCTGTCGGGCACCTGCGCGTCAGTGTTGTAGGTCTTGACCAGCGCGGTGTCGGGGAATTTTTCGAAGCTGAGCGAATATTCCTCGCCATCGAGGCCCTGCTGTTGCCCGGCGAGAATGCGCGCTGCGGTGATAGTGGAAATGCCCATCCCATCACCTACGAACAGGATCACGTTCTTCGCCTTGCCTCGCGATGCGACCGGAGCGGTGCCTGCGGCAGGATCGACGCCGTAATAATTGGTCGTGTTGCCGCACGCTGCCAGCGGCAGCGCCATCAGTATCGCCAGGACTGCGGCCCGGCGCGATTTCATGGAATGGCGGATCATGGCAGGCTCCGTGTTCGAGTATCGGCGTGTTGCCGATGCCCCATCGCGCATCAATGCGACAATTGCACTACCGCGACGTCCGTCCAGCGCGATCTTGCGCACCAAGTGCCGAGCCGCCTTGCCCGGGGCCGCGCCCCACCCTAAGTCCGCCGCCATGGTTTCTGTCACCACCTGGAACATCAATTCCGTCCGCCTGCGCATGCCGCTGGTCGAGCAATTCCTGAACTCGCACGCGTCCGACGTGCTGTGCCTGCAGGAGATCAAGTGCGTCGAGGAGCAATTCCCCGCCAAGGCATTCCGCGAGCTTGGCTACGAACACATCGCGATCCACGGGCAGAAGGGCTACCACGGGGTGGCCACGGTCAGCCGCCTGCCCTTCCGGGAAATCTCCCGCTACGACTGGCAGGATAATGGCGAAGCACGCCATATCGGCGTGCAGCTGACCGATCCCGTGCATCAGGGCATGGTGATCGAGAACGTCTACGTGCCCGCAGGCGGCGATGTGCCCGACCGCGAGGTGAACGCGAAGTTCGGCCAGAAGCTCGACTTCCTCGAACGCATGGCGCGCTGGGCCGACACGGTCGACCAGCCGACGCTGATCGTGGGCGATTTCAACATCGCCCCCCTCGAAAGCGATGTGTGGAGCCACAAGCAGCTGTTGAAGGTGGTCAGCCACACGCCCATCGAGGTCGAGGCGCTGCAACGCTTCATGGACGCGCACGGCTGGACCGACATCGGGCGCGAGCATGTGCCCGCGCCCGAGCGGTATTACAGCTGGTGGAGCTATCGCAATCCCAACTGGCAGACCAACGACAAGGGCCGCCGGCTCGACCACATGTGGGCCAGCCCCGATCTGGCGAAGCAGGCCACGCGGCACACGATTCTGGAAGACGCGCGCAACTGGGATCGCCCTTCGGATCACGTTCCGCTGACCACGGAGTTCTCCCTCTGAGCGCGGACGTCCCCGGCCCAGTGTCCGGCGACTCATCGGGCAATGCGCGGGCACTCGCGCAGGCGATCGACGCGCTCCGCCACGGCTGGCCGATCCGGGTCGACGACGGCCCCGTCCTGCTCCCTGCAGAGACCGCCGCCGATCCCGAAGCGCGTGGCAGCCGGATGCTCATTTCTGCGGCACGCGCGCAAACGCTCAAGCTCGCCAACCAGCGCGACGCAGCGGTGCCGCACGCGCCGGTGCTGATCGAGGGGGGCGAGCCCTTCACGCTCGATCTGGCGCGCGCCGTTTCCGATCCCGCGCTCGACCTTGCGAACCCCATGAAGGGCCCGTTTCGCGCGCTCGGCCTGCCCGACGCCGAATGGCCGCGCACCGCGCTGGAGATTGCCCGCCGCGCCGGGGTGCTGCCCGCCTTCCTGCTCGACCCGGCGCATGATCGCGATGAACCGGTCATCGTCGCAACCGCTGACCTCGCGGCATTCTCCGCGCCCGATGCCCTGCGCATCGCCGCGCGCACGCGCCTGCCGACCGCCGCGGCCGAGCATGCCGAGATCGCGATCTTCCGTTCCCCCGCAGACCTGCGCGAACATGCCGCGCTGATCATCGGGCGGCAGAGCGCCGACAAAGTCCCGGTGGTCCGGCTGCATTCCGAATGCCTGACCGGCGATGTCTTCGGCAGCCTGAAATGCGATTGCGGGCCGCAGCTCGACAATGCGCTCGCCGCGTGTGCTCGCGAGGCGGAGAACGGCGGCTACGGAGTGATCCTCTATCTGCGGCAGGAAGGCCGCGGCATCGGCCTCGTCAACAAGCTGCGCGCCTACCAGTTGCAGGAACAGGGCCACGACACGGTCGAGGCGAACCAGCGGCTCGGCCTGCCCGACGAGGCGAGAGACTTTCCCATTGCGGGACGCATGCTTCGTTTACTGGGGATTCTGCGTATCCGCCTGCTGACGAACAATCCGGCCAAGCTTACCGCACTGCAACAGCAAGACATCGAAATAATCGAGCGAGTTCCCTTGGATACCGGCACCAACCCCCACAACGCCCGCTATCTCGCCACCAAACGCGACCGGTCGGGTCACCTCCTGCGATGAGAAAGCTGACCGTTCGCGACGAACAGCCAGCCGACATCCCAGCGATCTACGCGTTGACCCGCGCCGCCTTTGCCAAGGACGGCCGGACCAACGGTGACGAGCAGGAAATCGTCAATGCCCTGCGAGACGACGGCGACCTGACGATGTCGCTGGTGGCGACCAACATGGACGAAGCGATCATCGGGCATATCGCCTTTTCGCCCGTTACCATCTCGGACGGAACACAGGGCTGGTACGCGGCGGGCCCGATCTCCGTCATGCCGACCCGGCAGCGAGCCGGGATCGGATCCCAGATCGCGACCGAGGGGCTGGAGCGGATGAAGGCGATGGGTGCCAGGGGCCTCGTCTTGCTGGGCGATCCCGGTGCCTACGCGCGCTTCGGATTTGCCCCCGATCCGGACCTGATCCTGCCGGGATTTCCGCCCGAATATTTCCAGGTGCAGATGTTCGGCGAGGGTCCGCGGCCCAAGGGCACGGTCCGTTACGCAAAAGCGTTCGGTTACGACACGGTCGACTAGCGCCGCTCGAACGGCGTGAGACCGTTGCCGAGCCGGTTGTCGCTGATCCGCAGGCTCGCGCCCGTCCAGTCCGCGACGAAGGCCGACTGGCGCGAAAGCGAGGGTACGAAGCGCGCGTCGTTGCCCGCAATTGTCAGCCCGTCGGAGCTGTGCGTCTGCTCTTCCGCGCCCACCGCGATGAAGGCGGAGTAGTTTTCCTTGTCCTCACCCTGCACGAACCAGTTGTTGGTGATCTGACCGCGCGCGCCCTGCGGCAGGTCGATCATGTAGTTGGTCGCGCTGCCGTTCGAATCGTCGAAACTGCATGCAGCCACCTCTACCATCGCGGCGCGGGCCTTGAGGTAGTGGCCGCCGGTTCCTTGCTCGAACCGGCTGCGGGTCACGCGAAGGTGCCCGATATCGCCGGTGTAGATCGAGTGCGAACAGCCGCCCGAATTCTCGCATGTGCCGAGACGGGTGAAGGTCGAACGGTCGACCACCAGCCGCATCATCGGATCGTTCGCGGTCAGGATGCCCTGCTCGCTGTTGCGGAACCACGAATTGGCGACCGTCAGCGTCCCCGATTCCATGCGGATACCCGCACCATTGCCGTCGGGCACGCTGATATTGCTGAAGATGATTCCGGACACGCTGGCCTCGGTCCCGCGCAGCACGAAGGCGCCCTTGCCCTCGCAGGCGGTGCCGGTGAATTCGACCTTGCCCGGCTCGGTGGCCAGGAAAGCGATACGTCCCCGGGTCTGCACCACGCACTGGCGATAGGTGCCCGGCGCGATGGCAATGCTGCCCTCGCCCGAACCGATGGCGTCGACCGCCTCCTGCAGCGATGCGTATCCGCGATTCGTCTCCACCACGGTGAACGGCGCGGCAGCAGGCTGGGCCATGAGCGCGGCCAGCGGAATCAGCGCGACGGCGGCAAGTGCGATTCCCGCGACGATGCCGACAGGCGGACGGCCAAGAGTGATCCGTGTGGGCATATTGGCGCTGGTGCTTTTGCGGGCTTTGGTCATGCGCGGCAGAATTAGTGGATAATGGTAAACAAGCCGCTAATCATTCGCGGCTGGGGCCTCCCCTGTGCCAGCCTGCATTTTGGACCGATGCGCTCTTTACCGAAGGCACGCCTTGCGCCTAGCGTAGCGACTTGCGCGCGCGACGGCTGGGGCCGCGCAGCGCACGAAATTTACATCTGGAGGCACAGCGACATGAAATTCACTATCCGTTTGGGGCTGATCGGCATGAGCGCGCTTGCGCTGGCTGCATGTGGCGATTCGAACGACGCCAGCGACGAAGTCGTGGCCGAAGACGTCGAGATCGTCGCGGACGACGCGATGAGCGATATCGATGCCGAGCCTGTCGAAGACGAGAGCCTGGCAACCCCCGCCCCGATGCCCGCACCTGCTCCGACCGAAACCTCGACCTTCGAGGAGCGTCAGGCTGCCGAGCGCGAGAAGATGGCGAACGATGCCGAGGCGGCCGAAAAGGCGGCAGCGGATATCAAGGCCGAACTGGACAAGATGAACGAAAACTAGGGCTGACCACGATTCCTGGGCCGGGCAGCGCCACGCGTCTGCCCGGCCCTTATCGTGCCACCAAAACACCAGAGCCTGAAAAGGGACGACAATGCCGGGAATGGATGCCGAGGTCTTCGACCAGTTTATCGAACAGCTGTGGCGCTACGTGCACGAGCGTTTGATCCCTGCCGAGAAGGAGGTCATCGCAGCCAACGCGATTCCTGCCGAGATCCTCGACGAGATGCGCGAAATGGGCCTGTTCGGGCTGACCATGCCGGAGGAGTACGGCGGCGCGGGAATGAACACCTCGCAATATGTCGAGACGATCCGCGTCCTCTCCTACGCGCTGCCCGCCTATCGCTCGATCACCTCGATCAACCTCGGCATGGTGTGCACCGCGCTGAAGAAGTCGGGGACCGAGGCACAGAAGGCCGAATGGCTCCCGCGCCTCGCCGCAGGTGAAATTGCGTGCTTCGGGCTGACCGAGCCGGGTAGCGGTTCCGATTCCGCCGCGATGCAGACCACCGCGGTGAAGGACGGCAACGGCTATCGGCTGAACGGCTCCAAACGCTACATCACCAACGCCCCCTTCGCGAAGCTGGGCCTGATCATGGCGCGCACCAGCAAGGAGCCGCTGCCCAAGAACGCGCATGTCAGCGCCTTCCTCGTCGACATGGAAAAGGCGGGTGTCACCGTGGGCAAGCCCGACAAGAAGATGGGCCAGGAAGGCAGCCAGATTGCCGACATCTATCTCGACGATGTGCATGTCGATGGCGATGCGCTGCTCGGCGGCGAGGAAGGCCAGGGCTTTCGCACCGCGATGATGAGCCTCGACAACGGGCGGCTTTCGGTTGCGGCGGCAAGCGCGGGCTACGCGCGCCGCATCCTCGACACGGCGATGAAATACGCGCTGGAGCGCAAGGCGTTCGGTGAACCGATCAGCCAGTTCCAGCTGATCCAGGCGATGCTCGCGGACAGCGAGTCGGAGATCTACGCCGCCGAATGCATGCTCAAGGATGCCTGCGCGAAGGTCGACGCAGGCGAGCCGTCGCTGCTGCCCGCCGCCAGCACCAAGCTGTTCGCATCCGAAATGTGCGGGCGGGTGGCCGACCGCTGCGTGCAGATCCACGGCGGCGCGGGCTATCTGGCTGAGTACGAGGCCGAACGCTTCTTCCGCGACAGCCGCATCTACCGCATCTACGAAGGCACCAGCCAGATTATGCAATTGGTGATCGCCAAGAACATGCTGCGCAACTTCGCCGCCGGGGGCCAGGCGTGAGCGAACTGCGCCGCGCCGCAATCGTCTCCCCGCTGCGAACGCCCGTCGGGCGGTTTCTCGGCGCGCTGACACCGCTGGAAGCAGGTCCGCTGGCCGCGATCATCATCAAGGCGCTGGTCGAACGCTCGGGCGTCGATCCGTCGCGCGTGGACGATGTCGTGTTCGCGCAAGGTTATGGCAGCGGCGAAGCGCCCGCGATCGGACGCTGGGCATGGCTCGCCGCCGACATGCCGATCGAAACGCCCGGCTTCCAGCTCGATCGGCGCTGCGGTTCGGGCCTGCAGGCGGTGATCGAGGCGGCGATGATGGTCCAGACCGGCGCGGCAGACTGCGTGCTGGCGGGCGGTGTCGAATCGATGTCCAATGTCGAGCATTACACCACCAAGGCGCGCCACGGCGCGAAGATGGGCGACATGGCGCTGTGGGACCGGCTGACGCGCGGTCGCCTGATGAGCCAGCCGATCGAGCGGTTCGGGGTGATCTCCGGCATGATCGAGACGGCGGAAAACCTAGCCAAGGACTACGATATCAGCCGCGAGGCGGCGGATGAATATGCGGTCGCCTCGCACCAGAAGGCCGCTGCCGCGTGGGATGCTGGCAAGTTCGATGCGCAGCTGGTGCCGGTCGATGTGCCGCAGCGCCGGGGCGATCCGGTGCGCTTCGCCCGAGACGAGGGATTCCGCCCCGATGCCTCGATGGAAAGCCTCGGCGCCTTGCGCGCCATCGAAAAGGGCGGGATCGTCACCGCGGGCAATGCCAGCCAGCAGAACGATGCCGCTGCCGCGTGCCTCGTCGTCTCCGAAGACAAGCTGGACGAACTCGGCCTCGAACCAATGCTGTGGTTCGATAGCTGGGCCGCCGCTGGGTGCGATCCGGCGCGCATGGGGATCGGCCCCGTCCCCGCCACCGAGCGACTGTTCGCGCGCAGCGGCAAGGGTTGGGACCATATCGACCTCGTCGAACTGAACGAAGCCTTCGCGCCGCAGGTGCTCGCCGTGCTCAAGGGCTGGGGCTGGAGCGACGATGACAGCCGCCGCGACATCCTCAACGTCAACGGGTCGGGCATCTCGCTCGGCCACCCGATCGGCGCGACCGGCGTACGCATCCTCGCCGACATGGCGCACGAACTGCGTCGGCGCGAGGGGCGTTACGCGCTCGAGACGATGTGCATCGGCGGCGGGCAGGGGCTCGCCGCGCTGTTCGAACGGGCCGTGTAAGGGTGCGCCAGAGCCGCGATATGCAGTTTAATTGTGCGCAGTCGCGCAGGATGCTATCGCGCTCAACATGAATGAAGTGCTCGAAATCAAGCCGGATTTTTCGGAGATCCCCACCCTCGACAGCGATGTGTTCACCGCGCCGCTCAAACGACCCGAGCATGTCGGGGAGGATTGGCTCGAGCCCAAGCAGACCGAGTACGACAGCGAAGACGACGCCGTCTGGAACGACCTGTTCGCGCGCCAGATGGAAATCCTGCCAGGGCGCGCGGCAAGCGCGTTCATGGAAGGTCTCGACCGGCTGGACCTGGGCACCGGCGGCGTGCCCGATTTCAAGGAACTGTCAGAATCGCTGAACAAGCTGACCGGGTGGAGCGTGGTGCCCGTGCCCATGCTGATCCCCGATCACGTGTTCTTCTGGCATCTGGCCAACCGCCGCTTCCCCGCGGGCAATTTCATCCGCACCCGCGAAACCTTCGACTACATCCAGGAACCCGACGTCTTCCACGATGTGTTCGGCCACGTGCCGATGCTGACCAACCCGGTCTTCGCCGATTACATGCAGGCGTATGGGAAGGCCGGCTGGCGCGCGATGGAATACAACCGGTTGAAGGCGCTGGGCGCGCTGTACTGGTATACGGTCGAGTTCGGGCTGATCATGGAGGATGAAGGCTTGCGCGCCTATGGTGCCGGCATTCTCTCCGGCCCGACCGAAGCGGTCTTCTCCGTCGAAGCGAAAAGCCCGAACCGGATCATGCTCAACGTCGATCGCGTGATGCGGACCGACTATGTCATTTCCGACCTGCAGCCGACCTATTTCGTGATCGAGAGTTTCGAAGACCTCTATCGCAAGACGGTCGAGCGCGATTTCGAGCGCCTGTACCAGAGCCTGCCGGTGTCGTTCACCTACGCCAATTCGGCGGTGATCGATCTAGACGATGTCCTCAATGTCGGGACGCAGGAATATCTGCTGCGCGGCGGCCGCGGAAGCTCTGCGCGCCCTGTTTGAGGGCCATGTGCGCATCGGGCTTTTCCCAAGGCGCCGAATGCGGCCTCAACGCCTGTCCCCAAGTCACAATCGGACAAAAGAAAACCGGCCCCGAATCGCTTCGGGGCCGGTCTAAATCATCCGAAGGATGACGCGCGATTACTCGGCGGCAGCTTCTTCGGTCGCTTCAGCAGCCGGCGTAGCAGCGTCGGTCGCGGTTTCGTCGGTGGTCGCTTCGTCGGTCATGGTGGCGTCGCCCATCGCGTCGGTGGCGGGCTCTTCAACGACGGTTTCGTCGACCATGGTGTCTTCAGCCGGGGTTTCGGCTGCTTCTTCGGTGGTGGCGCTTTCGCCGCAAGCAGCAACGCTGAGGCCCAGAGCGATGGTCGTGGCGAACATAGCAGCCTTGAAAGTGGTCTTCATGATTCTTCCCCTAGATTGGAATGAGGAGACCCGCATAGCCATCTTTCTGCCACACGGATACCCTGAATCTGCCTCATTCGGGGGGCGAGACTAACATTTTTGGGGGTTAACGGCGGGCCAGCGGCTCCAAGATCGAAACCAGTGCAAGAACGCTGCAGCAGGTGGCCAAAGCGACCATCAGGGTGTGCACGCCAAGCGTGTTGAGCAGCGGCATGTCGGATGCCAGCGCGCCCGAGGCGACGGTTGCCCCCGCGCCCAGAATGACCCTGAACCAGGCGGCACGACGATCCTGTGCGCCGGTGATCAAAGCCACCAGCCAGCCGAGAACGGCACCGCTGCACAGAAGAATCAATAAGCCCATTGCATCCGAAAACTTGTTCTAGGTTAACTTCTGCAACAGCCGAAGCGGCCTCGGGTTCCCTCTTGCCGGGCCGTCCGGTCCCCCGTCTACCTTGCGAACAGCCAGATCAGCGCCGCCGACCCGATGACGATGCGGTACCAGGCGAAGGGCGCAAAGCCGCGCCGGCTGACATAGGCGACGAAGGCGCGGATCACGAACAGCGCGACGATGAAGCTGACGACGAAGCCGATGGCGATTTCGCCCCAGCCCACGCGCATGGTGCCCGCGGTCAGTTCGCCGCCCTTCTGGAAAAGCTCCAGCGTGGTCGCGCCGATCATCGTCGGCACGGCGAGGAAGAACGAGAATTCGGCCGCAGTCTTGCGGTTCACGCCCATCGCCAGCGCGCCCATGATCGTCGCGCCCGAGCGGCTTACCCCCGGCACCATCGCCAGGCATTGCGCGAAGCCGACCCCGATCACCTGGATCAGCGGGAGGTCGGCGACCGTCGCATCCCCCTTCGGGTTGGCGACGCGTTCGATCCCGAGGATCGCGATCCCGCCGAGGATCAGCGCCCAGGCGACGATCGAAGGGCTGCCGAGCATGATGTCGATATAGTCCTTGAACGCGAGGCCGAGGACGGCCGACGGCAAGAAGGCAACGAGGATGTTGCGGGCGAACCGCAAGCCTTCGCTTTCGAGGCGCAGCACGCCCATCCCCGCGTTCCAGAAGGTGCCCCAGTACTGGTAGACCACCGCAAGGATCGCGCCGAGCTGGATGACCACGTTGAACATCGCCCATTCGGACGAATCGTAACCGAACAGTTCGGAGGCCAGGATCAGGTGCCCGGTCGAGGAGACCGGTACGAATTCGGTCAGTCCTTCGACAATGCCGAGGAGGATCGCGGTGAGGGTGGTGTCCATGCGAGCAGCCTCATGAAGAGAGGGCCGCGCAAGTCAAGCTTGCGCGGCCCTCCGGATCACTTCGTGGCAAGTGCGCCAGGTGCGCTTACCAGATGCGCACGCGCTTTTCGGGCGGCAGGTAAAGCGCGTCGTCGGGGGTCACGTTGAACGCCTTGTACCATTCGTCCATGTTACGAACGACGCCGTTGACGCGGTATTCCTCGGGGCTGTGCGGATCGACGCGCAGCCGCTGGCGATAGCTTTCCTCGCGCTGTGCCGAACGCCACACCTGCGCCCAGGCGAGAAAGAAGCGCTGATCGCCGGTCAGGCCGTCGATCACCTTGTCTTCCTTGCCATCGAGGCTGAGCTTGTACGCGCGATAGGCGAGGCTGAGCCCGCCCAGGTCGCCGATGTTCTCGCCCAGCGTCAGGCGCCCGTTGACGCAGGTTTCGCCGTCGTCGAGCGGGCAGAAAGCGTCGTACTGGGCAACCAGAGCGTCGGTCAGCGCGTCGAACGCCGCACGGTCCGCATCGGTCCACCAGTTGCGCAGCATGCCGGTGCCGTCCGACTTGGAGCCCTGATCGTCGAAGCCGTGGCCCATCTCGTGCCCGATCACGCCGCCGATCCCGCCATAGTTGACGGCCGCGTCTGCGGTCAGCCCGAAGAACGGCTGCTGCAGGATCGCGGCGGGGAAGACGATCTCGTTCTTGGTCGAGTTGTAATAGGCGTTCACCGTCTGCGGCAGCATGCCCCATTCGGTGCGGTCGATCGGTCCGCCGAGCTTGGAAAGGTTGTCTTTCCAGCTCCATTCGGCAGCCGCCATACGATTGGCAAGCGGGTTGCCGTCGGTGATCGCAAGGCCCTGGTAGGTTTCCAGATTGTCGCGGTAGCCGATCTTGGGATCGAACGCGTCGAGCTTGGCCAGCGCTTCCTTCTTGGTCGCCGCGCTCATCCAGTCGTTCTCGTCGATGCTCTGCGCAAGCGCCTTGCGCAGGTTGGCGACCAGATCGACCATCGCCGCCTTGTTTTCAGCCGGGAAGTACCGCTCGACATAGCTCTTGCCGACCAGCTCGCCGAGCAGGCCTTCGGTTTCGCCGATGGCACGCTTCCAGCGAGCGCGCTGTTCGGGCGTGCCGTTCAGCGTCTTGCCGTAGAAGGCGAAATCCGCCTCGTCGAACTTCGACGGCAGGACCGCGGCATTGCCTTCGAGGAATTCCTTGATCGTCCACGCCTGCAGAACGTCCATCGGCGTGTCGAGCAGCAGCGTCATCATCGCCGGGGTGCCCCCACCGATCTTGGCCAGCGTCGCTTCGTCGAGGCCGAGCGCCTCTGCCTCTTCCGCGGTCGGCGGCAGATCGCCGACGATGAAGCGGTCGGTATCGGCAAACCCGCTGGCGGTCAGCATCGCGGTGGTCGGGAAGCCTTCGACCAGCTTGCCGAGCTCTTCCGGCGACAGCGCGTTGTAGGTCAGGTCGCGGTTGCGGCGCGTGGCGCGATCCCACGAAACCTTGCGGGCAATGCTGTCTTCGAAGGCATAGACATTTTCGGCCATGCCCGCCGCATCGGCGTAGCCTGCCTGGTCGAACAGGAAGGTCAGGTATTCGCGATACTTGGTCTGGATGTCCTTCCCGCGCTCGCTGTCATCGAGGTAGTAATCGCGATCGGGCAGGCCCAGGCCGCCCGAACCGAGATAGACCGAATAGCGGGTCGGTTCCTTGGCATCGACGCTGACCCCGCCGCCCATCGGCGCGGGATAACCCGGCGTGCCCCACAAGGTGACGAGTTCCGACAGCGTCTTCGCGCCGCGGATCTTGTCGAGATAGGGCTGCGCCGGAGCGAGGCCGGCGGCGTCGATCGCGGCAGTGTCGTTATAGGATGCGTACGCCTCGACGATCCGCTTCTCGTCGGCGGTCAGTTCGCTGGCGGGCTTGGCCACCAGTTCGTCGACCAGGGCCTTCACGTCGCTGGTCGATTTCTCGCGCAACAGGTTGAACGCGCCGAAGCGGCTGAATTCCGCCGGCAGCGGGTTGGCATCGAGCCATTCCTGGTTGACATAGGCGAAGAAGTCGTCGCCCGGATCGATCGTGTCGGACAGCAGCGAGGTATCGACCCCCCAATCGCCGAAGCTCATCGTCGGCATGGGCACGTCGTCGGCATCGCCGCCGTCCTGCACCAGCATGTCCAGATCGCCTGGCTGCGATCCGTGGGCGTCGGGCTGCTCGGCGGCGGCGGGGACCGCCATTACCAGCGCCATCGCGCTGGCGGTGGTCGTAAGAACGGTGCGGATCATGATATCCCTCCTGCTTGGAAAAACGCGTGTATCGTTGCGCTTGATGAACGCTCGATTGCGGATGGTCCCGGCATAGACCCGGACGGGCCACCGGCGCTGTCGCTCGTCGGCTGCGGTATGTCGCTAGTCGATTGACGTTGCTCGTTTATCGGATCGCCCCGACGTTCGCGGGATCGAACTGCAGCTGCGCCAGCCTGCCGTACAGGCCGCCACGCGCGACCAGCTCGTCGTGCGTGCCCTGCTGCACGATCCGCCCGCCGTCGAGCACCACGATCCTGTCCGCCGCGCGCACGGTCGCCAGACGGTGCGCGATCACCAGAGTCGTGCGTCCGCGCATCACCTGCGCCAGCGCATCCTGCACCAGCCGCTCGCTCTGCGCGTCGAGCGCGCTGGTCGCTTCGTCGAGCAGCAGGATCGGTGAATCGCGCAGGATTGCACGGGCAATCGCGATACGTTGCTGCTGCCCGCCGGAAAGGCGCGTGCCATCCTCGCCCAGATCGGTGTCGAGCCCATGCGGCAGCGCTTCGATGAAATCGGCCGCATTGGCGAGCCGCGCGGCGTCCCAGATCTCCGCGTCGCTGGCATCCCACCGGCCATAGCGCAGGTTGTCGCGCGCCGTGCCGGAAAACAGCGTGCCGATCTGCGGGACGAAGGCCATCCGCTCGCGTATTTCGGCCGGATCGGCGCTCGGCAGAGCAATCCCATCGAGCCGGATCGTGCCCTCGTCGGGATCGTAGAACCGCTGCGCCAGCGTGAAGAGCGTCGACTTGCCCGCCCCCGAAGGGCCGACCAGCGCGACCGTTTCGCCCGGCTCGATCTCCAGGGTCAGGTCTTCGATCGCCCGCTCGCCCGGGCGGCTGGGATAGGTGAAGCTCACGTTGCGGAACGACAGGCTGCCGCGCGCCGGGACGGGCAGCGGCTGCGGCTTTGCGGGCGGCGCGATGGTCGGCTCCGCCTGCAACAGCTCGGCCAGCCGGTCCGCCGCGCCCGCGCCGCGCAGCAGATCGCCGTAAACCTCGGTCAGCGAACCGAACGCGCCCGCGACCAGCCCGCCGGTGAGGACGAACGCGGTGATGGTGCCGCCGGTGATGGCGCCTTCCGACACCGCGATGGCACCACGCCACATCACCATCGTGATCCCGCCGAAGATCAGCACGATGACGATCGAGGTCATCGCCGCCCGCAGCAGGATGCGCCGTTTGGCGCTGTCGAAGGTCCGCTCGACCACACCGGCGAAGCGTTCGCCCTCGCGCCTTTCCTGGCCGAAGCTCTGCACGATCGGCATCGCGCTGAGCACCTCGGTCACATAGGCGCCGACATCGGCGACCCGATCCTGGTTGGAACGCGAGACGGACCGGATCTTGCGCCCGAAAAACACGATCGGGGCGAGGACCAGCGGAATGCCGATCAGCAGCCCCAGCGTGAGCGAGGGCGCGAGATAGAGCAGCAGCAGGATGCCACCGATCGCGGTCAGACTGTTGCGCAGCGCAACCGATACGGTGGTGCCCACGACCGTTTCGATGATCGCGGTGTCCGAGGTCATCCGGCTCGAAATCTCTTTCGGGCTGTTCTCCTCGTAAAAGCTCGGCGACTGGCGCAGCAAGTTTTCCTGCACTTTCAGGCGGATATTGGCGACCACCCGCTCGCCCAGCCAGCTGACGAAATAGAACCGCAGCGCGGTGCCGATGCCCAGCACCACGACGATCATCAGCAGGTATTCGAAGGCGTGCGCGATCTTTTCCGGCCCGGCACCGCCGCCGAACGCATCGTCGACGATCACCTTGAACCGCCAGGGAATCGCCAGCGTCGCGGCGGATGTGATGAGCAGCGCGGCAACCGCAAAGGCGATTTCCCGCGGGTAACGCGCCGCTTCGCGGTAAACCATGCGCAGGGGTGCAAGGGAGCGTGCGCGTGGGCGCCCGGTCTCTTCGTCGGGCATACCGCCCCTGCGCCGCCGTCGCCCTGTGGGAGTCTGATTTTCGCGAGCCATGTGCGCCCCGCCTAGCCGCCTCGCCTGCGGAAATCCACGGGGGATGGACACGCCATCCACCTTGTGCGTTGCCCTGTTGCCTTGTGCATTGCACAATGGCGTTAACCCGGGCAGGCTATAACCCAACCCGGCGGCGAAATTCACCGCACCACTGATCGAAGAGGCCCCTTTGCTTTATCACGCCTACGAATTGCAGTCCGCCTGGCTCAACAGTGCCAGCGCGATGGCATCGATCGGCTCCGAATGGCTGACCAACCCGCGCAACCCGATGGCCTATACCGGCTTCGGCCCGATCGCCGGATCGGCGCTTGAAGTGTTCGCGCACGCCACGATCCGGCGCGGCAAGCCCGAATTCGACATCGAAAGCGTCACCGTGAAGGGCAAGGCCGATCCGGTCTCCGAAACGCTGGTGCTGCATCGCCCCTTCGGCGATCTCAAGCGCTTCCGCCGCGCCAACCTGCCCGGCGATGCGCCCGCGGTGCTGATCGTCGCCCCGATGAGCGGGCACTTCGCCACGCTGCTGCGCGGCACGGTGGAACGCATGGTCGAAAATTCCGAGGTCTACATCACCGACTGGCACGATGCGCGCGACATCCCGCTCGCCGAAGGGCGCTTCGACCTCGACGATTACATCGACTACATCATCGAGTTCCTGCAGGAGATCGCGCAGCGCAATGACGGCAAGGCCGCCCACATGATCGCGGTCTGCCAGCCCTCGGTCCCCGCGCTCGCCGCGACCGCGCTGATGAACGGCGCGAACGACAAGGCGAGCCCCAAGACGCTGACCATGATGGGAGGCCCGATCGACACGCGCGAAAGCCCGACCACGGTCAACGACATGGCGATGAAGCGGCCGCTCAGCTGGTTCCGGCAGAACGTCATCGCCACGGTCCCCGCCCAATATGCGGGCAGCGGGCGGCGCGTCTATCCCGGCTTCATGCAGCTGGCGAGCTTCATGAGCATGAACCTCGGCGGGCACATCCTCTCGCATTACGAGATGTACAAGCATCTGGTCGCCGGCGAGGACGACAGCGCCCAGCTGACCAAGGATTTCTACGAGGAATATCGCAGCGTGTGCGACATGACGGCGGAATTCTACCTCCAGACGGTCGAAGAGGTGTTCCAGAAACACTCATTGCCCAACAACGAGTTGGAGCATCGCGGCAAGGTGATCGACCTGGGCGACATCAAGCAGACCGCCCTGCTCGCGGTCGAGGGCGAGCGTGACGATATTTCGGGCATCGGCCAGACCAAGGCCGCGCTGACGCTGGCGCGCAACCTCTCCGACAAGAAAAAGCGGTACTACCTCGCCGAAGGCGCAGGCCATTACGGCATCTTCAACGGCAGCAAGTGGCGCACGAAGATCGCGCCGGTCGTCGAAGAGTTCATGGCCGCGAACGGCTAGGCGTTAGACGGCGCCTGGTCGCTCGCGCGTTCGCCTGAAGAAGCGCCGGACCGCGCGCCCAACCACCACGATCAGCACGATGCTGATCACCAGCAGCACGGCTGCGATCACCGCTGCCGCAACCGGGTTGGCGATCGCCAGCGCCAGCAGCCCGACGGTTGCGACATCTTCTGCGGTCGAGACCACGACATTGCTGACCGGCTCGGGACTGGCATTGACCGCTGCACGCGCGCTCGCCTTGCCGGCATGCGCCGCGAAGGCGGCCCCTCCGCCAAGCAGGAAGGCGACGACCTGCCATGTCGGATCGCCGGGATCGACGATCGCCAGCGCCAGCAACGCGCCCCCGACGGGCCGGATCAGCGAGTGGATCGCATCCCAGATCGAATCGAGCCACATCACCTTGTCGGCAAGGAATTCCATCACCGCGCCGACACCCGCCACACCCAGCACCCACGGATTGGCGAGCACGTCGAGCACCTGCAGCTGCTCGGGCAGGGGGACCCACCCGCTGCGCATCGCGAGCCCGGTGATCAGGATCGTCGCATAAAGCCGCCAGCCCGACAGCAGGCTGACGCTTCCTGCAAGGCCGAGAAGTTCGATGATGCCCATTGCCGCACCCTAGCACATCGAAGGGCGCAGCGCGCTAGCGAGCATTGCCGATATATCGGGGTTCGCTCGCGCAGTCGAAACCGGCGGCCTCGGTATCCGCGATTTCACGCGCGCGCTGGTTGGCTCTGGCGGCGCTGCCGTCGATCTGCGCCACCCGGCAGCCGGGCACGCCGTCGCTCCCGATGGTTTCAACTGCGAGCACCGAGCGGGGCGAGCTTTCCATGCTGACGTCGCGATAGCGGAAGATCACCGCGAAGGGCACGCGGTCGCGGAGCCGCCATTCGATCGTATCGCCGATCTCGTTGAAGGCGGATATCGTGGCGAAATCCCCGTTCTTGATGCCCGCATCGACATCGAAACGCCCGTCGCCCTCGCTCACGAACAGGGGGATATCCTTGAGGCCCGGGCACCGGAATTCGATCCAGCTCCCCTCGCCCGTGCTCTTGTCGAGCACGTCGCAGATGTCGAGATCGAGCTTGGTGTAGCTGGAGGCGTAGCCTTTCGCGGGCGGCGCCTGCCCGTCGTCCGACATGTCATCCGACCCGGTCGCCTGTTCTGCCGCGCCTGCGGTCGGCGATGCGCTCGCTTCATCCGCTGGCCCGTCCGCGCTGTCATCCGGGCCGGGCGAACAGGCAGCGAGCAGAGCGACGATCGAAAGGCTGGCGAGGGACCGGAGCATGAAACGTCCTTCCAGAAGAGCGTTGGGCCCGTCAGCCGCGCCGATGGGCCGCTACGTCGTAGGGTTTGCCGGGGCGACCCGCCGGAATGTCGAGCGCCTCGCAGTCCCATTTGGCACGCGATGCGACCGCCCGATAGGCGCTTTCGAGAAATTCGCGCAGGACGGCATCGGGGTTATCGGCGGTGCACACTGCGGCATAGGGCAGCACGAATTCGCCCAGATCGGTGTGCCAATAGGCCGCGGCAGGCGCGATGGTCGCCTCGCCCAGGCCATCGGGCGTGGGGTAGCCATAGGCGTAGAACGCCGCTTCCTCGACCCCGCCTCCGCCCGGCCAGAATCCGAAGCTGGCGACCTCGTGGCTGTAGGCTTCGCGCGTGACATCGTCGGGCAGGTTGGGGAAGCCGCCCGGGTGAAACGGTGCCTCGCGGCCCGAAAAGCGCGTCACCGCCAGATCGAAGCTGCCCCAGAACAGATGCACGGGGCTGGACTTGCCGACGAATCCGGTGCGGAATTCGTACATGACCCGCGCCGCATCGGAAAAGGCGCGGTGGAGCCGTCGCACGATGTCGCCGTCCCATGAACGCGGGGCATCGTCCTGCGCGAAGGGAATCGCCTCCTCGACCTCGTTGGGGCCGCCGTCGATCGAGGTTGCGACGCCCGCATCGCGCAGCATATCGCTCAGCTCGGAATGAAAGGCCGCCACGCTCTGCCCGGTGATGGCCATAGTCCGCTCGCGCCCGTCGGAGGTCGTCAGGACGAGGCGCGAGGCGAGGCAATCGAGCAGGATCTCGGCCTCGTCTGCGTCGGTGGGTAGCGGGTAGGTGCGAAAGCCGGTCGGTACGACCAGCATCGCGAGGTGCCAGGAGTGGTTGCACCACGGCAAGGCACGGGTCGGCAGCTTGCCGATCACCTGGAGAAAAGCGTGGACGGTGCCGTAAACCGATTTCTCGGCCTCGAAATCGAGCGCGGGCCACCGTCCAGCCATGTCAGTCTCCGTTATGCGGGCGTTACAGGACCTCGAAGATGCCCGCTGCGCCCATGCCGCCGCCGACGCACATGGTCACGCAGACGTACTTCGCACCGCGACGCTTGCCTTCGATCAGCGCGTGGCCGACGCAGCGTGCGCCGGTCATGCCGTAGGGGTGGCCGATCGAGATCGAGCCGCCGTTGACGTTGAGGTCTTCGTCCGGAATGCCGAGCTTGTCGCGGCAGTAGAGCACCTGCACCGCGAAAGCTTCGTTCAGCTCCCACAAGCCGATATCGCTCATCTTCAGGCCGGTGCGTTCGAGCACGGCGGGGATCGCGAAGACCGGGCCGATGCCCATCTCGTCGGGCTCGGTGCCCGCAACCGCCATGCCGACATAGCGGCCAAGCGGGGTCAGGCCGCGCTTTTCGGCGAGCTTTTCTTCCATCAGGATGCTGGCGGACGAACCGTCGGAGAGCTGGCTAGCGTTACCGGCGGTAATCGTGCTGCCCGGGCCCATCACGGGGTTGAGCGACTGCAGCCCTTCCAGCGTGGTTTCGGGCCGGTTGCCTTCATCCTTGGCGACGGTCACTTCCTTGTCCGAGACTTCGCCGGTTTCCTTGTCCTTCACCTTCATGGTGACGGTGACGGGCACGATCTCGTCGTCGAACTTGCCCGCTTCCTGCGCAGCCGCCGTGCGCTGCTGCGAGCGGAGCGCGTATTCGTCCTGCGCGTCGCGGTCGATGCCGTAGCGCTTGGCGACGGTTTCGGCGGTCTGCAGCATCGGCATGTAGACCGCGTTGTGCATCGCCATCAGCTCGGGATCGGGCATGACGCGCATTTCGGGGGTCTGGACGAGGCTGATCGATTCCTGGCCGCCGCCCGCGACGATATCCATGTTGTCGACGATGATCTGCTTCGCAGCGGTCGAGATCGCCATCAGGCCCGAGGAGCACTGGCGGTCGATGGTCATGCCCGAAACGGAGATCGGGCAACCGGCGCGCAGCGCGACCTGGCGGCCGAGATTGCCCGCCTGCGCACCCTGCTGGAGCGCGGCACCCCAGATGACGTCGTCGATTTCGCCGGCTTCGATCTTCGCACGCTCGATCGCGGGGGCGAGCGAGTACGAGCCGAGCGTTGCGCCCTTGGTGTCGTTGAAGCCGCCCTTGTAGGCGCGGCCGATGGCGGTGCGTGCGGTGGAAACGATGACTGCACTACGGGTCATGGGAAGGGTCCTCTTGCTGAGTCCCAGCGAAGGCTGGGACCTCCATATTCTTGCTGCCTGATCGCATGAGGTCCCAGCTTCCGCTGGGACTCACGACAGGGATTTAGACGAAGAACATCGTCATCCATTCGCAGATCAGGGCGGGCTTATCCTCGCCTTCGATCTCGATCGTGATCTCGACCGTCTGCTGCCACTGGCCGGGGCGCTTCTCGGTCATTTCGAGCAGCTTCCAGTGGCCACGAATGCGCTTGCCCGAGCGGACGGGGTTGATGAAGCGCGTCTTGTTGCCGCCGTAGTTGACGGCCATCTTGATCCCGTCGGGCTTGGGCAGGTCGCTTTCGGCGCTGAGGTAGGGGATCATCGAAAGCGTCAGGAAGCCGTGGGCGATGGTGCCGCCGAACGGCGTCATCTTGGCCGCTTCTTCGTTCACGTGGATGAACTGATGGTCGCCCGTCGCCTCGGCGAACTGGTTGATCCGTTCCTGGCTGATCTCGACCCAGGGGCTGGTGCCGATCTGCTCGCCGACCTTTTCTGCGATTTCTTGGGGGGTCATGCGCGCCTCTCCTTTTGCTTGGATTTGTGCGCGCTCCATGCCGTATGCCGCGCCCTAGCGCAATGGAGCCGGGCCTGTCGCTACGGCATCGGGAGCACCGGCGCGCCTCTGGGCGGCCAAGCGCTCTCCCACAGTCGCCTCGCGCGGCGAATCAAAGCGCTTCGCGTAGATTGCGAGCGCGATCTGGAGCCCTGCCAGCATCATGATGAAGGGCTGCCACGCGATCCCCTGGAACAGCGCGCCGACGAGGTAGATCAGCTGCGCATATTGCAGCGCGATCGCCAGGTGGCCGAGCCATTCGAGCTGCGGGTCGGCGCGTTTGCGCATCCGGCGTCGCACCCGCTCCATCTGGATCAGCCCCAGCGCCTGCAACAGCAGCCACGCGCCCAGCCCCGGCCAGCCCTGTTCGCCGAGCATCTCGAAGATCGCCGAGTGATAGGCGCGCCCTTCGTCGGTCACTTTCTCATAGGTCGTGCTAGTCATGTTGCCGGTGCCGGTGGTTTGCGGCATGCGATAGGTGAAGCTGTTGGCGCGATACGCCTCGAACCCGCCGCCAAGCGGATGCTCCTTCACGTAGTCGAGCGTCCATTCCCATACCGCGACGCGGGTGGAGGCGCTCTCATCCTCGTCGGCCTGCGTCATCGTCGCCATGCGATCGGCGTAGCTTTGCGGCAGGAAGGGGAAGGCGGCGACGCACAGCAGCACCCCGCCCACCATCATCAGCACCTTGTGCTTGCTTTCGCGCAAGACCAGCAGCCCCAGCATCGCGATGCACACCAGCCCGGTTCGCGCTTCCGTGCCGATCGGGATCAGCAGGCATGCCCCGGCAAGCCCCAATGCGAACAGCTTCACCGGCAGGCTGGGGGGAAACACCGTGCCGTGGCGGGTGAACCAGTAGAGCAGCGGGATGATGGCGATCGCCACCGTCGAGATGGTGGAGCTTTCGTAGATGCCGCTGTTGTCGTTCACGAAGAACGCCAGCGTGCCGTACCCGCCGCCGCCCAGGACGGTCTTGATCCCGCCCGAAATGATGATCGCCCCCGCGGTCAGCACCATGACGAGCGCCGCCGCTTCGAAGCGCAGGCGCGTGGTGACGGTGAACGGCAGGAACATCGCGAAGACCAGCGTCTTCCACACCCAGTCCCATTTTTCCGACGCCTCGACCGGGAACTGCGCGCCCTGCATCGTGAACCACGCCCACAACAGCAGGAACAGCATGATCGCCTGCCGCAGGGTGAAGGTGGGCCGGGTCTTCTTGTCCAGCGCCAGCCAGCCGCCGAAGGCCGCCGCGAAGGCGATCAGCGAAACCGGCACGCTGGTGATCGGGCCGTATCCCATCTTCTGCGGGGCGAGGATATCGACGTAGAGGTAGAGGCACACCCACAGGAACGGGCGTTTCAGCCCGAACAGCAGGAAGACGGCAAAAAAGCCGAGGAGGAAAATATCCGTCACGGCGCCCGGTCGCCTCGAACGTGCGCTTCGCCTTCGCTCTCGAGCAGCGGGTCCTCGTCGAGATCCTCGCGCAGCATCAGGCGATAGCCTGCGAGCAGCAGGAGCCCGTGGATCGCAACGATGACCAGCATGTCGATCACGGGTGGCTCACTCCTTTGCGCACGACCGGTTGCGGGCAATCTTTCGCCCAGCGTGACAGGTTCGCTAGCAGCGCGGAGTTGACGCGGCGTTAAGTACGCCTGCGCTAGGCCCGCCGTGCCATGCGCGTACTCCACGTTCTCGACCATTCGCTGCCGATGCACAGCGGCTATGCCTTCCGCACCCGGGCGATCATGCGCGCGCAGGCTGCGGATGGGCTCGATGTGCGCGGGATCACCGGCCCGCGTCATTCCGCCGATGGACCCGCGGACGAAACCTGCGAGGGGCTGCGGTTCCACCGCACCGGCACCGCATCGGGCGGACCGCCGCTGGTCGCCGAATGGCGCGAGGTTTCCGCGCACGCGAACGCGATCCTCGAATTGGCGCGCGAATGGCGGCCCGATATCCTGCATGCGCACTCGCCCGCCCTGTCGGGCCTCGCCACGGTTCGCGCAGGCCGCAAGCTGGGCATCCCCGTGGTCTACGAGATTCGTGCTTTCTGGGAGGATGCAGCGGTCGGCAATGGCACCGGCAGCGAAGGATCGGCCAAGTACCGGCTGACCCGCGCGCTGGAAAATGCCGTGGTTGAACGCGCGGACGCCGTGTTCACGATTTGCAAGGGCCTGCGCGACGATCTGATCGCGCGCGGCTTCGCGCCGGAGAAGATCGGCATCTCGCCCAACTCGGTCGATCTCGCGCAGTTCGGCACGCCCGCCGCGCGCGATCCGCACCTAGCCGCCAAACTGGGGCTCGACCATGGCCCGGTGATCGGCTTCATCGGCAGTTTCTACCCCTACGAAGGACTCGACGACCTGATCGCGGCGCTCCCGCTGCTGCGCGGACGCCATCCCGAGGCAAAGCTGCTGCTGGTCGGCGGCGGGCCCGAGGATGATGCTTTGCGCGCGCAGGCTGCCGCCTCGCCAGCCAGCGATTCGATCATGTTCACCGGCCGGGTGCCGCACGACGAGGTCGCCGATTACTACGCGCTGATCGATGTGCTCGCTTTCCCGCGCAAACGCAGCCGCCTGACCGATCTGGTGACACCGCTCAAACCTCTCGAAGCGATGGCGCAGGGGCGCATCGTCGCCGCGTCCGACGTCGGCGGGCACCGCGAGCTGATCGAACACGGCGAGACGGGCGTGCTGTTCCCCGCCGACGATCCCGCCGGCACCGCTCGCGCGCTTGCCGACATGCTGGATGACCGCGATGCGTGGCCCGCGATGCGCGACCGCGCGCGCGCCTTCATCGCCGCCGAGCGCGACTGGCAGATCAATAGTCGTCGTTATCAGAGCGTTTACCATCGCTTGTTAGGCAGTCCGACGGATCGGTCGCCCGAAAGCGCGGCGTGGATGCAGCCGGAAACGCGCGTCCGCGCCCGCCAGGGGGCCGCGCGATGAAGGAAGGAAGCTTGGCCGAATTCGACCTCGATGACGACGTTTCCCGGCCCGACGGGCTGACGTCGAGCAAGGCATTCCCGGCGCTGGTCGCGCTGTGGTTTGCCGCGCTGTTCGGCGGCGGATGCCTGTTCCTGCCGCCCGTATTGTTCGACATGGTCTTTGGCGGCAATTCGCCGTTCGGCCCGCAGACCCGGATCATCGTTGCGCTGGGCGCGGCGGGCATCGGCCTGCTGCTCGGCCTGTTCATCGCCAGCCGGGTGCGCGACGACGGTGCCAGCGCTGCGGTGCCGGCTGCCAGAAAGCCCCGTAAACGCGACACCCGCCCGCCGCTCGACGTGCGCGCAGCGCTCGGCCTGGGGAGCGACGAAGACGAGGATGACGACTTCGATCTCCCGTTCGCGGACGATACCGACCTCTCCGACGCACCGGACCACGACGCGTTCGACCTGACCGACGAGGTCCGTCCGCCGATCGACGATCCCTATTTCGCCTCCGCCTGGAGCGATTCGGATACCTATAATGTCGGCGAGCTGGACGAGGTGCCGGCCCCTCCCCCTCCGGCGCGAGCCGAGAGCGTACCGCCGGAGAACGATCGCCCCGCGCAGTATCGCGAGGTGCGCGATCCCAAACCGACGCGCTACAATCCGTTCGCGGACTTCATCGCTTCCGATGAGGACGAAGACCTGCGGCAAGCGCCCGCATTCGACGAACCGCCGCCCGCATGGGAAACGGCGTCATGGGAACCTGCGCCCGAAGCCGCGCCCGATCGCACCCCTGCCAGCGACACGGCCCCGCCCCCGCCGCCGGTCTGGCCGCGTCCGCGTGCCGAGGAGCCTGCTCTTCAGGAACTCGGCGTGGCCGAACTGGTCGAGCGACTCGCCCGCGCGTTGCAGGGCCAGCAGCACTGCGCCGACGATGGCGCTCTTGCCGGGGCGCAGCCGCAGCATATCCCTACCGCGCCGCCACGCTCCGGCAGTCACAGGCACGAATCGGCGCTGGCACCCGGAGCGGCGCAAACGCCCGATATCGATCGTGCCTTGCGCGGTGCGCTCGACCGCCTGTCGCGCCTCGACGATGTGGCCTGAGGCGAAAGCCTAGCCCAGCCGCCAGTCGACCGGCTCGCGTCCGGCCTTTTCCAGAAACGCATTCGCACGGCTGAACGGCTTCGAACCGAAGAATCCGCGATGGGCGGAAAGCGGGCTCGGGTGCGGGGAGCGGATCACGCAGTGCCGCGTGGGCGCATTCAGCTCTGCAATCCGCGAAGCCTTGGCCTGCGCGTGGCTGCCCCACAGGATGAAAACCGCGGGCTCTGCGCGCGCCGCAACCGCGGCAACGCAGGCATCGGTGATCGCGTCCCACCCGCGCCCCGCGTGGCTGCCCGCCTGCCCCGCCTCGACCGTCAGCGAATTGTTGAGCAGCAGTACGCCGCGCTCGGCCCAAGCCGTCAGGTCCCCCGACGTGGGCGGCGCGATTCCGCAGTCATCCGCCAGTTCCTTGAAGATGTTCCGCAGCGACGGCGGATGCTTCACGCCGCCCGGCACCGAGAAGCTCAGCCCCATTGCCTGCCCCGGCCCATGATACGGGTCCTGCCCCAGGATCACGACCTTGACCGCGTCGAGCGGGGTCAGTTCGAGCGCGCGCAGGCGGCTGCCTTGCGGCGGATAGATCGCCTTGCCCGCAGCTTCCTCGGCGCGCAAAAACCCGCCGAGCTTGCGGGCCTCGGGCGTGGCCAGCACCGGCTCGAGTACGTCGCGCCAGCTTTCGGGTAGATCGTGTTGCACGCCAAGCTCCGTTCAGGTCGGGCACAGCCCTGCGCTATCACTACTGCGCAAGGTGCCGATACGTCCCCTTCCCCTCTTTTCCCAATATCCCTAGGAGCAGACAGGGGGCGGGCTGGCACCAGACGAAGAAAGTTTTCAATGGCGGTACATTTCCACGAAGAAGACCTTCCCGCAGGCGTGTTCGCCGACGGGGCTGCGCTGGCAGTCGATACCGAGACGATGGGGCTCATCACGCCGCGCGACCGGCTGTGCGTGGTCCAGATCAGCGACGGCGGTGGCGACGAGCATCTGGTGCGCTTCGGCGTCAACAGCAGCTTCGATGCGCCCAACCTCAAGGCGGTGCTGGCCGACCCTGCGCGAACCAAGCTGTATCACTTCGCGCGCTTCGATCTTGCCGCGATAGAGCACTATCTCGGCGTCACCGCCGCGCCCGTGTTCTGCACCAAGATCGCGAGCAAGCTGACCCGCACCTACACCGATCGCCACGGGCTGAAGATGCTGGTGAACGAATTGCTGAGCGAGGATATCTCCAAGCAGCAGCAAAGCTCCGACTGGGGCGCGCCGGTGATCACCGAAGCGCAGCGCGAATATGCCGCGTCGGATGTCCGCTACCTTCACCGGCTGCGCGACATTTTCGAGGAACGGCTGATCCGCGAAAACCGTTTGGAGATCGCGCAGGCATGCTTCGATTTCCTGCCGACGCGCGCGCGGCTCGATCTGGCGGGCTGGGCGAACGCGGATATCTTCAGCCACGAATAGGCAAAGGCTCACGCAAGTGGCGCATCACGATCAGGTCGAGCAAACGGAGGAGGCGCAGCGCCAGCGGCGCGGGCGGCAGCGCCAGGCCGCACCCGGCGGATTCCACGACCGGCTGATCAAGATCCTCGCCATCGCGCTGCCGATGGCAACGGGCGCGATCGTGGCCTTCCTCGTGATTGCGCCCTTTTCCCCGCGCAGCGAGGTGTCCTTCATCCTCGACCGTGACAAGGTGGAGCAGGTCGACGAGCGGTTGCGGGTGGACAACGCGACCTATCGCGGCGCGGACAAGAAGGGGCGGCCCTTTTCGCTGGTCGCGGACGAGGCGGTCCAGAAGTCCAGCAAGGAAGGGATCGTGCGACTCGATGAAGTGATCGCCCGCATCCTGCTGGCGGATGGCCCCGCGCAGCTGACCGCCGATGGCGGCGAATACACGATCGCCGACGAGCTGCTGAAGGTTCGCGGCCCGGTGATGCTGCGCGCGACCGACGGGTACAACCTGGTCGCGCGCGGCGTATCGGTGAACCTGCGCGACCAGATGCTGGTCGGCGACGAAGGCGTTTCGGGCTCCGTTCCGGCGGGCACCTTCTCTGCCAACAGCCTGAAAGTCGACCTCGAGGCGCGGACGATTACGCTTGACGGCAATGCCCGCCTGCGCATGGTGCCGGGCGCATTGGAGAGCATGGAATAATGGCACATCGGCCGCACAAGACCGCCCGTCCCCTGACCCGGACCGCTCTGCGTTCGGGCATGATCGGCTTCGCGCTCTCCGCCTGCACGGTCGCCGGGCTGCAACTTCATGCGCAGGCGATCGCGGGGCACAATTCGAACGCCCCGGTCAACTACGCGGCAAACCGGATCGAGCTGCAGGATCGCCAGAACCGCGTCGTCCTGACAGGCAATGTCCAGATCGACCAGGCCAACCTGCACATGAGTTCGGCGCGCACGATCGTCGATTATTCGGACGCGGGCTCGCTCAGCATCAATCGTATCTCCGCGACCGGCGGCGTCACCGTGACGCGCGGCAACGAAAGCGCGCGTGGCAATGTCGCGGTGTACGATTTCAACCGGCGGGTCATCACGATGACCGGCGACGTGCGGCTGCGGCGCGGGTCGGATACGCTCAACGGCGGCCGTCTGACCATAGACCTGCGCAGCGGGCTCTCGAGCATCGATGCAGCGGGTGGCAGCGGCGAAAACGGCCGCGTGACCGGTTCCTTCTCGGTCCCGCAGGATTGAGCTTTAAAGGGCACGGCGCCAGGTACCGAATCGATCGAAAATCTAACGCGCGGCTTCGCGCGCGATCCAGGCGATTTCCTGAGACAGCAGCAGCTCGGCCTGCTGGCTGTTGGCGAGCAGCGCCTGGTGCAGCGCGGTCAGCCGCGAGACCAGTCGATCGAGCCTGCGCCCGCGCCAGATACCCAATTGCTGGGAAATATCGCGCTCGTCCTTGAAGAAGATTCGCCGGGCGCGTTTTTGCGCATCGATGAAGGATCCCAGATCCTCCCCCGGACGCATCCGTGCCGATAGCTGCGCGAGCTGCGCCGCCCGCCGCTCGAACGCGAGCGCCACGCCGACGGGATTGAGCGCAAGCGTGCGCAACCGCGCCAGCTCGCCCGGCAGGCGGCGGGCATGTCCGCCCAGCGCGGCATTGACCAGCGGCATGAAGCCGTCCTCCTCGCTTGTCGCACCGATGGCATCCCACGCCTCGAGATCGGCGGTCTTGGGCGCGTCGGGCGCGGCATCGAGATAGAGCGCCAGTTTCTCCACCTCGGCTTCGGCCAGCCGCCGGTCGAGGCCCGAGGCGCGCGCAATCCGCTGGGCAAGGTCGCCGCCGAGCCGCAGGCCAGACCGGTCGGCCAGATCGCGCACGGTGTTGGCCATGTCGGAAAGGTTGGGCGGATAGAACATCGCGACCAGCGTGCCCTTCGCGCCGCCGACCAGCTTGGCAGTGCGAGACTTGTCGGTTGCCGAGGTCGCAACCACCAGCACCGGGGACGCCTCCCCCTCAGCCTCGAAATGCAGTTTCAGCGCGTCGTGCGCCTCTTCGCCAGTCGCGCGGACGAGGATGTGCCGCGCATCGCCGAACAGCGAGGAAGAGCGTGCCTCGTCCGCCAGCCGCACGGGGTCGCGCCGCAGGTCCGATCCCGAGATCTCGACCCGTTCGCCCGCCTCCGCCAGCCCGGCGACGATCTGGGTCGCCGCAGCCGATGCTGCGCTTTCATCGGGCCCGCAGAAGAAGAAGGTGTGACAATCGCGCGCGGCCTGCCCCGCGATCCGCCCGAAGGTGTTCTGGTTGGCCTTGAACGACTGCGCCCCGGCCATGCGCTCAGTCCTGCTTGCGCAGGGCCAGCGAAACGCGGGTGACGATCTGGTCCGCAATCACCTGCGACAGCCGTTCGAGCGCCGCACGCTCGGCCGCGATGGTGGCATAGTCGCTCGACACGACGTCGATCCCCGAATCGGAGCCTGCGCTGGCATCGAGCAGGATCGCCCCGGTCGTCAGGTCGACCAGCTGATAGCGCGCGCGCAGGATGCGCCGCTCGCGCGTGACCCGTTCGTCGCTCAGCAGGCCGAGGCTTTCGAGGCTGTCGTCGAGCTGCACGTCGAGCCGGTAGCGGGGTGCCGCCTGCGCACCGCGCAGCGATATGCGATCTTCCAACGCGGTCGCGACCAGCCAGCCGCTGCGTCCCTCGATCGGGGCGACCTGCACCGCCGATAGGCCCTCGACCACGCCCGCGCCGCTGCCGCCGGCATAGATCGGCTGCAACCCGCAGGCGGACAGCAGGCACGCAGCGAAAAGGGCGAAAACGAATCGCATCAGGTGACGATATTGACCAGCCGGTCGGGCACCACAATGATCTTGCGCACCTCGGCCCCGTCGAGCGAGCGTTGCACCTTCTCGCTCGCGAGCGCCATTTCCTCGAGCGCTTCCTTCGAAGCGCCCTTGGGCGCGGTCAGCGTATCGCGCAGCTTGCCCTTGTGCTGGACGGCGATGGTCACCTCGTCCTCGACCAGCATCGCCGGATCGTGCTCGGGCCACGCCGCCTCGGCGATAAGGCCTTCGCCGCCCGCGCGGTGCCAGGCTTCTTCGGCGAGGTGCGGCATCATCGGGGAGACGAGCTTCATCAGCGTGAATGTCGCATCGCGCCGGTCCGCGCTCGGCTGCGCTTTCTCGATCGCGCCGGTCAGCTCGTAGAGCCGCGCAACCGCCTTGTTGAACGACAGCGCCTCGATATCCTGCGCCACGGCGACGATCGTCTTGTGCGTCTTGCGCCGCAGGTCGAGGTCTCCGCCATCGCCCACCATCTCGGCGGACACCAGCCGCCAGACGCGCTGGACGAACCGCCCGCAACCTTCGATCCCGGCCTCGGACCACGGCAGGTCGCGCTCGGGCGGCGAATCGGACAGCATGAACCAGCGCACCGCGTCCGCCCCATAGGTCGCGATGATCGTGTCCGGGTCGACGACATTCTTCTTCGACTTGGACATCTTGATGACGCGGCCGATCTCGACCTCGCCGCCATCGTCCTTCAGCAGCGCGCGCTCGGCCTCGCGGCTGATCTCGTCGGGGGCGTAATAGACCGTCTTGCCGCCTTCGAGGCGACTATAGGTCTCGTGCGTCACCATGCCTTGCGTGAACAGCGAGGCGAACGGCTCCTTCACCTCGATCTGGCCCATATGCGCCAGCGCGCGGGTCCAGAAGCGGGCGTAGAGCAGGTGCAGGATCGCATGCTCGATCCCGCCGATATATTGTTCGACCGGCAGCCACTTGGCGATTTCCTCGCGGTCAAACGGCTTGTCGGCGGGCTGGCTGGCGAAGCGCAGGAAATACCACGAGGAATCGACGAAGGTGTCGAGCGTGTCGGTCTCGCGTTCCGCCTTGCCGCCGCACTTGGGGCAATCGACATGCTTCCATGTCGGGTGACGCACCAGCGGGTTGCCCGGCGTTTTGAAGTCGACATCCTCGGGCAGCGTGATCGGCAGGCTGTCCTTGGGCGCAGGCACCACGCCGCAGCTCTCGCAATGGATGAAGGGGATCGGCGTCCCCCAGTAACGTTGCCGCGAAACGCCCCAGTCGCGCAGGCGCCACACGGTCTTGCCCTGCCCCCGGCCCTGTTCCTCAAGCCGGCGGATCACCTCGGCCTTGGCGGCCTCGACCTCCATCCCGTCGAGGAAATCCGAATTGACGAGCACGCCCTCGCCCGATTCGGCTTCTGCGTCGAAAGGCTTGTCGGCATCGGCCGCGCTCGGCGCGACGACGCGCGGGATCGGCAGGCCGTATTTGGTCGCGAAGTCGAAGTCGCGCTGGTCGTGGCCGGGCACCGCCATGATCGCGCCGGTGCCGTAGTCCATCAACACGAAGTTCGCGATATAGACCGGCAGGTCGGCCCCGGTGAACGGATGTTTCGCGGTAATGCCGGTGTCGAAGCCCAGCTTCTCTGCGGTTTCCAGCTCGGCCGCCGTGGTCCCGCCGCGCTTGCACAGCGCGATGAAATCGCGCGCGGCATCGCTGTCGAGCGATTGCGCCACCGGGTGATCCGCCGCCACCGCGACGAAGCTCGCCCCGAAAATCGTATCGGGCCGCGTCGAATAGACCGGCAGGCGCTCGCCGTTCGACAGGTCGAAGCTGAATTCGAGCCCCTGCGATTTGCCGATCCAGTTTTCCTGCATCAGCCGGACCTTGTCGGGCCAGTTTTCGAGGCTGCCGAGCCCGTCGAGCAGTTCCTCGGCGAAGTCGGTGATCTTGAGGAACCACTGGGCGAGCTTGCGCTTCTCGACCTCGGCGCCGGAGCGCCAGCCCTTGCCGTCGATCACCTGTTCGTTGGCGAGCACGGTCATGTCGACCGGGTCCCAGTTGACCTCGCTCTCCTTGCGATAGACGAGGCCTGCCTCGTACAGGTCGAGGAACAGCCCCTGTTCGTGGCCGTAATATTCGGGCTCGCAGGTGGCGAGTTCGCGGCTCCAGTCGAGCGCGAAGCCGATTCGCTTCAACTGCGCCTTCATGTTGGCGATGTTGTCGCGGGTCCAGCCGCCCGGGTGGACGCCCTTTTCCATCGCCGCGTTTTCCGCCGGCATGCCGAACGCATCCCACCCCATCGGGTGCAGCACTTCGTGCCCGGTCATCCGCTTGTAGCGCGCCAGCACGTCGCCCATCGTATAGTTGCGGACGTGCCCGATATGGATGCGGCCCGAAGGATAGGGAAACATCTCGAGCACGTAGCTCTTGGGCTTGGCGCTGTTGCTGTCGGCGCGGAAGCACTGCGCCTCGTCCCACGCCTTCTGCCAGCGCCCGTCGGCGGTCGACGGGTCGAAGCGGGTGTCACTCATGTTCGGTTCTGCGTTCGTGATTGTGGCTTAGCCGGCGATCGCCTGGCGGCGCAGTTCGCGCGCCTTGGTCAGGATGATGTCTTCCAGCTTCTGGACGGTCGCGGCCTGCACCGGCGCATCGACCCAGTTGCCGCCCTGGTTGACCTGGCGACTCGCGGCGACGCGCAGTGCATCGGCGCGCAGGTCCTGGTCGAGGATGGAGACGGTCAGCTTGACGCGTTCGCCCGGGTTCTGGGGGTTCGCGTACCAGTCGGTCACGATCACGCCGCCCGCGCTATCCGCCTGCAGCAGCGGCGCGAAGCTGACCGCTTCGAGGCTGGCACGCCACAGGTAGGAATTGACGCCGATGGTCGTCACCTGGCTGGCGGCGGCATCCGCGCGAGGCAGCGCGCTGCCTCCTCCGCACGCGGACAGCGCGGCGCACGCGCCCAGCAGGGTTGCAGACATTATCGAGAAGCGGCGCTTGATCATCGTGGCTGACTTTCCAGTGAAGGACGCGAAAAAACGGTCGGCAGACCGCGCAGAAAATGGTCTCTATCGCCGCGAACCCGCCGCAGCAAGGGCACGGCTGCCCCGATGTGCTAAGCAGCGTGCGACGCCTGTACCGATGATGAACTCGCCGGCACATTGTGTGCGTCTTGCAACACTAAGATGACAAGCGCGGTCAGGCCCTGTGGAAAAGCTGGCATGTCGCGGATCGAATGCTTAGCACTATGGATCGAACCAATTGTTGGGTCGTTCACCTGCCGTAAGACTTCGCGGCGCTAGGGATAACAGGCATGATCGGGACTATCGCTCCTCGACTGCGCAAGCATCTCGCCCCCCTGCTGGGCGGCGCGCTGGCGCTCGTCGTGGTTCCGATGGCCGGAACTGCCCTGGCAGAGGCGACCACGCCTTCGTTCGTCGTCAGTGCTGCCGCCAGCACGGCGCGTTTCACGCCCGCATCGGTTGATCCCGAACTCGCTCGCCGGGTGAACGAACGCTACGCCGCACGGCGCGAAGCGCTGCCCTTCACGCCCGCCGCGGGCAAGTCGATTGCCGATCGCACCGTCACCGTTGCCGTTCGCGTGAACGATGATTCGGCCCGTGCGATCTCGATTCGCTCCGCGATCGATTCGGCGCGCAGCGAACCTGGCCGGCGCGATGTGACGGTTGCGCCCTCGGCGTTCGATCTTCGCGTTGCGCGCGGATACCAGAGCTTCACCATGCCGGCGTCGGAATTGCCGAAGTCGGTTTCCAAGATCGCGATGCCCGACCTGGCCCAGTTCCGTCCCTCGCAGGGCGCGAAGGAACAACCGAGCCGGTTCCAGCCGCGTATCTCCGTGGATCAGGAACGCACCCCGGGCCGCGCGCCGCGCACACTCGAAGGGCGCGGCGATCGCCAGCTCGATCTGGGCGGCGCCTATCGCGTCTCGCGCAATCTGGACGTGACCGCAGGCGTGCGCCTGTCCGAAGAACAGGACGCGCGTCTCTCGCCGCTCACCGATGGGGCGGACGACAGCCAGTCGGTCTATATCGGCACCCAGCTGCGGTTCTGACGCTGCCGGCCGTGTAGGCCCGCATGCTTTCCTAAATATCGAGGTCCCAAGGCATTTTGCTTTGCCCGTTCGCGCGCCTGACGCTACGTCACGCTGAAAAGGTAGAGAAGTCAGGGGAGAGTGAATGATGGCACGTGTCGCGGTGGTGACGGGTGGAACGCGCGGTATCGGCGAGGCGATCAGCCTCGCGCTCAAGGAACAGGGCCGCACGGTCATTGCCAATTATGCCGGCAACGACGAGCGCGCGCGCGAATTTTCGGAGCGCACCGGTATAACGGTGATGAAATGGGATGTCGGCGATCATGAGGCGTGCCTCGAATATTGCTCGCGCATCACCGAAGATCACGGCCACATCCAGATCGTGGTCAATAATGCCGGGATCACGCGCGACGGCACGCTCGCCAAGATGAGCTTCGACGACTGGAACGAGGTGATGCGCGTCAACCTCGGCGGCTGCTTCAACATGGCCAAGGCGTGCTTCCCCGGAATGCGCGAGGCCAAGTGGGGCCGCATCGTCAATATCGGGTCGATCAACGGGCAGGCGGGCCAGTACGGCCAGGTGAACTACGCCGCCGCCAAATCGGGCATCCACGGCTTCACCAAGGCGCTGGCGCAGGAAGGCGCGCGCTTCGGCATCACCGTCAACGCCATCGCGCCCGGCTATATCGACACCGACATGGTCGCCGCCGTGCCCGACGAGGTGCTGACCAAGATCGTCGCCAAGATCCCGGTCGGCCGCCTCGGCCACGCCGAAGAGATCGCGCGCGGTGTCGCCTTCCTGACCAGCGAGGACGCAGGCTTCGTCACGGGATCGACGATGAGCCTCAATGGCGGGCAGCACATGTATTGATGGGCTCATTGTCCTGAGACAGACGACGCGATCGCCACGACGAGGCACCGAGGCATGCAATACCGGGTTTTGAGCCTTCTCGCCCTGTTCCTGCTGTGCCTCGGCGTCTCGTCTGTGCCCACGCCGGCGGCTGCGGGGCTCGTTTCCAGCCGCGTCTACCAGCCCGTCGCGCTTGCCGATACGGACGTGGAATTCCGGGGCGAGCCCCCGCAGGCGATCACCACGCAAACCGCTGACGGATTGACGCTGGAGGGGGCGTACTGGCCGCCGGACGATGGCGTCGACCAGATCGTCGTCGTGTTCCACGGCAATGCCTACAACCAGATGGTCTCCGCCTATCGCGCGGAGCCTATGCGGGCCGGCGGCAGGGGCGTGCTGATTGCGTCCTACCGGGGCTATGGCGACAATCCGGGCAAACCCTCCGAAGCCGGCCTCTACACCGATGCCGAGGCCTGGATCGCCAAGGCAGGCGAGCTCGCCCCCGATTCGCGCCTTTATGTGTTCGGCTTCTCGCTCGGCGGGGCCGTGGCCATCGAAATGGCTGCGCGGCACGAATTCGCCGGGGTGGCGACGATGGGCGCTTTCACCCGGCTGAAAGACATGGTCCCGGGAATCGCCCGTGCGCTGGTCAGCGAACGCTACGATAATCTGGGCAGGATAGCCGCAGTCGAGGAACCGCTGCTCCTGATGCACGGCACGAAGGACGCGGAGGTCGATCCGAAAGCGGCCACAAAGCTGGAGGCCGCGGGAGGGCCGAACATAGTCCGCATCAACCTGACAGGTGGAGAGCACTGGGTGCCGCTCGACCAGCTGGCTCCGCGCATCTGGGCGCAGTGGGAAATGCTTGAGGCGGATCAGCCGGCAGCGGCCGCACCGTAAGGTCTGACGTCTGGATCAGCGGGGCGAGAGGATTGCGCTCGCAATAGGCGTGCGCCACGGTTCCCCCAATGCGCTACCATCCCCCCATCAAACGATCGGTCGAGATCGCCGGTCACAAGACCAGCATAACGCTGGAGCCGGTTTTCTGGGATTTGCTGCGCGATCGGGCGGAGGTTCTGGGCATACCGATCAACGCGCTCGTGGCGCGGATCGATGCACAACGAATCGAAGCCGACGAGCCGGTGGGGCTCGCCAGCGCGATCCGGCAATATCTGGTAGAAATGCTTGCTACCGGCGGCGAGCGCGAGGGCCCGCCGCCGATGGCTTAGCGCCTAGTACTTGGCGGTCGCATCGCTCGCCGGGAAGGTCTCGTCGAGAGCTTCGTCGGTTCGGCTCATTGTGTCGCCCTTGGTCGCGGTGGCAGAGGACCCTGCGTTGCGCACGCCGCCGGTCGGCTGGCCATCGGCGAAGGCGACGCCGTTTTCGTCCTTGTGGTTCTTGTAGGCCTTGTAGCCGAGGTAGCCCAGGCCACCCAGGATTGCGGTACGAATCAAACCCATGTCACGTCTCCGGAAAAAGTGTCTTCACCTTTGCGAACGTGGGAAAACAGCTTTGGGTCCGGAGAGTCGCGTTTGTTAAGGTCCGACCGCCGTTTCGCAGTGACGAACCGAGGGAGTTACTCGTCGCCCACGCGTTCGATCTCGGCCCCGATCGCCTGCAGCTTCTCCTCCAGCCGCTCGTACCCGCGATCGAGGTGGTAGATTCGCCGGATCTGCGATTCGCCCTTTGCCGCCAATGCAGCAATCACCAGGCTCATCGAAGCGCGCAGATCGGTCGCCATCACTTCCGCCCCGGTCAGGCCCTGCTGCCCGAGCACGATGGCGGTCCGGCCCGACACCTCGATATTGGCGCCCATCCGCGTCAGCTCGGGCACGTGCATGTAGCGGTTCTCGAAAATCGTCTCGGTCAGCACGCTGGTGCCCTCGGCAACGGTCAGCAGCGCCATCAGCTGCGCCTGCATGTCGGTCGCCAGCCCCGGATAGGGCGCGGTCGAGAGATTGACGCCCTTCAGCTTGCCTTCGGCAGCGATGGTCACACCCTTGGCATCGGTCTCGACATGCACGCCGATATTGCGCAGCGCGTGCAGCGTGGCGGACATGTCGTCTGCCTTCGCACCCTCCAGCCGCGCTTCGCCGCCGGTGATCGCCGCAGCGCAGGCGTAGGAGCCTGCTTCGATGCGGTCGGCCATCACCTTGTAGGTCGCGCCGTTCAGGCGCTTGACGCCGTGGATCACGAGGTCGGACTGGCCGATATTCTCGATCTCGGCACCCATCGCGACCAGCAGGTTGCACAGGTCGACGATCTCGGGCTCGCGTGCGGCGTTGCGCAGCGTCGAGGTGCCGTTGGCCAGCACCGCCGCCATCAGCGCATTCTCGGTCGCGCCGACCGACACGACGGGGAAATCGAACTCGCCGCCCGGCAGGCCGCCATCGGGCGCATGCGCGCGGACATAGCCCTGCGCCAGCTCGATCTCGGCGCCCAATGCTTCGAGCGCGGAGAGGTGCAGGTCGATCGGGCGATTGCCGATCGCGCAGCCGCCGGGCTGCGAGACCGTGGCAACGCCGGCGCGTGCCAGCATCGGGCCGAGCACGAGGATCGACGCACGCATCTTGCGCACCAGATCGTAGGGTGCGGTGGTCGAGGTGAGGCGGGTTGCCTCGTAGGTGACCACCCGTCCGAAATCTTCGGGCTTGGTACCGGCGATGTTCACCGCCACGCCGAATTGCGTCATCAGGTGCTGGAAGCTGTCGATATCCGCCAGCCGCGGCAGGTTGCGCAAGGTCAGCGGCTCGTCGGTCAGCAGCGCACACGGAATCAGCGTGAGCGCGGCGTTCTTTGCGCCGGAGATCGGAATGGTGCCGGAGAGCCTCTGCCCGCCGATGATGCGTAGTTTGTCCATTCCACGGGCGTTTAGCGGGCGCGCGCAGCAAAACAAGCCAAGCCACGCTCCGGCAGGGCCGTCGCAGCGCGATCGACCCGCCGTTGACGCGTGCGGGCGGCACGGCCATACCCCGCGCCCATGGCGCACAAACCGATCCGCAAAGCCGTGTTTCCCGTCGCCGGGCTCGGCACCCGCTTTCTCCCCGCAACCAAGGCTATCCCGAAGGAAATGCTCGCGATCGTCGATCGCCCGCTGATCCAGTACGCGGTGGACGAAGCGCGCGAGGCGGGGATCGAGCAGATGATCTTCGTCACCGGGCGCGGCAAAACCGCGATCGTCGAGCATTTCGACATCGCCTTCGAGCTCGAACAGACGATGGAGGAACGCGGCAAGGATCTCGGCATCCTCGATTCGACCCGCGCCACGCCGGGCGACATCATCACCGTGCGCCAGCAGGTGCCGCTCGGCCTCGGCCATGCGATCTGGTGCGCGCGCGCGATCGTCGGCGACGATCCCTTCGCGATTTTCCTGCCCGACGAGCTGATGATCGGGAAGGCCGAAGGTGCGGGCTGCATGGAGCAGATGGTCGATGCCTACGAACAGGTCGGGGGCAACCTGATCAGCGTGCTCGAGGTGCCGCAGGAGACGGTCTCCAGCTACGGCGTCATCGATCCGGGCAAGGAAGACGGCGCGCTGACCGAAGTCAGGGGCCTGGTCGAGAAGCCGCCGGTCGCCGAAGCACCCTCGAACAAGATCATCTCGGGCCGCTACATCCTCCAGCCCGAGGTGATGCGGGTGCTGGAAACGCAGGGCAAGGGTGCGGGCGGCGAGATCCAGCTGACCGACGCGATGGCGAAGATGATCGGCAACCAGCCGTTCCACGCGGTCACCTTCGATGGCGCGCGCTACGATTGCGGCAGCAAGACCGGCTTCGTCGAAGCGACGCTGGCGCTCGCGCTCGAGCGCCCCGACATGGGCGAAGAGGTCCGCGCAATGGCGGAGCGGTTGCTCAAGGCGTAGCCGCCGAAGCGGTCGGTTCGCAGAGCCGCCGATTTTCCTACTTCCGATGGCCTTGCTAGGGCGAAACCCGCTCTTTCATACCGTCAATCGCCCTCTTGCTCTCCCCCGGTTAGGCCGGGGCGAAAAGCAGTCCCAAATATCGAATCTGTCACCCTCCGGCACTCAGGTCGCGTAAAAAGCGCCTGTTTTGAGCGAGTTGTCAGCAGCCAACGGAGGGTGACACCTGGGTGACACGTGTCACCCCGTCACCCCCCCGGCATGCGGACGCTGCTTGTCTGCAGGTCACGGGTTCTCGGCGGCACCCTCCTTGGGATCGGGCGTACGCTTCCTTGGCGCCGTGGCCGAATCGCCAGCGGTCTGCTTGGGTTCGGACGCCTTCGCGTCGGCTTGCGAGTCCTTTTCCAGCGTTTCGCTCAGCGAGCCGGTGGCGGCACCTTCGACCAGTGCGCCGAGCGAGGACCCGTCGAGCCCCAGCTCCTTCATCAGTCCGTCGAGGACCGGCGCCTGCGCACGATAGGCAAGCGCGGCGTTGACCGCATCGCCGGCCAGATTGCCGCTGCCGCCGCCAGCGCCATTCGCGCCTGCACCGCCGCCCGAGCGTCCGCCATGCGTGAGCCCGTCGACCTGCACGATCTTGATCGAGTCGATCGCTTCCATCGGCTTGGCGCTTTCGCGGATGACTTCGGGCAGGACCTTGAGCAGCGCGAGCTTCGTCTGCAGCCCGATCTGGTCGGACGACAAGAGGTTCGCCGCCTCGTTGATCGCCTGTTGACCGGCAGCCTCGACTTCGAAGCGGATCCGCGCGGCTTCGGCGCGTAGCTTCTCGGCCTCCGCCTCGCCTTCGGCTTCGCGGCGCATCGCTTCGGCGCGGTTGGACGCTGCGTCCTTTTCCGCTTCGGCATCGACGCGGATCTTGATCGCGTCGCGCTCGGCCTGCTTGGCCGCCTCGATCAGCTCGATCCGCTTGTCACGCTCGGCGATCTCGGTCGCGCGGCTGGTCGAGACCTGTTCCTCGGCAGCGACGGCCTTGGCGCGCGCTTCGTCGGCTTCGGCCTTGGCCTGGCTTTCTTCGCGGCTCTTGTTTTGGACGGCGATCTGCTGTTCTTGCCGAGCGATCTCGAGCGCGCGCTGCTGGTCGATCCGGGCTTCTTCGACCAGCCGATCGGCCTCGATCTGCTGCGCGTCGACCTGCTTTTTCGCCTCGATCCGCGCGGCGTCGGCTTCGCGCGTCCGCTCGGCCTGTTCACGGGCGATCTCCGCCGCCTGCGCGGCACGGCGGATTTCGACCTCGCGTTCCTGCTCCAGCCGTGCGTATTCCTGATCGCGCTTGATCTCGAAGCTGCGCTGGTCGGCCTGGAGGTTCTTGCTCTCCATCTGGACGCGCGTGTCCTGCTCGATATCGTTACGCAGTTTCTTGCGCGCCTCGATTTGCTCGGTCAGCTTGGTCAGGCCTTCGGCGTCGAAGGCGTTGTTGGCGTTGAAATGCTCGATGCTGGTCTGGTCGAGCCCGGTGAGCGAGACCGACTCCAGCTCCAGGCCGTTCATCGCGAGATCGTTGGAAGAGACCTGCTGCACCTTCTGGACGAAGTCCGCCCGCTGTTCGTGCAGCTCGTTCATGGTCATGCCCGCCGCGACCGATCGCAGCGCGTCGACGAATTTACCCTCGACCAGATCCTTGAGCATTTCGGGCTGCATCGTGCGCTGGCCCAGCGTCTGCGCGGCCATTGCGATCGCGTTGGCATCGGGCTTCACGCGGACGTAGAACTCCGCCTTCACGTCGATCCGCAGCCGGTCGAGCGTGATGAGTGCCTCGCCGTCGCGGCGCACCACGCTCAGCACCAGCGTGTTCATGTTGACCGGCATAGTCTCGTGGAACACCGGCAGCACCATCGCGCCCCCGTTCATCACCACGCGTTCGCCGCCGACACCCGTTCGCACGAAGGCGGTTTCCTTCGATGCGCGCCTGTACAGTCTGGTGATCGTCAAGCCGATGATCAGCAGGACGAAAAACCCGGCCCCTGCGAAGATGAGAACGGTCCAAAGATCTTGCATAGTCTCTCCTGTGTCGATGGTTGGTTGGATGGCCCGCGCCGCGCCCTAAAGCGACAGCAGCGGGTTATCGCGCCTCTCGGCGTAGAATGTGTTTCCGTCCCTGCGGACGAGCAGGACCTCCTCGTCGGCGGCCAGCTCGGCGGAAGGATCGTGCGGTTCGACCATCACCAGGTGGGTCTGCCCGAACTGGTCGAGCACCCGCGCCCTTGCCGGCGATCCGGCGCGCGCCGTGCCGATCTGGATCTGCGCCATGCGGCCGACCAGCGACGATACCGGCACCGCACTGGTGCGGTCGCCCGGCAGGATCGCGCCCAGCGGCCGGCTGATCACGCCCGTCACCGGCAGGGCGAACAGGCCCGCCAGCACTGCGGCGAGCGCGGGGTGAAGCACGTCGCCCAGCAGATCGGCGCTGAGCGCCTGGAGCGAGATGCCGATCAGCGCGAAGGCGAACAGGAGCAGCGCCAGCCAGATGAGAAAGGGTACGCGGCCAACGCCCAGCAGGCTCAGCAGCCCGCCGAGAAAGCCGACTTCGCCCGATGAGCCGTCACCTGCCGAGGCATCCGTATCGAGATCGACGTCTACATCCGCATCGCCCCCCAGGACATCGCCCAGACCGAGCACCTGGCTGACCGCCAGCATGACCATCAGGACCAGCGCGGCGAGAAACGGAATATTGTGGCTCTGGAGCAATTCCATCACGAATTACCCACGCGAATAATCGCCGTGCAAAGTGCGCCGACGACGCCGGTTTTCTTGTTCTTATCCATGCCGCGATATTAGCACGAACACGCCCGAAACCCTAGGAAAACCGGACGTTCCGCGCGTGTTTTCAGGTCGATTCCCGGGCGTATTCGTCACGCAGTTCGCGCTTGTAGAGCTTGCCGTTTGCCTCGCGCGGCAGGTCGGGGCGGAAATCGAACTGGCGGGGCATTTTGACGCGGCTGAGCTGCGGTTCGAGGTAGTCGCGCAGCGTCTGTTCGAACGCTTCGCCCGCCATCGCCATGTCGACCGGCTGGATCACCGCGACCACGCGTTCGCCCAGATCGGGGTCGGGCGCGCCGATCACCGCCGCGTCGAGCACGTCCGGGTGCGCGACCAGCAGGTTCTCGATCTCCTGCGGGTAGATGTTGACCCCGCCGCAGATGATCATGTGGCTCTTGCGGTCGGTGAGGAACAGGAAGCCGTCCTCGTCGATATGACCGATATCGCCCAGCGTCATCCAGCCGTGGTCGTTCATCGCCTCGGCGGTCTTACCCGGGTCCTTGTGATAGGTCGGCAGCTTGTCGTTCTCGAAGAACAGCAGGCCGGTCTCCCCGGGAGGCAGCTCGCTGCCGTCGGGTCCGCAGACATGCGCCTTGCCGTACAGCATGCGCCCGACGGTGCCGGGCTTCGCCAGCCAGTCCTCACTCTTGACCAGCGACATGCCGATCCCTTCGGAGCCGGCGTAATATTCCTGGATGATCGGCCCCCACCAATCGATCATCGCCTGCTTGATCGGCACGGGGCATGGCGCTGCGGCGTGGATCGCGCGCCGGTGGCTGGAGAGGTCGTACCGCGATCGCTCCTCCTCGGGCAGCTTGAGCATCCGCACGAAATGCGTCGGCACCCACTGGCTGTCGGTCACGCGATACTTCTCGATCGCGGCGAGCGCGCCCTCGGGCGTGAACTTGTCCATGATCACCACCGTCCCGCCGAGCCGGTGGACCGTGCTGCACCAGCCGAGCGGTGCGGCGTGATAGAGCGGCGCTGGCGAGAGGTAGATCATGCTGCCGTCTGTGGGCATCCCCACACCCATCGTCGCCAGGCCGACCAGCGGATTGGGTGCCGTGATATCGTCGCTGGGCGGAGGGGGCGGCACAATGCCCTTGGGCCGCCCTGTCGTGCCCGAGGAATAGAGCATATACTGCCCGGGCGAAGGGTCTTCGATCATGTCCGCCGAGCGGGATGCAACGTCGTCAGCGAAGGCTGCACTGTCGACGTCGATAATATCGATATCCGGCGCCGTCTGCCCCAGCACCTGCGCCGTGTCGGAGAATTTTGCCGAGGTCAGCAGCAGCGCGCATTCGGCGTCTTCGAGGATGTAGGCGATCTCGGGCGCGGTGAGGCGGGTCGAGATCGGCACCAGCATCGCGCCGATGCGCTGCGTCGCCCACAGCAGCTGGAGGTAGAGCGGCCGGTTCTCCAGCAGCAGGCCGACCCGCGTCCCATGTTCGACCCCGTGGGCGCGCAGCCAGCGGGCCATGCGATTGGCGAAGGCGTCCATCTCGCCGAAGGTGACGGTCTTGCCGCTCGCCGCGTCGATGATGGCCGCGTGGTCGGGCCGCGTGGCCGCGTGGTTTATCGGATGCATATTTCTCTCCCGGCGCGCAGTCTTTCCGATGGTCAGCGACAGGGCAAGAGAAAAGGCGTGCAACAAAAAAGGGCGACGCAACGCGCCGCCCCTTTCGGAAATTCACAGATGTGCTTGGAGCGCTTACTCGTCTTCGTCGCCGCCGCCGATGCCACCCGGGCCCATTGCAAGGCGGAAGGTTTCCTGCGCTTCGGTTTCGACCATGAAGGGGCGCGGATCGACCGGCTTGCCGGCAATGCGGACTTCATAATGGAGGTGCGGGCCGGTCGAACGGCCGGTCGAACCGACGTAGCCGATCAGGTCGCCCTTGTGGACCTTCTGGCCATCGCTGACCACGATCCGCGAGAGGTGGCCAAAACGCGTTTCGATGGCGTTGCCGTGGTCGATCTGGATGTAGTTGCCGTAGCTGCTGAACCAGTTGGCCCGTTCGATCGTGCCATCGGCGGTCGCGTAGATCGGCGTTCCGGTCGGCGCGGCGAGGTCGATGCCGTTGTGGCGGGCGCGCTTACGCAGCACCGGGTGATCGCGCATGCCGTAACCGCTGCTGACGCGGGCGCTTTCGAGCGGCATCCGCGAGGGAACCGAAACGGTCGGCAGCGCAACCGGCTGGCCATTTTCGGTGTCGAGATTTTCCCAGCTGGCGAAGAGCTGGCGGAACTGGGCGTCGCCATTGCCCAGCGGGCTCTGCGCTTCTTCGACCGCGTCGGTAACGTCGACCGCGGCGGCGGAGCTGGAATTGGCGTGTGCGGGTACTGCGGCGGTTGCGATGGCCGCACCGAACACGATGGCGATACGGCTGAAAAGTCGATCAGTGGTCAGCAAGTTGTCCGTCCCTCTGTCGTCGGCGAAGCATGCCGCTCCACCCGTTCCGGTCTCTTGCGCACCTTCGATCCGGTGATGCGCCGAGACCCCTCAAATTCGACGGGAACCATCCCCGTCCGTCTGTGTTGAAGGGTTATCCAGCCTCAGGTTACCGCGGCAATAGCTGCGTAGTAGTCTCGCGATAAACCGGCTGCCGAACGCGCTGAGTCGTTGAATGGTGGCTTAATCGACCCTGCGAAATGCTGGTTAACCAGGTTTCGCCAGTGTTCCGGCGGGTCGAAACCTTCCGATTCTGCATGTGCGACGAAATGCCTTGTCCCGATGGCGACGTGGCGAATTTCATCGTCAAGAATGCGCGCGAGAATCCTTGCACCGCTCAAATCGCCCTGCGCGCGTACGCGGGAGAGCATGGCGGGAGTGACATCGAGCCCGCGCGCCTCGAGCACCATGGGCACCACTGCGAGCCTCGCGCCGACATCGTGCCGGGTCCTGTGAGCCGATTCCCACAAGCCTGCATGGGCGGGCAAGGCACCATAAAAGGTGCCGAGCGACGCCAGCTTTCGTTCGAGCAGCGCGAAGTGCATCGCCTCGTCCGCCGCGACGCCCAGAAAGTCATCGATGAAGCCGCGAGGCATCGTCGCGCCGAACCGACCGACCATGTCGAGCGCCAGGTCGATCGCTACGAACTCGATATGCGCCAGCGAATGCCACAGGGCGATCCGACCCTTGAGCGAGCCGCCTCTGCCGCGCTTGGGCATGGCCGAGGGCGCAAGGAGCTCGGGCCGCGCAGGGCGGGCCGGCGCATCGGGCATTGCGGCATCGAACACGGGTGCGAGGCGTCCCAGCCGCCAGTCGCGCGCGACCTGCCGCGCGGCGAACACCTTGGCGCGCGCGGGGCCGGTCAGCAGCGCGCCGCGAATGGCGCGCGCCAGGCTGGTACGTCCGCTCTCGCTCACAGAGCCTGTGCGGCGGCGAGCACTTCCTCGGCGTGGCCCTTCACCTTCACCTTGGGCCAGATCCTCGCGATCTTGCCCTCGGCATCGAGCAGGTAGGTGCTGCGGACCATGCCCATGTAGGTCTTGCCATACATCCGCTTCTCGGCCCAGACGCCCAGCTCGTCCGACAACCCGCCCTCTTCGGCATCCGTCGCGAGATCGACCGTCAGATCGTGCTTGGCGATGAAGTTCTGATGCTTCTTTGTCGAATCCTTGCTGATGCCGAGCAAGGCCACGCCTGCCTTCTCGAACTCGCCCTTCAGCGCGGAGAAGTCCTTCGCCTCGGTCGTGCAGCCGGGCGTGTTGTCCTTGGGATAGAAGAACAGCACCGCCTTGCGCCCGCTATAGTCGGAGGGCTTCACCTCCTCGCCATCGTGCCGCACCATCGCGATGTCGGGCATCGTATCGCCTTCGCTCACGCTCATTTGTCGATCTCCAGTTTTTCGTCGAATGTCCGTTGCCAGACCTGCGCGACCTCCTGCCGCGCCTCGTCCACCCGGTGCAAGAGCGCATCGGTGTCGGCACAGCCACATGCCTCCGCCAGCACTGCGCCCGCATCGCCGGGAGGCACCGCGAGATCGGGCGCCAGCAAGCGCGCGGCGACGATCAGGCGGGTCAGGAAATCATGCGCTTCCGAAAATGCCTGCGGCAGCGTGCCTGCGTAGACCAGCGTCGCACACGCTTTCGACAGCCGCGGGTCGAGCGCGATGTGATCGCGCAATTGCAGGAAATGCAGGACGAACTCGATGTCGACCAGCCCGCCGCGCCTCAGCTTCACGTCGAGCACACCCTTCGCGGGTTTGTGGCGGGCCATCTCGCCCCGCATCTTCAGCGCGTCCTCTCGCAGGGTCGCGGGATCGCGCGGGGCGAGCAGCACCTCGCGGATGATGTCGTCCACATCGGCGCGCGCCGCAAAGGAACCTGCGACCACGCGCGCGCGCGCCAGTGCCATATGCTCCCAGGTCCACGCCGATTCGCGCTGATAGCGCGCGAAGCTCTCGACGCTCACCGCCAGCGGCCCCTGCGCGCCCTGCGGCCTTAGCCGGGTGTCCACCTCATACAGCGGCCCCTCTGCGGTCGGTACGCTCAGCGCCGCGCCCACTCTTTGAGCGAGGCGGTTGTAATATCGCGTGGCGCTCATCGGCCTTTCGCCGTCACTCTCTGCGCCGTGATCGCCGGTGAACAGGTAAATGATGTCGAGATCGGAGGCATGGGTCAGCGCCTCGCCGCCCAACCGGCCGAGGCCGAGGATCACCATCTCGCTGTCTTCGATCGTACCGTGCGTCTTGGCGAACTCGGCGACCGTCCCGGCCAGCGCAGTCTGCAGCGCCGCCTCGGCAACGACCGCAAAGCCGTGCGCAATGTCCAGCGGATCGTGGGTGCCGGTGATCAGCTGCACGCCGAGCGCGAAGCGCTGTTCGCCCGTCACCACCCTGATGCGGTCTAGCAATGCCTCGTAATTTCCGCGCGGCTCGGCACGCTGCATCGCGCGCTGGAGGGCGGGCACGCTCTCGGGCAGGTCGTGGGCCGAACGATCGATCAGCGCATCGAACAGCGCCGGTCGCCGCGCGAGATCGTCCGCGAGCGGCGGGGCCAGCGTGATGATCGCCATCAGCTGTTCGAGCAGACCGGGCCGCGCTTCGAGCAGGCGGAACAGGTTGATGCCGCTCGGCAAAGCCTCGAGCAGGCGCTCCAGCCGCACGATCGCGCGATCCGGCTCCGGTGATTGGCCGAGCGCCGCCAGCAGGGGAGGCAGGATGCGGCGGAAGGCGGTTTGCGCATCGGTGCCGCGAAGCGCGCGGTACCGGCCGTCGAGCCAGCCCGTCACCCGTGCGGACATCTCCTCAGCGTCGGGAAGCGGGCTCGCCGCGACCAGTTCGCTGACCGGGCGATCCCTCGCATCGCCGCTCTCGCTCGACTGGAGCAGCCGGTCGAATGCCTGCTCGGCGGCGGCAATGTGCGGCTGCAGATCGGCAAGCAGTGCGGCACCATCGGCAAAACCATCGAGATGCGCGAGCCGTTCGAGCGCGTCGCCAGCGGGGATCTCGTGCGTCTGCCGGTCCTCCAGCATCTGGATACGGTGTTCCACCACCCGCAGCCGGGCGTAAGCAGCGGCGAGCTGCTCCGCCGTCGCCTCTTCCACCAGTCCCACCCGCGCGAGCGCATGCAACGCCGCGCGCGTGTCGCTGCTGCGCAATTTCGGGTCGCGACCGCCGTGGATCAGCTGGTGGGTCTGAGCGAAAAATTCGATCTCGCGAATTCCCCCCCGACCGCGCTTCAGGTCGAACCCCGGGCCAAGCTGTGTCTCGCCCGTGTAGGCTTCGCGAATTCGCACGCGCAGCTGAGCGATGTCATCGATTGCCCCGAAATCGACGCTGCGCCGCCACACGAAAGGCCGTATGCTCGCCAAGAAACGCTCGCCCCGGGCAATATCGCCCGCTGCGGAACGCGCCCGGATGAAGGCAGCACGTTCCCACGGCAGTGCGGCGCTCTCGTAATGCGATGCCGCTGCGTTGATCGAGACAGCGAGCGGCGTGATCTCCGATGCCGGGCGCAGCCGCAGGTCGACGCGGAAGACGTAGCCTTCCTCTGTATGGTCGGACAGCAGGCGCACGATATCGCGCGCCATGCGCTGCGCGGTTTCGGGCGGGGTCGAGCGCTCGCCCGACGCGAGCACGTCGGGATCGAATAGCAGGATCGGGTCGATGTCCGAGCTGTAGTTCAACTCGCACGCGCCATGCTTGCCCAGCGCGAGCGCGAAGAAGCCATCCGGGCTGTCCAAGCCGGTGCGCATCTTCGCCGCCTCGCGGATCGCACGGCCCAGCGCCTCGTCCGCAAAGACGGACAGCCGGGTCATTACCTCGTCGAGCGTGAAGGCCCCGGCAAGATCTCCGATCGCCAGCGTCAGCGCGAGCGCGAGCCTTTCGCGGCGCAGCGCCACGCCGACATCGGCCCCTTCGCCCGCGCGCGCGCAATAGTCGAACGCCGCCTCGGCATCGCCTGCCGCCAGCAATTCCGCAAGATCGGGCAACCGGTCGAGACTGCGCGCGAGGAACGGCGCGTTGTCGCGCGCCCGCTCGATAGCATTGGTCCAATCGCTTGGCATCGCTCCGCCCTGCCTGCGTGGCGGCGGCGTTGCAAGCGCGCTCCCTTGCCCTTGGGGCCAGGGTTTGCAACAAGCGCGGCAACGCCCAATCCCCGGAGACTTCTGAGATGAAACGCATTCTTGCTGCGGCCACGCTCGCCCTCACCCTCGCCGGTTGCGATGCCGCCGCGCTGTCGGGCGGTGGCGACGACGATACCGCGCTCGACATTCCCGAGGTGGCCGATGGCGATATTTCCGCGGCCACCATGATGGATGTGACGCGCGAACTTTCGAGCGACGAGTACGAAGGCCGCATGCCCGGTTCCAAGGGTGGCGAGATGACGGTCGAATTCCTCAAGAAGCGGTTCGAGGAAGCGGGGCTCAAGCCCGGCAATAACGGATCGTGGACGCAGGACGTGCCGCTGATCGAGATTACCGCCAGCGACTTCGCACCGCTCACCATCTCGGGCGGCAAGGGCGAACCGATGGCGTTCGATTACGGCAAGGACTGGGTCGGGGTCAGCTACCGCGACACGCCCAAAACCGAACTCGCCGACAGCGAACTGGTGTTCGTCGGCTACGGCATCAACGCGCCCGAAAAGGGCTGGAACGACTACGAAGGCATCGACATGAAGGGGAAGACCGCGGTCATCCTCGTCAATGATGCAGACTTCGGAGCCGAGGATCTGGAAGGGCCGTTCAACGGCAAGGCGATGACTTATTACGGGCGCTGGACCTACAAATACGAGGAAGCGGCCCGTCAGGGCGCTGCCGCCGCGCTGATCATCCACGAGACCGAACCGGCCTCCTACGGCTGGAACGTGGTCGAAAGCAGCTGGTCGGGCCCTCAGGCCTATCCGCAACGCGGCGAGGATGCACCCGAACCGACGCAGATGAACGGCTGGATCCAGAATTCGGTCGCCGAAAAGATCTTCACCTCGGCGGGCAAGGACCTCGGCAAGCTCAAGGAAGCGGCGCGCAAGGAAGGTTTCAAGGCTGTGCCACTGGGCCTCGATGCCTCGACCAGCTTCGACAACGCGTCCCGCAAATACATGTCCCAGAACGTGATCGGCATCCTGCCGGGCACCAAGCGGCCCGACGAATACGTGCTCTACACCGCGCACTGGGATCACCTGGGTCGCTGCACGCCCGCCGACGACGGCGACGACATCTGCAACGGCGCGGTCGACAATGCCACCGGCACCGCCGCGCTGGTCGCCCTTGCCGAGGCCAACTCGAAGGCCGGCGCAGCGGATCGCAGCATGGTGTTCCTGGCCGTGACGGCGGAAGAGCAGGGCCTGCTCGGCTCTGCCTATTACGCATCGAACCCGGTCTTCCCGCTCGACCAGACGGTTGGCGGGGTGAACATGGACGCCTTCCTGATCGCCGGACCGAGCAAGGATGTGACCGTCGTGGGGCCGGGCAAGTCGCAGCTCGACAAGTTCCTCGACGCCGCGCTGAAGGCCGATGGCCGCGTCGCCACGCCCAACCCGGCTCCCGAGGCGGGCTACTACTACCGCTCGGATCACTTCTCCTTCGCCAAGCAGGGCGTGCCGATGCTCTATATCGACGGCGGCGAAGACCTGGTCGAGGGCGGGCGTGAAGCGGGCGAGGCGGTGTCGAAGGATTATCGCGACAACCGCTATCACGGGCCGAAGGACGAGTTCGACGAGGACTGGGACTGGTCGGGCGTAATGGCCGACCTGCAGCTCTATTACCGGCTCGGACGGATGATGGCGATGTCGACCAGCTGGCCCAACTGGGTCGATGGCGACGAATTCCGCGGCATCCGCGACGAGAGTTGCGCCGCGACCAACAAGGGTTGTTGAAGGCCGACGGAGCAGGCGCATGACGCAGACTGGTGACGTGCGCCTGCCGCCCGAATGGGCGCCGCAGGAGTGGCTGTGGATCGGCTTCCCGCACGAGCCCGACGAATGGGGCGAACCGATCGGGCAGGCGCAGGAAGAAATCGCAGGCTTCGCCAATGCGGTTGCCGAAAGCGGGCAGGAAGTTCGCCTACTGGTGCGCGATGCCGCGAACGAGAAGCGCGCACGGGCGCTGGTGAGTGGAGCGGTTACGCTCGAACGACGCGTCTACGGTGATGTGTGGTTGCGCGATACCGGGCCGATCGTGGTCGATCGTGGTGGAAAGCGCGCGGCGGTGCGTCCCGGCTTCAACGGCTGGGGCGACAAGTACCTGATGGCGGGCGACGAGTGCATCGGGGCCGAACTTGCGGAGGACGCGGAGTTGGCGCTCAACCAGCCAGACTGGGTGCTCGAAGGCGGGGCCATAGACACCAACGGCCAGGGCACGGTGCTGACGACCGAGCAATGCCTGCTCAACCCCAACCGCAACCCACGCTTGAGCCGCGAGGAGATCGAAGCGCGGCTCACACGCGACTTCGGGCTGACCAAGGTGGTGTGGCTGGGCGACGGGCTGCTCAACGACCATACGGACGGGCATGTCGACAATCTGGCGCGGTTCGTTTCGGAGGACAGGGTGGCGCTCGCCGAACCCGCCGGCGCACACGACCCGAATCGCGAGGTCTATCGGGACGCGAAGGCCCGGCTCGAAGCCGCCGGTCTTACCGTCACGCCGATTCCCTCTCCCGGCCTTGTCACGCGCGGCGACTGGGTGGAGCCTGCCAGCTACGCCAACTTCCTCATCGCCAACTCGATCGTCGCTGTGCCGACCTTCGGCGTGCCGCAAGACGAAGACGCTGTGGCCGCGATCGACGCGCTGTTTCCTACCCGTACCGCCATCGGCCTGCCGATGCTCGGCGTCCTGGCGGGTGGCGGGGGCTTTCACTGCGCGAGCATGCAGATGCCCGCAGAGCGGTAAGAATTTGTTTACCCGCGAGCGCGAGACTGCTGGCCATGGCCCGCACTATCGCCCTCGCCCGACGCATCGAGACACTGGACATGGCGCGCACGATCATCGTGAGCACCTGTGCAATTGCGCTGATCGTGGCCGAACGCTTCGTGCCCTTCGGCTGACGCCTTAGAGCACCAGCTTGGCCAGGGCTGCCAGCGCGGCTGCGCCCAACACCAGCCCCACGAAAATTCGCCAGGCGCGGTCGGATACATGCCCATCCGCCTTGCGGCCCAGCCACGTGCCGAAGATCACCATCGGCAGCAGCATCGCCCCCAGGATTGCGAGCCGCCAGTGCATCCGGCCGAGCGCCACGCCCGACCCGATCCCGATTGCGGCGGCAAAGGTGAAGATCAGGATCATCGAACTCTTGGCGACCTGGCGAGGGATCGCCCGCCCGACGTAATAGGGCACGACCGGCGGCCCGGGCATGCCGGCGAAACCCGTCAGGATGCCGGATGCGGCACCCGTTAGTCCGGTCGTCACCAGGCCCGGCTGCTCGGGTTCGCGCACCGGAAACAGGATCGCGAAGAACGCCGACAAGGCCACCAGTGCGATCAGCAGCCGCGCGATATCGGGCGGAGTCGCCGCCAATAGCGCGAGCCCCGGCAGCGTCGTCACCAGCACCACCGCGATGATCGTCCACACGCTGCGTTCGGCCTCGCGCAGCAGGCGCGGCAGTTCGAGCCCGCCGATCAGCAGCGCGACCACATTGGTGGTCAGCACCGCCTCCACGGGGGTCAACGCCAGCGCCAGCACCGGCACGAGGATGATCGCGAGGCCGAAACCCGCCAGCCCGCGGATGAACGCCGCGACCAGCCCCGTGGTCAGCGCCGCTGCCAATTGCAGCACGGTAAATCCGGCAAAGATGTCCATTCAGGCAGCGATGGCGGGCCAGGCCCACCACAATGTGATGGCATGGACCGCAGCAATCGCCAGATTGCTCAGCACCACCGGATTGCGCCAGCTCGCGGTGAACGGCGTGGTGATCTTGTAGAGGACCTGCACCGCGAGCAGCGCCGCGACCACTTGCGGAAGCGGATGGAATAATAGCACCACCGAAGCGACCAGAATCGCCAGGTAGATCGACAGCAGGATGCCGCGCGCAGGGGAAGCGGGGCCATAAGCGGCTTCGACCCAGCCTGCCCGCAGGATAATACTCCCGGTCACAGGGACCAGTACTGCCACGTTGAGCAGCAGCGACAGGATGATCATCAGCTGCATCGCTATGCCTCTGGCTAGCCGCCGCGCAGGTCCGGCGGGGTCGCCTCGGCGCGGAGCATGTCGATCGCCTCGTCGAGGCTGATCACGCGCTGGTCCTTTTCGCCCAGCGTGCGGACCGCGACGGTGCCTTCCTCGGCCTCCCGCTTGCCGACCACCAGCAGGTGCGGGACTTTCGCGAGGCTATGCTCGCGCACCTTGTAGTTGATCTTCTCGTTGCGAAGGTCGCTATCGACGCGGATGCCCGCCGCTTCCAGCTTCGCGACCGCTTCCTTCGCGTAATCGTCCGCATCGGACACGATGGTCGCGACCACCGCCTGAACCGGCGCGAGCCACACGGGCAGACGCCCGGCGAAGTGTTCGATCAGGATACCGATGAACCGCTCGTAAGAACCGAAAATCGCGCGGTGGAGCATCACGGGGCGATGCTTCTCGCCATCCTCACCCACATAGGTCGCATCGAGCCTTTCGGGCAGCACGCGGTCGCCCTGGATCGTGCCGACCTGCCAGGTGCGGCCGATCGCGTCGGTCAGGTGCCATTCGAGCTTGGGGGCGTAGAACGCGCCCTCGCCCGGCAGTTCTTCCCAGCCATAGGCTTCGTTCGCCATGCCCGCTTCGGCCACCGCGTCGCGCAATTCCTGTTCGGCACGATCCCAGTCGGCATCCGAGCCCAGCCGCTTCTCGGGCCGCAGCGCCAGCTTGATCTCGTACTTGAAGCCGAAGTCGCGATAGACTTGGTCGGCCAGTTTGCAGAAGGCGCGAACCTCTTCGACGACCTGCGACTCGGTGCAGAAGATATGCGCATCGTCCTGCGTGAACTGGCGCACGCGCATCAGCCCGTGAAGCGCGCCGTGCGGTTCGTTGCGGTGGCAGCACCCCATCTCGCCCAGCCGGATCGGCAGGTCGCGATAGGAGGTGATGCCCTGCTTGAAGACGAGCACGTGCGCCGGGCAGTTCATCGGCTTCAGCGCCATCCAGTCGGCGTCCTTGGAGACGAGGTCGCCCTCGTCTTCGGTGTTGGGCACCTCGTCGGGGATGACGAACATGTTCTCGCGATACTTGCCCCAGTGGCCGGACTGCTCCCACTGGCGCGCGTCCATCACCTGCGGGGTCTTGATCTCGCGATAGCCCGCACCGTCCATCTTGCGGCGCATATAGGCTTCCAGCTGGCGCCAGATGCGATAGCCGTTGGGGTGCCAGAAGACGCTGCCGTGCGCCTCTTCCTGCAGGTGGAACAGGTCCATCTCGCGACCCAGCTTGCGGTGGTCGCGCTTGGCGGCTTCTTCCAGCCGCGTCAGGTGGGCGTTGAGCTGCTTCTTGTTGAGCCAGCCGGTGCCGTAGATGCGCGTGAGCTGCGCATTCTTCTGGTCGCCGCGCCAGTAGGCTCCTGCAACGCGCATCAGCTTGAAGGCCTGCGGGTCGAGCTTGCCGGTGCTGGCGAGGTGTGGGCCGCGGCACATGTCGAGCCAGTCGTCGCCCGACCAGTAGACGGTCAGTTCTTCGTCCTCGGGCAGTTCGCGCGCCCATTCGGCCTTGAACGTCTCGCCGTCGGACTCCCACTTGTCGATCAGCTGCTGGCGGCTCCACACTTCGCGCTTCAGCGGCTTGTCCGCCGCGATGATGCGGCGCATCTCCTCCTCGATCGCGGGGAGGTCGTCCATGCTGAACGGTTCGCGGGTCTCGGGCGCCTTCACATCGTAGTAGAAGCCGTCGTCGGTCGCCGGGCCGAAGGTGATCTGCGTGCCGGGCCACAGGCTCTGCACCGCCTCTGCGAGCACGTGCGCATAGTCGTGGCGCGCCAGTTCGAGCGCGTCTTCCTCGTCGCGGCTGGTCACCAGCGCGAGTTCGCTATCGCAGTCGAAGGGCCGGTTGATGTCGCGCAGTTCGCCATTCACGCGCGCGGCGAGCGCCGCCTTGGCGAGGCCGGGGCCGATCGCCGCGGCAACGTCCGCCGGGCTGCTCCCGGGTTCCATCTCGCGCACCGATCCATCGGGCAGGCTGATCTTGAGCAGTTCGGTCATCGTCTCTTTCCAATTCGGGCTCGCATGGGCCTATGCTTTGCAGGGTGAAGCTAGGCAAGGTCGCTTTGGGCGCTGGCACAGCGCACCATCGCCAGTTCGGCTGGGTCCATGGTCGCCAATTCGCCCGCCAGGTTCTTCTCGACGTAGTCCGCCAGCGCCCGCGCATCCTCCAGCGCGTTGTGTGGCACGGCGCTGGTGTGCGCGGTGTCGAAACCGGGCAGGTTCAGCAGCAGGCATACATAGCGCAGCGGATCGTTGCGCTTGCCGTGGTCGCGCAGAAGCATGGTGTTGAAATGCGCCAAATCCTCGGGCCAGTCGGCCACGAAGACGTGCAGGCCCGCATCCTTGCGCAGGAACTTCTGCAGCTTCTTGACCAGTTGCAGCCGCTCGATCGGATCCTTCCCGAAATGCGGCACCACATGGTCGCGCACCCACGGCACGACGAGTTCGTGCGCATGCAGAACCTCGTAGAAATGCGCGCCATCCTCGCGCACCAGCGCGAGGCTCAGAAGCTGGCCGCCGGTCCCGTTGAATTCGGTATCGATGTAGTATCGCATGCTCGCAATCCCGCTGCGCCGCGAAATTCATGCCGAGTTCGGGAAGCCGGCGCATCGCCACCCGAACCCGGGTGGCGAGGATCGCGTATCAGACAGCGACCGCCCGCCCCCGGTTGCCCGAGGTGGTGGTAGTCCGCGTGTCGATGATCGAGCGCTTGTGCATGGGAAGACATATAGCGTGCAAATCGCGGATGGCTAGCCGCACCCGATGTCTAGCGTGCTTTCTCTTATGGAAAGTGTAGTTGACACGGCGCGCGACTCACCGTATGACAAGCGTACTTTCCAATCCTACAAGGGAGCTTGTCCATGAAAAATATCGTACCTTCCCTCTGGGGTCTCGCGGTTCTTGCAGTCGCTCTGCTCAATATCGCCGACGTGCTGCCCGACTGGACGACCTTCGCCGCGATCCTGACCCTGCCTTACGTCGCGAGCCGCTACAGCATGAGCTGCCGGCTGAGCCGCAAACCAGCCTGAGCGCGGCACCCGCACCCCATCTCTTCCGCCAATACAAGGACATCTGACATGACCCGCAACCTTCTGATCGCACTCGCCTGGGCCGCCGCGATCATCGGTGTGGCCGCCGCCGGCCGCTCCGGCATGATCGAGGCCGACAGCGCGCGCACCCTCACGATGGTGATGCCGATCCTCGCCGTCCTCTCGATCGGCATCGTGTGCCGGACCTGCAAGGAACAGCGGGCATGACCGGCGCTGTACGCACCTCGCGCCCGGGCCTGTGGGGCGGCCTGATGATCGGGACCGCCGCCGTCATCCTTGGGCTCAGGTCCAGTGGGGCGATCAACGGGCCGACCGCCTATATCCTCGCCATCATCCCGATCGTCTTCATGTTCGTGACGGCGCGTTCGCTGGCAAGCGCGCGTAATCCGGCCTGCGGACCGGCGGGGAACCGCGCCGCGCGGCGCTACACCACCGGCATGATGGCGACCTCTATCGCCTATATGCTTGGGCTGGGCATCGCGATCTGGACCTTCACGAACCTGGAGCCTTCGGTCGCCGTGACCTGGGGTCTGGCGATGCTCCCGATCGCGCCGATCCTCGCGATGATTTACGTCATGGGCCGCTACATCGTGGAGGAGCAGGACGAATACCTGCGCCATCGCGCGATCATCGCATCGCTGATCGGTCTGGGCTTCGTGCTCGCCATCGGCAGCTTCTGGGGCTTCCTCGAAACCTTCGAGCTGGTGCCGCACGTGCCCGGCTGGTGGGCGGTGCCGATCTGGGCGATGGGCATGGGGCTGGGCCAGGCCTGGCAGAGCATGGGCCAGAAGATGGACTCGTCCGATGAAGAATAGGCTCAAGGTCCTGCGTGCCGAGCGCAACTGGAGCCAACAGGCGCTCGCCGACGAACTGGGCGTCAGCCGCCAGAGCGTCAACGCCATCGAGACCGGTCGATACGACCCGTCTCTCCCTCTCGCCTTCCAGATTGCCGAGGTTTTCGACCTCGCCATCGAAGAGATTTTCCTGCGGGACTGACCCCGCCACACAACCAAGGATACCGTCATGAAACTCCTTCACTCGGCCCTGCTGGCCGCAACCCTTCCGCTCGCCCTCGTCGCACCTGTCACACCGGCCTATCAGGCCAATGCCCAGGAGGCCGCGCAACGCGACGAGGCGGTGCAGCACGACCACATCCGCACCCGCCTCTACGGCACGGCCGGGCCGGTCGTGGTCCTCATCCCCGGCATGTCGACCCCGGCTGCGGTGTGGGACGGCACGGTCGCCTCGCTGGTCGACGATCACCGCGTACTGACCGTCGAGGTGCGCGGGTTCGCAGGCGAACGGGGCACCGCCAACGAAAGCGCGGGTGCGATCGACGGGATCGTGGCGGACATCTCCGCCGATCTCGCTGCCCGCAATCTCGGTTCCGCCACCATCGTCGGCCATAGCCTTGGCGGGCTGATCGCGATGGAGTTCGGGCTGGCGCATGCGGAACAGGCGAGAAGCCTCGTCATCCTCGACTCGCTGCCCTTCTTCGGCATGGTCTTTGCGCCCGACATGACGCTGGAGAAGGTCGAACCGCAGGCCGCCCAAATGCGCGACATGATGATCGCCGGGGCCGAGCAGATGCGCGCGGCGGGCGCCAAGAACACCGAGAGCGGCGCGGGCGCAGCCGGCATGTCGATCGACGAGGCCACCCGCGTGCGCATCGCCAACTGGTCGCTCGACGCCGAACCGCTGGCAGTGGCCGAGCTGGTGTACGAGGACACCATGACCGACCTGCGCAGCGAAATCGCAGGCCTCAAGATGCCGGTCACGGTCGTTCACATGGCCAACGGCGGGTACCGCGAGATGGCAATCGAACGCTACGCGACCGACTATGCCGCGCTGCCCGGCGTGCGCCTTATGCCGGTCGACAACTCGCTGCACTTCGTCCAGCTCGACCAGCCGGAGATCGTCCGCGCCGAAATCCGCGCGGCAGCCGCCAAATAGCCGACCCTACTCTATGGCGAGCGTGTTCGATCCGAGCGCGCTCGCCATTCTATGCGTGCCGCCCAGCGCGGTGCTGCGCTGGCGAACACCCGATACGAAGCGCCATTCGCAGCTGGCAGCCTGCGGGGTAAGCTCCACCGCCATGTAGCCGCGCCGCGACGTGTCCGCCCATTGCAGCTGCGGATTGGAGTCGACCAGCGCACGCTCCAGAAACGGCGTCGGGATCTGCGGCAGATAGCCTTCGAAGCCGGGCGAAGTGACCGAAGACACGCCGAACTCGACGCCCACCGGCGTGCCGTCCTGCGCGAGGTCGAACGCCCAGCCGTTATGCGTATCGCCCGCCAGCACCACCAGGTTGGCATCGGCGGCCAGCGCCGCGTCGAACACGCGCTTGCGCGCGGCGGGATAGCCATCCCACGCATCCATGTTGAACGGAATGCCCGCCGCAGAGGCCATCGAACCCGCCACCAGCCGCTGGCGCAGCGCATCGGGCATCGACTTGGGCAGCGCGTCCGCCAGTCCGGCCGGCGTGTTGAGGTTGCCCATCAGCACCTGCTGCACCAGCACCTGCCAGCGCGTGCCGGCGCGGGTCGAGGCCTTGAGCCCATCGGCCAGCCATGCCTCCTGCGCCGCGCCCATCATCTGGCGCGCAGGATCGGCCCATGCGCCGTCGTGGAACGCCTTGAGCGCAGCCATCATCTCGTCCGCGGTCGATTTACCCGTCAGCACCTTGGCCACATCGAGCTGCTGCGAGCGCGCGGTCAGCCGCGTTTCGAGCCGGAACAGCGTGGCCAGATCGCCGACCTGATACGCCTTCCACGGATCGTCCGACACCGGCAGCCACTCGCGATAGGCGCGCATCGCAGCGGCCTTGCGCGCATCCCACGACCCTTCGGTTTCGGGCTGGTGGTTCTGCGCCCCGCCTTCCCACGAATCGTTCGCGGTCTCGTGATCGTCCCACACGAGGATCATCGGGTAGAGCTGCGTCAGCCGCTGCAGGTCTGGATCGGCGCGATAGGTCGCGTGGCGCAGGCGGTAGTCGGCCAACTGCACGATCTCGTTCTCGGGCGCGTCTACCCGGCCCGGCACGATCTGGTCCGGCGTCGGGTAATGCTGCGCATCATATTCGTAGTAATAGTCGCCAAGGTGCACGAGCAGGTCGAGGTCGTTCGCTTCGCCTGCGTGGCCATAGGCATTGAAATAGCCGAAGCCGAGATTGGAGCAGGAGAACACGCCCATCCGGAACCGGCTCGTCGGCCCCTGCGGCAGCGTGCGCGTGCGCCCGATGTCCGATGTCGAGCCATCGGGGCCGACGAAGCGGTAATAGTACCAGGAATCGGGATCGAGGCCGGTCACTTCGGCCTTGGCGCACCAGTCCTTCTGCGGCGAAGCGACGGTTTCGCCCTCCGCCACGACCCGGCCGAAATCGGCGCTGTCGCTGACCTGCCACGCGAGCTTTGCATCATTGCTTCCGACGAAACGCGTCCACAGCAACACGCCATCCTGGCTCGGTTCGCCGCTCGCAATCCCATGCGTGAAGCCCTTCGCCCCGACCTGCGCCGACAAAGGCATCGCGACGAGCCCGGCGCCGAGGATACCGCCAGCCAGCACGCTGCGACGATCGAGTTGGAGGAGCGAGCGCGAGCGCGACTCGGTGGCGGGCGGGGGTGCGAGAAGGTTGCTCATGACGCGCGCTTATGGCCCTTGCATGAAAGTACCGAGACGCTGCGCGCCCCAATTGCCTGACACACCTGACACATTGTCCAGGGGCGAAAAAATCTGTCTGCGGAATGCGCCGGCGAAAATGCGCTGAAAGCGCGTGAAAGGAGGCGTTCGCGGGTCACGAACAAAGCATTAGCAAGTCGGGAGCGGGTAGGAAATTGCATAGCCCCTCGCGCTTCATCGAGCACATCTGCGCCCGTCGCCACATGCATGGACACCGCCTTGCGCGAGCCTTAGGCATTCCTGCGATGACCGACTTTTTCGAGATGCCCGACGGCCGCAGGATCGCCTTTCGCCTTGCCGAGAGCACCGCGAACGACAAGCACGCGCCGACCATCGTCTTTCTGCCCGGCTACATGTCGGACATGGCCGGATCGAAGGCGACCGCGCTGTTCGACTGGGCGCAGGAGAACGGCCATGCCTGCCTGCTGCTCGACTATTCGGGCTGCGGCGAGAGTGATGGCGATTTCGCCGACGGCACGCTTTCGCTTTGGCGGGACGAAGTACTCGCGCTGATCGAGGCGAAGCTCGATGGGCCGGTATTGCTGGTCGGCTCTTCGATGGGCGGCTGGCTGATGCTGCTGGCGGGGCTCGCCTTGGGGGAACGGCTGGCCGGGATGGTGGGCATTGCTGCCGCTCCCGACTTTTCCGACTGGGGCTATTCGGCGGAGCAGAAGGCCAGCCTGCAAGCGGGCGAGACCGTGCTGGAGGATAATCCCTACGGCCCCGAACCGACCCCGACTTTTGCAGCATTCTGGGCCGATGCGCAGGCGCAGCGCCAGCTGGATGCGCCGATCGCGATCGACTGCCCCGTCACCCTGCTGCATGGCCAGCGCGATGCGGACGTTCCGTGGCAGACCGCCCTGCGGCTCGCCGAGCGGCTCGATTCCGCCAAGGTACTGGTTCAACTGGTAAAGGACGGCGACCACCGCCTGTCGCGGCCCGAGGATGTCGCGCGGCTGCTGGCCATCGTCGAGCAGCATCTGCTGAGCGCATGAACGGTGCGGTGATCCTTGCGGGCGCCCGTGCGACCTTCTAACGGCGGCGATGGAGAGGCGGTGCCGTAACGGCACTGACGCACAACTGACGGCCCGAAAAACCGGGCGCGCAAGACAGGACCGATACATGGCAGCCGACCACAGGCAGTCCGAAGCCGACTTGTTGAAGAAACTGGCCACACGGATGCGCGAATCGCTGCTGCCCGTCGACCAGCCTTTCGCCAACGGCGATCTCGAACAGGCGGCGGCGCTGGTGCTGGAAACCGCGACCCGCAGGACGGCAGGCGAACCCGCCATCTCGATCACCGACGGCGCGCAGGGATCGGGCGAAGGCCGGCGCAGGCTGCGCATGGCGATCGTCAACGACGACATGCCCTTCCTGGTCGATTCGATCTCTTCGCAGATTGCCGATTTCGGCCTCTCGATCGATCGGCTGGTGCACCCGGTGGTCCGCGTGCAGCGTAGCGAGGATGGCGTGCTGCAAGGCCTGCCGGGCAAGGACAGCGATGCGCCGCGCGAATCGATGATCTACCTCGAGACCGAGTATGCCGAGGCGGCTGCGCGCAAGGAGCTGGAAGAGGGGCTGCGCGCCACGCTGGGCGATGTGCGTGCGGCGGTGGAAGACTGGTCCGCCATGCGCAAGGCGATGCAGGCGGACGCGCAGTCGCTCGACGACAAGGAAGGCGCAAGCCTGCTCGAATGGCTGAGCGGCGGGATGCTGACCCAGCTTGGCCACATGGTCCGCTATCGCGACGGGCGAGAGGCGAACGCGCTCGGCATCTGTCGTGCGAGCGCGCGCGAAATCCTCGCCGATGAATCCTTCCGCCGCGCCTTTGCGTGGTTCGACGATCCGCAGAACGCCAATGCGCGCGTGCCGCTGATCGTCAAGGCGAACCACGTTTCCAACGTCCATCGCCGCGTTCCGCTCGACCTGTTCCTGGTGCCGGTGCGCGAAGGCTCTGACATCGTCGGCCTGTCGGTCCACGCCGGGATCTGGACCAGCGCGGCGCTGGCGACCGACCCGCACGGCGTTCCGCGCCTGCGCCGCCAGCTGGGCGAACTGATGGACCAGCTCGATTTCGATCCCGATGGCCACGCGGGCAAGGCGCTGGTCCACGCGCTCAGCGCGCTGCCGCACGATCTGGTGATCGGCTTCCGCGACGAGGACGTGCGCCGGGTGGCGACCACCACCATGAGCCTGACCGACCGCCCGCGCCCGCGGCTCGCGCTGGTCGAGGCACCGCTGTCGCGCCACCTGTTCGCCTTCGTCTGGCTGCCGCGCGACACGATGTCGACGCAGGTGCGCCAGCAGGTGCAGGCGCTGCTCGAGGAAAGCACCGGGTCGACCCTGCTCGACTGGAGCGTCGAGATCGAAGGCGGCGCGCTCGCGCTGATGCGCTTCGTGCTCGATTTCCGCCAGAGCAAGACGCGCTATAACGAAAGCGACCTGGAAACCCGCCTGCAGGAAATGCTGCGCGTGTGGGCAGAGGCGGTCGAAACCGAACTGTCGAAGCTGGTCGATCACGATGACGCCGCCACGCTCGCGCGGCGCTACGCCGACCACTTCCCCACCTATTATCGTGCCAGCAGCGGGGCGGAGGAAGCCTCGCTCGACATTCTCCGACTGCGCGACCTGGGACGCCGGCAGGAAGATGGCGACGCCGGCGAAACCGCGCGCGGCGTCCGCTTGCGCCGCAACACGGTAGAGGGTGCCACGCATCTTCGCCTGAAGATTTACCAGCACGAAGGCCAGTTGCCGCTGTCCGAAGCGGTGCCGGCACTGGAGAATTTCGGGCTCAAGACGATTACCGAGATTCCGACGCCGCTCGCCGACGGCGATCTGGGCACGATCCACGATTTCCAGTGCAACCTCGGCCCCGGGGTCGATCCCGCAGACCTGCTGGCGCGCGCGCCGGCGATCGAAGATGCGATCGCGGCGGTGCTCAACGGCTATGCGGAGGACGATTCGTTCAACCGGCTGGTCCTCGACACCGGACTGGGCGCGCGCGAGGCCGAATGGCTGCGGGCAATCTATCGCTACCTGCGGCAGACGGGGATGGGCTTCACCATCTACACCGTCGTCGATGCGCTGGCGAACGCGCCCCAGGTGACGCGCGCGCTGATCGACCTGTTCGTCGCACGCCACGATCCCGCGTTCGAAGGCGACCGCGAGAAGGCCGAAAAGGACGCACAGGCTGCGATCAAGGACGGGCTGCACAACGTATCGGCGATCAACGACGACCGTCTGTTGCGCCTCTACCGCAGCGTGATCGAGGCGATGCTGCGGACCAACGCCTTCGCGCTCCACCCCGATATCGCGCTGTCGTTCAAGTTCGATTCGGCGAAGGTGCCGGGCCTGCCCAAGCCGATCCCGTTCCGCGAGATCTTCGTCTATTCGCGCCGGGTGGAAGGCATCCACCTGCGCGCCGGCCCCGTCGCGCGCGGCGGGCTTCGCTGGTCCGACCGGCGCGACGATTTCCGCACCGAAGTGCTCGGCCTGATGAAGGCGCAGCGCGTGAAGAACGCGGTGATCGTGCCGACGGGCGCGAAGGGCGGGTTCTATCCCAAGCAGCTGCCCGACCCCGCGAGCGATCGCGACGCGTGGTTCGCCGAGGGCAAGGCGAGCTACCAGGTCTTCATCCGCAGCCTGCTGTCGATCACCGACAACATCGTCGGCGACGAGGTGGTCCACCCGGCGGGTGTGCGGATTCTCGACAACCCCGATCCCTATTTCGTGGTCGCGGCGGACAAGGGCACGGCGAGCTTTTCCGACGTCGCCAACGCGATCGCCGAATCCCGCGACTTCTGGCTCGACGATGCCTTCGCCAGCGGCGGCAGCCACGGCTACGACCACAAGGCGATGGGCATCACCGCCAAGGGCGCGTGGGTTTCGGTCCAGCGGCACTTCGCCGAAATGGGCGTCGACGTGCAGACCGAGACCACGAAGGTCGTCGGCTGCGGCGATATGTCGGGCGACGTGTTCGGCAACGGCATGCTGCTGTCGAAGGCGATCAAACTGGTCGCCGCGTTCGACCATCGGCACATCTTCATCGATCCCGATCCCGACCCCGCGAAAAGCTGGGAAGAGCGCAAGCGCCTGTTCGACCTCCCCCGGTCGAGCTGGGACGATTATGCCAAGGATCTGATTTCCAAGGGCGGCGGGGTGTACCCGCGCACCGAGAAATCGATCACGCTTTCGAAGGAAGCGCAATCGGCGCTGGGCGTCGACCAGTCCGAATTCGACCCCGAAACGCTGATCTCCGCGATCCTCAAGGCGCCCGCCGACCTGCTCTGGTTCGGTGGCATCGGCACGTATGTGAAGGCCGAGAGGGAGAACAACATCCAGGTCGGCGACCCCGCCAACGATGCGCTGCGCGTCAATGGCGAAGACCTGCGCGCAAAGGTGATCGGCGAAGGCGCCAACCTAGGCGTGACGCAGGCGGGCCGGATCGAATTCGCGCTCCATGGCGGGCGTCTCAACACCGACTTCATCGACAATTCGGCAGGTGTCGACTGTTCGGATAACGAAGTGAACATCAAGATCGCGCTCGCCGCCGCGCGCCGCGCCGATCTGCTGACCGAGGAGGAGCGCAACGAACTGCTCGCCTCGATGACCGAAGAGGTCGGGGCGATCGTGCTCGAAGACAACCGGCTGCAGGCGCTTGCCATCTCGATCGCCGAACAGGGCGGCGACGCGGCGACCGCGTCGACCATCCGCCTGATCGAGACGCTGGAAGATGCAGGGATGCTCGACCGGCGGACCGAAGGCATTGCCGATAACGAGACGTTCACCCGCCGCGCGGGCGAAGGCATCGGCCTGACCCGGCCCGAACTCGCGGTGCTTCTGTCGAGCGCGAAGCTGACCTTGCAGGATGCGATCGAGGCCGGCGGGCTGCCCGACGATCCGACGCTGGAAAGCACGCTGTTCCAGTATTTCCCCGTGCCCTTGCGGGAGAAATACGCCGAACAGATCAGCCAGCACCGGCTGCGTACGGAGATCATCGCGACCGATCTCGCCAACCGGATCGTCAACCGCATGGGCATGGTCCATCCGTTCGAACTGGCGGAAGAAGAAGGCGTCGGCCTGAACGAGGTCGCCAGCGCCTTCGTCACGGCGGATCGTCTGCTCGACATCCAGAACATCTGGGATGCGCTCGATGCCAGCGAAATGCCCGAGAAGACCCGCCTTCTCCTGTTCGACCGGGTGGCAACCGCGATGCGTATCCAGATGGCCGACGCGATCCGGGTGTGCGGTTCGTCCAGGCCGAGCGAGATCGTGGAAGAGCTGCGCCCCGCGCTCGACGCGCTCAACCAGGGCACCGTCGATCTGCTGGCATCGGAAACGCGCCAGCGCTCTGCCAAGATGCGTGCCGAGTTCGCCAAGGCCGGCGCGCCCGAAGATGTCGCGGCGCAGGTGGCACACCTGTTCGATATCGACGGCGGGATCGGCATTGCGCGGCTCGCCAGCGATCTCGGCATAGAACCGCGCAGCATGGCCAAGGCGTTCACCGATCTGGGCGCGCAGCTCGGGCTCGACTGGGCGCAGGGCACAGCCGCGCTGATGTCTCCCTCCGATGTGTGGGACCGCTTGCTGGTCGCCGGGCTCGCCCGCGATTTCCAGCAGATGCGGCTCGATTTCCTGCGCCGTGTCTGCGACCACTCGCAAGGCAAGGATGGCACCGCATGCCGGAGCGTGGAAACGTGGGTGGAAGAGCATGAGTCCGCGGTCAAACAGTTCCGATCGATGATTCGCCGCGCGCAGGCGCAGAACCCCGTCGCTCCGGCCACGCTGGCGCAGATCGCCATCCAGGCGCGAAACCTGCTGAGCCGGTGAAAGGGGTGATCGCCGAATGAGCTTTGCCGATGTCCTGATCGTGGGTGGCGGGCACGGCGGCGCGCAGGCGGCGCTGGCGCTGCGGCAGCGCGGGTTCGAAGGCCGCGTGACGATGGTTACGCGCGAGGCGTTCGCGCCCTACGAGCGTCCGCCGCTTTCGAAGGACTATCTCGCGGGCGACAAGCCCTTCGAGAAAATCCTGATCCGCCCGGAAAGTTTCTGGAGCGATCGCGATATCGAGCTGCGTACCGGCAGTGCCGTCGTCGCGATCGACCCGCAGGCGCGCAGCGTCGAGCTGGGCGACGGCACGCGGCTCGACTATCACTCGCTGGTCTGGGCTGCGGGCGGCGACCCGCGCAGGCTGCCGTGCTCGGGTGCGGACCTGAACGGAGTCCATTCGATCCGGACACGCGGCGATGCCGACCGCATCCGGGCGCAGATCGACACCGGCGTGAAGCGCGTGGCGGTGATCGGCGGCGGTTATATCGGGCTGGAAGCCGCGGCGGTGTTTCGCAAGATGGGCTTGCCGGTGACCGTGATCGAACGGATGGACCGCGTGCTCAATCGCGTCGCGGGGCCCGAGCTTTCGTCGTTCTACGAGGCCGAACATCGCCGGCAGGGCGTCGAACTGATGCTCGATCACACGGTCGAGGCGCTGGTCGGCGACGATAACGGCCAGGTGCGCGCCATTTCGCTGGCCGACGGCAGCGAGGTAGAGGCCGATCTGGTGATCGTCGGCATCGGGATCGTCCCCGCGGTCGGCCCGCTGCTGGCAGCGGGCGCGGCGGGCACCAATGGCGTCGACGTTGACGATTTCTGCCGCACCAGCCTCGACGATACCTACGCGATCGGCGACTGCGCGGCGCATTCCAACCCCTATGCGGACAACCGGGTCATCCGCCTCGAATCGGTCCAGAACGCCACCGACATGGCCAATACGGTCGCCCGGCATCTGACCGGCGAGCGCGAGCGGTACAACACCGTCCCGTGGTTCTGGTCCAACCAGTACGACTTGCGCCTGCAGACGGTCGGCTTTTCGAGCGAGGACGACGATTGCGTCGTGCGCGGCGACCCGGACAGCCGGAGTTTCTCGGTGGTCTACCTGCGCGAAGGCCGCGTCGCGGCGCTCGACTGCGTCAATGCGACGCGCGACTATGCGCAAGGGCGGCGCCTGATCGAGGCGCGCTGCGTGCCGGACGTGGATGCGCTGGCCGACCCCGAGGTTGCGCTGAAAAGCTTGCTCTGATTCTTCATTCCCGTTCGCCCTGAGCCTGTCGAAGGGCCGTCCTTTTTCTGCGCAGTCTGGAGAAGGGGAAGACGATCCTTCGACAAGCTCAGGATGAACGGACTTGTGAGGATGGAACGAGTCTGCGGGCCGCCCACTCCGCCGCCTCCGCCACCACCGGATCGGGATCGCCCCGCAACGGCTCGACCTGTTCCAGCAGCGCGGCCTCGCCGCTATTGCCCGCCGCGATCAGGCAATTGCGCAAGAAGCGATCGCGCCCGATGCGCTTGATCGGCGACTTGCTGAACAGCGCGCGAAAGCCCGCATCGTCGAGGCGGAGCAGATCGGCCAGCCTCGGCCGCGCCAGCTCGGCACGCGGCAGGAAAGCGGTGTTGGCGGCGGCGCTCTTGGCGAACTTGTTCCACGGGCACACCGCCAGGCAATCGTCGCAGCCATAGATGCGGTTGCCCATCGCCTCGCGAAATTCGTGCGGGATGGGCCCGTCATGCTCGATCGTGAGGTACGAGATGCAGCGCCGCGCATCGAGCCGGTAGGCGTGCGGAAACGCCTGCGTCGGGCAGGCATCCTGACACGCGCGGCACGATCCGCAGCGGTCCTCATGTGGGCCATCGGGCACGAAGGGCAGCGTGGTGTACATCGCGCCGAGGAACAGCCAGCTGCCATGCTCCATGCTGACGAGGTTGGTATGCTTGCCCTGCCAGCCGACGCCTGCGCGCTGCGCCAGCGGCTTTTCCATCACCGGCGCGGTGTCGACGAACAGCTTCAAACGCGCCTCGCCCAGCCCGCGCTTCTCCGCTTCGGCGACCATCCAGCGGGCCAGCGCCTTCAGCGCCTTCTTTAGCACGACGTGGTAATCCTGCCCCCGCGCATAGGCGGAGATGCGCGCGTGATCCTTCGGCTCGCCCTCGGTCAGCGGATCTGTTGCAGGAGCGTAGTTCATCCCCAGCGCAATCACGCTGCGCGCGTCGCGCCACATGCTCTGCGGGCCAGACCGGACCGCAGGCTCGCGCTCCATCCACCCCATCGTGCCGTGGTGCCCGGCTTCCAGCCACGCGCCGAGCCGCTCGGCCATGACAGGATCGTCATGCGCATTGGCAAAGCCGACGCTCGCGAAGCCGAGTTCGCGCGCGCGTTCGACGAGGTCGCTTTGCAATCCGTCGATTTCGGCGCGGTTGGGGGTGGACAAGGCTTGCTCCGGGGCGCGCGGCACGGCACGCTGCTGGGTGATGGACGATGTGCTAGACCAAGCGTCGCATGGCGACAAATCGGGCAACAGCCCCGCAGGATCAACCGATTACGCAATCGAGGCGCGCGGCCTGGTAAAACGGTTCGGCGGCACGCTGGCGGTGAACGGCGTGGACCTGACCGTGCCGCGCGGCGCGATCTACGGCATCCTCGGCCCCAATGGTGCGGGCAAGACGACCACACTGCGGATGGTCCTCGGCATTATCGACCCCGACGAGGGCGTCCGCCGCATCTTCGGCGAAGATCGCCCGCAGCGAATCGCGCGCCGGATCGGCTACCTGCCCGAGGAACGCGGGCTCTACCCGGCGATGAAAGCGCCCGACGCAATCGCCTTCATGGGAAGCTTGCGCGGTCTCCCGCGCCTCGAAGGTCGCCGCCGTGGTATCGAACTGATGGAAGAGTACGGCCTCGGCCACGCGGTCGACAAGAAGATTAAGGAACTGAGCAAAGGCATGGCGCAGACGGTGCAGCTGCTCGGCACGCTGGTGCATCGGCCCGAGCTGGTGATTCTGGACGAGCCGTTCTCCGGGCTCGATGCGATCAACCAGGGCAAGCTCGAAGGGCTGATCCGCCAGCTGGCGGAAGACGGCACGACGGTGATCTTCTCGACCCACGTGATCCACCACGCCGAACGCCTGTGCAGCGATGTCGCGATCATCGCGGGGGGCAAGGTGCCCTATGCCGGGTCGGTAGAGGTCGCGCGCGACCGCCTGCCGCCGCAGGTGCGGCTGGAAACGCAGAATGAGGACGGTCCCTGGCGCTCCGCCCTCCCCGATACGGCCCGCCGCGATGGGGCCGCATGGGTGTTCGAGCTGCCCGAAAGCGGGATCGAGCCGCTGCTGCGCAGCCTGATCGAAGGCAATGCAGGGATCCGCTCGCTCTCGATCGAGCGCGCCGGGCTGCACGATGCCTTCGTCACGATTGCGGGTGAGGCGGCAGCCAAGGCCATGCAGACCGACGAGACCGCGCAGGAGATACCGGCATGAGCAATTCGGCCCGCCTCTCGCTGTGGCAAGCCGCGTGGGTGATCGCGCGGCGCGACTTCACCGCCATCGTGTTCAGCAAGGTCTTCCTGCTGTTCCTGGTCGGCCCGCTGTTCTTCCTTGCCATTTCGGCGGGCGGCGGCCTGGTCGGCGCGACCGCGGCGGAGAGTATCGACGAACCTCAGATCGGCGTCGCTCTTCCGGCAGCACAGAACGCGGCGGTGGCCGAGGCAGCCGCGCAGCTGCGACCCTTGATCGACCTGCCCGAGGTCAAACAGATCGACCCGTCGGCAGGCGCCAATCCGGCAGCGCTGCTCGACGACAAGGACTACAACCTTTCGGTCGTGCTGACCGGATCGCTCGCCGATCCGCTGCTGAGCGGGCCCGAAAGAGCGATCGAGCGCAGGCAGGGCGAGGTCGCGATGATCGTGGGCGCGGCACGCGGCACGCCCGTCCCGCAGGCCCGGCTGACCACCAATACCACCGAAACCAGCGTCATCAGCGAACGCGCTGCGCAGGACGGCACGGCGCGCGGGGGGATCGTGCTGCTGTTCATGCTCACCATGCTGCTCGCAGGGATGGTCCTGTCCAACCTCGTCGAGGAGAAAGGCAACAAGATCATCGAGATTCTCGCCGCCGCGATACCGATGGACGCGGTGTTCGTGGGCAAGCTGTTCGCCATGCTCGGCGTCAGCATCCTGGGACTGGCCGTGTGGGGCGGCGTTGCGGGCGTGATCCTGTTCCTCGGCGCAAGCGCGCTACCACCGATCCCCGCGCCCGCGGTGGGCTGGCCGCTGTTCTTCACGCTGTTCGTGATCTATTTCGCGATGGCGTACCTGCTGATCGGGTCGATCTTCCTCACCGTGGGATCGATGGCCCCGACCGTGCGCGATGTGCAGACCATCAGCCTTCCGGCGACGATCCTGCAGCTGCTGATCTTCTTCCTCGCCAATTTCGCGGTCGGCCAGCCGGGCTCCGCGGTCGAGATCGGCGCGGCGATCTTCCCGCTGTCGAGCCCGTACATGATGCTGGCGCGCGCGGCGAAGGAAGGCGTGCTGTGGTGGCACCTGGTGGCGATCGCCTGGCAGATCCTGTGGGTCGCGATCTTTGTGAAGGTGGGCGCCAACCTGTTCCGCCGCACGGTGCTGAAATCGGGCGGCGCAGGGCGCGACACGGCGACCAAGCGCAAGGGTCTGCTTGCCTTGCTGAACGGGGCTTCACTTCGGTCCTGATAACGAACCTTTATTGACTTGCCGTTAGGGTCGTTCAGGATGGACCACGCCGGAGCTGTACCGTGAGCGTGCGCCCGGAGCAGAGAGAGTTTAGCCATGGCCAGCGCCGCACGATCTTACGACGCCCCTCCGCCCCGCCGCGATGCGGACGGCAAGGTCCCGTGGACCCGCTCGCCCAGCGCGCACGACGCGCTTGAAGCCTACTACGCTGCCAACCCGGACACCCGCCCCACCCACTCGCACAAGTGGGACACCAGCCGCAGCGACATCTATTTCGAAAACACGTGGGAGCCGATCTTCAAGGAGATGCGCGCGGCAGGACCGCTGCACTACATCCCCGACAGCCCCTACGGCCCCTATTGGTCGGTGGTCGGTCACAAGGCGATCCAGCACACCGAATCCCTGCCCGAGATCTTCTCCTCCAGCTGGGAACACGGCGGCATCACCATCCTCAATCGGCTCGAGGACGTGCCTGCCGAACAGCGCCTGGAACTGCCGATGTTCATCGCGATGGACCGGCCCAAGCATACCGGCCAGCGCAAGACCGTGGCGCCTGCCTTCACCCCGGCGGAAATGACCCGGCTGGAAGGCGACATCCGCCAGCGGACCGGCGAAACGCTCGATGCCCTGCCGCGCGGCGAAGTGTTCGACTGGGTCAATACGGTCTCCATCCCGCTGACCACCGGCATGCTGGCGATCCTGTTCGATTTTCCCTGGGAAGACCGCGACCTGCTGACCCACTGGTCCGACTGGGCGGGCGATACCGAGCTTGCGACCGCGCGCGGCCTCGACGAAACGCGGCGCGGAATGCTGTATGAAATGGCGGCCTATTTCCAGCTGCTGTGGGCGGAGCGCGCGAAGAAGGGCGAAGCGCCCGACCTGATCAGCCGGATGATCCACAGCCCGGCGATGAACCAGATGGACCCGCAGGAATTCATGGGCAATCTGGTGCTGCTGATCGTCGGCGGCAACGATACCACGCGCAACACCATGAGCGGGATCGTCCATGCGCTCGACCGGTTCCCCGACCAGCGCAAGGCTTTCGAGGAAGACGCGAGCCTGATCCCCAACGCGGTGCAGGAATGCATCCGCTACCAGACCCCGCTCAAGCACATGCGCCGCACCTGCGTGCAAGATACCGAACTGTTCGGGCAACAGATCGCCGCAGGTGACAAGGTGATCCTGTGGTACAACTCGGCCAACCGCGACGAAAGCGTGTTCGAGAACGCCGAAAGGCTCGACATCCGGCGCGAAAATGCGCGGCGTCACATCGCCTTCGGATATGGCATCCACCGCTGCGTGGGTGCCCGGCTCGCCGAACTGCAACTGCGCGTGCTGATGGAAGAGATGCATAAGCGCCGCCTGCGCGTGCATGTCGCAGGCGATGTCCAGCGCGTGCGCGCCAACTTCGTCGAGGGCTTCCGCAAGCTGGAGGTCGAAGTCACCCGGTTCTAGCGGCTCGGTGCATCCAAAGCGGCTCGCTCTGCGTATCTTCTTCAGCTTCCCGACATGGAAGCCATGCGAGAGGATGAAGCCATGACCCGACCGACCGCCAATCGCCGCTCCGCGCTCGCCCTGATGGGCAGCGGTGTCGCCAGCCTTGCGCTGGTCGCATGCGGACGCAGTGCCGAGGCGAAGAGCTTTCCCGTCACGCGGACCGAAGCGGAGTGGCGCAAGCGACTGACCGACGCCGAATTCAACGTGCTGCGCAAGGAAGCGACCGAGCGCGCGTATTCTTCGCCGCTGGACAAGGAAAAGCGCGCGGGCACCTTCGCCTGCGCGGGCTGCGCCAATCCGGTCTACTCTTCGAAGGCGAAGTACGACAGCGGCACGGGCTGGCCCAGTTTCTGGGAGCCGATCCGCAGCAGTGCGGTGGGCACCTCGCGCGACTTCAAGCTCGGCTACCCGCGTACCGAGGTGCACTGCGCGCGCTGCGGCGGGCACCTGGGACATATCTTCAACGATGGCCCGAAACCGACGGGCAAGCGCCACTGCATCAACGGCGTCGCGCTCGATTTCAAGCCGGCCTAGTCACGCACCTTCCACACGCGGAATGTCTGCGGGCCGTCGATCGAGACCGGCTCGAGCCAGTCTGGCGCATCGCCAGCAATCAGCTGCGCCGCCAGACTGCGCCTGCCGCCGCGATCGGCATAGATCGACGGTTCGACAAGGTCGGTACACAGCACGAGGTAGTCCGCACCATAGGCATCGACGATCCGGTGCGAAACGTCCTCCTGGGAAACGAAAGCCGCGATGACGTCGCGCATGGCGAGGCTGGCGCGGTGATGCCCGGTCGCGATGACGTCGTGCCGGGTCTCGAGCAGGATGCTCGGCCCGATATCGAGCGGGGCGAACACCGTGCCACGCGGTAGCCCGCCGATCCGGCGCGCGCTCGCCTCCAGATCGCAGGAGCTTTTCGCGATGCCGCCCGGTTCGGGCGTGTTGGCGGGCTCGGGAGCGAGGCTCTTCGCCACGGCAACCGGCGCGGTGGGTAGCATGATCAGCAGCGTCACTGCGGCGACCACCGCCTTCGTCAGCGCCCTGCCGCTGGTCCGAAGCCGTTGGAGCGCGAGGCCGAGCAGCCAGGCGAAGGGCACCGTTGCGAGGAGCGAGGCGAAGGCGAGCGAGCGCGCCACGAGCATGCCCAGCGCCAGAGTGCCCGCGAACAGCAGCACGGTTTCCATCCACGGTCCGCGGGCCTCGCGCGGTGCGCGCGCCCACAGCAGGACCGTGACGAGGAATGCGAAAACGATCTGCGCGAAGGGGATCAGAATGGCGATGTCCTGCTCCCACACGGGGCGGCCTTCGCTCACGTTGACGTACCAGAAGTCGCGCACCACCGGGTCGAGCGCACCGAAGGGCGTGCCGATGCATCCGGGCGAGGCAAAGCCGAACATCGCGATCCCGCCAGCACCGATGGCGGCGAACGCGCCGATCATTGCAACAGCGGGAAGCGGCCGCGCGTAGCGCAGGCTCGTCACACCGAGCGCGGTGACAAGGAAGAAGCCGAGATGCGCGGGCGTGATGACGTCGCAGAAGGCGGACGCGACCGGCCAGCCGCGCGTTGCGAGATATAGTACGATCAGCCCACCCGCGAGCGCCTGCATATAGTCTGTCAGCGCGATGCGCGCGTGCGTGTCGCGCAGCCAGCGCAGCGCAAAAATCGCCGCGACCAGTCCCGCCAGCGGGAGCATTTCGATCGAAATCATCATCCCCCACGCCATCGCCAGCCCGGCGACGATCGGCGCGCGTCGACGCCCACCCTCGACGAGACCCCAGAACGCGGCGGCGAAGCAGGCGATCTGCCAGCCGTGGTGATCGATCCTCAAGGGCTGGAACTGGTGCATCAGCAGCGGCAGCATCCCCGCGACCAGCACCGCCCAACCGCCGTTCTCGCGCCCCAGCAGCCGCACCGCGGCAAGCCCGGTAAAGCTCATCGCGACCAGCAGCGTCAGCAGCGGTACCGCGATCAGTGCGAAGGCTTCGGCAGCAGCCTGCCCGATCAGCGGGGTCATCCCGCCGATCACGAGTGCCAGCGGCAGGTCGACCAGCCGCGACCAGTGCATCGGCACTTCGCGCAAGGGATCGATCCGGTACTGATCGGGATCGAACCAGCCCTGCCCGCCGAGCAGATCGCGCACCTCGACCAGCCGCATGATGTCGTCGGGATCGGGGAAACGCCATTCGAGGATCCGCGATGCGGACACCAGCAGGATCATCAGCGCGAGGAGACTCCACATCCGCAGGATATGGGGCAGCGCGCTGCGCGTTTCGAATTGTCCGGCTTGCGCCGTTCGCGGATCAGCCAGCGGCACGAAACACCACCATGGCGCGCAGCCACCAGGTCAGCGCAAAGCTCAACGCGATGGCGATCAGCTTGCCCACGCGCGGGTCGATGCCGGCCGCGCCGCTGCCTGCGACGATGGCGGTGGTGAGGAGGAGCCCCGCCAGCGCGGAGACGACGAACAGCGCCTTTTGCCTCGTGCGTGCCATTCCCTTGCCCGCAACCCGCCCGGCAAACACGGCGCGGCTCGACAGAAGCCAGTGCGCGACGATCCCCAGCGCGTATCCGATCGAAGAGGCAGGCGTCGGTGCCATTCCCGCCGCCATCAGGCCGAGGAAGGACCCCATGTCGACCGCGAGTGCGCCCACGCTCGCCAGCAGGTAGCGCAGGAAGACCAGATCGGTCAGGCGGTGCAACGCGGCTTGCATGCGCGGCGTCCCTTTCTCGCGCTCAGGCAGCTCGGCGCGTGGCGGCGTTGCGGTCGCCGTCCTCGGGCGCGATCCGGGTCGGCACGTCGCGCAGCGAATTGAGCGCGGCGGCCTGATCCTCGGTCACGCTGGTGCGCGCGGGCAGAGCCTTCTCGGCCCCCTCGTCGCCGGCCTCGTGATATTCGGCATCCTCGTTGACGCACCAGGTATCGTAGATGCGCGATCCTGCGAGAATGTTCTCGACCGTCAGCATCGCGGTCATCATCGCGTGATCCTGGTTATTGTAGCGGTGCATCCCGTTGCGCCCGACGAGATGCAGCGTGGGATAGTCCGCCTCCAGCTCGTCGCGCATCGCGGCGACATTGGCGGCGTAATCCTCGTCGTAGACGGGGTAGGCCTTTTCCTGCCGAACGACCGCGCCGCCCTTCACCTTTGCCGGGTCGAGCAGGCCGAGGATGCGCATCTCCTCGGTCGCCAACGCGATCAGGTCCGCATCGTCCATCGACCACAACCCGTCGCCTTCGAAGCAGAAATATTCGAGGCCGACGCAGGCCATGCTCTCGTCCGGAATCATCTCGGGCGACCAGCTGCGGAAGTTCTGCACGCGGCCGACCTTCACCTTGCTGTCGTGGATGTAGATCCAGTTGTCGGGGAACAGGTCTTCCCCTTCGACCATCAGCGCCACGGTCAGGAAGTCGCGGTACTTCAGCTCGTTCGCGTGGAAGGTCGACTGCGGCAGCGGATGCATCCGTCGCGCGAGTTCGCGCATCGGGGCCGAGCTGATCGCGTGGCGCGCCTTGAGGGTGAGCATGCCCGAGGGGCCCTTGGCGGTCATCCGCCAGCCGCCCTGCCCGTCGCTGGCGAGCTGGTCGAGCGCATGGCCCATGATGACCTGCCCCCTGCCGGTCGCCTCGATCTTGTCGCGCGCGGCTTCCCACATCATGCCGGGGCCCTGACGCGGATAGCGGAAGCTTTCGAGCAGCGTCTTGGCCTGCATCCCGTCATTGGGTTTCTTGTTGAGGCCAAGGCTGCGCTTCAGCCCGTCGACCACCGCGCCCATCAACGACAGGCCTTTGATTCGCTGCGCCGCCCAGTCCGCGCTCATTTCGTCGCACGGCATGCCCCACACCTTCTCGGTGTAGGTCTTGAAGAAGATCGAATAGAGCTTTTTGCCGAACTGGTTGCTCGTCCAGTCCTCGAAGCTTTTCACTTTGCGCACCGGGAAGGCGCGCGCCCACAGGTAGCTCGCCATGCAGACGGTCGAGCGCCACAGGCCCAGATTGCGCAGCGCCTCGAACGCGCGCAGCGGGTAGGAGTAGAACTTGCCCTCGTAATAGATGCGGCTCATCCGCGGGCGCTCGATGAAGTCGTCGGGCAGGATCTCGTTCCACAGGTCCACCACCTGCTTGCTCTTCGAAAAGAAGCGGTGGCCGCCGATATCGAAGCGATAGCCCTCGTGCTCCACGGTGCGACTGATGCCGCCCACGTAGGTCGCGTCCTTCTCGATAATCGCGACGGACTTGCCAGCCTTGGTCAGCAGATAGCCTGCGGTTAGCCCCGCCGGCCCTGCGCCGATGATGGCCACATCGACATCGATGGACGGGACATTGAGAGCTGCTCGGTTCGCTTCGGTCATCGGACCCCCCGGGGTTTCGGTCGTTTGACCGGGGAGTGAAGGAAATTGGTTAGGGAGCGGTAAACGCGGGCGGAAAACCGGCGCTCAGGCCGAAGCGGCGAACCGGTGGTGCGGGTGGTGGGACTCGAACCCACACGTCCAGAGGACAGGGGATTTTAAGTCCCCGGCGTCTACCATTCCGCCACACCCGCGAGGCGCACGTGATCCTGCGCAGCGCATGGCCGCATAGACCGGTCGATCGAACTTGGCGAGTTTGGAAAAGGTGCGAAACGCGCTCAGTCGCCGTTGAGGGCGTTGCGCATTTCCTTGCCGGGCTTGAAATAGGGCACGCGCTTAGCAGGCACGTCGACCGCTTCGCCCGTGCGCGGATTGCGACCGGTGCGCGCTTCCCGCTCGCGGGTGGAGAAAGCGCCGAACCCGCGCAGTTCCACACGCCCGCCCTCGGCCAGACGCTGCGCGATTTCATCGAAGAAGATGTCGACGACCTGCTCGACCTCCTGAGCACGCAGCTCAGGATTGTCGCTGGCAAGCTTCTGAAGCAGTTCGGACCTGATCATATCGTGCGCCTCCCGTTAAAGCGCTGTCGCCCAGCGACAATACAAAGAGCGCCGACTCTTCAACCGGCGCAACCTGACCCCTCAGTCCCAATTGCGTGCCAGAAAGCAGCGATTGGCGCAATCCATCTATGCAATAAATGTTAATCTGCGGGCTCCGTCGCGGACGGATCGCGCGCAAGCAGGTCGTCCAGGGAGAGATCGAGCCGGTCGAGCCGCGCGCGGATTTCGGGCCATTCTTCCTTCAGGAAACTCGCCCGCTCCGCCTTGCGCAGGCGCGCCTTCGCCCCTTCCACCACATACATGCCTACCCCGCGGCGCACCGCGATCAGGCCGTCGTCCTGGAATTGCTGGAACGCCTTGGCCACGGTCAGCGGATTGGCGCCCTGTTCTGCCGCGAACGCGCGGACCGAAGGCAGCATCTCCCCTTCGGCGAACTCCCCGTCGAGAATTGCCGCCGCGATCAGGTCGCGCAGGCGCAGATAGACGGGCCGCGCAGAGGAGGGATTGCCATTCGCCATGGTGCTTCAGTGACATAATACAGCGGGGCGGGTCAAGGTTCCCACGCGATGCCCCACCGGCGGGTCGTTCAGCCCATAATCAGGAGGATAGGTGTCACTTGGGCTTCACACACAGGTTTTCGACGCTAGTGTGCGCGCCATAATTGGGCCGGGAAGAGGCGGCCCGAGAGATATTTCGGGGAAGCGATTACATGAAAGATTTCGCATTGTGGGACGAGGGCGACTGGATCGCCGCGATTGCCTCGGCCGTCCTGTTGCTGTTTCTGGCGGCCGGCGCGTACGCGGTCACCCGGCCCAAGGCGGAGGTCGGCGGACATCCCAAAGGGCTCTACATCCTGTTCTTCGCCGAAATGTGGGAGCGCTTCTCCTACTACGGCATGCGCGCCCTGCTGATTTTCTACCTGACGAAGCACTGGCTGTTCAACGATAGCGATTCCAACGTCATCTACGGCGCCTATGTCAGCCTGGTGTACATCACGCCGGTGCTGGGCGGCTGGCTGGCAGACAGGTATCTGGGCCAGCGCAAGGCGGTGCTGTTCGGCGCGATCCTGCTGACCTGCGGCCACGCGCTGATGGCATTCGAGGGCACTGGCGGGCAGAACGATCCCACGATCAACATCTTCTGGCTCGCGCTGAGCTTCGTGATCGTCGGCTCGGGCTTCCTGAAAGCCAACATCTCGGTGATCGTCGGCCAGCTCTATTCGCGCACGGACATCCGCCGCGATGGCGCCTACACGATCTTCTACATGGGGATTAACCTCGGTGCCGCAGCGGGCGTGATCCTGGCTGGCTACCTCGGCGAAACGATCGGCTGGTCCTATGGCTTCGGCGCTGCAGGCGTCGGCATGTTGCTCGGCCTCGTCGTCTTCGTGCTGGGCAAGCCGCTGCTGCTGGGTCGCGGCGAAAGCCCGATGCCCGAAGGCCTCAAGCGCCGCGTTGCAGGCGTTCCTTTCGAAATGTGGCTGTACCTCACCGGTATCGCCGCGATCGCCCTGATGTGGGTGCTGATCCAGTACCAGTCGGTGGTCGGCTGGCTGATGCTGATCGCGGGTGCAATACTGCTGCTCTACGTCGTCCTCCAGGCGATGAAGCTCGAGCCGCATGCGCGCGACCGCATTTTTGCAGCGATCTTCCTGATCATCCTGCAGCCCATCTTCTGGGGCCTGTTCGAACAGGCCGGGGGCTCGCTCAACCTGTTCACCGATCGCTTCGTCGATCGCCAGGGCGTGCCGGCTTCGCTGTTCCAGTCGATCAACTCGATCTTCATCCTCACGCTGGGCCCGATCTTCGCGGCGCTCTGGGTGTTCCTGGGCAAGCGAGGGCTCGAACCGTCGACGCCGTTCAAGTTCGGGCTGGCGATCATTCAGGTGGGCCTCGGCTTCCTGGTGTTCGTGTGGGGTGCCAATGCCGTCGGACCGGCGGTGCTGGTCCCCGTCATCCTCGTGTTCGCGATCTACTTCCTGCACACCTCGGGCGAGCTTTGCCTGTCGCCGGTCGGCCTGTCGGCGATGAACCGGCTGTCTCCGGCGTCGCTGGCCAGCCTGATGATGGGTGCATGGTTCTTCGCGACCGCAGGCGGCAACTTCGTCGCGGGCATGATCGGCGCTGCCACGGGCGGTGAAGAAGGCACGATGACGCGTGAGCTGACGCTGACCGTCTACAACCAGATCGGCTGGTTCGCGGTTGGCGCAGGTGTGGTGGTGCTGGTCCTCAGCCCGCTGGTGAAGAAGCTGATGCACCTCGACACGCTCACCGACGACGATGTCGGCGACGATCTGGAAGGCCAGGCCGAAGGCCCGGGCGAGGCGCAGGGCGCGGGCATCCACCCGGCCACGCGTCCGACCAACTAAGCCAACGTCGAGGGGGGAAGGCCAATGCTGGGACGAACACTGATCGCGCTTGGCTGCGCGATGGCGCTGGGGGCATGTTCGACGATGAATGGAGGCGGCGGTGAACCTGCCGCCTCCGCATCCACCCCGGCCGCGGATGCTGAAACCCCCTTCCCCTCTACCTACGAGCGCTATCCCGGTCGCCCGACCGCGCTGGTCGGCGCCACGATATACGACGGGCGCGGCGGCCGGATCGACAACGGTACCGTGCTGCTGCGCGATGGCGAGGTGATCGAGGTCGGCAGCGACCTGGCAACCGATGGCTATGATGTGGTCGATGGGACGGGCAAGTTCGTCACCCCCGGCGTGATCGACATCCACTCTCACCTCGGCGACTACCCCACCCCCAGCGTCGATGCGCATTCGGACGGGAATGAAGCGACCAGCCCGACCACGCCCGAAGTGTGGGTCGAGCATTCGGTGTGGCCGCAGGATCCGGGCTTCAGCCGCGCGCTCGCCAATGGCGGGGTCACGAGCTTGCAGATCCTGCCCGGCTCGGCGAACCTGATGGGCGGTCGCTCGGTCACGCTGAAGAACGTACCCGCGCGCACCGTGCAGGGAATGAAGTTCCCCGGCGCGCCCTATGGCTTCAAGATGGCCTGCGGCGAGAACCCCAAGCGCGTCTACGGCAATCGCGGGCGGATGCCCTCCACCCGGATGGGCAATTTCGCGGTCAACCGGCAGACCTGGCTCGACGCGAAGGCCTATGCCGCGGGCGATCGCAAACGGCGCGACCTCGGCAACGAGACGCTGGCAGGCGTGCTCGACGGCGATATCCTGGTCCACAACCACTGCTACCGCGCCGACGAGATGGCGCTGGTGATGGATATGGCGAAAGAGATGGGATACCGCGTCACCGCGTTCCATCACGCGGTCGAAGCCTACAAGATCGGCGACCTGCTGCGCGAAAACGACGTGTGCAGCGCGATCTGGGCCGACTGGTACGGCTTCAAGATGGAAAGCTACGACGGCATTCCCGAAAACGCCGCGCTGCTGTGGAAATCGGGCGCGTGCGTGGTGATCCATTCGGACGACGCCAACGGCATCCAGCGGCTGAATCAGGAGGCCGCGAAGGCGCAGGCCGCAGGGCAGCGCATGGGGCTCGACATTCCCGACGCCGACGTGGTCGGCTGGTTCACCTACAACGCCGCCAAGGCGATGGGCATCGAGAAAATGACCGGCAGCCTCGAACCGGGCAAGATGGCCGACGTGGTGCTGTGGAACGGCAACCCCTTGAGCGTCTATTCGCGGCCCGAGAAGGTCTGGGTCGACGGCGCGCTGCTGTACGACGCAGATGATCGCAAGCGACGCCCGGTGAGCGATTTCGAGCTCGGCCAGCCCGGTGAGGGAGACGTCAAATGATCGCCCGGTTGCTTCTCGTCGCGACTGCCACGCTCGCGCTCGTCGCCCCTGCCGCCGCGCAGGATTTTGCCATTACCAACGCCACGGTCGCCACCGGCGACGGTTCGGCACCGGTCGAGAACGCCACCGTGGTGGTGCAGAACGGCCGCGTGGTCGCGGCGGGTGCCGGCCTTGCCACCCCTGCCGGGGTCGAAGTGATCGACGGTTCGGGCAAGTGGGTCACGCCGGGTATCTTCTCGGCGATCACCACGCTTGGGCTGGTGGACGTCGATGGGGTGAGCGAAAGCAACGATACCTCAGCAGGCCGTTCGCCCTTCAGCGCAGCGCTGGATGTCGCGCCCGCGATCAACCCTGCCTCGCAGCAATTGCTGGTCGCACGGGCGGACGGGATCACCCGGGCCAGCATCGCCCCGCAGCCCGCGTCGGGCATCTTTGGCGGACAGGGCGCGGTGATCGATCTGGGCGCGGATGCCGAACCCATCACCAAGGCGCGCGCCTTCCAGATCGTGGCGCTGGGCGAAACCGGCGCGAGGCTCGGCGGCGGGGGCCGCACGGGCACCTATGCCTGGCTCGACAACGCGCTGCACGAGGCGCAGGCTTACGCAGCGGGCCGCTGGAGCGGCGAGGACGCGGAGCTGACCCGCGCCGACGCGGCCGCGCTGGGCCCGGTCGTTTCGGGCAAGCAGGCACTTTACGTGCATGTGGAGCGCGCCTCCGACATTCGCGAGATCTTGCAGCTACGGCGCGATTTCCCGAACCTCGACCTCGTGCTTCTCGGCGTCAGCGAGGGCTGGCTGGTGGCAGACGATATCGCGGTGGCGGGCGTGCCCGTGATCGCCGATCCGCTCGACGACCTGCCCACCGGCTTCGACCAGATCGCCGCCACGCAGAGCAATATCGGGCGCATGCAGAAGGCGGGCGTGAAGGTCGCAATCGGCAGGATGGAAGGCGGCACCGCCGAACAGCCGCGCAACGCGCGCCAGTATGCCGGCAACCTCGTCGCGCTGACCCGCGTCCCGGGGGCCGACGGGCTGAGCTGGGGGCAGGCGCTCGCCACGATCACCTCGATCCCGGCAGCCATTTCGGGCTTCGGCGGCCAGCTCGGCACGCTCGCGCCGGGGGCCATCGCCGATGTGGTGATGTGGGATGGCGATCCGCTGGAAGTGGGTTCGGTGCCCGTCGCAGTCTTTATCGACGGGGTTCGCCAGCCGGTCGAGAACCACCAGACCCGCCTGCGCGAACGCTATCGCGATCTCGATGAAAGCGACCTGCCCAAGGCGTACGACTGGTGAAGGCGGTCATCGCGCTGCTGGCGCTCGCCCTTCCCGTAGCAGCCTTTGCGCAAGATGGCGCTGCGGTCGAAGAGGCGACCCATGATCTTGCCTGGCACAACAATCAGCAGCTCGCGATCGCCGAGCTGAAGCAGGAGGACGGCTGGCAGGTCCTCCCCGGCGGCCTCAAGTATCGCCGCCTGTCGGGCGACGGCACCGGACCGAGGCCGACCGTCGCCGACACCGTGACCGTGCACTACGCCGGGCGCCTGCTCGACGGGACGCAGTTCGACAGTTCCTACGATCGCGGCGAGCCGGCGACATTCCCGCTGGGCCGGTTGGTCAAGGCGTGGCAGCTCGCAATTCCCGAGATGGGCGTGGGCGACACGATCGAACTCTATGCCCCCGCAGACCTCGCCTACGGCCCGGTCGGCAAGGGGCCGATCCCGGGCAATGCGACGCTGGTCTTCAAGGTGGAGCTGATCGGCATCGAATAGTGCGTTTCGCAGAGGAGTGATGGAGATGATCGACCCGCTTGCTTCGCTGATTGCCGCCAGCATCGCCTTCGTCGGCACGCATTTCGCCATGTCGCATCCGCTGCGCGCACCCATGGTCGGCGTGCTTGGCGCGGGCGGGTTCATGATCGCCTATTCGCTGGTCAGCGCCGCCACGATGGCGTGGATGTACTTCGCCTTTGTCGCGACCCCGGCGGGCGCACCCTTGTGGGGCGATTTCGGCGATGGGGTGTGGATCGCGGCGAGCATCGTCACGCTGATCGCCATGGTGCTGTTCGCCGGATCGCTGGTCGGCAATCCGGCTTTGCCCGCGCCGGGCGCGGCGCAGGCAGCGAGGAAACCCGCGCACGGCGTGTTCAAGGTTACCCGCCACCCGATGATGTGGGGCTTCGCACTCTGGGCACTCGCACATCTGATCGCCGCGCCGACCCCGCGCACCATCGTGGTGACGCTCGCCATCGGCGTACTCGCGCTGGTCGGCGCGCACCTGCAGGACCGCAAGAAGGAAGCGCTGATGGGCGATGCCTGGCAGCAGTGGGAGGCGAAGACGAGCTACTGGCCGCGCCTCCACCGCCTTTTCTCGATCGGACTGCTGCCTTGGATCGGCGGCATCGCCATCTGGCTGGGCGCGACCTGGCTGCACAGCATGGCAGCCGGCGTGTGGCGGTGGATTTAGCTATTCGCCCCTGAAATCGGGCGCGCGCTTCTCGATCAGCGCGGCGACGCCCTCGGCGTGATCGGCGGTGTGATGCATCAGCCCCTGCGTGCTGGCCGCAAGCTCCAGCGCGCCATCATAGGATAGCCCGCGCCCCTGCCGCAGCATCATCTTGGTCTGACGCAGCGCGGCCGGCGGCATGGCAGCGACCTTTTCGGCCAGCGCGAGCGCTTCATCCATCAGCGCATCGGGCTCGACGACACGGGAGACGAGGCCCCAGTCCTGCATGGTCGCCGCGTCGATCACATCGCCGGTAAAGAAGAGCTCCGCCGCCCGCGCTTCGCCGATCACGCGGGGCAGCAGCCATGTGCCGCCGTCACCGGGCACGAGGCCCAGCTTGAGGAAGGTGACGCCGAATTTCGCCGATGTGCTCGCGATGCGCATGTCGGCAAGGCACGCGAGATCGCCGCCCAGCCCGATCGCGGGCCCGTTGATCGCGGCGATCAAGGGCACGCGCAGATTGTACAGCGCGCGCAGGATTCGATGGATATTGTTCCGATAGCCGTCCGCGATATCGGCGGGCGACCCCGCGAAATTGCCGGTGCGGTTCTGCATCGCCTTGATGTCCCCACCCGCACTGAACGCCCTCCCCGCCCCGGTCAGGATCGCGCAGCGGATATTGCTGTCGGCATTGATCGCATCGCACACCGCGACGAATGCATCGCCGTCGCCCGCTTGGCCGAGAGCGTTCATGCTCTCCGGGCGGTTGAGGGTGAGGGTGGCGACGTGGTCGGTGGTGGTGACGGTTAGGAGTGGCATTCGGGGGTTCCTTTTGCACAATCCCATGTCAGCGCCGCCAGCATGCCGAAAGGCCTATCGCAGTTCCTCGATCGACCTCCGAAATGCCGGCGCTTTGATGCCCGGCCTGCTGACGGTCACGGCAGTAAGGTTGCCCTGCGAGGTAACCTCGAACGTCAGCAGGTTGGGATAATCTTCGGTCCGGAATGTCCCGTCGCCCAGATAATGCATTGGGCTGGCATCTGTACCGAGGAACTGAGTGAAGAACTCCGACGCGATTACCAGCCGGTTACCTCGCTGTTCGATCCGGTAGTCAAGGCCGAGATCGTAGAGCAGCCCGTGATAGTCGCCCTCCACAGCGGTGCGTAACGCGTCGTCGATCGGCGCATCGGCGATCGGGTGACGATCCCGCCAGCCCATCGCCCCGATGATCTCGCGCCGGAGGTCCGCAAAGACTGGCCCGGTGTTGTCGTCGTCGCCATTCCCCATCAGTACGAAGCCGTAGCCTCCGTCCATCGATGCAAAGAGATCCGAGTTCACCCCGGTGTTCGAACCATCGTGCCGGAACCACTCGGTGTTGCCGAGCCCAAACCCGCGGAAGAACGGCGTCCCCATTCCGCCCACATATTCAAGTGAAATGATATCGGTCATCGTGCGTGCGATTTCCGGGGTGACCGGGCCGACCGTCTCGCCGCGCAGGCCCCGCTGGATGGCGATAGCAAACGTCGCAAGGTCGGTCGGCGTCGACCACATGCCCGAGGCAGAAACCTGCGGCGTGATCGGCAGGCCGGTGCGGATGAGAGTGCCCGCATCGTCGTGCACCGACGCAACATCGGCCGGAAAGCCGGGCTCGCCGGGCTGGATCATGGTGGTATGCGACATGCCCAAGGGGGCGAAGATTCGCTGCCGGGCAACCTCATGCAGCGGCACGCCCAGCTCGTCCTCCAACGCCATCTGAAGGATCACGTAACCGCCACCGCTATATTGCCAGCCAGTGCCCGGTGCGAACTTGAACTCGATCGGCCGGTGATAGCGGGGCAATCGTCCTTCGAGGCTGTCGACCAGTTTGGGCAGATCGTCGCCCTCGTAATAATCCGCGAACCCGTGCTGCGAGGTACCCGCTGTGTGAGTCATCAATTGCCGCCAGGTGACCTCGGCAGTGCCCGAAAACTCGCTATGCGGCAGCTGCCAGCGGGACAGCGAGGGGGCAATCGGCGCGTCGATATCGATCCGTCCCTCCGCATCGAGCAGCAGGCAAAGCAGCGCGGTCACAGGCTTGGAGATGGACGCGGTGGAGAAGGCGGTGGTGGGCGTGATAGACTGATCGCCGTCCGCTCGCTTCACACCAAATGACCGGGTTTGCACGTTGCCGTAATCGTCAAACACGGCGATGCTCAGCCCCGCGAGTCGGTTCCGCTGCATCTGTCCGGGCGTATCGGCGAGCGCTTGGTCGAGCCGCGCCTCGGGCGATGCCGGGACGAAGACCGTTTGCACCGCGTCCTGCCTAACGGCGCAACCCGCAAGAAGTGCACCGAGCGTCGCAATGATAATGAAGCGCTTAATCGCACCGTTCCCCGAAGCCACAGACAATGCCAAGTGTATTATACGCCTAATACACGATGTCAAATGCGGTCGGGAAATATGGCCGAAGCTAGGCCCGCGCTTCTTCGACCCCCGCCGAGTTGTGCCGCAGCGCGGCCAGCACCGTATCCACGATATCGGGCGCGTTGAGCTTGGCTTCGTCGTACTGCTTCTTCGGATCGTCCTGGTCCTGGAAGATGTCGGGCAGGCGCATGGTGCGCACTTTCAGACCCTCGTCGAGCAGACCGCTGTCACTCGCGAAAGTCAGCACATGCGCGCCGAGGCCGCCGATGGCGGCTTCCTCGATCGTCAGCACAACCTCGTGCTCGCGCATCGCCTTTTCGATCAGCGCGGTGTCGAGCGGCTTGGCGAAGCGCATGTCGGCAACGGTGGTCGACAGCCCGCGCGCTTCGAGCTGTTCGGCCGCGTCCAGCGCCTCGCCCAGCCGCGTGCCGAGCGAGAGGATCGCGACCTTGCTGCCCTGCTTGACGATGCGGCCTTTGCCGATCTCCAGCTTTTCCAGCTTCTCGGGGATTTCGACGCCCGTGCCCGCGCCACGCGGATAGCGGAAGGCGATGGGGCCGTCGTCGTATTCGGCGGCGGTGTAGGTCATGTGCGCCAGCTCCGCCTCGTCGGCGGCGGCCATCACCACCATGTTGGGCAGCGTCGCGAGATAGGTGACGTCGAACGATCCGGCATGCGTGCAGCCATCCGCGCCGACCAGCCCGGCACGGTCGATCGCGAAGCGTACCGGCAGGTTCTGGATCGCGACGTCGTGGACCACCTGGTCGTAGGCGCGCTGGAGGAAGGTCGAATAGATCGCGGCGAAGGGTCGCATGCCTTGCGCGGCGAGCCCGGCGGCGAAGGTCACCCCGTGCTGCTCGGCAATGCCCACATCGAAGGTGCGCTCCGGGTGCGCCTTGGCAAACTTGTCGACGCCCGTGCCGCTCGGCATGGCCGCCGTAATCGCGACGATCTTGTCGTCGGTCTCGGCCAGTTTGGCGAGCGTTTCGCCGAACACGTTCTGATAATTGGGCGGGCCGCCCTTCGATTTCTTCTGCTCGCCGGTGATGACGTCGAACTTGGAGACGCCGTGGTACTTGTCCGCGCTTTCCTCGGCGAACTTGTAGCCCTTGCCCTTCTCGGTCACGACGTGGATCAGCACCGGGCCCTGATCGGAATCGCGCACGTTCTCGAGCACCGGGATCAGGTGGTCGAGATTGTGACCGTCGATGGGGCCGACGTAGTAGAAGCCCAGTTCTTCGAACAGGGTCCCGCCGGTCACCATGCCGCGGGTGAATTCCTCCGCCTTGCCCAGCGAGGAATGTACGCGGCGGCTCATCTTCTTGGCGACCTTGGAGGCGAGGCTACGCAGGCCGAGATATTCGCCGCTGGAGACGACGCGCGCGAGATAGGCGGAGAGGCCACCCACCGGCGGCGCGATCGACATGTCGTTGTCGTTGAGGATCACGACTAGGCGATTGCCCGCCTGTTCGGCGTTGTTCATCGCCTCGTAGGCCATCCCGGCGCTCATCGCGCCGTCGCCGATCACCGCGATCGCGCGGCCGGGCTGGTTCTGCAGCTTGTTGGCCATTGCGAATCCGATGCCCGCGCTGATCGACGTGGAGGAATGCGCCGCACCGAAGGGGTCGTATTCGCTCTCAGCCCGCTTGGTGAAGCCCGACAGGCCGCCGCCCTGGCGCAGCGTGCGAATCCGGTCGCGCCGGCCGGTCAGGATCTTGTGCGGGTAGCACTGGTGGCCGACGTCCCAGATCAGGCGATCTTCGGGCGTATTGAAGATGTAATGAATCGCCACGGTCAGCTCGACCACGCCGAGGCCGGAGCCCAGATGCCCGCCGGTGGTGCCGACCGCGTCGATCATTTCGGCGCGCAGTTCGTCGGCCAGCTGGCGCAGCTTCTCGCGTTCGAGCTTGCGGAGGTCGGCGGGAAAATCGACCGTATCGAGCAACGGTGTCTTAGGGCGTTTAGTCATCCCGGCATCCTACCTCCGGCCCCTGTTCGTGTCGAACCCAAAACGGCACCGCCCCGGAATTGCGCGCATTCACGGGCGGTTCAAGCGGGTGGATGGAGCAATGGCACCGGTCGCATCGAAGGGGGTTGGGATATGGGTGTGCTGCGTCCTCTGGCATTTTTCTTCGCACTGGTTTCGGCACCGGTCTGTGCCCAGCAGGCAGACTACCCCGATTACGATCCTCTCGCCGAAGCCCAATCGATGGTCGACGCCCATGTGGTATCCGACAGGACGGGCTGTTCGGTTCCGATACCTGCAACCTGGAATGCACCTTATTGGGAACAGCAGGCCGCCATGCGTCGGCGGGTGGTGTTCGAACAATGCCTGGAGCGGGCCTATACCCGCGAATACGACCGGCTGGAACGGCTGGGCTATCGCGTCGCGGACCTGCGTGACGCCTATCCCGAACTCGACTGGAGCGGGGTCGACTATGCGCTCGATATGAAATGGGAGGATCTCGACCGCGTCAAATCCAAGATCGCCATTCAGCGCCAGTGGGCCGAGACCGCGATCACGGTTCTCGACACGTTTACCGGCCCCGGTGCGCCGCTCGACAGCAGCCCGCTCAATCCTGCGCGCAACCCCTATGGGGGATACGGCGGATACAGGCCCGACACTTCGGTATCCGCGCCCGGCGTGCCCTAGCGGCTGCACTCCGCGCACAGCCCGCGCAGTTCGACCACAGGGCGAACCTCCGTATAACCGGCCTCGCGCCCTGCATTGCGCAGCGCCCCGGTCAGAGCGTCGTCGTCGACATGGTCCGCCGCGCCGCAATCGTCGCAGATCAGGAATATGCAATCGTGCCGGCAACCGGGGTGCGAGTTGACGAGGAACGCGTTGGCGCTCTCGATCCGGTTGGCGAGGTTGCCGCGCACGAAGATGTCGAGAATGCGATAGACGCTGTTGGGCGCCACGCGGCTGCCGCGCTGGTTGCTCAGGTTCTCGGCGATATCGTAGGCGGAGACGGGGCGCGTGTGGCGCGCCAGTTCCTCGAACACTTCGGAGCGCATGCCCGTCCAGCGTTCGCCCTGATCTTCGAGCGAGCGCTTGGCCGCGTCGATCAGCGCTTCGCCCTCGTGTTCCTTGTGCTTGTGTGCGGTAGCCATGCGGGGAAGATAGCGCCGACGAGGGCCGGTTTCCAGATGGCGTTGCGATCCGTCAGTCGCGCAGGAAGCTCGCGCGGTAGACGCCCGGGTAGAATTCCTTGAGCGCGGCCACCTTCGGCGCGTCCCAGCGAACGATATAGCCGTGGCGCGGGTTCTTTAGGGCAAAGTTCTGGTGGTAGTCCTCTGCCGGATAGAACGTCTTGGCAGGCACCACGCTCGTGACGATCGGCTTGTTCCACGTGCCGGACCGCTTCATCTGCGCCAGATAGGCATCCGCAACGCGGCGTTGTTCGGCGGAGGTCGGGATGATCTCGGCGTTGTATTGCGCGCCCGTGTCCGGCCCCTGCCGGTTGCGCAGCGTCGGGTCGGCAACCACCGAGAAAAAGATGCGCAGCAACTGGTCGTAACGGATTTGCGACGGATCATAGGTGATCTTCACCGCCTCGACATGGTCGGTCACGCCGCTGGAGACGATGTTGTACTTCGCCTGGCGTTTGGTGCCGCCGTGATAGCCGGACACCGCGCTCTTCACGCCTTTGACGTGGCTGAACACCGCCTCGACACCCCAGAAGCAGCCGCCCGCAAAGATCGCGGTCTTGAGGCCGCTTTCCTTGGCCTTGGTCGCAGCGACGGGCGCGCGGACGTAATTTTCCGCTGCCAGCGCCTGTCCGCAACCGGCCAGCGATAGCGCGGCGGCCGCGAAAAGGGAGACGAACGCAGGTTTGATGCGGCGGGTCACGAAAGAATCGCGACGAGGCCCTGGGCACCGTCGAACCGGGTGATCGCCATCGTCACTGCGACGATGCCAAAACCGATGCCGAAGCTGCGAAAGAAATCAGAGCGGAGAAGTTTCATAGCGGGAGTCCGGGGGCGAGTGTGCGTCTTACCCCCGATATGGGGAGCGCACGCTTTCGGTTCAGTGAATTTGTCGGTCAGGTACGGCAAATGGTGCAATTGGCGCGCTCGATCACGTCCATTTGCCGATGAAATGCCCGATCAATGGCGGAAATGGCGCATTCCGGTGAAGACCATCGCCAGACCCGCTTCGTCGGCGGCGGCGATCACTTCGTCGTCGCGAATCGACCCGCCGGGCTGGATAATCGCGCTCGCACCCGCTGCGGCAGCGGCCAGCAGGCCGTCGGCGAAGGGGAAGAACGCGTCGGAGGCGACTGCGCTGCCGACCGTGCGCGATTCGGCCCAGCCGTATTTCTCGGCCGCCTCTGCGGCCTTGAGCGCGGCGATGCGCGACGAATCGCGGCGGTTCATCTGACCCGCACCGATCCCGGCGGTGGCACCGTCCTTCGCGTAGACGATCGCGTTGGATTTGACGTGCCGCGCCACGGCCCACGCGAACAGGCAATCCTTCAATTCCTGTTCGGTCGGCTCGCGCTTGGTGACCACCTTCAGGTCATCGCGCGAGATCGTTGCGCTGTCGCGCCCCTGCACCAGCAGGCCGCCGGTGATCGGCTTGACCGTCAGGCCGTTGCGGCGCGGATCGGGCAGGTCGCCCACGGTCAGCAGACGCAGGTTCTTCTTCTTCGCGAAAGCCTCGCGCGCTTCGTCGCTCACGCTGGGAGCAATCACGACTTCGGTGAAGATCTCGCAGATCGCCCGCGCGGTCTCGCCGTCCAGCTCCTGATTGACCGCCACGATCCCGCCGAACGCGGAGACCGAATCGCACGCCAGCGCTTCGTTCCAGGCGTCGATCAGCGATCCGCGCTGCGCCACGCCGCAGGGGTTGGCGTGCTTGACGATCACCACCGACGGCTCTTGCCCGGCAAACTCGGCGCACAGCTCCAGCGCGGCATCGGCATCGTTGTAATTGTTGTAGCTCAGTTCCTTGCCCTGCAGCTGCTCGGCCTGCGCGATCCCCTTCGCGTGCGGGCCGACGGGGGTGTAGAGCGCCGCCTGCTGGTGCGGGTTCTCGCCATAGCGCAGGATCGTCGGGGCCTTGCCGCCGACCGAGAGATATTCGGGAAATTGCTGCTGCTGGTCGGCGAAGGCGAACCACTGGCTGATCATGCTGTCGTAAGCCGCGGTGGCGGCGAACGCCTTGGCTGCCATCGCCCTGCGGAATGCGAGCGTGGTCGCGCCGTCGCCCTTGTCCAGTTCCTCGGCGAGCGCGGAATAGTCGGCAGGATCGGTCACGATGGTGACGAAGGCGTGGTTCTTTGCCGCCGAACGCACCATGCTCGGCCCGCCGATGTCGATATTCTCGATGATTTCGTCGCGCTCCGCACCCTTCGCCACGGTCGCTTCGAACGGGTAGAGGTTGACCACCACCAGGTCGATCGCCCCGATTTCGTGCTCCTGCATCGAGGCCACGTGATCATCGTTGTCGCGCAGCGCGAGCAGACCACCGTGCACCTTGGGGTGGAGCGTCTTCACGCGCCCGTCCATCATCTCGGGAAACCCGGTCAGGTCCGAGATGTCGCGCACCTCGAGCCCCGCTTCGCGCAGAGCCTTCGCGGTGCCGCCGGTCGAGACCAGTTCGACTCCGCGACTCGCCAGCGCGCGGCCAAGCTGCGCCAACCCCTCCTTGTCCGACACGGAAAGGAGAGCCCTGCGGATCGGCATGTCGGTCAAAATTCTATCCCATCTTCTTGAATAACCAGGCAAAACTACCGCCGCTGCGCGGTGTCATGCCCTGTAGAACGAGCTGCTGGATCGCCTGCGGCCGACCCTGTCCATCGACGAAGAGGCTGTCTTCGATCGAAAGCGTGCCCGTATATTCTCCTGCCACGCGGAATTGCCAGTGCGAACCGTCGGGCAGGACCAGTCCTGCGCCCTTGCGGTCTTCGGACAGGCGCGCCGCAATTCCCATCCCCAGATGGAAACGGATCGCATAGCCGACCTTGCCGCGCTTGCCGCGCTTGCTCGCGGGCAGCAACACATCCTCGCCCGCCAGCTCGGTACCATCGTCGCGCAGCACCAGCACCCGCCGGTGGACCAGCCCGAAGCGGCTGGCATAGCCATCATGCGATGCCTCGATCCGGGTTGCCCCGCCGCGCGCGCCGCCGCCCATCGTGCGCCGGTCGACCTCGACCTCGCCGACACCGGCGCCCAGCTGGCCCTTGATCAGGATCGCGGTCGAGTTGACGTCTTCGAGCACCAGCGTCGAATGCGCGGCGGTGGCACGCAGGCCCTGCTCGATCCGCGCGGGCACCTGTGCCCCGGCCCATGCGGCGCCGCCGCAGTTGACGATGATCCGCTGGCCTTGCGACGACAGCTCGAACGCCAGCGTGGAGGCGCAGCCGGAGCGCGAATAGCGCGCCAGCGGCGGGGGAGCGGCATCGAACTGCAGGATCGTCTTGCCCGCACTCGCGCGGTGATAGCCCCAGCCGCGCGGCTCCTTCAGCGGGCGTGTGCGCACCCCGCTCGCGCGGATAAGCTCGTTCACCTTGTCGGAGGAGACCGCGCCTGCGCCCTGCCAGTTGCCCAGGCCCCCTTCGCCGTGGACCACCGCCAGCAGCGGGGGCACGATCAGTTCGGACACCGCCGTGACGAACTTGGGCGGCTCCATTTTCATCGAGCGGTAGCAGGCGGCCAGTTCGGTGAGCAGCTCGAGCAGCTCCATCTGCGCGAGCGGGCTGCGCGACTGCACACCGCCATCCTCGCCCACGAAGTCGCCCAGCGCGCGCGCCATGCCCGCTTCGGCGAACAGGCGGCGCGGCTTGCCTTCGGGCAGCAGCAATCCGGCGGCGACCAGCGAACCCCAGACGAACACCTCGGCCTGTTTGTCGCAAGCCTTGGAAACCTGCGAATCGAGCCAGCGCGCAGTCTTGTCGAGCGCCGCGAGCGTGCGCCCGCGCACCGCCTTGTTCGACAGGATCAGCGGCGCATGGACCAGCCACGCCAGCGTTCGCCTCGCGCTTACCTCCACTTCCCACGCCGGACCTTTGGCAGGCAGCGGATGCGCGTCGAGCCACATGCGGTGAATGCGCAGCGCGGTCGCTTCGACCTGCGGGCGCGCGCCCGACCCCGCCAGATCGCGCAGCCAGGCGTAGGAATGAACGTGCCGCTCGATCAGCGGAGACTGCTGCCGTGTGCCCGGCCCGAATTCGAGCTGCGCGATCGGCAGCTTGACCCCGTGGATAAGGAAGTGCCCGGCGCGCAGCGCCATGCCCGCGGCGCGATCGCCCTGCAAAGGCGGCGTCACCGTGGATAGTACGCGGCGCTTTGCCGGTTTCGACAGCGGCGAAGTGATCAGCCGCCCGCGAATGCCCGCCGCATAGGCGATCCGGACCAGACGCTCGCCCGGCCCGACGGCGGGCGCGCCGATTTCCTGCGGCACCAGCGCGCGCGCGGTCGGAACGACGTCGAGCTCGGGCTGGGCATCGCGCGACGCAGCATGGGGCAGCGGAGTGGGCAGTGGTACGGGGTTCTCTTCGTCGCGGTCGCTCAGCGCGGTCGGTTCGGGCTTGCCGCCAAGGGTCATGATCAGCTGGCGCGCGGCGCGCTCTTCCTTGTCGAGCTCGGGGCCATCGGCCACCTCTCCAGCGTCCTGGCGTACCGGATCATGACCCATCGAATCGACCATCAACCTGTTTTCCCCTTGAGAGCCGCGATATTGGCGGCGTAGCGATCCGGCCCGCCCTTGAACGTGGCCGACCCCGCCACCAGCACATCCGCCCCGGCAGCGATGCAGCGCGGCGCGGTGACCGCGTCCACCCCGCCGTCGACTTCCAGAAAAATGTCGCGCCCGGTCGCGTCGATCATCGTGCGGATCGCCTCGATCTTGCGCAGCTGGCTGTCGATGAAGCTTTGCCCGCCGAAGCCGGGATTGACGCTCATCACCAGCACCAGGTCGACCATGTCGATCAGGTATTCGAGCACGCTTTCGGGCGTACCGGGATTGATCACCACGCCCGCTTTCTTGCCCAGCGAGCGGATCGTCTGCAGCGTACGATGCGTGTGCGGCCCGGCCTCGGGATGGATCGTGATGTGGTCCGCGCCGGCATCGGCGAAGGCTTCCAGCCACATATCCACCGGGCTGACCATCAGGTGCACATCGAACGGCTTGTCGCTGTGCGGTCGCAACGCCTTGACCACCGCCGGCCCGATGGTGAGATTGGGCACGAAATGCCCGTCCATCACGTCGACATGGATCCAGTCCGCGCCCGCGGCGTCGATCGCACGCACTTCTTCCCCCAGCTTCGCGAAGTCGGCGGAAAGGATCGAGGGGGCGATCAGCGGGGTGGTCATGCGCAAGAGCACTTCGGGTTGAGGCCAGGGTCGATGAAGTGAACCCCTTAGCGCTTCGCGAATCGGAATGAGACACGCGCGCGTGCGTTTTCCCCCACCGGCAAGCAATAGCAGGCATGACAGGCCCTTAGCGAACCAAATTCAGCGGCAATTCAGTGAAGATGTGGCTTTACGTCACTAGATTTGGCGGCGACGCGGGGCCACCTGCATGCGGCGACCGCCTGGAAAACAGGATTTTGAGACAAGCTATGAAGACTCCGAGCATGAAAACCCGCAAGCGCATCGGCCTGCTGTTCGCAGCCGGAGCGATCGCGGCCGTACCCGTCGCTTCGCAGGCGCAGTACGAACAGAAGATTTCGAACAATCTTGCCGATTGCGCACCGGGCAAGGGCCCTGCGATCAAGGTGACGATCACCGATATCAAGTCGAGCACCGGCAATGTTCGCCTGCACAGCTATTACGCGAAGAAATCGGACTGGCTGAAGAAGGGCCGCTGGCTGAAACGGATCGACATCCCGGCCAAGGCCGGCAGCATGACCTTCTGCATTCCGGTCGACGCCCCCGGCGAATACGCGCTCGGCGCGCGGCACGACAAGAACGGCAACGATGAAGACGATATCACGATCGACGGTGCGGCGATGTCCAACGATCCGCCGATCAATATCTGGAACCTCGGCAAGCCGAGCGTGCAGAAGGCGACCTTCCGCGTCGGTAACGGCGTGACCAACGTGACGATGCGGATGCGCTATCTCTGATTGTACGCCGGAACGCATCCGGCTTCGCATTTGTCGAATGAGCATCAAGCGGCGCGATCCATGATCGGCCGCTTTTTGCTGTGCGCCCCCAGTCCCAAGTCCCAAGTCCCAAGTCCCAAGTCCCAAGTCCCGCCGATCCCGTCCACCCGACGGGTCGGCAAGGTTAAGCTTTGCGGATTTTTCATCTTCGCGGCGCAGTAAGCCTCGAGGATTTGGGGGCGATGCGATGATTAACGGACGATTGCTACGCGATGCGACGGGTGCAACCGCGGTCGAATACGGGCTGATCGCGGCCCTGATTGCCGTCGCCGCTGTCTCGGCGATCGGGACGACGGGCGTGGAGGTCTCGAACACCTATGCGCACGTCGACACGTCGATGGCGGAGCGCGTAGGTGCAGGAAGCGATAATGGAGCCAGTACAGGCTCGGGCGACGGCAGCAACGGTAGCAGCAGTTCGGGCAGCAGTTCGGGCGGCAACACGAGCGGCGGTGGATCGAGCAGCGGCTCTGGCGGAACCAGTTCCGGCGGCGGAAGCTCGAGCGGCGGCAGCACGAGCGGAGGAACCGATGCGAACGGGGCGGGCGGCGCTGGTTCCGGCCCCCAACCCGAACCCACCCGCACGCCGATCAGGGCGAGAGATCGCGGCATTCCGAGATAACAGGGCGCCAGGTATCGGCCATACTTGGAAAAGTTGGCGCACCCGACAGGATTCGAACCTGTGGCCTCTGCCTTCGGAGGGCAGCGCTCTATCCAGCTGAGCTACGGGTGCATCGCGCGATGCGAGCAGCGCGCTTAGCAAAGCGATGCGGTGCGTGCCACGGGAAAAATCCCGGATGGTCGGAACGGCCGCAAAATCGTCTCTTCGATCTTAGGGGATTTGCAAGAATCGCCGCGCTAGCCTGCCCGATGATGAGCAACCTTGCGCCAGATCAGGACCTCGCTCCGCGAGCGCCTCTGTCGAACGAGACCACCCTCGTCGAACAATGGGCGGCGGTAGAGGATGCCGCACGCGTGGTCGCGATGCTGGCCGGGCGATCGGCGCCGCGCGCCGATATCGACGGGCAGGAACGCGTTGGAGCACTTGCGCGCGCCAATCCCGCTCGCGCCGAAGCCGCAACCTTCGCGCTCCACGAACTCGTCGCGACGATGCGCGCAGGCCTCGACGCGCTGCTGGGTGCACATGGCACCTCGGCCAATCCGCAGGCCGCCGCCGTGCGCCTGTGGGATGAGTATACGCGCGGCCGGACCAAAGTGCTCAGCGAGGCGGAGATCGCCCTGCGCAGCTAGCGCGAACGAAGCTCGCTTGACAGTGTGTTTCCGTTCTGTTCCTAAGCAGTCATGGCCGATGCACCCTTCCTGATCGATAGCGCAGCCGCTGCGCCCGAAGCCCTGTGCGATGCCAGCCAGGCCGCGCGCGGGATCATGCGCCTTTTCGCGCGCAACGATATCTGGTGCTGCACGGAAATGCCGCTGCGCAACGGACGGCGCGCCGATCTGATGGGCATCGATGCCAAGGGCCACGTCATCATCGTGGAGATCAAGGTGGCGCGGGCCGACCTGACCGGCGATTCCAAGTGGACCGATTACCTCGATCATTGCGACAAGTTCTACTGGGGCATAGGGTCGCATCTCGATGCGGCGATCCTCGATGGCGAGGCGTACCTTCCCGAACGGTGCGGGGTGATCATTGCCGATGGATACGACGCGGAGATTCTGCGACCCGCCGCACGCCATCCGCTCGCCCCGGCCCGCCGGAAGGTCGAGATCGAGCGACTGGCGCGCACCACCATGCGCCGCTCCACCATTGCCTGCGACCCGGATTGCGCCCCCTGGGGCGGCGAGCGCTAGCGAGAAGCCCAACCGGATACGTGTGGCGAGCGCTAGCGAGACGCCCGAGGGGCAAAAGATCTCGCGCTCTGTTCGCGCCTGCGGCATAGGAGGACACCCATGCTCCTCGCGCTCATCCTTTCGGTCTTCGCCATGACGGCGATCGTCGCCGTGCGTTATCTCGCCGTGAGCGGGGCGTTCGCCGCGCTGACCGCTCGGGTGCGACCGGGGTATCACGACAGCCTGGGGCCGCAGATACGGCGAGAAATCGGCTGGTCGCTTGCTTCGGCGGCAATCTACGGGGCTCCCGCCGGCCTCGTCGCGTTCGGGTGGGACCGGTTCGGCTGGACGATGATTTACCGCGACTGGAATGCCTATCCGCTGTGGTACCTGCCGCTGTCGGTCCTGATCTATCTCTTCGCCCACGACACCTGGTTCTACTGGACGCATCGCTGGATGCATCGCCCGCGCCTGTTCAAGGTCGCGCACGCCGTCCACCATGCCAGCCGCCCGCCGACCGCGTGGGCCGCGATGAGCTTTCATCCGATAGAAGCACTCACAGGTGCGGTGGTTGTGCCGCTTCTTGTCTTCCTCGTCCCCATCCACATTGCTATGCTTGGCGTGGTTCTGGCCGTGATGACGATCATGGGGGTGACGAACCACATGGGCTGGGAAATGTTTCCGCGTTGGTTGGTGCGCTCGCCGGTAGGCGGATGGATCATCACCGCGAGTCATCACCAGCTCCACCACGAACGTTACATGTGTAATTTCGGCCTCTATTTCAGGTTCTGGGACCGTCTATGCAAAACCGACCGCGGATTATCGGACAGTTTCGAGCGCTGACGCTCGGCACCGCTGCGCTTCTGACTTTGGGCAATAACGCACCTGCGCGGCAGGACGTCGTGGTGACGGTGGTCGACCTGCGTTCGGCCGAGGGGACCGTGCTCGCCTGCCTCACGCCGAGCGGCGGGGCCTTCCCCGATTGCGGTCAAGACACGCTTTCGCAGCGGCGGATCGTGCGCGCCAACACGCGCGTGACCATCGTTTTCAACGATGTCGCCCCGGGCGAATACGCGATTTCGCTGCTGCATGACGAGAATGGCAACGGAAAGGTCGACAAGGCGCTGTTTGTGCCCACCGAAGGGTTCGGCTTTTCGCGCGATGCCAAGCTGCGGCTCGGCCCGCCGCGGTTTTCCGCCGCAGCCTTCCACGTCGACAGCGATGCGCCGGTCTACCAGACGATCCGGATGAGGTACTTGTCGCGCTGAGCCGACACCGCCTTTCCCTGCGCGGCCATCCTGTTCTGAAATAACAGAATATTTACCATGCAGCGTCACAACAGGCCCCAATCATTGAAGGGTCTGATGACACGATGGATAGCTTGCGGGGCAAATTCGGGATTTCCGACGGTGCGGAGGACAGCGCCGGTTGGGACGATACCGAAGACGACAACGATCTGGCGGTAGGCGACGCTCCCCCTGCGCCCGTAGGGCAGGACGAGCGACGCATGCAGGTGCGCGCCTATAATTACTGGGCCGGATTGCTCGGCGACCGGACCTATCCCAGCGTCGAGGATATCGAGCCCGACAGCCTGCCCGATTTCTCCGAAAACAGCGTGCTGCTCGATTTCACCAGCGGGATCGAGAATCCGGCGATCGCCTTTCTGGGCAAGAAGCTTGCGGGCGAGTGCGGCAGTGCCACTCCCATCGAAACGCTGGCCGACGTTCCTTCGCGATCGCTGCTGAGCCGAATCACCGACCATTACATGCAGATCATCGCCAACGAGGCGCCGATCGGGTTCGAGGCCGAGTTCATCAACCAAGACGGGCTGACCGTCCTGTATCGCGGCATCCTGCTGCCCTTTTCGACCGACGACGAGACGATCGACTTCGTTTACGGGGTGATCAACTGGAAGGAAGTCGCCGACCAGCTGACCACCGACGAATTGCTGCTCGAGATAGACCAGGCGCTCGAAAACGGGGCCGAAGACCTCGACGATACCGGGCTGATGCCCACCGCGCGCACGCGTCAGGTGGTCACGCCATCTATCACACGCTGGGCAGACGGCCCGGGCGCGCAGGCGGACGATGATGGAGAGGGTGCCTCTGCTCCGCTGTCGCCGCCTGCCTTTGCCCGTCTCGACGCGCATCTGGCACCCGAGACCACGCTGACCTTCGACACCACGCGCGACGACCCGTCCGATGATTCGCGCCAGGAAGAGCCCGGCAAGGGCGGCAGCCTGCTTGAATGCCTCGCCGAAGCGCGCGCGCTCGCCGAGGAAGCTCGCCAATCCGAAAGCCGGAGCCGCGGCACGCTCTATCGGGCCGTCGGACGGGCGCACGATCTGGGCCTCGCCGCACAGGCGGAGCCGAAGGAGTTCGCGCGACTGCTCGAAGAACAGGGGATCGAGGTCGCTCCGCGCGCGCCGACCACGCCGGTTGTCAAGCTCGTCTTCGGCACCGATTACGACAAGTCGCGCATCGCCGAATACGCCGCCGTCCTCTCCTACGCGCAGCGCGAAGGCATCGCAGCTGGCGAACTGGCCCAAGTCCTCGAGCGGACCGACGGCGGGATCAAGGCGCTGGTTGCGTGCGAACGCGCCTACCGCCGCGAGGGCAAGAGCGCTGCTGCACCGACGCTTTCGTCACGCACGCTCGGCAAGCTCGGCAAGCTCGACGGCAGGCCGCTGGCCGCCATCCCGCCCGAGGGCGCGCCCTACGCGCTGTGCCTGATCCGGCGCGGCGAGACGGGGCAGGTATCCTTCCTCGGCGAGATGGAAGAAGACACCCGCCTGCTGGCGCGTGCGGCCAAGCAACTGGTCGGTTGAGCCGGGTCTCCCACCGAATAGCCACCGCTTGGGGGTTCACCTGAGGTCGCGGGCGCGCTAGCTGCGCGCAGCATGGGGCTTTTCAGGCGCAATCCGGTTCGCGTGCAGCCGTTCTTCGGCTATCGCAGCCGCGACAGGTTGATCGTGACCGGTCGCACGCTGCGATCGCGTGCGCCCGAGTTCGACACCGCAGGCCGGTGGCGGACCATCCGCGTGATGATGTCGCAGTTTTTCGCCAAGCCGGTTGCCGGCGTGGGCGTGACCCTGTGCCTCACACGCGAGGACGGGCAGGATTTCGATTACGCTGTCGCTTCCGACGCAAAGGGCTATTTCCAGTTCGAGATCGATCTGGAGGGCGACTGGCCCTATCCCGAAAGCACCGCGTGGGAAGTGGTCCGTCTGGGCTGGAAAACGCGCGAGGGGCACCAGTCGGTGATCGGCCATGTGCTGGTGCCGGGGGCCGATGCCGAAATCGGCGTGATTTCGGACATCGACGACACGATCATGGAAACCGGGATCACCGGCGGCCTGCACAATGTCGTGCGCAACCTGAAGCGAATCTTCGCGCAAATGCCGCAGGAACGCCTGCTGGTGGAAGGTGCCGACGTCTTTTACGGCGCGATTGGCGGGGGTCTCTCCGTGCCGAGCAACCAGCAGCCGACCGGCAGTTTTATCCCGGCGACGCATCGCCCGTTCTTCTACATCTCGTCGAGCCCGTGGAACCTGTTTTCCTACCTCGTCGCGTTCAAGCGATCGCGCGAGCTGCCGCTGGGCGCGCTGTTCCTGCGACGCTGGGGGTTCAACCGTGCGACGATCGGCAAGCGGAGTCACGGCGAACACAAGCAGACGTCGATCGCCGCCATCCTCGATCATTTCTCGGACCTGCGCTTCGCCTTCATCGGCGACGACACGCAGGGCGACCTGCCTGCCTTCGCCGAAGCGGTCGAGCGCGAGCCGGAGCGGATCGCCGCCGTCTTCATCAGGACGACCGAAAAGGCACTGTCAGAGGCCGAACTTGACGCGAAACGGGTCATAGAGAGCTTTGGGGTGCCCCTGTGGCTGGGAAACAGCTATGCGATCGGCCGGGATTTCCTGAGAGCAGCAGGGGTTGCACCGCATGGGGAAACATCGCGCATCGTGGAAACGGTGGGTCCGGGATCTGGAGAAGAAGCCTAAGGAGCCGGGCGGCTGCTGCGTGTTCCAGATGATCTTTGTCCTGGCGCTGACGATTCTGGCGTACAACCTCTACCACTGGCTGTGGCCCGATCTGCGCCACCACCTGCTCGACAAGACCGACCTCGCCTTCACCTTCTACAAGGATGTCGAAGAGCGCGGACCGATCGCCTACGGCAAGGACGAGGCGCAGAAGCTGTATATCTATCGCAGCGGCGATGCGCCCGAAGACAGCGCGCAGCCGGTGCTGCTCTTCATCCATGGCGGCGGCTGGCACGATGGCGACCCGTCCGCCTACGGCTTCGTCGGTCGCAACTTCGCGCCGAAGGGTTTCGTGGTGGTCGACGTCGGCTACCGCCTGCTGCCCGAAGGCAGGTACCCGGCAATGCTGACGGACAGCGCCGCCGCGCTGAAGTGGGTTTCGCAGAACATCGGCAAGTACGGCGGCGATCCCGACCGGATCTACCTGATGGGACACTCGGCAGGGGCGTACAACGTGGTCATGCTCGGGCTCGACAAGCGCTGGACGCGTCGGGCGGGCCTGCCCGACGACACGATCGACGCGGTCATCGGGCTCGCCGGGCCGTACGATTTCCTGCCGCTCGACACCGACAACGCGAAACAGGCGTTCGGGAAGGTGCGCCCGCTGGCGGCGACCCAGCCGATCCGCTTCGCGCGAAAGGATGCACCGCCGATGCTGCTGATGATGGGCGACAAGGACGAGACGGTCGAGCCCGAGAATGCGCAGGCACTGTTCGACGCGCTCGGTGCCAAGGGGGCGGATGCGCGCCACGTCGTCTTCAGAAACATGGACCACTCCCAGATCCTGATGACGCTCGCCCAGCCGTTCGAGTATTTCGATGCGCGGACGCAAAAGCAGGTGCTCGAATTCCTGCGCGAACAGGTGAAGCAATCCGCGCGGGAGCGTATCCGCGCGCAGCGTCGCGCGCGCGAGCTTCAGGCCACCGGGGACGACGCACGGGCGGACACGGCCACCACGAAGGAAGCGCAAGCTTCAGGAGACATTCAGCCCGCGGAACGCTAGCATGTCGCCGACATGGCCGCGCTTCACCGTTCCCTGATCCGTCTGATCGCATTCCTGACGGCCGCCGCGCTGATGGCGCAGCCGGCCATGGCGCAGAGCGTTCTGCGCGATGCGGAAACCGAGGCACTGCTGCGCGACATGGCCGATCCGCTGGTCGAAGCGGCGGGGCTGCGCCCCGGCAATGTCGATATCGTGCTGGTTAACGATTCTTCGATCAACGCCTTCGTCGCCGGCGGGCAGGTGGTCTACATCCATTCGGGGCTGCTCAACGCAGCCGAGTCCGCCAACGAAGTGCAGGGCGTGATCGCGCATGAGCTGGGCCATATTGTCGGCGGGCACGCGCTCGGCAACCCTGACGGCACACGCGGTGCACGTAATATCTCGATCCTCTCGCTGCTGGTCGGAATTGCCGCCGCCGTTGCCGGATCGGGCGATGCTGCGATGGCGGCGGTGATGGCCGGCCAGCAGGCGGCGCTGGGCAAGTACCTCGCCTTCAGCCGCGCCCAGGAATCCTCCGCCGATGCGGCGGGCGCGCAGTACCTGTCCGACGCAGGGATCACCGGGAAGGGCTCGCTCGAATTCTTCGGCAAGCTGCTCAACCAGGAATATCGCTATGGCCGCAGCCAGAGCGACGAGGCCGGGTTCTATCGAACGCACCCTCTGTCGGGCGATCGCATCGCACGCCTGCGCGAAGTCTACGAGGTCGATCCGGCGTGGGACACTCCGCCCGATTCGGAGCTGCAGGCCCGGTTCGAGCGCGTGCGCGCCAAGCTGTTCGGTTATCTGTCGGAACCCGCGCTTACGCTGAAGACCTATCCGCCGTCGGACACCAGCATCCCGGCACGCTACGCGCGTGCCTACGCCTATCACAAGGAGGCCAAGGTCGACGCTTCGCTGGCAGAGACCGACGCGCTCGTCGCAAGCGATCCCGACAATCCCTATTTCCTCGAACTGCGCGGACAGGTGCTGCTCGAATCGGGCCGCCCCGCCGATGCCTTGCCCGACCTTAGGCAGGCCACCGAGCTGACCAGGAACGAACCGCTGATCGCATCGCTGTTCGGCCACGCCCTGATCGCGACCGAGAACCCCGATAATTTCGCGGAGGCCGAGGACGTGCTGCGCGCCGCCGTCGCGAAGGATCGGCTCAACCCCTTCGCATGGTACCAGCTGGGCGTGGTCTACGCCGCGCAGGGCGACATGCCGCGCGCGCATCTTGCCAGCGCGGAACAGCAGGTGATGACACGCCGCTATATCGAGGCGCTGCGCAGCGCGCAGCTGGCCGAATCGGCCCTACCGGTCGGGTCCGCCGACTGGCTGCGCGCGCAGGACGTGCGAATGGAAGCGCAGGCCGCGCTGGAACGCGAACGCGACAAAAGTTAGGGCATAATCGCATGAAAGAGACGATCCTGCGCGGCGTGGGCGTGTTCGCGCTGGCATTGCTTGGCGGGCTGATCGGCGCGGGGCTGTTCTCGGTCACCGGTCTGGCCGACCGCCAGACCGAGGCGTACCTGCTCGACAACCCGGAACTGCTGCCGCGGATGGCGCAGGAACTTCAGGACCGTGAGGCACAGCAGCGGCTGAAGGCTGCGGGCGACGAATGGCGGCAGCCGTTCCCCGGTGCGGTCCTCGGCAACCCGAAGGGCAGCCACACCCTCTACGAATTCTCCGACTACAACTGCGGCTATTGCCGGATGAGCGCCGCCCATGTCGAACAGCTGATCGCCAAGGATCCCGAACTGCGGGTGGTGATCAAGGAATGGCCGATCTTCGAGGGCAGCGACGTATCTGCGCGGATGGCCCTGGCGGCCGCCAAGCAGGGCAAGTTTGCCGCATTCCACCGCGCGCTGTTCAAGGAAGAAACCGCCGATGCCGCGGCGATCGACCGCGCGGCAAAGGCCGCCGGGCTCGATCTGGAACGGGCGAGCAAGGACGCGCAGGGGCAGGATGTGACGATGGAGCTGATGCGCAACGAGATGCTCGCGCAAGAACTGGGCTTCAGCGGAACGCCCGCATGGATCGCCGGCAACCGCATCCTCCACGGTGCGCAGGGTGTGGACGCGCTCGCAAAGGCGATTGCGGGAGCGGACGACGACACGTGAACGCCGGTGAGCCTGCCAGGATGATCCACCGGACGGCTCGGCGCCTCGCGCTCGGTGCCGCATTGGCCTCAGTCTTGTCTGCGGCACCTGCTGCGGCTCAAACGCCGGTTGCGGAATCATCCGAACCGCTTCCGGTCGACGTAGAAACGCGCGAGCTGGCAGCCAGCTTCGCCACCTTGCGCGCCCGCGACGCGCGCGTGCTCGAGCTGGGATACAGGCTGGTGACGGGCAACGCGCGGTTTTGCGAGGATGCCACCAGCACTGCCGGTCTGCTGCTCCACGATGTGCGCGCCTACGGCAAGGGCGATGCGCTGCGCAGTTTCCTCGGCCTGCAAGGCGATGTGGGCGTACAGGCGCTGGTGCCGGGCGGCCCGGCAGAGCGCGCCGGGCTGAAGATCGACGACACGGTCCTCGCGATCGGCCAGCTGCGCATATCGGACATCGACATCGAAGGCGCCGAGCCGTGGCAGCGGACCGAAACCATCCGTGCGGCCACCGAACGCATGCTGGACGAAGACGGCGTGCTCCCGCTGACCATCCTGCGCGATGGCCACCCGGTCGAGCTGACGATCGAGGGCGTTCGCGCGTGCCGCAGCCGGTTCGAGGTGGGCCCCGGAAAGCGCGCTGTCGCCGACGGGCATCGGATCGTGCTCGGGCAGGATTTCGTCGGGATCGACTACCCCGACCCGCTGCTCGCCGGGCTGGTCGCGCATGAACTGGCGCACAACCTGCTGCGCCACCGCGCATGGTTCGACGCCTATGGGAAGCGGACCCGCAAGGGGGTGCGGCTGACCGAGCGTGAGGCCGACCGTCTCAGTCCATGGCTGCTCGCCAATGCCGGGCTCGACCCGGACGGCGGGGCAATGTTCTTCAAGCGATGGGGCCCGCGCCACGGCATGTGGATCTTCCGCGACCGGGACCACGACGCGTGGGACGAGCGCGTCGACAACATGGCGGCTGAGATCCCGCAGATCGAATCGCTGATGGCAAGCGAGGGCGCCGCCGACTGGCCGCGCCATTTTCGCCGCGAAAAACTGCCCAGCCGCTAGGCGGCGGCTTCGTCTTCCATCGCCTTGGCATAAAGCGAGCTCAGCGGCTTCGCCATCACGCGCCGAACCATCGGCTCGAAGAATTCTAGCGGCTCGCTGTCATAGGCGGGATCGAACGCCGCCTGATCGTATTTCTCGCAGAAGTGCTTGCACGCGTCGTAATGCGGATGGTCGCGGAAGGCTTCGCGCGCTTCGCGGTCCATGCCGAGGAAGTGGAAATAGTAATAGCCCTGGAAGGCGCCGTGGTTCTGGCAGATCCAGTGCACTTCCTCGCTCACGAACGGCTTGATGATCGAGGCGGCGACTTCCGGGTGGTTATAGCTGCCCAGCGTGTCGCCGATATCGTGGAGCAGCGCCATCACGACGTATTGCTCGTCGCGCCCGTCGCGATGCGCGCGAGTCGCGGTCTGGAGGGAATGCTCCAGCCGGCAGACCGGGAAGCCGCCGAAATCGCCGTCGAGCAGCTTGAGATGATCGAGCACCCTGTCCGGCAGCCCTTTGGCGAAAGCGCGGTATTCGCTTCCGATGATCGCCCAATCCTCGGCGGTGCCTGCCTTCATTTCGCGAAACGCCGCACGCTTTTGGGCGTGCTCGGCGGCGGAATGCAGTGTGTCTGCAGCTTGCATCAATCCTCTCCTCGTACGCCGGCCATATCCCATCGCAGGAAGCTGCGCAAAAGTTTGGGCGAACGCGCCCGCTTGCGCTAAAGCGAGGCCATGATGGCCGTGCTGCCCTCCCGTCCTGCGCCTTTCTTCGCGAACAAGAACCGTGCGTTCTGGAACCTGCAATTCGCGGGCTGGGGCAGCGCAATGGTGCTGCGCAGCGTGCAGGGCCTCGCCAATGGCCAGGGCTTCGGCCTGCTGATGATCGTGTTCATCGCGACGGTGACCGGCTTTTCGTTCAGCCTGATCCTGTCGGTCGTCTATCGCAACCTGATCGGGCGGCCGCCGCTGGTGACGTGGGGCTTTACCGTGCTCGCGCTGGCAACCGCGCTGAGCATCCAGGTGCTGATCGAAGCATGGGTTGCCGGGCTCTATTACAGCGATCGCGAGACCACGCTGACGCAGCTGTTTTTCCTCTACCTCGCCGTCGAGGGCCCGTTGCTCGGCGCGTGGACCGGGCTGTATTACGCGATCAACTATTTCCTACAGCTGGAAGAGCAGGCGGACCGGCTGGAACGGCTGGAGGCGCAGGCGACCAGCGCGCAGCTGGCGATGCTGCGTTACCAGCTCAACCCGCATTTCCTGTTCAACACGCTCAATTCGATCAGCACGCTGGTGCTCCTCCAGCAGACCAAGCCCGCCAACGCGATGCTGACCCGGCTGTCTCGCTTCCTGCGCCATACGCTGATCTCGGAGCCGGGCGGCACCGTGACGGTGGAGCAGGAGGTGGAGACGCTGAAGCTCTACCTTGATATCGAACGGATGCGGTTCGAGGAGCGATTGCAGACCGAGTTCGACATTGCCGAGGAAGCATCGGAGGCGCGGCTGCCCTCGCTGCTGCTGCAGCCGCTGGTCGAGAACGCGATCAAATACGCGGTCTCCCCGCTCGAGGAAGGGGCCAAGATTTCGCTGACCGCGCAACTCTCCGGATCGCGGCTGAGGCTTGTGGTATCCGACACCGGCCCGGGACTGAAGAATCCCGTGGAATCCACCCGCGACTCGATCCCGAGCAGCGCGAGCCCCGATTCGACCGGCGTCGGCCTCGCCAATATCCGCGACCGTCTGGCGCAAGCCTATGGTTCCGATCACCTTTTCGAAATCCGCTCTCCGGTTCAGGGCGGCTTCACGGTGATTATCGAAATTCCCTTCGAACGCGAGGTCGAGGAAGACATGGCGGCGCTGGCGCCGCCGCCCGAATTGACCACGCATCCCTCTTTGCGCGAAGAGAGGCAGGATACCGGTCTCGAAACCGGGAAACAGGACGAACAGCCGTCCGTTGAGACATCGGCGTACCCCCGCGCCATGGGATAGTGAAAACATGACCATCAAAACGATCATCGTCGACGACGAAAAACTCGCGATTCAGGGCCTGCAGCTGCGCCTCGAACCGTTCGAAGATGTCGAGATCATCGACACGTGTTCGAACGGCCGCGAGGCCATCCGCAAGATCAAGACGCTGCGCCCCGACCTCGTCTTCCTCGACATCCAGATGCCCGGCTTCGACGGGTTCGGCGTGGTCCAGGGCGTGATGGACATAGAGCCGCCGCTGTTCGTTTTCGTCACCGCTTTCCAGGAACACGCGATCCGTGCGTTCCAGGCCAACGCGCTGCATTACCTGATGAAGCCGGTCGACGAGGACAAGCTGGCCGACGTGATCGAGCGCGTGCGCCAGCGCCTCAATGAAAAGCGCGGCGCGGACGAAGCGGAAAAGCTGATGAACGTGCTTGCCGAAGTGGCCCCCGAAACGGCCGAGGAACTGCAGGAAGGCACCGCCGAAAGCGGCGAGCGGTTCGAAAAGCTGCTCAACGTCAAGGATCGCGGCAAGATCTTCCGCGTCGAGGTCGATTCGATCGAGCATATCGAGGCGGCGGGCGACTACATGTGCATCTACACCGGCGACAATTCGCTGATCCTGCGCGAAACGATGAAGGATCTCGAGCGGCGGCTCGACCCGCGCAAGTTCCAGCGCGTCCACCGTTCGACCATCGTCAACCTCGATCAGGTGCGCCAGGTGAAGCCGCACACCAATGGCGAGTGCTTCCTGGTGCTCGGCAGCGGGGCGGAGGTAAAGGTCTCGCGCTCCTACCGCGACGTCGTCGCGCGGTTCGTGCATTAGGCGTCTTCACTCCAACACCGCTCATCCTGAGCCTGTCGAAGGATCGCTTTTCCTTCCTGCGCGGTGTCTTCCGGAATAGTGCGGCCCTTCGACAAGCTCAGGGCGGGCGGAGTTGATATGGCTTTTCAGATCGCAGGCTTCGATCTCGACCGTTTCGTCCATGAAACGCTGGCCGAGGATCTCGGCACCGGGCTTCCCGGTGGCGGGCGCGATGTCACGTCGACGGCCGTTATTCCGGCGAACGCGCGCTTTGCGGGCGTCATGGACAGCCGCGACCCGATCACCGTCGCGGGCCTCCCGATCGCGGAAGCCTTCTTTCGCGCGCTCGATGCCGAATGCGAGGTCGAAATGCTGGTCGAGGATGGCGCGCAGGTGGCTGCGGGCACCGACCTGATGCGGATCGAAGGCAATGCGCGTGCGCTGCTGACTGCGGAGCGCGCTGCGCTCAACACCGTGCAGCACCTTTCCGGCATCGCCACGCTGGTGCGCAGCTACGTGGACCGGATGGACAACCCAGACTGCACCCTGCTCGACACGCGCAAGACGCTGCCCGGGCTGCGGCACCTGGAAAAATACGCGGTGCGGATGGGCGGCGGCGCAAACCACCGCATGGGCCTGTGGGACGCGGCGATGATCAAGGACAATCACGTGGCGGTGGCAGGCAATGTCGGCGAGGCGGTGCGCCGCGCGGCCGAGGCGGGGATTGCCGAGATCATCTGCGAAGTCGACCGGCTCGACCAGATCGAGCCCGCACTGGAAGCCGGCGCGACCCGGCTGCTGCTCGACAATATGGAACCCGATACGCTGCGCGAAGCCGTCGGCATCGTGGCGGGCCGCGTGCCGACCGAGGCAAGCGGCGGCATCAACCTCGATACGATCAACGCAAAGGCGACGACCGGGGTCGATTTCGTATCGGTCGGCAGGCTCACCCAGAGCGCGCCGGCTGCCGACATAGGCCTCGATTTCACCACCCTCGATTAGCCTGCGGCTTGCCCGACGGCGCATCATCGGTCACTCCTGACAAACGACGGTCAATCTGGGGGCACCGATGAAGCCGCATTCGATGAAATTGTTCGACTACGCCTATCTCGGCTCGATTTTCCTGGGACTACTGCAGTTCGTCAGCGGCTATGGCGCGTTGAAGGCCGAGGTCGCCGAGCAGAGCGCCACCAGCGGCGTCGCGCTGTCGCCGCTGCTCCCGTTGGCGGCCTTTGCTGCATTCGTCGCGGTCGAGCTGCTGTTGTGGTTCCTGGTGTCGCGCAAACGGCTGATCGTCGCCAAGTGGATCATCGTGCTGTTCTTCCTCCTCTCGCTGGTCAGCGTCGGCGGCTACTTCGTCGGGCCGATGCCCCTTTCGGAGATTTACGGGCTACTATCGCTGATCGCACAGGCGGTCGCGGTCGCGATGCTGTTCCGTGGCGATTCGATTCGCTGGCTGAACGCTCGCGAGACGCCCGGCGACCCGCAGGGCTGACCCTTGCTGCGCGCGGTCCTCGCAGGCGCGCTGGCCGTACTGGTCTGCCCCGCAGCGCTAGCGCAAAGCTACCAATGCAACCTGCCGCCCAGCGTTTCGGTGCCGAGCGTCACGCGCGATGCGCCGACCCGCAGGGTGCCGATCACCGGCTACGTGCTGTCGCTCAGCTGGAGTCCGGAGTTCTGTCGCACCCGCCGGGATTCGCCGCGCCACGCGTGGCAGTGCTCCGGGCCCAGCGGCAGCTTCGGGCTGATAGTGCATGGCCTGTGGCCGCAGGGCGCGCGCGTCTCGCCGCAATGGTGCGAGGCGAGGCCCGCCCGACCCACTGGAGCGCAACTCGCCCGGCAGATGTGCGTGCAACCCTCCGCCAGCCTCGCGATGCGGCAATGGGTCAAGCACGGCAGCTGCATGGCCGACACGCCCGACCGCTACTTCCGCATCACCCGCATCCTCCACCGCAGCCTCGACTGGCCCGATCTCGACCGGCTGTCGCGCAAGGAAGAGCTGACTGCGGGCGATATTCGCGAGGCGTGGATGCAGGCCAACACCAACTGGCGGCCCGAGATGATCGGGGTCCAGCTCAACGAGCGCGGCTGGCTGGAAGAGCTGCGGCTTTGCTACGGGCGCGACTGGATGCCGAGTGCGTGCAAGCGCTCGACGCGGGGAGCGGCAGATGATGCTATGGCGAAGATCTGGCGGGGGCTCTAGCGTCGTCCGCCGAAGAAATTCCTGAGCAGCCCCGCCGCCTCATCCTCGCCCATGCCCGAATAGACTTCGGGCCGGTGGTGGCATTGCGGATGCTCGAACACGCGCGCGCCATGCGCCACCGCGCCGCCCTTCGGATCGGGCGCGGCGTAATACAGCCGCCCGATTCGCGCATGGGCGATCGCACCGGCGCACATGGCGCAGGGCTCCAGCGTGACCCACAGGTCGCAGCTCTCGAGTCGCTCCTGCCCCAGCGCCTTCGCCGCAGCGCGCAGCGCGAGGACTTCGGCATGCGCGGTCGGGTCGGCGAGCCTGCGCGGCGCATTATGTGCACTCGCGATCACCTCGCCATCGCGCACAACCACCGCGCCCACGGGCACTTCGCCCGCCTCGGCGGCCTTGCGCGCCTCGGCCAGCGCGGTTTGCATAGGATCGGGCAAAGGCCATCGCGTCATCGTGCAATCTGCGCTATAAGGACCGCGCCGGGTCGGCAAGGACCGCTATCGGTTGTTGACGATTCGCATATTGGCCGCTAAGCGCGGCGACTTTCCGGCACAGACCGATCACCATTTTTGAGAAGAGATAAGCCATGTCGCGCATCTGCGAACTGACCGGCAAGGGCCGCCAGGTCGGCCACAATGTCAGCCACGCGAACAACAAGACTAAGCGTGTGTTCCTGCCCAACCTGCAGAACGTCACGCTGCTGAGCGAAAAGCTGGACCGCAGCTTCAAGTTCCGCGTGTCGACGCAGGGCCTGCGTTCGGTCGAGCACAATGGCGGGCTCGACAACTGGCTGCTCAAGACCAAGGACGAAAAGCTCTCCGCGCGCGCCCTCAAGGTGAAGCGCGAGCTGAAGAAAGCGGCCAAGGAAGCCGCCTGAGCCCTTCGGCTTTTCCTATCGAATGAACACGGGCGCGGTCGCAGTTCGCTGCGAATCGCGCCCGAGTTGTGTCTGAGCCGCGCTCGCGCTGCTGTCCTACATGCTGCACCCGCGCTAAGGTCGGATATGGTGAGGCCGACGGCCTAGTCTCCCCTCCCCTTGGAGGGGTCGGGGTTGGGGGTTCCCCGCCATCGGCCTTGGCACACCCCCACCCGACCTCCCCCTCAAAGGGGGAGGAAAGGTGCAGGGCAATATGCGCGGCTCTTTCACACCGTCGGTCCCAAAATCCGTGCCGTTAAGGCGCCCGGTTTTTCCGCACCTGGACACTGTGTCAGGTGTGTCAGGGCCGGGGCGGCGGCAGGCGAATCGCTACGGCTCAATCTGGCATCGGTCCTAAGAACAGCAGCGGATCGAGCCGCGAGTCCTGCCATTTCAGGCTCCAGTGCAGATGCGGACCGGTCGCCCGGCCCGTTGCCCCGATCGTGCCCAGATACTGCCCCTGCCGCACTGTCTGCCCTTCGCGCACCACGATGGTGGCGGAATGGAGGAAAGCGCTGTTCAGGCCCATCCCGTGATCGATCATCAGCAGGTTGCCTTCCAGCGTGAAGGGGTCCTGCGCGACCAGCGTCACCACTCCATCTGCAGGCGCGACGTAGGGAACGCCCGCGCCCGGCGCGATATCGAGCCCCGTGTGATAGGGGCCGGGCTTGCCCTGATAGACGCGCTGCGAGCCGAATCGGCCGGAGATGCGCCCGGTGACAGGCCAGATGAAGTCCTGCCGCCAGCCGTCGGCCCCGGTCTGCTTCTCGCGCGCCGCGACGATCTGCGCGACTTCCTTGCCCCGAAGCCGCTCGAACTCGGCGCTGCTGCGGCCCGCGCGATAGGGCGCGTTGATGTATTCGAGCTCCCAGTCGCGCGGTTTGACGGTCAGCGGGCTGGAGATGGTCCGTCCGTCCTCCAGCGTCGCGACCAGTTCGATCTGCGAGCCCTGGTCGCGGTCGAACGCGGCGAAGAACGTCCCGTCCTCGTCGAAACGCACATCCTGATTACCGAGGCGCGCACTGCGGGTGCCGTTGGGCACGGTGCCGCGTATCCAGCCGCCCTGCTCCAGCTCTCCGCGATAGGAAAACGTCGTCCTGACGGGAGCCTGGGTCGCTGTCGGGCTGGGGCTCGGCTTCGGCGTGGGAGTAGCTGCTGGCACGGGCTTCGGAGCCTCGGCAATCGGCTGGACAACCTCGCGCGGGGCCTGGGCATCGCTATTCGCGGTCGAGCAGCTGCCGAGTGCAACGAGCGCTGCAAGACCTGCCGCCGCGGTCGCCGTCAGCCGCAAGCTCACGCCTGGCCGGTCAGGCGACGGGTCGCGATCTCGCAGGTCGCGTAGGCTTCCTGATGCTCGACGCTCCAGTAGCGCAGCGTATCGAGCGGGATCGGTTCGCCCGTCACCGCGCAGGTGACGAAGCGGCCGCTGCGCAGCACGCGGAAGGAATTGGGGCCGTAGTGAAGCTTGGCAGGCTGATCGCTGGAAGTGGTAAGCATGTCCCCGATATAGCACTGCGCGGCGCGCTAGAAAGGGCTCATCCGAACAGATCGTCCTGCCGAGGGTTCGAGGGCGCGCTCGGCGGAGGGGGCGATTTGCGCGCGGGCTTGCGCGGAGCGGGCGCGGCAGGCGGCGAATCGCCGGTAGTCGCAGCGACCTGCCCGTCCGCGAATTCGAGCCGTAACGCCCCGACCTTGCGCGCCGTATCGGCACTGCGGACCAGTTCGCCCCCGGGTCCGAAGACCAGCGCGTAGCCGCGCTTGAGCGGGGCCTTGGGATCGAGCGAACGGAGGATGGAAACACCCGCCTCCAGCCGCTCCCCCGCCCGTTCCAGCCGCGAGGTCAGCGTGCCCGGTACCAGCCGCACGTGCGCGAGCCGCTCGCGTGCCTGATCGAGCCGCCAGCGCAGCGTGGCAGGCGCGAGCCGTGCGGCGGCCTGATCGAGCGCGGCGCGGCCGATCCCGACCCGGTCGACCAGCGCACGGCGATGGCGTTCGGTCGCATCGTCGAGCGCCTGCGCGGCGGGCTGCAGCAGCGTGTCGGGCTTGGGCAAGCGCTGCGAGCACGCGTCCAGCCGCTCGCGGCCAAGCGCCACGGGGCGCGAGGCGCAGCGCATCTGCCGCGCGCCGAGATCTGCGAGGCCCGCCGCCAATTCGGCGCGGACCGGCACGGCGCGTTCTGCGGCAGCGGTGGGCGTCGGCGCGCGGTGGTCGGCGGCGAAATCGGCCAGCGTGGTGTCGGTCTCGTGCCCCACGGCGGAGATCACCGGAATCTCCGAATCGGCGATCGCGCGGACCACCTCTTCCTCGTTGAAGGCCCACAAATCCTCGATCGAGCCGCCGCCGCGCGCGACGATCAATAGGTCGGGCCGAGGCACCGCACCACCGCGTTCAAGCGCATTGAAACCGCGCACAGCGGCACTCACCTGCCCCTTCGCGGTCTCTCCCTGCACGAGCACGGGCCACACGATCACATGGGACGGAAAGCGGTCCTCCAGCCGATGGAGTATGTCGCGAATCACCGCGCCGGTGGGCGAGGTGACCACGCCGATGGTCTTCGGCAGGAAGGGCAGCGGCTTCTTGCGTGTCGGATCGAACAGCCCCTCCGCCTCGAGCCGGGCCTTGGTCTTCTCCAGCAGCGCGAGCAGCGCGCCCTCGCCCGCCAGCTCCATCCGCTCGATCACGATCTGGTATTTGGAGCGCCCGGCATAGGTGGTCACCTTGCCGCTGGCGATCACCTCCACCCCGTCCTCGGGCCGGAAGACGAGGCGCGGGGCGGCGCTCTTCCACATCACCCCGTCGATCACGGACTTGTCGTCCTTCAGGCTGCAATAGAGATGGCCCGAAGCCGCGCGCTTCACCCCCGACAGCTCGCCGCGAATGCGCACGAAGCCGAACCGGTCCTCCACCACACGCTTCAGGCTGCGCGAAAGATCGCTCACGCTGAGCGGCTCGGAATTGTCGCCCGGCCTGCTGTTCGCTAGCAGCGAAGGATCAGTATCGTCTGGAGTGGACACGCGAATGAATATCCTTCTGCTCGGGTCGGGTGGCCGCGAACATGCGCTGGCGTGGAAACTGTCCGCTTCCCCGTCCTGCTCGAAGCTTTTCGCGGCACCGGGCAATCCGGGGATCGCCGAATGTGCGGACATTGTCGCTATGGATATCGCCGATCACAAGGCCGTGATCGCGTTTTGCCACGAGAACGCGGTGGAACTGGTCGTGGTCGGCCCCGAAGCGCCGCTGGTCGCCGGGCTGGCGGACGATCTGCGCGCCGAAGGATTCGCGGTGTTCGGCCCCGGCAAGGGCGCGGCGCAGCTCGAAGGCAGCAAAGGCTTCACCAAGGACCTGTGCGCGCGCGCGAACATCCCCACCGCGCGGTACGAGCGGGTCACTTCGCTCGAGGCGGCATGGGGTGCGCTCAAGAACTTCAACGCGCCCTTCGTGCTCAAGGCCGATGGACTTGCGGCAGGCAAGGGTGTGGTGATCGCCGAGACGCGCGAGGAAGCGCAGCATGCACTGTCCGAAATGTTCGACGGCAGGTTCGGCTCGGCAGGCTCCGAAGTGGTGATCGAGGAATTCATGCGCGGCGAGGAGGCGAGCTTCTTCGCGCTGACCGATGGCGAGATCATCCTGCCCTTCGGCACCGCGCAGGACCACAAGCGCGTGGGCGAGGGCGATACCGGCCCCAACACGGGCGGCATGGGCTCGTACAGCCCGGCCCCGGTGCTGACCGACGCACTGATCGACCGCGCGATGCGCGAGATCGTGGTGCCGACCGTGCGCACGCTGGCCGAGGACAAGATGCCCTATCGCGGCGTGCTCTACGCCGGGCTGATGCTGACCGACGAGGGGCCCAAGCTGGTCGAGTACAATATCCGCTTCGGCGATCCCGAGTGCCAGGTGCTGATGATGCGCTTCGAGGGCGACCTGCCTGCGCTGCTGATGGCCTGCGCGACCGGCGACCTGTCGAAGGCCGATCCCGTCCGCTTCTCGGACGACACCGCACTGACCGTGGTGATAGCGGCAGAGGGCTATCCTGATACGCCGAAAAAGGGCGGCACGATCGACCTGGGCGATGCCGAGTCGGACGGAGCGAAGGTCTTCCACGCGGGCACTGCGCGGAGCGAGGACGGCGGGCTGATCTCCAGCGGCGGGCGCGTTCTCAACGTGACCGCTCGCGGGATCAACGCAACGCAGGCCCAAGCCGCCGCCTACAAGGCCGTCGACGCAATCACCTTCCCCGACGGCTTCTGCCGCCGCGATATCGGCTGGCGCGAGGTGGAGCGGGAGACCGCCGAATAGCGTGACGCAGTTCACCGAAAGACCGCCCTATCTCATCCATACCAATCGAGAGCTGGGGCTGATGCTTCGCGGCGAAAAGCCGCTGGCCAGCTTCGCAGACGCTGAGGGCGGCTACCCGCTCTCTATGCTGCGATACCTGCGAATGTTCGACAGGCATGTTGCCGCAGGACAAATCTTGCGACGTGACTCCTTCGACCAATTCCCGGGTCGGCCCGACTTACGATTGCACCGCATCCTCTATGCGCTTCCCGGAGAAGAATGGCGCATGGAGGCGATGATCGAGCTTATGCGCTCGCCAGTTTGGGGCGCGACTGAAGAGCGGCGCGAAGGCGAGTTGCTTGGCTATGCGGACTGGATGAATGACTGGTGGATTGGGCAGCGATACCCGGTCGCCCCTACCCCAGCCGCTTCGCCACCAGCGCCTGCAAATCCGCCTCGGGCCGAGCGCCCCAGTGCGAGATGACCTCGCCTGCTGCCACCGCACCACGGATCAGCGACTCTTCGAGCGAAGCTTCACGGCAATAGCCCGAGAGGAAGCCGGCGGCGAAGAGGTCGCCTGCGCCGGTCAGGTCCTGCACCTTCTCGACCGGCTCGGGCGAAACCTTGGCACGTTCATCGCCGCGCGCGGCCACCGCGCCGTCGCCGCCGCGAGTCATCACGACCAGCGGCACATCACTGGCGAGGCTTTCGAACGCAGTGTCGGGGTCGGAGCCTTCGAGAATGCCCGCCTCTTCCTCGTTCACGAACAGGATGTCGATCAGCCCGTCGTTGATCAGCGCGCGGAAGTCCTTGCCGTGCATGTGGACACAGAAGTCGGCGCAGGTGGCGAAGGCGATCTTCACGCCCGCATCGCGCGCAACCTGAATCGCGCGCTTCATCGCTTCGCGCGGTTCCGCCGGGTCCCACAGGTAGCCTTCGAGGAACAGCACCTTGGTGCTGCGGATCAGATCGTCGTCGATCGCGGCGGCGGGCAGGAACTGCGATGCGCCGAGCGAGGTGTTCATCGTCCGCTCGCCATCGGGATCGACCAGGATCAGGCAGCGCCCGGTCGGCGGCTGGTCGTCGCTGTCGCCATAGGGGCGCGCGGGAGTGTCGAAATCTACGCCGACCGACGTCAGGTCGTGGCGATAGATTTCGCCCAGCTGGTCATCCGCAACCTGGCCGACGAAGGCAGTCTTCAGGCCCAGCATCGTCGCGCCGGTCAGCGTGTTGGCGGCCGCGCCGCCAGAGATTTCCTTGGTCGGCCCCATCTTGGCGTAGAGATCGATCGACCGTTCGGCATCGATCAGCCGCATCGACCCCGCCGGCAGATCCTCGTCCTTCAGGAACTGGTGCGTGACGGGGGCGAGAACGTCGACGATGGCGTTGCCGATGGCGATCACGTCGTACTGGGGGTCGGCCATGTGGGCTCACTATCCTTTGCTTTGGAAATCTCGATTGGTGCGCGACCTAGCGACGAAGCGAGCCGCGGCCAAGGCCGGTTATGGTGTGCAAGCAATTGACTTGGGAGGCGGGCCAACGGAAAAGCAGGGCCTCCATGCTTTCGCTGCCCGCCTCCCTCGCCCGCGCTTTCGCACAACTGGCGGACCCACGCATCCTGTGGCTGTTGATCAAGTCGCTGCTGGTCACGCTGCTGCTGTTCGTGGCGCTGGGAGCGGCGCTCTATTTCGGGCTGATGTGGCTGGTCGACCGGGGGCTGGGGTCGATGCTCGACGGACTGCCGCCCCAGACGGCGGAGCTGGTCGCGACCATCGGCACGCTGCTGGGCGTCGTGCTGGGCGGCTGGCTGCTGTTCCGTGTCACCGCGCTGGCTGCGGTCCAGTTCTTCGCCGACGACGTGGTCGAAGTGGTCGAGGCGAAATATTACCCCGAGGCGCTGGAGAGTGCGCGGCGGATCGGCTTTGGCGAGAGCATGTGGCTCAGCCTCAAGGGCGCGTTGCGCGTCGTCTTCGTCAACATCCTGATCCTGCCGCTGGCGCTGATCCTGCTGGTCACCGGCTTCGGCACCGTGGTGCTGTTCGCGCTGGTCAATGCGTGGCTGCTGGGGCGCGAACTGCGCGACATGGCGTGGCAGCGGCATCGGCGCGACCGATCGGAAGAGCCGCCGATCGGGCGCGGCACGCGCTTTGCCCTGGGGCTGATCATTGCCGGGATGCTGACCGTTCCAGGCCTCAATTTCATCGCGCCGATCATCGGTGCGGCAGCAGCCACCCATCTGGTGCAAGGAAGATTGCGCGATGCGTAGTGAATGGAAAATGGGTATCGCGCTGGCTCTGGCCGCGTCGGTCGCGGCTTGCGCGACACCTGCGCCCACCCAGACCCAGCGGCCGAGCGCGGGCCGACCCGTGCCTCCGCAATCTCCGTCGTCGCAGCGGCCCGGCACGGTGCCGCCCACGAACCCGCAGCCCGTCACCCCGGGCGATTTCATCGCGCCGCGGGTGATGAACGACAAGGGCCTGGAATACGTGATCGGCGCGCGTGCAAGCCAGTTGGAGCAGACCTTCGGCCCTGCCCGTCTCGACGTGGTGGAAGGCGATGCGCGCAAACTGCAATTCGTCGGCGAAGCCTGCCTGCTCGACGTGTTTCTCTACCCGCTGGCGCCGGGTGCGGAGCCTACTGCGACCTACGTAGATGCCCGCCGCGCGAGCGATGCGCTGGATGTGGACCGGGTCGCCTGCGCCAATGCGCTGAAGCGGTAGGGCGATGCGCCCTCAGACCATGAAGGACTCGCCGCAGCCGCAGGCGCCCTTGGCATTCGGGTTTTCGAACACGAACCCGGCAGAGAAATCGTCCTCCACCCAGTCCATCACGCTGCCGACGAGGTAGAGCACGCTCGCGCCGTCGATGTAGAAGGTGCCGCCCGGCGTCTCGATCTTCTCGTCGAAGGCCTGTTCTTCGGAGACATAGTCGACCGAGTAGGCAAGCCCCGAGCACCCGCGGCGCGGCGTCGAGAGCTTCACCCCGATCGCGTCATCGGGGGCCTTGGCCATCAGATCGGCCACGCGCTGCTCGGCAGCCGGGGTCAGAGTGACGGCGGCGGGGCGTTCTCTGGTCTTGGTTTCGGCCATCACAGCATCCCCAGTTCGAGCCGCGCCTCGTCGGTCATCTTGTCCGGGCCCCACGGCGGGTCCCACACGAGGTTGACCTCGGCATCGCGCACGCCGGGCACGGAACCGGTCCGGATCTCGACCTCGGCTGGCATCGATTCCGCGACCGGGCAGTGCGGCGTGGTGAGCGTCATGGTGACGATCACGTCCTTGTCCTCGGAGACTTCGACGCCGTAGATCAGGCCCAGATCGTAGATATTGACCGGGATTTCGGGGTCGTAGATTTCCTTGAGCGCGGCGATCACCGCTTCCTGCAAGGCTCCGCCAGCACCGGTTTCGCCGCTCGCCTCGGGCTTTTTCTTGAGGAACCCGTCGAGATAGTCGCGCTTGCGCGCCAGCTTCTCGCCGGCACTTTCCTCATCGGGATCGACCGCGTCTTCCACGCGCGCGCGGGGCGGCTTGCTCGCAACCATCTGCTCGGTCGGCGAAGGGGCCGCGATGTAGTCTTTTTCTTCGTCGCTCATCGTCATTACTCTCAGGCGAAAATCTTAAGCGTGCGGTCGATCCCGCGCATCAGCGCGGCGATGTCGACTTCGTCGGAATAGACCCCGAAGCTGGCGCGAGCGGTGCCCGGCACGCCGAGGTGTTCCATCAGCGGCTGGCAGCAATGGTGCCCGGCGCGGATCGCCACGTTCTCTTCATCCAATATGGTGCCCAGATCGTGCGGGTGAACCCCCGGCAGTTCGAACGACACGATGCCGAGCGCATCTTCGGGCCCGAACACGCGCACTCCCTGGATGCGGGCAAGCTCCTCACGCAGCTGGCGAACGAGAGCGCGTTCGTGCGCCTCGATCTCTTCGCGACCGATCTGGTCGATGAAGTCGCAGGCTTCGGCAAAGGCATAGGCCTCGGCGATCGCGGGCGTGCCCGCCTCGAAGCGCTGCGGCGGTGGGGCGAAGGTGGTCTGCTCGAAGGTGACCTTGTCGATCATCGAGCCGCCACCCTGCCAAGGGGGCATCGACTCGAGCAGCTCCTTGCGGCCCCACAGCGCGCCGACGCCGGTTGGCCCGTACATCTTGTGTGCGCTCATCGCGTAGAAATCGCAGCCGATCTCGTCGACGAACACCGGCAGGCGCGGCGCGGCCTGACACCCGTCGAGCAGCAGCTTCGCGCCGACCGCATGCGCCAGCTCCGCCGCGCGCGGCGCGTCGAGCACCGAGCCGAGCACGTTGGAGACATGCGCGAAGGCGACCATCTCGTGCTCGGGCGTGAGAATACGCTCCGCTGCGTCGAGATCGATCTTTCCGTCTTCGGTCAGCGGGCAGACATCCACCTGCCATCCCGCGAGCTGCCACGGCACGATATTGGAATGGTGCTCCAACTGGCTGAGCAGCACGCGGCCCTTCTTGGGGTAGGAATAGGCGACGAGATTGATCGCCTCGGTCGCGCCGCGGGTGAAGATAAGCTCGTCCTGCGCGGCGCTGATGAAGGCGGCAACCCGGCGGCGCGCCGCCTCGTAACCCATCGTCATCCTGGCCGAACGGGAATAGACCCCGCGATGGACCGTCGCGTAGCCCTCGCCCAGCGCCCAGGCGACCGAATCGAGCACGATCTGCGGCTTCTGCGCGGTCGCGGCGCTATCGAGATAGTGCCACGGCGTGCCATCCTCGGTAAACATGCCGGGAAATTCCGACTTGTCGCCCGGCGTCGCTTCCGAAGCGGAAATCTTGAGTTGCTCGGTCATGCGCCGCGCTCGTCGAGCTTGGCGAGCGCCTTCTCCAGCAGCGTTTCGCGCGTGGCCTCGTCGGCCAGCTCACGTGTCGCATCGCCGATGAAGGCCTGCACCAGCAGGCGCCGGATGGTTTCGGGCGGAAGGCCGCGCGCGGCCATGTAGAAACGCGCGGACTCGTCCAGCTGGCCCACGCTCGCGCCGTGCGCACATTGCACGTCGTCGGCGAAAATCTCGAGCTGCGGTACGCTGTTCACGCTCGCGCCTTTTTCCAGCAGCAGCCCCTTGAAGCTCTGCGCGGCGTCGGTCTTCTGTGCATCGCGCGCGACGTCGATCCGGCCGAGGAAATTGCCCGTGCCCTTGCCCCAGTGGACGCTGCGCACAGTCTGGTTGCTGGTCGCGCCGGGGTGATCGTGCGCCAGCCGGGTGACGATTTCGCGCGTGCTGTCGCCACCGCCCAACGTGATTCCGCCCAGCTCGAAATGCGCGCCTTCGGCCAGAGTCACGACGACTTCCAGCCGCCCAAGCTGGCCGCCCGCCACCAGCGCGGCGAGTTCGGCGCGCGCGCCCTTTTCCAGCACGATTCGCAGACGGCGCATCTGCAAGCCATCCGCACCGTCGATCACGATCAGGTCGGACCAGCTCTCGCCTTCGGCCACGCGGACGTCTTCCCACGCCTCGAACGTGTCGGGTGCGCTGTCTTGCAGCGCCTCGATATCCGAATAGCGCCAGGCTTCGTCCTTGCGGGTGGGGAGGAGAATGCTCTCGGTCATGCGTTCTCCATGACGGCGTCGTAGCCTTCGCGCTCCAGATCGGCGGCAAGTTCCGGCCCGCCGGTCTTCACGATGCGGCCCTTGGACAGGATCGAGACGTGGGTCGGTTCGACCACATCGAGCAGCCGCTGGTAGTGCGTGATCAGCAGCACGCCCTTGTCGGGCTGCCGCATGATCGCGTTGATCCCGTCGCCGACCACACGCAGCGCATCGATGTCGAGCCCGCTGTCGGTCTCGTCCAGCACGGCGAAGCTGGGGTCGAGGATGCCCATCTGGACCATCTCGGCGCGCTTTTTCTCGCCGCCCGAGAAGCCGACGTTCACGTTGCGCTTGAGCATCTCCATGTCGAGCTTGAGCAGCCCGGCCTTTTCCTTTGCCAGCTTGAGGAAATCGCCCCCGGTCATCGCCTCGTCGCCGCGCGCGCGGCGTTGCGCATTCAGCGCTTCACGCAGGAACTGGATGTTGGAGACGCCGGGGATTTCGACCGGATACTGGAAGCCGAGGAACAGGCCTGCCGCCGCGCGTTCGTGCGGGTCCATCGCCAGCAGGTCTTCGCCGCGGAAGAACACCGAACCCTCGGTGACTTCGTAGCCGGGCCGCCCGCCGAGCACGTAGGCAAGCGTCGATTTGCCCGCGCCGTTGGGGCCCATAATGGCGTGCACCTCGCCCGCGTTCACGCTGAGCGTGAGGCCGTCGAGAATTTTCTTGCCGTCGATTTCGGCGTGGAGGTTGTCGATCTGGAGCATGTCTAGAGTGTCTTCAATCCGGTGAAATTGGCGATCGCGAGGGCGATCTCGTCGTTGAGTTGGCGAACGGCGCATTGCTTCGCCTGTTCGGCGGCGTCGCCGGTGAGGCCGGTCGTCGCGGATGCAACGCGATCATCGGCGACCCGGTCGATCTGCGGCTTGCACAGCGCCCTGACCGCGACCACCGCAGCGCGCAGGCCGGTGCGAGGGGCCCCGGCGGAACCCGACTGGAGGCAGCCGCGCAGGCGCGTCTCCGCCTGTTGGGGACTCAGCGCTTCCTGTGCTGAGAGGACCGGGTGAGACGCCAGACCGGCAGCAAGAGCGAGGGACAGGGCGAAAGCCGGTTTCACGACTGCGTCAGCCGATCCGATGGGGTGATCGCGATCAACGTGAAGAGCAGGGCTATCACAGCCGGGGCATATAGCGTCACGAGGTTCAGCGTTTGCGCAGGGCCTGTCCCGCCATCCCACGCGACCTGCCCTGCATTACCAAGCGAGCCGATCCACAGCGCCCACAGCGCGAAGGCAACCGCTGCAATGGCAAGGCGCACGATCAGCGCACGCTTGGCGTTCTCTTCCGTGTCGGCAAGTTCGCCGGCAAAGGGACTGTCGCTTGCGGGCGAGGACGTGTCCTCGAATGCTGCATCGGCAGGTGCGAGACGGGCAAGCTTGCGCGCTTCGAACCGGGTACGCGCCTCGCTCCACGGTGCCGCTTTGCCTGCCAGCGCCGCTTCGAGATCGCGCTCAAGGGTGCGCGCGAGCGAGCGCAGACGCGGATTTGTCGTGTCGGTATCCGCCAGCTTTAGGGCGAGAGCCTGCATCGCAGCCAGTTCGCGGCTGGCGGCTGGCGATTCCGCGAGGGCGAGTACTTCGAGCTTATCCATCGCGACGGTCCCTGCCTGGTCTGGAATCGCGGGGTTTGTGGTCTCGGGGGGATCGGCCGCGCGACGGGCCGTTGCCGTCGCGGTCGTAGCGCGGCTTGGTCTGCCGCGGATTGGCCTCTTCGTGGCGGCGGCGCGCTTCCTTGCGGTCGGCGATGGCGGCGCGCATTTCCTGCGTCAGCGTGGCGAGCACCGCGTCGATATCGGCGAGGATATCGGCGGCGGGCACGTGGACCACGCGGATGCCGACAGCCTCCAGGCTCTTGTCGCGCCGGGTCGCGATGGCGGGATCGACGCCCTCCTCGTCGATCAGGATCGCGAGGCCCATGTTGTGCGAGTTGAAATCGACGATCGCGCTGCCGACCACCGCGAAGCGGGTGAAGGAATAGCGCCCGAAATCGGCCTTGGAGAATTTCTCGGCCAGCGCCTTGTGCGCCGGGCTCGCATGGCGCCGCATCTCGCGCGCACGATCATGCAGCGCATCGAGGCGCTTCTCCGAGATTTCCCACCCGCGGCCCTTCTTCTTGATCGAGGGCGCGGTAGATTCGTTGTCGTCGGACGAGCGGAGCTGGAGGGTTTTGCGGTCAGTCATCCGTAGCGCTCGAAATCGGGTGAAGTACGACGAAATCATCGCCATCAATATTTAATGGTTCGCCGTCCTCGGAAACCGGAAGCAATGATCCATCAGCTTTGCGGAGCATCACCTGCAGCCTCTTCTCGAGCGGCGCAGGCGAGGGCTCGATCTGCGCAAGAGTTCGGATCACATACGTGTCTGTTTCGGGGATCATCGCCTCCGCCTGCATCACGAAGATAGGAGGAAAGGCCCCGCCATTCATCTTGGCCTTCGCAAAAGTCTTGGCGGGGGATTCGGCACATGCGGATCTCGCATTCTTGATCGCACGGGTATTGGCCTCGACATCGTCGCTTATCGAGCCGATTTCATGCACCATGCATCCGGCATAGCTGATAGCGCCGAAGAACTCCCACAGGTTCTCTACCTCAACACCATCCAAAGGCTCTTCTGCGTTTGCCGGGACACTGCCCAGCAGAACCGCTGCCGAAAGCATGGCACATTTCAATCTGATCATCACCCCACACTCCCTTCCAGCGAGATCGCCAGCAGCTTTTGCGCCTCGACCGCGAATTCCATCGGCAGTTCCTTCAGCACTTCCTTGGCGAAGCCGTTGACGATCAGTGCGATCGCCGCTTCCTCGTCGAGCCCGCGCTGCTGCGCGTAGAACAGCTGGTCGTCGGAGATCTTGGAGGTGGTCGCCTCGTGCTCGATCTGCGCGGTGGGGTTCTTCACCTCGATATAGGGCACGGTGTGCGCGCCGCAGCGGTCGCCCAGCAGCAGCGAATCGCATTCGGTGCGGTTGCGCACGCCTTCGGCATTGGCGGCCACGCGGACCAGCCCGCGATAGGTGTTGTTGCTCTGCCCGGCACTGATCCCCTTGGAGATGATCGTCGAGCGGCTGCCCTTGCCGTTATGGATCATCTTGGTCCCGGTATCGGCCTGCTGATGGTTGTTGGTGACCGCGACCGAGTAGAACTCACCCACGCTGTTTTCACCGTTCAACACGCAGCTCGGGTACTTCCACGTCACCGCGCTGCCGGTCTCGACCTGCGTCCAGCTGATCTTGCTGCGCGCGCCCTGGCACAGCCCGCGCTTGGTCACGAAATTGTAGATCCCGCCGACGCCTTCGGAGTTGCCGGGGTACCAGTTCTGCACGGTCGAATACTTGATCTCGGCATCGTCCATCGCGACCAGCTCGACCACGGCGGCGTGGAGTTGGTTCTCGTCGCGCATCGGCGCGGTGCAGCCTTCCAAATAGCTGACATAGCTGCCCTTCTCGGCAACGATCAGCGTGCGTTCGAACTGGCCGGTATTCTCCGCATTGATGCGGAAATAGGTGGAGAGCTCCATCGGGCAGCGCGTGCCCTCCGGGATGTAGACGAAGGTGCCGTCGGAAAAGACCGCGCTGTTGAGGCAGGCGAAGTAGTTGTCGTTCTGCGGCACGACCTTGCCCAGCCACTTCTTCACCAGATCGGGATATTCGCGGATCGCTTCGGAGATCGAGCGGAAGATGACGCCCGCCCTCTCCAGCTCCTCGCGGAAGGTCGTAGCAACCGAGACGGAATCGAACACCGCATCCACCGCGACCTTGCGCGCGCCCTTCACCCCGGCGAGCACTTCCTGCTCCGCCAGCGGAATGCCCAGCTTGTCGTAGACCGACTTGATGTCGGGATCGAGCTCGTCGAGGCTTTCGAGCTCCTCCTTTTTCTTCGGCGCGGCGTAGTAATAGGCGTCCTGATAATCGATCTCGGGATAGCCGAGCTTCGCCCAGTCCGGCTCGGTCATGGTCAGCCATTTGCGGTACGCCTTGAGCCGCCATTCAAGCATCCATTCGGGTTCTTTCTTCTTGGCCGAGATGAACCTGACCGTGTCTTCGGAGAGGCCTTTGGGGGCATATTCGGTGTCGATTTCCGAATGCCAGCCGAACTCGTAGTCGGCGGCCTTGGCGGCGGCTTCCCGGGCTTCCCGATCCTGCTCGGGGTTCTTGAGGTCGATGGTTTCGTTCATGCCAATTCTTTCTGCGCAGGTGCGGAGCCTGCAATTTTCGCCAGCGACACGTCGGCCAATGCGCCGCGCACGGCGGCGTTGACCACGGGCCAGTGCGGCTTGACGGTGCATTCGTGATCGACCGCGCAATCGCCGGTGTCGATACAGGTGACGAGCGCGATGGGGCCTTCGATCGCCTCGACGATATCGGCCATGCTTATCGCAGCCGCGGGCCGCGCGAGCTGCAGCCCGCCACCCGCACCGCGCGTGGAGCGCAGCAGGCCGGCAGCGCTCAGCTTGCTGACGATCTTCTGCGCGGTCGGCACCGGAATGCCCGTTTCCTGCGCCAGATCGGCCGCCGACACGCGCCCGCCGCCGCACTTGCGTGCGGTCGCGGCCATGATGACGATGGCATAATCGGCGAGGTTGCTGAGGCGCATGCGGGCTAATTCGGACTAATGTGGTCCGATTTCAACCAAAACCCGCCTGTTGCGAGTCGTTAGCGTTTGTCGGTTTCCTCGCTTCATTCTCTCCGACGCGCAGGACATCTCCCAAAGCGCGCTCGACAGGGCTGCAAGCGCGCAATAGGGCGTCGGTCATGCTGTTCCCGCTCGCAAAGCCGCTGCTTTTCCAGCTCGATCCCGAGCGCGCGCACCGCCTGTCGCTCGCAGGCCTGAAGTCCCTCCCATCGAGAAAGCCTGCGCGCCACGACCCCGCGCTGGCCGTCACGCTGGGCGGGCTGACCTTCCCCTCCCCGGTGGGCGTGGCCCCGGGGTACGACAAGGATGCCGAAGTGCCCGACGCCCTGCTCGGGCTCGGCTTCGGCTTTGTCGAGGTCGGCACGATCACGCCGCTGCCGCAGGCGGGCAACCCGAAACCCCGTCTGTTCCGGCTGGTCGAGGATCGCGCAGTGATCAACCGCATGGGTTTCAACAATGGCGGGGCCGAGGCCGCGCACGCACGCCTGCGCAAACGTGCAGGCAGGCCGGGTGTCGTCGGCATCAATATCGGCGCCAACAAGGATAGCGATGATCGCATGGCCGATTATGCGTTGCTGACCGAGCTGATGGCGCCGCTCGCCAGCTACCTGACGGTCAATATCTCCAGCCCCAACACGCCCGGCCTGCGCAACCTGCAGGCGGGCGACGCCTTGGCCGATCTGCTGGCGGGCGTGTTCGAAGCGCGGGGGGCGGAAGGGCCGCCGGTGTTCCTGAAACTCGCGCCCGATCTCGAACCCAAGGAGATCGACGCGATTGCCAAGGCGACCGTTGGCGGACCGCTTGCCGCGCTGATCGTCTCCAACACCACGCTCGCGCGGCCACCGATGCAGTCGAAGCACGCGAACGAAACGGGAGGGCTTTCGGGCGCTCCTCTTGCACCTATCGCGCTTCAAAGGCTCAAGGATTTCCGCAAAGCGACCGGCGGCCAGATGCCTCTGATCGCGGCTGGCGGAATCGACAGCGCCGATGCCGCGTGGGAGCGGATCGTGGCGGGCGCGAGCCTGGTGCAGCTCTATTCTGCGATGGTTTACCAAGGGCCGATGCTGGGGCGCCGGATCGCAAAGGGGTTGAGGGAAAGGTTGCGGCGCGAAGGCTTTGCGTCGATTGAGGACGCCATCGGATCGCAAGCCTGAGGATCGCCATGCTCGCCAGACATTTCGCCGCCCCCCTGTTCGGCTTCATTGCCACGCTTTCGCTGGCAGGGTGTGCGACGGCACCGGCGGCACCGGTCGAAACCGTACCCGCAGCGCCGGCTCCGCAATCGGTGCGCGGAGCCGTCAGCGCCGCCGATCCGCGCGCGCAGGAGGCGGGGGAGCAGATCCTACGCCAGGGCGGCAGTGCCACCGACGCGGCGATCGCCGTGATGCTCGCGCTGACGGTTGTCGAACCGCAGAGTTCGGGCATCGGCGGTGGCGGGTTCATGGTCCGCGGCGCGGCCGATGGCACGGTGACGAGCTACGACGGACGCGAGACCGCACCGGCTGGCGCGACCCCGGACTGGTTCCTCGACGAGAACGGCGAAGTTCCGCCCTTCCGGGATTCGGTCCGCAGCGGACTCAGCGTCGGCGTACCCGGGAATCTCGCGCTCGCTGCGAAGGCACACGCGGAACATGGCAAGCTGCCCTGGGCAGAACTGTTCGCCCCCGCGATTGCGCTGGCGCGCGACGGCTTTCGGGTCAATCCCAGGCTCAACAGCTCGCTGTCCGAAAGTAGCGATACGGGCGCCCGCAGCGCCGAGGCGCAGGCGCTGTTCTACGATGCCTCGGGCAAACCGCTGGCGGTAGGGACCACGGTGAAAAACCCGGCGCTGGCCAGAACGCTCGAGAAGATCGCGCAGGCCGGACCGGAGGCATTCTATCGCGGTGACCTGGCCCGGCATATCGCCAGCACGGTGGCCGACGACACACCGCGACCCAACCCGATGGACCTGCGCGATATCGAGCGCTACGTCGCGAAGGAACGCGCACCGCTTTGCGGCGAATATCGCGCTTTTCGCATCTGCGCGATGGGTCCGCCGACCTCGGGCGGTATCGCAGTGCTGCAGATGCTCGGACAGCTGGAGCGGTTCGATCTCGCCGCGCTTGGCCCGCGCAATCCGGAAACCTGGCACCTGTTCGTCGAGTCGCAGCGGCTCGCCTATGCCGATCGCGAGCTTTACCTCGCCGACAGCGATTTCGTGCCGGTCCCCTCGCAGGGGTTGATTGCACCGGACTACCTCGCGCGGCGCAGCGCTCTGATCCAGTCGGGCAGTTCGACGTCGCAGGTGAAAGCCGGCTCGCCCAAGGGAGCGAGCACAGCGCTCGCCGATGGCGACGAACCTGCCGAGCACGGCACTTCGCATATCGCGGTGGTCGACGATGCGGGCACGATGATCAGCTACACTTCGACCATCGAGAGCGCCTTCGGATCGGGCCTGATGGTCGACGGGTTCTATCTCAACAACGAACTGACCGATTTCAGCCGTTCGCCCATGGTCGATGGCAAACCCGTCGCCAACCGGGTGGAGGGGGGCAAGCGGCCGCGCAGCTCGATGTCGCCGGTGGTGGTCTACGATCCGCAGGGCGAGCCGTTCATGGCGGTCGGCGCAGCAGGCGGGAGCACGATCCCCGTGCAGACCTCGCGCACCATCATCGGCGTGATCGATTTCGGGCTCAGTCCCGAGGACGCGATGGGCCTGCCGTTCGTCATGGCGTTCGGGGATAGCGTGATGCTGGAAGAGGGCACCTGGCTGGCAGGCAGCCAGGACGCGTTTCGCGCGCTCGGCCACGCGTCGCTGATCGTCCGACCGGCCCCGGTGAAGGCGGGAATCGTGGTTCGGCGCGATGGCCAGTGGGTGGCCGCCCGCGATCCGCGGCTCTCCGGGCAACTCGATTTGCCCTAAGCTGCGGAGGTGTCAGGCGCTTGCCGTAGCGTCGGCGGGAGCCTAGAGCGCGCCGCACCGTTACACAGACAACGGAAACTGGGGAGCAGGTGCGGATTTGACGCAGCTTGAAGAGATCGAACGGGCGAGCAACCTTGTCTCGCTGTTCCTGAAGCGAGCCGACGAGGGCGGCGACAAGCCATTCCTTGGGCGCAAGGTCGCGGGCCAATGGCAGACGATCAGCTGGGGCGAAGCCGCCGACCAGGTCTGCATTCTGGCAGAGAACCTGAAGGGGCTGGGCCTCAAAAGCGGCGACCGGGTGATGCTGGTGTCGGAGAACCGGCCCGAGTGGTGCATCGCCGACCTCGCGATCATGGCCGCAGGGTGCATCACCGTGCCCGCCTACATCACCAATACCGAACGCGACCACATTCACATCCTCGACAATTCGGGCGCGAAGGTGGTGATCGTTTCGAACGAAAAGCTTTCCGGGCCCCTGATCCCGGCGATCTTCAACACGGGTATCGCCGAGCATATCATCCCGATCGAAAGCGTGCGCGCCTATCAGGGCGGCAACCTCGCCTGCCATGGCTGGGCGAGCATGATCGAAGGGGATGCGAGCGCCGCGCGCGCAGCCGTCGAAGCGCGGATCGCCGGTATCGGGCGGAAGGATACGGCGTGCATCATCTACACCAGCGGCACCGGCGGTGCGCCACGCGGCGTGTTGCAGCACCACGGCGCGATCCTGTGCAACGTCGCGGGCGCAGCGGACATCCTGATCAGCGATTTCGATCTATCCGACGATGAACGCTTTCTCTCGTTCCTGCCGCTCAGCCACGCATACGAACACACGGGCGGACAATTCCTGCCGATCAGCGTGGGCGCGCAGATCTATTATGCCGAGGGGCTCGAAAAGCTTGCCAGCAATATCGAGGAAACCAGCCCGACGGTCATGGTCGTCGTGCCCCGCCTGTTCGAAGTGCTGCGCACGCGGATCATGAAGCAGATCGCCAAGCAGGGCGGCGCAGCCAGCTTCCTGCTCGATCGGGCGCTCGAGATCGAGGAGCGCGCGAACCGGAAGGGCCGCAAACGCCTGCGCGACAGGCCGATGGACGCAGTGGTCGGGCGTCTTCTGCGGCCCAAGATTCGCCAGAAATTCGGCGGACGTATCAAGGCGATGGTGTCGGGTGGCGCGCCGCTCAATCCCGATGTCGGCATCTTCTTCCAGGCGCTCGGCCTGCCGATGATGCAAGGCTACGGCCAGACCGAGGCCGGGCCCGTGATCAGCTGCAACCGCCCCGCCGCCGGGGTGGCGATGGACACGGTCGGCCCGCCGATGAAGGGGGTCGAGATCAGGATCGCAGACGACGGCGAAATCCTGTGTCGCGGCGAACTGGTGATGCACGGCTACTGGCAGAACCAGGCGGAAACGGACCGCGCCTTGCAGGACGGCTGGCTGCACACCGGCGATATCGGGCACCTCGACGAGAAGGGCCGGATCGTCATCACCGACCGCAAGAAGGACATGATCGTCAACGACAAGGGCGACAATGTCGCGCCGCAAAAGGTCGAGGGGATGCTGACGCTGCAGCCCGAAATCGGGCAGGCGATGGTCGTCGGTGACAGGCGGCCCTACGTGGTCGGCCTGATCGTGCCCGATGCCGAATGGGCGCTCGACTGGTGCAAGGCGCAGGGCAAGCCGCTCGATTGCAAAAGCGTGCAGGAGCTCCCCGAATTCCGCGCGGCGATCCGCAAGGCAGTCGACCGGGTCAATGCCGAGCTGTCGGTGGTCGAGAAGGTGCGCGGCTTCGCGTTCGCCGACGAGCCCTTCGGTATCGAGAACGAGGAAATGACGCCGAGCATGAAAATCCGGCGTCACAAGATTCGCGAACGCTACAGCGAACGGCTCGATGGACTTTATCGCCACGGCTAAAGTGGCTTTTTAGCAACAATATTGGAATTCCTTTTGGCAGGCGGCTTGGCAGATGCCAGGCCGCCCGATAACACGCGCAAATCGCCGGAAATGCTGGGTTACGAAGACATCGGGGTCAATATTCGCGATCTGAATAGGCACGGCCGTTTGGACAAAAGGATTCATGATAATGGACAACTGTGGCTCATTTGCCATGCCTCGCCCTCTGCGTATGAGCGCGCTGCTCCTGGGTGGGATTTCGCTCTTTTCTCTTGCGACGCCGGCACTGGCACAGGATTCGGCCGTGCTCGACCGGCTCGAAGCGATGGAAGACCGTCTCGATGCGCTGCAGGACGAAAACGCCGCGCTGCGTGCGCAGATCGAGGCGATGCGTGCCGAAACTTCGGTCGAGGCGTCGGCCCCGGTTGCGATAGCGCAAGGGGAAGAGCCTCCTGCGACCACGCAGGACAGGATCCCGGGTTCGACGCAAGTCGCCGCCGCCCAAACCGCCTCGGTCGGCCCGGTCGATGTCGTAACCGAAACCGACGATCCGCGGGAGCTGCAGGTGCAGGGGTCGGAGAATTTCGTCGGCACCAACGGCGCTTATGCCTATCGCATGCTCGATCATGCCGAGAACGTGAACACGAAGCCGCTGGTGCAGCTCGCAGCCCTGCAGTCGGGCGAGCTTGAGGACCGCGTTACGCTGTCGGGCGGGATCACGGCGCTTGCGAACTATCAGTGGGCTACCGTGGACGACAAGTTCGGCTACCTGATGCGCCACCCGACCAGCGCCAACCAGCTGGGCGACAATGTCTCCGAAGTCGTGCTGCACTCGGCCAACCTCGCGCTGACCGCGCGGCTCACGCCCAACCTCACCGGCTACGCCGAATTCCTCTACGATCCCGAGCAAAGCTTCGGCCAGGGCACCATTACGGCGCTGGCCCGCAACCAGGTTCAGCTGCGGCGCGGCTGGGTGATGTACGGCAATCTGGATACCTCGCCGGTCTACGCGCTGGTCGGCAAGATGGACACGCCCTTCGGGCTCAACGACACGGTCAGCCCGTTCACCAATTCAACCAACTGGCATGCATTCGCCGGGCTGGCCTTCGGGGGGCAGGTCGGTCTGGTCACAGGCGGTCTGCATCTGCGCGCGATGATCATCCAGGGCGGCGCCCAGTTCCGTTCGGCGAACGTCCCGGTGCTCGGGTCGAGCGTGCCCTCGCGCGCCAATAATTTCGCGGTCGACGCGCGCTACACGATCGATCTTGGTGGCGAAGGCAATGCGCTGATGGCGGGTGCCAGCTACCAGCGCGGCACTGCCTATTGCCAGGCCTATCCGGTGACGCACTTCAATCCCTGTGCAGACAACAACCCTGGCATCGCGGCGTACGGCAAGCTGACCTACGGCCCCATCACCCTGTTGGGTGAGTACGCACAGACGACCAAGGAGTGGGAGGGGACCGCTGTCCCGATCCCCACCAATCCTTTGAGCGAGTTCGAAGCGGTGAAGCCGGAAGCATTCACCTTGGGTGGACGCTTCGCGTTCGGCGCGGAAAATCTTTCCGTCCAGCGGCGCGAATTCGCGGTGTCGGCCGAATTCTCGAAGTTCATCTCGGGCGAGAAGGGCTCGCCTTGGCGGCGCCAGAACCAGTCGGTGCTCGGCCTGTCTTGGTTCCCCGTGCCGAACGTGGATCTGTTCGGCGAATTCATCCATGTCGACGGGTACGTGCCGCTCAACTTCCTGTCGGGCGGCAACTTCCCCGATGGCAGCACATGGTCGCGGCAGGACGCGGATACGAACGTGATCCTGGCCGGCGCGCAGGTATCCTTCTGATCCGCTTCGCCTGACGGTGAGACGAAAAGACCCGGGCCGCCCGTCTGGAGGGCGGCCCGGGTCATGATAATCGTTCAGGAACAATCGGTCAGGCGGCTTCGCCTTCCAGATCGACATATTCGGGATAGAAGCTCGGAGCGCGTGTCGACCAGGCAGGTGCGGTCGCGGCGGCTTCGCTCAGCGATTGCAGCAGCAGCTTGCGCCGTGCGGGGCGCAGGTGCGGCATCGCCGCACCGCTGCAGAAAGCGCTCGGCAGCCAGGGACGAATCTCCGCCCCGAGCAGGCGTTCGTAGAGGAAGCGGAAGGGCGAAAAGCCGTCCAGTCGTTCCTGCGCGAGGTCGAACGCCGCGAGGCGCGCCAGCTGCCCGATGAAAGGTGAAATCGAATCGACCGCGTCGGCATCCGGGATCGAATGGCGCACCGCCTTGAGGTCCTGGTACGCCACGTACTGGCGACGGATGTCGACATTCTCGCTCGCGTTGCGCGCCCACAGCTTGAAGGCGTCGCACCGGCCAAGCCCGATGTCGAGATTGCGACGGATGAAGCGCTGCTCGCAGGGCGAGAAGTTCGCAAATTCGCGCATCTCAGCGATGCTCAGGTTCGTCGTGTTCCTTGTCGCCATCTTGCCCCTCCATCGGGCGCTTGATCCGGTGGAGGAAGGTTTCGCGTAACTTGGTTAACATCCCGTAAGCCTTGCGGGACGCCGAGGGCCCGGCGCTAGATCAGACCGGCCAGCGGGCTGGAGGGATCGGCATATTTGCGCGTCGCCATCCGGCCGGAAAGATAGGCGTCGCGCCCGGCCTGGACCGCCAGCTTCATCGCGCGGGCCATGCGAATCGGATCCTTCGCCTCGGCGATGGCGGTGTTCATCAGGATTCCGTCGCAGCCCAGCTCCATGCCGACTGCCGCGTCCGACGCGGTGCCGACACCGGCATCGACCAGCACCGGCACGCTCGCGCCCTCGACGATCAGGCGGATGGTCACGCGGTTCTGGATGCCAAGCCCGCTGCCGATCGGCGCGCCCAGCGGCATGATCGCCACCGCGCCCGCCTCTTCCAGCTGCTTCGCGGCGATCGGATCATCCGCGCAATAGACCATCGGGTGGAAGCCTTCGTTCGCCAGCGTCTCGGTCGCGCGCAGGGTTTCGCGCATGTCCGGATAGAGCGTCTTCGCCTCGCCGAGCACTTCGAGCTTCACCAGATCCCAGCCGCCCGCCTCGCGCGCCAGCCGCAGCGTACGAACCGCCTCGTCGGCTGTGAAACACCCGGCGGTATTGGGCAGGTACGTAACCTTCTTCGGGTCGATGAAATCGGTCAGCATCGGCTGGCCCGGATCGGAGACGTTCACGCGGCGCACCGCAACGGTGACGATTTCCGCCCCGCTCGCTTCCAGAGCGGCGGCGTTCTGCGCGAAGTCCTGGTACTTGCCGGTGCCCACGATGAGCCGCGAACGGAAAGTATGCCCGGCAACGGTCCAGGTGTCGTCGTCGGAGGGATGGTCGCCGCCGCCGACGAAGTGCACGATTTCCAGAGTGTCCCCGTCGCACAACGCTGTATCGGCGAGCCGGGAACGTGGCGCGATTTCGCCATTATGTTCGACTGCGACCTTCTCGGGCGCGAGGCCCAGCTCGCGCACCAGCGCGGCAATGTCGGGGGCAGTGGTGGTGCGGCTCTCGCCGTTCAGCTGGATCGTCTTGGTATCGCTCATAGCGAGAGCGACTTGGAGGCTCAGCGTCCCTCGCGCAAGCTTTCCGCGCGGTGGCCGGGCGTGTGGTGCCGCAGATTGAGAATATGTCCTGCCGAAACCAGCCCGACGCCGATGATCGTGAGGACGGCCTCCTCCACTCCATGCGGCGCGGCCAGCGCACCGCCCATGAAGGTCAGCCCGGTCATCGCCACGACGAATGGCATGCGACGGCGATGACGAATCGCGCCGACACCGATGGCGACCCCGGCAATCACGGTAGCGGCGACCAGTCCCCAGGTGTGCAACTCGGGCGCGAGCAGCCAGCTACCCGCAAAGCCCAGCGCGGAAATCAGCACGATCGTGAGCACGCAATGCACCGCGCACAGAGCAGACAGGGCGATGCCCACCGCATCCAGTCTGATGCGGTTCGATATGCTGCGGAAGTTCATGGGGAGCGAAGTATGTTATGTTGTTTCATTTTGCAAGTGCCTGAAAAGCGATCACGTGCCGGTCATGCATGTTTGCGCGCTTGCAAGTCTGGTCGCCAATACGCATTCATGCGGAATGGCCGCCACACTCTTGCGTCGATCCAGCGAACCCACCCTTGATGGCACGCGGCCAGGCTGGCTGGCCTGGTGGCTCGTTTGCGTTGCCGTGCTGGTGGTGCTGATCGTCGCGGTCGGCGGAATTACCCGGCTGACCGAATCGGGTCTCTCGATCACCCAGTGGGACCCGGTGACAGGAGTACTCCCGCCGCTGAGCGACAAGGCGTGGCAGGCAGAGTTTGCGCTTTATCAGGCGACGCCGGAGTACAGGCTCGAAGCCGGTCCGGCGGGCATGACCCTCGCCGACTTCAAGGCGATTTTCTTCTGGGAGTGGTTTCACCGCCTGCTCGGTCGACTGATCGGAATGGTCTTCGCCCTGCCGCTCGCCTTCGCCTGGCTGCGCGGGTGGATTCCGAAAGGCTACAAGCCGCGCCTGCTCGCGCTGCTGGCGCTGGGCGGATTGCAGGGCGTCTTCGGCTGGCTGATGGTAAGCTCGGGATTGACCGGGTCGATGACCGACGTGAGCCACTTCTGGCTCTCGATCCATCTGTGCACCGCCCTGTTCACGCTCGCCGGACTGGTGTGGACCGCACTCGACCTGCACGATCTCGATCGCAACCGGGGCGCGTTGCCGGCGCGCTTGCGCCCGCTCGCCGCCATCGCGGGCGGAGTCCTCTTCGTACAGATCGTGCTCGGCGCGTGGGTTGCGGGGCTCAACGCCGGACATGCCTCCAATACCTGGCCGCTGATGCAGGACCGGTTCGTACCCGAGGCCAACTGGTCGCAGGGGTTCTTCTGGGCGCTCACGCACGATCCCTTCCTGCTTCACTTCATCCATCGCTGGTTCGCCTGGATCGCATTCATCGTGCTCGTCTGGCTGGGATCGCGCGCGCTGCCGCGTGAAGGAAATGCGGGCAAAGCGCTGATCGCGCTCGCGATCGGGCAGGTTTTGCTGGGCATCGTCACCGTGATGACCGGCGTCTCGATCTGGGTGGCTGTGGCCCACCAGGTCACCGGCGCTTTGCTGGTCGCAGCAACCTCGGCCAGCGCGCACGCGCTGGGGCAGCGGGTGTGAGCGCACTGATCTACACGGTTTTTGCGAGCAAGGACGACGCGCGCAGCGTAGCCAGCCGCCTTCTCGACGAAAAGCTGATCGCCTGTGCGAACATCATCGGGCGCGTCGAAGCTCTGTTCGATTGGGACGGGGAGCGCGGCTCGGGCGAGGAAGTCGCAGTACTGTTCAAGACACATGCCGAGCGGCTCGATGCCGCCGTCGCCCGGCTAGAGGCGCTTCACCCTTACGATACGCCGGCAATTCTGGGCTGGCGCGCGGACGCGAGCGGGGATGCGACTGCCGCGTGGCTCTCGGGCGTGGTGCAATGACATCCATGTTGGGACGTCGCGGCGTTCTCACCGGGCTAGGTGCGCTGCTCCTTCTGCCGGCCGCCGCATCGGCGCGACTTGCGCCAACCGCCGGGTCCTTCGTGCTCGAACGCGTCCTTCTTCGCAGCCTTTCGGACGGCAAGCAGATCAGTGTGACCCGTCGCTGGGCGATCGCGTTCGAGGCGGTTGGCGACGACTGGCTGCGCGTCACGGGTGAGCAGATCGATGCGAATGTCGATGCACCGGCTGCGCTGCAGGCGATGGCCAGATTGGAGGCCGCGCGTGACGAAGGCGATCTCTTCCCGCTCCAGCTCGATAGCGAAGGACGGATTGCCGAAAGCAACCCGAAGGTTGCGCTGGCACCATTGCCGGAAACGGTGGTGAATGCAGCGCTGGCCTATGCAAAAGCGCGGAGCGAAGCGTCTGCCGCGCAGACGATGTCGCGGCAATTCCTCGTCGAGCTATCGCAACATGGGATGTCTTGGCTGAGCGGCCTGCCCGCCGACCTGTTCTTCCCTGCCCCCCGGCAACGCAGCATATCGCGCGAGATCGACCTGCCGGACGGGTCCACCGGAAGCTTCGATCTGCATGAAAGCGTCTCTGCCGATAGCGCTTCCGGCTTGCTGAAGAGCTTTCTGCGAGAAGCAGCCACCACGACGAATGGCATGACCCAGAAGGGTAGCGAAGCATGGACCTTATCGCACCCGGTATTATAATACCTCTTCGCTAAGCCGCATGAACGCTTGACTTGGGGGCAAACGGAAAGCATTAGCGCGCTCCACGCCCGATCAGGCGAATCCGCGACAGAGCGGACCGTCAATCTGGCGAGACCCCCGAATTCCAAGGGAAATTACAGCCATGAAGGCGCTCAGCAAGATGACCCGGTCGATCAAGCCGGCCGAGGTCGAAAAGAACTGGTATATTATCGACGCGGAAGGCCTGGTCGTCGGCCGGCTCGCCTCGATCGTCGCGAACATGCTGCGTGGCAAGCACAAGCCGAGCTACACCCCGCACGTCGATTGCGGCGACCATGTCATCATCATCAACGCGGACAAGGTGAAGTTCACCGGTCGCAAGATGGGCGACAAGAAGTACTACAAGCACACCGGCTATGCCGGCGGCATCAAGGAAACCACTCCGGCCAAGATCCTCGAGGGCAAGTTCCCCGAGCGCGTGCTGGAAAAGGCTGTCGAGCGGATGATCCCGCGCGGCCCGCTTGGTCGCCAGCAGATGAAGGCGCTGCACCTCTACGCCGGTACCGAGCATCCGCATGACGGGCAGAAGCCCGAAGTGCTCGATGTTGCTTCCATGAACCGCAAGAACAAGGCTGTCGCATAATGGCCGACGACAAGAACCAGAACCAGCCGCAGGCGGACAACGAGTCCGAACCCAAGACGGCCAGCATCCGTGACCTCGCCGATCTCGGCGATATCGCGGGCGATGCGCCCGAAGCGGACGCCGCCGTCGTTGCCCAGAGCACCGCGCCGCTGCGCGAGCAGGAGCTCGACCAGCATGGCCGCGCCTACGCCACCGGTCGCCGCAAGGACGCGGTTGCCCGCGTCTGGGTGAAGCCGGGCAAGGGCACGATCACGATCAACGGCAAGGAACAGGAAGTCTACTTCGCTCGCCCCACGCTGCGCCTCGTCATCAACCAGCCGTTCGCCATCACCGATCGCGAAGGCCAGTACGACGTGATCGCCACGGTGCGTGGCGGCGGTCTTTCGGGCCAGGCCGGTGCCGTGAAGCACGGCATCGCGCAGGCGCTGTCGAAGTACGAGCCGGAACTGCGCAGCACGGTCAAGGCCGCCGGGTTCCTTACCCGCGACAGCCGTGTGGTCGAACGTAAGAAGTATGGTCGTGCCAAGGCACGTCGCAGCTTCCAGTTCAGCAAGCGTTGATCGCTTTGGTGCGCTAGGCTACACAAGCAACCAATCACCAGGAGGGGCGGTGCCACAAGGCGCCGCCCTTTTTGTTTTGCCTCGCAACCCGTGCGGTCGGCGACGGCCATCGCCGCGCGGTGCGATCAACTCACCGGCGGATCGGTACGCGGCACGGCGCCCACCGGCGCGACCGGCTCTCCCTCTTCGCGCGGCGGGTGCGCGTCTTCGGGAACGTCGTCGATCTTCATCGCGTCGTCCTCGATATTCTCCAGATTGCGGATGCAGACGCGCAGGTCAGCCCCATCCCAGTGCAGTTCGTTGAAGCTCGGCGGAGTCGAGCGCAGGCGCTGCGACAGCGTGCCCGCGCCGATCATCCGCACCGGCCCGTTCGGCGTGTCTTCCATGATGTCGAACGCGTCATGGACATGGCCAGACAGCACGCCCAGCACATCGCGTTTGGCGAGTTCGGCGAGCGCGTTGGACCCTCCGCGCGTGAGTGCGGTGCCTTGCGTACCGACTTCGCGCAGGGGGTGGTGAACGGTCACCAGCGCACGCGTGCCCTTGGGCAGCGCGTCGATCCGCGCGAGACATCTGTCCAGAGCGCGCCCGGTCACCCACCCTTTCGACCAGTTGAAGCGCGGCTGTGCGCGAACCGCGGTCTTGAGGGGGACGAGCGCAATGCCGGGCAGGTCGATTTCACGCTCAACCACTTCGCGCAGCCGCCCGAACCGTTTGTACGGATCGACGAACCGCTCGATCAGATTGAAATAGGGCATGTCGTGATTGCCCACATCGAGCGTCACCGGCGCTTCAAGCGCGCCGACCCACTCTTTCGCGGCAGCGAATTCCCGGGCCCGCGCGCGCATCGTCAGGTCGCCGGTAATCGCGATCGCGGAAGGCCGCATCCGCACTACCTCGCTGGAAAACCAGTCGAGCGCCTCGTTGTTTTCGAGCCCGAAATGAATGTCGCTTACGTGGAACAGCAGGGTTTCCCCAGTCACCTCAGCCATCCTCCGCCAGTGTTGCGATCAGATCGACGGGGCAGGCGTCGAGAGTGAAGTTCTCCCGCTCGCGCCCGTCGGCAGGCTCCCCGTCGAGCAGCAGGTCGAGCGGTTCGCTCCCCGTGCTGGCCAGTTCGACCTCGGGGAAAGGTCCGAAGGTTTCGTGCGGGCCTTCGCGAAATTCCTGCCGCAAAAGCGCCCATGTCTGGCCGACGAAGTCTGCTCCGCTGCGTGCATGGTAAGCGGCAACGTCGATGCCGCCCGAGTGCGGCACGAGTTCGAGTATCGGATAGCCAACTTCATCGCCCGCCTCGGGCCGCGCAATGCGCACGGGCGGCCGACCGGTCGTCCCCTCGATCGCAGCGCCTGTCGCAGCGAGCATCGCGCCGGGATCGCCCGCCCGCAACGCCTCGCGCACCTCGTTCCAGCTGGTGCCGGGGCCTACGAGGAGCCCCGCCAGTGCGACACCGCTCTGGCATCGAATGATCTTGGGTCGGATACGCCGCGCAGTGCCGGCGGCAAAGGCGTCCATCACGGCGTCGACCTCAACATCGCCATGCAGCCGCTTGGTCAGCAGGTTCTGCGTTCCTCCGGGAAGCGGGAGCACTGCTCCGTCCCAGCCCGCAAGCTCGGTGACGACCGCGTTGATCGTCCCGTCGCCGCCCAAGGTGACCACGGTATCGATTCCCAGCCGCGCAAGCTCCTGCCGATCGGGGATGCCGTCATCTGGAAAGGTCGAGCGTTTGGCGATGCACAGGTCAGAGCTTGCGCAACACTGGTCCAGCTTGGCAAGAGTCTCTTCGCGGACCGATCCGCTGCCCTGATTGGCGATCAGCCAAATATCGCGATGTCCCGTCATTCCTAGTGAAAGCGCCAGACGTGCTGCCCGTTCCCGTCAGGCATTGCCGCCTGCGGAACGATCGGCTGGAGTCGACGCCGAATCGGGCTTCTCCTGCGCCACCAGCAGCTTGTCGATCTTGCGCCCGTCCATGTCGACGATCTCGAACTGCCAGCCTTGATGCGTGAACACCTCGCCCTCGTCGGGCAGGTGCTTGAGCACCGAGAGCGCAAACCCGGCCGCGGTCGCGAATTCGCGGTCCTCGCCGTAATCGAGGCCCAGCCGGTCGCCCAGATCCTCCGCCGAAAGGCTGCCTGAAACCAGCAGCGATCCATCCGCCCGCTCGATCACCTCGGGTATCTCGCCCTGGTCCTTGTCGCTTTCGAACTGGCCCACGATCGCGGTAAGAAGGTCGATCGGAGTGACGATACCATCGAGATGGCCGTACTCGTCGTGGACCATCGCCATCGCGACATCCGCCTGCTGGAGCACGCGCAAAGCGTCCATCGCATCGAGCTGGTCGGGCACGACCTCGGCCCGTTTTACCAGATCGGTCAGCGCGAAAGGCGCGCCTGAGACCATCGCGGCCAAGACTTCGCGGACCTTGACCACACCGATGATCTTGTCGGCCGATCCGTCGGCCACCGGCAGCAAGGAATGCGGGCTGTCGGCAATCGTCGCCTCTATCTCGGCGCGATCGGCGTCGACGGCAATCCAGTCCACCTCGGTGCGCGGGGTCATCAGCTCGCGCACCGGGCGGTCGGCAAGGCGCACCACCCCGCGCAGGATCGCGCTCTGCTCCGCCTCCAGCACGCCGCTGCGGGTGGCCTCGGCGAACAGCATCTGCAGCTCTTCGGCGGTGACGCTGTTTTGGCCGCCCGGACGCACGCCGAACAGGCGCACGATAGTCGCCGAGGAGAAATCGAGCACCCACACGATCGGCGCGGCAATCAGTGCGAGCCATTTCATCGGTCGCGCCATGACCATTGCGATCTGGTCCGCCGCGCGCAGCGCGAGCTGCTTTGGCACCAGCTCTCCGATGACGAGGCTGAAATAGGTCGTCAGGACGATTACCAGGAAGAAGCCTGCCTGCGCCGCGCTGTCCGGAGACAGGCCGAAGAGCGCCTGCAGCCGTTCGCCTACGGGCCCGCCCAGGCTCGATCCCGAATAGGCACCCGCGACGATCCCGACCAGCGTGATGCCGATCTGCACGGTAGAGAGGAACTTGCCCGGATCGCCCGCCAGCTCGAGCGCGGTACGCGCTGCGACGCTTCCGCCTTCAGCCTTCGACTGCAGCCGGGTGGTCCTCGCGGAAACGATCGCCAGCTCGGACATGGCGAAAACGCCATTGAGCACGATGAGCCCGGCGATGATGAGCAGGTCTGTCCAGGGAAAAGGTGTCACGACATCCTTCGCGCTAGCACAAAAGCGGCGCTGCGCCATCCGTCATCGTCCGACTGCCCAATCGACCTCCCATCGGCGGGCTCGCGGGAACTTCGCCGACAGGGGGCCGTTACTGGGGCGGCGAGCGTGGGTGGACGCTGGCACTTATTACGTTCGCGGCATTTCCCGCGAAACGACACAAAAGAGGGACTGCCTGAATATGAAAACCCCCCGTATCATTCTCTCGTCGGTGGCCGTCGCGGCTCTGGTGAGCACCTCCGCTTGCGTTACCGACCCAAACACCGGTGAAAAGACCTTCTCGCGCACCGCTGCAGGTGCCGCAATCGGCGGTACGCTCGGCTATCTGCTGGGCGGCGTAATCGGCGGCGATGCCGCGCGCATCATCGGCGCGGGCATCGGCGGTACCGCAGGCGCGGTGATCGGCGACAAGTTCGACGACCAGATCCGCGAACTTGACGAGCAGACCGCCGGTAGCGGCGTCGACGTCGAGGAAATCGGCGATCAGGACGCGATTCTGGTTCGCCTGCCCGACGGCGTGACCTTCGCCACCAACTCGGCGAACATCAATGCCAACTTCCGCGCGACCCTGAAGACCGTCGCCGACAGCCTGATCCGCTATCCGGACAGCCTGATCGACGTGTACGGCTTCACCGACACGACCGGCAGCGTGGGCTATAACCAGGATCTTTCGGAGCGCCGCGCACAGGCTGTGGCCGATTACCTCGTTTCGCAGGGCGTCTCGCGCGCCCGCATCGCGACCCGCGGCTACGGCGAAGATCCGCAGTACCTGCGTGTGCGGACCGGCGACAATGTTGCCGAACCGCTGAACCGCCGCGTGGAAATCAAGATCGTTCCGATCAGCCAGGAACAGGTCCAGGCCGCGCGTCGCTAAGGCCGCAGACCACTGTAACAAGAGGGGGGTCGGCGCCGCGTGCGTCGGCCCCCTTTTTTTTCATTCAGGGCCCTTCGCAGTGCCTAGCCTTTCGCGCGCCCGTTCGCCGAAATGTTCGATCGCCTGCTGCTGGATTCCCGGCGCGCAGACCAGCAATCCGAAACTGCGCGGATCGCGCTTGTTGTACCCCAGCGGCTGCCCGAAAATATCGCTCACCGCCGCGCCCGCCTCGCGCGCGATCAGGGTGGCGGCGGCAATATCCCATTCGTAGCCCCAGCGCATCGTCGCAAGCAGGTCAGCACGATTCGCGGCGACCATCGCCGCGCGCAGGGCAATCCCATTGGGCTGCTCGACCGCGACCAGCGAGCGATCGGCTTTCGCCAGATCGGCGGCAGGCACCCGCGCGCCAACCAGTTCCGCCCTGTCCGACGCGACCAGCGGTTCGCCGTTGAGCGTCGCCCCCTTGCCCGCCGTTGCCTGCCAGCGTTCCTTGCGCGCGGGGGCCTCCAGGCTCGCGATCAGCGAGCGTCCGTTCGAAACCAGCGCGACCGAAACCGCCCAGCCAGACCGCCCCCGGATGAAGTCGCGCGTGCCGTCGATCGGATCGACCACCCAGACCAGGCGGTCCTCGAGCCGTTCGGCATGGTCGGCGCTCTCTTCGGACAGCCAGCCTGCACTCGGCAACAGCGCCGTAAGCTCGCGGCGGAGGAATGCGTCGACCTCGATATCCGCCTCGCAAACCGGATCGTTGTCGCCCTTGTCCCATGTTTCGACGCTATGGCCCGCTCCCGGCCATCGGGTCATCGCGATCAAACCAGCTTCGTGGAGTACCGCATCGAGGCGTGTGTAATCGATCATTTCGAACGTTCGCGATGTGCGCTGGCGCAGCGCCCTTTTCAAGCGCGCACAACCATGCTTAGGCGCTGCACAAACCTATCCGCACACAGATCCAGTCGACGAAGGACGGAGCGCCCCCATGAACATTCACGAATATCAGGCCAAGGAACTCCTCAAGGAACACGGCATCGCCATCCCCAAGGGCGTTCCCGCGATGAGCGTGGAAGAAGCCGTTGCAGCCGCCAAGACTCTGCCCGGCCCACTCTACGTCGTGAAGGCGCAGATCCACGCCGGTGGCCGCGGCAAGGGCAAGTTCAAGGAACTGGGCCCGGACGCGAAGGGCGGCGTGCGCCTCGCCAAGTCGATCGACGAAGTCGAAGAGGCTGCGCGCGAAATGCTCGGCAACACGCTCGTCACCGTGCAGACCGGTGATGCCGGCAAGGAAGTGAACCGCCTCTACGTCACCGACGGCGTCGACATCGCGAAGGAATACTACCTCGCGCTGCTGGTCGACCGTGCAAGCGGCGAAGTCGCCATGGTCGCTTCGACCGAGGGCGGGATGGACATCGAGACTGTCGCGCACGAAACGCCCGAGCGCATCACCACGATCACCATCGATCCGGCGCAGGGCTTCATGCCGCACCACGGCCGCGCGGTGGCCTTCGCACTGAAGCTGGAAGGCGACCTCAACAAGCAGGCGCAGAAGCTGGCCAAGCAGCTCTACGAAGCCTTCCTCGCCTATGACTGCGCGATGCTGGAGATCAATCCGCTGGTCGAAACCGAAGACGGCAACCTGCTGGTGCTCGACACCAAGATGAGCTTCGATTCGAACGCGATGTATCGGCAGAAGGCGGTCGAGGAACTGCGCGACGTCACCGAGGAAGACGAAGCCGAAGTCGAAGCGAGCGAATACGACCTCGCCTACATCAAGCTCGACGGGAATATCGGCTGCATGGTCAACGGCGCCGGCCTGGCCATGGCGACGATGGACATCATCAAGCTGAACGGCGCGTTCCCGGCCAACTTCCTCGACGTCGGCGGCGGCGCCAACAAGGAGAAGGTGACCGCGGCGTTCAAGCTGATCCTGAAAGACCCGGCGGTCGAAGGCATTCTCGTCAACATCTTCGGCGGGATCATGAAGTGCGACGTGATCGCCGAAGGCATCGTCGCGGCGGCCAAGGAAGTGAACATCCAGGTTCCGCTGGTGGTCCGTCTGGAAGGCACCAATGTCGAGAAGGGCAAGGAAATCCTCGCCAATTCCGGCCTCGCCATCGTCCCGGCGGACGATCTGGGCGATGCGGCACGCAAGATCGTGGCGGAAGTTAAGAAGGGCTGATCATGCGCAAGATACTGCTCGGGCTCGCAAGTGTCGCAACCATGGTGGGCGGTGCCGTTTCGGCGGAGACGCCCTGGCCGACCATTTCCGACCGCTCGGTCCTGAGCAGTTTCAAGCTGGGCCCCGATTACGACACCTGCAGCGCCGAGCTGATGGGCGGGACCGACCTCGCGCTGACCGACCATTTCACGAATGGTCCGGTCGGTGACGGCGCGTACCGCATCCTCGTGATCGAGCAGGATACCTACAACCGCTACAAGGCCGGCAGCTGGGTCAAGATGAAGTTCGGCGACGATCTCGTCTGGGGCAAGGTCGTCGCCGCGCGTGGCAACCGCACGACCTTTGCCTTTGGTGCCGGAGTGCTGCGCGAATTGTGGTACGAAGGCAGCCTGCCCTTCGTCGAGTTCGAGGCGACCAAGGACCTGTTCGACCAGGATCGCTACGACCATATCTCGCTGTCAGACCCCGAAGGCATGCAGGATACGCTGATGCCCAACCGGCAGCTGATCTCAGGCCTGCTTACCTGTTACGAAGGCTTGTCGATGGGGGCCTGAGCGGCTTTCCTTCTCACAAAGCGTAATGGTCAGAACATCCCGCCGCTACCGCCCGACGAACCGCCCATCAGCATCCCGAATAGGACTTTCGTAATCAGGACGAAGAGCGCAGCGCCGCTGCCCAGAAATCCGATCAGCATCAGCAGACCGTCGCGCACGGTGAGTGCAATGCCGAATGCCGCGATCACCCCCATCGGCAGCACGACTGCAAAGGGCAGCAGTTCGAGCGGAGGGACCGCCAGGCACATCAGGGCGATCACGCCCGCGGCGATCCGGCCAGCCGTCGGCCCGGTGAACATCTCAAGTCGGCCATAGAAAATCTTGTCCATGAACGTGCCCACACCCTCCATGTCCTCCGCCGCATTGGCAAGCTTCTCGCCATCGACCGAGCGATCCTTCAATATCCCGGGCAGCCAAAGGTGGTCTTTCCCGAAAACCATCTGCACCGCGATCAGCAACAGGGTCAGCGCGAGAAAGCTCGGCACACCAGGGATGCCGCCCACGGGCGAAATTCCGATCAGCGCGGGCACCAGCAACATGGGGCCGTACGACCGGCTGCCGAAGGATTCGACGATGTCTCCGATCGACACCTTGTCCTGCTCGTCGCCAAGCTCGGTCAGACGGTCGATGATCCCGCAAACGTTTTTCGGCGTGTCTGACATATGTGCTCAAGCACCCTGCTCGATGGGAGTTCCCGCGCCTTTAGCATGATTCGCAAGCACTTGCCCGCTCGGCAGGCGGGGGCACCGGTGGCTGCCTGACGCTACGCCTTGGCGAGCCCGCGCGCGCGCCCTTGACGAGGCTGTTTCCGGAACGCAACACCGCCCCCAGCCATTGGACAGGCGAAGCATTCTTGCGGCCCGGCGCGCGAAAACGCCCGGCCTCTCACGGGAAAGGACAACCGATGAAGATACTCGTGCCCGTCAAGCGGGTGATCGACTACAACGTGAAGCCCCGCGTCAAGGCGGACGGCTCCGGCGTCGACCTCGCCAACGTCAAGATGAGCATGAACCCGTTCGACGAGATCGCGGTCGAAGAAGCGATCCGGATCAAGGAAGCGGGCAATGCCGAGGAGATCGTCGCGGTCTCTGTCGGCCCGGCTAAGGCGCAGGAAACGCTGCGCACCGCGCTCGCCATGGGTGCCGACCGCGCGATTTTGGTCGAAACCGACGAAGATCTGGAGCCGCTCGCCGTCGCCAAGATCCTCAAGGCGATTGTTGACGAAGAACAGCCCGGCCTGGTGCTGCTCGGCAAGCAGTCGATCTCGGACGATAGCAACCAGACGGGCCAGATGCTCGCCGCATTGCTCGACCGTCCGCAAGGCACCTTCGCCAACACGATCACGCTCGAAGGCGACTCGATCACCGTGAAGCGCGAAGTCGATGGCGGTCTGGAAACGGTCAAGCTGACGCTGCCCGCCATCGTTACCACCGACCTTCGCCTGAACGAGCCGCGCTACGCCTCGCTGCCGAACATCATGAAGGCGAAAAAGAAGCCGCTCGACACCAAGAGCCCGGCCGACTTCGGTGTCGACACCGCGCCGCGCCTCAAGACGCTCAAGGTCTCCGAGCCGCCGGTTCGCCAGGCGGGCGAAAAGGTCGAGGATGTCGATGCGCTGGTCGCCAAGATCAAGGCGCTCGGGATCGCCTGAGCAGGGCCCGATTACGAGCTTGGGCCCAGTTTAAGATATTTGAGGTAAGAACATGAAAACTCTGGTTCTGGTCGAACACGACAACACAGAAGTGAAGGACGCGACGCTGGCTGCAGTCACCGCCGCGTCCAAGCTCGGCGAAGTGCACCTGCTTGTCGCTGGCGCAGACTGCGCTGGCGTGGCCGATGCCGCGGCGAAGATCGCAGGCGTGGGCAAGGTCCACCTCGCGGACGACGCCGCCTACAAGGACATGCTGGCGGAAAACATCGCGCCGCTCGCCGCCAAGCTGATGGCCGATCACGACGCCTTCGTCGCGCCTGCCACCACCACCGGCAAGAACATCGCGCCGCGCGTCGCCGCGCTGCTCGACGTGATGCAGATCTCCGAAGTGATGAGCGTGGAAGGCGACAAGACCTTCACCCGCCCGATCTATGCCGGCAACGCGATCGCCACGGTCGAAAGCACCGAAGACAAGCTGGTGCTGACCGTGCGCGGCACTGCGTTCGACAAGGCCGACGCCGAAGGCGGCAGCGGCACCGTCGAGACGGTCGAGACCACCGGCAATGCGGGCACCTCCGAATTCGTCAGCCGCGAACTCGCCAAGAGCGAGCGCCCCGAACTGACCAGCGCGAGCGTGGTCGTGTCGGGTGGTCGCGCGCTGAAGGACGCAGAGACCTTCGAACAATACATCACGCCGCTGGCCGACAAGCTGGGCGCCGCCATCGGCGCGAGCCGTGCGGCGGTCGACGCGGGCTACGTGCCCAACGACTACCAGGTCGGCCAGACGGGCAAGATCGTCGCCCCGGAGGCCTACTTCGCAATCGGCATTTCGGGCGCGATCCAGCACCTTGCCGGGATGAAGGATTCCAAGGTCATCATCGCGATCAACAAGGACGAGGACGCCCCGATCTTCCAGGTCGCGGACATCGGCCTGGTCGCGGACCTCTTCAAGGCGGTGCCTGAGCTGACCGAGAAGCTCTGACCCCACAATAGCTTGCTCGCATTATTGGGCGGGGATAGTCTCTCCACCCATGATCGATCGCAAGACAGCATTCAAAGCCGCCGCGGTGATGATTATCGCCTCGGCGGCTTTTTCCAATGGTGCCAGCGCCAAGCAGGCCCCGGCCCCGCTTCAGCCGTCCTCGAGCTGGAATCTCAATTACGCCGAAAAGAACTGCCGGCTGATGCGTACGTTCGGCGAAGGCGACGACAAGGTGGTCTTCGCGATCGAGCAGGCGCTGCCCGGAGATCACTTTTCCGTGATCGTCGCAGGACGGCCATTGCGATCATTGTACCTGAAACCCACGCCCGAAGATGTCCAAATCCAGTTCGGACCATTCGAGGATGCCAGCGATGCCACGGCTGTCGAAGGCGACCTGGGGGAATTCAAACCCGCCGCGATCATCTCCATGGCCAAGCTTGGGACGCTACCTTTGGAAGCCGAGGACCGGCCGGATGGCTATGTCGCGCCCGGCCCCTTCGATATCATCGGACGCACCTTCCCGAATGATCGTGCCGCGCAGATCGAGTGGTTTCAGATCGAACGGCGGAGGAGGGCCGTAACGCTCGCCACCGGTCCGATGGAGAAGCCGGTCGCGGCGCTGCAGAAATGCATGGAAGATCTCGTGTCGACCTGGGGGATCGATGTGGCTGCGCACCGCGAACTTTCGCGCAGGGTGGAACCGACGAACGATCCCGGCAACTGGATCAGGTCGACCGACTATCCGGTTTCGGAATTGTGGAAGGGCGGACAGGCTATCATCAAATTCCGTCTGACCGTGAACGAAGAGGGCCTTCCGGTCGATTGCGATGTTTCCGGCCTGACCGATTCGGCCGAGTTCGCGGAGATCAGTTGTGACCGTTTGAAAAAGCGCGCTCGCTTTGAACCGGCGCTCGATGTCGACGGAAAGCCGATCGCTTCGGTCTATCTCGGCACGGTCCGTTTCCAGATGCCGCGATGAAGGGTGGAAGACCCAATACCGGTTTGCCCCCCGGTGCTGAGGACTTAACGAAGAGCTGGCAGATATCCAGCTTTACGCCTCCCTTGCAGGCTGCCTACTTTGGCCAGATGCATAGAAACGTCGCATTGACCTTCGCGCTGATCGCTGGAGCGGCGACAAGCCTCTCCGCTCAGAATGAGTCCACACCCGCGGCCCGCACTTTAGCGCCGAGTTCCGATTGGATACTCAAATACGACGACGACAGCTGTCGGCTGTTGCGCCTGTTCGGCGAGGGTCACGACAAGGCCGTCCTCATCCTCGAACGATACGTTTCCGGCGATGAATTCGATATGATTGTGGCAGGCTCGCCGCTGGAAGAGATCGGCGACAAGAGCAAGCTGGACGATTTTACCTACACCTTCGGCCCCGATGAAGAGCCTCAATCGCAGAACGTCGGGTTCGGCGTTTTTGGAGAGTACGACCCTGCAGTGGTTGTCACCGGAGCGGTTTTCGGCCGAGACGAGGGCGAGGAGGCCGATAGGAAGTGGAAGAAGCCGGATGCGGACGAGATTCCCGAAGCATACGACCCACTCGAGCATTCGTTCTCGGCCGAGCGTGAAACGAAGATCCGGTGGTTACAGGTCTCGCGCGGTAGCGAGCAACCGGTGAGGCTCGATACCGGTCCGATGCAAGCACCACTGGAGCAAATGCGGAAATGCACCGACGCGCTCATGGGAGCCTGGGGTATCGACGTTGCTGCCCATGCGAAGCTCACGCGGCCCGTTATGGAGAAAACGAACCCGGGGCGGTGGCTCAGGGTTGAAGACTACCCGACCCACCTGATTGCTAGTGGCACGCAGGGGATCGTGCAGTTTCGCCTTTCGGTGGACACAAGAGGGAAGCCGACAGATTGCCATATCCAGCGTTCGACGCGACCTGCCGAGTTCGACGAGGTCGTGTGCGAAGCTTTGATGCGTCGTGCCCGCTTCGTTCCCGCCCTTGATGCGAATGGCGCGCCGATCGCGTCCTATTATCGCACCACGGTGAAGTTCGTGATTCCGCGGTAACCTGCGAATTCGTGCGGGTCGCTAGAACAGCTGCGTAATCGCGTGCAGCGTCACTCCGACCAATCCGCCCACAAGCGTGCCGTTGATACGGATGAACTGGAGGTCGCGACCCACCGCGCTTTCGATCCGGTCGGTCACCGTGACGGCATCCCAGCGCTTAACCGTTTCGGACACCAGCGCGACGATCTGCGCGCCGTAGCGCGAGGTCATCCCCACGGCGGTGCGGCGGGCGAAGCGGTTGATCTGCGCCTGCAGACGCGGATCGTCCTGAAGCGCGCGACCGACCTCGCGCAGTCCTTCGCGCAACTCGTCGCCCAGCGCGCTTTCCGGGTCGCGCGCTCGCGCGATCAGCGACAGTCTGATCCGCTCCCACACGCCCATCCACCAGTCGGCAAGCGCCGGATTTTCGAGCAGGTCCATCTTCACCGCTTCGACCTTGGCGCGCATCTCCGGATCGGTCTTGAGCTGTGTCGCAAGCTTCACCAGCGACGCATCGATCTTCTCGCGCATCGGGTGCTCGGGGTCGACCAGCACCTCGGCCAGCAGGCGATACACGCCATCCAGCACCGAGCTTGAAATCCGGCTGTCGAGCCCGGTCCAGCGAAGGACCGAATTGGCGCGCGAACGAATGATCTCGCGCACCGCCTCTTCGTTGTCCTCGAGTGTCAGGCCAGCCCAGCGGATCAGCCCGTCGAGCAGCGGACGGTGACGCCCGTCGGCGATCAGGTTCTCCAGCAGGCCGCCCAGCAAGGGCGACAATTCGACCTTGGCGAGCTGTCCAGCAAGGCCTTGGCGCACCCGCAGGCCGAGCCGTTCCGGATCGAGCGATTCGAGCACCTCGGCGACAAGTTCCGCGCCGCCGCCCATGAAGCGGGAACGCTCCCCGCCCTCACGGTTGACCAGGAACTCGCCTGCCGAAACGGCTACGTTCATTCGCCGCATCCGCCGCGCGACGACCGACGGGGTCAGGAAGTTGTCACGCAGGAACTGCGCCATGGTGTCGGCGATGCGATCCTTCTTGCGTGGGATGATCGCAGTGTGCGGGATCGGCAGGCCGAGCGGATGGCGGAACAGCGCGGTCACCGCGAACCAGTCCGCCAGTCCGCCGACCATCGCCGCCTCTGCGAAGGCGTTTACGTAACCCAGCCCCGTTGCCCATTGCGGGTGGGCCCCGATCGCCCAGTGGCTGGCCGCGAAGATCGCCGCCATCAGCACCAGCATCAAGGTGGCGGTGCGGCGCATGCCTTTCGCGCGATCGAGTGGAGCGATCGCAGATTGGGTGCTGATGGTCGGCGCGCGCGTCACTCGGCCGGGGCAGCCTCGCCCTCACCGTGGCGATGCCCGGCGTTCCTGTCGTCGCCCGGACGATAGCTGAGCACGCGATCTCGCAGCCACGGGCCGACGCGCTTCTCGAACCCGTCGGCAAGGCTGAAACCCGCCGGCACGATCAGCAGGGTGAGCAGGGTCGAAACTACGAGGCCGCCGATCACCATCGTACCCATCGGGGCGCGCCATGCACCATCGCCCGATCCGAGAACGCCCGAAAGCGCGGTCGGGATCATTCCTGCGGTCATCGCGAAGGTCGTCATCACGATGGGCTGGGCACGCTTGTGTCCTGCATCGAGAATCGCGTCCATCTTGTCGCGCCCCTCGGCCATCGCTTCGATCGCGAAGTCGATCAGCAGGATCGAGTTCTTCGACACGATCCCCAGCAACAAAAGCACGCCGATATAGACCGGCATCGATTGCGGTTGGCCGACCAGCCAGACGAGGAAGATCCCGCCCAGCGGCGCCAGGGCGAGGCTGGTCATATTCACCAGCGGGCTCATCAGGCGCTTGTACAGCAGGACCAGCACCGCGAACACGAGCAGCACGCCGGAGATGACCGCGTAGATCAGGCTGGTTACCAGCTCCTGTTGCCACTGCTCGTCACCCACGGCATCGCGCGTGACGCCCTGTGGCAGATCCTGAAGAGCTGGAAGAGCATCGATCTGCTCGCGCGCGGTGCCGCTGACGACACCCTGCGCAAGGTCAGCTCCGACCAGGATGCGACGGCTCTGGTTGTAGCGCTGAATCGCCGTCGGTCCCGACCCGAAGCTGATGTCGGCAACGCGCGAAAGTGGCACGGTGCCGCCACGCAGGGTGGGCACAGGCAGGTTCTCGATCGTGGTCAGGCTTTCGCGCGAGGTTTCGGGCAGCTTGACGCGGATCGGGATCTGGCGGTCGGACAGCGAGAACTTGGCGGCGCTCTGGTCGATCTCGCCCAGCGTGGCGATACGGATCGTCTGGCTGAGCGCGACGGTCGAGACCCCGAGATCGGCGGCCAGATCGGGGCGCGGCGTGATAATCAGTTCGGGCCGGTTGAGATCGGCCTCGATCCGCGGCGCGACCAGCGTATCGAGCCCCTTCATCTGTTCGACCAGCTGCGACGCGGTCTCCTGTAACACTTCTGGGTTGGAGCCAGCGAGCATCACGGTGATGTCGCGCCCGCTCCCGAAACCGCCGCCTTGCGACTGGAAACGCACGCGGGCGTCCGGGATCTTGGCCAGCTCGGGTGCCAGCTGACGCTCGAACTGGATCGATGTCCGTTCACGGTCGGGCGACAGCGAAACGTAGAGCGTCGCGCTACCCATCCGTACCCGTTCAAGCGCGCGCTCGACCTCAGGCTGCTGATAGAGGAGTGCGGCGACCCGGTCGGCGACCCGCTCGGTATCTTCGAGCGTGGTGCCGGGTACCATCTCGATCTGGACCTGGCTGTTGTCGCTATCGACCAGCGGCTGGAATTGCGCGGGCACGTTCATGAACAGCTGGATCGTCAGCAGGAGCGAGAAATATCCGACCATCAGCATCCAGACGCGATGATCGTAGAAGCGGGCCTCCAGATAGCACCAGACATCGCGCATCCGCCTGCCGAAGATTCCCGCAAGAAGCCCGAACACCTTGAGCACGATCCAACCGGCCGCGAATGCAAGGACGGCTGCAACCGCCAGCTGCGCGATGCCGACGATGCGGCTGTAGAACGTTCCCGCGACCGATTCCGGTGAAGACGCGACGGCATTGCCCGCCGCTTGGGCCAGGCCCAGGCCGCCGATCATCTGGTTCGCAACGAAGAACACCCCGCCCGTAATCGCGATCAGCAGCAGGATCGTGGCCAGCAGCAGGATCATGTAGAGGAAGCGCGTTTTCGGCGGTTCGATACCGTCGCGACGGCGCATCATCTTGCCGCGTTCCAGCGACCAGTGGAGGATGCCCATGTAGCGATCCATCACTGGTCCTTCGCCATGGCTGGCATGGCCCTTGGACTTGAGGAAGTAGGCCGCCAGCATCGGCGTGATCATGCGGGCAACGGCCAGCGACATCAGCACCGCGATCACCACGGTGATCCCGAAGTTCTTGAAGAACTGGCCGGAAATGCCCGGCATCAGGCCAACGGGCAGGAACACCGCGACGATGCAGAAACTGGTCGCGACCACCGGCAGCCCGATCTCGTCCGCCGCGTCAATCGACGCCTGATAGGCGTTCTTGCCCATTCGCATGTGTCTGACGATGTTCTCGATCTCCACGATCGCATCGTCGACCAGCACCCCTGCCACCAGCGCAAGTGCGAGCAGCGACAACGAGTTCAGGTTGAACCCGAGCAGGTCCATGAACCAGAAGGTCGGGATCGCCGAGAGCGGGATCGCGACGGCGGAAATGAAGGTTGCGCGCCAGTCGCGCAGGAAGAAGAAGACGACCACGACCGCGAGCAGCGCGCCCTCGATCATCATCGCCATCGAACTTTCGTACTGTTCCTCGGTGTACTTCACCGTGTTGAACAGCTGGATGAAGCGCACACCGGGGTTTTCCGCTTCGATCTTCTCGATCTCCTCGAGCGCGGAATGGAAGGTCGATACGTCGGACGCGCCCTTTGCGCGGGACATCGCGAAATTGACGACTTCCTTGTCACGAACCTTGCTGATCGAATCCTGCTCGGAAAATCCGTCGCGCACGGTGGCTACGTCCGCAAGCTTGACCGTGCGGCCATCCCCCAGCTGAATCTGCTGCTGCGAGAGCGCGTAGGCATCCTGACTATTGCCGAGCACGCGCACCGACTGGCGCGTTCCGCCCACCTCGGCTGCACCGCCGGCCGCGTTCAGGTTGTTCTGCCGCAGCACGCTGTTCAGCTGGCTCGCGGTCACGCCGTAAGACTGGATTTTTGCCGGATCGAGGATGACCTCGATTTCGCGATTGACCCCGGCGAAGCGATTGACCTCCGCCATGCCTTCGACGCCCAGCAATCGCTTCGCGACGACATCGTCGATGAACCAGCTGAGCTGTTCGAGCGTCATGTCGTCGGCTTCGACCGCGTAGATGCCCAGGAAGCCGCCCGAGATTTCCTGCTTGGAAACGCGCGGTTCGAGAATACCGTCGGGCAGCGACCCGCGCACCGTGTTGATCGCGTTGGTCACTTCCGAGACCGCATCGTCGGGATCGGTCCCGATCTCGAATTCGATGAAGGTGCTGGAATTCCCCTCCGAAGCGGTCGAGTTGATGGTTTTTACGCCATTGATCGAGCGGACGGCGGATTCGACCAGCTGGGTTATCTGGTTCTCGATCTCGGTCGGCGCTGCGCCGGGCTGCGAGATATTCACGTTGACTGCCGGGAATTCGATCTCCGGGTTGTTGACCACGTCCATCTGCCAGAAGCTGAGCAGGCCAGCGAACAGCAGCGCGGTGAAAAACACCAGCGGAATGACGGGGTTACGGATCGACCATGCGGAGATGTTGCGGAAGTTCATCGTCGATTACTTCTTTCGCACGACGGGATTGACCCGTTCACCCGGATTGAGGAAGCCACCCGCGCTGACCACGATCCGTTCGTCGCCCGTCAGGCCATCGGTGACCGCGATACCGTTCGGAGTGACCATCCCTGTTTCGATGGGGCGCCGCTGCACGGTGTTAGCCTTGTCCACGATGTAGACATAGGTGCCGTTATCGTCGGCCAGCACAGCGCTTTCCGGCAGCAAGGGCGCGACCGTGGTGCCGCTACGGATCGTTACGCTGGCGAAGCCGCCGGGGCGGAGTCCGGGTTCGTATTTGAGGGCGATGCGCGCAGTGCCCTGACGGCTCTGGGCATCTACTGTCGGCTCGATCTGCCAGATCTGTCCGCTATAGGTCTCGCTCGAACCGACCGGGGTCACTTCCGCAGGGACGCCTACAGATAGCTTCTGGAGGTCGCTTTCGCCGACCTGCGCGCGCAGCTCCATCTCGCCACCCTGTGCAATCACGAAGGCCGAGGCGATCCCTGCACTTACCGTCTGGCCAGGTTCGATATTACGCTCGAGCACAAGGCCTGAGGCCGGTGCGACGATATTGAGGCGTGCATTGCGCTCGCGAAGCTCCGCGAGTTGCGCCTGCGCGACATTGACGCGCGCCCGCGCGGCGTCGCGCGTCGCGGTCAGCCGGTCGACATCTGCGGTCGATACGAAACCACGCTCCACCAGCTGCAGCGCGCGGTCGAGATTGTTCTGCGCCAGTTCGGCGTCGGCACGCGCCACCTGCACCTGCGCCGCTTGCGCGCGGGCCTGCTGGTTCTGGACCGAACGATCGATCGAGGCGAGCACCTGGCCTGCCCTCACCCACTGGCCCTGCTCGACATTGACAGAGACAACGCGGCCGCCCTCGCCCACGACGCCGACGGGCAGCGCACGGCGTGCGGCGATCGTACCGCTAGCATTGATGGTGCCCTCGATCGTGCCGCTGCCGGGCTGGACGACCGTAATTTCCGGTGCCTGGTCCGCCGGACCTGCCTCGGCCGGGCTGTCGTTGGCAGCGCTCAGGAAGAACCAGCCGCCCACCACCGCGACAATAAGCACGACGACAATGCCGATGATGATGGCGCGCGTCCGATTGCTCTTCGGCTGGTCGTCTACGGTTGTGGAGTAGGTTTGTGTCATGGGGTGTTCTTCATCCTCACGGCCGACCGGGGGTTGGTAGTTCATCAGTGCAAGTCCATTCCCTTGGGGGTGCACGCCTCGCCTGCTCGAGGCCTCCGGGGCGATCCGTCGATCCACCTCTGCCTTACGCGTCCCTTAACCGGCAAGCAATCGACTGCTCTACGAACCGCAAAGCGCGCAAGACGAAGGATCAACGGCCCGGCGTCCGTCGAGCGGGCTTGGGATACGAAAAAGGGGCGGCCCGACGTCGTGTCGGACCGCCCCAATAGCTCTTATCGGTTTTGTGAGGTTAGCGAACGCGACCGCGCTGGACCAGATTGGCGATGGCCAGCAGGATGACCGCGCCGACAATGGCGACGATGAAGCCGGTCAGGCTGAATTCGCCGATCGGGCCGCCTACGCCGAAGAAGGCGTTGCCGACCCAGTTACCGATCAGCGAGCCGATCAGGCCGACGATAATGTTCCAGAAAATGCCCATCGAGGCATCGCGCCCCATGATCATGGAGGCGATCCAGCCCGCTACGCCGCCGATGATAATCGCGATAATCCAACTCAACATGTCCCAACTCCTGTTTTTATCCAACCCGTTCGAGTTACGGGTCTGCAACGGAGCCGGGGGACAGCAGGTTCCCGACGAGCGACGAATTGTGAATGCCAGGCGCGTCGCCCAGCGGGCGATCAATATTTCAGCTGGCGCTCGTAAAGGTCGCGATAGTGCTGGATGCGCGTGACCCGGAGTCCCTGCATGCCAGAGCGATCGACCGCACGTTGCCAGGACGCGAATTCCTCCAGCGTCAGGCCGTAGCGTTCGAGAACCTCGTCGATCGTCAGCAGGCCGCCATTGACCGCGGCCACCACTTCCGCCTTGCGCCGGATGACCCAGCGCTTGGTCTTCGGTGAGGGCAAGTCGGCGACGGTCAGCGGCTCGCCGAGCGGGCCGATCACCTGGTCAGGCTTGATTTTCTGGTTCTCGATCATGGTTTCTCTCGGTGGCGCCTGGGGGTTGGGGTTGCGCTGATCCCATCCGTAAGCTCGGGCGCTTTGCGGCTCGCTAAAGACCTAAGGTTAATGCCGCGTTCTTCTTTCGGTTCGCTATTGTCGAAGGAAGGGCCGGCCTGAGCGAGCAATCCCTGCTCGTTCCTGGCAAGATTGCGCGACAGGCTGATCGCGGCGGTAAGCTCCGCCCAGCCGACGCGCCGCAGCCCGCCTTCACCTGTCGCATCGTCCTGCGCAACGATTGGCTCAAGTCCTTCGAACATGCCTGGATGATTAGCTCCAAGATGGTCAACAAGCGGTAAAGACGGGATATTTTCAGGCAAAACAGCGACGGAAGAGCTTCGCTTGTCTCGCCAGGGCAGGGGCCTATATGCTGCAACGCGAGCATTTATGTCCCATTCCACTATCCTCTCCACTGCCGACGCAGCCGCCGCGCTGTTCGATCTGCCGCGCCCGGCCTCCGAGTGCCGCATCGTCGTCGCCATGTCGGGCGGGGTGGACAGTTCGGTGGTCGCTGCGCTCGCCGCTGCGAGCGGCGCGGACGTGGTCGGGATCACGCTCCAGCTCTACGACTACGGTGCCGCCACTGGCCGCAAGGGCGCGTGCTGCGCGGGCGATGACATCGCCGACGCGCGCGCTGTGGCCGATCGGCTGGGCATCGCGCACTATGTGTTCGACCACGAGGGCGCGTTTCGCGAATCGGTGGTGGAACAGTTCGCCGACGATTACCTCGCGGGGCGCACCCCGGTTCCATGCATAAGATGCAATATGGGGCCGAAGTTCACCGATCTTCTCGAGATGGCGCGCGAACTCGATGCCGATTGCCTCGCCACGGGTCATTACGTGCGCCGTGCCATGGGACCCGGCGGTGCGGAGCTGCTTCGCGCAGAGGATGCGAGCCGCGACCAGTCCTATTTCCTTTTCGCGACGACCCAGCCACAGCTCGATTTCCTGCGCTTCCCCTTGGGGGGCATGCCCAAGACGCAGGTGCGCGAACTGGCCGAGGCGGCTTCGCTGCGCAACGCCGCCAAGCCGGACAGCCAGGACATCTGCTTCGTACCCGACGGCAACTACGCCAAGATCGTAGAGAAGCTGCGCCCCGAGGGTGGCACCCCCGGTGCAATCGTCCACGCGCAGACCGGTGAAACGCTGGGCCAGCACGCGGGCGTGATCCATTTCACGGTCGGTCAGCGGCGCGGGCTCGAGATCGGCGGCCAGCCCGAACCGCTTTATGTCGTCGAGCTCGATGCCGCGGCCTCGGAAGTTAGGGTCGGGCCCAAGGCGATGCTCGCGACGGCGAGCGCGCGACTGGTCGAAACCAACCGGATCGGCCCGCTCCCCGACGTCCCCCTAACGGCGAAGGTGCGTTCGCTGGCGAAGCCTGTCGCCATCACTCTCGATGGTTCGCTCGGAGACGGCGCGCCGGTCGATATCCGGTTCGCATCGCCCGAATTCGGCGTCGCGCCGGGGCAAGCGGCAGTCATCTACGCAGGAGAGCGCGTGGTCGGCGGCGGCTGGATCGACCGGACGGTCGCGGCGGCGTAGCCATCGCTTGGCGGCGCGTTCCTAGTCCGCCCATTCCTCCAGCACGCAGCCATACCCCTCGCGATACGTGGCCGTCTGGCTGGCTACGAGCGGGAATGTCGCGGTGACGCTCTTCGTCTTGGGGTCGTCGGACAGTCTCACCAGTTCCATCCCGGCGACCTTGTCCTTCGCGCAATCGCCGATCGAGCGACCGCCGATATAGCGGCACGAACAGGCCACACGCGCCGCGTAGGACGCGCCGGTCACGGCGTAACCGTTGATCGCCGCGCGGTTGGCGAACCACCCGACCACGCCGACGGACAGCAGCACCAGCACTGCGACCAGCAGGATGCGCGGCCACAGGCGTCGCGTCGGCTTTTCACGGAAATGAGTGGGTGCGGAAGGGGTTTCGGTCGTTGCCAAGCGGGCGTCTCTCGTGCGAATTGCTGCGGTCATGTTGTCGCTCCGCCACCTCGCGCTTGCAAGCCCTGTCTGCCTCGTCCTGTCGCTTACCGCCTGCGGCGGAGGTGCCGAGCCGGACCTTGGACCAAGCGAGTCCGAACTCGCGGTTATCGCCAAAAGCCCGGGCGTCGGGCGCGAACGGTTGGCAATGGATTTCGCCGACCTGTTCGACGATAAACAGGGCGTTGGCGAAACGCGGGCAGCCATGGTGATGCATGGGGGCGAAATCGTCGCAGAGCGTTACGCCGATGGCTACGATGCCGGCACCCGCTTCATCAGCTGGTCGATGGCCAAGACGGTAACCGCAGTCATGATCGGCATGCTCGTGGCCGATGGCGCGCTTGAGCTCGACGAACCCGCGCCCGTCCCCAACTGGCAGCGACCGGGCGATGCGCGCGCCGAGATCACGCTGCGCGACCTGATGCAGATGCGATCCGGGCTCGATCACACCGAAGCTGGCGATCCGCCCTACGAATCGAGCGAAGTGCGGATGCTTTTTCTCGACCAGCGAGACGACATGGCGAAGTTCGCGGAAGAGCAGCCGCTGGAAGCCGAGCCCGGCGAGAAGTTCGAATATTCGAGCAACACCACGGTTATCCTGGCCGACATCGCAGCCGATGTCCTGACCGATAACAGCACAGACCCCGAAACGCGCCGCAAGGCCGTAGATACCTATCTGCGCACGCGCCTGTTCGAACCACTTGGGATGACCTCGATGGTGCCGGAATACGACGCCGCCGGAACGCTGATCGGGGGAAGCGCGATCCACGGTACCCTGCGTGACTGGGCGCGATTCGGCGAATTCCTGCGCAATCACGGAAGCTATCGCGGCACCCAGCTGGTCCCGCGCCAGTGGATCGATTTCATGCTGGAGCCGAGTCCGCCTGCGCCCTTCTATGGTGGGCAAATCTGGCTCAACACACAGGCCAGTGACCCGCAAAATTCGCTGTACCCGATCGACAAGCCGAAGGGGATATTCGCCGCCATCGGCCACATGGGTCAGTACATCGTCGTCTCGCCCAAGCAGAAGTTGACGATTGTCCGGCTGGGTCATTCGGACAGCGACGAGCGCCGTGCGCTGCTGCGCCAGATCAACGATGTGGTCGAGCTCTACCCGACCGACTGACGGAACTGGTATGCCCGCTCCGCCAGCGATCCCGATCAATCGGGAAGGTGAAACGTGCCTTCGACAACCGTCGCGCAGGGCCCGCCAAGCCACACACGTTCGCCTTCGAGCCGGCAGGTCAGCTGTCCACCGCGCGTCGATGCCTGAAACGCGCTCATCGTGTCGCGCCGCAGCCGTGCGGCCCAGAAGGGTGCGAGCGCGGCATGGGCGGAGCCGGTGACGCTGTCCTCCGGCACACCCCACGCGGGCACGAATACGCGGCTGACGATATCGGTGTGGTCCCCCGGGGCGGTGCAGATCACCATACGGTCGATCTTCGCGAGTGCCATCATGTCCGGCTGCAGGCGACGAACGGCCGCCTCGTTCTCGAGCAGCACTATCGTGGTCTGTTCGGCGCCGCTTACCGATTCGAACAAGGGTGCTTTCGCGGGCAGCGCGGCGAGCAAGGCTGGAAATGTCGCCTCTTCCACCCGCGTGATCGGCAGCGCCAGTTCATAGGCTTCTGCACTTCGCCTGACTTCGAGCACGCCCGCCTTGCGGGTCCGGAACGTGACCGCGTCGCCCCCGTCACGGTTCAGCAGCACGTGACCCGCAGCCAACGTCGCGTGGCCGCATAGCGCGACCTCGCTGGTCGGGGTGAACCAACGCAATTCCCAGTCCGCTTCCCCGCTCTCGTCACGCACGACGAAGGCGGTTTCGGCGAAATTGTTCTCTTCGCCGATCGCCTGCAACGTCGCATCGGGCAGCCACGAGTCGAGCGGCATGACTGCCGCTTGGTTGCCACCGAAAGGGCGGTCGGCGAAGGCATCGACATGCCAGTAAGGAAGCGCGATCATTCTTTGCTCTCCAGTTTGGCGAACTCATCCTGTTCGACCAGCATGTTGCCAGGTTCGTCGACATGGCCTGCGGGATCTACGTGAATCAGCAGCTCGATCCCTGGAAACTCGCGACACAGGTCCTGTTCCACTGCTTCAAGGATGTGGTGCGCCTCGGCAATGCTCTTGTTGCCGTCGAGATCGACGTGGAACTGCACGAAATCCACACCGCCACTGGTGCGGGTGCGCAGGTCGTGCAGGCGCGAAAGCTCCGGGTGGCGTGCGGCGACCTCGACAAACTGCTGACGTTTCGCGTCCGGCCACTCGCGGTCCATCAGGTGGTCGATCGCGTGCCCCCCGGCGCGCCATGCGCCCCACAAAAGCCATGCGGCAATGCCGAGGCCGAACAGCGGGTCGGCTCCGGAAAGACCGGCATACCGGTCCAGCACCAGCGCCACGATCACGGCGAGGTTCAGCAGCAGGTCGGACTGATAATGCACGTGATCCGCCGTTATCGCGATCGAACGTGTGCGGGCGATCACGAACCGCTGGTAGGCCAGCAGTGCCAGCGTCGCGCCGATCGCGATCACGCTGACCAGGATACCTTCCTGCGCGCCCGCGACACGCTGCCCGGCAACCAGCGCCTCGCCCGAACGCATTGCGATACCGGCAGCCGAAAGCGCGATCAGCATGACCTGGAAGATCGCCGCGAGCGCTTCCGCCTTGCCGTGGCCGAACCGATGCGTCCGGTCCGCGGGGCGGGCGGCGACGATGACGCCCAGCAGCGTGACGAGGCTCGCCACCAGATCGAGCGCGCTGTCCGCGAGCGATCCCAGCAGAGCCATCGAATTGGTCTGCCACACCGCCCACAGCTTGAGCCCGACCAGCAGGACGGCGGTCGCGATCGAGGCCACGGCCGCGCTGCGGCCAAGGCTCGCCCTCTCGCTTGCCGAGCCGCTCCTCATGGATAGAGCAATGTGCTGCTCCACCCGTCACCCTCGCGCGTGAATACGCGGCGGTCGTGCAGACGGTTGTCGCGGTCGAGCCAAAATTCGATCCGTTCGGGCGCGAGCGTGAACCCCGTCCAATGGGCTGGGCGCTCGACCTCCTGGCCTTCGAAACGCTCCTGCGCTGCCCGAAAGCGGTTGACGAAGATGGCGCGATCTTCGAGCGGGCGGGACTGGTCGGAGGCGACGGCGCCCAGTTGCGAGTCGCGGGCGCGCGAATGGAAGTAATAGTCGGCAGTCTGGTCTGCGACTTGCGACAAGGGCCCCTCGATGCGGATCTGGCGGCGCAGGCTCTTCCAATGGAACAGCAGCGCTGCGTGCATGTTGGCCCTGATTTCGTCGCCCTTGCGGCTGTGCGCGTTGGTGTAGAAGGTGAAGCCGTCTGGCCCGTGCCCCTTCAGCAGCACCATGCGAACCGACGGGCGGCCCTGCGGCGTTGCGGTCGCGAGCGCCATCGCATTTGAATCATTGGGTTCGGATGCGCGTGCCTCGGCCATCCATGTGTCGAACAGCGCCAGCGGATCGCTGTGAGGCAACGCACTGGTGGATGCGGTGGGCTGGCTTTCACTCATGCCCGAGCCCTAGCCTCCGCTCCGCGCGTCGGCAATTAGGCCATTCAATTTGTCCGGGCTGGTCGCTAGAGCCAGAGCCCATGACGGTGAGTATCCAGCCAGTGATCCTGTGCGGCGGCGGCGGCACGCGACTATGGCCGCGCAGCCGTCCGGCAAAGCCCAAGCCCTTCCTCGCCCTGCTGGGCGGGCGAACGCTCTTCCAGAAAGCGCTCGACCGTGTCGCCGATCCCGAACAGTTTGCCGCGCCACTCGTAGTCGCTGGCGAAGCACACCTTCCCTTGGTGCGCGAACAGGGGGGAGAGGGGCTTGCGATCATCGCCGAACCGGTCGGACGCAATACCGCACCCGCGATCGCGCTTGCGGCGCACCGCGCGCCCGAGGGCAGCGTTTTGCTGGTCTGTCCGAGCGACCATCATATTGCGGACGAACAGGCCTTTCGCGCAGCAGCCGAGGCGGCGGCCAAGCTCGCTCGCGACGGATATCTCGTCTCGTTCGGGATCGAAGTCGTCAGCCCGCATACCGGCTACGGCTATTTGAAGCGCGGCGCGCAACTGTCCGGCGGCTATGCACTCGAAGCCTTTGTAGAAAAGCCCGACCTCGAAACCGCGAAGCGCTTTCTGGCCGACGGGCGATACAGCTGGAATGGCGGAATCTTCGTCTTCGGACGGGAGCGCTTCCTGGAAGAGTTGCAGGCGCATCGGCCCGAAATGGCCCGCCTATGCGAGGCGGCGATTAACGAAGGAGCAACCGAGGGGCAGGTGTTCCGCCCCGCGCAGGCGCCTCTCACCCGGATCGAAGGGGAATCGATCGACTACGCGATCATGGAGAACACCAGGCGCGCCGCGATGGTGCCCGTTGCAATGGGCTGGTCCGACATCGGGGACTGGAAAGCCGTGCGCGAGGCGCGCGGTGGAGAGTCCAGCGGGCCCCACGAGCTGCACGATTGCACGGGCGTGATGGTCGACAGCGATGGCCCGCGCGTGAGCGTGGTCGGCCTCGACAATGTCATCGTGGTGGTCGATGGGGACGACATCCTCGTCACTAGCGCGGGCAGCGCCCAAGAAGTCGGCGACCTCGACGGAGTGAAGCGGACATGAGGCAACTTCCCACCCACTCCTTGCCCAAGGTCTGGGGTCGGCAAACGCCGCCGCCGCCGTTCACGAACCCGAACAAAGAACCGCTCGGTGAAATCTGGTTCGATTCCCCGCCTGAGCTCGCCAATCTGCTGGTCAAGTTCATCTTCACCGATGCCGCGCTCAGCGTACAGGTCCACCCGGACGACGCTCAGGCGCCTGCTGGTTGGCGCGGCAAGAACGAATGCTGGTATATCCTCGATGCCGAACCGGGCGCCAAACTGGCGGTCGGGCTGACGCAAGAGATGGATGCCGACGAACTTCGCGCCGCCGCGCTCGACGGGTCGATCGAGCGCATGCTGGGTTACGTCGAGGTGCGCCGTGGCGATTTCTTTTCGATCCCCGCGGGCACGATCCACACGCTCGGCGCAGGCATTACCCTGCTCGAAGTGCAGCAGAACAGCGATGTCACCTACCGACTGTACGATTTCGGCCGTCCGCGCGAACTGCATCTGGAGGACGCACTGCGGGTCGCGAAGCGGCAAGTATACGCCTCTGCACTCCATTCCCGCGCACCGGACGAAGGCTACTTCGAACTGATCGACGGCCCCTTCTTCCGCCTCGCGAAGCTTGCGGTCGGCGGTGCTGTGCCAGCAGGACGCTTCGCGAGCCACACGCTGGTTCTGCCGTTGACCGAGGGTGCCTCGCTCGCGGGTCAGCCGCTTGCCGTCGGGACCTGCACACTTGTGAAGGGAACCGATGGGCTGGATCTTGCCAATGGAGCCAGCCTGATCCTGGTCGAGGATACCTCTGCGGCCTAGCCGCGAGCCCCTTGCCGGATGGCCTTGGTGACAAATTCGGTAAGCCTGCCGACCCTCGCCAGATAAGCATCGCGCAATTTCAGATGCTCAGCCGGGTCGATGGCCAGCATCCGGGCGACGGCCTCGAGCAAGTCCTTCTCCCCGCCACCGCGAAGGCCGATGACGAGCCCTTCCTCCTCCAGTTCGCGCGAGATACCGTTGATATCCGAACATTGCGTCACGGCGGGCACGCCAAGCATGGCGCATTCTCGTGCAATCGTGAGCGACTCTCCCACGTAGCCACGGCATAGCGCCATCAGGTGGTGCAGGTCGGCAGGGCGCCCGGCATAGGCATGGGCCGCAAGATCGTCCGGCAAGCCGCCCTCGGCGCTGATGTGCACGCGGCCATGGCGCGACAGCTGAGCGACCAGCTGCCGAAGCGTTTCGGCAGACCAGCCTGCCTTGCCGAGATCGTGATTGGCATTCCAGCTGACCGTGCGGACGAGGAAGTTGTCGCGCGTCTCGTCGAAACCGCACCGCTTAGCGGTTGCGAGATCGGGCTCGAAATTCTCGAGAAAGGCACGCTCCTTGGGACCGGCGAAATGCGAATGCCGCCCCGCTGGCAGCGGCCCGGCATAGCTTTCGGGGGTGTAGACATGGGTGACGAAGGGCCAGGTCAGCGCGGTCTGCAGGGCCGCGTTGTCCGAATCGTAGAAGGATATCGCCGGGATGCCGAGCAGCTTTCCGACATGCGAAATCGCCACCCCGCCGAACCCCGCCATCACGTCGGGGCGGAATTTGCGCGCCATCCGCCACACCGCGACATCGCGTTTCACAAGCTCGATCGCCAGCTGAGGCGCGCCCGTCCCCGCTCGTGTCACCGGACTATGATCGAAACCCCAGCTGTCGAGCAGGTCGACCGTCACATCCTTGTGGCGTGAGGCGATCGCGATCTCGGCTCCTTCGCTGCGCAACTGCTCGATCGCGTTCTTGAAGAACAGCACGTGCGCGGGGTGGACGATGTCGAACAGCACGCGCATCGTCAGGCCGTTCGCGCCTTGCGCACCAGATCTGCCGCTTCGAACAGCGCCAGCGTGAGGAAGGAACACAGGTATCCGCCGAGCCGGTTCAGCGCGAGCGCGGCGAACGCCACCGCAGGCGATTGGCTGACAATCATCGCGAGACCTGCGCCGATCGTTTCCGACACGCCGATACCCCCGGGCACCAGGCCGACGACGGAGCCCACCACGGGAGCGATGGCGTGGAGCGCGGCGTCGTAAAAATCGGCGACGGCACCGAGCACCCAGAAACACAGCAGCAGGCGAACCGTCACGACCCCCAGCATCGCGACGCGCAGCACAAGCAGACCCGTGGCAACCCGAAATCCTCCCGACCGGGCAATCAGCGTGAACAGGACCGCGCTGGCAAGCAGGCTCCCCCCGACGAGCGGAAACGATGTCAGCGCCACACCGGTGATCGCGCCCGCGACCGTGAGCCTCAGCAAACCGACGTAGAGCAGGATACGCCCGCTCTCGACGACCGACGCACCCTTGGCGACCAGCCCTCCCCCGCGCACCAGCGCGCTCGCCGGGATGGGAAGGAGGTTGGAAAGGATGCCGACGCTCGACAGCCGGGTGGCTTCGATGGGCGGGAAGCGCTTGCCTATGGCCATTGCGCACAGGCTCAGTTCGAGACCGTTGAGTACGACACCGGCGAAGCCAAGGAGGACCGAGGCGAGCAGCCAGTGCCATGCGATTGCTGCAAGGCTGATCTGCGCCGCGTAGAGCGACCATGCAAAGCCGCCGACGAACAGGATCGTCGCCAGCACGATCATCGTCCGGCGCCGCCGTGCAAGATAATCCTTCGCCAGCGCAAGCGTCGGCTGGAGGCGCGCGATCAGCGATGCGCGCAGCGTGTGCTGCGCGGAAAGATCGGCAGGAGCGACAGGTTTCATGCGAGTCAGCCTACCAGCCCATGAAATACGGTTTGTCGGGCGCAGCGGTGGACGGGCGACGCAGCCGCTCGCCCCAGATGATCCGCGCAGGCTTCGCGCGAGGGCCGGTAATGGCATGAGGGCCGCGCTCGAGCATCACTACGTCGCCGGGGCGATAGGTTGTTCCATCCATCGCTAACGGATTGCCTTCCACCGTATATGGCCCCGGCACGCGGATTTGGAAGCGATAGGACTGAGGTCCCGCCGGAACCTCCTCGCCCGCGAGATAGAACGGACCCCACCAGTGCAGGTACGTATCACGCAGCGCCTCGGCGTCGTCCGGGCTGAAATGCGGCACGCCGCCCTCGGTCAGGGTCGGCACATAGGGCTCCGCAAAAAGCTGCTGGAACTGGAAATCGTCGTCGACCAGCAAGGGCACCGGACGCTCTTCCATAGCCGCACGGTAGATCGAACGGTTCGCCAAGTGATACTGCTTGAGCGTTGCCGGGGTCACGAAAGGATTGGCCTTGGGCTGTTCAGCCAGCATCCCCATGAAGTCGAAATAGGCCGTGTTTTTCGGGAAGGTGGCGTAGGCCGTGTCGATCAGCGCGCGCTGTTTGTCGATCGGGCTGTCTTCCTCGAACGCATAGCCGATCAGGCCGAACACCAGGAACAGCGCTGCCGTGCCCGATGCGGTGATCCTCGCATTGATATAGGGCATCGCGATGCTGCATGCGATCAGCACCCAGGGCAGCATGAAGACGTAATAATAGGGCGCGGTGTTGTGATAGAAGAGCAGCGTCGTCAGCGGCAGGTATAGTCCGATCAGGGCAATCTTCTCGGGCCGGGTCGCCTTCGATTTCCACAGCGTGAAAGGGAACAGTGCGAGCAGGAGCGTCACCAGCGGCGCCATCTGCGCCGCGGCGATCGCAATCGGCCAATAGGGCTTGGCCTCGAGCGCGAACATCGTTGCACCCGAACCCTCCACGATATCGGCGGCATTTTCCGAGGCCGCGCCGGCAATGCCCTGCGAATGCAGCGCAAAGATCGCGCCAGCCGTCGCCAGCGCAATCGCGCCGGTTACGGCAACGCGCGCCACATAGCTCCAGGCAAAGCGCTGTTCGCTCCAGCGCCACCAGAGAACCCCTGCAAAGGCCGGCAACAGCAGGACGATCTTGATCGTGACCATCAGCGCGGTGCCGATCAGCAAGCCTGCGCCCAGCACGCTCCGCCAATCGAGCGGGCGGACTGCCAGCAACCACAGCGAGCCCATCATCAGCGCAGTCGAGGGTGGATCGAAGCGGAAGGAATAGCCGTGCTGGAAGACGAACGGAAAGGATATGTAGGCGAGCGCGCAGAGCAGCCCCGTCACGCGGTCGGTGAAGCGGGTGGCGAGCGCGACGATGCCGGCGACGATCACCAGCTCGCACCCGAACATGAACAGGCGGATCACGACGATGTGATCCACCGCATTGCCCGGCAGGTCGGTCACCCACGAGAACGCGCGGACATGCAGGGTGTTGAGTGGTCGTGCCAGTTCGCTGTTCTGGAACTGGATCAAATGGTTGTAATGCCAGAACTCGTCCCAGTTGATCGCCCGGCGAAACACCTGCGTGAACTGGACGATCAGCAGCAGCCCCAAGGCTGCGCCAGCCACCACGCGAGCGGAGAGTAGCTCGACGATCCCGAGACCGCGCCCAGAGCCCGGCAGGTCAGCATGCGCAGCGATTCCGGTCATCTCGCTAACTTCTGGCGCGCAGGGAGACGGGTGTCCCGCTGCCATCGCCGTCGCCAGTGTTCTCGATGGCGTTGCCCTGTCCGTCCTGCGCCAGTTCGATCCGGCGGACCTTCTCGAGCGTGATCTCCAGCAGCTGGCGATTTCGCGATACGACGTCGGCCAGAAGCCCCGCGGCAAAGGCGATGAAGCTCATCACGCACAGCACGCCGCCCAGCACCAGCGATTGCAGGTGCCCTGCCCCGTCGCCCTGGGCAAACTGCCACACGAAGCGCGCGATCGGTAGCAGGCCGATCAGCCCCAGCGTCAGACCGATCGCGCTGAAAGCGCGCAAGGGCGAATACATGACGTAGATCAGGATCAGCGTCTTGAGCTGCTTGGCGATGAAGCTCGGGATATTGGTGAACAGGCGGCTCTCGCGCGTCGCAGCGTTGGTCGCGACCGGCACCGACACGATCTTCAGCTTCTTGCGTCCGGCCTGCAGCACGGTCTCGATGGTATAGCTGAACGGCGAAACGATGTTGGATTTGAGCGCCGCCTCGCGGCTGATGGCGCGAAACCCGGAAACGGCATCGGGAATGCGGGCGCCCGATAGCGTCGAGACCGCAAGGCTGCCGAGCCGCTGGAGCACGCGCTTGACCGGAGAGAAATGGACTATCTTGGCGGTCTGCCGATCGCCGATCACGATATCCGCGCGGCCCTCCACTACCGGGCCGACCAGCTTGGCGATATCCGCACCGCAATACTGGTTGTCGCCATCGGTGTTGACGATGATGTCCGCCCCCAGCCGTAGGCATTCCTCGATCCCACGCGCGTAGGACGCGGCGAGCCCGCGATTGGTGGCGTTGCGGATGACGTGATGCGCGCCGAAACGGCGGGCGACTTCGCTGGTCCGGTCGCTCGAACCATCGTCGATCACCAGAATTTCGACCCGATCGACACCGGGGATAGCGCGCGGCAGATCGACGAGCGTCTGCGGCAACGTCTGCTCCTCGTTGAAGCACGGTATCTGGATCACAAGCAACATTGGCGATTCCGGGCCCTTCCCTTGCCTCCTCTTCACCCGATTATGGTTTAGAATTCCTAAACACAGCGGCGCCCCGCAGCGCGCGCCGCGAGGAAAATCCAATGATGTCCGTCGTCTCGCGATGGCTTCGCGTCGCCAAGCGCCTTGCGCAGAGCCCTTCGCAAATCTAGCTAGCGGGGATGGCGGACCCATATGACATCCTCGGCGTCGGGCGCGACGCGACCGAGCAGGAAATCAAGAGCGCCTATCGCAAGCTCGCCAAGCAGCTGCATCCGGACCGCAACAAGGACAATCCCAAAGCGGCCGAGAAGTTTTCGGATATTACCAAGGCCTACGACATGCTGTCCGACAAGACGCAGCGTGGTCGCTACGACCGGGGTGAGATCGATCTGGAAGGCAACCCGACGAACCCCTTCGGCGGCATGGGCGGCGGCGGCGGTTTCGGCGGAGGTCGCCGGGGCGGGCCGGGCGCCGGCTATTCGGAAGGATTCCGGGGCGCGGGTGGTGAGGAAGTCGATCTCGGCGACCTGTTCGAGGGCCTGTTCGGCGGCGGCCGGGCCGGGCCGATGGGTGGTGGCGGCCCGCGCTCGGGCATGGGTGGCGGATTCGGGCGCAGCGCCCCCCCGCCGCGCAAGGGCGCGGACATCGCCTATCGCCTGCGGGTTCCCTTCGTCGATGCCGCGAGGCTGACCGAGCAGCGGATCACCCTGCAGGACGGCAAGACGATCGACCTCAAGCTGCCCGCCGGTGTCGAGAGCGGCACCCAGATGCGATTGCGCGGCAAGGGCGAAGCGGGCGCAGGCGGCGCCGGCGATGCACTGGTGACGATAGAGATCGACAAGCACCCGCACTTCGAGCGCGACGGCGATCGCGTCCGTCTCGACCTGCCGATCACGCTGAGCGAAGCGTTGCGTGGCGGCAAGGTGCGCGTGCCCACGGTCGACGGTCCGGTCATGCTGACGATCAAGCCCGGCACAAGCGGGGGCACGACCATGCGCCTCGCGGGCAAGGGATTTTCTCGCAAGAGCGGTGGCCGCGGCGATCAGCTGGTCACGATACAAATCGTTCTGCCGGACGATATCGCGCCCCTGGAAAAGGCGCTCGAGGGCTGGACCGACGGGGCGAATCCGCGCGCAGACCTGGGCGCCTGATTTGCGATTGCGCCGCCTCATTCCTCGCTTGCGGCAGGCATTGCCCGATCCCGAAACGCGCCAGATCCATTCGCTGACCCCCGAAGACCGTCGCCGCGAGGCGCAGGAATTGAAGGGGCCCGCTATTGGCAACCGGCACAGGCACGCGAGGTCTTACGAGGTTGTGCGAAGGGTCGTCGTCGGGACCTTCAACGACGGTTTCCTGTACGCAGGCAATCTCGCCTACATGTCGATGCTCGCGATCTTCCCCTTCTTCATCACCGGGGCGGCGATCTTCGCAGCGCTGGGCGAGGGAAGCGAGCGTGCGGCCAGCATCAACGCCATCCTGCTGGCGATGCCGCCGGTGGTTGCCGAAGTGATCGAGCCCGTCGCGCGAAGCGTCATCGATTCCCGGCAGGGCTGGCTGCTATGGGTGGGCGGAATAGTGGGCCTGTGGACCGTCGGCAGCCTGATCGAGACGATCCGCGACCTGCTGAGGCGAGCCTACGGCACGGAACCGACGCAGGCCTTCTGGCTCTACCGTCTCGCCTCGACCGCAATGATCATCGGGGCGGTCATATTGCTGTTGTTTTCCCTCATTGCGCAGGTGACGATCGGTGCAGCGCAGCAGGTGATAGATGCCTATTTCCCGCCATTGAGCGATGTGCTCGACCAGCTTTCTCTGGCCCGGTTCGTCCCCGGGTTCGGCCTGTTCGGTTCGATCTATGCGCTGTTCTACATCCTCACGCCCAGCCCCTATCGCAAGAAACGCTATCCCAAATGGCCCGGCGCAGTCGCAACGACGCTGTGGTGGGTTGGCGTGACGGTGGCACTGCCGCAGGTGCTGCGGAGCTTCTTTGCGTATAATCTCACCTACGGATCGCTGGCGGGAATCATTATAACGCTGCTGTTTTTCTGGCTGGTCGGGCTCGGTCTCGTTATCGGGGCGCAGTTGAATGCGGCGCTGGCCGAAACCCCGGAAGAAGAGCGGCTTGCGATGCGGGATAACGCTCTGGAATCGCGTATCGCGCCCGAGGCGCTGGCAATGGAAAGGAAGAAACCGTGACCCGATTGATGGAAGGCAAGCGCGGGCTCATCATGGGGCTTGCGAACGACAAGTCGCTTGCATGGGGCATCGCCCAAAAGCTGGCCGAGCATGGCGCAGAACTCGCCTTCACCTTTCAGGGCGAAGCGCTGGAAAAGCGCGTCCGCCCGCTCGCGAGCCAGTTGGGCTCTGACATTCTCATCCCCTGCGACGTCAGCGACATGGCCAATCTCGATGCGGCATTCGAGACGCTGAAGGGGCACTGGGACCGGCTCGACTTCGTCGTTCACGCGATCGGTTTTTCGGACAAGAGCGAGCTGCGCGGGAAATATGTCGACACCAGCCTCGATAATTTCCTGATGACGATGAACATCTCCGCTTACAGCCTCGTTGCGGTGGCCAAGCGTGCAGCGGCGATGATGCCGCCCGTTACCGAAGACGGCAAAGGCGGCGGCTCCATCCTGACGCTGACCTATTACGGCGCGGAAAAGGTCATCCCGCACTACAACGTGATGGGGGTCGCCAAGGCGGCGCTGGAAACCAGCGTGCAGTATCTCGCCAACGACCTCGGCCCCGACAACATCCGCGTCAACGCGATCAGCGCGGGGCCGATCAAGACGCTTGCCGCGAGCGGGATCGGCGATTTCCGCTACATTCTCAAATGGAACGAGCTGAATTCACCGCTGCGCCGCAACGTCACGATCGAGGATGTCGGCGGATCTGGCCTGTATTTCCTGTCCGACCTGTCTGCGGGCGTGACCGGCGAAACGCACCATGTCGACGCGGGCTATCACGTGGTGGGCATGAAGCAGGAAGACGCGCCCGATATTGCGCTGGGCTGACGCTTAACTGGCGAGGCGCAAGGCAGCGGGGCCACTGCGGCCCTGCTGGTTGCCCCAGATGCCGCGCGTATCATACACGATGGCGTCGGCGCGTTCCTCCTCGGGGATCGAGCGGAACAGGTCGTGGTCGACGAGTACGATCAGGATGCCGCAGGTCTCCAGCGCGGTGTCGATATCGACCAGCTGCGCGCCGGTCTCGCCGAATTCGACCGGCAGTTCCTTCGCATAGGGCTCTACGATCCGGATGCGCTCGCCGAACTGGCGGGCGAGCCTCGCAGCGACAAAGCGCGCCGGGCTTTCGCGGAAATCGTCGATATTGGCCTTGAAGGCGAGGCCCATGCACGCGACCGGCAGGCCCGGATTTGCAGCAATGAGCTCGCTTGCCTGCGCCAGCACGTGGTGCATCTTGGCGTCGTTGGTATCGCGCGCCTGGCGGATGATCTTCGCTTCCTCTGGCGCACCGTGGACGATGAACCACGGGTCGACCGCGATGCAGTGCCCGCCCACGCCGGGGCCGGGCTGGAGGATGTTGACGCGCGGGTGCCGGTTGGCGAGGCGGATGACCTCCCACACGTCCAGCCCCTGCTTGTCTGCGATCATCGAGAGCTCGTTGGCGAAGGCGATATTGACGTCGCGGAAGGCGTTTTCGACCAGCTTGGTCATCTCCGCACTGCGCGCATCGGTGGTCACGCATTCGCCGCGCACGAAGCGTTTGTAAAAAGCCAGCGCCTTGCGCGCACAGCGTGGAGTAACCCCGCCGACCGAACGGTCGTTATGGACAAGCTCTTCCAGAATGCGGCCCGGCAACACCCGCTCCGGGCAGTAGGCGACGGCGATATCGGGCGTGCCACTGGCGAGGCCGGGCATGGCGAGATCGGGCCGCAGCAGCGAAAGGCGGTCGCGGATCGCGTTGGTCGTGCCGACAGGGCAGGTCGATTCGCAGATCACCAGCGCGCCCGCTCGCAAGACCGGCGCAATCGCGTCGACCGCCGACATGACGTAGCCGGTATCGGGCTCGTGTCCCGATTCCTTCACGAAGGGCGTCGGTACGGCGATCACGTAAACGTCGGCTTCTGGCATTTCGTTGCTGGCGCGTAGCGTGCCACGCGCGACGACCGCTTGCACCAGGCCATCCAGATCGACTTCCTCGATATGGATGTCGCCGCGATTGATTGTGTCGACCACATTCGGCGAGGTATCGACGCCAATCACCTGACAGCCGCTTCGGGCGATGATCGCTGCGGTCGGCAGGCCGATATAGCCCAGGCCCACTACCGCCACGGTCGGATTGTCGTTCGTCATGCGCGCCTTCCCTAGCAGCCGGCCAGCGGGTGTGTTCGGGCAAGCTTGTGTACGAAGCCGGTAAATTTATCGGTAACGCTACGGCCCTGAATGAGGGGACGGCCATGGCTGCAGCGCGTCTTTACGGGCTCGCGCGCAAGGGTCCGGCGCAGTGGGGTGACAACCAGGGATGGCCCAACTATGCGTCCGTGGAATTCCGATGATTTAGGGGCACCGACCAGTGAAGGGCATCATTCTCGCCGGTGGCAGCGGCACCCGACTTTATCCGGCCACGCTGGCGCTGTCGAAGCAGCTCCTGCCCGTCTTCGACAAGCCGATGATCTATTACCCGCTCAGCGTCCTGATGCTGGCGGGCATCCGAGAGGTGCTGATCATTTCGACCCCTCGCGACCTGCCGATGTTCAAGGAATTGCTCGGCGATGGGTCGGCTTACGGAATGGCCTTGAGCTACGCCGTCCAGCCTGAGCCCAACGGGCTGGCCGAAGCCTTCATTATCGGTGCGGATTTCATTTCCGGCGGCCCGAGCGCCCTGATTCTGGGCGACAATATCTACCACGGCGAAAAGATGGGCGAAAAATGCCGCAACGCCGCCGCGGAAGCCGCCGCGGGCGGAGCGAACGTGTTTGCCTATCACGTCGATGATCCGGAACGATACGGGGTCGCCGATTTCGACCCGGAAACTGGCAGGGCGACCAGCATCGAGGAAAAGCCGGCCAATCCGAAATCGAACTGGGCCGTGACCGGGCTCTATTTCTACGACAGCGATGTCGTCGATATCGCCCGCAGCATTCGGCCGAGCGCACGCGGCGAACTGGAAATCACCGACGTCAACCGCACTTACATGGAGCGCGGCGATCTTCATATCACGCGTCTCGGCCGCGGCTATGCCTGGCTCGATACCGGTACGCACGAGAGCCTGCACGAAGCATCGAGCTTCGTGCGAACGATCGAGCATCGCACCGGAATCAAGATCGCGTGCCTTGAAGAGGTTGCATTCCGCCAAGGCTGGCTGGATGCCGATGCCCTGCTGCAACGCTCAGCGATGATGGGCAAGACAAGTTACGGCGCATATCTGCGCAAGCTGGTGGACATGTCGGCGTGACCCAGTTCCTTCGCCAGGCGATTCCCGATGTGATCGAGCTGACGCCGCCGAAATACGGCGATCATCGCGGATTCTTTTCAGAGGTTTACAAGCGGTCCGCTTTCGAGGCCGAGCAGATCCGGATCGACTGGATGCAGGACAACCAGTCTCTGTCGGAAACCGTCGGCACGGTGCGTGGCCTGCACTTCCAGGTGCCGCCCGTGGCGCAGGACAAGCTGATCCGGGTACTGCGCGGCGCGATTTACGATGTGGCACTCGACATTCGCAAAGGCTCTCCGACCTATGGTCAGCATGTCGGAGTGACGTTGTCGGCGCAGAAGTGGAACCAGCTGCTCGTGCCGGTTGGCTTCGCGCATTGCTTCATGACTTTGGAGCCCGATACCGAGGTGCTGTACAAGGTCAGCAACCCCTATTCGAAAGAGCATGAGCGCGCGATCCGCTGGAACGATCCGGCGCTGGGAATCGAATGGCCCGCGATCGAGGGCGAGCCGACGCTTTCGGAAAGAGATTTGGAAGCCCCGCTGTTCGCAGAATTCGATTCTCCGTTTACCTTCGAAGGCTGATCATCATGGAAACCATCCTCGTCACCGGCGGAGCCGGCTTTATCGGCTCGGCAGTGGTTCGCCTGCTTGTCCGTGAAGGCAAGCGGGTCATCAACCTCGACAAGCTGACCTATGCGGGCAACCCGGAAAGCCTGAGGACAATCTCCAATGCGCCCAACCACCGGCTCGTCGAGGGCGATATCCTCGATGGCGAGATGGTGCTTGGTCTGCTGCGCGAAGAACAAGTCGATGCGATCATGCACCTCGCCGCCGAAAGCCATGTCGATCGATCGATCGACGGGCCCGGGGCCTTTGTCGAGACCAACGTGGTCGGCACATTCCGCCTGCTGGATGCCGCGCTGGAATACTGGCGCGGCCTTGAGGGGACCAAGAAGGCAGACTTCCGCTTTCACCACATCTCGACAGACGAAGTGTTCGGCGATCTCGACTTCGACGACAGCCTGTTCAGCGAAGAGACGCCCTACGCCCCGTCCTCTCCCTATTCGGCATCGAAAGCCGCCAGCGACCATTTCGTGCGCGCTTGGCACGAAACCTACGGCCTGCCGGTGGTGCTTTCCAATTGTTCGAACAATTACGGGCCGTACCACTTCCCGGAAAAGCTCATTCCGCTCGTCATCCTCAACGCTCTCGAAGGCAAACCGCTGCCGGTTTACGGCACCGGCGACAACGTGCGCGACTGGCTGTTCGTCGACGATCACGCACGTGCCCTCGTCACGGTGCTGACCACCGGCGTGGTGGGCGAAAGCTATAATATCGGCGGCAATCAGGAACGCACCAACCTGGCGGTGGTGGAGGCGATTTGCGATGCCCTGGACGACCGGCGCCCTCTGGCTGACGGCACATCGCGCCGCGATCTGATCACCTTCGTGGCGGACCGGCCGGGGCACGATCGCCGCTATGCGATCGATGCCAGCAAGATCGCGCGTGAACTCGGCTGGAGCCCGCAGGAAACCTTCGAGAGCGGCCTTGGCAAGACCATCGACTGGTATCTCGAAAACGAATGGTGGTGGGGTCCGATCCGCTCCGGCAAATATGCGGGCGAGCGACTGGGTGCGGACAGCGCGTGAAAATCCTCGTCACCGGGCGCGACGGGCAGGTCGCCCGGTCGCTCGCACAGCAAGGCGCGGGCCGCGATCTGGTCTTCGCGGGGCGGCCCGAATTCGACCTTGCCGACGGCGATAGTATCGCGCGCACGATCGCGCAGGTACACCCCGATCTCGTGATTTCCGCCGCTGCGTACACCGCGGTCGACCAGGCCGAGGACGAGCCCGATCTCGCGATGGCGATCAATGGGGAGGCGCCGGGCGTGATCGGTCGTGCGGCGGCAGCCATCGGAGCTCCGGTAATCCATCTGTCGACCGATTACGTATTCGATGGCAGCGGAAACCACCCTTGGCGCGAGGACGACCCGACACAGCCTATCGGCGTGTATGGCAAGAGCAAGCTGGCGGGAGAGCGGGCGCTTGCTGCATCGGGTGCCAGCTACGCGATCGTGCGCTCTGCGTGGATCTACAGCCCGTTCGGCAACAATTTCGTCAAGACCATGCTGCGTCTTGCGGAAACGCGCGATACGCTCGGTGTCGTCAGCGACCAGCACGGCAATCCGACCTGCGCGCTCGACATCGCCCACGCGCTGCTGGCAGTGGCCGACCGCTGGCAGGAGAATCCCCGTCACGGGATCGACCAGGTCTATCACTTTGCCGGCACCGGGGCGACGGACTGGGCGACGTTCGCACGTGCGATCTTTGCAGCTGGCGCGGCGCATGGCGGACCCGACTGCGACGTCGAATCGATCACATCGGCACAATATCCGACACGGGCCAGCCGTCCGGCGAACTCGCGCCTCGATTGCACGAAATTTGAACGGACATTCGGGCTGAAAAGCCCGCCATGGCAGACATCGCTGGAGCAAGTCGTCGAGACCTTGCTGGCTTGAGCCCAGCAAGGGTGGGCAGGATGAAACGCCCTCAGCGCGCGTGGCCCCGGTTTATTTCGACATGCAATTTTCGCAAACCCACGCTAAGCGGACCCGCCCGCCCTCGGTATCCGAATTGAAATGACGGCAAAAATATCAGGATGACCATGTCCACCAGAACCCAAGATTATCGGATTTGCGTTGTCGGCCTCGGATATGTCGGCCTGCCGGTTGCGCATGCCTTCGCCGCCAAATTCGACGGCGTGATCGGGTACGATATCTCGCGAGCGCGCGTCGACGAACTTACCCGTGGTCAGGATTCGACAGGCGAATTGACGGGCGAGCAGCTTGCGCAAGTCGACCTGGTGTTCACCAACGACGCTTCAGCGATCGCGAAATGCAATTTCATTGTGGTTGCCGTGCCCACGCCGATCAACATCGATCGCAATCCAGATTTCACCATTCTGCAGAGCGCCTGCAGGACAGTCGGCGCGAATCTCTCCGCCGGATCTACCATCGTCTTCGAATCGACCGTGCACCCCGGCGCCACCGAGGATATTTGTGGCCCGATTCTGGAAGAAGCATCCGGCCTGACCGCCGGAGTGGATTTCAAACTCGCCTATAGCCCCGAACGGATAAATCCGGGCGACAAGGTCCATACGATCGACCAGATCGTGAAGGTGGTGTCGGGGCAGGACGCCGAAACACTCGACTTGGTAGCGACAGCCTACGAAGCGATCATCGATGCCGGGGTCCACCGTGCCTCATCGATCAAGGTGGCGGAAGCGGCCAAGGTGCTGGAAAATACCCAGCGCGACATCAACATCGCCCTGATGAACGAGATGGCGAAAATCTGCCATCTTTCGGGCATCCGGTCGGCCGATGTGCTCGCCGCAGCGGGGACGAAGTGGAACTTCCTGCCCTTCACCCCGGGGCTCGTCGGCGGGCACTGCATCGGGGTCGATCCCTATTACCTCACGGCGCATGCCGAAAGGATGGGCTACCATCCGGAGGTTATCCTGGCCGGGCGCAGAATCAACGATGGCATGCCCCGCTACGTCGCAACCGAATTGATGCGCCTGATGGCAACGTCGGGGACCTCCATCCAGGGCGCGCGGGTTGGCGTGCTGGGCGCGACCTTCAAGGAAAACGTGCCCGATGTGCGCAACAGCAAATCGGCCGAACTTTTGCAGCAATTGCGCACCTTCGGCATGCATGCGGTGTGTCACGATCCGCTCGCGTCGAATGAGGAGTTCGAAGAGGACTATGGCATTGCGCTGGCCGATCTCGACGCGTTCACCGATCTCGATGCCCTGATCTACGCCGTCCCCCATCGGGCTTATACGGGGCGGATTGATGACCTGATCGTGGATTCGCTGCGCGATGGCGGTATCGTTGCAGACATCAAATCGGCACTCGATCCTGGTGCGATTCCAACGGGCTACACGTATTGGTCGCTCTGATCTTCGCGGCGTAACCAATTGGGACGTTGCAATAGACTGGAATTTGACGGCTGGACGGACTATGCTTGGCACTCTTCGGACACATTCCGCACAGGTAACGGACCGCCAGATAGGGGCGCAGGCTTTGATCGAAGCTAACGAACCGGCGTCTTCGCAAGACCCTCACGCGGCGACGGAGCCTGGTCTGTCGGACTATCTCCAGACCGATCCCGTAATCCCGGGCCTGGAGCCCGAGCAGGATAGCCATGCCGGGCGCGAGCTGAACGTGGACTATCAGGCACAGCTGGGACTGCAGCCGCACCTCTATCTCGACAAGTTCCGGTTTCAGATGCCGCTGATCCTGGGAACCGTGGCCTTGCTGCAGCTGGCTCTGGGCCTTGCCCTTGGCTCGCAGATCGACAGCCCGTGGGTGGTTAATTCGGTTTTCTTCACGTTTTGCGCCACCACGCTTAGCCTGCTGAACTACCGCAACCTCCGCCTGTTTCCCGGCGCACGGCGCTATGCGTTCATCCTGCAGGCCTTTTTGCTGCCCAATCTGGGGATGCTCGGACTGCTGCTTTATTTCAGGCTTCCGTACAGCGTGCCGCTTCTCGCACTCGGCTTTGCGGCATCGGTGGCGATGACCTGGGTTCTCAACGTTATTTTTCGCCACCCCAATACCGAACCGATGATGATCGTGCCGGGGGATCTGACCGCGCGTCTGCTGGCCGAAATGCCCAAGCTTTATTATCGCCTGTGCGAAAGGCCGGAAGACGCGGAAACCACCAATAACCTGGTGGTCGATCTGCATGCCGACCTTTCACCCGAATGGGAACGCGCCATAGCCCGGGCGGCGCTACGCGGGGCCGCGGTCTACCATGTGAAGCAGGTGTCCGAATCGCTTACCGGGCGGGTGCGGATCGATCACCTGAGCGAAAACAATTTCGGGATGCTGCGGCCCAACGGGGTCTATTTCCGGTTGAAGGATCTGTCCGACAAGGTGCTGGCCGCGGTAGGCCTTGTGCTCTTGTCGCCGATTCTCGCGATCGCCATCATCGCGATCCGCCTCGACAGTCCTGGACCGGCGATCTTCCGCCAGGAAAGGGTCGGCTTCCGCGGCCGCCCGTTCACGATCCTGAAGCTGCGCACCATGTATCATCGCGACCAGCGCAAGGATCGACGCGAGGACGCGATTACCGTCGACAGTGATCCGCGAGTTACGAAGGTCGGTCGCTTCCTGCGCAAGACGCGGATCGACGAGCTGCCGCAGCTCATAAACGTGCTGCGCGGCGAACTCAGCCTGATCGGCCCCCGGCCGGAGGTGGTTTCGCTGTCGAACTGGTACGATCAGGAGCTCGATTTCTATCCCTATCGGCACATTGTGAAGCCCGGGATCACCGGCTGGGCGCAGGTCAACCAAGGCCATGTCGCGTCGACCGAGGATGTCTATCGCAAGCTGCAGTACGACTTTTACTACGTGAAGAACTTCTCGCTCTGGCTCGATCTGCTGATCGCGCTCAACACCTTGCAGGTGGTCATCACAGGGCGCGGCTCGCGCTGATCGACCCCTTGCGAAGGGGCGCACCGCCCCGTCGCCTTTCCCACGCACTTCGTTTTGTCGGGCATCATATCATGCGAAAAATTCTCGTCACCGGGACCGCCGGGTTCATCGGCTTCCATCTCGCCAAGGAACTGCTTGCCGAAGGCTGGCGCGTCCACGGCTTCGATGGGATGACCGATTACTACGATGTGCGCATCAAGCAGCGCCGCCATGCCATGCTGGCGGAGCACAACGCGTTTTCAGCCACCGAGGGCAGGCTGGAAGACGCTGAACTGCTGAAGCAGGTGTGCGACGAATTCCAGCCCGATGTGATCGTCCATCTCGCTGCGCAGGCGGGTGTCCGCTACAGCCTCGAAAACCCGCGCGCCTATCTGGAATCCAACATGGTGGGCACCTTCAACGTGATGGAATGCGCGCGCGAGCTTGGGGTGGATCACCTGCTGATGGCATCGACCAGTTCGGTGTACGGCGCGAACGAGGAGATGCCCTTCCGGGAAACCGAAAAGGCCGACACACCGCTGACCTTCTACGCCGCGACCAAGAAGGCGACCGAAGCGATGGCGCATTCCTACGCGCACCTGTGGAACCTGCCGACGACCATGTTCCGCTTTTTCACCGTGTACGGGCCGTGGGGCCGGCCCGACATGGCACTGTTCAAATTCACCCGCGGCATCCTGAATGACGAGCCGATCGACATCTACAACCACGGCCAGATGTACCGCGATTTCACCTATGTGACCGATCTGGTGCGGGGCATTCGGCTGCTCATCGACGCAGTGCCCGAGCGTCCGGCCAGTTCCGACGAAATTCCGGAGTGGGACAGCCTGAGCCCTGCGGCGCCGTTTCGTGTCGTGAACATCGGCAACAACGACAAAGTGCGCTTGGAAGATTTCGTCGACGCGATCGAGGCCGAATGCGGCAAGCCTGCCATTCGCAATTACATGGACATCCAGAAAGGCGATGTGCCTGCCACCTGGGCCGATGCGACATTGCTGCGCAACCTGACCGGTTTCGCGCCGCAAACCGGGGTGCGCGAAGGCATTCGCCAGTTCGTCGCCTGGTACCGCGACTACTATCAGGCCTGAAGCCGCCGATCAGCCCGCGTGAACCTGCGCCACGATCCGCGCGATGCGTTCCGCTGCCTTGCCGTCTCCATAGGGGTTCTGCGCTTGCGCCATCGCTGCGTAAGCGGCCTGATCGTCCAGCAATTGCACTGTTTCCGACACGATTCGCGCGGTATCGGTCGCCACCAGTTTCGCGGTGCCGGCAGCAATGCCTTCGGGCCTCTCGGTCGTGTCGCGCATGACCAGTACGGGCTTACCGAGACTGGGGGCCTCCTCCTGCACCCCGCCACTATCGGTCAGGATCACGTCCCCCATTTCCTGCAAGCGCACGAAATGCGGGTAATCCAGCGGGTCGATCAAGGCGACATTCTCTCGGTCGGCCAGTATCTTCTCCATGACCGGGCGCACATTGGGGTTGGGATGAACCGGAAAAATCACGCCGACATCCTCGCGCGCAGAGAGCGTGCGCAACGCCGCCGCTATCCGTTCCATCCCCGGACCGAAATTCTCCCGCCGATGCGCCGTCACCGCAATAATCCGCTTGCCCGCGAACCGCTTTGCCAACGCATCGAGCCCGGCGCCCAGCTGCGGCCTGTCGCGCAAGATACCCTGGGTGGTCAGCAGCGCATCGATCACGGTATTGCCCGTGACGTGGATCCGTGTGGGATCGGTATTTTCGGCCCGCAGGGCTGCAGCGGCACCTTCGGTGGGCGCGAAGTGCAGATCGGCAATTACGCCCGTGGCGCGGCGGTTTACTTCTTCGGGCCAGGGCGAATAGATGTCGCCGCTGCGCAGGCCGGCCTCGACATGGCCGACCGGGATCTTCCGGAAATAGGCACTTAGCGAGACGACCATCGTGGTCAGGGTATCGCCATGGACCAGCACGCGATCCGGCTGCAAATCGTCGAGCACCTTGCCGAACGAGAGCAGGATGCGAGAGGAAAGCTCGTCCAGCGATTGGCTGGGTCGCATCAGATCCAGATCGACGTCGGGCAGGATGCCGGCAATATCGAGCACCTGGTCGAGCAGTTCGCGATGCTGGGCGGTCACCGCCACGAGGGTTTCGATCCCCTCGGTAGCCCGCAGCTGGTGGACCACAGGAAACATCTTGATCGCCTCGGGCCGTGTGCCGAAAACGACCAGGATCCGTGCCATGATGCTGCCTCCTGTGAATGCCGTGCGGATATCGACCAAGCACGCCCGGCTCCGGCTATGGCCAGCCCCGCACGCGCGCGCAAGCCCGAGCCTGGGCGCTGGCGATCGAATGGGAAAGCACCACGCAAAACCATTTTCCTACTCGTGCCTGCGTGCATAAGGGGAGGGCTTCTTCGCATTCTGACAGCAAGGAGCCCCACCGATGAACGATCGTTTCCGCAACAATGCCGACAGCCCGATGGCACCCGCCGCGCGTGCCTTCGCCGCCAGCCCTTCGGATGTCTCCGACCTTCCGGAAGCGACCAAGGCGATCTATATCGGCGGCGCGGGCGATGTGGCCCTGCGACCGATCGGCAACACACAGGACGTCGTTTTTGTCGGGCTATCGGCAGGTACGATACTCGACGTCAGGGCCTCGGCGATCCGCGCCACGGGCACCACGGCAACCGACATCGTAGGGCTGGCATGACCATGCTCGGTTTCGGAACCTACCGGGGCGCACGCCGAACCCGGCCCCCCGCCGCCGCCGCCCCTCCTTCCGAGCTGTCTCCACGTGACGCGCTGATCGCTGCACCTGCCACTCTGGCGGTGTGGGATACGACCGAAGCTGCCTCTATGACGCGGCCCGAAGGTGGTCATCCTTCCGCGCCCGGCGATACGATCGGCACGCTGGCTAATCTCAAGTCGGCCGGCACTTTCAGCTGGACCGCGGCGTCACCCTCCGTGGCCCCGCAATGGCAGCACGGCAAAATCGCGTTCGATGGCGTCGATGACGATCTGCGGCTGCAGATCCCTGACCTGCCACGCAGCGATCTGCACGTGATCTTCCTGCTGAAGACCGACGATGCCGCAGGTCTGCTCGTGTACGCCAGCACCAACACGTATCTGGGTGCCTGGGAAGCCAGTCCTGCGGCCAACAGCAGTGGCAGCGGGACGTATTATATCGATGGTACAGGCTTTTCCTCGGGCAGCGCGACCCGCAGCCAGATCAAGGCGCTGGTTGCGGACGGCCGTTTCCATCGCATCGGCTTCCAGATGGCCCACGGATCCACGAGCCAGTTGCCGCGGATCGGGGGATATGGGGTGCAATATTGCGTGCAAGGTGTGCTGATCCCGATCTGCGCGCTGCAAACCACCCACAGCGGCTTTGCCGATGCGCTGGCTCTCGCCATCGCCTATTGCGATGAACGCGCGGCCGGGTTGACCGAATAGCGGCAGCCCGGATGCACAAATTCGCGTGCCCAGGTGCAGGATCGACGGGCGGCTGGAGTGCGTGTGCGAGCCACGCAGAAAACCGCCCCTCGATCCTGCCGTTCGGCATGACATAGGTGGCCGGTTTCCTTTACAAATTCGGCACCTGTCACTAGGTGTGGCGCCGCTGGCCGACCGGGGCGGCCACGGAGAGTTCCTTTGCATATCTTGATGAGCGTCAACCGGGCATGGAATGTCTGGAACTTCCGCCAGCCACTGGTCGAAGCGCTTATCGCCGACGGACATCGGGTGACGATACTCGCGCCCGCGGACGAGACGGTCGCAAAGCTTGAGGGCATAGGCGCACAAGTCGAACCCTTCGCGATGGATGCAGGCTCGTTTGGTACGTTCGAGAATGCGGTGCTCGTGCCACGCTTTGGCCGCGCGTTCGGGACGCTGCGGCCCGACATCGTGCTCAGCTTTACCATCAAGAACAATCTGTTCGGCGCGCTCGCGGCGCGGTGGCGGGGCATTCCTTTCGTGCCGAACGTCACCGGGCTCGGGACGGTTTTCCTGGGTTCGCGCGCACTTTTCGAAATCGGCCGGGCGCTTTACCGGGTAAGCTTGGGAAAGAGTCCGGTGGTCTTCGTGCAGAACGAGGACGACCGGGAATTCCTCGTGTCGAAGCGAGTCCTGCTAGCCGAACAATTGCGGCTGTTGCCGGGATCGGGGATCGATACCCAGCGGTTCGCCCCCTCTCCCCTGCCCGGCAAGCAGGATGAGGTGGTCTTCCTCATGATATCGCGCCTGCTGCGCGACAAGGGGATCGAGGAATATCTTGCCGCCGCGCGCCGCGTAAGGCGAACGCGGTCTAACGCGCGGTTCCAATTGCTCGGCCCGCTCACATCGGACAACCCGACCGCGCTTTCCGCAGCCGAACTTCAGCCCTTCATAGACGATGGCTCGATCGAGTATCTCGGCGCAACCGACGATGTCAGGCCGTTTATCGAAGATGCCGACTGCGTGGTATTGCCATCTTATCGCGAGGGGGCGCCCCGATCCCTGATCGAGGCTGCGGCGATGGGGCGCCCCTTGGTCGCGACCGACGTCGCCGGGTGCAGCGCGGTGGTCGATCATGGTGAAACCGGCTTGCTTTGCGCCGCGCGGAGCAGCGATGCGCTGGCAGATGCGATGGAAAAGATGCTCGATCTCGGGCCGGAAGCGCGTCAGGCGATGGGATCGGCAGGGCGGACAAAAATGGTCGCGCAATACTCGGTCGATTACGTCATCGAGGCCTACCGGCAAGCCATTGCGGAGTTGACTTGAGCGACACGAGAAGATCAAGCGTGAACGGTCGGCAAGGACGAGCCGCATCGATCGCAGTGCGAACAGGACGGTCTGCAAACCGAGACCGGAAGGGGTTACCATAAATGGCGGCATTTGCGGGCCGGAAACGCCAACGCAAGAAGCGCGGAGCAGCAGAGCAGACTACCGAGCCGATCGTGGTGGTCGCTGCGCTGTTCGTCTTCATGATGGCCGCGCTTGGCGGATCGTCGCGGTACGACGCGATGCAGCTTGCGATCCTGCTGCCTATCGCGTGCCTTGCTGCCGGGTACGGCTTGCTGAAGGCGTGGGACAAAGACTGGCGAGAGCTGCGCACGCCCCTGATCGTGCTGCTGTTGTGGACGGGGCTGTGCCTCTTGCAGTTGATCCCGCTGCCGCCCGACCTTTGGCGAGCGCTCTCGGGGCGTGGGCCGATGACGCTGGTTGCCGACGCGATCGGCGACCGCGACTGGCGGCCCCTGTCGATGGTACCCTGGCGCACCCAGCATGCCCTGTGGATGATGGCGGTGCCGCTTTCCACCCTGTTCGTCTGGGCGGCGCTCGGCCGCAAGGCCATGAGGTTTGCGATCGTCACGATCATTGCCATTGCGCTGGCGAGTGCACTGCTGGGGATTTTGCAGGCGTCCTATGGCGAAAGCAACGTGCTGCACTATTACAAATATTCGGATCCGCGCCAGCCGGTGGGCCTGTTCGCCAACCCAAATCACGCGGCCATTTTCGGCGCCGCGTCAATGATCCTGATTGCCGGATTTGCGCGGATAGCGCCGCGTCCGCAGCCGAGTTGGGTATTCCCCTCGCTGGGCGTGATCTACTTCACGCTGCTGATGTTCCAGCTCATCAACGGATCGCGCGGCGGGCTTGCGCTGACTGCCCTGGCGCTGGGATGCAGCGGCATGCTGTTCGTGATCGAAAAGCCGCGGTCGCGCACTAAACGGGGTGGTTCGAAACTCTCGAACTTGCTGCGATCGCACCGGTTCAGCATCGCGGTGCCGCTGGTTGTGATCTCGGTTGTGCTCCTCTTCCTGCTATATCTCGCAGACCGCATGCCCGCCTTGCAGCGTTTGTCGGCTGCTGGCCCGCTGGACGATCTGCGCTTTCGAGTGACGCCCATCCTGGTGCGCATGATGGGGGACTTCTTCCCGTGGGGCTCGGGCTTCGGAAGCTTCGAAGACGTCTTCTATGCATACGAGACCAATGATGTTCTCATCCCATCCTATTTGAATCAGGCGCACGACGACTGGCTGCAGGTCGTCATCGAAGGCGGGCTGCCCGCGGCGGCACTGTTGATCGCGGGCCTGCTCTGGATCGCGCGCACGCTCATCCGATTATGGCAGTCCGGCAGGCAGGGACGGATCGCGGCCCTTTGCGGCGCGGGCATCACAACCGTCTTGATCCTCGGCAGTGGATTCGACTATCCGCTGCGGACCCCATTGTTTCAGATGGTTGCGATTTTGCTGCTTGGGATTCTTGCCCACCTTCCTGCCACTTTTCGAGACCGGCAGGCAGGCGAGGTTTCATTTTCTCACAGAGCTTCGGCGGTTACAGAGCCCGCCATGGAGGACGGGACGCCATGACCCATAAATTCGGCCTGTTAGCCTTGCTGTGCTTGTCTGCATTGGCACTTGGCGGCTGCGCGACCACCAGTGAGATCGCCGCCGCTCCCGGCATCGAGGCGACCGATCTCCAATCGCTGCCAGCACCCAAGAGCGGTGCATACTACGGTCTGCGTCCTCTCGATTCGCTGCAAATCAGCGTGCGTCAGGACGAAACACTGGGTGGAACCTACGTGGTCGAGACGGACGGCTACATCGATTATCCTTACCTGGGACGGGTGTATGCAGCGGGGCTTCTGCCCGGCGAACTCGCCAATCGGATTGCGGCGGGCCTCAATCCCAGGTTCGTTCTCGACCCGGATGTAACGGTGCGGGTGAGCAGCGAACGCTCACCCACGATCTCGATCGGCGGACAGGTTGCGACGCCCGGCAACGTATCGGTCATCCAGGCGCCCACTCTGATGCGGGCGGTCAATATGGCCGGCGGTACGACCGAATATGCAAAGCTCGACGACGTGCTGATCTTTCGCGAGGTCGATGGCCGCAAATATATCGGTGTCTACAATCTTTCCGCGATTTACCGCGGCAACTACGAGGATCCGGCACTCTATCCCGACGATATCGTGATGGTCGGCGATTCGCCCGCCCGGCGACGGGCTGAATCACTTCTCCAACTGTTTTCCCTTGCCATCACGCCGGTCATTTTGATCGACCGGCTCGTTAACTGAGACCCTCATGGATTTTGCCCCTTCGCAACACCATTCCAATGAAGCCGAGACCACAGCCGAAACGGGGCACGGTACGGGCGGATTGACCGACCTCATCGATCCGCAGCGTCTGGCGCAGCGGGCGTTCGAGCTGCGGTACTGGCTGCTCGGTATCGTCGCCGCCGCGGTAACTCTCGCGATCCTCGCAACGGTCCTGCAAGACCCGCAGTATCTTGCAAGTTCGCGGATCGAGATTAGCCGTGTGGACGCCGGCGCGACGCAGATCGAGGGTGTGGCGATCGATGTAGAGGATCGCGACCGGCAATATTACGAAACGCAGTATGTCTTGCTGCGGTCCCGCTTCCTTGCCGAACGGGTCGTCGAGGCCGAAAACCTGACTCAGGATCGCGCAGCGATCGAGGCTCTCGGCTACCCGGAGACCGCGTCACCGTCGGCGGAACAGCTTGCGCGCAATCTGCTCGGTCATGTTCAGGTCGAACCGATTCCCCAATCCAACCTGGTCGACATTTCCGTCAGGAGCGGCGGAGCTGCTACGTCATCCAAGCTTGCGAATGCCTGGGCCGAGCAGTTCATCCGAGCCAATTACGACAAGCGGTTCGGCGACACACAAGACGCCCGCCGACGGTTGGAGCGGCAGTTGGCGGAACAGCGCGAACGACTCGAAATATCCGAAGCTGCGCTCATTTCTTACGCGAACGAGAATGGCATCGTAGTGCTGCAGCGTGGGGCATCGGGAGATAGTGAAGGCGGAGGGCAGCAGACCCTCGTGGAAACCCGCCTTTCGCAATTGAACGAGGCGCTGGCCGAAGCAACCGCCCGCCGGATCGAAGCCGAAGGTGCCTCGCGGGCGGCCTCGGTCGCAAATGCGGGCGCGGCGACGATCCGTTCACGGATCGCTGAGGTCGAGGCCACGCTTGCGCGGCTGCGAACCACGCTTGGCCCGGAAAACTCCCAGGTGGAGGCAAGCGAGGCAGAGCTTCGTTCGCTCAGGTCGGCGCTGTCGAAGGAAAGCGGCATCACGGGCGCAGCGAGCGATGCGCAGCTGCGCGGTGCGCGTCAAGTTGAGGCGGAACTGCAAGCCCGATTCGACCGGGCGAAGGCCGAGTATCTGGCGCAGCAGAACCAAGGCGTACAATACGGCATCCTCGATCGGGAGGTGAACACCAACCGGCAATTGTACGACGCCTTGCTGCAGCGGTACAAAGAGCTGGATGTCGTTGGCGGCGGCCGGAACAACATCGCGCTTGTCGAGCGCGCAGAACAGCCCGGCGGCCCCTACAGCCCATCGTTGGTGAGGAATCTATTCCTTGCCCTGCTGGTGGCGCTGGGCCTTTGCGGCGGGCTTGTTTTCGCCCGGGAGATCTTCGACGATACGGTCCGCGATCCCTCCGAACTGCGGCGCAGGCTGGGGCTTCCCGTGCTCGGCCTCATTCCGAAGTTCGAGGCCGACGAGGTGGAGAACCAGCTCGGCGATACGCATTCCGAGCTATCCGAAGCCTATGCCTCCACGCGCGTGGCGATCAATTTCGCGACCAAGCCGGATGACAAGATCATTCTCGTCACCAGCACGCGTCCGGATGAAGGCAAGTCGCTCACCTCTCTCGCGATCGCCTACAACTTCGCGCGCTTGAAGAAGAAGGTGCTGCTGGTCGACATGGATCTGCGGCGCAAAGGCATTTCGATCCGGCTGAACGAATCCAAATCTACCGAAGGGATGTCGACCTATCTCGCCGGCCAGATCTCCAGCCTGCCGACCGTCCACAAGGACGAGTTCGGGCTCGATTTCGTCCGCGCGGGCACTTCAACGCTGAACCCGGCCGACATTCTTTCGACCTCCCAGTTCCAGATCGTCCTCGACGAACTCAGGAAGCATTACGACTGGATCGTTCTCGATGCGCCGCCGTTGCTCGGCCTGGCCGATACTCCGCAGATTGCCGACGCGGTCGACGCGATCGTCTACGTCGTGCAGGCAAACGGCAGCACGTTCCGCTCGGTTCGCCAGGCGGTCCAGCGGCTGCGCGCCAGCCACGGGAAGCTGCTGGGCGCGGTGGTGACAAAGCTCGATTACCGTAACGAAAGCTATGCCTACGGCTACAAGTACGGCTACGGTTACGATTACAAGTCCGAATAAGGGGGGCGGAGCCAGATGTTGACGGTACCGATGCGCCCCTGGATCGCCACGGCCATCGTCGTGGCAAGCCTGCTGTCGGCCGTGGCAGCGGGCCAGCAGGCGTTCGGCAATGCTGTCGCCAGGGTCCTCCCCGACACGGCGGCCAAGGCCTCGTCATCCTCGCCATATCCGCTTGAGAAGCTGGCTCGTGCCAACCTGACAGTGGGCACGCAGGAGCAGGGCTTCGCATCGGTCGATGTCAGCAAATCCCTGCCCTACGCGCGCGAGGCACTGGACCGTTCCTTGCTCAGCCCGCTGTCGCTTGCGATCCTCGCCTGGAACGCGCCGGCCGAGCAGCGCGAGCGGATACTCGCTGCGGCGAGCAATATCAGCCGGCGCGAGGCGCTGCTCCAGACGGCGTTGATGATCCAGGCGTCTGCGCGTGGTGACGACGCCGCAACGCTGCCGATCATCGACGCGCTGCTGCGGGTTAACCCCGAGGCGACAGGCACGATCGGCAATGGCCTGGTGCAGGCCCTCAGGCAGGAAGCCGCCATTCCGGAGCTGCGCAAGTTGATGGCCGGCGGTGCCCCGTGGAGCGATGCGTTCCTGATCAGCGCGTCGCGGGATGCAGAGGCGGTCGACAATCTTGTGCGGCTGCGCCTTGCCCTGCCGCCCGAGGCCGATATTTCACCCGAAACCGATCGCGAGCTTGTGGTCAATCTGGTCCGCGCGGGCAACTTCGGCGGAGCCATTGCGCTCTACCGCGCCTTCGATTCCTCGGGCAAAACCGCGGCACAGGCGCAGCAGCTGGACTGGAAGGCGCAATTCCCGCCTTTCGACTGGGGTCTGGCCGACAGTTACGATGCCTACGCACGAACCCGGCGCGAAGGAGGGCTCGCGATCCGCGTGCAGCCCGGCAGTGGCGGCGTGCTGGCCACACGCATGCTCGACCTGCCACCCCAGGTAACCGCCCTGCGCATCGAACATGCGATCGATATTGCAGGAGACAGGGATACGCTGTCGGCGAAGCTCACATGTGCGGGCGACGGCCCGGAACTGTCCGCAAAGGATTTCACCACCTCACCTGTAGTGCTGCCCGTGCCAGCGCGACCGGCAGGTTGCGACGTCCTGGTGCTTTCGATCGAGGGGCGCGCATGGTCCGCCGGCGAGATCATCGAAGGCCCGATCACCGCCATCAAACTGCTGCGCTAGCTGCGGCCGAGGCAGCCGCTTGTCACGCCAAGGGCCACAATCTATACCCCCAGCGATCGAACGCGGAAGGCGACGCAACCCGTCCGCGCAATCCTGTCCGGCAATTTCGCCGCGTCGATTGGGGCCATGATCGGCGCAATGAAAGCAATGAATTCCACAATCGGACGGCTGGAAGGTGCGCGCGTGCGCCTGCGCCTCGTCGATCCATCCGACGCCCCGTTCATCCACGGGCTACGCGTCGATCCCGCCCTGAATACCCATCTGTCTCCCGTCGACGGCTCGGTCGCTGGCCAGCGGGCGTGGATCGAACGATACAAGGCCCGGGAGGCAGCGGGCACGGAATACTACTACCTGATCGAGCGCGCCGATGGCGTCCCGTGCGGCACCGTTCGGCTTTACAACATCGGCGAGCAGCGCTTCACTTGGGGGAGCTGGATTCTCAATGAGGACAAGCCGCCCAAGGCCGCGATCGAGAGCGCACTGCTTTCATTCGGCGTGGGTTTCGAAACGCTCGGACTCGATATTGCCGACGTGGATGTTCGCATCGCGAACGAGCGCGCAATTGCCTTCTATCGCCGTCTCGGGATGACCGAAGTTCGGCGGGACGAGAAGGAATTGTTTTTCACTTTCAGCGCAGCCCAGTTTGCCGATGCCATGACGGCTTTCGATACTCTCGAGACGACAGGCACGGAGGAGAAGCGATGACCGCGGCCGTAACACGCGAGGGCGTTACCGTTGAGGAAGGTGCGCAGATCGCCGAGAGTGCGGTCTTTGCAGGTGCCGGAATCACGGTGGGCGCAGGCGCGATCCTAGAACCGGCGTGCGTGATCGGCACCGGTGTATCGATCGGCCGCGGCGCATGGCTGCGCGCGGGGGCCGTTGCGCTGCGAGACGTCCCGCCGAACGCCATCCTCGAAGGAAACCCTGCTGAGGTTGTCGGTTACCGTCCTTCGTCGGACCAGGTTCAGCGGACCACCCATCACGTCGATTTGGCCCAGTATCTCGATCACCCGAGGCCGACCAGGATCGATCTGGCCGTCGGGGGCGGCGCGCTTTATCTGATGCGCAAGATCGGCGATCCCCGAGGGTCGCTGACCGTCGGCGAGCTCCCCGATGAACTGCCGTTTCAGCCGGCCCGGTATTTTACCATTTTCGACGTCCCCTCTACCGAGCTGCGCGGCGAGCATGCGCATCGGCGCTGCGAACAATTCCTGCTCTGTGTCCACGGATCATGCCGGGTTCTGCTCGACGATGGGGTCGATCGCTGTGAAGTTACGCTGGACCGGCCCGATGTGGGCGTCCACATGCCGCCGATGATCTGGGGAACCCAATATCGCTATTCGCGAGACGCTGTGTTGCTGGTGTTCGCGTCGCGGCCCTACGAGAACGAGGATTATATTCGCGATTATGACACGTTTCTGGCCGAGGTCGAGGCGCAGGAGCAATGATCCCGTTTCTCGATCTTGGCGCGGCTTATCGCGAACTGAAGCCCGAAATCGATGCCGCGGTCGCGCGTGTGCTCGAGAGCGGCTGGTATATCCTCGGTCCCGAAGTGGAAAGCTTCGAGGGCCAGTGGGCGCAATTTTGCGAAGCGCAGCATTGCGTGGGGCTTGGCAACGGGCTCGACGCGCTCACCCTGGCCCTGCGCGCGCTCGACATCGGGGAGGGTGACGAAGTCATCGTCCCGTCGAACACCTATATCGCGACCTGGCTTGCCGTATCCAACGTGGGCGCGGTTCCCGTGCCGGTCGAGCCCGACCCGGCAACGCATAATATCGACCCTGCGCGGATCGAGGCGGCGCTGACCGCGCGCACCAAGGCGATCCTGCCGGTGCACCTGTACGGGCAGCCAGCCGATCTCGATCCGATCCTGCGGCTTGCGGAGGAACGCGGCCTGCGTGTGGTAGAGGATGCCGCACAATCGCATGGCGCGCGTTACAAGGGCAAGCGGATCGGCGCGCATGGCGATGTCGTGTGCTGGAGCTTCTATCCCGGCAAGAACCTTGGCGCGATGGGCGACGGCGGTGCGATCACCACCGACGATCCCGCGATTGCAGACCGCATCCGCGTGCTGCGCAATTACGGCAGCCGGGAAAAATACGTGAACGAGGAGAAGGGCACGAATTCGCGCCTCGATCCCATCCAGGCGGCCGTGCTTGGCGTGAAGCTCGCGCATCTTGACGAATGGACGCAGCGGCGGGCCAGGATTGCAGCGCTGTATCGGCAAGAGCTGAGCCAGGAATCCGGCATCGGCGTCCCCTTCGTGCCCAACTGGGCCGAACCGGCCTGGCACCTGTTCGTCGTCCGCGCGGCGGACCGCGAAGCGACGCAGAAACGGCTGACCGAGGCGGGCGTGGGTACGCTCATCCATTACCCTCTCCCGCCCCACCGGCAGCAAGCCTATGCCGAGGCGGGGATCGCGCCCGGCAGCCAGCCGCTGGCCAAGGCCCTTGCCGGAGAGGTTCTGAGCTTGCCGATCGGGCCGCACTTGGCCATGGAAGACGCGCAGCACGTGATCGATGTTCTCCGCGGGACCGCGCAGACTTCCTGATCCCATCCGCCTGGCCCGGAGCCATGGCTCGTCGATCGAACGGAATACGGACGCAACATGGCCGCCAGAGAGGTAATCCGGGCGATTTTCTTCGTGGGTGGGTCGCAGGTGATCAACCTGCTGTTCACGATGATCAAGATGAAGTTCGTCGCCGTGCTGCTGGGCCCGGTAGGGGTCGGCCTGATCGGTCTGTTCATGAACGTGACCAACCTCTTTGCGTCGATCGGTGCGGTCGGAATGAACAGCAGCGGCACCCGCGCCATCGCCTCGATCGAGGAGGGCGCGCCGGGAGATCCGCCGACCGAGGCGGAGAGCGAAACCTTTTTCAATCTTATCGTCACGTCCGCCTTGCAATCGGTCGTCACCGCAGCCGTGTTCCTTGCGATCATGCTGTTTTTCGACCTCGGCGAACTGACCGAAAGTGTCACCGGCACAGGTATCGTGGTGCTGACAGTCGGCATCCTTGCGGCCATCAACAGCCAACCGCACGGCGCTTTGTTGCGCGGTCGCAAACGGCACAAGCGAATTGCTCAGCTCACGCTCCTTTCCGGCATTTCGGCCTCGGCGGTGTCGATCCCGGTTGCGGTGATGGATCCAGGCGTCGCGGTGCCGCTGCTGTCGATCATCCCAGCGGTGTTCTCACTCGTGTGTTCGATCTATCTGTGCCGGGATTCGGTCCGCCACGCGCTGCGGATACCTCTGGCCAAATTCTCGTTTCCCTTGTGGAAAGAGATCAGCCGGCTCGGGTTCTTCGTGATGATCACCGGGCTGCTTCCGATCGGTGGGCTGCTGCTCATCCGCCTCGTGATCCAGCAATCCGGTAGCGACGAAGAGCTCGGTTATTTCCAGGCAGCCTGGTCGGTCGGGGTGATCTATATCGGTCTGGTGGTCGGTTCGATGTCGTCCGAATACTATCCGCGGCTCTCGGGCATCATCTCGCGGGGCGAACCGGTACAGGAAGCGGTAGTCCACCAGATCGAGCTGATCGCCTTGCTGAGCGCGCCGATTCTGGTGATCTTCATCGCCTTTTCCGAACTGATCTTCGTGCTGCTGTATTCGAGCGAGTTCAGCCCGGCAGCGCACCTGTTCAAGCTTCTCGTCCTGGGCGACGTGCTGAAACTCGTGAGCTGGCCGATCGGCTATGCCATCCTCGCCAACGGTCACGGCCGGACGTTTTTCGTGGGCGACGCGATAGGATGGATCACATTTTCCGTCCTCGCGTCGACGCTTTACGAAACGCTGGGCTTCGTCGCAGTGGGGGTTGGTTATATCGCGATGTACGCCGCTTATTCGGCGTTCGTTCTGCTTTACGCGCGACGCACGTTGAACGTCACCCTCAGTGGGCCAGTGCTTGCCAGGGTGCTGCTGATCCTGCTGACTTGTATCGCGATTTTCGCGATATCGACCTATGCGCTGGTCATCGCGCAAATCGTCGGGGTTGTGAGCATGATCATTTTTGCACGGTCGATTCTGGCCCATCCGGCCAGCGTGGAAATGTGGCCGCTCAAGCCGGCCCTTCTCGCCAAGATTCGCGCACTCTTCCTGATCCGTAACGCCGGCTGATGGGAGCTTACGCGATGTCCCTCCCTCAAACCCCGCAGGATGTGCTGGCGCTGGACAAGCGGCCCGATCGCGACCGGATCGAGGCGACGGCGCGGCGCCTGCGCGCCATCTGCCTTTCGCAGAAAAGACCTGCGGATGCCCTGAGCGCGGCGAGAGTCTATGCGCGCTATTGCACGACCAACATTCCGTCCTGGCTCGAGGATGTCGCCCTCGAAGAGGCGTTGTACGCACGTTTCTGTTCATCAAACGAGGTGCGCAGCCGATTCGAGGGTGCGGCATTCGTGGCAACCGCGCTGCACGATGTGGGCGGGCACTCGAAATGGGGGCTGGCCTTCCTCAAGGCGTTGGCAGCCGCGGGAAGAGCACCGTCGGTGGTCATCACATCGACCATATCGAAGACCATCCGCCAACAGGTCGAAGCGCTGGGAGTCGAGGTTTTCGTGCCCGATCGCTGGGACGATCTTCTCACGATGGAGGTATCGGGCGAGCTTTATCTGTGCATCGCCAACGACGATATCGTGTCCGCCTTGCTTGCCCAGAGAATGGCTGCTGCGGGCCGGCGGATCATCTTCTGCAACCATACCGATCACACGTTTTCGCTCGGTGCCGTCCGTACCCGCGAGCTCATCGAGGTCAGCGGCTTCGGCTACGAGCTTTCGCAGCGCGGACGAACCTTCACGGCGCAATCCTTCGCCGGAATCCCGATTAAAGTGGAACAGTCGGAGCGCGGCTCCGAAAGATCTCCAGCCAGCGACAGGCGCGAAGAATTTCGTCTATTGACGATCGGCCGCAGCGGGAAGCTGAAGCCTTCGATGCGCCACAATTTCGCAGATTTCGCCGTCTGGGTCGTGCGTAATCTGTCGGACAGTTACCTCATCATCGGCCGGACGGGCCTCGAACGGTGGTGGGGCGATCGCCTGAAAGACACCCGGATCGATCGGCGTCCGGTAATGGGTTGGGACGAGATCGAAACGCTGCTGCCCGGGATCGATGCCTATATCGACAGCTTTCCCCTGACCGGAGGCACCGTGCTGAGCGAGATCGCGCTTACGGGCCTGCCGATCTTCGGCATCAAGGATATCCCACGAGGGTGGTCGGCCGCCGACAGCGTCATGTCGGAGGATGTCGAACACCTGCAGGAAACCCTGCTTGCGTTCCGCCAGGAGGGGCAGCTCCCGTATGACCCGGCAGCGCTCCGGCAACTGGTCGTCAAGGAGCACAGTCAGGAGGTTTTCGAAAGCCGCGTGCGCGCCTTCCTGCTTGGAGATCCCGTGCCGTTGCCAGAATGGGCGCGCCAGTCGACCGAGGCGATCGACAGCTTTCGCGAGGTGCTCGCCGCGAGCGAGTTCGCCGCCATAAGGTTCGAAGACGGAAGCCTGGCTTTAAGGATCAAGCACTTCTCTGTTCTTGCCCGCAAGCAGATGATAGCGAACCAGAATCACTTGCGGGCGGCCATCAAGGGTCTGATCGGGCTCGAGAACTGGTCGGCCCGGACTGCACAAAAGACCGCGAAGAGTCGCTTGCCAAAATCTTCAGCCGGCTAGGCTCCGGGCTTTCCCGCCATCCTCTGAAAGGACGAATTCGTGGCCTCACATCGGTTTCTTGGGTCCTTTGCCAAAAGGTCGGCACAGCTGCGCGCGTATGCACCCCGACCGAAAATTCGCGTCAATCGGACGTCGGGTGAGACCAACGCAGTCTTCATCGTTGGAAGCGGGCGCTCAGGCACAACCTTGCTCCGGCGATTGCTGATGGAAAATGGCGACATCTATATCCCACCGGAGACATATGTCCTGGGTCCGACACTCCAGGGCGCGCAAAAGCTCCGCAGCTGCGAATGGGAAGACCTGGTTTCGTACGTCGCAGGACGTTTCGAATACGAGCCGGAATTTTATCATTTCCGAATCGATTCCCTGCGTAAGTTTGCGTTGGAACAGCGCTCTCTGGGCACTGATCGCCGCTCGCTCGAATGTCTGCTTGATGGTCTATACCGTCACTTCGGGCACGAAGAGGGGTGCGATCGCGCTTTCTGGGGCGACAAGACTCCCTACAATACCTTTTTTCTTCCGGAGATTTCGGCCGTATTTCCTGGGGCGAAGTTTATCGGCATGCAGCGCGACGGGTGCGATGTCGTCGTATCTTATGTAAAGGCCGGGATTTATGGTGACTATGAGGCCGCCGCGCATCGGTGGATAGAATCCAACATTTTACTCGAACGTTTTCGGGAAAAAAACGCACATTGCCTGATGCTGCTTCGCTACGAAGATCTTATCGCCGAAACTGATGTGCATTTGGACAAAGTCCTTGCTTTCACCGGTATACCCAAGACGCGCGATAGCGATAATGCCGATGCCCCACAGGCGACTTTGCACGATGCCCACACATTGCCGCACCTGAAGAAATCTCTTGCTCCAGTAGATGCAACAAACTCGGGCAAGGGGGTGCGCATCCTGCGCGAGGAGGCGTCTGAAAAGTTGCGCGATTTGATGAATCCCTGGCTGAAAAAGCTTGGATACGAGGAGATCTGACATGTCCGAACCGCATGCCAGTCATAAGAGCTTAGCAACGACCTCTGCCAAGAATGCACGGAACAAATATCACAGATTGAAAGGCCTTCCTCGTGAATTAATTAATCGGTTCTCCTTATTTAAATCCGAGGCGTTCGATCGGTTATTGTTCGTTCACATAAATAAATGCGCGGGAACATCGATCCAGCATGCATTGAATATCCCATTCAATCATGAGAGCGCGTTAGATAAACTGAATCGGCTTGGTGAAAGACGATTCCACGAGGCCTACCGCTTTACGGTTGTCCGGAACCCTTGGGACAGGCTTGTCTCTCAGTATGCTCATCGAGTCAAAATGAATACGACCGGCTTGGGCGACCAGCATATTTCGTTTGCCGACTGGGCGTACGAAACTCTTGAACGCAAAAATCCGAAGTACCGTGATGTTGAAACGATGTTTCAGACGCAGTGCCAGTGGATTTCAGACAGTTCCGGAAGACTCTTGATCAATCGCATCATCGCTTTTGAAAAATTGAGCGAAGGATTTCAGATTGTATGCGACGAGGCCGGCGTTGCGGCGAATTTACCGCATATGAAAATTTCCAAGCGGTCGAGCTATCTGGATTACTACAGCGATTCCAGTATCGTAGAACTTGTTGGCGACCACTTTGCGGATGACGTCCGCATCTTTGGCTATGCTTTCGGCGAAGCGAGAGATGGGTCGGCAGTACTGGAAGTCCCCGCCTCCAACTTTGCCGTCCCAAACCGCAGGTGATCCAGCCTTTAAAATGCAAGAAACTAGACTTATCCGGCCTCAGACATCGAGGTCATGCATCGAGTGACTCATTCAGGGAAAGTGCAAAGAATCCCGGAATCGATCTTATTCCTGAAGTCGAGTCGAGACACTGCGACGCTCTTGGCCAAGCGCGCTTTCCGTTGGAACCCGGCGGGGTGCCTCCAAGCTTATTCTTGCGGTAATATAACATGGTGATGCACCCGACGGTCCTTCATATTGCCAACTGGTATCCGAACCCTTGGAATCCGAATGAGGGGAACTTCATTCACGAACAGGTGCGGGTGCTGCGAGAGGAGGTGCCCGGCGCTGTCATGGCGGTGCAGGTACGCCCCAACAAGCGGAAGATCGCGGAGGTGCGGCGCGTGGAGCTGGAACCGGGAACAAACGGATATTTCTGCCTGAGCCGTTTTCACCGCGGTCGTCTCGGCGAATTCCTCAGCACCTTTTTGCTCCTGTACGCACTGTTTCGCGAGAAATTTTGGCGGTACGACATCCTTCACGTGCATATCGCGCAACCCCTTCTTTCGCAGATGCATCTGTGGAAGTGGCTGATCGGCAAACCGATCATCATGACCGAGCATTGGTCCGCCTACCATTACGGCTTTCATCTTCCCGACGGGCCGGCCAAGAGACGGATGGGCCGGCCTTTCCGGCAAGGGTTTCCACTGCTGGCAGTCTCGCAATCGCTGCTCGACGACATTGCCGCTTTTGCCGGGCAGGAAGACGTGAACGGGCACGTGGTGCCCAATGTCGTTCCATTTCACGGTGCGAGCGAAGCTACCAACGCCGTGCCGGTACTGTTCAGTGCCAATCGGTGGGTTCCGATCAAGCGCCCCATCCCCATGCTGCAAGGTCTCGCCCTTGCAGCGGAGCGTGGTACCCGGTTCGAACTGGTGCTGGGGGGCGATGGCGAATTGGTGGGTGAGATGCGCGCGCTGGTGGCGGACTCGGCGCTAGCCGAACGGACGACCTTCGCCGGCTGGATGAAGAAAGACGAGATCGCCCACCAGCTCGCGCGCAGCGATGCCAATTTGTTCAATTCGGACCACGAGACGTTCTCCATTGCCTGTGCGGAAGCTTTGGGCGCGGGCGTCCCACTGGTCGGGCCCTACATTCCTGCAGTCGCCGAATACGCGGGCCCCGATGACTGGCAGCAACTGGACGACGGCAGCAATCCGGAAGACTGGGCGCAGGCGATCACGCTGTTTGCCGACCGTCACAAGCGCGGCGAGATCGACCGGGCCGCCATCGCCAGAAGCGCAGCGCAGCGCTTTTCGCCTTCCGCCCTCCGAGAAGCCTATCGCAACGTTCTTGACGCAGCACTCGAAGGGCAAAATGGCAGTCGACATGCGCCATTGGGCACCAGCCGGAACAGGACTGGAAGATCGTGAGCACCATCCTGATCATTTCGCCTGAACCATGGAGCGCGCATTCGGTCAGCAAGCATCACTATGCGCGCGAACTTGCCAGACGCGGGCACAGTGTCGTGTTCCTCGATCCTCCAGCCGATGGAGCCCGGGGCAACGACATCACTCAGGTCGATCTGTCGGGCGAGGGCATTTCCGGTGCACTGCATGTCGTCCGCAGCGCGCGAGTTGCGCCCGGCTTGCGCTTCTGGCCAGCCATCTTGCGCCGCCAGCTCGAAGCGCGCTGGCTTGCCCGGCTCGAAAGGGAGATCGGTGCCCGGATCGACGTTGTCTGGCTGTTCGAGAATTCGCGTTTCTACGACATGCGTTTCGCCGGCGATCGTTTGAAAATCTACCATCAGGTCGATCTCAACCAGAATTTCCACCCGCAAATCGCTGCGCATACTGCCGACGCGGTTTTCTGCACGAGCCGGGAAATCGCGCGCCGCCTGGAGGTGTCCGGAAAGCCCGTCACCATCATCACGCATGGCGTCTGGACGCACCCATTCGATCCCGAGGATGAAGCGGCGCTATTCTCCGAGCCCGGCATTCACTGTGTCTACTGCGGCAACATGTCGATGGCTTACCTCGATCGGGAAACCATTCTGGAATGCGTGTCCTCGCATGGCGAAGTCTGGTTCCATTTCTTCGGTGGTTTCAAGGATGGCGATCCGTTCCGTGACCAGCTTGCGCGCCGTGCCAATGTAATCCTGCACGGCAAGGTCGATCCCGACCGTCTGTTGGCCATCCTCGCCAACGCAGACCTGCAGATGCTTTGCTATCAGAAGGCCCATTTCGAGGATCAGTCCAACCCCCACAAGATGATGGAATACCTTCTCAGCGGGTCTCCGATCGTCGCCAGCTATACCTCCGCCTATGCGGAGATATCGGAGCTGTTCGTAATGTCCGGGCCCGGCGGGGATTTTCGCGAAGCCTTCGATTACGCGCTCAAAAATCTCGAGAAATATGATTCTCCCGCCTTGCGTGAAGCGAGGATTGCCTTCGCCATGAACAATACCTATCAGCGCCAGGTAGATCGTATCGCCGACGCGCTGGGCGCGCATGGACGCGCAATTAGAGATGGAGGCGTAACGTGACGACGCCCACTCCTGTGGTCATTTTCCTGTACAATCGTTTGTTCGACCCCCTGATTCAGGGGAATTTCTGGATGTATATCAAGAACATCCTGGATGATCCGGACGCGCCGTATCGCCTGCATGTCGTCACCTACGAAGATCCGGCCATTCCGCTCACTCCCGAGCAGGAAAAGCTCGTCGCCCACTGGCAGTCGCAGGGTCTCGAATGGACGCAGCTGACCTGGCATCCGGGGATGCAGCTGTCGCGCAAGGGCCGCGATGTCGCGGCGGGCTTCGCCGCGATGGCCAGGCTGCGTGCGAAAGGCTTCCGCCATATCGTGACGCTGGGTTCGATCGCCGGATCCTACGCCTACCTTTACGCGCGCGTGCTGGGCATGCGCCTGTTCCTGTACCAGTACGAACCGCATAGCGACGTGTCGGTCGCATCGGGCATGTGGCGCAAGGACAGCGCGCAGTATCGGATTACGAAGCGACTGGAGGATGCCTCTGCACGGTTCGCGCATGTCATCGCCTCGGGAACGCGCTTCATGGGCGAATGGCTCGGCTCGATCGGAGCGAGGGCGAAATTCTTCCGGGTCCCCACGGTCGTCAACGGCAACAAATTCCTGTTCGACCCGGCAATCCGCGAAGAGGTGCGCGCGCAACTGGGGCTCGCCCCGGGCCAGCCGACACTGTTCTATTCCGGCAAGTTCGGCGGGCTCTATTACGACCGCGAAATCGCCGAGATGATGGCGGTGCTGCTCGAATTCGAACCCTCGCTGCATCTGCTGATGGTTACCCCGGCAGACGATGCCACGGTCGTCGCTCTGTTCGATGCAGCCGGAGTCCCGGCGGACAAGTACAGCATCTGCCACAGCACGTATGACGAGATCGAACGCTATTATTTCGCCGGCGACATGGGGCTGATCACAATTCCGCCCGGGCCGGGGCAGGAATATCGCTCGAGCATCAAGACCGGCGAATACCTGTGCTCGGGCATGCCGTTCCTGACCCCGGCGGGCGTTTCCGAAGACTACCTCCACGCGACCGAACAGGACGTTGGCGTGGTCGTCCCCCGGTTCGAGCCCGAGGCGTTTCGCGCCGCATGGCCCGAGATCGAACATTACCTGACCGAGGATCGCGATACCTTGCGTGCGCGATGCCGCAATTTCGGGCTCGAATACCGTGGTTTCGATGCCCTCAATCCGATTTTTCGCGCCGCCATGGCAGCGCTCGTAAAGCAGTGACGGGAGGTTAATTTGCAACAGGTCCTCATAACTGGGGGAACCGGGTCGGTTGCTGGTGCGATCGTAGAGCGGCTGCTGGCCGATCCGGCAGTCGAGCGGATCGCCATCTACTCGCGCGACGAGCACAAGCAGGGCGACATGATGCAACGGGTCGCCGAGCGTGGAACGCCGTTCGATTTCTTTCTCGGCGACATCTGCGATGAAGAGGCCCTGTTTCGTGCGCTGGCCGGGATCGATACGGTCATTCACACGGCTGCCATGCGGCTGGTGCCCCATGCCGAGGCGAACCCCGCAGAATGCCACCGGATCAATGTCGGAGGCGCAAATGCGCTGACCCGCGCGGTCGGGCGGAGCGACGTATCGAAGGTCGTCGCCATTTCCAGCGACAAGGCGGTCGCCCCCTCCACCATCTACGGGACGACGAAGTTCGCGATGGAGCGCATTCTGGTGGACGCCGACAAGCGCCAGAACGCCCGCTATTCGCTGGTCCGCTACGCCAACGTGATCGACACCCGCAGCTCCGTGGCACCGCTGTTCCTCAAGCAGAAGGAAAGCGGCGTTCTCACGATTACCGATCCGGACATGACGCGCTTCTCGATCGCCAAGCGCGACGGCGTGGATCTGGTCATGACGGCCGTGACCGATGGCTTGGGTGGAGACATCTTCATGCCGATCTCGCCCTCCTACAGGGTGGGCGACATGGCCGAAGCGATCGCGCCCGACGCGGAGCATCGGATCATCGGATCGCGGCCGGGCGAAAAGATGCACGAAATCATGTTCTCGATGGTCGAATCGCCGCAGGTCGTGAAGCGCGGCGCAAACTACGTCTTCCTGCCCCGCACAGGACGGTGGGACGTCGCGCCCTATTGCGAACAGACCGGCGCAACGAAGCTGGAAACGCTGTTCGAATACGGCTCCGGCGACAATGACCAGTGGCTCTCGGTCGACGATATCCGCAGCGTGCTGCGCGACGAGGGCATGATCGCCTGACGAGCCGCATGTGACCACAGCCTCGCCCAGCAGCACGCAGGACCGCGCCAAGCTCGAATGGCTGCAAATCGGCCGTGCCGTTGCGGCGATGCTGGTGGTCTTCCACCATGCCGATCAGGCAAGCGCGCATTTCCTCGGCCTGCCGGGCCAGCGCTACTTCGGCTGGGGGGCGTATGGGGTCGATTTCTTCTTCGTCCTCAGCGGCTTCATCATCTTCTACGCACATCGCAAAGATGCGCCCGGCTTGGCGCCCGCGCGGCGATATGGCTGGAAACGCCTGACCCGCATTTACCTGCCCTATCTGCCAATCGCGATCGCCTGGATGGGCCTGCTCCTGCTGTTTCAGGGGGGTCAGGAGGCGCGGAACTGGAGCGTGCTAGCAACGCTCACGCTGCTGCCATTGGCAACGGTATCGGCCTTGTCGGTCGCGTGGACCCTGACCTACGAGTTGATCTTCTACGCGTTCTTCCTGCTCCGCTATCTCGCGAAGATCGCGATGGTCGTGGCAGGCGCGGTGTGGCTTGGATGGATCGGCGCGAAGGCGATCCTGTGGCCGGACCTTGCGTTGTCGCCTGCGATGACAGCCTTGTCGAACCCGATCATTCTCGAATTCTTCCTCGGCATGGCGAGCGCGTGGGTCTTCCCGAAGATCGATCGCAAGTGGCGGTACTGGCTGATCGTGCCCGGCCTGCTCGCCGTGATCGCTCTCGTGCCGTTACACCTGCTCGATAACAAGCTGCTGATGGGGCCGCCGCTGGCGCTGGTCGTGCTTGGGCTCGCACTGCTGAAGCCGATACAGGGGCAGGCCGTGTTTCGCGGCGCACTGTTCCTCGGCACCGCATCCTATTCGATCTATCTGGTCCACAGCCCGGTCATTTCCGTGTCGGCCGGGTTGCTTGCGCCCTACATGGGTAAATGGGCGATCTTCGCCGTCACGGCGCTGCTGGGCATCCTCGCCGGCTCCATCTACTTCGCCGCCGTCGAACGGCCGACACTCAAGATCGTACGGCGGGGTGGATTAAGGGCGGCCGGCGGGGCGCAGGACGGGGGCAAGGCCCATGCCGGATAGCCCTGCCGCGCCTCAGGCCTCGCCGCTCGTGTCGATCATCATGCCGGCCTACAATGCGGCGGAGTTTCTGGCCGAAGCGATCCGGTCAGTCCTGTGCCAGACCTATCGGGAATGGCAGCTGATCATCGTCGATGACGGAAGCAACGACGCGACCTTCGCGTTCGCGAGCGCGTTCGACGATCCGCGCATAGAGGTAATTCGGCAGGACAATGCCGGGGCCAGCGCGGCGCGCAATACCGCGCTTAAGCATGCCCGCGGCGACCTGATCACCTTTGTCGATGCAGACGACATCCTGCCCGAGGCGGCGCTGACGCTTCGTGTCGATTTTCTGCGCGACAATCCGCGGATCGACATTGCGAGCGGCCCGATCAGGGTGACGCGCGATGGCGAGGACGTGCGCCTGTACCGGCCATCGACCGAAGTTCAGCCGTTTTTCCAGCCGCTGCTGCGTCTCGACGAGAACGTCTTCTTCGGGCCATTCTACATGGTGCGCGCGGCAGCCATCGCCGGGCTGGAGTTCGACACCGCGACAACGCATTGCGAGGATATCATCTTCTTCCTCAGCGCTGCGCACGATCGCGATCTGTTGCATGGCGCGGTCACAGAACCCGTCTACGAATATCGGCTGCATGGCGGGAGTGCGATGAGCAATCTCGCAGGGATTTCGCGCGGCTACTTCGTCTTGCTCGATCACGCTCACCGGATGGCGCGGGCACAGCCTGCCGATTTGCGCCATCTGCGCCACAGGATCGCCGGTATCCTGGGCAAATCGTGGCTACGCGCGGGAAGGCCCTTGATGGCGCTGCGCTGCATCGCCAAGGCGTTGACCTTCACTGCCGCCCACCCGGGGGGCCATGCAAAGCAATAGGTGGCATCAATGTGCGGGTTGACCGGGATCTTGCCCCGATCCGGGAGCAAAGGGAGCCTACCCGGAATCCTTGACCGGATGACTGCGAGCCTGGTGCATCGCGGGCCCGATGCGAGCGGCGCCTGGTACGACGAAAGCGCAGGCATCGCACTGGGACACCGGCGTCTGTCGATCCTCGATCTGAGCGAGGCGGGCGCGCAGCCGATGCACTCGCGCTGCGGTCGCTTCGTCACGGCATTCAACGGCGAAATCTACAACCATCTCGAACTGCGCGAACGACTGGCCGCAGAAGGAATGGCGCCGCAATGGCGCGGGCATTCGGACACAGAGACGCTGCTTGCCGCGATCGCCGCCTGGGGCCTCGACGCTACGCTCGAACGGTCATCCGGCATGTTTGCGATTGCGCTGTGGGATCGCGAGCGCCGCCGCCTCTCGCTCGCGCGCGACCGCATGGGGGAAAAGCCGCTGTACTGGGGCTGGGCTGGCGAGGACATCGTCTTTGCCTCAGAGCTGAAGGCCCTGCGCGCGCACCCGCAATGCAGCAGTGCGATGTCCCACGCGGCCGTGCAGGAATTTATCGGGTTTTCCTATGTGCCCGCGCCGCTCAGCATTCTCGAAGGTGTTTTCAAGCTCGAACCGGGGACCATCGTCGATTTCGGCGAAACACCGCCCGCCGCGCCGCCGCGCGCGCCGCTGCGCCCGGGCGAAAGCCACGGCACGGTTACCGTACGGCGTTACTGGGATTTGGGCAGCGTCGTGGACCATGGGCTGCGCGCCCCGCTGACGGACCGCAACGAAGCACTCGATACGCTCGAAGCGACCCTGCGCGATGCCGTATCGCGCCAGATGCTGTCGGACGTGCCGCTCGGCGCGTTTCTCTCTGGCGGTATCGACAGCTCGCTGATCACCGCGTTGATGCAGTCGGTGTCCTCTGCTCCGGTGCGCAGTTTCACGATCGGCTTTGAACAACAGGAATTCAACGAAGCACCGCATGCAGCGGCAGTCGCGGCACACTTGGGCACAGACCATACCGAACTGACGGTGACCGATGCCGATGCGCGCGCGGTGATCCCCTTGTTGCCCGACATGTACGACGAACCCTTTGCCGATTCGTCGCAGATCCCCACGCATCTGGTGTGCAAGGCCGCGCGCGCTCACGTGACGGTGGCGCTGTCGGGCGATGGCGGGGACGAACTCTTCGGCGGGTACAATCGCTATCTTTGGGGTCCGCGCCTGTGGTCCCGGATCGCCTTGATGCCCCCGGTCGTGCGACGCGCGCTCGGTGGCACGATTGAGCATGCGCCGCAGCGTCTGTGGGATTTCGCAGGTGCCTTAGCGGGGGTGAACCGGCCGGCCGAAAAGGCTCTGAAGCTCGGCCGTCGCCTGGGGCAGGCGAGCTCGCCCGATGCGTTCTATCGCAGTCTCCTGACCGAATGGAACGGTACCCGCCTTACCCGCTTCGATCCGCAGGCGAGCGCCTTGCCCGTCGACGACCCGGTCCCTGCAGGGCTTGCGGGCGACTTTGCCGGGCGCATGATGTTGCGCGACATGCGCGGCTATCTGCCCGACGATATTCTGTGCAAGGTCGATCGTGCAGCAATGGCGGTCAGCCTGGAAACCCGCGTCCCCTTCCTCGATCCCGATGTCATCGCGCTATCGGCGCGCTGGCCGACCGATTGGAAGCTGCATGGCGGAGAAGCCAAGTGGCCGCTGCGCCAGATTCTCTTCCGCCATGTGCCCCGCTCCCTGATCGAGCGACCTAAAGCGGGCTTCGCCATCCCCATCGGCCACTGGCTGCGAGGCCCCTTGCGCGAATGGGCCGAGGATCTGTTGCAGGCAGACAGGCTGGCCGCCGATGGGCTGATCGATCCGGTGCCGGTTCGCGCCGCCTGGCACGCCCATCTCTCCGGCAAGGCCGACTGGACGCCCGCGCTCTGGAGCATCCTGATGCTCCAGGCCTGGCGCGATCGCTGGACGTGAGGCTGCAGATCCTCTCGCGCTACGGGCGCAAGGGCGCATCCAGTCGGGTACGCATGTTCCAGTATGTGCCCTGGCTGGAGGCGCATGGCTGGGATGTGTCGATCGCCCCCTTTTTCGATGACGCCTATCTGACCGCGCAGTATGCTGGCGAAGGAACCCGTTCGCAGGTCGCGGCAGCCTATGCCCGTCGGTTGGGCCAATTGCGTGCGAGGCCCAAGCCCGATCTCATCTGGCTGGAAAAAGAAGCGCTCCCGATGATCCCGGCAGCAATCGAAAGGCGGCTGTTGCCCGCTCGGACTCCGATTGTCGCCGATTACGACGATGCCGTCTTTCATTCCTACGATCTGCATCCGCGCGCTGCGGTTCGCCGGGTGCTCGGGCAGAAGATCGACAGGATCATGCAGCATGCGTCGCTGGTGCTTGCCGGCAACGAATATCTTGCCGTTCGCGCGAAGTCGGCCGGAGCCTCTCATGTCGAGATCGTGCCGACCGTGGTCGATGCAGACGCATACCGCACCCCGAGTGCGCCCCGTTCCGATACGGCCACCCGGATCGGCTGGGTCGGCACGCCGAGCACTTGGCGCGAATACCTGGTCCCGATGCTGCCGTTGTTGACCACCCTCGCCGAGCAACATGGGGCAAGGATTACCGTCATCGGCTCGGGCGCTCGCGACGTGCATCCGCTGGTCGATACGCTGGAGTGGAGCGAAGCTGCCGAGATCGACCAGATCCATGGATTCGATATCGGGATCATGCCGCTCAATGAAACGCCTTGGGCGCTAGGCAAATGCGGCTACAAGCTGATCCAGTACATGGCATGCGCCAAGCCGGTGGTTGCCTCGCCCGTGGGAGTCAATCGCGAGATCGTGGAACACGGCGTCAACGGGTTTCTCGCCGATAGCAGCGAGGATTGGCGCATTGCACTCGAACGCCTGCTGCGCGATCGCGATTTGCGGTCGACCATGGGCGCGGTGGGCTGCCGAAAAGTGCTTCAGAGGTACAGTTTGCAAAGTCAGCAGGAGCGTGTCTCAAGCCTGCTTGCGGCCTGTGTCGAAGGTATTGATTGATGTTATATATTGCGATCTTCCTGGTCCTTGCGGTGCTCGCGCAGTCGCGACCGAAAGAGACGTACGTGCCGGCGCTGGTCGCGCTCTATCTGTTCGTCGCTTTCCGATGGGAGGTCGGATGCGACTGGCACGGATACCTTTATCAGTACCGGTTTTGGCAAGGCGATACGCTGAAAGACGCTCTGTTCAGCCGCGAACCTTTGTGGCGACCGATCTTTTTCCTGCAGCACCAGATAGGGCTGGAATATCAGTGGCTGAACGTTGTGGCCGCGATCCCATTTTTTGCAGGCATCCACGCCATTGCGCGGCGGGAGCCGAACCCTACCGCCTTCCTTGCGCTGGTGTTCCCGATCCTGATTCTCAACATGCCGATGTCTGCCATCCGGCAAAGTGTCGCGATCGGCATCATTTGCTACGCCTATCTTGCCTTTGTGGACAGGAAGACCATCCGATACGTGATCCTCGTTCTGATCGCGGCCGGATTTCATACGAGTGCGCTGCCGTTCGTGATCCTTGCGCTCTTCATCGGCCGCGAACTGAGTTGGCGAATGGTCGCAAGCGCGCTCGTCGTCGTCGTCCCGGCCGTTTTCCTGTTCGCCGGCAGCGATAGCGCCCAAATCGCTGCCCAGCGGTATCTTGGAACCGATATCGAAGCGAGCGGAGCCTATCTCAGGACGGGCACACTGGCCATCACCGGTCTGGCGTACCTGCTGCTGTTGAACCGCAGCTGGCGGGAAAAACACCCCAGATCGCACCCGCTCGTGCTGATCGCTTCTGTCCTGATGATCATGACGATACCCTTGGTAATCTTTTCGACCGTGATCGGGGATCGCTACGCCTACTACATCATGCCCTTGCAAGCGACGATCCTCGCCCGCCTGCCCTATTTCGAGCAATTTAGGGACAAACCCGTAATCGCATGGCTGCCGTACATTGCCTTGGTGGGTGTGTTGCTGGTTTGGAGCTTGCTCTCGTCCCATTTTTCCTACTGCTACGCTCCCTACCTTACGTGGCTGTTCGGCACACAGGAATCGCGGTTGGGCATTTTCTATTGAGCGCTGTGCAATTGCGAAGGTGCGTCTGTTTGACTAGACGGCCAGTAAATGGGCGGTGGCGATTGCGCGCAACTCGTTGACGTAGCTTCAAAGGGCGTAACGACAGTTTTACGCCCGACAACCGAAGGCGCCGGGCGCCGAACTTTGCCTCGGGCGTGACAGGGTCGATTGGAAACTCCGGAAATCTCGCACGGATCGGGCCAGGAACAGCATGCCTCGCTCGCAGGCGGCGCCCGCACGGGAGAACGGTTCGGCATCACGATCCTTACTCCAACGTGGGATCGCGCGTGCCTGCTACCACGCTTGCATGAATCCATAGCCAGCCAGGTCAGCGCGGGGCTCGATGTCGAATGGCTGGTGATCGACGATGGATCGCGCGACGAAACTGCGCGGCTGGTGGTCGGGTGGGCGGAGCGATCCGATTTCCCGATCCGCTACGAGAAGATCCAGCATGGCGGGAAGCACCGTGCGCTCAACCGGGGGTTTGCGCTTGCGACCGGCGATTGGGTTGCAATCATCGATAGTGACGACTGGCTGATGGAAGGGGGCCTGCGCCGTCTTCATGACACGCTGCAGGCCGCACGTCGGGCGAATGCGAAAATCGCCTTCATGCCGATCAAGGTGATCGATCGGGATAGACAATACCGCTTCCGGCAGCCCAATCGCCGTGTCGATGTGTCGGAAAGATACGATACAGAGCCCGATTTCGACTGTACCTGCGCATTCCACAAAAGCCTGCAACCGATCGCGCTGCGAGAATTCGGGGACGAGAAATTTCTCGCCGAAGCATCGCTCGTGCACAACCTCCCGGCCGGGGTCGGCGCGTATTTGTCGGATGCCGTCTGTGTCGCGGTCGAATATCAGCCCGATGGGCTCTCGGCGACCATCCTGCGACAACGAATGGATTCTCCGGTCGGAGCCACATTCACGTACCAATCGATTTTCCGCAATTCGGCCAGGATGCCCACGCGCTTGCGGTCGCTGGTGAACTACGCACGGTTCTGGTGGCACGCGCGATTGTCAGGCCGCACCCCGTGCAAACCGCAAGGCTTGATTCAGGCGCTGGTGATTCCGGCGGCTCTACCGCTCGCCATCGTCGACAAGATACGCACCCGAGCGAAGGACTAGTCGTCCGACGCGCTGGGTTTGGGCAGCGGCGTTTCGGCTACTTCGGACTCACGTTCCTTTTCGAGCCGTTCCATATATTCGCGCTCGATCATCTCCACCCGCGCCTGCTCGGCAGCCGCATCCTCGTCGATGGTCGACAGGCGCTCGGCCCGCGCTTCGGCGATCAGCTGGCTGAAGCGTGCGGCGGAGCCGCCTTCGCGTGCCTCGTAGGCGGCATCGATCATCTTCTGCGTGCAGCCGGTGAAGCCCATGGCACCCGTGGGTGAGCAACTCATCGCACCGAAATCGCCGACGAATTTGAAGGCTTCGACGCGCTGCGCCCACGCCGTGTTCGCCGGATCGTCGCTATAGCGCAGCGATTCGGGGATACGGTAGCGCTCGCTCTCGTCGACCACGGCGCAGACCACAATCTCGCCATCTACGGCGGGCGGGCACGGATCTTCGCCATAGACGATTACCATGTTGACCCGGTCGCCTGCATCGTCCTGCGCGGAAGCGGACGTAGTGCCCGCGAATGCAGCCAAAGCGGCGAATGTAGCGATTGCGATATTCTTCATCTGGGGCCTCTGCGGCTTGGGGAATGCGTGTGCCTTCGTCGATAGCATAAACGGCGTGAATGGCTGAACCATGACTGAAGCTATCGACGGTGCGTCTGGGTTCCCGCGCCTCAGACGCGTTCGCTGAGCCGGATGGCTGCGCGGCAGCCAAGCCGGATCGCGGCGGAGAGCAGCGGGTAGGCGGGCGCCTGCTCGGCCCCGGCGGCGATCGCGGCGTCGTGATGCTCTCGCTCGTCCTCGCGGAAGCGTTCGATCATGTCGCGCAGTTCGGGATCTTCGTCGGTCTCGTCGAGACGGTCGAGCTGCCGCGAATAGTGGAGGTCGATTTCGGTCTCGACCGCTGCCGTGCACGCCATCGCCGCCTTCGGACCGATCAGCGCGGTCGCCGCCCCGAGTGCGTAGCCTGCAACCGACCAGACCGGGTGCAGCGCAGTGGGGCGCACTCCGCGCTGTGCCATCAGCGCGTTGAAGGCTTCATGGTGATCGTCTTCCTGCCGGGCCATCGCCGCGATCTCGCCCGAGTTGGGTGCGCGATCGCCCATGACCGCGAGCTGCCCGCCATAAATGCGCGTGGCACCGAATTCGCCGGCCTGGTCGACCCGGATCATCCGTTCGATCTCGTCTTTCATGGCGCTTTATCGTTTCCTTGCGAGCAGCACGAGCGCAGCGATGCCCGCCGCGCACGAGATGATGAAATTGAACCCTGCCAGCGAAACGCCCAGCAGCGTCCATTGTGCCGTGTCGCACCGAATGAGCGGCGTCGCGAGGATAGCGTCCATCGCACTCCCACCGCCTGCATGCGGGATGGAGGCGCATTTCGTGACGCCTTCCCACCAGCCATATTCGACCCCGGCGTGGAAGCCGCCGATCAGGCCCGAAGCGATGATCGCCAGCGCGCCGAGCGCCACCCACAACCGATGCGGAGGGGCGATGAAGGCCAGAACCGCGAAAGCGAGTGCGACAAAATGCGGATACCGTTGCCACCAGCACATCTCGCAGGGGTAGAGCCCGAAGCCATACTGGCTGACATAGGCTCCGCCGAGCAGCAGCGCAGGCGCCAGCAAAACGATCCAGCGCGCGGCGCGGGCGGACGGCGTATCGATCATGCCTTCGCGCTCCCGCCTATTTCAGCAGCGCAACCGAACTCGCGGTAGTCCGGCGCAGCGTCTTGATCGCGTAGTCGAGCTGGAAATCCTCGATCCCCTGCTCCTTCAGCTGTTCCGACGTCTGCGAGAAACGCGGATCCGCCTTGAGGTCGCGTTCAAGATCGTCGTCCTTCAGGTCGGCCTCGTTGATCAGGTGCCCGCGCAGGTCGCTTTCGCGCAGCTGATACTTCATCCGCCGCTCCATATCGGGGTCCGAGATCTGCGGCACGCGGATGTCGGGCTTGATCCCGCCTTCCTGCACCGAATGGCCCGAAGGCGTATAGTAGCGCGCGGTGGTCAGCTTGAGCGCGGCATCGTCGCCCAGCGGGACGAGCGACTGGACGCTGCCCTTGCCGAAGCTGCGTTCGCCCATGATCAGCGCGCGGCGGTGATCCTGCAATGCGCCGGCGACGATCTCGCTCGCCGAGGCGGAGCCCGCGTCGATCAGCACGATCAGCGGCACGTTGGGGGCGATCTGCCCGCGGAACATCGTTTCCGAATTGTAGGTGATCGATTCACCCCGGGCCCGTCCGCGCTGCGACACGATCCGGCCTTCGTCGAGGAACAGGTCCGACAGCGCGACCGCCTCGTCGAGCGAACCGCCGGGGTTGGACCGCAAGTCGAGGATCAGGCCGTTGACCTTGCCGCCGACTTCCTTCTGGATCTCACCCCACGCAGCGTAGACATCGGCCCCGACATCGCGCGAGAATTCGTTGACGGTAATAATCCCGATACCCCCGTCGGCGACGGTATGGGTCACCGGCTCGAGCTCGATCACGCCGCGCGTCACGGTGGTTTCGATTGGCTCCTCGCTGCCCGGGCGGAAGATCGTCAGGTTGATCGACGTGCCCGCAGGGCCGCGCATCTGGGACACCGCATCGTCCAGATCGCCGCCGTAGATCAGCTTTCCATTCAGATGGGTGATGAAGTCGCCCGCCTTGATCCCGGCCTTTTCGGCGGGGCTGCCGCGGAACGGGCTGACGACCTTGACTGCGCCCTCTTCCATCACGACCGACAGGCCAAGGCCCGAGTAATTGCCGTCGATCAGCGTCTCGAGGCGCTGGAGGTCGGCTCCGTCGAGATAGGCGGAATGCGGATCGAGGCTGGCGAGCATGCCGTCGATCGCGCCACGGATCAGCTTGTCGTCGTCGACCGGATCGACATAGCTCGCCTTGATCCGCTGGTAGGTCGCGAACAGCTTGGCGAATTCAGGCGCGACGCGGCTGTCGACCTGCGCCATCCCGGCGGTGGCAATCGGGACCATGGCGAGCGCGGAGACAAACGCGAGCGAGCGGGCGACGACGGGCAGTTTCATAGTGGCAAGCCTTTTGGACATTCGCCCCCGTCTATCGCGCACGAGCGGTTAACGCCAGATGGCCGTTGTGCGGGGTACGATGCGTTTCAGCGCGGGACTTTACCGGCCGAGATGATCGAGAGGATTGGCCGGACGCCCGCCGAGACGCAGTTCGAACCCGACCGGGCCACCTCGCGGCGGGGCCACACCGAGCGGCGCACCTTCGACCAGTTCGTCTCCCACGCCCACATCGGTGCGGGCAAGACCGGTAATCAGGCTGGTCCAGCCGTCGGGATGTTCGATGATCACGATCCGGTCGTATCCCCTGAAGGGACCGGCAAAGGCCACCCGACCGGGAGCCGGGGTCACGACTTGCGCGCCACCCGCCGCGCGAATCGTCACCCCTTCGGAGCGGCCCCCGCTGGAATCGACCGACCCGAATCCACGCAGCGTCCGCCCGTCGACCGGCAAGCGGAGCCCGGCAGGCGGTTGCGCAGCCTGTTTCGTCGCGGGCGGAAGGCGCTGGGCGTTCCCCGGCGCGCGCGCCTGTGCGGGCTGCGCGGGACGGATCAGCGGTCCGGGCAATTCGGCGAGCTCTTCACGCAGCGTACCTGCGGCATCGATCCGCGCCACCAGGCCATCGAGATCGCGCGCCTGTTCGGCATAGGCAAGGGCGCGCTCCTCCTGTCGATCGGCCTCTCCCCCACGCCGACGTGCGGCCAGCCGCTTACGCGTCTCGATCGCGGCAAGTTGGCTCCGGCGCGTCGCCAGGCGCTCTTCTTCCTCGGCGAGCCCCGTCAACACGGTTTCGGCCTTCCGGCGCAGGCCGCGGCTGCGGTCGATCTCGCTGCGCAGTGCGGCGGTGCGGCCCCGGACTTGGGGGATCGTCGTTTCAAGCACGGCGCGCAGATACATGCTCTCGCGGATCGATCCGGGCCGGAAAACCGACAGCACCAGCGGCCGACGGGAAAAATTCTGCAATGCGCCGGTCAGACGGATCAGCGGCTCGCGCCGCTCGCCCAGCCGCGCATTAAGCGCGTCCTGCTGCCGCCGGATCAGCGTCAGCTGCCCCTTCGCGACGGCGATCTCCGCCTCGGTTTCCTGGATTCGCGCGGCGAGCGCGGCGGACTGGCTGGCGATCTTGTCCGCCTCCACCTTGGCTTGCGCGGCGGCAGCTTCGAGCGAGCGGCCCCGTTTGGCTGCCTGCTGCGACGCGCGCTCGGCGCGCTGGATCGCGGCGCGCACCTCGTCGGTGGTCTCGAACGCACCCAGGCCCTGCTGGCTGCGTACCTGCGGGGCGAGCGCTACGGCAGCAAGCACCGCCAGCGGCGCGAGGAGAAGGGCGAAGCGTTGAACCATCGAAGCCTACCCTGCCCGATGATAGGGATGGCCTGCAAGAATGCTCGTTGCGCGATAGAGCTGTTCGGCGAGCATCGCGCGCGCCAGCAGATGCGGCCAGGTGGCGCTCCCGAAGGCGAGCAGCAGGTCGGCTTCGGCACGCTGTTCCTCGGAATGGCCGTCGGCGGCGCCGATCAGGAAGCGCGTTTCGCGGATGCCCCCGTCGCGCCATTCGCCGAGGATTGTCGCCAGTTTCTCCGACGGGAGATCGCGACCCTTTTCATCGAGCGCGACGGTGCGAACGGGCTCTTTCGGGGGCGGAATGCGGCCCCCGGTCTCGGGCAGTTCGGTCAGCTTGGTATCCCACGCGATCCGCGTGAAGTAGCGGTTCACCAGCTCGGCCTCGGGCGATCGGCCGATCTTGCCGCGCGCAATGATGTGGAGCAGCACTGGTCAGCGGGCGGGCACAGCCTGGCGAAAAAGCTAGGCGTTGCCCCCCGCGGCCAACTTCTCGTCGTCGCCGAAGGACCACATGCGTTCGATGTTGTAGAAGCTGCGCACCTCGGGGCGGAACAGGTGGACGACCACGTCGCCAGCGTCGATCACGACCCAGTCGGCAGCGGGCAGGCCTTCGAGACGGATCGGGCCGTACCCATCCTGCTTCATCTTTTCCGCCAGTTTCTGCGCGATCGAGGCAACCTGACGGGTCGAACGACCCGACGCGACAACCATGTGATCGGCGATGCTCGATTTGCCTTCGAGATCGATGCTCACGATGTCCTGCGCTTGATCGTCGTCCAGATGCTGCATCACCAGCGCGTGCAGCGCATCGGAGCGATCACCGGTCAAGGCGGGCGCTTTCTTGGCGGCCCTGGCGGGCGCTGTGTCGGCGTGCGCGTGTGTCATGGGCGGGGTCGATACTCCTGTCATTCCAAGGATATGGGAATGGCCGGGAGCATATGCGAGTCATGCGCTCCCCGGCTCCGGCTGCGTGCCGGTACGCGTAATAGGTCGATGGGTTACCTGGTCGCGGATCGGAGCGTCGCCATAGCGCGATGCCCAGTTGGGCTCGCCAGCGCGGATCGCGGTGGCAGACCGGGCATCGGGATCAAAACGCAGTGTCACCAGAATAGGTGCGCTCCATTCGCCCCTGTTGCGGAACCGGATGTTCCTGAACCGCGCCGCGTCCATCGTGAAGCGCCGCAGCAATGCCGCCGCGGGGCTTGCGACGGTTGCCATCTCATACCCCGGTCTGGCGATTACCGCAATCGGTACGCTCGACGCGATCCTCCGCCATTGGCGCCACTTGTGAAATGTCGCGAGATTATCGGAGCCCATCAGCCACACGAAATCCCGCTTCGGATAGCGCGCCTGCAACGCCGCGATCGTATCGCACGTATAGCGCGTGCCCAGCTCCCTCTCGATCGCCGTGACCCGGATCGGTGCCCGGCGCGCCTGCTCGACGGCCGAGCGATAGCGCGCATCGAGCGGCGCCATACCCTTTGCAGATTTTAATGGGTTGCCGGGCGAAACCAGCCACCAGACCTCGTCGAGGCCCAGCGCGCGCATGGCGAACAGCGAGATACGCCGGTGCCCGCCGTGCGCAGGATTGAAACTTCCGCCCAGCAATCCGACTCGCGGCCGGGCGCGCCGGGGCCGTGACGACGCGCCCTGAAAAGGGGGGAATCGCGATTGCGAGGGAGGAGGCCGGAGCGAATCGGTCAAGCGAGCCGAAACACTCGGGATTGGGTCCGGTTCCCGAAAATTAAGGTTAATGACAGAATTTTTCACAGTTCATCGTAGCCACACTTCGACTCATCCTGTCGGGCGGCCGGGTGATTCGACCGCTCCCGGCCCGCTTGCTAGCCCCCCAACAGGGACCGGACATACGGTTAGGGGTTGCATTGACACATCACACGGAACAGCGCGTCACGTGGGCGCAGCGCATGGAACTTTGGTTTCCCGAGCGTGAGTTTTTCATGCGTTCGCACGGCCAGGTTCGTTTCATCAAGATCAGTTCGCGGCTCCAGAAGACGGCGGTCGCACTGACGCTGATCGTCGCACTGGCGGTGATCGCCGGCATGGGGACGATGAGCTTCCTGCAATGGCGATCGAGCGTGGAGCGCGTTTCGCTGCTCGAACGCGAAGCCGATGTCGCCACGTCGGAAGAACGCCTCAACGCCTATCGCGCCAATCTGGGCGAAGTGACGCAGGATCTTGAGAAGCGGCAGGACTTCATCGAGGAAATGATGAAGGTGGTTCCCGCCGACGCGATCCAGGAAAGCACGGTTACCGATAGCTCGGACGAGACCGCCGACATGGTCGAGAAAGTCTCCATGGCCGTGCCCGAAGCGGCCGCACTGGCGAAGATCGAGGCGCGCCAGCTGGTCTTCGTCGAAGGACTGACCCGCTATGCGGACAACCGTTCGAAACAGGCGATGTGGGCGCTCAACGAGCTCGGGCTCGACCCCAAGCAGATCCTCGCCACCGCCGAAAAGTCGGCGCGCGGCGGGCCGTTCGAAGCCGTCTTCGGCGAAGGCGACGAAATCGATCCGCGCTTCGAGCGGCTCGGCCTCAGCCTCGCGCGGATGGCCACGCTGGAAGAGACGCTCGAAGGCGTGCCGCAGCTTCGCCCGACCGATACGCCCGCGGCAAACTCCTCTTTCGGTTATCGCCGCGATCCGTTTACCGGACGCGCTGCCATGCACCGCGGGCTCGATTTCCCGGGCCCGCGCGGCGCGCCGATCTACGCCGCCGCGCGCGGAACGGTGACCTTCGTCGGGCAAAAGGGCGGCTATGGTAACGCGGTTGAAATCAGCCACGGGCAGGGGCTGTTAACCCGCTACGGCCACATGTCGCGTTTTGAGGCGAAGGTGGGTGACCGGGTTGAAGCAGGCACGGTTATCGGCGCTATTGGCAGCACGGGTCGATCGACCGGCCCGCACCTGCATTTCGAGGTTCGAGTGAACGGCACAGCAGTCAATCCGCGCACATTCTTGGAGTTAGCCCCTGATGTTCTCAAAAAAGCACGCAGAAACCCCACCGCCGCCGCCGCCCAGCGCGCCGGCGCGGCCCGCAGCGCCGAAGGCAAGTCCCGTGGCTAAGGGCGGTTCCTCCTCGGGCAGCTTCTCGGTGCTGGGTGCGGACGTCACCATCACCGGAAACATCAGCGCAACCACCGAACTGCATATCGACGGTACGGTCGAAGGCGACATCGACTGCGCTTCGCTGGTGCAGGGCGACGGCAGCCAGATCACGGGCGAAGTAACCGCCGAGACCGCCCGGCTGGCCGGTCGTGTCGATGGTTCGATCCATGCACGCGAGCTGGTGATCCTGCGCAGCGCGACGATCAACGGCGATGTGCATTACGAAGCGCTCACCGTGGAACAGGGCGCCGCGGTGCAGGGCCGTTTCGCACCGCGCGACGCCGCCCCGCCCAAGGCGAGCGCATCCAGCAATACTGCGTCTTCCTCAACCACCGGCAGCGCGACCTCTTCGTCGACTACCGCGGATCTCGGCATTTCGCCGTTCTCTTCGGACAACGACAGCGACACGGACCGCGCGAGCGCCAGCGCGAGCAATACCTCGAACTACTACTGAGTTACCGGCCACGGTCGGGAGGGAAGCGGGAGCGCGCCGTTGGATCGCGGCGTCGCTCCCGCAGTGCATTCGGGACCGGTCAGTCGCCCAGGACTTCCTGCCGCAGCGCCTTGCGATCGAGCTTGCCGACCAGCGTGACAGGTAGTTCCTGGCGGATCACCACTTCGTCGACCCGCTCGTGCTTGCCGACGCGGGAATTGAGCCAGTCGCGCAAAGCCTCCGCGCTCGGCGCGCGGACATCGGGCTGCAAGGTCGCATAGGCGCGCGGCACTTCGCCATGATAATCGTCGGGCACGCCGATCACCAGCACGTCGCGGATTGCCGGATTTTCCTGCAGCACGTCTTCCACCTGGCTGGGGAAGACCTTGAACCCGCCGACAGCGATCATGTCCTTGATCCGGTCGACGATCTCCACGAACCCATCCGCATCGATCTGGGCGACATCGCCCGTGCGCAGCCATTTGCGGCCCTGATGTTCGATAAACACCTCGGCATCGGCATCGGGCAGGTTCCAGTAACCTTGCATGATCTGCGGGCCATTGATCGCCAACTCGCCCGGCTCACCCTCTGGGGCAAGCTTGGTCGGGTCTTCCTTGTCGAGCAGCAGCAGGCGGGTTTGCGCCAGCACCTGCCCGATCGTGCCGTGCTTGCGCATCGCGACGTAGGGATTGGCGGAGACCACGCCCGAACTCTCGGTCAGGCCGTAGCCTTCGACCAGCCGAACGCCCGATACCTTCTCCCACTTCTCTCGCAACGTGTTGGAGAGCGGCGCGCCGCCCGAGATGCAGATTTTCAGGTTCGAAAAGTCGGTCTGGCCGACCTTCGGATGATCCAGGAGCGCCTGAAACATCGTCGGCACACCCGGAAAGCCGGTGACGCGCGCACGCTTGAGCGTCGCCAGCACGTCGCCCGCCTCGAAGCGCGGGACCATCGCGATGGTCGCACCGCGCACGACGCTGCGGTTGAGCACACAGGTGTTGGCGAAGACATGGAACAGCGGCAGCGCGCCCATGATCACGTCGGGGTCCTTGCGGTCGAACGGGTCGATCGCGTTGACCTGCTGCGCGTTCGCGGCGAGGTTCGCATGGCTGAGCATTGCGCCCTTGGGGCGCCCGGTGGTGCCGCCGGTATACTGGAGCAGCGCGATCTCCTCGGGCGCAATGTCGAGTGCGCGCGGTTCGCTGTGCGGCAACAGTTCTTTCCAGTCGACGATCGCCTTGCCGTCGCTCGTCCCGTACGCCGGCTTCGCGACTGCGTCGCGGCGGAACAGCCTGAGGCCGAGCGCCTTGAGCGGCGGCAACATGCTGGCAAGCTTGCCGACGACCAGCGTCTGGAGCGAGGACTGGTCGAGCACGGCAGCAGCCGTGTCGAACAGCTGCTTCGCATCGACCGTCACCAGCAGGCGGGTGCCCGAATCCTCGACCTGGTGCGCCAGTTCCTCGACCGAATAGAGCGGCGAGAAATTGACGACGGTCGCCCCGGCCATCATCGCCCCATAATAGGCGGACAGGTAAATGGGCACATTGGGCAGGAACAGCCCGACGCGGTCGCCGCGCCCGATGCCGCGTTCCTGCAGGCCCGCGGCGAAGCGTCGCGCCTCGGCGTGCATCGCCTGGTAGCTCAGCTTGCGGCCGAGAAATTCGATCAGCGTCCGCTGCGGATGCGCATCGACCGCGCGCCCGAACAGGGCAGGCATGGTGGTCGATTCGATCTCTGTGTCCCACGGACTGGGGTGGTGATAGGGGAGCTTGCTTACATCCATGTAAGCCTGATGCAGGGGTGCGGCCCCGCCCGCAAGTGTTAGCTGGGCGAGGCGTGCAAGATTCCCGTTCTTCGCGGGGTGCTTATTCTTCGTCGGAGGCGGGGCCGGTGTCGACCGGCGCGCCGCTTAGCTGCTCTTCCTCGCTCGCGCGCTTGGCTTCGAGCCATGCAGCGGCTTCGGCTTCCTGCGCGGCTTCGGCAGCGGCTTTTTCGTTGTCGTCACGTTCGCGCCGCAGTTCCTCGATCAGCTTGGCCTTGTCGCTCGCCTCGACGGCAGGATCGGCGGCGGCGTTTTCGAGACCGGCCTTCTTGGCCGCGGCCTTGACCACCGCGTCGAGCTCGCGCTGCGAGCACAGGCCCAGCGTCACCGGGTCCTTCGGCTGGATGTTCTGGATGTTCCAGTGGCTGCGATCGCGCACCGCGCCGATCGTGTTGCGGGTCGTACCGATCAGCTTGGAGATCTGTGCGTCGGTCACTTCGGGGTGGTTGCGCAGGATCCACGCAATCCCGTCGGGCTTGTCCTGCCGCTTGGAAACAGGCGTATAGCGCGGGCCCTTGGTGCGGGTGACGTCGGCTGGAGCCTTCTGCATCTTGAGGCTGTAGGAACTGTCGGCCTGGCCGCGCTCGATTTCTTCCTGCGTCAGCTCGCCGGCATAGACCGGATCGCGCCCGGTATACTTGCTGCCCGCCAGATCGTCGGCCATGGCCTGCACTTCGAGGATATGGAGCCCGCAGAACTCGGCGATCTGCTCGAAGCTGAGCCCGGTGTTGTCGACCAGCCAGGTGGCGGTCGCGTGGGGCATCAACGGGGTCGGTTGGTCGGCCATTGTGGTCATCCTGAAAGTGTGCGCCCCGCATCATGGCGAGGGCCGGAAAAGACAAGGGCCGCCCCTTTCGGAGCGGCCGCTTCCCCTATCACTTAGGTGATGGCGGGCCTGACGGCAAGGTGATTGGCACTCTGGCGAGATTCGCCGCCAGACGATCGGGTCTTGCCGTCAGGGGGTTAGGCACTCGCCGTCGAACTCCTCCAGCCCGGCGAGGAACTGCGCGGTCGCCGCTTCCCAGCTGAACGCCTTGCCGAATTCGGCGCAAGCCTGCGAATCGCGCGAGAGTGCAGCGGCAATCGCCTCGTCCAGATTTTCGCTCATCGCGCCGACCTCGTCGGTCAGGATGTCGCGTGGGCCGGGCACGGGATACGCAGCCACCGGGGTGCCGCAGGCCAGCGCCTCGATCATCACCAGGCCGAACGTGTCGGTCTTGCTCGGGAAGACGAAGACGTCCGCATCGGCATAGCAGCGCGCCAGATCCTCTCCGCCCCGCTTGCCGAGAAACACCGCGTCGGGATAGCGCACTTCCAGATCGCTGCGCGCCGGGCCATCGCCGACGATCACCTTGGTGCCCGGCTGGCTGGTCTTCAGAAAAGCCTCGAGGTTCTTCTCCACCGCGACGCGCCCTACATAGAGCTGGATCGGTCGGCGCAAGCCTTCGTAATCGGCGCAAGCGCCTGCATCGGGATGGAAGAGCTCCAGATCGACCCCGCGCCCCCAGTGGTGCAGCCGGGTGAGGCCCTGCGCGCGCAGTTCCTCACGGATGCTCTCGGTTGCCACCATCACGCGCTGCGCGGGACGATGGAACCAGCGGATATAGGGCCAGAAGGCATCGGGCGGCAGGTAGGTACGGCGCGATACGTAATCGGGAAACTGGGTGTGATAGGCGGTGGTGAACGGCACCGCCTTGGTCATGCAATACCGCCTTGCCGACAGACCCAGCGGCCCTTCGGTGGCGATATGTACCGCGTCGGGCTGCAATTTCGCCAGCCGCCGCCCCACGGTGCCGGGCATGGTCAGCGCGAGGCGGATTTCGGGATAGGTGGGGCACGGCACCGAAGGGTACTGATCGGGCGTGATCACATCGACCTGCAGACCGTTCTTGCGCAGGATATCGCAGGTAGTGGTCAGCGTGCGGACCACTCCGTTCATCTGCGGATGCCATGCGTCGCTGACGATCGCGATCGATTTTGGAGGGGCCCCGACCAAGTCAGCTAGCCCGCCAGCTTCCTGCAGCAGCATCAGGCGACCGCGCGCGCGCTGCTTTCGTCGTCGGCCTGTTGCTGCGGAACGTCGGGGGAAGTGCGCCGTGCGATCTCGTCCGGCCAGTGGAGGATTTCCATCCGCCCGTCGAAATGCTCGACCAGCGCGTTGCAGCCTTCCACCCAGTCGCCGTCGTTCCAGTATTCGACCTGGCGGCCCTGATGGGTGAACATGCGGTGCTCGGCGGTATGGATATGGCCGCACACGACTCCGTCCACGCCGCGCTCTCCGGCAGCGCGGGCCACGACTTCCTCATATTTCGAGATGAACTCGACCGCATTCTTCACCTTGTTCTTGGCCGCCTTCGACAGCGACCAGTAGGGCATTCCCAAAGCCTTTCGAGCGGAATTGACCCACCCGTTCAAGGCCATCGTCAGGTGATAGGCGGTGTCGCCGACGAAGGCGAGCCACCTGTGGGTAAGCATGATCGTATCGAATTCGTCGCCGTGCAGCACCATCAGCCGGCGGCCGTCCGCCGTATCGTGGAAGGCCGCGCGGCGAATTTCGACATCGCCGAAATTCATGCCGCTGAACGGGCGCACGACTTCGTCGTGGTTGCCGGGGATGTAGACGATTCGCGTGCCGCGCTTGGCGCGCTTGAGGATGCGCCACACGATGTCGTTGTGCGCGGCGGGCCAGTAGAATTTCTTCTTCAGCCGCCAGCCGTCGATGATGTCGCCCACCAGGTACATCGTTTCCGAATCGGTGCTGTCGAGAAAGTCGATCAGCATCTCCGCATTGCAGCCCTTGGTGCCAAGATGCACATCGCTGATCCAGATCGTGCGATAGCGCCGGCGCTTGCCGTCCTCCGGCTCGGGCACGGAAGGCGCGACGGGAGGGAAGGCGGCGACATTGCCGAAAGTGTTCGGGCCGAAATGGCGCGCCAGTCCGTTCAGGTCGGCGGGCAGGTCTGCTGTCGAATCTTGGTCGAGCATGAGGCGGCGGGGTCCCGGTTGTTCGTCCAGTATATCTCCGGCGCGATCGCACTATGGCCGGGATATAGTGGAAGAGCCGTAGGGGCCGATTGTTACAGGGGACTCACAATCCCGTTACAAAACCGCGTCTTTCCACAGTCGCGCACACATTAGCGCAGGTCTGTTCGCTACAGCGATTCATCCACTGCGAGCACGATCTTGCCGATGTGATCGCCGTTCTCCATCCGCGCATGCGCCTTATCGGCGTCCTCGAGCGCGAAGATTTCGTCCATCACCGGGCGCAGGGCTCCCTCTTCGATCAGCGGCCAGGCCTCGCGCTCTATCTCGTCGCGGAGTGCGGTCTTGAACGAGTCCGACCGCGGGCGCAGCGTCGATCCGGTCAGCACCAGCCGCTTCGACATCACCAGCGCCATGTTGATTTCGGCCTTCATCCCGCCGAGCACGGCGATGGTCACGTGCCGCCCGCCGGGCTTGAGGCACTGGAGGTTGCGCGCGACATAATCGCCCGACACCATGTCTAGCACCAGGTCCACTCCGTCGCCCCCGGTGATCAGCCCGACTGCCTCGACGAAGTCGGTCGTCTTGTAGTCGATCGCGTGATCCGCCCCCACGCGCCGGGCGGCATCGCATTTTTCCTCGCTGCCCGCAGTTACGATGGTGGTCATCCCGAACCCCTTGGCGAGCATGATCGCCATCGTCCCGATCCCCGAGGTACCGCCGTGGACCAGCAGCGTCTCGCCATCGCGCGCCATCCCGCGCTGGAAGACGTTGTGCCACACGGTGAACAGCGTTTCGGGCAGCGCTGCGGCCTCCGCCATGGTCAGCACGTCCGGCACGGGCAGCGTATGGCCGGCGGGGACGCAGCAGAATTCGGCATAGCCGCCGCCGGGCGTCAGCGCGCAGACCTGTTCGCCCAGCCGCGCGGTGTCGACACCATCGCCCACCGCAACAATCTCGCCCGACACCTCCAGCCCGAGAATGGGCGAGGCGCCCGGGGGCGGCGGGTACTTCCCCGCGCGCTGGATGCAGTCGGGACGGTTGACCCCGGCATAGGCGACCTTGAGCAACACGTCGCCCGGCCCCGGCTTCGGGACGGCGACATCGTGTTCGAGCATGAGGACATCCGGGCCGCCCGGCTCGTCGAACCCGATCGCTCTCATCGTCTCGGGCACCGCTGGCATCGACTTCCCCCCATTCGCTTCCACCGCCCGCCACCTACCTTCGCGGCGGATTGACAGCAAGCGGGAGTGGGAGGAGAGTATCGATCCGATGGAAGAACCCGAAGGCCCTCGTCCGAGCAGCGACGCGGCAAGCCAGCTGGCCGGCGAGGATCTGACGCGCCTGTCGCAGTTCGAGCTCGACGACCGGATACGCTTGCTCCAGCTCGAGATCGCGCGGGTCGAGCGGCACAGATCGCACTACTCGGCGCAAAGAAGCGCCGCTGAAGCGCTGTTTGCCAAGAAAAACGAGGATTGAACGGTGCCGCGCCCTTCACATGAAGCGGGCGACATCCAATATCCTTGGCAGGACCTCTTCCCCACCGTTCACCGCGCGCTAACCCTTTTGCGCAATGTTTCGGTGACTTCCCGCAGCCCCGACACCGGCTGCAAACCCGTGCAGGAAAGCCATGCCCAGCTTCGCCCAGAATCTTGAAAAGACCCTCCACGCTGCGCTCGACGGGGCGCGCGAGCGACGCCACGAATACGCGACGCTCGAGCATTTGCTGCTCGCGCTGATCGCGGACGACGACGCGTCGGAAGTCATGGGCGCATGCGGGGTCGACCTCGCGGAGCTCGCCGACGTGGTCCGCACCTATCTCGACCAGGAATACCAGTCGCTCAAAGCCGACGAGGCAGGCGAACCGCAGCCGACCGCCGGATTCCAGCGCGTGGTCCAGCGCGCGATCCTGCATGTCCAGTCGAGCGGCAAGGACACCGTCACCGGTGCCAACGTGCTGGTCGCGCTGTTTTCCGAACGCGATTCCTACGCGGTCTATTTCCTGCAACAGCAGGACATGAGCCGCCTGGATGCGGTCAGCTTCATCAGCCACGGTATCGGCAAGGGCGGGCAGGCCATCGAGCCGCGATCCCCGCGCGGAGCGGATGAGGACGCGGCCGACGAGAAGGAAGAGACCAAGAGCAAGAAGGAAACCGCGCTCGACCAGTTCACGGTCAACCTCAACGCCAAGGCCGACAAGGGCAAGATCGACCCGCTGATCGGACGCGGGCCGGAAGTGGATCGCACGATCCAGATCCTGTGCCGCCGCAGCAAGAACAACCCGCTCTATGTGGGCGACCCCGGCGTAGGCAAAACCGCGATCGCAGAAGGCCTCGCGCGCAAGATCGTCGAAGGCGACGTGCCCGAGGTGCTCAACGAGGCGGTCATCTACTCGCTCGACATGGGCGCGCTGCTCGCGGGCACGCGCTATCGCGGCGATTTCGAGGAGCGGCTCAAGCAGGTCGTTTCCGAACTCGAGAAGATGCCGCACGCGATTCTGTTCATCGACGAGATCCACACGGTGATCGGCGCGGGCGCGACCAGCGGCGGGGCGATGGATGCGTCCAACCTGCTCAAGCCCGCATTGTCGAGCGGTGCGATCCGCTGCATCGGGTCGACCACCTACAAGGAATTCCGCAACCACTTCGAAAAGGATCGCGCACTGCTGCGCCGGTTCCAGAAGATCGACGTCAACGAGCCGACGATCGAGGATACGGTCAAGATCCTGAAGGGCCTCAAGTCCGCGTTCGAGAAGCATCACAAGGTGACCTACACCGCCGATGCGCTGAAAACCGCCGTGGAACTGAGCGCGCGCTATATCAACGACCGCAAGCTGCCCGACAAGGCGATCGACGTGGTCGACGAGGTCGGCGCGATGCAGATGCTGGTGCCGCCGAGCCGCCGCAAGAAGAAGATCACCGCGCGCGAGATCGAGCAGGTCATCGCGACGATGGCCCGCATCCCGCCGAAATCGGTGAGCAAGGACGACAAGGCCGCGCTCGAAAACCTCGAACGCGATCTGAAGCAGGTCGTGTTCGGGCAGGACGCTGCGGTCCACAAGCTGTCGACCGCGATGAAGCTGAGCCGCGCAGGACTGCGCGATCCGGACAAGCCGATCGGCTCGTTCCTGTTCAGCGGCCCGACCGGCGTCGGCAAGACCGAGGTCGCGCGCCAGCTCGCCAGCATCATGGGGATCGAGCTCAAGCGGTTCGACATGTCCGAATATATGGAACGCCACAGCGTTTCGCGGCTGATCGGCGCGCCTCCGGGCTATGTCGGCTACGACCAGGGCGGATTGCTGACCGACGCGGTCGATCAGAACCCGCATTGCGTGCTGCTGCTCGACGAGATCGAGAAGGCGCACCCCGACCTGTTCAACATCCTGCTGCAGGTGATGGATAATGGCCGCCTGACCGACCACCACGGCAAGACGGTCGATTTCCGCAACGTGGTGCTGATCATGACGACCAATGCCGGCGCGGCCGACATGGCAAGCCAGGGCATCGGCTTTGGCGACGTGAGCCGCGAGGATGCGAGCGAAGAGGCGGTGAAGCGCATGTTCACCCCCGAATTCCGCAACCGTCTCGATGCGATCGTGCCGTTCGGCTACCTCGGGAAAGACACCATCGCCCGGGTGGTCGACAAGTTCATCATCCAGCTCGAGCTCCAGCTGGCCGACCAGAACGTCGACATCCAGTTCGACGACGAGGCCAAGGCATGGATGGGCGAGAAGGGTTACGACCGCCTGTACGGTGCGCGCCCGATGGGCCGCCTGATACAGGAAAAGATCAAGCAGCCGCTGGCCGAGGAACTGCTGTTCGGCAAGCTGGCCGACGGCGGCGAGGTCAACGTGACGCTGAAGGACGGCAAGCCGCACTTCGAGCTCACGCCTGCACCGCCCAAGGCGAAACGGAAGAAGGCACCGGCGAAGAAAAAGGCCGCGCCCGACAGCGATGCCGAGAGCGGCGCCGGCAAGCGAGGCGAAAACTAGCCTTCGCCGACTGGCGCAACCGCCGGGAATATGGTTCAAGCTCCCCTGGTCAGACCAGGGGAGCTTTTTCATGCGCGTTTCCATTTTTGCCCTCGCCTTCGCGGCGTGCCTCGCCGTCCCGGCAACGGCGCAAACCGAGGCGGCCGACGCAACGCAATCGCCCCCCCTCGCGCCCCGCACGGCCGATAGCGGCCTCCCGCTTACGGCGGCGCAGGAAGCGACCGGCCTGCCCTATCTCGACCTTCGCCTGAAGGTCGATCCCGACACCAGGACGATCTCCGGCGACGCGCGCTACACGATCGACGCGCTCGCGCCGCTCGACCGTTTCGAGGTCGATCTCGACCCGCGCTTCACGATTACGTCGGTGACCGTGGACGGCGCACCTGCACAGTGGGAAGCCGATGCCGGACAGCTGGTGATCCCGCTCGGCAAGACGCTGTCGACCGGGGACAGCGCCAAGGTTTCCATCCAGTGGAACGGCTCGCCCTACATCGCCAAGCGCCCCCCGTGGGAAGGCGGTTTCATGTGGGACAAGACAGAGGACGGCAGCCCGTGGATCGCCACCGCGATCCAGATGAACGGATGCGACGTGTTCTGGCCGTGCATCGACTATCCGACCAAGGAAATCGAACGGCTCGACAGCGCGATCACGGTACCCGAAGGGCTGGTCGCCGCCGGTAACGGGACTTTCGCGGGCAGCGAGACCAACGACGGCTGGACCACGTGGAAATGGTCGGCGCGCAGCCCGAACATCTACGCTGTCGCGCTCAATATCGGGCCGTACGAGGTCTACGAAGACACCTACCAGAGCCGCTTCGGCAACAGCATCCCGCTCTATTTCTGGTACCTGCCGGGCAATGGCGAAAAGGCCAAGACGCTGATGCAGGAGATGAAGACATACCTCGATTTCTTCGAGGACATGATCGGCCCCTATCCGTTCGGCGACGAGAAAGTGGGTCTGGTCGAGACGCCGCACCTCGGGATGGAGCACCAGACGATCAACGCCTATGGTGCGAAGTTCAAGCCCTCGCCGCTCGGTTACGACGGGCTCGCGCAGCATGAATTCTCGCACGAATGGTTCGCGAACCAGCTGACCAACACCCAGCCGAACGACATGTGGCTGCAGGAAGGGCTCGGAACCTACATGCAGCCGCTGTTCCAGCAATGGCGCGACGGCGAAGCGGCCTATCTGGCAGCGATCGTCAGCCAGCGCGCTTCGCTGATCAACAAGAGTCCGGTTGTTCCGGCAGAACCGATCTCGACCGGCTTCTACCTCGACGAGGATGCCGGCTGGGGGAGAGATATCTACTCGAAGGGCAGCCAGATTGCGCACACGCTGCGCGGCCTGATCGGCGACGAAGCGTTTTTCTCCTCGCTGCGCCGCCTCGTTTACGGACGGATCGATCCGCGACCGGGCAATTTCGTACCGCAGTTCGCCGATACGGAAGATTTCGAGCGGATCGCCAGCGAGCAGAGCGGAGATGACCTCGGCTGGTTCTTCGATGCCTACCTGCGGCAGGCAGCACTGCCCAAGCTGATCGAGGAACGCGACGGAAACGAGCTGTCGCTGACTTGGCAGACTGAAAAGGGCACGCCCTTCCCGATGCCGATCGAGGTGCAGGTGGATGGCAAGACGATCCTTGCGGACATGTCTTCGGGCAGCACGGTGATCGATCTGGGATCGGACGATGCGCATTACGTGATCGATCCGATGGCCAAGGTTCTGCGGTACAGCCCGTCCATCGCGCGCTGGCAGGCGTGGATGGTCGAGCAGCAGGAACAGGCGAAGAAAGCGAAGGAAGAAGCGAAGGCCGCCGACTAGGCAGGAACCTTCGTTATGGCGGGCCGGTTCACCCTTGCGTGACCGCCCCGTTTTCCTGGATCCAGCCCTACCCGCACGGCATCCACGTGGTGCCCGCCGACGCGTGGGTCGACCCATCGCGCCCGGTCGACCTTGCGCTGGTTACGCATGGCCATGCGGACCACGCGCGCGGCGGGCACGGGCGGACCGTGGCTACGCCCGAGACGCTCGCGATCATGGAGCTGCGTTATCGGACGGGGGCCGAAGATGATGCGGGCGCCATCCCTCACAAGGCCGAGCCGGTGCGCTATGGCGAGAGCATCCGCCTGCCCGGCGATGTCACCGCCACCTATGTGCCGGCAGGCCATGTGCTCGGCAGCGCGCAGATTCTGCTCGAGCATGCGGGCGAACGGATCGTCGTCACCGGCGATTACAAGCGCCGCCCCGACCCGACCTGCCCGCCGTTCGAAGTCGTGCCGTGCGATATCTTCATCACCGAGGCGACCTTCGGCCTCCCCGTGTTCACCCACCCACCGATCGCGGGCGAAATGGCGAAGCTGACCGACCGGCTGGCGGCGCATCCCGATTCCTGCGTGCTGGTGGGCGCCTATGCGCTGGGGAAGGCGCAGCGGGTGATCGCAGAGCTGCGCGCCGCGGGTCACACCGACCCCATCTATCTCCACGGAGCGATGGAGCGCATGTGCCGCCTGTACGAAGAGCACGGCGTCGATCTGGGCGAGCTGCGGCTGGTCGCAGATCACTCCAAGGACGATATGCGTGGGAGCGTGGTCGTCTGTCCGCCCTCGGCGCTCAACGACAGGTGGAGCCGCCGCCTGCCCGATCCGATCACAGCCATGGCGTCAGGCTGGATGCGGGTGCGCCAGCGTGCGCGGCAGCGCAACGTCGAGCTGCCGCTGGTCATTTCCGACCATGCCGACTGGGGCGAGCTGACCGAGACGATTCGCGAGGTCGACCCGCAGGAGACCTGGATCACCCACGGGCGCGAGGAGGCGCTGCTGCGCTGGTGCCAGCTGCACCAGCGGCCCGCCCGCGCGCTCGCGATGGTCGGATACGAGGATGAGGATGACTGAATCACCCCCATCGCCCGTCATGCGGTCAGTGGATTTCGGCGAGACCGGCCGAGATGTTCGCCAGCATCTCGTCGGTGACCATGCCCTGCGAATAGGGCTGCACGGCCTTCAAGCTCATCGCCTTGAACTGGCCGTAGGCGGGGTGTTCGTCGAGACCGGGCAGCTCTGCCAGAACGACGTCGCGCGCGGCTTCGTCGGCCATCAGCGTCTGGATCGGCGTATCGATGGTGAACTTCGCGGCGTGCTCTTCGGCCGCGGTGTCGTCCTGCGCGATCGCAGGAACGGCGGCGGCGAACAGCAGCGGCAGGGCAAGCAGTACGGACTTCATGAAACTTTCTCCCGTCGGTTGGCGCAGACCCCGCTGCGCCGCCTGGCACTTGTCGCACGCCCGGCGCGCGAAGCAAGCGCGGATTGAACGATGGAGCACTTCGCCGCCCTGATCGACGCGCTGGTCTACACCCGCAGCCGCAACGAGAAGCTGCGGCTGATCGGCGAATACCTGCGCGCGACGCCCGATCCGGACCGCGGCTGGGCGCTCGCTGCGTTGAGCGACGGGCTGGACTTCCCCGCAGTCAAATCCTCGACCATCCGCACCATCCTGAAGGATCGCGTCGATCCCGTCCTGTGGACGCTGAGTCGCGATTTCGTAGGCGACACGGCTGAGACCGCGAGCCTGCTATGGCCCCAGGAATCGACAGCGCCCGAAGATGCCCCATCGCCGCCGAGCGTTTCGGAAACCGTCGCGCTGTTGCAGGCGATGACGCGCAAATCCGCACTGACCGAATTGCCGGCGCTGCTCGACCGGCTCGATGTGTCGGGCCGCTACGCGCTGCTCAAGCTCGCGACCGGGGCGATGCGGATCGGCGTGTCGGCGAGGCTGGCCAAGGTCGCCTTCGCGGATGCGTTCGGTGTGCCCGTGGAGGATGTGGAGGAGTACTGGCACGGCCTTGCCCCGCCATACCCCGAGCTGTTCGCCTGGGCGGCGGACGGCGCGGACCCGCCAGACATGGCCGACATCCCGCTGTTCAAGCCGTTCATGCTGGCGCACCCGCTGGAGGAGACGGTCGTCAGCCTCGACGATTATGTCGCCGAGTGGAAGTGGGATGGGATTCGCGTGCAACTGGTCCATGCCGGACCCGAGGGTGGCGGCGAGACCCGGCTCTATTCGCGCGGGGGCGACGATATTTCGCACACCTTCCCCGAAATGCTGCCCGCGCTCGACTTTCCCGCAATCCTCGATGGCGAATTGCTGGTCCAGGGCACCACGCAAGGCGGAAAGGCAGGCGGCGCGGCCAGCTTCAACGCGCTCCAGCAACGGCTGGGCCGCAAGACGGTGAGCAAGAAGATGCTCGCCGAGAGCCCGGCCTTCGTACGCGTCTACGATGTGCTGTCGCTCGATGGTGAGAACCTGCGCGACAGGCCGTGGAGCGAACGGCGCGCGTTACTCGAACAGCTGATGGCGCGGTTGCCCGCCGAACGATTCGATCTCAGCGCAATCGTCGAGGCGCGCGATTTCGAGCACCTTGCCCAAATCCGCGAAGGCGCGCGCGACGACGCGATCGAGGGGCTGATGCTCAAGCGGCGCGATTCGCCTTACGTGCCGGGGCGAAAGACCGGGCTGTGGTACAAGTGGAAGCGCGATCCGCTGCTGATCGATTGTGTGCTGATGTACGCGCAGCGCGGATCGGGCAAACGCTCCAGCTTCTATTCCGACTACACCTTCGGCTGCTGGGACGGCGACCCCGATGCGGGCGCGGAACTTTTGCCGGTGGGCAAAGCCTATTCGGGCTTCACCGACGCAGAACTCAAGAAGATCGACCGCCACGTGCGCCAGAACACGGTCAACCGCTTTGGCCCGGTGCGCGAGACCGACAAGAGCCTCGTTTTCGAAGTCGCGTTCGACAGCGTTCACTCCTCGAAGCGGCACAAGAGCGGCCTCGCCATGCGCTTCCCGCGCATCCACCGCATTCGGTGGGACAAGCCGCCCCACGAAGCCGACCGGATCGAAGCGCTGAGGGCACTGGTGCGCGACTGACCGCCGAGCGCCCGCAAACCGGGTTCAACCCGGCACGCTTGCGGTGTACCCGATGACGCCATGAAGCGTTTTACACCCAGCCAGCGCCGCTTCGCCTACGCCGTCGCGGGGCTGGCAGGCTTCGTCGACATTACCGGTTTCCTCCAGCTGAACGGCTATTTCGTGTCCTTCATGACCGGTAATACCACGCTGCTGGCGCGCGATCTGGCGGGCGGGGTGAGCCGCGCGGCGGTGCCCGCGCTGCTGATCCTCGGCTTCGTGATCGGGGTGTCCATCGGCACGCTCGCCGGAGATCGCTGGGCTGCGCGGCGCAAGCCGGTGGTGACGGCGCTGGTCGCAGCGATGCTGATCGTGGCCGGGGGGATGCGCGCTGTCGACCTTTCGGCATTCTCGCTTGCGCTGCTGGTCATGGCGATGGGCGCTCTCAACACCGTGATGAGCGGGAACCGCGCCAATCCGGTGGGGCTGACCTACATGACCGGCGCGCTGGTCCGCACCGGGCAATCGCTGGCCGAGCGGATCGCGGGCGATCGCACCGCCAATCCTTTGCCTTTCGCGCTGCTATGGGCGAGCCTGCTTGCGGGCGCGCTGTGCGGCGCAATGGTCGGGCTGAACCTCGGCGCCGCCTCGCTCTGGGTGGCCGGCGGCTTCGCGCTGGTGCTGTGCGCGGCGGCCATGCGCATAGCACCGCGCTAATCTGCGAAGCGGATACGCGATCTGACGAGTGTCCTTGCGATGCGTGTGTTATTCTTGTAACACACCAAGAATGACGCACCTGCTCTCGCTCGTCGCCGCGACATTCGCCGTCGCTCCCGTCGCCGTCGCGGCCCAACCGGCGTACGTCGAGGCGCGGCTCGATAGCGACGGCGTCTTTCATAGCAGCGCGGACAATGGCGGGCGGTCGGGCGCGCGATACCAGGCCGGTTCGACCTCGAAATTCGCCTGTTCTCTGCTCGCGCTCGATCTGGAACGCGACGGCAAGCTGAAGCTCGACGACAGTCTGGCCGACCTTTTGCCGGGTTACGCCGCGCCCGATGCGGGCACGATCACCTTGCGCAACCTGCTCCAGAACCGCTCGGGCATTGCCGACGGGCTGATGGACGGTTTCCGGAAGGATGCCGCTGCGATTGCCGCGCTCGACATCTCGCCACTGGAAGCTGCGAACCGCTTCGCACTCGGCCGGACCGGCGACGCGCCGGGCACCGCGTTCGATTACGTCAACACCAACTGGATCGTCGTGCAGGCCGTTCTGGAGCACGCCGGGGGTGCGCCGTTGGCAGAGATGATGCAGGCGCGCATTTTCGATCCCGCCGACATGTCCACCGCCGTCATCATGACCGACGGCAGCTTGCCCGGTGCAGCGCCCGTCACCACCGAAAATCCGGTCATCCGGATACCCGATTTCGTGCTGTGCGCCGGCGGGCTGGCCGCAACCCCTGCCGACCTGATCAGGCTGGCCCGATTCGCGCATCACGCGGGCGCCTTCACGCCTGAAATGCTGGCAGACCTGGAGACCGTTGCAAGCCCCGCCGATTACTACGCGCTGGGCGGCCGGGTTCGCCAGGCGATGGTGAACGGCGAGGTTCGTACGATCAACTGGGAAAGCGGCAGCAACGGCCCCTTCAAGTCCTACACCGTCTACGATCCCGTCGCCGATATCGGCTATGCGATCATGACCAACGAAGACGACTTCGATTTTATCGGCGCACGCCGCGACCGCTGGCTGCGCGAGGAACTGGCCGGCGAATTGCTCGAATAACTCGCGCGCTAGATCTCGATCGCCAGCACCTTTTCGCGCGAAGTTGCGCCGCGCAACAAGGTGCAGCGTGATTTGGGGATGCCGAGCGCCCTGGCGACCAGCGCTTCGACCGCGGTGTTGGCCGCGCCGTCCTGCGGCTTTGCGCGGACCTTCACCTGCACCATTCCATCGGTGATCGTGATCGATTCGGTGCGCGCGCCGGGCGTCACCCGCACGCGCAGCTCGCCCGCGTGCACCAGCGCATGCATCGCGTCCGGTTCGGGCAGGTCGGGCTTAGCGCGCGCCATTTGCCGCTGTCCTACAGGGCCGCGCGCATGGCATGGTCAAATCGCTCTTTCGCATCGTTGTCGTCCGCCCATGCGCCGGGTCGTTTGGGCTCGCTGAGGGGGCGAAGATTTCTCCCCCTGGACACTGTGTCAGGTGTGTCAGGCGTCACTCGATCCCGGCAATGGCCGCCGCGTGGTGCTTCGCGTTTTCCGCGTAATGCGCGACGCCCAGCTTCATCCCCGCGACCGCCGCATCGTCGAGATCGCGCATCTTGCGTGCAGGCCGTCCACCCCACAGTTCGCGCGCGCCCATCACCTTGGTCTCGGTCAGCATCGCGCCCGCCGCCAGCATCGCGTCGCTGCCGATCACCGCCTTGTTCATGGCAATCGCGCCGAGACCCACGAAACCGCGATCTTCGATGATGCAGCCGTGGACCATGGCCATGTGGCCGATCAGCACATCGTCGCCGATCACCAGCGGGCAGCCATCGGGGTATTGCGGCGACGGGCCATCGCAGTGGAGCACGCTGCCATCCTGCACATTGGTCCGCTCGCCGATCGTGATGCTGCTGACATCGGCGCGCAGCACGCAATTGTACCAGATCGAGCTGCCCGCCCCGATGGTCACGTCGCCCACGATCACGGTGCCGGGCGCGATGAAGGCGCTTTCATGGATCTGCGGCGCCTTGCCGTGGATCGGGATCAGCCGGACTCCGGGGCGCTGCTGTTGCGTGTCGGTCATCGTCTGTCTCCCGGTATTGTGCTCGTGCGAGGGTACGCAGGATCATGGCCGTCCCGCTCAGCGGGTCGCGGCCCACGTCTCGCGGTCGATCGAATAGAGGATCGCCGGATTGTCCTCGGGTGGAAAGCGTGGATCGTCGAAATCGAGATCCTCGCGCCGTCGCATGCCCACCCGTTCCATCAGGCCCCAGCTGGCTTTGTTGCGCTTGCTCGTCAGCGCGACCACGTGCGGTGCGTCATGCGTGACGAAGGCCCAGCGCAGCACGGCTTCGACCGCTTCGCGCGCGTAACCACGCCGCCAGCGGTCGTCGCGAATGATCCAGCCGATTTCGAAATCGCCCGGGTTCTTCGCCCCTTCGGCATCGACCCGTTTCAAACCGCAATGGCCGACCAGTTCGCCGGTTTCGCGCTCGATCACGAACAGGAAGCTGAAGCCCTCCCGCGCGAACAGATCGCTCGACTTGGCGTGCTTCTCGGCAATCGCCTCGAGCGTCAGCGGCCCCCCAAGGTGGCCCATGATGGTCGGCGTGTTAAGCGTACGGAATTGAAGCTCGGCATCGCCCGGCCCGATCGGGCGCAGCAACAGGCGCTCCGTCTCGAGGATCGGTTCAGGCGTCGACACGGGCCCACTCCTCCGGTGAAATCGAATAGACGATGATGGTGGGCTCGTCGGGGTCGAAATCGGCGTTCTCGAAATCGAGATCGGTCCTGCGCCGCATGCCGAGCCGCTTCATCAGCCCCCAGCTCGCTACGTTCCGCTCGACGGTAAGCGCGATCAACTCGTCCGCGTCGAATCGCCCGAACGCGAGATCGAGCGCGGCTGCGGCAGCCTCCTTGGCGTAGCCCTGCCCCCACGCATCCTCGCGCAGCCGCCAGCCGACCTCCATCATGCCGATGGGCCCACCTTGCTGGTTCGACCGCTTGAGCCCGCAGAAACCAAGGATCGCGCCGTCGCTCTTGCGCTCGATCACCCAGAAGGTGTGGCCATGGTCGCGTTCGTAGGAAAGGAGGCGTTGCTGCGCGCCTTCACGCTTGTCGGCATCGCACACTCCGCCCAGCCAGCGCATCACCGCGGGCGTATTGGTCGCCTCCCAGAAGCGCGCCCAATCCTCCTCGCGCCAGTCGCGCAGGATCAGGCGTGCGGTTTCGTGCCGGAAGTCAGCCATTGAGGATGCGCGCGGCAAAAGGCGCATAATAGGTCAGGATGCCAGCGCATCCCGCGCGCTTGAAGGCCATCAGCTTTTCCATCACCAGCGGCTCGCGCTCGCCCACGCCAGCCGCCACGCCCGCCTCGATCAGCGCGTATTCGCCGCTGACCTGGTAAGCGAACACCGGCACGTCGAAGCGGTCGCGCGCCATGCGGATGATGTCGAGGTAGGCGAGGCCGGGTTTGACCATCACACTGTCGGCGCCCTCTGCGATGTCGAGCGCGATCTCGCGCATCGCTTCGTCGCTGTTGGCAGGATCGAGCTGGTAAGTGCGCTTGTCGCCCTTCAGGCGGTCGCCCGATCCCACGGCATCGCGGAACGGGCCGTAGAAGGCGGAGGCATACTTGGCCGCGTAGCTCATGATCTGGACGTTGGCGTAGCCCGCCTCTTCAAGCGCGGCCCGGATCGCACCGACGCGACCGTCCATCATGTCCGATGGTGCGATAATGTCCGCACCTGCCCTCGCCTGGTTGAGCGACTGTTTGACCAGCGCATCGAGCGTGATGTCGTTGGCAACGTAGCCGTCCTCATCGAGCAGCCCGTCATGCCCGTGGCTGGTATAGGGATCGAGTGCGACGTCGCACATCACGCCGATGGCATCGCCAAAGCGGTCGCGGATCGCGCGCACGGCGCGGCAGATGAGGTTGTCGGAATTCCACGCCTCGATCGCATCGTCGCTGCGCTTCTCAGCGGGGGTGTTGGGGAACAGGGACACGCAGGGGATGCCCAGTTCGATCGCTTCGCCAACCCGGTCGAGCAACAGGTCGATCGACCATCGGCTGACACCAGGCAGGCTCCCCACCGGCTGTTCTTCGTTTTCGCCCTCGATTACGAAGAGCGGCCAGATCAGGTCCGCCGGAGACAGCGTGTTCTCCCGGTGCAGACTGCGGCTCCAGGCCGCAGCACGCGTGCGGCGCAGACGGGTTTTGGGGAAGTGAGCGGACATAGCGCGAGATGTGGCGCAAGCCCGCTCGCCCCGCAAGTGCTAGCCGCCGCTGCGATGGCGTGCGACCAGCGCGACCCGGTCGATCTCGCGCACCGGCTCTTCCGCAACGGGGCGCGTGGGATGCATGTCTTCGAGCGCAACGCCCGCTTCGACCGTCTTGAGCGTCGAAAGGGTCGACTGGAAGCGTTTCAGGTCGGCCCCGCTCAGCGTGGCGCGGGTGACGTAGCGGACCGAGAGCGGGTCGACGTGCCGGCCGCTGCGATACATCTCGTAATGCAGGTGCGGCCCGGTGGAGAGGCCGGTCGAACCGACATAGCCGATGATCTGCCCGCGCCTGACCCTCTGCCCGCCCGAGACCGCGATCCGGCTCATGTGGCAAAACTTCGTCGTCAGCCCGCCGTTGTGCGACAGCTTGACCGCATTCCCGCAGCCACCCATCCGGCCCGCGGAGGAAACCCGCCCGTCGGTCGGCGCGACGATCGGGGTGCCGTAGCGGGCGCGAAAATCGACGCCGGCGTGCATCCGTTTGTAGCGCAAGATCGGGTGGCGGCGCATTCCGTAGCGCGAGATGATCGGCCCCGGTACGGGCGAGACGAGGCCCGCACGCTGCTCGCCCACGCCCGAGGCTTCGTAAAACTGGTCGTCGCTGCCCCAGCGCATCAGCTGGATAGGCTTGCTATCGGGTCGTTCGAGCCCGGCATAGAGCAGCTTGCCCGCCTGACGTTCCCCGGTTGCGGCACGGCGATAGGACACGATCATGTCGAACGTATCGTCGGGCTGCAGCGCCTGATCGAGATCCTCGTGGTCGCCCAGCGCCTTCAGGTAAGCCTGGATCGCGCTTGCGGGTGCGCCGGCCGCGCGCGCCGACCGGTAGAGACTGCCACCCACGGTGCCGCGAACCCGCAGGGGGGTTTCGTCGACCTCGATCGGCTCGCGAATCAGGGAAAGATTGTCGTCTTCGCCGCGCGCCACGGCGAGCGACAGGTCGAACCGCGCCCGAAACCGCAACTCGGCCAGCGGGCGCTGTGCCCCGGGCTCGGCACGACGGCCCAGCGTAACGTCGATCTGCGTGCCGGGTTCGATCTGGTCTAGTTCGATAGCCTGGGCAACCAGCTCGGTCGCGCGGGCCGCGTCATCCTTGCCGACACCCTGGCGCGATAGGACGCGCGCGAGATTGTCGCTGCGTCCGAAGGTTGCGGTCGTGTCGAGCTGCGGGCGCTCGGGCGCGTTCGCGAGCGGGCGGACGAGCGCGGTCGCGGCCATGTGATTGCCGGTATCGCCGCCCAGCGCGAGCGGCTGGATCGTCTGGCTGCGGAATTCGTCGCGCGCCTGATCGGTCAGACGGACCGCCGGGGCTGCCTCGACCGGCGAGAAATCGGGCCAGAAGGCCAGCGCGACGGCGGTCAGCGAGAGGAACGTGGCCGCTCCGCGAAACCAGCGCGGGCTGCCGATGTTCTGCGCAAGGTCGGGCGCGAGGTCCACCTGCTCCACCTTCGCGATCCCGGCGCGGGCGAGATTACCGGTTGTCGCGACGAGTTGCGCCAGCCGCGCACGCGCACCGGCCGCCTTGCCTACCGGCGCGCGGAACGGCGCAGGGGCATCATCCCCATGCTGTTCGGTTGGCGATGGCGCGCCATCCTCGGCCCGCGCTTCATCCACCGGCTGGTCGGCGTAATCCAGATCCCGTCTCCGATAGCCTGATGTGGCCACGACCGATCGCGTGTTCGTTATCGAATACTGCTGATCGCGGCCAATATCGGGTGTGGCTTTGCTGTGCCACTTCATTCTTAATCGTCGTTTAATCTCAACAGCTCGGCGTAGCCTTGGTCGACGATCCGGGCGTCGATTGCGGCGAACCGGGTACTGCGCTTGCTAGCCGGGCGCGCGCTTGCCACATTGGTGGCGCGATGAACTCCCCTGCCATCAAGGCCGTGCTCGGCCCGACCAACACGGGCAAGACCCATCTCGCCATCGAGCGGATGTGCGCGCATTCGAGCGGTGCGATCGGCTTTCCGCTGCGGTTGCTGGCACGCGAGGTCTATGATCGCGTAGTCGCGATCAAGGGTGAGAAGGCGGTCGCGCTGATCACCGGCGAAGAGCGGATCGAGCCGCCCGACGCGCGCTATTTCCTGTGTACAGCCGAGGCCATGCCCCATGACGGTGGCGGCCACGCCTTTGTCGCGGTCGACGAGGTACAGCTCGCCGCCGACCGCGAGCGAGGGCACGTCTTCACCGACCGGCTGCTGAACGCGCGCGGACGCGAGGAAACCATGCTGCTGGGATCGTCCACGGCAGCCCCCGTCATCCGGTCTCTTATCCCGCATGTGGAGATGATCGAACGACCGCGCTTTTCCACGCTGACCCATGGCGGCGCCAAGAAGCTCTCGCGCCTGCCCAAGCGTAGCGCGGTCGTCGCGTTCTCGTCAGAGCAGGTGTACGCCATTGCGGAAATGCTGCGACGTCATCGCGGGGGCGCGGCGGTGGTGATGGGCGCGCTGAGCCCGGAAACGCGCAACAAGCAGGTCGAGCTGTTCCAGAACGGCGAGGTCGATTACATCGTCGCCACCGATGCCATCGGGATGGGTCTCAATCTTGACGTCACTCATGTGGCGTTCGCGAGCCTCGCAAAGTTCGACGGGGTCAAGCGACGGCGGCTGATGCCTGCCGAAATGGCCCAGATAGCCGGGCGCGCGGGGCGGCATCATCGCGATGGCAGCTTCGGCACGCTGACAGGCACTGGCGGCCATGACGCCGAATTCACCGAGGAAGAAATCTACGCGATCGAAGAGCATCGCTTCCAGCCCATCACCAAGCTCTTCTGGCGCGAGGCCGAGCCCCGCTTCGACACTATCGGCACGTTGATTGCCGATCTGTCCGCGTCTCCTGAAGAGCGGGAATTGGCCACCGCGCCCGAATCGATCGACCTCGCCGTGCTGCGCAAACTGGCTGACCAGCCCTTCGCCCGCGCGATTCGCGGGCCTGCCAATGTCCGCCGCTTTTGGGAGGTCTGCTCGCTGCCCGATTTCCGTGCATCGGGCGTCGATACCCATGCGCGCTTCGTCACGCGGTTGTGGCAGGATCTGCGCCAAGGGTATATCGGCGCTGACTTCGTCGCCGCGCGGATTGCCGAACTCGATACGATGCGCGGCGATATTGCCGTGCTTCAGGGGCGGATAGCCGCGATCCGATCCTGGGCCTATATCTGCCAGCGGCCCGACTGGGTGCTGGCGCGTGACGAAATGGCCGCGCGTGCCCGCGCAGTCGAAGCCCGCCTGTCCGACGCGTTGCATGCGCGCCTGACAGAGCGGTTCGTGAATCGAAGGACCTCTGTTTTAATGAAGCATCTTGGAAACGACCCTGCGCTGCTCCCGATCTCGCTGGAGGACGACGGCACGCTGCTGGTCGAGGACCAGCCGATCGGCAAGCTGGAGGGGTTCCGCTTCTCCATCGACCCGCACGCAGCGGTGGGCGATCGCAAGATGCTGCTTTCCGCCGGTGAGAAGGCCCTGCCGCGCATTCTGGCGCAGCAGGCGGAAAGGCTGCGGGAGAACGGGCTGGATGGCATCGCGCTCGATAATGGACGTGTGATGTGGGGTGCGCAGGAAATCGCGCGGCTCGAACATCCGGTCGATCCGGCCGAGCCGCGCCTGAAGCCGGCGCGAGAGCTGGATCGCCTGCCAGACGGTGCACGCGAGGCATTCCTCACCGCAATCGAAGCCAAGGTGAAGGAATGGCTCGCGCCGCTCGATGCGCTGCGCAAGCTCCAGCTCGCCTCGAAAAGCGAAGATGCGACCTCCTGGGCGCGGGCACTGCTGCTCAACCTGCTCGATGGGCACGGCATCGTGACGCGTGAGCGTGCCGGCATCGAAAACCTGCCGAAGGAAGCGCGCCCCTTCCTGCGCAAGGTCGGCGTTGTGTTCGGCGCGCTCGACATCTTCGCGCCCGCGCTGCTCAAGCCCGCGCCGCGTCTGGCGATGCAGCAGGCTGGCATCGATACCCGTCCGATCGACGACGCCATGCGATCGGTCATCCCGGCGACCAAACCGCTCCCTGCAGGCTACCGCCCCGCAGGCGAGCAGCTGGTGCGGGTCGATATCGCGGAGAAGCTGTTCAAGCAGGCGCACGAGGCGCGCGGCAAAAAAGGACGCGGCGTACCCTTCGTGCTCGATCTCTCGCTCGCTGTGTCGACCGGCCTGACCCCCGACAGCATCAAGCGACTGCTCGGCGCTGCAGGTTTCCGCATGTTGGATGGCAAGCCGCTGGCGGAGGGTATGTTCGGCCCCGCCCTGCCCGATCGGTGGCGGTGGCTGCCGCAGAGGCCCGGCTCGCGCACGAACGATGGCGAGCGTCGGCATCAGGGCAAGCCTCACCGATCCAAGGGTGGGGCCAAGGGCAAGCCGCAAGGCAAGGGTCGTGGCGCGAAGCGGAACGACCAGGGGGCTGGCGGCAAGCCTCGCGAGCCCCGGCCCGAAAACGCCTTCGCCGCGCTGAAGGACATGCTTTCCTGATGCTGCGGGCCTGATGCAGCAGGCAACGCTCTGATGCGGCTGGACCTGGCGATGTGCCGTTTGCGCTTCGTGCGCACGCGCAGCGCCGCGCGCCGGCTTATCGAAGAGGGCCATCTGCGAATCAACGGAGTGCGCGTGGAGCGGATCTCTCGCGATATCGCGGTGGGCGATGTGCTCACCCTTCCGCGCGAGACGAGCGTCATTATCGTTCGCATCGAGGCGTTGCCCGAAAGGCGCGGCCCCCCTGCCGAAGCACGTGAATGTTACACCGTTCTTGACCGCGCGGGCACGGACCCACTAGCAGCAGCGCAAGATTCAAACGGCGCGCAAGGATAACGCACCATGACCTACGTCGTCACCGACGCCTGCATCAAATGCAAATACACCGATTGCGTCGAGGTTTGCCCGGTCGACTGCTTCTACGAGGGCGAGAACATGCTGGTGATCAACCCCAGCGAGTGCATCGACTGCGGCGTGTGCGAGCCCGAGTGCCCCGCCGAAGCGATTCTGCCCGATACCGAGGACAACCTCGAAAAGTGGCTGGAGCTCAACACCAAGTTCTCCAACGAATGGCCGAACATCACCCAGAAGAAGGACCCGCCCGCGGACGCCGACGAGCACAAGGGCGAAGAGGGCAAGTTCGAGAAGTTCTTCACCGAGGAACCCGGCGAGGGCGATTGAGTCGATTCCTCTGAAAAGGGGGGGTCGATGTTCAAAATTCTCTCACGGACCTGGCGCGGGGCCAACGCGGACAACGCGGGGCTCGTCGCGGCGGGCGTGTCCTACTACGCGTTTCTGGCGATGGTGCCGCTGCTCGCGGTCAGCGTTCTGGTTTACGGACTGGTGGCGACGCCCGATATCGTTGCACGCGATATCGCGGCGATCGGTCGGGCTCTCCCGCCCAGCGCGGCCGCGCTCGTCGGCGACCAGTTGCAATCCGTGACCGAGGCCAAGGATGATGCAAAGGGCCTGGGCCTGCTGATCGCTTTCGGATTATCGCTGTTCGGCGCGCGAAACGCCGCCCGAGGCGTGATCAGCGGCTTGAATGTCGTCTTCAATGCCGAAGAAAACCGCGGGTTTTTCAAAAGCAATGCCATCGCACTCGCGGTTACGCTTGGCGGGGTCTTCGCCCTGGGGCTTGCGGGCACCGCAATTTCTCTGACGGCCGCGTTGCCCGGAGAAGCTGCACCGGTCGCGAGTTTCGCGCTTATGTTCCTTGCCGGAATGATCGGTGCGGGCTTCCTCTACCGGGTGGCGCCCAACCGCCCCGATCCTCCGTGGGGAGCGGTGCTGCCGGGTGCAGCGCTGTTTTCCATCGTCTGGGTAGGCGCGACCGCGCTGTTCTCACGCTACGTTGCGAATTTCGGCGATTACAACGCGACCTACGGCTCACTGGGTGCCGTCGTGATCCTGCTCACCTGGTTCTATCTGAGCGCCTACGTGCTGCTGCTCGGGGGGGAATTCGTTCAGGCGCGCGAGGAACGTAACTGATCCGTCCCATTTGTCTCATCGACTCGCAATATTCGCAAGAACCTGCTATATAGGCCGTCCGCCACGGTGGTTACCGTGTCGGCACGTGGAAGTTGAAAGGCAGGTTCCCCCAGCATCACGACGCAACCGGACCTTCGCCCGCTCTCGGGCGGTCGGCCTTCCTTTGCGCGCGCTGCACAGTCTTGCCTTCGAATGAAAGGAAATTTCATGGCAGCCAAGGCTCTCGCCTTCGATGTCGGCGATTATGTCGTTTACCCCAAGCACGGCGTCGGCCGCGTGGTCGAACTGCAAAGCGAGGAAATCGCCGGAATGCAGCTCGAACTGTACGTGCTGCGCTTCGAGAAAGAGCGGATGACGCTTCGCGTTCCGGTCAACAAGGTCGAATCGATCGGCATGCGCAAGCTTTCCAGCGACAAGACGCTGAAGGAAGCGATGGAAACGCTGAAGGGCAAGCCCAAGGTCAAGCGGACCATGTGGAGCCGCCGCGCGCAGGAATACGAAGCGAAGATCAACTCGGGCGACCTCGTGTCGATCGCCGAAGTGACCCGCGACCTGTTCCGCCCCGACGACCAGCCCGAACAGAGCTATTCCGAGCGGCAGATCTTCGAGGCAGCATCCAGCCGTCTCGCGCGCGAACTCGCTGCGATGGAAAAGACGGACGAGCCTGCCGCGCTCGAAAAGATTCTTTCGGTGCTGCGCGAACACGCGCCGCAATATTACGAAAGTACAGAAGAAGCCTGATCGACCGGTGCCTCATGGCATTCGACAGACAGCTGACGAGGGCCGCTCCGCAAGGGGCGGCCCTCTTGCTTTGTGCGACCCACTCCCTGTATTAAGGATGCAATACAGTCAGTCGGTGGAGATCGTCATGAAGTTCTGGTCAGGCCTCGCAATTGCCGCAACAGCGACACTGCTTTCCGCGTGCAATGGTAATTTCAACATGTCGGGGAGCGATGGCGTACCGCTGGCCGAGCTGGACTACGAGGGCGCAACGCCCACGGAAATCGCGCTTGCCGGGCCCGATCGTGTCATCGTCACTTCGGGCAAGACCTTGACCATCGACGTCGAAGGGCCTGCTGGCGTTACCGAAGACCTGCGGTTCGATCTCGACGAAGACGAGCTCGAGATCGGGCGCGAGGGCAAATGGCGCAAAGGCGGCACCGCTATCATCCGTATCACCATGCCGACACCGAAATCCGTGTCGATGGCAGGGTCGGGTATCATCGAACTCGATCGCCTGGGTTCCGGCGATGAGGCAGAAGTCTCGATCGCGGGGTCCGGCACATCGAAGATCGGACGGATCGACGCCAGCGAACTGGAGGTCAACGTGGCGGGGTCCGGTACGCTCGTCGCGGCCGGCCGGGCAGACAGCCTGGAATTGTCGATCGCGGGCTCGGGCGACCTCGACATGGCGAAGGTCAAGATCGGCAAAGCGGAAATCTCGATCGCAGGTTCCGGTGATGCGATCTTTGCATCCGACGGCGATGTCGAAGCGAGCATCATGGGGTCCGGGACCGTCGAAGTGATCGGCAACGCAAAATGTTCGGTCAGCGCGATGGGTTCGGGAGAGCTCAAGTGCAATGCGCGCGCGGCAGCTGAACCATCCAAAACCGAACCTGTAGCAGGGGACGAGGGCCCGGCTGACGCGACCGACGCGGAATAGGGTTCCACCACCGCGCGAGGCAGGGCATAAACTGGCGGCATGAGACAGATCGTGCCGCTCGCCCTCCTCGCCGCACTGGCCCTGCAGGGGTGTCTCGCCAAGACGGCGTTTGACGTGGCTACCGCGCCCGTGAAGGTTGCCGGCAAGGCGGTCGATCTGGCGACCACCAGTCAGAGCGAGGCAGACGAAAAGCGCGGGCGTGAAATCCGCAAGCGCGAAGAGGAACTGGCAAAGCTCGAACGGCGCTATCGCAAGCAGCGCGACGATTGCGAGGAAGGCGATCGGAAGGCGTGCGACAAGGCGCGAGAGACCTACGAAGAGATCGAGCGCATCTTGCCCACCATACCTTACGAACCGGACCGCTAACTCCCGGGGGCCGCGGCTCTCCGCAGTCGGTCGTTGATCGCTTTGCCAACACCTTCGTCCGGGATGGCTGCGACCGCGATACGTAGCTGGGGAGCCTCCCGCGCCAGATGCAGGCATGCATAGAGATTTCGCGCCGCCTCGTTGATCTCTCCGCTCTCTGACAGCGTCACGTCACCTGTCACCGATCCGAAGCCGATCAGGAATTCCCCCTCCTCAGCGTGCCTAGCGTTGAGCCTGACAGGTTTCCCGGGCGCATAATGGCGAGCGAGCTGCCCCGGCGCCTCAATTGCACCGTTAGACGGGGTCTCCTCCCCAAGAACTGAATCCAGATCCTGCCGCGTGATCGGCCCCTCGCGCAACAGCGACCAGCGCCCGTCTTCTCTCAAGGCAATGATCGTCGATTCGAGGCCTCGCTCTGTTGGACCGCCATCGACCACCGCGTCGATCCTCCCGTCCAGCGTCGCCAGAACGTGCGCGGCGCTGGTCGGGCTCACCGTCTCGCTCGCGTTGGCCGAAGGCGCGGCCAGGGCCTTGCCCAGCCCCTCCAGAATGGCGCGCATCGCCGGATGCGCGGGGGAGCGCACGGCGACCGTCGGCAAGCCTGCGGCGATCTGCGGTGCCAGCTGGGCATCGGGCCGGCGCGACAGGACCATCGTTAGCGGTCCGGGCCAGAATCGATCAGCCAGCATGCGCGCCCTCTCGTCGATCTCCGCGATCGCTTCAGCAGCTGCGATATCGAGGACATGCACGATCAGCGGGTTGAAAGCCGGCCGCCCCTTGGCTTCGAAAATTTGGCCGACCGCCTCTTCGCTATCGGCGCGCGCTGCCAGGCCGTAGACAGTCTCGGTCGGCACGGCCACCAGACCGCCCGCACGCAGGATATCTACCCCGCGCGCGATTCCCGCCGTATCGGCCAATACCGTTTCCGTAACGTATTTGCGGTCCATCCTTGCGCGCTATATCCGGGGGGCCGAGAAAACCAAGAGGACGCTCCCGCGCAATGACCTACAAGCCCGCCACCCAGGACCAGTTGCTCGCGATCCGCGTCAATGCCGGGATCGCCGAACTCGCCGAAAGCGAACGCTTCTCCGCAGCCGAGCCCGATCTGGTCGAGGCGATCGTCGAAGGCGTCGGTCAGTTCGCGGCTGGCGAGTGGGCCCCGCTCAATCGCAAGGGGGACCTCGAAGGCGCGCAGTTGCAGGATGGAACGGTGCGCCTGCCCGAGGGGTTCGAGGCGGCGTACCAATCCTATGTCGAGCAGGGGTGGAACGCGATTGCGGGCAGCGCGGAGTATGGCGGGCAAGGCCTGCCCTTCACGCTCGCCTGCGCCGTGCTGGAGAACCTCGGTACCGCAAACATGGCGTTCAATCTGCTACCGATGCTGTCGGTAGGAGCGATCGAGGCGCTTGAAGCGCACGGGACGGAGGAACAGCAGGCCCGGTATCTGCCCAAGCTGATCAGCGGGCAGTGGTCGGGCACGATGAACCTCACCGAATCGCAAGCAGGGAGCGATGTCGGCGCGTTGCGTACCACTGCGCAGCTGGTCGAAGACGGCGAGCATGCGGGCAAGTACCGGATCAAGGGCCAGAAGATCTACATCACCTGGGGCGAGCACGAGCTGGCGGAGAACATCATCCACCTGGTTCTCGCGCGACTGCCGGGCGCGCCCGAGGGCAGCCGGGGCATCTCTCTGTTCCTGGTGCCGAAATATCACCTCAACGAAGATGGTACGCCCGGCGCACACAACGATCTTCGTTGTGTCAGCATCGAGCACAAGCTGGGCATCAACGCCTCGCCCACCTGCGTGATGTCCTACGGCGACAATGACGAGTGCATCGGCGAGCTGGTCGGTGCGGAGAACCGCGGCCTCGCGGCGATGTTCACGATGATGAACAACGCGCGGATCAATGTCGGATCGCAAGGTGTGCAAATCGCCGAGCGCGCGACCCAGCAGGCGCTCGACTATGCGAAGGAGCGTATCCAGTCGGCCCGCGCCGGGGCTGCCGATCGCAGCCCTGCGGCGATCATAGAGCATCCCGACGTGCGCCGGATGCTTGTTCGCATGCGGAGCCTGACCGAGGCCATGCGTGGTCTGCTCTACTACACCGCCGGGCAGGTCGATCGTGGCGACATTGGAGACAGTGCGGCAGCGGCCCGCGCCGAAGTGCTCGTGCCGATGCTGAAAGCATGGGCGACCGATACGGGCATCGACGTCGCCTCGCTCGGTATCCAAGTCCACGGTGGGATGGGCTTCATTGAGGAAACGGGCGCTGCGCAGCATTGGCGCGATAGCCGGATCGCGCCGATCTACGAAGGGACCAACGGCATCCAGGCCGCCGATCTGGTGACCCGCAAGCTCGGGCTCGAAGATGGTCAGGTGTTGCAGGCGCTCTTCGCGGATATCGCGCGGGACGCGGGAGATGAAGCGAAGCTGCAGGCTCTCGCCGGGGAATGCGCTGCCATTGCCAAGTGGATGCGTGAGGAGGCCTCGCTCGACGACCGGCTGGCGGGTAGCGTACCCTACACTGCCATGTGTGCCGTCGCGGTATCGGGCTGGTGCCTGCTCGAGCAGCACCGCGCGCTTGCAGACAGCGATGAGGAGGGCCGAAAGGCGGCGAAACGCCTGACGACGCGCTATTTCCTCGATCAGATCGTGCCCGAAGCGATCGGGCTCAAGGCTGCCGCCGTTGCCGGTGCCGGTTTGCTCTACGAGCTAGAGACCGACGCGCTGGTGGGCTGATCGCCTGCGTTAGTTGCCCATAGGATTAAATTCGCGGGCGAACTCATCGGTGAAGGCATCGCGCGGATCGCCCTTGAGTTCGGTCTGCGGCTCGAGCGAGTCGCCCTTGATCCGCTTGACTGCCGGAGTCGGCTTCGCACCCGGTGCAACGACGCGCCAGATGATCCCTGCGGTATCGTCGCTGATCAGCAGGCTCCCGTCGTTGGCCCATTCGACCCATGTCGGGCGACCCCGGGCCTCGCCGTCGCCGTCGAGGAAGCTGTCGAGCACCTTGATCGGCTTGCCCGTGGGATTGCCACGCTCGTCGAAGCGCACGAACACCACGTCGTAGCCGGAGGGCGGCTTGCGGTTCCAGGAGCCATGACGTGCAATGAAGGCGCCGCGGGCGAACTGGTCGCCCATCCGGTTGCCCTCGCCCGTGAAGGCAAGGCCGAGCGCAGCAACATGCGGGCCGAGCGCATATTCGGGATAGCGTGCATATTCGGTCAGGAAGTTGGGCATCGGTGCCTTAACCCGGCGATCGATCGTGTTCTTGTAATAGACCCACGGCCAGCCGTAGTTCGCGCCAATGGGCACGTTGGTCAGGTAGTCGGGAACCAGATCGCCGCCGAGCATGTCGCGCTCGTTCACGGTGGTCCACAGCTCGCCAGACATGGGGTTCCATGCGAGCCCATTGGGGTTGCGCAGCCCGGTCGCGTAAGGGCGCGCCGAGCCGCTCTCGAGATCGTATTCCCAGATCGTAGCGCGGCCTTCCTCAGCCTCCATCCCGTCATCGCCGATATTGGTCGCGGACCCGACCGCGATGTAGAGATTCTCGCCATCGGGCGAGAGGACGATGTTGCGCATCCAGTGATTGCCGCCGCCGGGCAGGTCCAGCAGCTTGCGCGGCTTGCCGGAGATCTGCGTGGAGCCGAGTTCGTAATCGAACGCGATCAACGCATTGTGATTGGCGACGTAGAGCGTGCCATCGCGATATGCGACGCCGGAGGGTGAATCCAGACCGGCTTCGCGCACCACCTTCTTGACGTCCGCCCGGCCATCGCCGTTGGTGTCGCGCAGGAGCACCAGCTTGTTCGGTGAAGGCTCTCCAGCCCCGGCCTTGCCCATCAGGCGCTTCATGATGAAGCCCTCGATTCCGCCCACGTCGCGTGGCGGACTATTGGTCAGCGTCACGAGAATATCGCCATTGGGCAGGCGATACATGATGCGCGGATGATCGAGGTCCTCGGCGAACCGTTGCACCTGCAGACCCTTCGCCGCTTCGGGTACCTCCCCCTTGGCCCAGCCGACCGGCTCTGCCACGTCGATCGTCGGGAAGAGCCCTTCGTCGGGTTCGACCAGCGTCGGATCGGTGCCGGAGACTTCATCGACGCTGAGCGTCGCCGATGTCCCGCGCATCAGGATGGCGATGCCGATGGCAATGATGACGATAATGACGAGCAGGCCGATGCCGATATTGCGAAGAGTGGTCATGGCACCCAAAATAGGCTGCGGGCGCGCAAGCGGCAATCGCCAAAGGGGCGCGGCCCCGAATTAGGAGCTTTGATGTTCGATTTTGCGCTGCCTGCCGATGTAAGTGATGAAGATCGCTATCGCGAATTGGTCAACGCGGCCAATGCCCTGACCGAGGGTGAAGCCGATGCCGTCGCCAATATGGCGAACCTTGCGTCGCTGATCTGGAGTTTCGTACCGAACCTCAACTGGGCGGGTTTTTACCGCATGGTGTCGGACGAGCTGGTGCTGGGCCCCTTCGTCGGCCGTCCTGCGTGTATCCGCATTCCCTTGGGTCAAGGTGTGTGCGGCGCTGCCGCTGCTGATGGCGAAACCCAGCTGGTGGAAGACGTGCATGCATTTCCCGGTCATATCGCCTGCGATCCGGCCAGCCGGTCCGAGCTGGTGGTCCCGGTCCTGCGCTATGGTGAGGTCATCGCGGTCATCGATCTCGACAGTCCCGACAAAGCGCGTTTTTCGCAGGCCGATGCGCGGGGTATCGAGGCGCTCGCGGCGCGAATCGCCGACCGTATCTGACGGATGACCGTGCCCCAGCACGGGACACTGGAATAGTGCCCGCATCCAGTGCGGGATCGTTAATGCTAACTCTTTCTTAACGACTTGAGCGGGCCGGTATTTTCCGGGCCGCCTGGAAAGGGCTAGCTGCGAATGCGTACGACCACTCTTATCGGGATCACCGCACTCGTGGGCCTCTCACCGTCGGCGATGGCGCAAGATTATACTGGTGGGACGTACGAATATTCTGCTCCTGATGCATATGCGTACGCACAACCCACCCCTCAGGGCTATTATGACGGCGATGACTACGTGCGTGTCTGCCACGAGGATCCGCGCGACCGTAGAAGCATCGATGGGTGGAGCGACTGCCGGGATTGGCCGCATTCGGACTACACCGCGATCCCCGATAGTTATGGCTACCGGTACTCGGATGGGTATCGCGGAGGATATCGCAACGAAGGAGATTACGCCTACGGCTACCCTGCAGGTCGGGCAGACCAGCGGTATGGTTATGGCTACGGTTACGGCGGCGGCTATTCGGGAGGGTATTCAGCCGCTTATGGTGGAGGTTACGTCACGACCCAGTCCGGTGGTGTAACGGTGATCGTCGAGCATGAGCGTGGTGAGCGCTACATCCCTGTCATCCGCGAAGAGGTTATCGAAGAAACGTACGAGACGACGGAGTACGAGACGGTTCGGGAGCGGGTCGTCGAAGAGGTCCCCGTTCCATATCAGCCGCGGCGTGGCCCCAAATATATCAAGTCGGTGAAGTGAGCCGGGTTGCGCCGCGCAACTCGGCGGAGCTCTAGATTTCTCCGCCTGTGAGGCGCTGACAGAGCAGGTCGAGCTGGTCGAGCGTCTTATATCGGATCGTGATCGCGCCGGAACGCGGGTCCGCATCGGGCTTGATATTCAACGACATGCCCAGAAATTCCTCCAGGTGCCGCTCGACCGCCTCGATGTCGGCATTGCTGCGCGAACTTGCACCACTCGGGCGCTGCGAATTGGACTTCGCACCTTCGGGCTTCGCCCGCACCCGCTTTTCGACTTCGCGGACCGACAGGTTTTTTGCCACTGCCTCATCGGCCAGCGCTTCGGCACGATCGTGTCCGATAAGCGCTCTCGCGTGACCCATGCTGAGCTTGCCGCCCTCGACAAGCTGGATCACAGCTTCGGGTAGAGCAAGCAGGCGCTGGAGGTTCGCGACGTGGCTTCGCGATTTGTCGACCAGCGTTGCAATCTCGGCTTGGCTCATCTCCTCCTGTTCGGCGAGATGCTGGTAGGCACGCGCCTCTTCGATAGGATTCAGGTCTTCCCGCTGGATATTCTCGATCAGCGCGATCGCCATGACCTCGCGTTGATCGAGGTCGCGAATGATCGCCGGAATTTCATGCAGTTTTGCCCGTTGGGCAGCCCGCCAGCGGCGTTCGCCCGCAACCAGCTGGTAACGGCCCTTCCGAGCCAAGGGACGGACGATAATCGGCTGGATGACGCCGCGTTGGGCGATTGAACGCGCCAGTTCGTCGAGCGCTTCGTCATCGAAAACCTTCCGCGGCTGATCGGGCAAGGGCTCGATACGCGCGACGGGAATTTTTGCCAGCCCGGAACGCTCGGCTGCCGCAGTCCCATCACCTTGGGACGAACTGTTCGACACCATCGTGCCGCCTTCGTCCGAAACAACGCTTTCTTCGCGCTGCGTCTCACCAAGCAATGCGCCAAGTCCCCGGCCCAGCTTCCGCTTGCTGCGATCGGGCGACGCTTCCGCTGCACTGGCTGTCTTCGTGTTGGCACTCATGCCGCTTTCCTTTCAGCAGGGAGCCGCCCTAGCAATTCACGTGCAAGCGACATGTAGGCGCGGCTGCCCGCGCAGGAATGGTCGTAGATAAGGGCGGGTAGCCCGTGGCTTGGCGCTTCGGAGAGACGCACGTTGCGCGGAATGACGGTGTCGAACACCAATCCGCCCAGGCATTCGCGCACATCCTCGGCCACCTGATCGGTCAGGCGGTTACGGCGATCGAACATGGTCAGCGTGACACCGATGATCTTGAGCGAAGGGTTGATGCCCTGTTGCACTCGCTCGACAGTCTGGAGCAGCTGGCTCAATCCTTCGAGCGCAAAGAACTCACATTGAAGTGGCACGAGCAGGGAATCGGCCGCGCTTAGCGCATTGACGGTCAACAGGCCCAGCGACGGCGGACAATCGAAGAAACAGACATCGTAAGAGGAATCGACCTCTGAAAGCATCGTCTTGAGCCGATCGATACGATCCTCTTCGCCGACGAGCTCAACCTCGGCACCGCTGAGATCCTGCGTCGCGGGGATGCAATCGAGCTTCGGGATGCGAGTCTGCTGGATGCACTGCTGCGCAGTCCCCTCCCGCATGAGCAACTCGTAGGTCGAATAGTCCCTGTCGCGCGAAGGAATTCCTAGGCCCGTCGACGCGTTACCCTGCGGATCGATGTCGACAAGGAGCGTTCGCCAGCCGCTCGCTGCCATGGCAGTGGCGATGTTGATCGCCGTGGTGGTTTTCCCCACCCCGCCCTTTTGGTTGGCAATCGCAATGCGAATCATGTCCGTCTCCCGACCTTGGGCCTACCTTTGCCGACCAGAATGGCAGCGTCGCGACTTGTGAGCGATTGTTTCACGTGAAACATCTTGCGCTGCGGAGAATCCAGTTCATCCCTTTCCTGCTCTGCCGACCGGCCTTTCGGCAAGAGCCAGATCGTTCGCTCGGTGGAAAAGCGTGCGGACAAGTTGATGAGATCCGGTAATGGGGCGAATGCCCTCGCGCTGATAACGGCCGCGTGAAATGACTCCACCAGCTGCAAACGAGATCCCAGAACGCTGCAGTTGTCGAGCGATGAAAGCTCGATAACGCGTTCAAGCCACGCAACCCGGCGTTTTCGAGACTCGACCAATAGATGTGGAATTTCAGGCCGCATGATCGCAGTGATAATCCCGGGGAATCCGGCACCGGTGCCAAGATCGAGCCAGACCCCCGCTGTTCCACGTGGAACATGATCAAGCAGCTGAGCACTATCTGCGATATGTCGCTGCCATACGCAATCGATTGTCGAACGTGAAATCAGGTTCTGATTTTCGGCCTCCGCCAGCAACTCGGTTACGAACCAATCGAGCAGATCGAATGATTCGGCGCTGCATCGCTCAGCCACAAATTCCCTAGCCTGTTCCTCATTTTCGATCATGCTGCGTGGACGTGCTTGCGTACGAATACGAGCAGCGCAGTTAGGGCTGCTGGGGTGACACCGGGAACGCGTGCAGCCTGGGCGAGCGTGTCGGGACGTGCGGAGCTGAGCCTCTCGATCATTTCGTTAGACAGGCCGGGGATATCGCCGAATGGGAGATCGTGGGGCAGCATCACGCGCTCATTCGCCCTTACCTCTCGCAATTCTGCATCCTGACGTGCCACATAGGGCGCGTAATGGAGGTCCTCCTCAACTTCGCTCAGAAGGTCCTCATCTGTTTCACGTGGAACAAGATCTGCCTCAACCAGACGAGACAGTCCAACGCCGGGAAAACGCGTCCAGTTACTCAAGGATTGCCGACCTGCATCATCGGGCGCGGTGAAGCCAAGAGCCCGCATGTCCGCAGGACCAGCTTCGGTCGAAAGCGCATCTTCGATGCGCTTCCGAGAAGCTTGTCGCGATTCAAACCAAGCCCTTCGCTCCTCGGACACACAACCACTTTCGATCGCTAGCGGCGTCAATCTGCTCGACGCGTTGTTTGCTCGAAGTCGCAGCCGAAACTCCGCCCGCGCCGTGAGCATGCGGTAGGGTTCACTCACACCGTGCAATGTCAAATCATCCGCCATCACAGCGATATAGCTATTCGAGCGATCCAACTGGGGCGGTTCCCTGTCCAGCACCGCGCTGGCCGCGTGAAGGCCCGCAAGCAGACCCTGCGCAGCAGCCTCCTCATAGCCAGTGGTTCCGTTTATCTGACCAGCACAATACAGACCGGTGAGGTTACGCATCTGCAACCAGCGATCGAGCGAACGTGGATCGATGTGGTCATACTCGACGGCATAGCCGGGTTCAGCGACACGAACCTCTTCGAGCCCCTCGATCGTTCGCAGGAAATCCTCCTGTACGTCGGTGGGTAACGAAGTGCTGATCCCGTTCGGATAGACCAGGGGCGTATCGAGCCCTTCCGGCTCCAGGAATATCTGGTGCCCCTCCCTATCGCCAAAGCGATCGATCTTGTCCTCGATAGAGGGACAATATCGCGGCCCCCGCGCATCGATCGCCCCGGAGTAAAGCGGCGAACGTGAGAGGTTGGCGCGAATGATATCGTGGCAACGCGCATTGGTCCGCGTGATTGCGCAGAATATCTGCGGGTTCCGACGTCCGCCAGAGAGCGGCGACATCGTCCACTGATCCTTATCGGACTCCTGCCTTTCCAATTGCGACCAGTGGATGGTCCGCCCATCCAGACGTGGCGGGGTGCCGGTTTTGAGGCGCGCCATCGGCAACGCCGTTTCGCGCAATTGCGAGGCGAGTACTGCAGCAGAGCCCTCGCCCACCCGACCACCTTCGAAACGTTCTTCCCCGCGAAACAGCACTCCGCCGAGGAAGGTGCCGGTACAGAGTACCGCGGCTTCGCATGCAATCGTGTCGCCACTACTCAGGGTTACGCCACGCACGCGGTCACCCGCTATCCGCAAGCCAGACACTTCCCCTTCGATAACGTCCAGGCTTGGCTCGGCAGCCACCGCCGCGCGAACCGCCCTACCGAAGAGAACCCGATCGGCTTGAACCCGCGGGCCCCACACCGCACTCCCCTTCGAACGATTGAGCATGCGGTAATGAATTGCCCCGGCATCCGCCGCCTTGCCGAGCACTCCATCGAAGGCATCGACTTCGCGAACCAAATGTCCCTTGCCGAGGCCGCCGATCGCCGGGTTGCAGCTCATCGCGCCAATCTTCGACGCGTCCATCGTCACGAGCGCCACGCGCACGCCCATCCGGGCTGCTACGCAAGCTGCTTCCACGCCGGCGTGCCCGCCGCCGATCACGATGATAGAATATTCCAGCATTGCGCCCCTATAGAAGGGGCGAACGTCCCTCGCCAGCCCCAGCTATGTTTCACGTGAAACATCACTTGCCGATACAAAAACGCCCAAAAAGCGTGTCGAGCATATCCTCTGTGGCGACATTACCCAGCATGGCGTCCATCGCATGCCGGGCCTGACGTAAGAGCTCACCCACCAACAAAATGTCGCTTAGCACCGCGGCTTCACACAGCGCAGCATGTGCCTGACCGAGAATTTCCCGCTGCCTCTGCGAAATTGCAACCTGCCCCGGCCGGGGCAACCTGTCGCGACCGTAGCTCACCAGCGCAGCCATCAGATCATCCAAACCGGCGCGCGTGCGGGCAGAGACATGCAATGCTCTCTCGCCCTTTCGCTGCGCACCGTCGAGATCGATCATGCTTCCCACTTCGATTGCCCCCTGAGGCCCTGCGCCTTCCGGCCCCAGCCACAGAACGATGTCGGCACGGGCAAGCTCGCGCTCTGCACGCTCGATCCCGATAGCTTCGATTTCTTCCGCACCTTCCCGCCGCAAGCCGGCGGTATCCACCATAACAAACGGGACACCGTCAATCGCCACCGGCCGCTCGATCGCGTCGCGCGTCGTCCCGGCAATCGGCGAGACTATCGCGGCCGCCTCATCCAGAATTGCATTGAAGAGGCTCGACTTTCCCGAGTTCGGAGGCCCCGCCAACACCACCCGCAAGCCGTCGCGCAATCGATCCGATGAAGGAGTCGAAAGCCACCGCTGCATCTCACCTGCGGCTTGTAAGACCGCGTCTCTCCATGCGGACGGCGGTGCCGTACCCTCTTCGTCCTCGTCCGAAAAGTCGAGCTCCTGCTCGACCGCCGCAGACGCCATCAGGATCGCTTCGCGCCACTTGGCAACCCGTGCAGAGGCACTTCCTCCAAGGGAATTCGCCAACACCGCACGCTGGAGCTCGGTTTCCGCAGACAGCATGTCGCCCAATGCCTCCGCCTCGAGCAAGTCCATCCGCCCATTGAGGAACGCGCGGCGGGTGAACTCACCGGCAGACGCCCGCCTGAGGCCCGAGGAGCCTTCCAAAGCCCGTTCAATGGCTCGAATGACGGCGCGACCGCCGTGGCAATGAATCTCTGCGCAGTCCTCACCCGTGGCCGTATTGGGGCCAGGAAACCAAAGCACCACAGCTTGATCGAGCCAGCCAACCTCCGGATCGCGCACATCACGAAGGCTCGCTCTGCGCGGCGCAGGCAGGCGACCCGTCAACCGCTCGAGCGCACTCCCCGCAGCGGGCCCGGAAATGCGGATGACCGCGACGCCGCAAGGCGGCGCACCGGAGGACAGCGCAAAAATCGTCCCGGAAGTATCAGTCGCCAGTTTTCTTCTCACCACCCGACGTCGCTCGAGCCATGTTGGCCGCGCTGCCTTCCATGAAGGCTTGGAACATCTTCAGCCCTGCCTGCCCCATCGGAGCCATCGTCTTTGCGAGTTCCTGCAACTGATCGGGGTTCGAAACCCCACGCATCGCCTTCTCCATTCCTTCGGAATAGGCGGCCTGCGCCTTGCTGAGATCGGGCAGACCCATGAAAGCCCGCGCCTCTTCCGGCGTACAATCAATTTCCACGTGGACCTTCATTGCAGTTTCTCCGTTACCTCTCCTAGAAAACTATCTGGGCCGCGCGACGACAAGGCGCAAGTCAGTGGCAGATCAACGACGGGAGCATATCGATGAGCGAGACGACAAGGATTACCACCCTCGACGGCGACAAGGATTTCATGGCCTATGTCGCGCGACCGGAGGGCACCCCTCGCGCAGCCATCGTGGTGATCCAGGAGATCTTCGGCATCAACGCGGGCATCCGCCGCAAATGCGATCTGCTGGCGGAAGACGGCTATCTCGCCGTAGCACCCGACCTTTTCTGGCAACTGGGTGAAGGAATCGAACTCGATCCCGACATCGAACCCGAGTTCCAGAAGGCGCTCGATCTGATGGGCAAGTTCGATCAGGACGCCGGCGTTCGCGATATCGAAGCCACGATCAAATGGGCGCGCAAGGATTGCGACAAGAAGGTCGGTGCAGTCGGATACTGCCTCGGCGGGCGGCTTGCCTACATGACCGCGGCACGGACCGATTCCGACGCGACCGTCGGATACTACGCGGTGGGGATCGACGAGCTGCTGCGCGAAAAGCACGCAATTTCCAATCCGCTCATGCTGCACATCCCGACCGAGGACGGTTTCGTCGACAAGGAGACGCAGAAAGCCATGCACGAAGGGCTGGACGATCACCCCAAGGTGACACTCCACGATTACCAAGGCATGGACCATGGCTTCGCGACGCAGTTCGGCAAGCGCCGCAATGAGGAAAACGCACAGCTGGCCGACAAGCGAACGATGGAATTCTTCGCCGAGCACCTGGGATGACGCCCACGCAGCAAGGCCTCGCCGAGTGGCACACCCTCGCCACTTCGCCCGACCCGGAACGCCTGGCGCGGCTCGTGGCGGAGGGGGCGGTGTTTCACTCCCCCGTCGTGCACACACCGCAGGAAGGCCGCACGCTTGTCGTCGCCTACCTGTCCGCTGCAGCAGCCACGCTGGGCCAGGGCCAGTTCTGCTATGTCCGCGAGATTGTGGATGGGCCGCACGCCGTGCTCGAATTCGCGTGCGTACTCGATGAGATCCAGGTGAATGGCGTCGATATCATCACTTTCGATGACGCCGGAAAGATCACCGATTTCAAAGTGATGATCCGTCCCATCAAGGCGGTGAACAAGGTCTGGGAAATGATGGCCGCGCAGCTCGAAAAAGCGTCCGCTTCATAGCCTCTCGACGACATAATCTGCGCGGGTGACGAGATCTGACAACGGCAAGGTGATCGGGTTATACCCATAATCGCGCCATGCGCCGAGCACCGCCGCATCGCTATCGACCGCCTCTTCCCAGCTCTGGATACGTTCGTCGTCTAGTCTGTAAATCTCGCGCCAGGGCGGAGCGTGGAAGACCGGGCCTTCGTATCGATATCTTCGGCAAGCGTCGTCGATCGCGGGCGGAACGGCGAGCCCTTCCAGCCTCAGGAACCCGACGATATCGGCAAAGCCACGATCGAACAGGATCGGGGCATCGCCCTCCCCTGCACGATCCCACGACGCACGCTGGGCTTCCAGCATGGCGAGCGCGAAGTCGCTCGGCCGCTCCGCACGCAACTCCATGCCACCGGGACTCTGGAGGATCGCCCGTGCGACCTCCTCCCCCGTAGCAATTCCGCGCCGCGCCACCTCGGCCAGCAGGGTCGACTTGCCCGACCCCGGCGCCCCGGTAACGACGGCGCGTCGCATGATCCTACTGATTCATGGTGTCGAAGAAGTCTTCGTTGGTCTTCGAATCCTTCATCTTGTCGAGCAGGAATTCCATCGAGTCGATGGTGCCCATCTGCATGAGGATACGACGAAGGACCCACATCTTGGAGAGCTTGTCCTTCTCAACCAGCAGTTCTTCCTTGCGCGTACCGGACTTGCCGACGTCGAGCGCGGGGAAGATGCGCTTGTCCGCCACCTTGCGGTCGAGGACGATTTCCGAGTTACCGGTGCCCTTGAATTCTTCGAAGATGACCTCGTCCATGCGGCTGCCGGTATCGATCAGCGCGGTGGCAATGATCGAAAGCGAGCCGCCTTCCTCGATGTTACGCGCGGCACCGAAGAAGCGCTTGGGGCGCTGCAGCGCGTTCGCGTCGACACCACCGGTCAGGACCTTGCCCGAGCTCGGCACCACGGTGTTGTAGGCACGGCCAAGACGCGTGATCGAGTCGAGCAGGATCACCACGTCGCGCTTGTGCTCGACCAAGCGTTTCGCCTTTTCGATCACCATTTCAGCGACTTGCACGTGGCGCTGCGCGGGTTCGTCGAAGGTCGAGGAGATCACCTCGCCATTGACCGAACGCTGCATGTCGGTGACTTCCTCGGGCCGCTCGTCGACCAGCAGCACCAGCAGGAACACCTCGGGGTGGTTGTCGGTGATCGCCTTGGCGATGTTCTGCAGCAGCACGGTCTTACCCGTGCGCGGCGGCGCGACGATCAGTGCGCGCTGGCCCTTGCCCTGCGGCGAGATGATGTCGATCACCCGCGCGCTCTTGTCCTTGACCGTAGGGTCGAGCGTGTCGAGGTTGAGTTTCTGCTCCGGATAGAGCGGCGTCAGGTTGTCGAAATTGGTGCGCATCCGCACCGCTTCAGGGTCGTCGAAGTTGACCGAGCTGAGCTTGGTGAGCGCGAAATAGCGCTCGCCTTCGCGCGGCGCGCGTATTTCGCCTTCGACCGTGTCACCGGTGCGCAGACCCCATTTGCGGATCTGGTTGGGCGATACGTAGATATCGTCAGGCCCGGCGAGGTAGTTCGCCTCGGGCGAGCGCAGGAAGCCGAAACCATCCTGCAGCACCTCGATGGTGCCGATCCCCATGATCTGCTCGTTGTATTCCTCGTCCTCCGCGAGCTCGCGAAGGATGCAGAACATCAGGTCCTGCCGCCGCATGGTGCCCGCGGCCTCGACCCCCAGCTCTTCGGCCATGGAGACGAGTTCGGCCGGAGCCTTTTTCTTTAAGTCTTTGAGATGCATGTGTTTTCTTATCCGAAATTTGCCGCGCCGGAATCTTCGTAGGGCTTGGAGAAAGCGAAAGAATGTGTCGGCAGAACGCCGCGAGTGCCCGGCTGGGTCATCGCCGAAATAGGTCTAACGCCCGCTCAGGTCAATCGAACTTAGCCCGCTTGGTGCGCGATTGCGCCTTCCAGATCAGAAGGGCTTCACGACCACCAGAACGACGATCAGCGCAAGCAGGATCGCGGGCGCTTCGCCAATCAGGCGCAACCGCTTTTCCTCGATTGGCCGCTCACCGCGCGCCATCTTCTTCGATAGCGCGACCATGTAACCGTGATAGCCGCTGAGGATCAGCACCAGCAGCAGCTTCGCGTGGAACCACCCCTGATCCCACGCCCCGATCGAGAACGACAGCGCAAGGCCGAACACCCACACAACGATGATGCTCGGCAGCAGGATGATCTTGGAAAGCTGGCGCGTGCGCTGCGCCCACAGGCTCTCTTCCGCTGAGCCGGGAGCAGCCGAGTGCATGTAGACCAGCTGGCGAGGCAGGATGAACAACCCCGCCATCCAGAACACCATGAAGATGATGTGCCCTGCCTTGAGCCAGTAGTAGAGCATTGCGAGCGTTTCCTGCATTACCTCAGCCCTTAACGGCTATGCTGACCGCTGCCAATCGCGCAAACGGGAGAGCGCCTGCTCGACATGCGAAATCGGCGTACGCCGATCAATCCCGTGGCCCAGATTGAAGACGTGCGGACGGCCGCGCAGACTTTCCAGGATATGCACGATGGCCGAGTCGAGTTGATCGCCGCCCGCGAGCAAAAGCAGCGGATCGAGATTGCCCTGAACCGGCATTCCCTTGGGCAAAGCCTCGTTCGCCCACACCGGATCGATCGTCTCGTCGAGGCCGAGTGCCATCACTCCCGTACGTTCGGCATAGCGGACCAGCTTCTCGCCGGCGCCCTTGGGAAAACCGATCACCGGCGTATCCGGGTGCGACTCTTTCAGCGCTGCGACGATCGCCGCATTGGGCGCGATCACCCAGCGATCGAACTCGTCGGGCGCGAGGCTCCCGGCCCAGCTGTCGAACAGCTGGATCGCTTCTGCCCCAGCATCGATCTGGCCGCGCAGATAGACGACGGTGTGATCGACGATGGCCCCGATAATCTCGCGCATCCGCGCCGGATCGCGATAGGCCAGCGCACGGGCCTCGTGCTGATCGCGGCTGCCCTCGCCTGCGATCATGTAAGTCGCGACCGTCCACGGGCTGCCCGCAAAGCCGAGCATCGTCGTGTCCGGTCCCAGCCGTTCACGGCACAGGCGCACGGTCTGGTAAATGGGCTCGTACCGAGACGTTTCCGCATGAAGATCGCTCAGCTCGCTTTCGACCAGCGGCGGCGACAGCTTGGGGCCTTCACCCGCCAGGAATTCCAGGTGCTGCCCCATGGCGTGCGGCACGATCAGGATATCGGAAAACAGGATCGCCCCGTCGAAATCGAACCGATCGATCGGCTGGAGCGTGATCTCGCACGCTGCCTCACTATCGTAAACCAGATCGAGAAAGCCGCCCTTCTCCTCTCGCAAAGCGCGATATTCGGGCAGGTACCGCCCAGCCTGACGCATGAACCAGACGGGAGGACGGGCGAGCATTTCGCCGTGGAGGCAATCGAGAAGCGGACCGGGCATAGGTCTCTCTAACCCCAATAATAATTATATTAATAGATGATTGAAGTAAGTTGGCCCTGTGGACAGCGATGATAACCCTCCGGCCCACAGGCCCCACGGGAAAACCCGCAGGCTCCATCCGCTCCTCGACTCGCGGCGGTACCATCGTCAATCGAAACTTATCCCGCTTGTCAGACGGGTGTCGAAAACCGGTTCTGCTGTGGGCAGACTCCCGTCCAAGTGCGGCGCGAAAAGGGCATGAATTTGATGCCGGACTTGTCCTCGCATTGGTGAAGTGGTTTATCCCGAGGCTTCTCCACAACCCGGACGGCAGCCTTGTCGCGCACCCACCTGCACCTCTTTTCCGATTCGACTGGCGAGACGCTGCAGATGGTGGCGAACGCCGCGCTCGCCCAGTTCGAAGGGGTGGATGTGGTACGCCACTTCTGGCCCATGGTCCGCTCGCGCCAGCATCTGGAACGGATCGTGCCGGAGCTCGAGAAATCGCCCGGCCTCATTCTCTATACGCTGGTCAACGAGGAAACTCGAAAGGCACTGGAGGAAAAGTGTCGCCAGCTCGCGTTACCCGCTGTGGATGCGCTGGGCGAAGTGACTGCCGTACTCGAAACGTGCTTCGGCCAGGAGGCGCACGGGCGACCGGGCCGCCAACACCGCATGGACGATGCCTATTTCCGGCGGGTCGACGCAATCCACTATACGATCGCGCACGACGATGGAGTCGGAAGCCACGATTGGCACAAGGCCGACATCCTTCTCACCGGTGTTTCGCGCACGTCCAAGACGCCCACGAGTATCTACCTCGCCAACCGCGGGTACAAGGTCGCGAACATTCCGCTGGTCATCGAAAGCCCGCCGCCGCCGGTGCTGTTCGAACTCGGCGGGCCATTGATCGTCGGGCTCACCACCGCGCCCGAACGGCTGGTGCAGATCCGCCGTAATCGCCTTCTCTCGCTCAACGAAGGATCGGAAACGAGCTATGCCGAGCATGAGCGCGTGGAGAAGGAAATCCGTTTCGCCCGGCGTATGTTCGCCGACAATAACTGGCCGGTGATCGACGTCACCCGCCGCTCGATCGAAGAGACCGCGGCGGCGATCATCAAGCTTATCAACGATCATCACGTGCGGGCGAAACCGCAGGAGAAGCCGATCTGACCCTCATTCTCGCCTCCAACAGCGCCTCGCGCCGGGCCATGCTCGAAGCTGCGGGGGTTTCGGTCGAGCCGGTCGGCGCCAACGTCGACGAGCGCGCGCTCGAGGCGGAAATGTCCGAGGCCTCGCCAGAAGAGATCGCTCAGGCGCTCGCAGCGGCGAAGGCGAGCGCCGTGTCGGTCGAAAGTCCGGGTGCGCTCGTGCTTGGCGGGGATAGCCTGGTGGTCGTCGAGGGGAAGCGCTTCGACAAGCCGCGGAATCGCGAAGAGGCGGCAGAGCACCTGCGCTTCTTTTCCGGCAAGGTCATGCATCTCCACAGCGCTGCCGCGCTCGCGCGCGATGGCCGGATCGTCTGGTTGGGCACCGATGCTGCCGCGCTCCACGTGCGCGAACTGAGCGACGAATTCACCGAGGGTTATCTCGCTGCCGAATGGCCGGCGGTCGGGCACACTGTCGGGGTTTTCCGCATCGAAGCGATGGGGGTGCAGCTGTTCGATCGCATCTTCGGCGATCACTTCACCATTCTCGGCATGCCGCTGCTTCAGGTGCTCGACGCGCTTCGCGAAGAGGGCGAACTGGCGTCATGACGATGCCCTATGCCGAAGTGATCGGCGATCCGATTGCCCAGTCCAAGTCGCCCGCGATCCACCGCTTCTGGCTGGAGAAACTCGGCATCGAAGCGGATTATCGCGCCACGCAGGTGAGCGAGGCGGAGGTGGCGGATTACCTGACCGAGCGGCAGACAGACCCGGACTGGCGCGGCTGCAACGTGACCATGCCGCTCAAGCAGACGGTCCAGCCGCATCTGTACTCTGTCGAGGAGCCGGCCGCGTCGATCGGGGCGGTGAACACGATCTATTTGGACAACGACCGTCTTCTGTCTGGCACGAATACGGACGCAGCGGGATTTCTCGAACCGCTGACCAAAGAACTGCAGTCACCGCACCTCTTCCGGATGGCGCGCATCCTCGGCGCAGGGGGAGCGGCGCGCGCGATTGCTCACGCCCTCGCGAGGGAAAACTTCACCCTCGTCATCGCCGCCCGCCGTCTGGAACAGGCGGAGGATCTCATCGCCGGGCTTCCCCAAACCACGCAGCACCATGCCATCTTGCTGGATCACTTCGCGCAAACGACCGATTTCGCGTTCGACGACCGGCAGGGTCTGCTGGATCTCGTGATCAATGCGAGCCCGCTGGGAATGCGCGGCAAGTCTCCGCTCGTTTTCGATTGGAGCCACGCCCCACCCGGCGCGATCGCCTACGACATCGTCACCGACCCGCTCGAAACGGACTTCCTGCGCGCCGCTCGCGAAGCGGGGCACGAAACCATCGACGGGCTTGCGATGCTGATCGGGCAGGCTGCCGAAGCGTTTCGGCTATTTTTCGGGAGCCCGCCGCCGCGCCAGCACGATCATGAACTACGCGCGCTGTTGTCCGCATGACGCGCCCGCTGATCCTCGGCCTGACCGGTTCGATCGGGATGGGCAAATCGGCGGTCGCCGCAATGTTCGAGGCGCACGGCGTGCCCGTGTTCGATGCCGATGCCGAGGTCCGCGCGATGCAGGGGCCGGGCGGCCCGGTGCTCGGCGCGATCGAGGCGGCCTTCCCCGGGACGACCGGGCCCGAGGGTGTCGATCGCGGCAAGCTGGGCGCGCTGGTGTTCCGCAATCCTGAAGAGCTCGCCCGGCTCGAAGCGATCATGCACCCTGCGGTGGCGCAGCACCGGGCGGCATTCCTCGCGGAAAACAGCGACGCGCCGATCATCGTGTTCGACATCCCGCTATTGTTCGAAAAGGGCGGTGCAGGCGGGGTCGATCGCGTGGTGGTGGTCTCCGCCCCGCATCCCGTCCAGCGCGAGCGGGTGCTGGCGCGCGAGGGCATGACCGAGGAGAAATTCGAGCAGATCCTCGCGCTGCAAACCCCGGACGAGGAAAAGCGCGCGCGCGCCGATCACGTGATCGATACCGGCCAGTCGCTCGCCGAAACCGAGGCGGAGGTCGCCGAACTTATCGCTCAACTGAAAACCGAGCGCCCTTCCCCCGCCTGACCTTGCCAGTTGGCCCATGGAGGACGATACTCCGGCCATGCGAGAAATCATTTTCGATACCGAAACCACCGGGATCGACCCCAGGCAGGGGCACCGGATGGTGGAAATCGGCTGTGTCGAGCTGGTCGACCGGATGCCGACCGGCGAAACCTTCCACGCCTATTACAATCCCGATCGCGACATGCCAGCCGAAGCAGAGGCGATCCATGGCCTGAGCGCGCAGTTTCTGGCGGACAAGCCGCGCTTCGCCGATGCCGTCGACGAATTTCTCGATTTCGTCCGCGACGACAAGCTGGTGGCGCATAATGCCGGCTTCGACTTCGCCTTCCTCAACGCCGAGCTGGAGCTTTGCGCGCGCGAACCGATCTGCCTCACCCGCAAGATCGACACGCTCGAGATGGCGCGGCGCAAGAACCCCGGCGGCAAGCACTCGCTCGATGCGCTGTGCTCACGCTACGGGGTCGATCGCAGCCACCGTGTTTTCCATGGCGCGCTGCTGGATGCGGAGCTTCTGGCGCAAGTCTATATCGAACTGACCGGCGGTCGCCAGATCGCCATGGGTCTTCTGGCCGCCGAGGATGCCGGCACTGCCTCCTCGATTGCGGTCGCGGCCCCCCTCGCCGCATCGGCAGATCGCCCGCGACGTGCGCCTCGGCCCCATTCCGCAAGCGAGGCGGAACTGATGCGGCACGCGGCCTTTCTTGAACGTATCGCAAGACCTATCTGGAATAGGTAGGCAGGCCCTCCCCCGGGGTAGCCGAATAAAAAGGAGATTTGCTGAGCATGGATGTCAGGATTTCGGGCCACCAGATCGATACCGGAGCCGCGCTGCAGGAAAGCGCGAGCGACCGTCTCGCAGGCATCGTCGACAAGTATTTCAGTCGCGCCATTTCGGCTCACGCCACGTTCGGCAAGGTGCCGGGCGGTGCCTTTTCGTGCGACATCGTCGCCCATATCAAGCAGGGCCTGACGCTCAAGTCGCGCGGTGAAGCCCACGACATCCACCAGGCGCTCGACGCCTCGGCCGCCAAGCTCGAAAAGCAGCTTCGCCGGTACAAGCGGCGCCTGACCGACAAGCATACCGACCGCGCGCTCTCGCCCGAGGCAGAAGAGGCCGCCTATCGCATCTTCGCAGCAACGCCGGACGAAGACGATAGCGAGGTCGAGGATTCGGCACCCGTGGTTGCCGAGACCAAGACCGACATCCCCGAAGTCTCGGTCGCCGATGCGGTCATGCTGCTCGATCTGCGCGATACCAACGCGCTGTTCTTCAAAAATGCTGGCAGCGGCCGCCATAATATGGTGTACCGCCGCCACGATGGCACGATCGGCTGGGTCGAGCCTCATTGACGAGCGATGGACCGGGGCTTCTCGCCCCGGTCCGCCGTCCCCGCGCTCACCGCGCCCAATTCGTTAGGTTATTCGTGGCCCGAGGTCGGACGTCTCAGGATCACGGACGAAACCCACGCTACCAAGGTAGAGAATTCCCCCGTGTCGTTCCCTTTCCGATTGATTCCCGAAGCCGTGCGCTGCGCCACCTGCACCGACAAGCGTGCCATCCTGGCCGAATTGGCGCAGGGATTCGCTTCCGCCTATTCGCTTGAGGATGACGTGGTGCTCGAGGCGCTGCGCGAACGCGAAGCCCTCGGCAGCACGGGTTTCGGGCGGGGAGTGGCGATGCCGCATGCGCGGATGGATGCGATCGATCAGCCGCTCGCCATGCTCCTTCACCTCGATCAGGATGTCGAATTCGACGCGGCGGACGGTGCGCCTGTGCGCCTGGTCATGGGATTGGTCTCGCCCAGCGATGCAGGTGCCCGGCACCTCCACGCGCTGGCCGCGATGTCTCGCCTGACCCGCGACGAGCGCGTTCTGCACTCATTGTTCGAGGCGCAGAGCGAAGAGGAGCTGTTCGCTATCGTCGCCAATGCGGACCTGCGTGACGCAGCCTGAAGAAAGCCAGGGGCCCGTCGCCCATTACCGTGCGCTCGAGCGTCTGTATCGAAGCGCGCCGATCAACCGTGCATTCTCCTCCGAACTGACGATCGAGCAAGAAGGCCACGCCCGGATTGCATTCGATATCACGGAAAGCGTCTATCATGCGGCGGGCGCGGCGCATGGGACGATCTATTTCAAGATGTTAGACGATGCGGCCTTTTATGCGGCCAACAGCCTTGTCACCGATCGCTTCCTTCTGACCACCGCTTTCAACCTGCACTTTACCAAGCCCGTACGCACAGGGCGCGTGATCGCGACGGGTGTATGGGTAAGCGGCCACCGACGGGTTCTCGTCGCCGAATCGCGCCTAGTCGATGAGGAAGGAGACGAGATCGGACGCGGCACGGGCACCTTCATGCGCTCGCGCATCCCGCTCTCCGGCCTCGAAGGCTACACGAGCGATTCGGAATGACCGATTCGCGCCTGCCGACTCACCTCGTCGTCAGCGGGATTTTGCGACAGATTTCGAGCGAAGGCGGCTCGGGAGTTATCCTTGCCAAAGGTGATCGTGAGAGCGGCACCTATGTTCTATTGCTGCGCGACCGCGCCGGAACGGTGAAATTAGTCGAAAGACGGCCTTCGGCGGACTTCGGCTTCGAATGGCAAGTAACGCAAGAAGAAACCGCTGAAAACGAACGAAAAATCTACGATTATTGCGATCGCAGAAGTTCGCAGGACGATGATTTGTGGGTTATAGAGGCACAGATCGACGATCCGGAACGGTTCGTCGCACAAATGCGGCCTTAACTTGACCTAAGCCCATTCTGCGGCAATGGGCCCACAACTTCGAATTTGCGCAGGCGGTCGAGGCGACAATGAGGTCGCGCCGATTAGCACGCAGTCGGGGAACGGCCGGCAGGCCTTTTACAGAACCCTCACATTTGCACATTTCATACAAGCGCTTTCGCGCGTGTTGGTTCCAGCCTGCGTCTGAGTTCGTTCACCGCCCTTTGAACGGGATCAATGGGTACCAAGACGAAATTCGGCTTTGCGGCGTTTGTCGCAACCGGACTGATCGCATCAGCAGGCTTTGCCTACGCCGATGCGCAAGCCCAAGAGGGCACCGCTGAAACTCTCATCACGCCGCAGCCTGAAGCTACGGACGCACCGGTCTTCATCTCGGAAGAAGTGGTCCAGCCGCTTCCGGAGAAGGACGAGACCGCAAAGACCGCCGATGCCTCCGATGCGGAACCGGAATTCGCCAAGGCATCCTCGCTGCGCGAGCTGGTGGCCGAGGTCGACGCCCCCAGCACCATGTCGCCCGAGCTCGAGTGCCTTGCAGGCGCAGTGTACTTCGAATCGCGCGGTGAGCCGATCGAAGGGCAGCTGGCGGTGGCGCAGGTCATCATCAATCGCACCGAATCCTCGGCCTTCCCCTCGGACTATTGCGGCGTCGTCACCCAGCGCGCGCAGTTTTCCTTCGTGAAGAACGGCCGTATCCCGAGCCGCCGCAGCAATGCAGGCGCATGGGAACGGGCGCGCAAGATCGCGCGGATCGCGCACGAAGGCCTGTGGAACAGTGAAGCACGCGATTCGCTGTATTTCCACGCGACCTATGTGAAGCCCCGCTGGGCCCGCACCAAGCAGGCTCGCGCTACGATCAAAACCCACGTTTTCTACCGCTGATAGCGCACCAGCGCTCGGTCTAGCTTCCTTAAGACAGGATCAGGCGGCGACCTTCACCCACACGGGTGCATGGTCGCTCGCCTTTTCGCGGCCGCGCGCGTCCTTGTCGACGCCCGCAGCCTGCAGCCTGTCGGCCAGTTCGGGCGAAAGCAGGCAGTGATCGATGCGGAAACCGTGATCGCGCTGCCATGCGCCGCGCTGGTAGTCCCAGAAGGTCCACACGCCGCCGCGCGGGTTGAGAGTGTCGAGCGCATCGGTCCACCCGTCGGCCAGCAGGCGGCGATAGGCATCGCGTGAGGCGGGCTGCATCAGCGCGTCGTCTGCCATCGCGGGCGGCGACCAGACGTCCTTGTCTTCGGGAATGACGTTGAAATCGCCAAGCACGATCGCAGGCTTCTCCTCCGCCCAGATCGCGGCCATGCGCGTGCGCAGCCGCTCCATCCACGCGAGTTTGTAGTCGAACTTGGGCCCTGGCAGCGGGTTGCCATTGGGCAGGTAGAGGTTGGCGATGACCACACCGTCGACCTCCGCCTCAAGATAACGCGCATGATCGTCGCTATCGTCGCCCGGCAGTCCGCGCATCCGCTCGGTCATGGTCAGCCCGTCCTTGGCGAGGATCGCCACCCCGTTGAAGCTCTTCTGGCCATGCCAGAGCGCTTGGTAACCGATCTTCTCGAACTCGGCAGCGGGGAAGCCATCGTCCTGCGACTTGATTTCCTGCAGGCACGCGACGTCCGGCTGCGTTTCGTCGAGCCATTCGATCAGACGCGGCAGGCGCGCCTTGATTCCGTTGATGTTGAATGTGGCGATACGCATGCAGGCTTCCTGCCCGATGCGTTGCGCCTAGTCTAATTCAAATGCCGAAGCTTGAACCGCAGCCGCAACCAGCCGCCGCCTGAGGATTCTCCACCCGGAAGGCCGCCCCACCCAGCGATTCGACGTAATCGACCGTGCTGCCTGCCACGAGATCGAGGCTGACCGGATCGACGATCAGGCGCACGCCCGCGGTTTCGCTGGCAAGATCCTCTTCATCCGGGGCATCGGCCAGTTCGAAGCGGTACTGGAAGCCGGAACAGCCTCCGCCATCGACCGCAAGGCGCAGGATAGCGGGCTTGCCCTGCTTGCTGGCGATCGCGGACACGCGTGCGGCGGCAGCCTCGGTAAGGGCGGGTGTAGTGCTCATAGGCACGATATGGGCCTTCGCGTGGCCGGGCTCAAGCGGTCTGGATGTAGCTGCGCATCTCTTCCGCTTCCTGCTCGACCTTGTCGAACCGGTATTTCACCAGATCGCCGATCGAGACGAAGCCGACCATCCGGTCGTTCTCGACCACCGGCAGGTGGCGAATCCGGCGCTTGGTCATCAGGGCCAGCGCCCGGTCGACCTGCTCGGCGCGATTCACCGTGATCGGGGGTGCGGTCATTACCTCGCCCACCGGGCGGTCGAGGCAGGCCCCGTCCTCCCTCGCCATGCAGTAGATCACATCGCGTTCCGAGAATATGCCCACCACACGATCGTCATCTATCACCGGCAGGGCGCCGATGCGCTTTTCCGCCAGCAGTGCGACCGCGTCGCGCATGATCGTCTGCGTGGTACAGCTCAGGATGTCCCCCGCCTCTCGATCCGCCATAAGCCGTTCGATAGTCATGCCTTAGGTCCTCCTTTCCCCTCCGCCCGGATGATGGCACGAAGGCCATCGTTTGGCGAATCGTCACCTAAGGAAGGCCAATTGGCTCCAAAATCTCCTCTCGATGATCCGGAAAAGGCCGCCTTTGCCTGGGCGCGCTACAAAAGAATCATGCGATTCATGTTCGCGCTCACCCTGCTCGTCGTAGGAGGGGCGATGGTCGCAATTTTCTGGAGCGAGGCGGAGGTCAGCCCGCATTTCTTCATCGCGGTGGCGCTGGGCATCGGGATGACGATGCTGCTCGCCAGCGCGCTGATGGGCCTGGTTTTCCTGTCGAACGGAACCGGGCACGACGAATCGATCCACAATCCGCTGGACGACGAAGACCGCTAGTCTGCCGGGTGGAGGCGGTAGGCCTCGACCGGCTCTCCGTCGATCAGATGTTGCTGGATGATCTCTTCAAGCACCGTCGGCGTGCAGGAATGGTACCAGACCCCATCGGGCTGAACGACGGCGATCGGCCCCGCCTCGCATATTTGCAGGCAATCTGCCTTCGTCCGACGGATGACCAGACCATGCTCACCGCTTTTCGATGGGCCGATACCTAACTGCTTCAGGCGCTTCTTGAGATAATTCCACGATACTTCGCCCTGCGAGCGGTCGCAGCACTTTGCCTTGTGCGGCATCGCGCACAGGAAGATGTGGCGCGCGGCATCCTCGCCGCCGGTCTTGGTCAGGGCCACGCGCGCCTTGCGCAGCGCCTTGTCCTTGCTCATTCGCCCTCGTCGCCCAGCCAGCGGTCGAGCCAGCCGAACACCGTGTCGTGCCACTGGAGCGAATTGGCAGGCTTGAGCACCCAGTGGTTTTCGTCGGGGAAGACGAGCATCTGCGCCGGAATGTCGCGTTCCTGAAGCGCGGTGAAGGCGCCGAATGCCTGCGTCGAAGGGACGCGGTAGTCCTTCTCTCCGGTCACGACGAGCATGGGGGTCTGCCAGTTGTCGACATAGTTCACCGGATTCCAGCGCTCGTACAGCTTGCTGTTCTGGGCGTAGGAGCCGCCGAAGTCCCAGCGGGGAAACCACAATTCCTCGGTCGCGTAATAGAAGCTGCGCATATCGAACAGCCCGTCGTGCTGCACGAGGCACTTGAACCGGTCGGGCCAGTTACCCTCGATCCAGTTCATCATGTAGCCGCCATACGACGCGCCCATGGCGCAGGCACGCTCCCCGTCGATCTGGCTGTCGAGTGCCAGCGCGGCCGCCAGACCCTTCTGCAGGTCTTCCAGAGGCTTCCCGCCCCAGTCGCGGTTGATCGCATCGGTGAAGGCCTGCCCGTATCCGGTGGACCCGTGGAAATCGACCGAGATCACCGCGTAGCCCTGGCTGGCAAGAACGCGCGGATTCCAGCGGCTCGACCAGCCATCGTTGAAAGAGCCCTGCGGGCCGCCATGAACGTAGAGGATGGCGGGGATTTGGCCGTCCACGCCGGAAGGCTTGGTAATCTGGCCGTGAACCGTGTCGCCGCCGGCTCCTGCGAATTCGAAGCGGCGCGTCTCGACCGGTGCGAGAGCGGCAATCCGCGCGGTGGCCACGTTGGTCAGCTGGACCCCCTGGCTCCACCCTTCGGACAGGTAGGCTTCGGCAGGCGCAGCAATCGAATCGCGCGTATAGACGAGCGCCTTGTTCCCCACCGGCGTCACGTTGCCGATATGCGCTTCGTTGCCGCGCACCAGATCGAGTTCGGTGACGGCGCCCGTCCGCGGATCGATGCGGAAAGCGGGTGTATCGAGCACGCTCTGTGCGGTGGCGATGATCCAGCGCGAATCGGGCGTCCAAGCAAGCGAGGCGAAGCTGCGGTCGAAATCCTGCGTCAGCGCACGGACCTTCCCGGTCGCGAGATCGCGCAGCATGACCACCTGGCGGTCCGATTCGTAGTTCGGACGGGCCATTGCGAGATAGGCGAGGCTCTTGCCATCGGGTGAGGGCGCGGGCGAACCATCGCTTGCCTCGTTGGCATCGGTCAGATTGCTCGGCGCGCTATCGCCCATCGAGAAGCGGTAGATGTCGCTGTTCGTCGATGTCGGTTCGGAACGGTCGGCCTGCCGCGCGACGAAGTAGAGGGTTGAGCCGTCGGGGCTCCACGCCATGTCCTCCAGCCCGCCGAAGGGGCGCAGCGGCGTGTCCCCCACCAGTGCGCCATCCGCTGCGGGGCCATCCACCGCGACGGCGGCACCAGCAGTGGCACTATCTTTCAACGGGGCGACGAACACGCGGCTGAAGGTGCCGGGTGTTTCGTAGCTGTCCCAGTGGCGAACGAACCCGTCATCGGCGTCGAAAAGCATGCCCGAGCCCGGCCCGGCCGCTTCGCTCGCACAGTCGAACTGCGTGCATTCACGTGGCACGTCGCCGAAGATCGCGAGGCTGCTGCCCTGCGGCGAAACTTCGAAGCCGCTGACATCGCGGTTGTAGCGGGTCACCTGCTGCGTCTGGGCCAAGCTGCCATTGTCGCGGAGGATCGCGGTGAACACCTGCATGCCAGTCGAACCGCGTTCGCCGGGGGCCAGGAAATAGAGGCGGTCATTGCCGACGAAGACCGGCGAATTGGCGCCCTCTGGCAGGGTCACGGCAACTTCTTCGCCCGTGGCGAGCGTTTTCAGGCGGTAATCCGTACTGCGCGCCAGTGAGGTCTCGTCGGTCGAGGTGGCCGAATAAAGCATGCGCTTGCCATCCGCGCTGACGCTGGGTCCGCCAAGTCGAGGTATCGTGACCAGATCGAGCGCCGACATCGGCGCAGGCGTGCTGACACCGGACTGGTCCTGAGCGAGAGCGGGGGTGGTGAGAAACGCCGTCGAGAGGGCGAGAAGGGCGAGCGGTTTGAAGGCCTTGCGCATGGGCGCGGAAACTAGGCCTTCAGTCAGAGCCCGCAAGCGAAAACTCGCTGACGGCAGGTGCCCTCAACCCTGTTTCTTGACGATCCGCGCAATTTCCTGGCGCACCAGCTCTTCCACCATCGGCGGAAGGTTCTTGTCGAGCCACTCGGCCAGCATCGGGCGCAACATCTCGCGCACCAGCCCTTCGAGCGATGTTTCGCCCGAGCGAACGATCTGCGGCGGGCTGCCAGGCTCCGAAAGAAGCGCAAGCGTAGCCAGATTGTCGCGCATCGCGTGGCGTGCGGCTTCGCTCATCAAGGACGGTCCTTCGCTATCCTGATCGTCGTCCGACTCGGCGGGCGATTCGCTTTCATCTTCATCGACCAGTTCGGCTTCGGCGAGGTCGAGCACTTCGTCGGCCTCTTCCTCCATCACCGGATCATGCGGAGACGACGGGCTTTCGTCGCGCGTGGTGCGTTCCCGCCGACGGCGGGCTTCCATCGCGCCCGCGCGATTGTCGCGCGCGATCACCTTCTTGATGGAATCGAGAATTTCCTCGACCGACGCTTCCCCATCGTGTCGCACGCTCATGCCCCCCAGCTCCGGCTGACTCAGTCCTCGTCCGGCTCGTTCACCGGGCCGTAGACGCCGCCGATTTCCGCGTTGGCGGGGGGAATGTCAATGGTGCGCGTGCCCTGTGCCTCGGGGTCGGGATCGCGGTCCCAGTCGTTCCACTTGCCAACCACCCGGTCGTAATTATCCAGCGGATCGTACAGCGCGCCGCCCTCGATACCGAGGTCGCGCGCTTCGGCGCGGCCCATCGCGGCGAGCAGGGTGAAGCCGGCAACGTAAGCATTACGGCGAGCCGTCACGAGATCGACTCGCGAGAGCAGCAGTTCCTGTTCGGCGTTCAGCACATCGAGCACGGTGCGATTTCCGATCGAGTTTTCCGCCCGGACACCCTCCAGACTGAGCTCGGCCGAGGCGACCGCTTCGCGCGAACTGTCGATGATCGCGAGGGCTGCCGAATAGCTGGCGTATGCCGCTCGTACCTGCGCAATCACATCACGCTCGGTCGCGATGACCTGGTCGTAGCTGGCGGAAGCGATAGCTTGGGCCTGACGTTGCAGCGCCGCGGGGCGACCGCCCTGAAACAGCGGAATGGTCAGCGACAGCCCCGCCGAGGACGCGGTCGCGGTCTGCGGGCTGCCGACAATCGGGCTGGCAGGGTCGCTCGGGTCGAGTGGTGAGCCCGGAACCGAACCCAGGAAGTTCTGATAATCGTACCCAGCGAATGCCGACACGCGCGGGAGACGACTCGCTCCGGCCACTTCGATGTCGTAACCCGCCGCAGCGGCGCGTTCCTTCGCCGCGATCAAATCGGGGTTGTTTTCGAGCGCCACTTCCACCGCCGTGCGCGGATCGCTTGGCAGGTTGGGCAGGGGCGGTGGTGGTTCGAGCTCACCCGGGGCGGACCCGACCAGCTGGATATAGTTCTCGCGCGCCTGGATCAGCCCCGCCTGCGCCGACCGCAGGTCCCCTTGTGCCAGCGCGAGCCGCGACTGCGACTGGGCGACATCGGTGCGGGTAAGATCGCCGATCTCGAATCGGTCGCTCGTCGCCTGAAGGTTGACCTGAAGCACATCGACCTGGTTGGCGCTCAATCCCACCAGCGCTTCGCTGCGCAGGACGTCCATGTAAGCGGCCACGACCTGGCTGAAGATCGCGCTTTCGGTGCCACGCAAATCGGCACGGCCCGCCTGCACGCGTTCCTTCGCCGCCCGAATGGAGTTCTTGACCGAGCCGCCCGAATAGAGCGGCACGCCCAGATCGACGCCTGCGGTCAGGGCACGGTCGGGTGAGAAAAAGCTGGTGGAGCTCTTCTTCACATACTCGGTCAGCGCGGCCTGTCCGTTCACATTCGGGCGGGCATCGGCTTTCTCGATCGCGACGGTTTCGTCGGTGGCGCGCAATTGCGCCCGCGCGGCCTGCAGGGTGGGGTTCGTGCGATAGGCCTCGGCCAGCGCTTCGCGCAGCGTATCGGCGTGGGCGGGTGCTGCCAGAGCAAGCGCGCTGGTCGCCGCTATGGCGAGGAAACGGGATCGACGTGTCATCATCAGAAAGTCCAGCTCGGTGGCGCGTCGAAGGCTGCGAGACGGGGCAGCTGCGCTTCGGTGACGGAGATCAGCGAAACGCCATCTCCGCTGCGGCGGCCAAGTTCGAGCCGGGTGACGCCGTTGCGGATGACCCCGGTAACGAGTCGCCCCTCGGGCGAGAGGGTGGCAGCCAGCGCGGCGGGCACCTGCTCAACCGCGCCATCGACGATCACCAGATCGAAGGTCCCTTCGACATTCCCGGAAAGCACCGACTCGGGCGTCGCCTGCTCAAGGTCGCCAACCAGTGGTGCCAGTAGCGCGGCGAGATAGCCGGTGGCCGGCCCGACGAGGAGTGCGCGATCTGCGGCATCGGGGCGGGCATGGGTCAGGATCAGGCCCTGCGCGAGCGGTGGCGCAAGAAAAGCGCCATCGCCAAGCGGCACCGTCCGGTCGACATAGGCACCGGCGCGCGCGGCTTCGGGCACGAAATCTTCGCGCGGAACAGCAGCCATCCGCTCGAGCACCCAGGAATCGTTGACCCCGCTGGTGCGCAGCTGGCTTTCGATCATGTGACGGCGTGCGGCCGCGAAATCTGTCGTTTTCTGCGCGGTGGCAATCATTTCTCTCGTCTCGCTATCTATGCCGCTTGGTAGACGGGGATGCGGGCCCCGGCAGACGCCTTAGAGGGGGCGGAAAGGCTCGCCAAGACCCGCATCACTTGTCGCATAGGCCTTTGCTGCTCTATCGGCGCTCCGGTTTCGATCAGTAGAAGGTGCCCGTCGATGAGCGACATGGTTGTTATCAGTGAAGACGATCTCGTCGAAAGTGTCGCCGACGCTTTGCAATTCATATCCTACTACCACCCGATGGACTATATTCGCGCGCTGGGCGAGGCCTATGAGGCCGAGCAGGGGCCCGCCGCGAAGGACGCTATCGCGCAGATCCTGACCAACAGCCGCATGTGTGCAGAGGGTCACCGCCCGATCTGCCAGGATACCGGCATCGTCAACGTGTTCGTGAAATGGGGGCAGGAATGTCGCCTCGATAGCAAGCGGAGCTTGCAGGAAGCGGTCGATGAGGGCGTTCGCCGCGCCTACAACCACCCCGACAACAAGCTTCGCGCCAGCATTCTCGCCGATCCCGCCTTCACCCGCCGCAACACGCGCGACAATACCCCCTGCGTGCTTTCGGTCGAGATGGTGCCGGGCAACACGGTCAGCATCGATGTCGCCGCGAAGGGTGGCGGCAGCGAGAACAAGAGCAAGTTCAAGATGATGAACCCCAGCGACAATATCGTCGACTGGGTGGTCGAGCAGATCCCTTCGATGGGCGCGGGCTGGTGCCCGCCGGGGATGCTGGGCATCGGTATCGGCGGCACGGCGGAACATTGCGTCCGGCTGGCCAAGCAGAGCCTGATGGACCCGATCGACATGGGCCAGCTCAAGGCGCGCGGTGCGCAGACCGACATCGAGCAGCTGCGGATCGATATATTCGACGCGGTCAATGCTCAGGGAATCGGCGCGCAGGGGCTCGGCGGTCTCTCCACCGTGCTCGACGTCAAGATCCTCGACTGGCCGTGCCACGCCGCGGGCAAGCCTGTAGCGATGATCCCGAACTGCGCAGCGACTCGCCACGCGCATTTCACGCTCGACGGGTCGGGCCCGAGCTATTTGGAAAAACCCGATCTCGATCAGTGGCCCAAGGTCAACTGGCAGCCGGACAGCGCGGCGAAGCGCGTGAACCTCGACACGCTGACGCAGGAAGAGGTGGAGAGCTGGAATCATGGCGACCGCCTGCTGCTGTCGGGCAAGATGCTGACCGGGCGCGACGCGGCGCATAAGCGCATCAAGGACATGCTCGAGGCGGGCGAGGAGCTGCCGGTGAGCTTCAAGGGGCGGGCGATCTACTACGTCGGCCCGGTCGACCCGGTGATGGGCGAAGTCGTCGGCCCGGCAGGCCCGACCACCGCCACCCGAATGGACAAGTTCACCGAGATGATGCTCGACCTCGGCCTGCTGGCGATGATCGGCAAGGCGGAACGGGGCGCAGATGCGGTCGACGTGATCAGCCGCTTCAAGACCGCCTACCTGATGGCGACCGGCGGCGCGGCCTACCTGGTGGCGCGGGCGATCAAGGAAGCAAAGGTCGTCGCGTTCGAAGAATTGGGCATGGAAGCGATCTACGAATTCACGGTCGAAAACATGCCGGTGACCGTGGCGGTCGATGCGGCGGGCAATAATGTCCACACGCTCGCGCCGGCGCAGTGGAAGAAGCGGATCGCGGAAGAAGGCCTGCTGGACGCGTGATCGCGTTTCTGCGCAGCACAAAGGGGCGCTGGACCATCCGTCTGCTGGCGCTGGGCGTTAGCTTCCTGTTCGCCACCCGCGTGATGGGCATGGCGTGGAATGGGGATGGCCACGCAGTCCTCGTGGTGATTTTTGCGATCGTGCTGCTGGGGTTCGCCTACGCGATCGACATTTTTGTCGGGGTGGCGCTGAGTTTTGCGCCCCAACCTGCCGGCCCGGCAACGAAGATGCAGTTCGAAGGGGCGATCCCTCCGCTGTCGCAAGCAAAGCAGGCGAAGGTTCGCAAGCTCGTCGGGCAGATGGCCGAGGCTGGAGTCTTCGCGCCCGAAATTCCCGATCCGAGCCTGGCTTTCGCGGCCTTCGCCGTCGACAGGCAGCCTGTGGATTGGGTCGGCGTGCTGCAATCGCTGGCCGAGGCGGACTATTACCATCCCGGTTGCGAGCCGGAGCGGTGGAGCGACAATTTGGCATGGGGGAAACTGCCCGCGGGCTGGCGCGAGCCGGGCGAGGGCAGGGTGCTGGCGGTCCTGTGGGAAGACGAGACCGTGATCTTCTCTCGCGTATGGTCACGGTCGCTGGCGGGGCTCACCGCGCCGATGGGCAAGGCAGAGCCCTGGACCCCCGTCGACGAGGAAGTATTGCAGGCATTGCGCGACGCGCGCATCTCCATTGGCTGACGGCCTGACGGCAGGCGGGCTTCGACGGGGGCATTCTTAGGATCGACCGGCGGCATGGTATTCGTGCGCGAGGCCGGGCAATGACGGCAGACTGTGACAGAAGATACCTCCGACCTGCAGGATAACTCCGTTTCGAGCCGGCTGCCGTTCAGGCTGGTGCTGATCTCGATTGCGGGCCTGTGGATCACCTATTTCGCATTGGTCAGCCTCCGGGGCGCGATCGTCGGGCTGGAACTTCAGGAAGCACTCCTGTGGCGCCGGTCGCTGGTATGCCTCGCCGGGGCTACGGTCACGCTGGGCATGTGGCTGGTGCTGCGGCTGGTCGACCGGCAGTCGCTGATAATCAAGACGGCGACGGCGCTGGTCGTCGCGCTGCCGGCATCGCTGATGATCGCGCAGATAAACCAGATGGTTTTCGCCGATGTCGAAGAGCGCATCTACAAGGAATTCTACCAGAAATACGCCGAGGATCAGGGCGTAGTCATCCGCCGGGACGAGGCGGGCAACATGCTGCTGGAGTTTCCGCCGCTGCCACGCCGCCGCCCGGCAGATCGCGAAGACAACGAAGACCTGGAAATCGACGACGTGCGGACTTTCGTGCTGGCCCCTGCGCCCACAGGCACGGAACGCTGGCGGCAATTGTCCGACATCGCGCTGGGCCGCTATTTCCTGCTGCTGGCGTGGGCGGCGCTCTATCTCGCGATGCTGGCGGGCGCGCAGGCGAGGGCGGCACAGGCCCGCGAGGAACGGTTCCGGTCTGCCGCCAAGGCGTCCGAATTGCGCAGCCTGCGCTACCAGATCAATCCACACTTCCTGTTCAACACGCTCAACTCGCTGTCCTCGCTGGTGATCACCGGCAAGGAAGCGCGCGCCGAAGCGATGATCCAGGCGGTGTCGAACTTCTACCGCCACAGCCTGGCCGAAGAGCCGACCGAAGACGTTGCGCTGGAAGACGAGATTTCGCTGCAGCGCGACTACCTTGCGATCGAGGAAGTGCGTTTTCCGGAGCGGCTGGTGGTCGACATCACCCTTCCGGAAGCCCTCGAACGGGCCCGCGTGCCGGGGATGATCCTGCAGCCTCTGGTCGAAAACTCCGTCCGCTATGCGGTTGCCCGCTCGACCGCGCGGGTGCACGTCACGATCGAGGCCTTTGCGAAGGAGGATCGCCTGCACCTGGTGGTGGCCGACGATGGACCCGGCCTGGGCGAAAGCGGCGGCGGGGGGTTCGGCATCGGGCTCTCCAATGTGCGCGATCGCCTGCGCGCCCGCTTCGGGGATCGGGCGCAGGTCGTATCAGGGCAGCGCGAAGGACGGGGCTACCGAACGGAAATCATCATGCCGCTGGATATGAAGAATGGACGATAACACACCCCTGCGCGTTGTCCTGGTCGATGACGAGCCGCTCGCGATCGAGCGATTGGAAACGCTTTGCAGCCGGATAGAGCGGGTCGAAGTCGTCGGCACGGCCGACCATGGCGAGGCCGCGCTGGAGGTAATCGGAGAGCAGGCGCCCGACCTCGTGCTGCTGGACCTGACGATGCCCGGGCTCGACGGGATCGAGGTAGCCAGGAGGCTCGCCAAGACGCCCACCCCGCCCGCGATCATCTTCGTCACCGCGCACGAGAGCTTCGCGGTCGAGGCCTTCGATCTGGATGCGGTCGACTATGTCCTGAAACCGGTCGCGGCCGAACGGCTGGAACGGGCGATCGGCCGCGCTCTGGCAAAGCGGGGCGAGGCCGCCGAACCGGGCGATGGCAGATGGCTGCGCGAATTGTGGGTCCCGCACCGCTCGGAACTGGTCCGGGTGTCGGTCTCGGACGTGCGCCGGATCGATGCGGAGCGCGATTACGTCCGGCTCTACGTAGGCGACAAGACCTACCTGCTGTTGCAGACGATCGCCGGGCTGGAAGAAAAGCTCGATCCCGAAGCCTTCATCCGCATCCACCGCAGCACGATCCTGCGCAAGGATCACATCGCCGGCCTGCGGCACGATGGACTGGGGGTCTGGTCGGTCGAGCTGGAAGACGGCGAGACCCTGCGGATCGGCCGGACGTTCCTGCCCAAGGTCAAATCCATGGCAGGCCGTTAGCCCGACCGGTCGCGCACGGGGACATCGCGCCCCGGCGGGCGACCGGCGAGGCGAAACTGTTCGAACAGCTGGCGCGGTGCGAACGCACGCACGCCGAGCTATTCGAGGTTCCAGCGATCAGCCGGGAATGACGGCCTGCGCGGAGCCACCGTCACCCTCGGGTGCGGCGATGATGTCGCGCGTTACGCGGCCCTTCGCGACGGTCGGCGTGTGCGGGTCGCCCACTGCAGAGCGGATACCCGGCTCGGCCTCGCCTGCCCGGCTGAGGGCGGCCGCTTCGACCTGGCTACGCGGAGCCGGCCCACCGAACAGCGCGTCGAGCGCCTGCTCGGCAGCGGTACCCTCGGCCGGGCGCGCGGTGCCGGGCTCGGGCGGGGCGAGGTTGAAATCGGGCGGCACCACCAGCGGCGCCTGACGCTGCACGGCGAATTCGTCGGGCCGTTCGCGGCCCAGAATGCCGCCGTTGCTGCCACAGGCAGCCAGGCCCATCGCAAGTGTGCCGAGGATCAGGAGGCTCTTGGTACGCATAATCAGCTCTCTTTCGCAGCGAGGTGCATGTCGTCGTCCGCGCTCTTGTCGCGCAGGAAGAAGGATCGGGCAAGGATGATGAGGACGCCGATGGTGATCGCGGCGTCGGCGATGTTGAAGATGAGGAACGGCCGGAAGGTGCCGAAGTGCAGATCGGCATAGTCGACCACGTAGCCGTACTGCACCCGGTCGAGGATGTTGCCCAGCGCGCCGCCGAGGATCAGGCCGAGCCCGAAAATGTCCCCGCCGGTGCGTTCGCGCAGCATCCACAGCAGCACGATCACTGCAATCACGGCAGTGCCGCACACCAGAATCCAGCGAGCCTCGACGCTCTGCGCTTCGAAAAGCCCCAGCGAAATGCCGAAATTCTGCGTGAAGGTCAGGTCGAAGAACGGCAGCAGATGCATGACGTCGCCGACCTGGTCGATCTCCAGCGGCCCGGTGACGAGCCACTTCACGAACTGGTCCAGCCCGAAGACGAGCGCAGCCAGCACGAGGCCGGCGACACGGCGATTCCAGATACCCGGCATCAGATCACGACCTCCTCGCACCGATCGCACAGCTCGCCATCTTCCGAAACGCTCGGCAGGAGGCGCCAGCAACGGCCACACTTGTTATCGGAAGAGCGCGAAACGGTCACCCCTTCCCCTTCGTGTGTGGAGACTGACGCGGCGATGAACAGTTCCGCAAGATCGCCCACGTCGAAACCTTCGGGGACGGCCCCTTTCGGGACGGAAACGGCAGCTTCGTTGCTCGACCGGATCGTCTTCTCGCGCCGCAGCGGCTCGATCGCCTCGGTCACATCCTCGCGAAGATCACGCAGCGCGGCGAAGCGGGTGGCGAGTGCCTCGTCGGTCCATTCGCCCGGTAGCGGGTCGATCTGCTGGAGGTGGATGCTCTTCGCATCGGGGACGCGCGTGGTCCAAACTTCCTCGGCGGTGAACACCAGCACCGGCGCTGCGTAGCGCACCAGCGCGTGGAACAGCGTGTCGAGCACGGTGCGGTACGCGCGGCGTTCGACCCACGCGGGATCGTCGCAATAGAGACGGTCCTTGCGGATATCGAACAGGAAGGCCGACAGATCCTCGTTCGCGAACTCGGTCAGCAGGCGGGTGTATTCGTTGAAGTCGTAGTCCGTGATCGCCTGCCGCAGCTTGCCGTCGAGCTCGGCCAGCTTGTGCAGCGTGTAGCGCTCCAGCTCGGGCATCTGCGCATAGTCGACCGCTTCCGAAGCCTCGTATCCTTCGAGCGCGCCGAGCAGGTAGCGGAAGGTGTTGCGCAGCTTGCGGTACTGGTCGGCGACGCCCTTCAGGATTTCGTCGCCGATCCGGTGGTCCATCGTCGAGTCGACGCTGAGCGCCCACAGCCGCAGGATGTCCGCGCCGTACTGGTCGACGATCTTCAATGGATCGACCGTGTTGCCGAGGCTCTTCGACATCTTGCGCCCGTTCTGGTCCATGGTGAAGCCATGGGTCAGCACCTGATCGTAGGGCGCACGGCCGCGCGTGGCGCAGCTTTCGAGCAGCGAGGACTGGAACCAGCCGCGATGCTGGTCGGAGCCTTCGAGGTAGAGATTGGCGGGCCAGGTCAGCGCGGGCCAGCGATCGCTTTCGAGCACGAAGACATGCGTGCAGCCCGAATCGAACCACACGTCGAGGATGTCGTGCACCATCTCGAAATCGTCGGGATTGTGCTCGCTCCCTAGGAATTCGGCCTTGCGCGTCTCGTCCCATGCATCGACGCCGCCCTCGCGGATGGCATCGACGACGCGCTGGTTCACGGCAGCGTCCTGCAGGTAGGTGCCGTCCTTGCGAACGAACAGCGTGATCGGCACGCCCCACGCGCGTTGGCGCGAAAGCACCCAGTCGGGCCGCCCCTCGACCATCGCGCGGATGCGATTGCGCCCGCGTTCGGGCACGAAGCGCACACGCTCGATTTCGCCCATCGCACGGCTGCGCAGCGTGCCGCCGTCTGCCAAGTCCTTGTCCATCGGTACGAACCACTGCGGCGTGCAGCGGTAGATGATCTTCGCCTTGGACCGCCACGAGTGCGGGTAGGAGTGCTTGTAGTCCGCGCTCGCGCTCAGCAGCGCGCCTGCTTCGGACAGGTCCGAGCAGATCGGCCCGTCGGGCGCGTTGAAATTGGGGTTGATCACCGAACGGCGGCGCTCATCGTTTCCGCCCAGCCACGGCCAGTCGTCGCGGTACACGCCGCCATCGTCGACCGCGAAGACCGGGTCGATCCCGTTCTCGCGGCACAGATAGAAATCGTCCTCGCCATGGTCGGGCGACATGTGGACAAGGCCGGTCCCGCTGTCGGTGGTGACGAAGTCGCCAGGCAGCATGGGGCGGAGCGTCTCGTAGAACCCGCCCAGCTTGTGCATCGGATGGCGGACCTTGGTGCCGGCGAGGTCAGAGCCTTTGCCGCGCCATTCCTCGATCACGTCAGCTTCCACACCTGCGGTCGTGTTGCGGGCGAGGAACTGCCCCTTCAGTGCCTCCGCAACCAAGATGCGGAAATCCATCGACCCGTTTCCGGGCTCGGCTCCGATCCCGGGAGCGAAGAAACTGGTTTGAAGGAGCACATACTCAACCTCCGGCCCATAAGCCAAAGCCTGGTTCACCGGGATCGTCCACGGCGTGGTCGTCCAGATCACCGCATGCGCGCCGACCAGTTCCGGGATCGGCGATTCGACGATCTCGAACGCGACGTCGATCTGCGTGCTCGTGATGTCCTCGTACTCGACCTCGGCTTCGGCGAGCGCGGTCTTTTCGACCGGGCTCCACATCACCGGCTTGGAGCCGCGATAGAGATTGCCCGCTTCGGCGAACTTCATCAGCTCGGCGACGATCGTCGCTTCGCTGTCGTAATCCATGGTGAGGTAGGGATTGTCCCAGTCGCCCAGGATGCCGAGGCGTTTGAGCTGTTCGCGCTGGGTATCGACCCATTTCTGCGCGTAGGCGCGGCATTCGGCGCGGAACTCGGCGCGCGGGACCTCGTCCTTGTTGAGCTTCTTCTTGCGATACTGCTCCTCGACCTTCCACTCGATCGGCAGGCCGTGGCAGTCCCAGCCGGGCACGTAGGGCGCATCCTTGCCCAGCAGGCTCTGCGTGCGGACCACCATGTCTTTCAGGATGTGGTTGAGCGCGTGGCCGACGTGGATGTCGCCGTTCGCATAGGGCGGGCCGTCGTGAAGGATGAACTTTTCCGCCCCCGCACGCTCGGCGCGCAGCTGGCCATGCAGGTCGCCCTGCTGCCAACCGGCCAGAATGCCCGGCTCCTTCTGCGGGAGCCCGGCTTTCATGGGGAAATCGGTTTTCGGCAGGAAGACGGTGTCCCGCCAGTCCTTCTTGGTATCATCGCTCATCAGGCGCGAGGCCTTAGCGGGGCCTTGTGCATCGCGCAATTTTTCGATTGCCATGCGCGGTATCGGGTCGCGGGAGGATCGGCGCGCGCGGGAGACATCGCGCAAGCTGTCCTACATGCCGCCGACCCGCTAACCTTGCTGCCGTTCTTTGATACTGTCGAACCGCGCGACGGGCTCATCCGCTATCGCGTGATGAATCCACCCTCGCAAAAGAGGCCGGTTTTTCGGCCCCAGGACACTGTGTCGGGTGTGTCAGAAGGTGCTGAGCGCCAACCCCTACTCCGCCAGCAACCGCCGCGCCTCGGCGCAATCCCGGTCCATCTGCGCGATCAGCGCGTCGAGCCCGTCGAACTTGGCCTCGGGCCGGATGAAGTGGTGCAGCGCGACCTCGATTTCCTGACCGTAAAGATCGCCCGAGAAGTCGAAGAAGTAGGGCTCGAGCAGCTCCTTGGCCGGTTCGAACTGCGGGCGGATGCCGATATTGGCCGCGCCTTGCAGCTCCTCGCCCGAAGACAGGATGCGGCCCGTCACCGCGTAGATGCCGTATTTCGGACGCAGGTAGTCCTCGAGCGCGAGGTTCGCGGTGGGGTAGCCGATTTCGCGTCCGCGCTTGTCGCCATGCTCCACGATCCCGCGAATCGCGAAGGGCCGGGTAAGCAGATCCGCGGCGGCCTGCGGCTCGCCTGCCTTGAGGAGATCGCGAATCCGGCTGGAGGAGACGACCGTGTCGCCGTCGCTCACCGCCGATACGGTGCGCGCTTCCAGCCCATGCTTCGCGCCATGCTCCTTCAGCAGTGCGGCATTGCCCTGCGCGCCCTTGCCGAAAGTGAAATCCTCGCCCGTCAGCACGCCATGCGCACCGAACCGCTCGACGAGAATGCGCTCGATGAAATCCTCGGCACTGGTGCCCGCCAGTTCGGCGTCGAAGTGGAACACCAGCATCGCGGTCGCCCCGAAGGAGAGATAGAGTTCGTGCCGCTGCTCGAGGCTGGTCAGGCGGAAGGGCGGGGTGTCAGGCCTGAAGAACTGCACCGGGTGCGGATCGAAGGTCGCGACGATCACCGGGCGCTCTTCCTCGCGCGCCCAGCGGATCGCCTCGCCCGCGACCGCCTGATGCCCCTTGTGAAACCCGTCGAAATTGCCGAGCGCGACGATGGCACCGCGCAAGGGCGCAGGCACCTGTTCGCGATGGTCGAGCCACCTCATTGCGGCACGATTCCCGCACGCAGCACGCGCAGAGCATTGCCGCCCATCACCGCGCGAATCTCGTCCTCGGTGAAGCCTTCGTCCATCAGCGCCTGCGTCACCTGCATCAGCTGAGAGGTATCGAAGCGTACCGTTGTGGCGCCGTCGTAATCGCTGCCGAGCGCGACGTAGTCGATCCCCACAAGATCGCGGACATGCTTCATCGCCTTGGCCGCGTCGCGCGGGGACGTGCCGCACACCGCCGCGTCCCAGTAGCCGATGCCGACCACGCCGCCCGTCTTGGCGACCCCGCGAATCTCATCGTCGGACAGGTTGCGGTTGACCTTGCAGGTTGCCTGCACCCCGCCGTGGCTGGAGACGACCGGTCGCTTCGCCATCGCGAGGATGTCCGCCACGCACTCGTGGCTGCAATGCGCAATGTCGACCACCATGCCGAGCGCTTCCATGCGCCGCACGGCCTTGCGGCCCTTGTCGGTCAGCCCGCCCTTCTCGACCCCGTGCATCGACCCCGCGAGGTCGGTGTCGAAGAAATGGGTCAGACTGGCCATGCGGAAGCCCGCCTCGCGCAGCGTGTCGAGATTGGCGAGATCGCCTTCGAGGTTCTGCAAGCCTTCGATGCTCAGCAGCGCGCCGACCGGTTTGGGCGTCTCGCTCGACCGTTCGCGAAGCAGGCGGTCGAGGTCCTTGGGTGAGGCGATCCCAAGCAGCTCGCCGTCCGACTTCGCCGCTGCTCGTTCGAGCTTCTCGGCGTGCCACAGCGAGCGTTCCAGCAGGCTGTTCCAGGTTCGGGTGGGCTGCAGCTGCGCGATCACCAGCGGGGTGATGTTGTCGCTATCGGCGTCGTTCGCGTCGTAGTTCTGGCCCTTGGGTGTCTTGGTGACGCTGGAGAACACCTGCAGCGCGACATTGCCTTCTTCGAGCCGCGGCAGGTCCATATGGCCGCGGGTCCCGCGGCTTAGCAGGTTGCGGTTCCACAGCAGCGTGTCCGAATGCAGATCGACGATGGTCAGCGTCTTGTGCAGCGCCTTCGCCTCGTCGGAGACTTCGATCAGCGGCTCGCCGTCGACCTTGTTCATGCTCCGCTCGACCATCCCCGGGCCGAACTGGAAGAAGGCTGCGATGCCGACCAGCAGCACCAGCCCCACGATTATCAGGACGGTCTTTTTCACGAGCGCCGCTCGTAGGTGATGAAGGAGAAGGCGGGGGTGTCGCCGCTGGCCTGGTGGTCCTCACGCGCAACTTCGGTCCAGCGCTCAGGATCGGGCGCGTCCATGAAGGTGTCGCCGTCGTAATCGGCGTGGATCTGGGTCAGCTCGATCCGCTCCGCCTGCGGTTCGAACAGCATGAACACATCCGCCCCGCCGATAATGGCGGTCTCCTCGCCCCCGGCGGCGGCGAGCGCTTCGGGGACCGACATGACGTGCTCGGCACCTTCCGCCTGCCAGTCCGAATCGCGGCTCAGCACGATATGGCGGCGGCCGGGGAGGGGGGCCGGGAAACTCTCGAAGGTCTTGCGGCCCATGATCATCGGCTTGCCCATGGTCACTTCCTTGAAGTGCTTGAGGTCCGCGGGGATGTGCCAGGGCAGGCCGCCATCCTTGCCGATCGTGCCATTGGCGGCACGGGCATAGACGAGGAAGAGCTGGTCCTGGATCATGAGCTGACGTCTCCCTCGGGCCACTCGAGCCGGGTGATGTGGCCCATCTTGCGCCCCTCGGGCGCCTCGGTCTTGCCGTAGAGGTGAAGGTGCGCCGACGGATTGCTTAGCGCTTCGTGAGCGGTCGCGGCGGCGGGGCCGATCACGTTCTCCATCACCACGCGCGGCGCGACGCGGCGGGTATCGCCCAGCGGCAGGCCGCAGATCGCGCGGACCTGGTTCTCGAACTGGCTGGTGGCTGCACCTTCGATGGTCCAGTGGCCCGAATTGTGCGTGCGCGGGGCCATCTCGTTGAAGATAGGGCCACTTTCGCTGGCGAAGAACTCGAGCGTCAGCACGCCGACATAGTCGAGCTTGTCCGCCACCGCCTGCGCCAGCCTGCGCGCTTCGCCCACCTGTTGGCCGATGATCGCGGCACCGGGCAGGGTGGAGCGGGCGAGGATGCCATCCTCGTGTCCGTTCTCCGAACTTTCCCAGAACGCGACTACCCCATCCGCGCGCCGGGCGAGGATGACCGAGAACTCACACTCGAACTGCACGAAACCTTCGAGGATGCAGGGCGTGTCGGGCAGCTCCAGAGCTTGGGCCTCTTCGCGGGAGCCGATCCGCCACTGGCCCTTGCCGTCGTATCCGTCGCGGCGCGTCTTGAGGATTGCAGGCGTGCCCAGCGCGTCGATCCCGGCGAGCAGGTCTTCGCGCGAATCGACCGCGTGGAAGGGGGCGGGACTGCCGCCCAATTCAGCGACGAAGCGCTTTTCCGCCAGCCGGTCCTGCGCGATGGCCAGTGCGCGCGGGTGCGGGGCGAGCCTGTCTGCGATGGCCGCCAGCGGCGCGGCGGGCACGTTCTCGAATTCGAGCGTCACAACGTCGCACCGGTCGGCAAACGCCTTCAGCGCGTCCGCATCGTGCCAGTCGGCGCTGATATATTCGTTGCACACCTGCGCTATCACCGCGTCCTCTTCGGGCGCGTAGGCGATGACGTGGTAACCCATCTGGGCGGCGGAAATCGCGAGCATCCGGCCAAGCTGGCCGCCCCCCAGGATGCCTATTGTGCCACCCGGTTTGATCATGCGTCGCTGGGCTTCTCTGCCACCGAGGCGCTGCGCGCGGCGCGCCATGCGACCAGCCGGTCCATGACCGCCGGATCGTGCGCACCGAGGATCGAGGCCGCGAACAGGGCGGCGTTGGTCGCCCCCGCTTCGCCGATGGCAAGCGTGCCGACCGGCACCCCGGCGGGCATTTGTGCGATGGAGAGCAGGCTATCCATGCCCGACAGCGCTTTCGAACGCACGGGTACGCCGAGCACCGGCAGCGGGGTCATCGACGCGATCATTCCCGGCAGGTGCGCCGCACCGCCCGCGCCCGCGATCACGACCTTGAAACCTTCGTCCGCCGCACCCTTGGCGAAATCGTACATCCGGTCGGGCGTACGGTGCGCGGAAACGATCCGCGCGTCGTGCGCGATCCCGAGCTCCTCGAGCACGTCGGCGGCGCATTTCATCGTCGGCCAGTCCGACTGGCTCCCCATGACGATCGCTACGACAGGGGTATCGGCCATCAGGTTTCGTCCAGGTAGCGGCGTTCCCCCGCGACCTTACCGTTCTCGAACGGATAGACGATGGGGCGGCCGGTGGGGATTTCGAGATCGGTGATCTCGTCGTCCGAAATGCCGGAAAGGTGCTTCACCAGCGCACGCAGCGAATTGCCGTGGGCGGAGATGATCACCGTCCGCTCGCCGGTCAGCTCGGGCAGGATATGCTCTTCCCAGTAGGGCAGCACACGCTCGATCGTTAGCTTGAGGCTTTCGGTCTTGGGCACATCGATGCCCTGGTAGCGCGGGTCTGCGCCGGGATCGTACTCGCTGCCCGGCTCAATCGGCGGGGGCGGCGTATCGAAGCTGCGGCGCCAGATATGCACCTGCTCGTCACCGTGCTTCTCGCGCGTTTCCTGCTTGTTGAGCCCGGTCAGCCCGCCATAATGGCGCTCGTTCAGGTGCCAGTCCTTGCGCACCGGAATCCACACCCGTCCGCATTCCTCCAGCGCGAGGTTGAGCGTGCGAATCGCGCGGGTCTGGAGCGAAGTGAAGGCGAGATCGGGCAGTAAGCCCTTGTCCTTTAACAGGCGGCCTGCCGCGCGCGCTTCTTCACCGCCCTTGTCGGTCAGATCCACATCCCACCATCCGGTGAAGCGGTTAGCGAGGTTCCATTCCGACTGTCCGTGGCGGACGAGGATCAGCGTCGACAATTTACATGCTCCCTTGCGGATAGGCTGCGAGCCGTTAGCGGGCCTCGCCATCTTTGGGAAGGTCGGGCGCCTGCAAAGCGGCGGCTTCGGGCTTTTTCTGGCTATGCGCCTTGCGCCGCCTGAGGTTCGCGCGAAGCTGCGCGGCCAGCCGCGCTTCCTTGCTGTCGGGCGTGGGATCGGCGGGTGATTGCTTGCTCATCGTCCGTCCCGAATGCTATCTGACCGCGTGATACGCAAGCTTTGCTTGACTTGCGCGCGCCACGCGACAATAGCGCGCGGCCTGTAGCGGGCTCGGTCCCGTCGCGAGTCCCCTATGCTGCTGTAGCTCAGTGGTAGAGCGCACCCTTGGTAAGGGTGAGGCCGGGAGTTCAATCCTCCCCAGCAGCACCACACTCTATCTCGCCATTACCCGTGATCGACCCGCCTCGGCGGCTGGCCGGAAAGCTCTTGCCGCGCGCAGGGTGCTTGGCCATTCTTGGGCCATGGACGAACAGGGGCAGCAGCCGGGAATGAGCAAGGGAATCAATCCGCGACTGGACGGCTTGGGGGATGCAGACGGGCAGCCGCTGAGGCAGGGCCATCCAAACTATCCCAAGGCGATGCGCGTTCAGGCGCTGCTGGTGGCGACCCCGATCCTGATCGGAGCGCTGGTCGCCGAATACCTCACACCGTTTCCGAACTTCGTCATCGCCGGGCCGATTGCTCTGATCCTTGCGGGTCTGGTCATCTTCCTGCCGCATCGGCGCTACGCCGCGCGTGGCTATGCCCTGAGCGAGGATCGCCTGCGGGTGGTGCGCGGGATCATGTTCCACACCGACACCGTGGTCCCTTTCGGGCGGGTTCAGCATATCGACGTCGATCGCGGCCCGATCGAACGCTATTACGGTATCGCCACCTTGCAGCTCTACACCGCGGGCTCGCATGGCGATGTGGTGACGCTGTCGGGCCTGTCGCACGACGACGCCCTTGCCATGCGCGAGACGATCCGTGCGCACATCAAGCGCGAATCGCTGTGACCGAGAATCCGGGCAACGCGCCGCTCAGGCAACCCGAATCGGGAGCAGGCGATCTGGTTGCCACCGCCGAAGCCGATGACGCGCTCCCCCGGCGCACGGATCCGCGGACCTTCGTGGTGCAGGCCTTGCAGGTTGTCCCGCGCTCTATCCTGCCGCTGGTAGCGGTTGCGATCGCGATGCGGAACGACGGGGTGTTCGGGCCGCTGATGATTTTCGGCATCATTGTGGCAATCCTGGCCATCAACATGCTCTTCACCTTCCTGCGCTGGTGGCGACAGACCTATCGCGTCGGGGAAAGCGATATCCGGCTGGAGACGGGTGTGCTGTCACGCGCCGCGCGCTCCGTTCCGTACGACCGTATTCAGGACGTCAGTTTGGAACAGGGCTTCATCCCCCGGCTGTTCGGCCTGACCGAGGTCAAGTTCGAGACGGGAGCGGGTGGATCGGACGAGATCAAGCTCGCCTATCTCAGCAACGAAGAAGGCGCACGGCTGCGCGAGCTGGTACGCGAGATGCGCGACGAGCTCGATACGCCCACCACACTTTCTACGACGCAAGCGACGGAAGCGGCAATTGCTTCGCGCGAGGAAGAGGCAGCCCCGGTGCTGTTTTCGATGGGACCGAAGCGGCTGTTCGTGTTCGGCCTGTTCGAATTCTCGCTGGCGCTGGTCGCTTTCCTCGGCGCGGCGGCGCAACAATTCGACTTCCTGCTGCCGTTCGACATCTGGGACGTCAAAACCTGGCAGGGCCTGCTGGCCGGACCAGGCGAACAGATCGCGCATCTCGGGCTGCTGGGTCAGATCCTCGGCGCCGTCGCAGCGGTCGTTTCGTTGTTGGTGGTCGGCATGTTGAGCGGGATCGTGCGCACTTTCTTGCGCGACTGGGATTTCCGGCTGGAGCGGACATCAAAAGGCTTTCGGCGGCGGCGCGGCATGTTCACCCGGACCGACGTGGTCATGCCGGTACACCGGGTGCAGGCAGTCCAGATAGCAACGGGTGTGGTGCGCCACAGGTTCGGCTGGAAGAGTCTCAAACTGGTTAGCCTGGCGCAGGATTCGGGCGATTCGAGCCATGTCGTCGCGCCCTTCGCCAAATCGGAGGAATTGACGCCGATCCTCAAGGTTTCGGGTTTCCCGTTGCCCACTCGCGGGCTCGAGTGGCACCGGACTGCTGCGAGCTTTCGCGTTGTGTCGGCGCTCTTCGCAGTGGTGGGCTACGCCGCGCTCGCCGTGGGGGCCGCGATACTGGCACTCCAGCTGCAGGACCAACGCTATAGCTGGCTGTGGGTGGCCGCGCTGCTCCTCGCCGGTCTATCGGCATTCGCGGCGATCCGGCAGGTGTTTCTGTGGCGGCTAGAGCGGCATGCGCTCTCGCCGAGTCACATCTACAAGCGGACCGGTTGGCTCGCCCCCGGCTACAAGATCGGCGACCGCGTGAAGCTGCAATCGGTGAGCATCTCGCGCGGTCCCCTGGGCCGGCTATTCGGCTATGTCACACTCCATTTGGGCCTTGCAGGCGGACATTTCGTCATGGCCGGGCTGCCGCGCGCCGAAGCGGAGCAGCTGCGTGAAGCGCTGCTCGCCAGCATGGTCCGGACAGATTTCTCCCGGCTGGTGAAATAGCTTCGTCTCAGGCGCGCAGATCGCGCCAGTCCGAGTGCCGCTTGAACTGCGCATCGACGTAGGAACATTGGGGGTCGATCAGGAAATCCTGTTCGCGTGCATCGGCGATCAGGCGCTTGACCAGTTCGCCTGCGATCCCACGCCCCTCGATCGGCTTCGGAACGATGGTGTGGGTCGCGATGCGGACTTCCTTGCCGTCGCGTTCGTCACCTGGTTCCCACTCGAGCGTGCCCTGCGCCTCCTCACCCTCGACATGCGCGACGTATTTACCGCCCTGGCCGGTGACATGGTGGGTGATGCTGGTGATGGTCATGGTGAACGGTCCCTTTCGATCTTCTTGCATCGAACGCCGGGCAGCTTAGGGGCGTTCCAATGCGATTTCTCTCCGACAATGCCGCCAGCGTGCATCCGAAGGTGTGGGAGGCGATGCGTGCCGCCGATGGTCCCGATTCGCCGTATGACGGCGATACGCATTCGCAACAGCTCGACGATCGGTTTTCGCAGCTTTTCGGACGCGAAGTTGCGGTGCTGTGGGTCGCAACGGGCACTGCGGCCAATTGCCTTGCGCTGAGTGCGATGGTGCCCCCGCACGGCGGCGTGGTCTGCCATCGTGAGGCGCATATCGAAATGGACGAGGGCGGCGCGCCGGGCTTCTTTCTTCACGGGGCCAAGTTGATGCTGGCCGATGGAGAGGGTGCCAAGCTGACGCCGGACGCGATTCGCGCGGTGATCGACCCGATCCGCGACGATGTGCACCAGGTGCAGCCGCACGCGATTTCGATCACCCAGGCCAGCGAGTATGGGCGCGCCTATCGCGCGGACGAAATCGCGGCGATTTCCACGCTTGCCCGCGACCGCGGCCTTCGCCTGCACATGGACGGCGCGCGGTTTGCCAATGCGGCGGCGTTTCTGGATGTGTCGGCTGCCGAGGCTGCCGGCGACGTCGATGCGCTCAGTTTCGGGTGCGTGAAGAACGGCGGGATGAGCGCCGAGGCGATCGTGTTCTTCGACCCCGCGCTGGCCGATGTGGTCCGTTATCGCCGGAAGCGGGCGGGGCACCTGCAATCGAAGGGCCGCTACCTCGCAGCGCAGCTGCTTGCGATGATCGAGGACGATCTGTGGCTCGACGATGCGCGCGCCGCCAACGCCGCCGCGCAGGCGATTGCGCACTACGGCGCGGACCGGCTGATGCAGCCGGTCGAGGCGAACGAGGTGTTCATCCGCCTCACCCCGCAGGAGCGCGAGGTGCTGCGCGAACAGGGTTTCCAGTTCTACGACTGGGGCGCCGACGCAGCCCGTTTCGTCGCCGCGTGGGATAGCGATCTTGCCGAGGCGCGCACGCTCGGCGAACGAATCGCCGACCTATGAGCGCGACCGACAGCGGGATGCTGCGGCCTCGCGTGATCCTGCCTTTCGTTATCACCGGCACGATCTGGGGGTCGACCTGGCTCGTCATCACCGGCCAGATCGCCGACGTGCCCGCCGCATGGTCGGTCTTCTACCGCTTCGCGCTGGCAACCCCTGCGCTGTTTCTGGTGGCATTGCTGATGAAGCGGCGGCTGCAGCTGACCCGGCCCGAGCATCTGCTCGCGTTCGTGGTGGGTATCTTCCAGTTCAGCGGCAATTTCCTGTTCGTCTACCATGCAGAGCTTTACGTCACCTCTGGCATCGTCGCGATGATGTTCGGCCTGCTGATGGTGCCCAACGCATTGTTTGCACGCGCTTTTCTGGGCGAGAAGGTGAAGGGTGGCTTCATCGTCGGAAGCGGTATCGCCATCATTGGTGTGTCCTTCCTGCTAATCCACGAATGGCAGGCCAATCCCGATGCGGGGGTGATCGGCGGCAATGTGGCGCTGGGGATCGGACTGGCGATGGCGGGCATCCTCGCCGCATCGCTCGCCAATGTCGTGCAGGCCAACCCGACCGGGCGCGGCGTGCCGATGGTCAGCCTGCTCGCCTGGGCGATGCTCTATGGCACTTTGGCCGACCTCGGCTTTGCGTGGCTCACGGCCGGGCCGCCCACTGTGCCAAGCGACCCCGGCTACTGGGCGGGGATCGTCTATCTCGCGTTGATCGGATCCGTGGTGACCTTCCCGCTGCACTACGGCCTCGTGCGCGAGATCGGGGCAGGGCGCACCGCGTATAATTCGATCCTGACGATCTCGGTTGCGATGCTGCTTTCGACGCTGTTCGAGGACTATCGCTGGACGTGGCTAACCGCCAGCGGGATGGCGCTTGCGGTGATCGGCATGATGCTGGCGCTGAAGGCGCGGCGCCAGAAAGCGGTGCAGGTGCAGCAGTCAGGGTCGCTCAGACACTAGAGCAAGCTGCGCAAGCCTTCGCGATATGTCGGATAGCGCGGCTGCCATCGCAGAACGCGCTTCGCCTTGAGGTTTGCGACCCGCCGGTTCTCCGCATAGAAACCGCGCGCCATCGGGCTGAGGTCGGCTTCTTCCAGCGAGATCAGCGGTGGCGGATCGATACTCAGCAGAGCGCATGCTTCCTCGACCACCGCGTTCTGGCTGGCGGGCAGGTCGTCGCCCAGATTGTATGCACCGCGCGGCGCATCGCTGGTCAGAGCGGCAACCACGCCGCTTGCGATGTCGTCGACATGCACCCGGCTGAAAACCTGATCGGGCAGGTCGATCCGCTTTGCCTTACCCTCTTCGATACGCTCGAAAATGCTGCGGCCCGGGCCGTAGATGCCTGGCAGGCGGAAGACCCGCGCACCGATATCGAGCCAGCCACGGTCCGCTTCTGCTCGCGCATTGCGGCGACCCTTGCCGGTTTGCGCAATGGTAGGCGTCGCCTCATCGACCCATGCGCCCTCCCGATCGCCGTAGACCCCAGTGGATGAGAGGTAGAATACGCCGATTTTTCCGGCGACTTCGAGATGAAGGATCTCCTCGAAATAGGTCGCAAGGACTGGATCCTCGCCCGACGATTTATCGGGCGGCACCGAGGAGAGCACCGCATCCGCGCCCGCCAGCTCGGCCACCACCGCGTCCCGGTCGTCGAACGACAGGTTGCCCTTGCTGCCGGTCGCCACCACTTCCCAACCGAGTGATTGCACCTCGCGTGCGATTCGCCCGGCGCTATAGCCGAGCCCGAAGATGAACAATTTTGGCATCGCGCGCGATGCTGCCACAGATGACTGCCGGAAGGAATGCGACGTAATGGACCAGCCGAGCGATCTCCCCACCGCCGCCAATGCTCCCTCAGGCTCGCCCGTCCTGCCTGATGCCGCGCCCGAGCCGCAGGAGCCGGCGGTGATTCGCCGCAAGGATTATGCCCCGTTCGCGTGGCGTGTACCGGCAATCCGGCTCGATTTCGATCTCGGGATCGAGACGACGCGGGTCAAAGCGACACTGACGGTCGAACCCAATCCGGATGCCGAGGCGGAGGAGGAAATCCGCCTCGATGGGGACGGTCTGGTTCTGGAGCGCGTGCATGTCGATGGTGAAGAGCGCACCGACTGGCGGCGGGATGGCGAGGCACTGATCGTCCCGCTCGGCGCAGGCGAGCATACACTGACGATCGTCACCCGCATCCTCCCGTCCGAGAACACGCAGCTGATGGGGCTCTATGCGAGCAATGGGATGCTGTGCACCCAATGCGAGGCGGAGGGTTTCCGGCGGATCACCTTCTTCCCCGACCGGCCCGATGTCCTTTCGGTCTACACCGTGCGGATGGCGGCCGACCGCAAGGCGTTCCCCATCCTGCTTTCCAACGGCAATCCGGTCGAGGAGGGCGTGCTGGAAGATGGCCGCCACTTCGCCGAATGGCACGATCCCTGGCCCAAGCCGTCGTACCTCTTCGCGCTGGTCGCGGGCGATCTGGTCGCGCGGACCGGCAGCTTCACCACCATGTCCGGGCGTGAGGTCGCGCTTGGGGTGTGGGTTCGCGAGGAAGACCTGCCGCGCACAAGCCATGCGATGGAATCGATCAAGCGGTCGATGAAATGGGACGAGGAAACCTTCGGCCGCGAATACGATCTCGACCGGTTCAACATCGTCGCCGTGGGCGATTTCAACATGGGCGCGATGGAGAACAAGGGCCTCAACATCTTCAACACCAAATACGTGCTGGCGGACGAGGAAACCGCGACCGACGCCGATTTCGATGCGGTCGAAGGCGTGATCGGACACGAGTACTTCCACAACTGGTCGGGCAACCGGATTACCTGCCGCGACTGGTTCCAGCTGAGCCTGAAGGAAGGCTTCACCGTGTTGCGCGACCAGCTGTTCAGTGAGGATATGCATGGCGCGGCGGTCAAGCGGATCGGCGATGTGCGCGTTCTGCGGAGTGTGCAGTTCCCCGAGGACAGCGGGCCTTTCGCGCATCCGATCCGGCCCGATAGTTACAAGGAAATCAGCAACTTCTACACCGCGACCGTGTATAACAAGGGCGCCGAGGTGATCCGCATGATGCGCAGCATGGCGGGTATCGAGGCGTTCCGGAAGGGCAGCGATCTCTATTTCGAACGCCACGATGGCGAGGCCGCGACCTGCGAGGATTTTGTGCGCGCGATGGAAGACGGCGCGGGGCTCGACCTCGCCCAGTTCCGCCGCTGGTACGAGCAGGCGGGTACCCCGCAGGTGACCGCCGAGCAGGAGCACGAAGGCGAGACCGTCAAGCTCATGCTGAAGCAGATCGTCCCGCCGACGCCGGGCCAGCCGGAAAAGTCCCCGGTGCCGATCCCGCTGCGAATCGCGCTGTTCGATCGCGAGAGCGGCGAACATGCGGGCGAGCAGCTAATCGCGCTGACCGAGGCCGAGCAGGAATTCTCCTTCGAAGGCTTCGCCAAGCCACCGATCCTTTCGATCAACCGAGGGTACACCGCGCCGATCGCTCTCGACCGGGATATCTCGCGTGACGACCTGGTCTTCCTTGCCGCGCACGACGACGACAGTTTCGCGCGGCACGAGGCGATGCAGGAGCTGCTGCTCGGCTACCTGCTGGGTGAGGGTGACGATGATGTACGCGCGGCCATTGGCACGGCGACGCAGGCCGTGCTGGCCGACGAGGCGCTCGATAACGAGATGCGCGCCGAGCTGCTCACCTTGCCGCCCTTCGCCTATCTCGGCGAGCGTTCGAAGATTTACGATCCGGGGGCGATGGTCGAGAAGCGCGAAGGTTTGAAGGCGTGGCTGGGGCAGGAGTTCGCCGACCAGTTCCGCGACTACCATGATCGGCTGACCAATCTGGCGCGCGAACAGGGCGCGCAGGGCAAGCAGGCACGGCGGATGCGTTCGCTCGCGCTCGGCTACATTGCCGCAGCGGACGAGGCAGAGGGCGCCCGTCTGGGGCTCGCCCAATATCGCGCTGCAGCCGGGATGACCGAAAGGCAGGGCGCTCTCGCCGTGCTGGCCGGTCTCGATGGCGCGGAGCGGGAAGAGGCTTTGGCCGACTTCTACGCTCGGTTTGCCGACAACCCGCTGGTGGTCGACAAGTGGTTCACGCTTCAGGCCACATCGCTGCGGCCCAACGTGCTGGAAGAGGTCGAGAAGCTGGCCCGGCACGAGGCCTTCACCATCTCCAACCCCAACCGGGTGCGTTCGCTCTACGGTGCGATGTCGGGCAATCCGGTGGCCTTCCACCAGGAAAGCGGCGCCGGCTACCGGATGATTGCCGACCTGATTCTGGAGCTGAACCTGCGCAATCCGCAGCTCGCGGCGCGCTTCGTTCCGTCGCTCGGGCGTTGGCGGCGGGTCGAGCCGGGCCGGTCGGCCCTCATGCGCGCCGAGCTGGAGCGGATCGCGGCGGCGGGTACGCTGTCGCGCGATGTTGCCGAGCAGGTCGAGGCGAGCCTTGGCTGACATGCAAAAGGGTCCCATCCCGATAAGGGCGGGTGCGCTCGAAGGTGTGACGCACGGCTTTTTCGGTCGGGAGGGCGGCGTTTCGACCGGCGCTGTGGCCGGATTGCAGATCGGGCAGGGCGCGGGCGACGATCCTGCGGCAGTCGAGGAGAACCGGGCGCGCGTCATTGCCGCGCTGTCACCGGGCGCGACGCTGGTCTTGCCGTATCAGGTGCATTCCGCCGATGCCGCCATCGTGACCGCGCCGATGGCCGATGAAGACCGACCACGCGTCGATGCCTTCGTGACCGCAGCTCCCGGCCTGCTGATCGGGGTCGTGATCGCCGATTGCGCCCCGGTCCTGCTCGCCGATGCGCAGGCTGGCGTAGTCGCGGCGGCGCACGCGGGCTGGCGCGGTGCGAAGGGCGGGGTGCTCGCGACCACGGTCGAGGCGATGGTCGCGCTTGGCGCCGATTACGCAAGGATCGCTGCTGCGATCGGGCCCACTATCGCGCAGCCAAGTTACGAGGTTGGCGAGGCTTTCTTCGAAGCATTCTGCGACGATGACACGGGCAACGCGCGCTTTTTCACCCCGGGTACCCCGGGCCATTACCAGTTCGATCTACCTGCTTTCGTCACCCGGCAGCTCCGGAATGCCGGTGTGTCGACGATCGAGAATCTCGCTCTCGATACCTATGCCGATCCGGCGCGGTTCTACTCTTTCCGCCGTGCAACGCACCGGGGCGAAGCGACCTATGGTCGGCAGGGCGCGTTCATCTGCGTCGACTGATGCTTTCACACCTGCGCCACACTCTTGCGCAAAAGGCCATTGGCAGCCCGCGCCTTACGCGCTAACAGCCCCGGCACATGGGAAAGGGGGCCCGCTCCCCGGCACCCGGGGGCCGAGCGGATCGCCCGAATTCCCAGAGAAAAAAGCAACACGGGCAGCGCGGCAACCGCCGCTGTGCACGCGACAAGGCAGGAACGATGGCAGACGCAACCGGTGCCGCAACCGCGGAACCCAACGAGATCGGCGAAAACAGCGAAGGCGTGCGCCGTCGCGATTTCATCAATATCGCAGCGCTGAGCGCGGCCGGAGTCGGCGGTGCGGCGGTGCTCTATCCGCTGATCAGCCAGATGGCTCCTTCGGCAGACGTGCTCGCCGAGAGCACGACCGAAGTCGATGTCTCCGCGATCGAACCGGGGCAGGCGATCAAGGCGGTCTTCCGCAAGCAGCCGCTGTTCGTGCGTCGCCTGACGCCGAAGGAGATTTCCGAGGCGGATGCGGTGCCGCTTTCCGCGCTGCGCGATCCGGAAACGCTGGCCGACCGAACCAAGGAAGGTCACACGGACATGCTGGTGACCATGGGCGTCTGCACCCACCTCGGCTGTGTGCCGCTGGGCGCGGCCGAGGGCGAGAACAAGGGCGAGTTCGGCGGTTATTTCTGCCCCTGCCACGGTTCGAGCTACGACACTGCTGCGCGTATCCGCAAGGGCCCGGCGCCCAAGAACCTCGTGGTTCCGGATTACGTGTTCAGCTCCGACACCACGATTACCGTCGGCTAAGGCAAGAGAAAGACGAGAGCGATGAGTTTTCCCTGGGCCAAGGAATATACCCCGGCGAGCGGGTTCACCAAGTGGATCGACGAAAAGCTGCCCCTGCCGCGCTTCGTCTATAACGCGGTGGGCGCGGGCTATCCGGTGCCGCGCAACCTGAACTACATGTGGAATTTCGGTGTGCTGGCGGGCTTCTGCCTGGTGCTGCAGATCGTCACCGGCGTGGTTCTGGCGATGCACTACGCCGCCAATGCGCAGGTCGCTTTCGGCACGGTCGAACACATCATGCGCGACGTGAACTGGGGCTGGATGCTGCGTTACATGCACGCCAACGGCGCCAGCTTCTTCTTCCTCGTGCTGTACCTGCACATTTTCCGCGGCTTTTTCTATTCATCTTACAAGGCCCCGCGCGAGATGATCTGGCTGCTCGGCGTGGTCATCTTCCTGCTTTGCATGGCGACCGCCTTCATGGGCTACGTGCTGCCGTGGGGTCAGATGAGCTTCTGGGGCGCCAAGGTCATCACTGGCCTGTTCAGCGCTATCCCGCTGGTCGGCGAGCCGATCCAGGTCTGGCTGCTGGGCGGCTATGCGCCTGACAATGCCTCGCTCAACCGTTTCTTCAGCCTGCACTTCCTGCTGCCCTTCGTGATCGCCGGCGTGGTGATCCTCCACATCTGGGCGCTGCACATTCCCGGTTCGTCCAACCCGACCGGGGTCGAAGTGAAGAGCGAAAGCGACACCGTGCCGTTCCACCCGTATTACACGGCGAAGGATGGCTTCGGGCTCGGCGTATTCCTCATCATCTACTGCGTGGTCGTGTTCTTCCTGCCGAACATGCTCGGCCACCCGGACAACTATATCGAGGCGAACCCGCTTTCGACGCCTGCGCACATCGTGCCGGAATGGTATTTCTATCCGTTCTACGCGATCCTGCGTGCCTTCACCTTCGACTTCATCCTCGAAGCGAAGCTGTGGGGCGTGCTCGCCATGTTCAGCTCGATCCTGCTGTGGTTCCTGCTGCCGTGGCTCGATCGTTCGCCGGTTCGCAGCGGCCATTATCGTCCGCTGTTCCGGATCTTCTTCATGATCTTCGTGGCCGACATGGCGGTGCTGTTCTATTGTGGCGGTGCGCCGGCCGAAGAACCCTACGTGATGATCAGCCAGATCGCGACGGCGTATTACTTCCTGCATTTCCTCGTGATTTTGCCGATCGTCTCCTCGATCGAGAAGCCGAAGCCTCTGCCCTATTCGATTACAGAGGCGGTGCTGGGTTCCGACAAGAAGGCCGTGCTGGGCGAAAACACCCAGCCCGCCACCTGATCCCTGCAACCGATTTCCTTGAGACGACGGACGAAAGTTAAGGACACCCGATGATCCGCATTATTGCCGCCCTTGCCGGTCTCGTCTTTGCAGGCGTCGCCCTGCTCGCGTTCTTCAACGGGGCGTACACTGCGCTCACCGAAGAGCCGCAGCATTCGGCCGATCACGAGTTCCACCTCGAAGCGCACGGGCCCAAAGGCGGCTTCAGCTTCGACGGTCCGACCGGCAAATGGGACATCGCCCAGCTGCAGCGCGGCCTGAAGGTGTACAGCGAAGTCTGCTCGGCGTGTCACAGCCTCAAGTTCGTCGCCTTCCGCGACCTCGAAGAACTTGGTTACAGCGAGGCTCAGGTGAAGGCGTTCGCCGCGACCAAGCAGGTGCCTGGGATCGACCCGAACACCGGCGAAGCAACCACGCGCCCGGGCGAGCCGACCGACTACTTCCCCTCGCCCTATCCCAATGCGGTTGCGGCTGCGGCGGCCAACAACAACGCCATCCCGCCAGATCTTTCGCTGATGACCAAGGCGCGCCACCACGGCAGCGACTACGTCTATTCGTTGCTGACCGGGTTCACCGATCCGGCGACGTTCGAAAAGGACGGCAAGCGGCTGATGGAGGAGTTCCCGGACTTCACCACGCCAGACGGCCTGTACTTCAATCCCTATTTCGGGAACCTCAACCTCGCCATGTCGCCGCCGCTGGTGGCCGAGGGCCAGGTGACCTATGATGACGGCACAAAGGCAACCGTGCCGCAGATGGCCGAAGACGTCGCCGCCTTCCTGACCTGGACTGCCGAGCCCAAGCTCGTCGAGCGGCGCCAGACCGGCTGGGGTGTGCTGGTCTTCCTGCTGTTCGCGACCGTGCTGGCCTACTTCGCCAAGAAGCAGATCTGGGCGGGCGTGAAGCCCAAAAAGAAGGCCTGACCCGATCCCCGCGGACGCATTCGTGAAAGGCCGCGCACTGCTCGATGTCGAGCAGCTTCGCGCGACCATTCGCACCGTTCCGGACTTTCCCAAGCCCGGCATCCAGTTTCGGGATATCACGACACTGCTGGCCGATCCGGCGGCGCTGCATGGCAGCGTTGCACTATTGGCCGAACACGCCCGTGCCTCCGGCGCGACGGTCATCGCCGGGATGGAGGCACGCGGCTTCATCTTTGGTGCCGCGGTGGCGATCGAGGCGGGCTTGGGCTTCGTCCCGATCCGCAAGCCCGGCAAACTGCCCGTCGAAACGATCGGCGTAGACTATCAGTTGGAATACGGGACCGACCGGCTCGAGGTGGATCCCGACGCGATCGCTCAGGGCGCGAAGGTCGCGCTGGTCGATGACCTGATCGCGACGGGTGGCACAGCCCTCGCCGCGGCAGAACTGGTTCGCAAGGCGGGCGGCGAGGTCGCTGCCGCGCTGTTCGTGGTCGACCTGCCCGATCTGGGCGGCGCCACGCGATTGCGGGATTCGAACATCGAGGTGCACACGCTGCTCGCCTTCGAAGGCGAGTAACCTTGCCAATCCGAGGGGCGAGGAACACAATCGCCCCACCTGCCGTTGGTTGCGGGTTGAAGGGGGTACGGTTTGACGATGGACTCACCAGCGCTGGTTATTGCCGCGATCGGCGCGCTGGGTATCGGCGCGCAGTGGATCGCTTGGCGTACCGGCTGGCCGGCTATCGTGCTGATGCTGATCGCGGGATTCCTTGCTGGACCCATCCTCGGCCTGTTCAGTCCTGAGGAGACCTTCGGTTCGCTGTTAGAGCCCATGATCGGGATCGGCGTCGCGCTGATCCTGTTCGAAGGCGGGCTCAGCCTCGACTTTCGCGAATTGCGACACTCGGGAAGCGCGGTCTGGCGGCTTGCCACGATCGGGGTTGCGGTAGGCTGGGCGCTCGGATCGCTCGCGGGATACGGAATCGCAGGCCTGGTCTGGCCGGTGGCAATCCTGTTCGGCGGGATTCTGGTGGTGACCGGGCCCACCGTGGTTCTGCCACTGCTCCGCCAGTCGTCGGTGCAGACACGGCCTGCGTCGATCCTGAAGTGGGAAGCGATCGTCAACGACCCGACCGGCGCACTGTGCGCGGTGATCGCTTACGAGTATTTCCGCAGGATCTCCGAAAGTCCGGGGGCATCGCTGTTCGAAGTGGTCCCGCCGTTGATCTTCGCGGCCGCGCTTTCGGGCCTGATCGGGTACTGCGCGGCCTGGCTGATATCCTACCTGTTCCCGCGCGGCGCGGTGCCGGAATATCTCAAGGTCCCGGTCCTGTTCTCGATGGTGATCGCGGTCTTCGTGGTCAGCAACATGATCGAGCACGAGGCCGGCCTTGTGGCCGTCACCGTGATGGGCGTGGCGCTGGCGAACATGGATGTGTCCAGTCTGAGGAGCATCCATCCCTTCAAGGAAAACATCGCCGTCCTGCTGGTGTCGGGCATCTTTATCGTTCTGTCGGCCTCGCTCAACTGGGAAGACCTGCAATACCTCAACTGGCGCTTTGCCGCGTTCCTGGTGGCGCTGCTGTTCCTCGTCCGACCGGCAACCGTCCTCATCAGCCTGCTCGGAAGCCCCATTCCCTGGAACGAGCGGCTGTTCGTGGCGTGGATCGCCCCGCGCGGGATCGTGCTGGTCGCGATCTCCGGCTTGTTCGCATTGCGCCTCAACGAACTGGGCTACGGCGATGGTAACGTACTGATCGGCCTCAGCTTCGCGGTGGTGGTCGCGACCATTGTCGCTCATGGCTTCACGGTCGATCTGGTCGCCAAGCTGCTGAAGGTGAAAGGCGCCACCCGGCCCGGACTGATCATCGCGGGCAGTACCTCGTGGACGATCGCCCTCGCCAAGCAGATGCACGAGCTCAAGACCCCGGTCATGATCGTCGATTCAAGCTGGCAACGCCTCGCTGCGGCGAGGCGCGAAGGCCTGCCGTTCTATCATGGAGAGATCCTGAACGAGGCCACCGAACACAATCTCGATCTCAATCCATACCAGGTGCTGGTCGCCGCGACCGAGAACGAGGCTTACAATGCGCTGGTGTGCAACGAATTCGCGCACGAGATCGGGCGCGACAGCGTCTACCAGCTGGGCGAGGCCTCCGACGACGATCGCCGCGCGCTCCCCGATAGCCTGCGCGGACGTGCCCTGTTCACCTCCGGCTTCGGTGTCACCGAGGTGGACGAACGACAGCAGGAAGGCTGGACCTTCCGGCGAACCAAGCTGACCGAAGAATTCACGATCGACGATGCCCGGGAAAAGCTGGGCGAGAACGCGCAGATGCTGCTGCTGCTGCGGGAGAACGGCGCGATGCGCTTCTTCACGCACGCCGCCAAGCCGGAGCCGCGCCCGGGGGACATCGTCATTACCTATTCACCGCAACAGCTTAAGAGAGCCGAGGCCGAAACGGCCCGGCGCGAGGCAGAAGCAAATGCCGGAAAGGCAAAGCCGGCATGAATACAGCAAGCGAGGGAGGAGCGGCCATGCGTGGCCCGATGATCATTGTGTTGGCGCTGGCAGCGCTGTTGGCAGGCTGCGATCGGGAAGAGCCTGCGCCTGATCCCACGCCTGCTCCCACGTCCTCGGCCACGATGGAGCCGGAGACCACCGAACAGACCTCTATCATCCGCCCCGAAATGGACGTCGAGCGGCCGCCCGTTCCGCTAGAACCGCTCAGGACCACGATCCCGTTCTCCGAGGGAGGTACGGACCTCAGCGAAGAGGCCATCGCCGACCTGAAAGCGATGCTCGATACCGACCAGTGGAAACAGGTCGAGCTCGTCATCCTTCGCGGCCACAGCGACGCAGGCGGCCCGGATCGCGTCAACATGCGCGTTTCCGAAGAGCGCGCGCAGGCCGTGGCGGAGTGGCTCGAGGAAAAGGGCCTCGCAGAAGATCAGGTGCGGATTATCGCCTTCGGTGCGCAAAATCCGGTGCAGCCCAACCTGCTGCCCAATGGCGAACCGAACGAGCGCGGGCGTGCGGCCAACCGCCGCGTGGATGTCACCATCCTCGTGCCCAAGGGGGCGACGATTCCCGATCCAGGCCCGACGGCAACCCCCACGCCCACCGGGCCGCCGACGACACCGGCTCCAACCGCCACTTCGAAATCGACCGCTGCGGGCAGCTGACCTGAATTCTCGCCGCACGTTGTCAGGCGATCACAGGAGCGATTGACGCGCACGCCAAACCGGTGGCAAAGGCTGCGACCGAGAAGCGGGTATAGCATAGTGGTAATGCTCCAGCCTTCCAAGCTGGCTAGAGGGGTTCGATTCCCCTTACCCGCTCCATTCCTCCCTAGCCGACGCCGTCGATCGCGCTCCCTCGAGGCACCACCGCCGGCCGTACTCGACTCCGCTCAGGACGGCGCATTCACCGCCATATTGTCGATCAGCCGCGTGCCTCCGATGTGCGCAGCGACGAGCAGGCGGGCAGGGCGATCGCCCAGCGTGTCGATCCGCTGCAGCGTCGCTGCATCGGCCAAAGCTGCGTAGTCGATCTTCGAAAAACCCCCATCGCGAAGCGTCTCCTCCAACCGGACGAGTGCGTCGCCGATAGCGCCGCCCGTTTCCATCGACGTTATCGCGTCGCGCATCGCCCTCGGCAGCACTGCAGCCTTGGCACGGTGTTCCGCGTCGAGGTACCGATTGCGACTGGACAGCGCGAGTCCGTCCGGTTCGCGGACGGTCGGCACGCCGATGATCGCGTCGGCGTGAGGCAGCAGCAGGTCGAGATCGCGCGCCATGCGCCGGATGACCGCCAATTGCTGCCAGTCCTTCTCGCCGAACAGAGCGATATCGGGCTGCACCTGCTGGAACAGCTTGCACACCACGGTTGCGACCCCGGCGAAGTGGCCCGGCCTGCTCGCCCCACAGAAATCCGCGCTGACACCATCGACCGAAATACTGGTCGCGAACCCCTCCGGATACATCTCCGGTACGTTCGGGGCCCACAGCAGGTCGATACCCTCCTGCCGCAGCAGCTCGGTATCCGCCTCCAGCGTGCGGGGGTACGCGGCGAGATCTTCGTTCGGGCCAAACTGGGTCGGGTTCACGAAAATCGAGACGGCGACGCGGTCGGCGCGCTCCCGTGCGGCGCGTACCAGCGTAAGATGGCCCTCGTGCAGCGCGCCCATCGTTGGCACCAGCGCAATGCGCTCTTGCTCTGCCCGGAATCGCGCGATTTCCTCTCGCAGATGATCCAGACGGTGGATCGATTTCATGGCGGATTGCATGGGTTGGACCCCTCCGATAGACGAATTCACAAGCGGCCTAGCGGGGCCCGAACCCGTTTCGCAATAAGCTCTGTTCCGCAATCAGCAAAGGATCGCTCCACGTGTCAGGCCGTCGAACCCACCGGATCGTGTTCGCCAACGAGAAGGGCGGAACCGGCAAGTCGACGACGGCGGTCCACGTTGCCGTCGCGCTCGCCTATCAGGGCGCGCGCGTCGTCGCGATCGACCTCGACCACCGCCAGCGTACGATGGACCGCTATCTGGAGAACCGTGAAGAGACGGCAAGGCGGCGCGATATCGCCTTGCCGACGGCGGCACGGGCGGTGTTTTCCGAAGGCAACGAGACGGACCTCGAAGCGCTGACCCGGGAGCTTTCGAAGGAGGCCGACTTCGTCATCTTCGACACGCCGGGTCGCGACGATCCGCTGGCGCGCCATGTCGCCCGGGAGGCTGACACGCTGGTAACGCCGCTGAACGACAGTTTCGTCGATTTCGACCTTATCGGGCAGGTCGACGCGGAAAGCTTCAAGGTTCGCCGCCTCAGCTTCTATGCCGAGCTGATCTGGGAAGCCCGGCTCGCGCGCAGCAAGACGGCAATCGAGCAGGAGCGCCCGCAGATGGACTGGGTCGTGGTGCGCAACCGAACCGGCCATACCGAGGCGCGCAACATGGTCCGCATCGAGCATGCCTTGTCCGAACTGAGCAAGCGGGTTGGCTTTCGCGTATCCTCGGGCCTGTCCGAGCGCGTGATCTACCGCGAACTCTTCCCCTCGGGGCTCACCCTGCTCGACAAGGGATATCTCGGCGATCTGGGCACCAGTCATCTGGTCGCGCGGCAGGAGCTGCGGCAGCTGGTCCAGAACCTGCGGCTACCCGTTCCCGATGGTGCGGACCGCGCGCTCAAGGCCGCATGATCCGCTTCATCGTTATTGCGGCAATCCTGTGCCTGGCGTGCCGGTGGATATTCGGGCGCTGGCCGTGGGATTATCTGAGCGCGCCGCCCAACCGATCGCAAACCGTGTTCCGAGCCAGAAAGCTGCTTGGTGTGTCGGCAGACGCGGACCGCGCCCAGATCATCGAGGCGCACAAGCGGCTCGTACGGCAGGTTCACCCCGATATGGGCGGAACGACCGCACAGGTGCATGAAGCCAATGCCGCGCGTGATGCGTTGATCGACAGTCTTCCCGAAAACGAGAGATCCTTATGAGCCACAATTTCGACCCGTCGATCCTGCGCGAATACGATATTCGCGGTATTATTGGCGAGACGCTGGAGGCGGACGACGCCCGCGCGATCGGCCGCAGCTTCGGCACCCTGCTCAAGCGCGCCGGTGGCTCGACGGTAGCGGTGGGATACGACGGGCGGCAAAGCTCGCCCATGCTCGAACACGCGGTGGTCGAAGGGCTGACGGCGAGCGGGTGCGATGTCGTGCAAATCGGCCTCAGTGCGACGCCGATGCTCTATTACGCCGAGGCTTCCGACGCGAAGGTCGATGGCGGTATCCAGATCACCGGCAGCCACAATCCGCCCAATTACAACGGCTTCAAGATGGTCTTCCAGGGCCGCCCGTTCTTTGGACAGGACATTCAGCGGATCGGCGAAATCGCTGCATCGGGTGACTGGGAGGACGGCGCCGGCACCGTCAGCGAGCGGCCGGTGATGGACAGCTATATCGAACGCCTGCTCGAAGGGCTCGACGGAATCGACCGAACTGCCCTCGCGAGCCTCAAGGTCGGTTGGGACGCGGGCAACGGCGCTGCAGGCCCTGCACTGGAACAGCTGGTCGCGAAGTTACCCGGCGAACATCATGTGCTTTTCGCAGAGGTCGACGGCACCTTCCCCAATCACCATCCCGATCCCACCGTGGAGGAAAATCTCGAGGACCTGCGCGCACTGGTCGCCGAAAAGGGCCTCGATTTCGGCATTGCGTTCGATGGCGATGGCGACCGGATCGGCGCGATCGACGGCACGGGGCGGGTGATCTGGGGCGACCAGCTGCTGATGATCTACGCGCAGGATCTGCTGCAGCGGCAGCAGGGGGCGACGATCATTGCCGATGTCAAAGCCAGCCGTGCCCTGTTCGATCATGTCGAACGGCACGGCGGCAAGCCGCTGATGTGGAAGACCGGTCATTCGCTCATCAAATCCAAGATGAAAGAAACCGGCTCTCCGCTGGCGGGTGAGATGAGCGGACATGTCTTCTTCGCCGACACCTATTACGGTTTCGACGACGCCCTCTATGCGGGCATCCGGCTGATCGCAGCTTCGGCGCGCTTGGGCCAATCGGTGACACAACTGCGCGACGCCATGCCGGAAATGATCAACACGCCGGAAATGCGCTTCCAGGTCGACGAGTCGCGCAAATTTGCCGCAATCGACGAGGTGAAAGCGCGGCTGGAGGACAGCCCGGCAGACGTCGATGGAACGGACGGCGTGCGCGTCACCACCGATGACGGCTGGTGGCTGCTGCGCGCCTCGAATACGCAGGACGTGCTGGTTGCGCGGGCCGAGAGCGACAGTGAAGCGGGCCTCGAACGATTGATGGAGCAGATCGACGAGCAACTGGCACTTTCGGGACTCGCAAGAGGGCCCCAAGCAGGGCATTAGATTCGGGAATTGGACGAGGGGGACCGTCATGAAGAAATTGCTCATTTCTACCGCGCTGGGATCGCTTGCCGCGGTCAGCGCGCAACCCGTCATGGCGCAGGAAAGCGATACGCCGCCGGTGGCCGTCTCGGTCGTTCGGATCGACGATGCGGATCGGGACGCCGACACTGACGACGTATGGTTCGAAGATGATTCGGACGAGGCAGGCGGCAAGGACGATGCGATGGCCATGGCCATGGTCACCGCCATGCTCTCCAGCATGTTCGAGGCCGAGCCGCTGACCGCCGAGGCCGAAGCGCGGCTCCCTTTGGCGAATTCGGTCGCGGCAAGCCTGGTGCCGGAAGGTATCTATGGTGAGATGATGGGGCAGATGATCGATTCATTCCTCGCCCCGATCTTCAAGATGGCGAATACCGAAGGCGGGATGAGCACTTCGGACCTTGCGACCTATACCGGGCTTGCCCAGGAAACGGTGGAAGCGTTGACCGACGAGCAACGGGCCGAGCTGACCGACATATTCGATCCTGTCTACCAGAGCCGCGAGCAGGCGAAGTTCGATGGCATCATCAGCGGGGTCAACACCCTGTTCGGGGTGCTCGAGCCCGGCGTTCGCGATGGTCTGGCCCGCGCCTATGCCAGCAAGTTCGAGGCGAGCGAGCTGGCGGAACTGGAATCGTTTTTCGCAACCCCCGTCGGTGCGAAATATGCTTCGCAAAGCCTGCTTCTCAACGCCGACCCCCAAGTGATCTCGGGGATGATGGATACCATCCCCAGCCTGATCGAGAAGCTGCCGATGCTGACGGAAAGCTTCGAGAATGCGGCGGACGGGCTGCCCGAACCGCGCCGTTATGACGACCTCACGCCGTCGGAGCAGCGCCGTGCGGCCGAGATGCTCGGGATAGACCAGTCGACATTGCGGGAAAGCATGGCCGCCGCCGAAGCGATGGAAGACGAGGCGATGACCATCGACATGAGCGACTGGTCCGACGAAGACCTGGACGCGGCGGCGGACGAAGCGGCCGACGAGATCGAGGTTGATTCCGAGGATTCGATGGATTTGTCCGATGCCGATGAGGGCGAATCCTTCGAAGAAGCCATGGAGGATGTCGGCGGCGAATAACCGTCAGGCTCCATCGCGCCCGTCGTGCATTATGATGACATGACGGGCAGCGGAACACCGCCTGAAATCGAAGACTGGTTCGCGGGGCGTGGCTGGCGCATCCGCGACCACCAGCGTGCCATGCTCGAAGCAAGCGACCGGGGCGACCACGCATTGCTGGTCGCCGATACGGGGGCGGGCAAGACGCTGGCCGGATTTCTACCCACTCTGGCGGCCTTCACTCCTTCGCGGTTGGGCGATCTCACCCCGCCAGACGGCCTGCACACGATCTACGTCTCCCCGCTCAAGGCGCTGGCGCAGGACGTCGCCCGCAACCTGCTCGCTCCCATCGACGAGATGGGGCTGCCGATCAGGGTGGAAACGCGCAGCGGCGATACATCTTCCGATCGCAAGCGCCGCCAGCGCGAGAAGCCGCCACACGTTCTGCTGACCACGCCCGAAAGCCTCTCCCTCCTGCTTTCTTATCCCGAAAGTTTCGAGATTTTCGCAAGCGTCCGGCGGATCGTGATCGACGAAATTCACGCTTTCGCCACGGGCAAGCGGGGAGATCTTCTGGCGCTATGCCTCGCACGCTTGCAGGCGATCGCGCCCGAGATGCAGCGTGCGGCACTGTCCGCCACGGTGGCCAACGAGGAAGGCTTTCGCGCATGGCTCGCGCCGTGGGGCGAGATCGATCGCGTGGCGGTGGTCCAGGGCGAACCGGGTGCTCCCCCCGAGGTCGAGATCCTGCTGCCCGACGAGAATCGGGTGCCGTGGGGCGGCCATGCCGCGACCTGGGCGATCCCTCAGCTTTACGAGGTCATCAAGCAGAACCGCACGACACTGGTCTTCACCAATACCCGCTTTCTGGCGGAATATATCTTCCAGCACCTGTGGGACGTGAACGAGGAGAAGCTCCCGATCGGCATTCATCATGGCTCGCTCAGCCGCGAGGCGCGGGAGAAGGTGGAAGCGGCGATGGCGGCGGGTGAGCTGAGGGCACTGGTGGCCACCGCCAGCCTCGATCTGGGGGTCGACTGGGGGGATATCGACTGCGTGGTGCAGATGGGTGCCCCCAAGGGCTCCTCGCGGCTCCTGCAACGCGTGGGGCGGGCCAATCACAGGCTCGACCAGCCGAGCCGCGCCTTGCTGGTCCCGGGCAACAGGTTCGAATTTCTCGAAGCGCAGGCCGCCAAGGATGCAGTGGACGAAGGGCAGCGCGACGGCGAGGATTTCCGCCCCGGTGGGCTCGATGTGCTTGCCCAGCACGTGATGGCCTGCGTCTGCGCCGCGCCGTTCGAGGAGGGTGAACTGCTCGCGCAGGTGCGCAGCTCGCTCCCGTATGCGTGGGTCGACGAGGACGTCTTCGCCCGGGTCCTCAATTTCGTGGCCACCGGCGGTTATGCGCTGAAGGCCTACGATCGCTTCCAGAGGATCGTACGCGACCGCAACGGCCAATGGCGCCTCACGCACCCCCAGCACGCCGCCCGCCACCGGCTCAATGCGGGCATCATAATGGATGCCGAGATGCTGGAGGTGCGTTTCAGGAATGGCCGCTCGCTGGGGCGGGTCGAGGAGAACTTCGCGGCTCAGCTTTCGCCAGGCGACACGTTTGCCTTTGCGGGCACCTCACTCGAAGTCGAACAGCTGCGGGATATGGAGATTATCGTGCGCGCATCGTCCAAGTCGGCGATGATCCCCAGCTATGGCGGTGCCCGCATGCCGTTGACGACGCATCTGGCAGAACGCGTTCGTGCGATGCTGGTCGACCGAGCAGGGTGGGGCCGCTTCCCGGACGATGTTCGCGAATGGCTGGAAATGCAGGACTGGCGGAGCGCAATGCCGGGTCCGGACAATCTGCTGGTCGAGAGTTTCCCGCGTGGGGGGCGCGAATACACCGTCTACTACACCTTCATCGGCTGGAACGCTAACCAGTCGCTTGGCATGCTGATTACCAAGCGTATGGAAGATCGCGGGCTGATGCCGGGGGGCTTCGTGGCCAACGACTATTCGCTGGCCGTGTGGGGGCTGAAGCCGGTTGAGGATCCTGCGCCGCTGCTGTCGCCCGATATCCTGGCGCATGAGTTTGTCGATTGGGTCCAGGATTCGCACCTGCTGCGCCGATCCTTTCGCGAGGTCGCGGTCATCGGCGGTCTGGTGGAGCGGCAGCATCCCGGCAAGCGCAAGACGGGCAAGCAGGTGACATTCTCGACCGACCTCATTTACGATGTCCTGCGCAAATACGAACCCGATCATGTGCTGCTGGAGGCGGCTTGGGCGGATGCGCGCACGCGGATGACCGATGTCGGGCGGCTGGGCGATCTTCTCGATCGCGCGCAGGGAGATCTGGTGCATGTCGAGCTCGACCGCGTCAGCCCGCTGGCCGTGCCGGTCATGGTGATGATCGGGCGGGAGAGCCTGCCGCAGGGATCGGTCGACGACGAGCTGTTACTGGAGGCGGACAGTCTGGCGGCAGAAGCCATGCGAGCTGGCGCCAACGAGCGCTAGCTGGCGGCGGGTTTGAGCCAGCGGGCCATTCCCTGCGACATGGGCGCGACCGGTACGAATCCGTAACGGCCGTACAGATGGTTCGCATCGCCATCCGCGATGAGGCTGACATAGGCGGGTGCCTCCAGCTTTTGCGCCAGGCGATCCATCAGAGCGCGCATGATTGCCTTGCCCAGCCCCTTTCCCTGGTGGGTGGGTTGGACTGCGATATCGACGACCTGAAAAAAGAGCCCGCCGTCCCCGACGACCCGGCCCATGGCGACCGTCTGGCTTTCGAATTCGACGATGACGGAGACGACACTGTTGGGAAGGCCGGCCTCAGCCGCGGCGCGATCGTGTGGACTCAGACCTGCCGCGATCCGAAGGCCGAGGTAATCCTCTACCGTCGGAATGGCGTGCCTGAGCGTATAAGCTTCGGTGAGTGTCATGGCCGCAGCCTAGCGGGATGCGGCCATGCTGGCATCGGCCTATTTCGACCCGAACTCTCGATACTGATCATTGCCGACGAAGCCGAATTTGGTGACGGGGGACGCCTTGATCGTACGCAGCGTACGCGCGGACAGATCGTAGCTGGCATTACCCTCCGGTTCGAACTGCAGCTCCGGCTCGGGCGCGATCCGGCTTGCGAGGAGCAGATTGGCCTTCAACTCGCTCTGCGATGCTGGCTGCCCGTTCCACAGCACGGTGCCGCTCTCGGTGACGACCACCTTGTTGACGACCGGATCGAAGTCGAACCGTTCGGTGCTCGAGCCGACATCGACGTCGATCGAGTGTGCGGCGATCGGGATGGTGATCACGAACATGATCAGCAGCACCAGCAGCACATCGATGAGGGGGGTCATGTTCATTTCGCCCAGGGGGGCGGTCTCGGCGGATCTCGCGAAAGCCATCTTCACTCTCCCACAACGCGATCGGTTGTCCGACCTGCGTGTGTAAGAATATATCATCATCGACGGACTGACCAGTAGGCACAAAAAAGGGGGCGGATCGCTCCGCCCCCTCGAATTTCGCGAGCGCTCATGCGCCGCTGGGTTTGCCTATCGGCCTATTTGCCGAACGTGCGGTACTGTTCGTTGCCGACGAAGCCGAACTTGGTCACGCCCGACGCCTTGATGATGTTCAGCGTCTTGGCCGACAGGTCGTAGCTGGCCAGCGGCTCGGGCTCGAACTGCAGCTCGGGCTCGGGCTGCATGTCGCGGGTCAGCTGCAGATTGCGAACCAGTTCGGGCTGGCTGATATTATCGCCATTCCAGAGAATCTGGCCGTCCTGCGTGAGAACGATCTTGTTCTTCACGGGATCGATCTGATCGGGTGGCGGGTTGTTCGGGTCCGGCGACGGCAGGTCGATATTGACCGCGTGCGTAGCCACCGGGATGGTGATGATGAACATGATGAGGAGCACGAGCAGGACGTCGATCAACGGCGTCATGTTCATTTCCATCATCGGCGCGCCATCATCCTTGCCGCCTGACATAGCCATGGTTGAAGTCTCCTAAGTCTTTGTCTGGGCCGGATCAGCCGTTCGGATCGACCGGGTTCGAAATGAACCCGATGGTCGGATAGCCTGCCGCCTGCACGTTGTAGATCGTCCCGGCGACACAGCGCCACGGCGCATTCACGTCGCCGCGGATGTGGACCTGCGGGATGAGATCCGGGTCTTCCATGATGGCCTCGGGCCCGCCAGCGCGCTGGACAATGCTGTCGAGACGCTTGAACGCCTGGTCGTAAAGCTCTTCCGAGCTGACCGGGGTGGTGTTGCCGAGATACACGCGGCACTCGCCGTCGCGAACAGCACCGCTGAAGCCCGACTTGACGGGGCCCGCAGTGCGGCCTTCGGCGTCGGTGGTGCTGACCGTGATCAGCAGGTTTTCCACCTTGTCTTTCGATTCGACCGATTCGAAGATCGGAATTTCGAGTTTCTCAATCGTCTGGATCGCAACCGGAACCGCGATCAGGAAGATGATGAGAAGCACCAGCATAACATCCACCAGCGGAGTGGTGTTGATGTCTGCCATCGGCGTATTGCCGTCGCCTCCCGTGGAAATCGCCATGGTCTGCGTCCTATCCGTTAGTTAGCCAAGATGAAGAGCGAAGCGGGGCCACGCATGGAACGTGACCCCGGATCGGCTTACTTCTTGACGGTCTTGGCAGCAGCAGCCTGCTTGGCCGAAGCCGCAGTCATCGGCTTCACCGCGCCGTTCGAGTTGATGTAGGCGAGCAGATCGGTCGAGAAGCCGGTCAGCAGCTCGGCGATCTTCTTGTTGCGCGCCATCAGCCAGTTGTAGGCGAACACGGCGGGAACGGCGACGAGCAGACCGATCGCGGTCATGATCAGCGCTTCACCAACCGGGCCGGCGACCTTGTCGATCGAGGCCGAGCCGGCGAGGCCGATGTTGATCAGCGCGCGGTAGATACCGATAACCGTACCCAGCAGGCCGACGAACGGAGCCGTCGCACCCACGGTGGCGAGGAACGCGAGGCCACCATTCAGGCGCGACATGATCGCGTCCTGCGAGCGGGCCAGCGAACCGTGCATCCAGTCGTGCGCTTCGAGGCTGTCGGTCATGCGGCCATGCGAAGCCTGGGCTTCGACACTATCGTCGACCATCTGGCGCCATGCGCTGTTCTTGTCGAGCTTGGCAGCGCCTTCTTCCAGCGTGTTGGCGCGCCAGAACTGCGTGCGCACCTTCTTGTACTGGCCGAGCACCTTGTTCTGCTCGAGCAGCTTGGTGATCAGAATGTAGAACGAACCGACCGACATGATCACGAGAACGGCCAGAATGGTCCATGCGATCGGACCCCCCTGCTTCATCGCTTCCATGAAACCGAATTCAGTCTGCGGACCTTCGCCAGCGGCGGCCGCCATTAGATTGATGAACATCGCGAACTCTCCAAAAAAGTATGTCTAACCAACAATGTCGACGCGTCCCCGTGGTGCCCCATTGCGGAGACGCGTCGCCCTAAATCAATTCGGGATCTGCCAGCGAACCGTGCCGGACCAGGATCCTGCCTCGCCCTTGAAACGCGCTCTGCGTTCGATCAGGCGGCAGGTCGCGTCCTTGAGGTCGCCAGGGGCGCTGCCTCCGGTAACCGAGCACCCCGAAACCCGCCCGTTGCTGCCCACCGTCACGGTGAACGAAACGCTGCCGGAATAGTCGCGGCTGATCCAGCTCGACCGGTAATCCGACGGGGTAATCCACGAGCCCGGGCTGTTCGACGGGCGAAGCGGATCCGCAGGCGGGGGCGGGGGCGGCGGCGGAGGCGGGGGCGGCGGCGGCGCGGGAGGCGCTACCGGCGCGGCAGGCGGGATCCGCAGCGCAGGCGGCGCTGGCGGCGGAATCGTCTGTTGCGTCCGAACATCCGGGGGATTGGGAGCAACCCTGATCGGCGGCGGCGGTGCCACCGGCGGCGGGGGTGCCGTTTCAGGTTTCGGCTCTTCGGGGGGCGGGGGTTCTTCCTCCGGCTCCGGCTCCGGTTCCTCGATATCGACAGTCGTCACCCGTTCCACGACCTTCTTAACGGCGGAATACGCCAGGCCGGTAATGAGGACGTAGCCGATGACGACATGAATAAGAGCAACGATGATGATCGCGACAATCTTGTTACCGCTCATCTGTTGGTCTGAATAAGCCATGCAGTCGCATCACTCCATCAAGCACCGGGCGCGGCCCGGCGATCATGTCCGGCGGCTGCACCGGACGGCGATTGTTCAACCCCATTAGTCAATTCTATTGCGTCTCCGGACAAGCCGAAGCCGCAATCAACCGAGCCTATGGGGCCGTGTCCGGGCAATTTCCTACCGTCCGCCCAGACGGGCCGGGTCTTAAACAGGATGTTCTACCTCTGCAAACCCTTTGTCGGTTCAGTCAGGATTCACGGGTTAATGTGTCTCCAGCCTGAAAATCTTGTCATAGTGACCTGCCTACAGGTCCGATATGCTTAACCCCGGAGAGCGCCGTGAAGTTCCTAGTTTCGTCCATCAGTGCCGCCGCACTTCTCGTCACCCCGGCCCTTGTCGCACCGGCGATGGCCCAGAGCAGCACGCAATCGCAGGTCTCTGCAGGTCAGCAGGTCAGCGATGCCGACTTGGTCGACCTGGCGGATTATGCCGACCTCGTCGTGCGCGCAAAGGTGCGCAAGCAAAGCGAAGTTGCGCCGGAGCGCGCGCCCGGACTGCGACCGGGGTACTCCCGATTCTACATCGAGGCGGATACGCAAAGCCTGATTGCAGGATCGACCCGGCTCGGCGAACGCATCCGCTACCTCGTCGATCTTCCGCTCGACGCGCGCGGCAAGAAGCCGAAGCTGAAAAAGCAGGATGTAATTCTGTTCGCCCGCCCCGTGCCCGACCGGCCCGGCGAGCTTCTGCTGGTCGCACCCGACGCGCAATTGCTCTGGAACGACGCGCTGGAGCAGCGCACGCGTCTCATTTTGAAACAGCTTGTCGCGCCTGACGCGGCCCCGCGCATCGCGGGCGTGCGCGACGCGCTGTCGGTTGCGGGCACGCTGGCAGGCGAATCGGAGACGCAGATATTCCTCGATACGGTCGACGATTCCCCCGCCGCTATCAGCGTTGTGCGCCGGCCCGGGATGGCACCTGTGTGGGGGGTGTCTTTCTCCGAGATCGTCGACCAGGCGGTGAAGGTGCCGCAGCCCGGTTCGCTGGCATATTACCGCCTCGCCTGCGCGCTGCCGCCTTCCTTGCCAAGCGCGGCAAACCTGGCCCGCGATCCGGCCGATCGAGCGCGTGCCAGTGACGACTATCGCTTCATCCTGTCGCAGCTAGGCCCGTGCACGCGGATGCGCGAGGCGCCGAGCGTACGTTACTGATCTCGCCCATCCTCCGCGGCCATCGGTGCTGCTAGGGCTTGCCTTCGCGAGTGCAGCATCGCATCGCTGCGCGCCATGAGCGAGGCATTCAGACTGGGAATCGCGGGGCTGGGCACGGTGGGCGCAGGAGTCGTCCGCCTGCTGACCGAGCATGCCGCATTGATCGAAACACGCGCCGGACGGCCGATCGAGGTCGTCGCGGTCAGCGCGCGCGACCGCACGAGGGACCGGGGAATCGACCTCTCCTCGTGCCGCTGGTGCGATGATCCCGTCGAACTCGCGCGCCTCGACGGAATCGACGCGGTCGCCGAGGTGATCGGCGGGACCGACGGTCCGGCACTCGATCTTGCGCGCGAATCGCTCGGCCATGGCCGGTCGCTGGTCACGGCCAACAAGGCGATGATCGCGCAGCATGGTCTGGACCTGGCGCAGCGTGCCGAGGCGAACGGCGCGGGCCTGCTGTTCGAAGCCGCCGTGTGCGCCGGCACCCCGATCCTGCAGACCCTGCGAGAGGGCATGGTCGGCAACCGGATCGACCGAATCGAAGGCATTCTCAACGGCACCAGCAACTACATCCTGTCCGCAATGGAGCGGCAGGGCGAGGATTTCGGTGCGGTTCTCTCCGAAGCGCAGCGGCTCGGTTACGCCGAAGCCGACCCTGCGCTGGATGTCGATGGCGGCGACGCTGCGCACAAGCTCGCCATCCTCGCCGCGCTCGCATTCGGGGTCGAGCCGCGCTTCTGCGAGGTCGAGATCGAGGGCATTCGCGATATCCGTGCCGCCGACATCATGCAGGCAGAACGGCTGGGCTATTCGGTGCGGCTCGTCGCGATGGCCGATATGGAGCGACACAGCGATTCGCCGGCGCGCCTGCTGCAGCGGGTTCGCCCGTGCCTGCTGCCCGCGCATCATCCGCTGGCGAGCATCGACGGGCCGACCAATGCCGTGCTCGCGCATGGCGACTACGCCGGACCGATCCTGATCCAGGGCGCAGGTGCGGGGAGCGAATCGACCGCGAGCGCGATCGTATCCGATGTCGTGGCGCTCGCCCGCGGCGAGACGCGCCCCGCCTTCGCGGTACCCGCCGCCAGCCTCGCCGGTGTCGAGTGTGCCGATTCGGGGGCAAGGGAAGCGCGCTACTACCTGCGCTTCGTGGTCGCAGACCGGCCCGGCGTGCTCGCCGAACTTGCCGCCGCGATGCGCGATGCGCGGGTCAGCATCCAGAGCCTGATCCAGGAAGGCGAGAGCGTCGGCCCCGAAGAAACAGGCATCATGATCGCACTGGTCACGCACAAGGCCCCGGCGCGCAACGTGCGCGATGCGCTGGCCCGGCTGCAGGGCGCGGCCAGCATCGTCGAGCCTCCGCTGGCGATGCCGATCCTGATGGATTGAGCGCTCAGCCCTCGGGCACTTCGCCCGGCTCGGCAGAGGTTTGCGATGTGTCGTCCACCGCAGGGTCGGGCGTCTCTTCCTCGCTCTCCATCGTAGCGACCGGCGTTTCGCCGTCGTCGAAGCGGCTGCCGCGCGGGGCGAGGCCGCGCGCGATCCGGTCTGCGTCCGAGCCGGGCGGCGCCTCGGGCAGCGCGGCGACATCGACGACATAGACCGGGTCTTTCGGGCATGGCGGGATGAAGCACAGTCCGCCCACCGTCGCGGGTCCCTTGAAGATCCCCGGCCCCGACACATCGGGCGCCTCGCCGCCCCACGACAGGTGGCTGTCGTCCCCATTGTCGAGGCTGGAGGTGATTCGATAGCGGTCGGGGTCGCTCTCGACCGGCGCGCAGACGAGAATCTCGTTGCCGACCGCCTCCGGGCAATCGGCGGGACGCTCCGGCTCCGGCGGGTCGACCCGATAGGTCTTTCGCGCCTCCTCCAGCATCGGCCCGACGACGTCCTCGTCGCCGCCGTCCTGCTGCGCCAGCGCAGGCGCGCACGGCACCGCCGCCAACGCAAGAGCGAAGAGGGGCGGCGCAAACCGCACTGACCTTGTCGACATGGCCTCGCTCCCGCACTAGGCGCTGTAAGCATTGCAAGACATAGCAGAAGGGCTGAATCACCTATGAACACCGCAGGCGCCGCCGACGAACTCGCCAATGAACTCGACCGCGTGCTGGTGCTCGAAATGGTGCGCGTGACCGAGAAGGCGGCGATCGCCGCTTCCAAGCTGATCGGGCGCGGCGACGAGAAAGCTGCCGATGCCGCAGCGGTGGAGGCGATGCGGCGCGCGTTCGACAAGCTCTATATCGACGGCACCGTGGTGATCGGCGAGGGCGAGCGCGACGAAGCGCCCATGCTTTATATCGGGGAGAAGGTCGGCGGCGCGCCCGGCAAGGGCCCCAAGATCGACATCGCGCTCGATCCGCTGGAAGGCACCACCATCACCGCCAAGGCCGGGCCCAACGCGCTTGCGGTGCTGGCGGCGGCGGAGGAGGGCAACCTGCTCAACGCGCCCGACACCTATATGGACAAGATCGCGGTCGGCCCCGGCTATCCCGAAGGCATCATCGACCTCGCCAAGTCGCCGAGCGACAACGTGCGCGCAGTCGCGGAGGCGAAGGGCGTCGACCCGTCGGAGATCATCGTCTGCGTGCTCGACCGCTCGCGCCATAACGATCTGATCGCGGAGCTGCGCGGGCTGGGCTGCGGCGTGGTCCTGATCGGCGACGGCGACGTCGCGGGCGTGATCGCAGTGACCGACGAGAACACCACGATCGACATGTACATGGGCCAGGGCGGCGCACCCGAAGGCGTGCTCGCCGCAGCCGCGCTGCGCTGCGTCGGCGGCCAGTTCAACGGCCGGCTGGTGTTCCGCAACGACGAGGAAAAGGCCCGCGCCGCCAAGTGGGGGATCGAAGACCTCGACCGGATCTACAAGCTGGAAGACCTCGCCAAGGGCGACTGCATCTTCGCCGCGACCGGCGTCACCTCGGGCTCGCTGCTCGAAGGCGTCAAGCTCAAGCGCGGCGGCAAGATGACCACCGAAAGCGTGGTGATGCGCTCGTCGAGCGGCACCGTGCGGTGGATCAAGAGCGAGCACAAGGTGCGGTGATCCGTGGGCATGCGCTCGCCTGCCGATGGTGCGGCGGTCCTCGTACGCCAGACCAACGACGTGCGGTGGATCAAGAGCGAGCACAAGGTACGCTAGTCGCGGGAGAGGACTGCACTCTCGCTTTTGAACGACGGTAGCGAACGGCATGCGCTTCACTCCATGATCCTCCCCGCCTTTCCCGCAGGGACAGGAGGGGAGGTGGCAGACGACGTCAGGCGGCTGACGGAGGGGCAGCGAGCCAGGTTCCCCTCCACCCCGGCACCTGCGGTGCCGCGGTCCCTCTCCCCATTTGGCTTCGCGAAACGGGGAGGATCAGGCTGGCGTGACACAGTGACCGGGGGTGTTTTCAAAACTGCGCTGCACCGCTCGGTGATTGCCCGACCGGTGGCAACGGCATCCCGCCCGGTCCGCCGCGCCAACCTCAGAATGGCGGAAATATCCGGCTTTTCGCGTATCCCGACCATTGTCCTGCGATAGATCACCGGCTTCACCAGCGGCGACTCCACCCGTGCCATCAGCTCCGCATCCGTCACCTTCCGGAAATCCTCGCGCGCGCCCACCACATGCCCCGAACCGGGCGGCGTAAGCACACGGTCCCACGCATGGGCGAAAGATCGCGCCTCGGGCCGCGCACGCAGGCGATAGGCACTCGCTCGGCTCATGCCGACGCTACGCGCCGCCGTCGCGACCGACCCGGTCAGATACAGCTGCACGAGAAAGGCGCACTGGCGTGCCACGCTCCACCCGTCGTGCCGCGCGCGCAGCGGCACGGGGCGGAACCAGCCGGGGCGGCGGCGCAAACGGTGGGCAGGGGGCTTCGCCATCGCACATTCTAAGCCACGAACCCGCACAAGTAGGAAAGCACTTTGCGTGCGTGGACCCGTGCGCACACGCGAACCACACGTTGCAATCGTGTGACCGGCGGTTTAGCCGCCAAAGCGATCCCGCACCGCCTGCAACAAGGACCGCTCGACCCATGAAACTGATGGCCGGCAATTCGAACCTGCCCCTCGCCCGTGCGATCGCAGGCTACCTCGAAATCCCGCTCACCGATGCGAGCGTGCGGCGCTTCGCCGACGAGGAAGTCTTCGTCGAGATACATGAGAACGTGCGCGGCGAAGACGTGTTCGTGCTCCAGTCGACCAGCTTCCCGGCGAACGACAACCTGATGGAGCTGCTGATCTGCATCGACGCATTGAAGCGCGCGTCGGCCCGGCGGATCACCGCGGTCGTTCCCTATTTCGGCTATGCCCGGCAGGATCGCAAACCCGGCCCGCGCACGCCCATCAGCGCCAAGCTGGTCGCCAACCTGATCACCCAGGCAGGTGCGGACCGCGTGCTCGCGGTGGACCTGCACGCAGGCCAGATCCAGGGCTTCTTCGACATCCCGACCGACAACCTGTTCGCCGCGCCCGTGATGGCGGCGGATATCCAGGCGCGTTACGGCGACAAGGATCTGATGGTGGTTTCGCCCGACGTCGGCGGCGTGGTCCGTGCGCGGGCGCTGGCCAAGCGGCTCGACAACGCGCCGCTCGCCATCGTCGACAAGCGCCGCGACCGGCCCGGCGAATCGGAAGTGATGAACATCATCGGCGAGGTGAAGGGCCGCCATTGCGTGCTGATCGACGATATCGTCGATTCGGGCGGCACGCTGTGCAACGCCGCCGACGCGCTGCTCGACCAGGGGGCGGCATCGGTTGCCGCCTACATCACCCACGGCGTGCTCTCGGGCGCGGCGGTGGCCCGCGTCGACCGATCGCAGCTAACCGAACTGGTGGTGACCGACACGATCCCGCCCGCCGAAGCCGCCAAAGAGGCCAAGCGTATCCGCTACCTCACCATCGCGCCGCTGATCGGCGAAGCGGTGCGGCGCATTGCGGACGAAAGCTCGGTCTCGAGCCTGTTCGACTAGACACATGAAACTCGACGATGAACTCGCCGTCGCGCACCGGCTGGCCGATGCCGCGCGCGAGGCGATTCGCCCGCATTTCCGCAGCGTCTCGCCCGAGTTCAAGGGCGATGCCTCGCCCGTGACCATCGCCGACCGCGAGGCGGAGGATGCGATGCGGCGAATCCTCATGGCGGAGTACGCGCATGACGGGATCGTGGGGGAGGAGTATCCCGAGCACGAGGGTCGTTCGGGCCGCCAGTGGGTGCTCGACCCGATCGACGGCACGATCAGCTTCATCGCCGGGCGGCCGATCTTCGGCACGCTCATCGCGCTGATGCAGGATGGCTGGCCGGTGCTGGGCATTATCGACCAGCCGATTATCGGAGAGCGCTGGGTCGGGCGAATCGGCATGCCGACGACGCTCAACGGCAAGGAGGTCCGCACGCGCTCTTGCAAGAGCCTCGACGTGGCGACCCTGGCGACCAGCAGCCCGCACTATTTCGACGCGGCTTCGGCGGACGGCTACATGAAGCTGGCGCACGCGGTCGGCGGCAACAAGCGGCAGGGCATGATCGTCTACGGCGGCGACTGCTACAATTACGGCCTGCTCGCGGGCGGGCATCTCGACATCGTCTGCGAATCGGGCCTCAGTCTCTACGATTACGCCGCGCTGGTGCCGGTGGTCGAAGGCGCAGGCGGCACCATGTCCGACTGGCAGGGTAACCCGCTCGACGCGCAAAGCGACGGCACGGTGATTGCGTTGGGCGACCCTGCGCGGCTGGAGGATGTGCTGGAGGCGCTGGGCGGGCATACGCACGACCCGGCGGAGCGCGGGCACTGACGCGCCTCTTCGTCTATGGCGTGCTGATCCGCGAACTGGCGAGGGGCCGTGCGGCCGAATTGGTCGCAGGGCTCGACGAAGGGCGGGCCGCCAGCGTTCGGGGCAGGCTCTACGCCATCGAGAGTACGGCGGACGGGGGCTGGTATCCCATCTTGCTGCGCGATCCCGCTTCCGCGACCGACGACGGCAACGTCCGGGGCGTGGTCCACGATGCGCGCGGTGTCGACTGGGCTGCGATGGACCAATTCGAGGATGCGCATGACGGGCCGGGCGCCGAATATGCCCGGCGCGAGATCCCGGTGACGCTGGCCGATGGCTCGGCGACAACCGCGTTCGCCTATTGCTACGCGCGCCGGCTTCCCTCGCAGGCGCAGGAGATTCGCGGCGGCGATTTCGCTGCCTGGCTCCGGGAAACCGGTCGCAGCCAAATTGCGGCGCGCGAATAAGCCCCGGAACTCACGGCACTTTTCGTCCGCTCCGCGCGTTGGCGCGGTATGACCCAGAAAACCATCTTCATCACCGGCATCGGTAACGGCATCGGCCGTGCGCTGGCCGTCTTCTACACGCAGCTCGGCTGGCGAGTCGCGGGACTCGACCCCGACGACGAGGCGCTGACCGAACTGCGCGAGGGGCTCGACGGCGATCTGCTGCTCGTTCCCGGCGATGCCGGGCGCGAGGCGGATGTGATCGACACCGCAGACCGCCTGTCCGAATGGCTCGACGGCGCACCGCTCACCTGCCTCGTCAACAACGCCGGAATAGCGGACCCTTACGCAAGGCCGTTGGAAGACCTGTCGCTCGCCGATTTCCAGAGCTGGATCGACGCCAGCCTGACGGCCGCCTTCCTGTGCAGCCGATCCTGCCTGCCCTTTCTCAGGCGCGGCGAGGGTGGATCGATCGTCAACATCTCTTCGACCCGTGCCGTCATGAGCGAGCCCGACTGCTTCGGCTATGCGGCGGCCAAGGGCGGGCTCGACGCGCTGACGCATGCCATGGCGGTCTCGCTCGGCCCGGACATTCGCGTCAACGCGATCCGCCCCGGCTGGATCGAGACGCGCAACTGGCAGAAGGAAGGGACCCGCGAAAAGGTCGAACACCGCGAGCAGGACAAGGCGCAGCACCCGGCGGGCCGCGTCGGGCGACCGGCGGATATCGCCGATACGGTCCACTGGCTGATTGGCGCGGGCTTCGTTACCGGGCAGGCGATCAACGTCGATGGTGGCATGACGGTGAAGATGATCTACGAGGACTGACATGACCGCGGGGGGGCATCTCGATCTGACCGGCAAGACGGCGCTGGTAACCGGCGCTGCGCGTGGGCTGGGGCGCGCGATCGCGCTGCGGCTGTCGCAGAACGGTGCGCGTGTGTTCGTATCCGGACGAGACGAATCGGCGTTGCGCGCCGTCGGCGGGGGGACCCGGCCGCTGGTGTTCGACCTCGACGACGAAACCGCCTGCGCCACTGCGCTGGAGCAGGTCGGCGGGATCGATATCCTGGTCAACAACGCCGGCTTGCGCGACCGCCGGGCGCTGGCGGACCTGCCGCGCGAGGCCTTCTCCGCAATGCTGGAGACCAACCTCGCCGCACCCTACGATCTCGCGCGCAGGGTGGCCCCGCACATGATCGCGGCCGGCTGGGGCCGTATCGTCAACGTGACCTCGATTGCGGGCCAGATCGCACGGGGCGACGTGGCCTACACCGCGAGCAAGGGCGGCCTCGACGCTCTGACTCGCGCATTGGCGGCGGAGCTGGGCCCAGACGGCATAACCGTCAACGCGGTCGCGCCCGGCTACTTTGCGACCGAAACCAATGCCGAGATGGTCGCCGACGAGGAGATTGCGGCGCATCTCAAGCGGCGCACCTCGCTGGGCCGGTGGGGGCAGCCCGACGAGATCGCGGGCGCGGTCGCCTTCCTCGCCTCGCCCGACGCAGGCTACATCACCGGGCAGGTGCTGGCGGTCGATGGCGGCTACCTCGCCCACTTCTGACTTGCGTTAGGGCTTGCGTTTTTGGCGAGAATCAGTAGATCGCGCGCCTTCACCGACACGTATTTCACCACCGGCCTGGCCGAAAGGGCTGCCAGGGCTGGTTTGGACGTGTCTCTGTAAAGGAGATGAAAATGCCCAAGATGAAGACCAAGAGCGGTGTGAAGAAGCGCTTCAAGTTCACCGCAACCGGCAAGGTCAAGCATGGTGTCGTCGGCAAGCGCCACCGCCTGATGAGCCACAATGCGAAGTATATCCGCCAGAACCGTGGCACCGACGTGCTTTCCAAGTCGGATGTCGACCACGTGAAAAAGTGGGCCCCGTACGGCCTGAAGTGATCGCTGGAGGGCCCGGGCCCTCGCGTCATCTGACTTTCTGAAAGGATATACGAAATGCCTCGCATCAAACGCGGCGTCACCACGCGCCAGAAGCACAAGCGGCTGCTAGACCAGGCGAAGGGGTATCGCGGTCGTCGCAAGAATACGATTCGCGTCGCCCGTCAGGCGGTCGAAAAGGCCGGCCAGTACGCCTATCGCGACCGCAAGGTTAAGAAGCGCAACTTCCGCGCGCTGTGGATCCAGCGCATCAATGCGGCTGTCCGTGCCGAAGGCCTGACCTATTCGCAGTTCATGCACGGCACCAAGCTGGCCGGCATCGAACTCGACCGTAAGGTGATGGCCGACCTCGCCATGAACGAGGAAGCGGCCTTCAAGGCGATCATCAAGCAGGCCAAGGATGCGCTTCCGGCCTGATTGATTGAAGCTGTTTGAAAAGAGGAAGCGCCACCCACCCGGGTAGGCGCTTTTTCTTTGTCCCTTGCCGTTCTGGGCGTTCCCGCGAAGGGTGGCGCTTTTCGGGCGGTTCGCTAAGGACCACGGCACCCTCTTCGTCATCGCGAGGAGGCGGAGCCGACGCGGCGATCCATGGCCACACCCTGGATTGCCACGCCCTGCTTTGCAGGGCTCGCAATGACGAACGAGAAGAGGTTTCGGACAGCCGTGAGCACCGAACACGAAGCACAAGTTAACGAGACGCTGGAGCGGCTGCATGCCGCGGGCGATCTCGACACTCTCGAGGCGATCCGGGTGGAGGCGCTGGGCAAGCAGGGCTGGCTCAACGCGCTGATGAAGACGCTGGGCAAGATGAGCCCTGAGGAACGCCAGACCGAAGGCCCGCGCCTGCAGGGGATGCGGGCGCGCGTCGCCGACGCGATCGAGGATCGCAAGGCGGTGCTGGAAGCCGCCGCGCTCGAAGCCAAGCTCGCCACCGAAGTGATCGACCTCACGCTGCCCGCGCCGCAGATGCCGCAGGGCAGCGTGCATCCGGTCAGCCAGGTGATGGACGAGCTCGCGGAAATCTTCGCCGATCTCGGCTTCGCGGTCGCGACCGGGCCGGAGATCGAGGACGAGTGGCACAATTTCACCGCGCTCAACATGGCCGAAACGCACCCCGCGCGCGCGGAAATGGACACGTTCTATTTCCCCGACCGCGATGCCGACGGCAACCGCATGCTGCTGCGCACGCACACCTCGCCGGTGCAGATCCGCACGATGGTGGGTGAGGGCGCGCCGGTGCGGATCATCGCGCCGGGCCGGACCTATCGCAGCGACAGCGACGCGACCCACACGCCGATGTTCCACCAGATCGAAGGGCTCGCGATCGACCGCGACATCCACCTCGGCCATCTCAAATGGACGCTGGAGACCTTCCTCAAGGCCTTCTTCGAACGTGACGATATCGTGCTGCGCCTGCGCCCGTCCTACTTCCCCTTCACCGAACCCTCGGTGGAGGTCGATGTCGGCTATTCGAACGAAGGTGGTCGGCGCGTGGTCGGTGGCCACGGCGATGCCGAGGGCCATGCGTGGATGGAGCTGCTCGGCAGCGGCATGGTCAACCCGCGGGTGATTGCAGCCGCCGGGCTCGACCCCAATGAATGGCAGGGATTCGCTTTCGGCTGCGGGATCGACCGCCTTGCCATGCTCAAATACGGAATGAATGACTTGCGTGCCTTCTTCGATGGCGACGCCCGCTGGCTGTCGCACTACGGCTTCTCGCCCTTCGACCAGCCGACGCTTTCGGGCGGTGTGGGAGCGCGCGCATGAAGTTCTCGATCGAATGGCTGAAGTATTTCCTCGAAACCGACGCGTCGGTGCAGGAGATCGCCGACACACTGAACGCGATCGGCCACGAGGTCGAAGGGATCGAGGATCCGGCCGAAAAGCTTGCCGGGTTCACCATCGCCGAAGTGCTCACCGCCGGGCCGCACCCCGATGCGGACAAGCTGCAGGTGCTCTCCGTCTCCACGGGTGAGGGCGAGCCTTTGCAGGTGGTGTGCGGTGCGCCCAACGCGCGCGCGGGGATGAAGGGCGTGCTGGGCCAGCCCGGCGCGGTGGTGCCTGCCAACGGCATGGAGCTGAAGAAGTCCAAGATCCGCGGTGTCGAATCTAACGGCATGATGTGCTCGGTCCGCGAGCTGGAGCTGGGCGAGGAACACGACGGGATCATCGAACTGCCCAGCGATGCGCCGGTCGGCGCGAGTTTTGCCGAATATCACGCCGCCTCGCCGATCCTCGACGTGGCGATCACCCCCGACCGCCCCGATTGCATGGGCGTGATGGGCATTGCGCGCGATCTGGCGGCGGCGGGCCTCGGCACTTATCTGCCGGTCGAGGCTGACGAGATCGCGGGCGAAGGCGCCTGCCCGGTCGAAATCCGCACCGACGATGCCGAGGGATGCCCGGCCTTCTACGGCCGCGTGATTCGCGGTGTGAGCAACGGCGCGAGCCCTGAGTGGATGCAGCGTCGCCTGAAGGCGGCGGGCCAGCGGCCTATCTCGGCACTGGTCGATTGCACCAATTACCTGATGCTTGCCTTCGGGCGGCCCGCGCACGTCTATGACCTCGCCAAGCTGACCGGCCCGGTGGTCGCGCGCCGTGCCAAGGACGGCGAGCAGATCGAGGCGCTGAACGAGAAGACCTACACGCTCGACGACACGATGACCGTGATCGCCGACGATGCCGGCGTGCATGACGTCGCCGGGATCATGGGCGGCGAGCATTCGGGTGCCACCGAGGCGACCACCGACGTGCTGCTCGAAATCGCGTATTTCGACCCGGCGCGGATCGGCGTGACCGGTCGCAAGCTGGGCCTGACGAGCGATGCGCGCACGCGGTTCGAGCGCGGGGTGGACCCCGAATTCCTCGACGGAGGGCTCGCGATCCTGACCGATCTGATCGTGAAAACCTGCGGTGGCACTCCCACCGAAGTGGTGCGCGCAGGCCAGCCGCCGGTCGAGCCCAAGGTGGTCCAGTTCGACCCGGCGCGAACAGCGAAGCTGGGCGGGGTCGAAGTCGCCGAAGACCGCCAGCGCGCGATCCTGACCGCGCTCGATTTCAAGGTCGGCTCGGACTGGCAGGTCACCTGCCCGCCGCGCCGTCACGACATCGAAGGGCCTGCCGATCTGGTCGAGGAAGTCGTCCGGATCGAAGGGCTCGACAAGGTCGCCAGCGTCCCGCTGACCCGCGCACCCGGTGTCGCGAAACCCACCGCCACGCCCGAGCAGCTGGTCCAGCGCAAGCTGCGCCGCGCGGCGGCTGCGCGCGGTCTGCACGAAGCGGTGACGTGGAGCTTTCTCCCCGTGCCCGAGGCCGAGCATTTCGCCGACGGGGCCGACCTGTGGGTCCTCGACAACCCGATCAGCGAAGACCTCAAGGCCATGCGCCCCTCGCTGCTGCCAGGCCTGCTGACCGCCGCCAAGCGCGCGGCGGATCGCGGCGCGGCGGGTGCGCGGCTGTTCGAGATCGGGCGGCGCTATTTCCGTGGGGAAGGCGGCCATAGCGACGAGCGTGCGACGCTCGGCCTCGTGCTCGCGGGCGAGAAGACGCCGCGCGGCTGGGCCAATGGCAAGGCGCAGGGCTTCGACGCGTATGATGCCAAGGCCGAAGCACTCGCGCTGCTCGAAGCGGCCGGGGCTCCGGTCGACAACCTGATGGTGATGGGGGAAGCGGGCGCGCAGTTCCACCCCGGCCAGTCGGCGACTCTGCGGCTCGGCCCCAAGAAGGTGCTCGCCCGCTTCGGCGCGCTGCATCCCGCCACGCTCAAGGCGTTCGATATCGACGGGCCGGTGGTCGCAGCGGAGATCTTCCTCGACGCGATCCCGGCGAAGAAGAATGCCGAATTCGCCCGCTCGACCTACAGCCCGCCCGCGCTTCAGCCGGTGACCCGCGACTTCGCCTTCCTTGTGGATAGCGCAATGCCAGCGGGCGATCTGGTGAAAGCAGTGCGCGGCGCGGACAAGCAGGCAATCGTCGATGCGCGCATCTTCGACCGGTTCGACGGGCAGGGCGTACCCGAGGGCAAGACCTCGCTCGCGCTCGAAGTCACGCTCCAGCCGGGCGAGAAGAGCTTCACCGACGAAGAGCTGAAGGCGATTTCCGACGCGGTCGTGAAGGCGGCGGCGAAGACCGGAGCGGAGTTGAGAGCATGAAAACAGCCCTGATTACTGGAGCGACCGCAGGGATCGGCCAGGCGACCACGCGGCTGCTGGTCGAGAATGGCTGGCGCGTGATCGGCACCGGGCGGCGGCAGGAGCGGCTCGATGCGCTGGCGCAAGAGCTGGGCGCGGATCGCTTCCTCGGCCTCGCCTTCGACATCACCGACGATGCGGCGCGCGATTCGGCCATCGACGGGCTGCCCGAGGACTGGCGCGGGATCGACCTGCTGGTGAACAATGCCGGCCTCGCCAAGGGGCTCAATCCTGCGCAGGACGCCGATCTCGACGACTGGCAGACCATGATCGACACCAATGTGACCGCCATGGTCCGGCTGACACGCAAGATGCTGCCCGGCCTGATCGAGCGCAAGGGCGCGATGGTGAACATCGGCTCTGTCGCGGGCAGCTACGTTTATCCCGGCGGCAATGTCTATGCCGGGTCAAAGGCCTTCGTGAACCACTTCACGCTGGCGATCCGTGCGGACCTGCACGGCACCGGCGTGCGTGTGACCAGCATCGAGCCGGGCATGGTCGAGACCGAATTCACCACCGTGCGCACCGGCAGCCAGGACAAGTCGGACGAGTTCTACGCGGGCGCGCACCCGATGACGGGCGAGGATATTGCCGAGACGATCCGCTGGGTCGCCGAACTGCCGCCGCACCTCAACGTCAACCGGCTGGAGATCATGCCGGTGACGCAGGACTTCGCGGGATTCCGCGTGGCGCGGGACGAGAACTGACCATCTTGCCGTCACCCCGGACTTGATCCGGGGCCCCGCTTTCTTTTGACCCTCCGCGAAACGGCCTTAGATTCCCGCCTTCGCGGGAATGACGAGAGTTTCCGATGACCTCCGAACGCCGTACCTTCGCGATCATTTCGCACCCCGACGCGGGTAAGACCACGCTGACCGAGAAGCTGCTGCTTCGCGGCGGTGCGATCCATCTTGCGGGCGAGGTCAAGGCGCGCGGAGCCGCGCGGCGGGCGCGTTCCGACTGGATGAGTATCGAGCAGCAGCGCGGTATCTCGGTCACGTCCTCGGTGATGACCTTCGAGCGGAACGGGATCACCTTCAACCTGCTCGACACGCCGGGGCACGAGGATTTCTCCGAGGACACCTACCGCACGCTGACCGCGGTCGATTCGGCGATCATGGTGCTCGATGCGGCTGCCGGTATCGAGGCGCAGACATTGAAGCTGTTCGAGGTCTGCCGCCTGCGCAGCGTCCCGATCATCACCTTCATCAACAAGATCGACCGCGAAGGGCGCGAGCCGTTCGAACTGCTCGACGAAATTGCCGAGAAGCTCGCGCTCGACACCGCGCCGATGAGCTGGCCGGTCGGCATGGGCGGGCTGTTCGAGGGCGTCTACGACTTCGAGGAGAACGAGCTCTACCTGCCCGAGGGCGACAGCAAGGAATTCCGGGGCAAGACCGTGAAGGTCGACGGGCCCGAGGACGAGAAACTGGGCGAATATCTCAGCGCAGACGGCGTCGCGCGGGTGGCCGAAGAGGGCCTGTTGGCGCGCGAAGGCTACCCCGCGTTCGATTTCGAGGCCTATCGCAACGGCGACCTGACGCCGGTCTATTTCGGCTCCGCGCTCAAGGAATTCGGCGTCACCGCGATTATCGATGCGATCGCCAAATACGCGCCCGCCCCGCGCCCGCAGCCGACCGACGAGGGCGAGATCGCGCCCGACCGCGACGAGGTGACCGGCTTCATCTTCAAGGTGCAGGCCAATATGGACCCCAACCACCGCGACCGGATCGCGTTCATGCGGCAGGTCTCGGGCACGTTCAAACGCGGCATGAAGCTGACGCCAAGCGGTCTGGGCAAACCCATCGCGGTGCACAGCCCGATCCTGTTCTTCGCGCAGGATCGCGAGATCGCGGACAATGCCTACCCGGGCGACATCATCGGCATCCCCAACCACGGGACCTTGCGGGTGGGCGATACGCTGAGCGAGAAGAACGAGGTGCGTTTCACCGGCCTGCCCAACTTCGCGCCCGAAATCCTGCGCCGCGTCCAGCTGAAGGACCCGACCAAGACCAAGCAGCTGAGGAAGGCGCTCGACGATCTGTCCGAAGAGGGCGTGATCCAGGTGTTCTATCCGGAACTGGGCGCGAACCACATCGTCGGCGTCGTGGGGCAGCTGCAATTGGAAGTGCTGATCTCGCGGTTGCAGGCCGAGTACAAGGTCGAGGCTGCGCTCGAGCCTGCGCCCTTCGCGACCGCGCGCTGGGTGAAGGGCGACGACAAGGCGCTCGAGGAATTCGAGAAGTTCAACCGCGCCAACCTCGCCAAGGATCGCGATGGCGACATGGTGTTCCTCGCCAAGAGCCCGTGGGATGTGAACTACCAGGCGGAGAAGAACCCCGACCTGAAGTTCTCCGCGACCAAGGAACGGTAAGCCCCTTCGTCAATCCCGCGAAGGCGGGGATCCCGCTTTCTTCAGATGAGCGGGACCCCGGCCTGTGCGGGGGGTGACGGATCGTTGGGGGTGGGGTAAATCTTCCCCATGGCCGACTTCTTCGACGCGCTATCCGACAAGCATATCGCGATGATCGCGAAGCAGCCGGTGTTCTTCGTCGCCACCGCCGCGCCCGAGGCGCGGATCAACTTGAGCCCCAAGGGCTACGACGCGTTCCGAGTGCTTGCGCCCGACCGGGTCGCCTATCTCGACCTTGGCGGCTCGGGCAACGAGACGCACGCGCATCTTGCCGCAGACGGCCGCATCACGCTGATGTTCTGCAATTTCGAGCAGCCCGCGCTGATCCTGCGGATCTACGGCCGGGGGCGTCCGGTGCTGCCGCAGGATGCCGGATGGGAGGCTCTGGCGGCGCACTTCACGCTGCTGCCCGGCACGCGCCAGATCTTCGTGATCGACGTCGAGAGCGTGCAGACCTCGTGTGGCTGGGGCGTCCCCTTCATGGCCTACGAGGCCGAACGGTCGACTCTGAAGAAGGCGCACGCGCAGGCCGATCCGGCCCAGTGGGAAGCGAAGATGGCCGGTCGCACGAGCAGCATCGACGGCCTGCCCACCCGTGCGACCGATCGCTACATCGGCGGCTGACCCGGCAAACGCGTCTGCATCTTGCGGCGTAAATCCTGCCTTCAGCAAAGCAGTGCTTCTGAATGTGGCAGGATCATGATATGGTTAACGCCATAGGCAATCATGAGGAGCCAACCTCAATGCGTTCGCTGTTTCTCGCACTTTCTCTTGCCATACTTGGTGTCGCGCCTGCGGCGGCTCAGGTGGTGGTTCCGGCTGCCGATGACGGCCTGCCCGACGATTTCCACGGCAAGGTCCAGTATTTCGGCAATCATAGCGGGGAAGTGCGTGCCACCGTTCCCGGCACGCCGCGCCGCACCGATACCAAGTGCCCCAAGCGCGAAGGCGGCTGCCCCGAACTGATCGGCGGCAGCTTCCAGGCCGAGCTGGAATTCGATGGCGATATCGTGCGGGGCCAGTATCGCGGCACCGGCGGGATGCGCCCGTCGACCCTGATCGGCCGCCGCAGCGGGGCCAATTGTCGCCTGTTCGACACCACCGACGGTTCCGTGTGGAGCGGCCGCTGCGACCGCGAAGCCTTCATCGGCTCGGTTCGCAGCGTGCCCAACGCCCCCGAACAGATCGAGCTGGTGTTCGAAACGGTCGGGGTGAACACGGTCGATTTCTACCAGCGCGAGCGCGATCTGGAACTCGTCCGCGCCTATGACCGGCTCGGCGGCATCGTGTTCGGCGATGGTGCGGGCGAAGCCCGGCTCGACGCGATCCTCGAGCTGCAAAGCTATTTCGTCGATCCCGGCAAGGCCTACCGTTCGGGCACGCTGCGCAACGTCGAGCGGCAGAGCGAGAAGAAAAACAGCCCGATCTACTCGGTTTACGGCGAATACACCCGCCGGGACGGGGCCAACGCATGGGCTCGCGCGCAGTTCGAGTACGATCGCTTCGTGTGTATCGAGACCTCGATCGAACCCGGCTATTGCCGCACCATCGACCCGACCCCGCCCGAGATCGAGCCGACCGACGACATTTTTGCGTCGCTTGGCCTGCCGGTGACGGCGCAGGGGTCCTGAAACGACGCCAGGCCGGGGAGGGTGGCGATTAGGCTGCCCTCTCCGCCTGGATCACGAAATCGGCGCAACGCTCCCCGATCATGATCGAGGGGGCGTTTGTGTTGCCGGACACGATCTTGGGCATGATCGAGGCATCGGCGATCCATAGGCCATCGAGCCCGCGCGCCTTCAGCGTCGGGTCGACGACCGCCTCTTCATCCGATCCCATCCGGCAGGTGCCGACGGGGTGATAGACCGTGTCTGCACGGTTGCGGATCATCGCGTCGAGCGCCGCATCGTCGTTGAGGTCGACCGGGTGCCTGTCGGTCAGCTCGTAGTCGGCCAGCGGCGGTGCCTCGGCAATGCGGTGCGATAGCCGCACGCCCGCACGCAGCACCGCCATGTCGCGATCGTCGTCGAGGAAATTGGGATCGATCGCGGGCGCATCGCCGGCGTCGGGGCTGGCGATGCGCACGGTGCCGCGGCTTTCGGGGCGCAGCACGCAGGCGTGCAGAGAGACCCCGTGGCCGTTCACTTTTTCGCGGCCGTGGTCTTCCAGCATCGCGGGCACGAAGTGCCACTGCACATCGGGGCAGGGCGCATCGTTGCCCACCGTCCAGAATCCGCCTGCCTCGGCATAGGGAGTGGTCATCACCCCTGTTCGCTTGCGGCGATGCTCCAGCATAGCGCCAAGCATCCGCATCGTCCCTTCGGCGCTGTTGCCGATCGGCACGCGGCTGGTGCTCTCCCAGCTCGAAACGTAGTCGATATGGTCCTGCAGGTTGCTGCCCACCGCCGGACGATCGATCGCGACCGGGATGTCGTGCGCCTGCAGATGGTTGCCCGGCCCGATGCCCGACAGCATCAGGATCTGCGGCGAGTTGAACGCGCCCGCCGACAGGATCACCCCGCGCCGCGCATAGATCGTTTCGCGGTGGCGACCCTTGCGGATCGCAACCCCGGTGACGCGGCCGCCTTCGATCACCAGTTTTTCGACCAGCGTCTTGGTGCGGATATCGAGGTTTTCCTGATTGCGGATCGGTTCGACATAGGCGCGGGATGCGGACCAGCGTTCGCCCTTGCGCTGGGTCACCTGGTAAACGCCGAAGCCTGCCTGCCGGTCGCCGTTGAAGTCCTGCGTCTGGGGTAGCTGCAAGGCGGCGGCGCTGCTCACAAAGGCGCGGCTGGCCTCGTTGGTATAGTGCTGGTCCGAAACGAACAGCGGCCCGCCTGCGCCGTGATAATCGTCTGCGCCGCGCTCGTTCGCCTCGGCCTTCATGAACCACGGCAGGACGTCGTCGTACGACCACCCGTCGCAGCCCATCGCGGCCCAGTTGTCGTAATCCCATGCGTTGCCGCGGATGTAGATCATCGCGTTGATCGCGCTGGAGCCGCCCAGACCCTTGCCGCGAGGCTGATATCCAACTCGTCCGTTCAGGCCCTTCTGCGGCACGGTTTCGTAGCGGTAGTTCTGCGAGTTGCGCAGGAAGGGCATCATCCCGGGGGTCTTGACGGCCATCGTGTTGTTGCGACCGCCCGCCTCGATCAGGCAGATGCTCCGCTGGCCGCCGACCGCGAGCCGCCCGGTGACCGCGCAGCCTGCGCTGCCACCGCCGATGACGATGTAATCATATTGGTCCATCGGGTTCCTCTCCCCTGTCCGTTTACGGAAAGGTTAGGCTGCCCGGCGCGGACCCGCAATCGGCTTTTCCTGTGGAGCAGCCGCAGGCGCCTGTGCCGGCGGCTCGTTGGCGTCCTGCCGCGCCTGCCAGCGCGCGCGAATCATGTCCGAAGTCTCGCGGCTGCCATCATGGCTCCAGCCCGGTTCGCGCAGGAGGTAGGAAAGCTTGTGCTTCCACGGCGCGCGCCAGATGTCGCCCAGCATGCCGATCCATTCGTGGAACACCGCCCACAGCAGGTTGAAGCTGCCCAGCTGCTTGACGATGCCGTAGCGGATCGGTTCTTCGTCGCGCGGACGCTCGGCCTCGAAGGTGCCGAACAGCTTGTCCCACACGATGAACACGCCTGCGTAATTGCGGTCGAGATAGCGGGGATTGGTCGCGTGGTGCACGCGGTGGTGGCTGGGAGTGTTCATCACTGCCTCGAACCAGCGCGGCATCTTGTCGATCGCTTCGGTATGGATCCAGAACTGGTAGATCAGGTTGAACCCGCCGCAGATCGCGATCATCACCGGGTGGAAGCCCAGCAGCACCAGCGGCAGCGCGAAGACGAAGCCCAGCGTGAACGCGCCGGTCCAGGTTTGCCTGAGCGCGGTGCTGAGGTTGTAGTGCTGGCTGGAGTGGTGGTTCACGTGGCTCGCCCAGAACCACCGGCTGCGATGGCCGAATCGGTGGACCCAGTAATATTTGAGGTCGTCGAGCACGAAGCACACGGGCCACGCCCACCATGCCCAGCCGATGGTGAAAAAGCGCACTTCGTAAGCGGCAAGGAACACCGCCAATGCGAACCCGCCCAGCAACAATCCGGCCACCGTGCTGCCCAGCCCGAAGGCGAGGCTGACCAGCGTATCCTTCGGCTCGTAAGCCTGTGGCGCTTTCCAGCGCGCCCACAGCATCTCCGCCAGCACGAGCAGGACGAAGCCGGGGACGGCGTAATCGACGGGCGAGAAATCAGGCATCCTGCGTCGCATGTAGCGCGTCGATGCGCGCGGCCCAAGCCTGTGCTTGATCGCCGAGGTCGAGTGTGACCGGGCCATAGCGCCGGTCGGCGGGGGTAACGGTCAGCGTATGGCTCTCGACCTGCGTAGTGCTGCCAGGTTCGAGCACACGCCCCGCGAATTGAGCGCCGTGGCTGCGCAGCACCATGATCCTGCCAGTCTTGTCCGCCACGATCGCGCTGGCTCCATCGCGCGAGACCGCTGCCTCGGCCGGATCGAACCCGCTATCCGCCTCGCTGGCGAGCGCCATGGCGTGCTGCGCGCCTTCGATATTGGCGGAGCGGCCGAGTTTGAGCGCCCATGCGATTGCGGCGAGAACGAGGATCGCGACCAGTGAGCCGATCAGCTGGAGGGTCTGCCCTTCCATGGCTTCAGCGGCTCGCCCAGCGGCGCGGGGCGGGGGTGAAGCACGGCGCGAATCGCCGATCCGCCTTCTGAGGCGCGCGTCGTGCCCAGCCGCCGAGTGTCGTGTGCCTCTCCATCGGCTGCGTGACATGCCGTCTGGCGTGCGAACGCGCAAGAAGTGGCGGCTCTCGGCTTCTTCGAGATTGTCATATTTCTGCGGAATCTGGGTGCACGTGCGATTTGGTTCGCGCTGGCCCGCGTTCTGCGGTATGGGTCACATGTGCGTGGCGGGGGATTTGCGGCGAGAACGTCGATCGTTTGCCCGATAGCAATGCCGGTAAGTGGCCGTCCGCGCCTGCCGGGATTTCGGTTCAAGGACGGATGGAAGTAACAAGGTTTTTGGCGAGTTATGGGTTACGATAAAGGACGTCGGCGCGGTCGCGACAAGCGGGACAACATCGGCGAAGACGGTTTCGAGCCGTTTCCCGGGGGTGATTTCGGCGGTGGATTCCAGGATCGCGGCGGATTCGACGATCGCGGCGGCGGCTACAACGACCGCGGCGGCTTTCAGGACCGTGGCGGTTTCCAGGATCGCGGTGGCTTCCAGGATCGTGGCGGCGGCGGCGGTGGTCGCGGCGGCTTCGGCGGCGGCGGTCCGCGTGGCGGCGGCGGTGGTGGCGGCGGTTTCAACCGCATGCCCGCACAGGTCGTCGGCACCGGCAAGGGCCAGGTGAAATTCTTCAATGGCCAGAAGGGCTTCGGCTTCATCCAGCAGGAAGGCGGCGGAGACGACGTGTTCGTGCACATCAGTGCCGTCGAACGCGCCGGTCTCGAAGGCCTTGCCGAAGGGCAGGAGCTGGAATTCAACCTGGTCGATCGCGGCGGCAAGATCTCCGCGCAGGATCTGCAGGTGGTGGGCGATGTCATCCCCGTCACCGGCGGTGGCGCGGCTGCTCCCAGCGGCGATGCAGCAGGTGGTCCGCCGCGGCGTGAGCTGACCGGCGAAAAGGCGACCGGCACGGTCAAGTTCTTCAACGCGATGAAGGGCTTCGGCTTCCTCGTCCGCGATGACGGCCAGCCCGATGCCTTCGTCCACATCAGCGCAGTCGAGCGTTCGGGTCTCTCGCAGATCAACGAGGGCGAGCGTTACGAGTTCGATCTCGAAGTCGATCGACGAGGCAAGTATTCGGCGGTCAACCTCGTTCCCGTACAGGAATAAGGTCGGCGTCCGCGCGGGCCCGGATCATCAGTTTGACCCGGCCCGGCTGACGCAATAGATCGCCGGTTATTCGCGAATGGCGGTTCCCTCGCGGGGCCGCCATTTGTCGTTCCCCGGTTTGAATTTTTCGGAGTTGCCATGTCGATCCCCGCCCTGATGCCCGTCTATCCCCGTTGCGACGTCCGCCCGGTCAAGGGTGAGCACTGCCACCTGATCGACGAAGACGGCACGCGCTATCTCGACTTCGCGAGCGGCATTGCGGTCAACCTGCTCGGTCACAGCCACCAAGGGCTGATCGGCGCGATCCAGAAACAGGCCGAGACGCTGATGCACGTCTCCAACCTCTACGGCAGCCCGCAGGGCGAACGCCTCGCGCAGATGCTGGTCGACAAGACCTTCGCCGATACGGTGTTCTTCACCAATTCGGGTGCCGAAGCGGTCGAATGCGCGATCAAGACCGCGCGCGCCTTCCACCAGCACGAAGGCGGCGATCCGGCGCGGACCGAGCTGATCACCTTCACGAGCGCGTTCCACGGGCGCACGATGGCGACCATCAGCGCCTCCAACCAGGCGAAGATGCACCACGGCTTCCTGCCGCTGCTCGAAGGCTTCCAGTATTGCGAGTTCGACGATCTGGAAGCGGCGCGCGCCATGATCGGCCCCAAGACCGCCGGCTTCCTTGTCGAACCGATCCAGGGTGAGGGCGGGATCCGCCCCGCCAGCCAGGAATTCATGCAGGGCCTGCGTGATCTTGCCGACGAACACGGCCTGATGCTGGTGCTCGACGAAGTCCAGTGCGGCGTCGCCCGCACCGGCAAGCTCTACGCGCACGAACTCTACGGCATCACGCCGGATATCGTCGCGACCGCGAAGGGCATCGGCGGCGGCTTCCCGCTGGGCGCGTGCATGGCGACGGAACACGCCGCGCGCGGGATGACCTTCGGCACGCATGGTTCGACCTATGGCGGCAATCCGCTGGCAATGGCGGCGGGCACTGCGGTGATGGAAGCCGTCGCCAACGACGAATTCCTCGAGCATGTGCGCGATACCGGCGCGCGGCTGAAGGCGAAGCTCGAACAGTTCATCGGCAATTATCCCGAACTGTTCGAACTGGTGCGCGGCGAGGGGCTGATGCTGGGCATCAAGATGAAGGTCGAAAGCCGCCCGTTCTTCCAGCACCTGCGTGACAAGCACCAGCTGCTGACCGTGGCCGCGGGCGACAACACGCTGCGCGTCCTCCCGCCGCTCGTCATCGGCGATGCCGAGATCGACGAGTTCTTCGACAAGCTGTCTGCCGGTGCGGCGGACTACACCGTGCCGGACGCCAGTTGATGGGCACGCGCCATTTCCTCGATCTATCGGACGCAGGCGGCGATGCGCTCGCTGCGATGCTGAACGACGCGATCGACCGCAAGGGCGCGCGCAAGTCCTGGCCCAAAGGCAAGGCTGACGCCGATGCACCGCTGGCGGGGCATGTGCTGGCGATGATCTTCGAGAAAAGCTCCACCCGCACGCGAGTCAGCTTCGACATCGCGATGCGCCAGCTCGGTGGCAGCGCGATCGTGATGGAAGGCGGCTCGATGCAGCTCGGCCGGGGGGAAAGCATCGCCGACACCGCCCGCGTGCTCAGCCGGATGGTCGATGCGATCATGATCCGCACCGACGATCACGCCAAGGTCGAGGAAATGGCCCAATACGCCAGCGTGCCGGTGATCAACGGGCTGACCGACAAGTCTCATCCGTGCCAGATCGTCGCCGATCTTCTGACGATTATCGAGCAGGGCAAGCCATTGCCCGGGCTCGAGCTGGCGTGGTTCGGGGATGGCAACAACGTGCTTCACTCGATTCTGGAAGCAGCCGGCATTTTCAAGTTCAACGTGCGGGTCGCCACTCCTGCCGGCTTCGAGCCTGACAGCGCCTTCGTCGATGCCGCCCGTGCCGCCGGTGCTACGGTCACGCTGACGCAGAATGCGCAGGCGGCTGCGCGCGATGCCGATGTGATCGTCACCGATACCTGGGTTTCGATGGGTCAGGAGAACGTCGAGAACAAGCTGGGCGCGATGCAGCCCTACCGCGTCGACGATGCGCTGATGGCACTGGCCAAGCCGGGGGCCGATTTCCTGCACTGCCTGCCCGCGCATGTGGGCGACGAAGTAACGCAAAGCGTGATCGACGGGTCGCAGAGTCGCGTGTTCGATGAAGCGGAAAACCGCATTCACGCGCAGAAATCCGTGCTTCTATGGGCGCTCGGCAAGCTTTGATGCGGGCCGGCTCTTGGGGAGCGCGAAAGCGCCCCCATATAGCGCGGCGTGAACGATACTTCCCAACCTAGCGAAACTTTCTCCGACCGCCTGCTCGGAGCCTCCATCCCTGCCCGGGACGCGCGCCTGCGGATGGTCCGGCTCGAACAGCCGCTGGCCGAGATCCTGGCTGCCCACGATTATCCGCCCGCAATGCGCAACCTGCTGGCAGAAGCACTGGTGGTGACCGCACTGATCGGCGGCCTGATCGACGAGGAAGAAGGCCAGCTGACGATCCAGGCGCAGACGAGTAAGGGCATCGTCCGCCTGCTGGTGTGCGATTATCGCAATGGCGCGATCCGGGGCTACGCCGATTTCGATCGTGAACGGCTTGCCACGCTCGGCGCAAACCCGTCGCTCGCGTCGCTGTTCGGTGAAGGGCATCTCGCGCTTACTTTCGACGTGCCCGCAAAGGGCGGCCGCTACCAGGGGATCGTCCCGCTCGAAGGCGATAGCCTGGCACAGGCGTGCGAGAGCTATTTCATGCAATCGGAGCAGGTGCCCTCGCTGCTGCGCGTTGCGATCCGGACCGAAGGCGACCGCACGCTGGCCGCAGGGATGCTGGCGCAGCACCTGCCCGACGGCGAAGTCGGGCGGGAACGATTGCACGTCCGCCTTTCCCACCCCCACTGGGAGCACGTGCAGGTGATGGCATCATCGATCCGGCACGAGGAACTGCTCGACACGACCATTCCGCTCGAAGCGCTGGTCTGGCGGCTGTTCCACGAAGAAGACGAGGTGCGTGTTTTCCCGGGTGCGCCAATCTCACGCGGCTGCCGCTGTAGCGTCGAACACTATCAATCGGTGATCGCACAGTTCCCCGAGGAAGAGCGCGCCGAAATGCGCAACGAAGCCGGGGACATTTTGGTCGATTGTGCGTTCTGTTCAAAGGTTTTCACGATTGTGACGTGATTTGTTCAGGTTCGATCGGTCGTCGATCGCCTATGATGCAATTTGTGGCGCCCTGCTGTGGGCCACGTGTGAAGGAAAAAGCGTTATGAGACATCTGAAGTTAGGGGCGGCCGCTGCGCTGGGCCTGACGGTAGGTGCCATCTTCGCGGCACCCCTTGCGGCCAGCACCGCCACTACCGCCCTGTTCGGCCAGCTGAGGCTCGGAGAATGGGAATTTCGCGAGCGGGGCGCAGAGCGTCCACGCCGCGTGTGCCTGCGCAGTGAGAGCGATCTGGTGCAGCTTCGCCATCGCGGACAGACCTGCCGTCGCATCCTTGTCGACGAGAAGGGCGCCAGCGCCACGGTGCAGTACAGCTGCAATGGCGCGGGCTACGGCCGCACGCAGATTCGCCGGGAATCCCCAGATCTGGTGCAGCTTCGCAGCGACGGGATCGAGCGTGGTTCGCCCTTCTCGCTCGAAGCGGAAGGACGCCGGGTCGGCAATTGCCGATAGACTGACTGCGCAACCGGCCTTGCAGGTTGGCGTCAAGAGGCGCTAGCGGCGGGTCATGCCTGCCGAAGATCGTTCCCACATTGCTGCTGCCCTGCTTTCCGGCGGGCTCGATTCGATGGTTGCTGCGGCGCTCGCGAAAGAGCGCGGGCAGGTCGTGCACGCGTTGACGATCGACTACGGGCAGCGGCACCGGCGCGAAATCGAAGCCGCGCGTGCAATCGCATCCGCGCTCGATCTGGCGAGCCACTCCGAAATCTCGCTCGACCTGCGCCAGTTCGGTGGTTCGGCGCTGACGGCCGATATCGACGTGCCCAAGGGCGGCGTCGGAGAAGACATCCCCGTCACCTATGTGCCCGCGCGCAACCTGGTGTTCCTGGCGCTGACCACGGCGTTTGCGGAAACCAGGGGTGCCGGCCGGATCGTGATAGGGGTCAACGCGCTCGACTATTCGGGCTATCCCGATTGCCGGCCCGAGTTCATCGCGGCGTTTGCGGAAGCGGCGAGGTTGGGCACCAAAGCGGGGATCGAGGGCGGCGGATTTGCGATCGACGCACCGCTGCAATTCCTCAGCAAGGCGGACATCGCGCGCGAGGCGGACAGGCTCGGCCTCGATACGTCGCTCAGCTGGTCGTGCTACGATCCGAGGGACGATGGCCTGCCCTGCGGGCTGTGCGACAGCTGCCGTTTGCGCAAAGGCGGATTTGCAGCGGCTGGACTTGAGGATGGCCTCAGCTATCCTGCCGACACATAACACAAGGTGAGGGATGCTATGAGCGAGACTGACAAGCCCGGTGCGGCAGAGAACGCCCGGGTTCCGGCCTACAGCTGGTATGCGCTCAGCGTTCTGGTGCTGGTCTACGTGCTCAACTTCGTCGACCGGCAGATTCTTTCGATCCTCGCCAACGACATCAAGGCGGATCTGGGCGTCGACGATGCCTTCCTGGGCTTCCTGTACGGGACGGCGTTTGCAATCTTCTACGCGCTGTTCGGCATCCCGCTCGGCAAGCTGGCGGACAGCTGGCATCGCGTCCGGTTGATGACGATCGGTCTGGGCCTGTGGTCGCTGATGACCGCGGCGTCAGGCTTTGCGAAGAACGCCGCGATGCTGTCGGGCGCGCGTGTCGGGGTCGGGATCGGCGAGGCCACGGCGAGCCCGTCTGCCTATTCCCTGATCTCGGACTGGTTTCCCGCGCGGCTGCGCGCCACCGCGCTCGCGATCTATTCATCGGGCCTGTATGTCGGCGGCGGTATTTCGCTGCTGATCGGCGGTTTGATCGTCGAACAATGGAACGCGAGTTACCCCGATGGCGGCCCGCTTGGCCTCGCCGGCTGGCAAGCCGCATTCATCGCGGTGGGGATGCCGGGCATCCTGCTCGCGATCTGGGTCTTCACGCTGAAGGAACCGGTCCGCGGGCTGATCGACGGGATTCCGACCGAGGAACCGAGCGAACGCCCGTTCAAGGGCTTCGTCGAGGAACTCCTGCAGATCATCCCGCCCTTCACGATCCTGGGTGCGGCGCGGCGCGGAATGGTGCCTCTGGTCGCCAATCTTGCGGGGCTGGTCGGGTTCTTCTTCGCCGCATGGCTGATCACATTGCTCGCCGTGACGGGGCAGGGTTTCATCATGCCCGCGCTCGGCTTCGATATCGAAATATCGGACCAGTGGTTCCTGCTGGCGCTGGGTTACTACGCCATCTTCAGCTGGGCGAGCGCGCTTCGGTCGCGCGATCCCTCTACCTTCGCGCTGACATGGGGCTCGCCTGCCTTCCTGTGCACGATCCTTGGCTACGGCATGGTGGCCTTCATCTCCTACGCCACATCGTATTGGGGTGCGCCCTATGGCGAGCGCGTGTTCGAGATTTCCAAGAGCGAGCTCGGCCTGTTGCTCGGCGCGCCCGCGGCCGTGACGGGCTTCCTCGGGGTGATCATCGGCGGCCGTGTGGCGGACTGGCTGTTCGCCCGCGTGCCCGCTGGGCGCCTGTACGTGGTCCTGTTCGGCCTGCTGGCGCCGGTGCCGGTCGTGTGGGTCATGTTCACCACCGACAGCAAGGCACTGTTCCTTGTGCTCGCGGCCATGGCGCAGCTTTTCGCGTCGAGTGCCCTGGGTGCCGCAGCGGCGACCAGCCAATCGCTCGTCCTGCCACGGATGCGGGGGGTGGCGACCGCCACCTTCTTCCTCGCGACCACCTTGGTCGGTCTCGCGCTCGGCCCCTATCTGGCGGGCCTCGTCTCGTCGAAGGCGGACGGAGATCTGGGGCTGGGCATGCTGAGCACGCTGTGGGGCGCCCCGATCGGTCTCGTCTTGCTGCTGATTGCGCTCAGGCTGGTGCCGGCCGCGCAGGAGCGTGTGATCGCTATCGGCAAATCGGAAGACGCTGCCGCAGCTTAGGCGGCAGCGTCCAGTCGTTCAGCCGTTCAGGTCGGCAGATACTAGCTGCGCGTGAGAACGCCGCAGACGACCCGCGATCCGGCATTGCCCGATGGGTCGGTGCGGCCGTCGTCTGCATCGGCGTGAATGACCACTGCAGTGCCATCGGCGTCGAAAATCTGGTCGAGGACATAGCTGCGCGTGCCGTCGATCGTCACTTGGGCGCTTGCCGTGCCATTGGCGCGGGCGGTGAGGTTGGGAAGGTCGCCCAGGTGGTGGCCGTCATTGTCGAGCAGGCCGTGCCCTTCGTTCGACGGGTTCAGGTGACCGCCGGCGGACTTGAAATCGGGCACGGTGCAGCGGCCTGTCGTGTGCAGGTGAAAGCCATGCTCGCCGGGGCTTAGACCTTCGGCAGTCACCGACAGTTCCACCCGATCACCGATGGCGAGCAGGCTAGCCTCGCCTGTAGGACTGCCTTTCGCGTCGACCAGCATGGCCGTCGCGATCGTTTCGGAGGCTGGCGGAGGCACGCTCGCACAGGCCGACAGGGCGATGGCCGCGGTCAAGGCGCCGGCGATGGGGAGCGGTGATTTCGGAAAATGAATCATGGCGGGCAGATCTCCTTCTACCCGCACAACGAAAAAGGGGCCGGATTGCTCCGGCCCCTTCAACTGTTTCGTAGCGGAAGTCCGCTCGATTACATGCCCGAACCCGGACCGTACGTGATTTCCACGCGACGGTTCTGCAGCTCGCGGACACCGTCGGCGGTCGGAACGCGGGGGTTCGCTTCGCCGAAGGCTTCGCTGCTGATGCGGGCGTCGGGGATGCCACGGCCGGTCATGTACGAACGGACCGAAGCGTTACGACGTGCCGCGAGACCGAGGTTGTACTGCTCGGTACCCGAACGGTCGGTGTAACCGGCGAGCATCACCGAAGCGCTGCCGCAGTTCTGGTAAGCCGAAACCGCGTTGTTCAGCACCTGGGCGGCTTCCGGAGTGATGTCCGAACGATCCCAGTTGAAGAACACGATGTACGGGCCCGTGTTGCACTTCACAGCCGGCGGAGGCGGCGGCGGAGGCGGCGGGGGCGGAGGCGGCGGCGGAGGCGGCGGCGGCGGAGGCGGCGGGGGCGGCGGAGCCGCAGGTTCGCCGAAGTTGTAGGTCAGCGTGCCGAGCAGCGAGTGCGAACGGAAACGACCTTCAAGCGAATTGCCCAGCAGGTCGACCAGCTGAACGTCTTCCGCGTTGTAGAAGCGATAGGTCAGACCCGCGTCGATGCGATCGGTCAGCGGAGCGCGAACGCCACCGAGGAGCTGCCAAGCGAAACCGGTGTCGGAATCGTCGAGACCCGGAGTGTTGGTCGGGTTGATCGAGATCGACGCCTGGGTGCGGGCAACGCCGACACCACCACCGATGAAGCCCTGCAGGCCATCGTCGTCGCCAAGGTCGAACAGGCCGTTGACCAGGAAGCTCAGCGAGCTGATGTCGCCGGTTGCCGGAGCGGTGCTCGGAGTGAGGCTACGGACGGGCAGACCCGGCAGCTGGAGGGGGAAACCTTCGGAGCCAACCTGGATCGAATTGATGTCCGCAGCGCGATAGCTGCCTTCAGCTTCGAGCCGGAAAGGACCGAAGTCATAACCGATCACACCACCGAAATCGTAGCCGGTGTCGTAGTCGGCGGTCAGGTTTTCGACCTGGCCGTTCACGTCGAAGTCGAGGTCTTCAACGAGCATCGGACCGCCCTGAACCTGCACGTACCATTGGTCGTCGCGTGCAAGTGCCGGCGATGCGAGCACCGTCGAAGCCATCGCCATTCCGATGACAAGATTGCGCATTACTGAAAATCCCCTTTGCAATGATTGGGAGCCACCAGGAGGCACCCACTTAACTTTTCCCCAGTTAAGAGGCAAGCAGCCAGGCTTCCGTTCTAGCAAAGCGAAAGCACTGTTGCACGATTGCCTCAGCAGCTGGTTCGAGTTTTCTCTGGAGACGGGTACTACTCCCGTTCCTCCCATGGCGCCAACGCCTTGCCCTCAACCCGGTTCCCGTTCTCGGGTCAACCCCCGACAGCGGCACTGCGCAATTCTTCGATGAGGGCTGCAATCGCCGCGCGTGCCTCCACATCGATTGTCGTCCCTCCGGCAGGCTCGTCGGGCAGCGTCGGAGCGCGCCAGCCGTCCATCCACGTTCGCCGCAACCCCGCTGCGCGGTCATAGACCTGCCACCCGGGCTGGGGCGGCGCGAACAGCCATGCGCCGGCGGTGAAGAAGGCGAGGTCGCCATCGTGCCCGTCCCACGGACCATTCGCACTCGTGCCGACGATCCAGCATTCTCCGTCGGCGGGATCGGGGGGCGGCGATCCGCTTTCGCCCTCCACGGATCGGCTCAGCAAGGCGTCGATGCGGGCCAGCGCCTCGTTTACGGTAGGCTCTTTCTGGGCTTGCCCTGCGAAAAGATAGGGAAGGCCGGTGAGCGGCGATCGATCGGTGAAGATAAGCGGGTCGGTCACTAAAAAGTCTCCCAGATTTGGGTCAGGCGGGAAGCGGGAAGGGAAGGAGGGTGGGAAGCGAGATCGCGTGGCTGCCGGCCTGGTTCACCCAGATCTGCGCACCGGGATGGGCCGCTTGCAGTTCGGCCCACCGCGCGGCGGGCAGCGAGAACGAGGCCGAGGTCGCCTCCCACTGCGCAAAGGGCGCGGCCACCGGGCCAAATCCGATCCGGTAAGCTTCGCGCTCCTCGGCCAGCGGAGCGTCGACGGCATCCAGCCAGCGCCAGGACCCTCGTGCGCGCCGGATCCAGCGCCATTCGGGGTCGCCGGCCGGGGTCGCACAAACGGAGGGATGCACGGGCGCGAGCGGGCGCAGGGTTGCGCCTGCAGACTCCAGCTGCGCGTAAACCGGCGCTGATCCGGCAAGGCCGCTCTCGCCGCAAACCTCATCGTAATTGTCCGAGGGCAGCGCCAGCAACTGACGGTCCAGCAGAACAACCGAACTGCCGGCCGGGTGTCCGGAGGCAGCAAGATGCTCGGTCCCGCCACGACCGCGCAGCAGGCCCCGGAGCATCCAATGCCCGTCTCCCAAAGGCTCGGCGAAGCGAAACTGGAGGATCTCCTCGCCGATACGCAGACGATTCGCGCCATCGAGGAGGGCTCTTTCATCGACCGACTGCAACTGCGCCTGCTCCGATGACAGCGCGATCCCAAAGGTTGCGTCGGGCTCGAAGATGAGCGCAGGCGAGGGCGCAAGATCGACGGTACTTTCGCCCAGAACCGCCGAACCGCGCGAAGACAGTCCCAGGGGGATGAGCGAATCGTACTCGACGCCCGAGAGCGTGACCGATGTGCGTGAGCCCGTCTGGCTGACGGCGGCATAGCGCTGCGCCACATTGCCAGCGCCCGTGCCATCCCACGGCATCTCGAAATAGCGCAGTCGAAGCGTGCCTGGGATCGTATCGTTCGGCACGGACGCCGTACCAGGGTCCGCCACCGCGCCGACCGGACGACGGGCTGCAATACGCTGAAGCATTAGATCGACGCCGCCGGAGTGCCATTCCCAACCGCTGACAAGCCAGCTGCGGGCGTCGCCGGTGCGAAACACCGCCTGTCCCGGGGCGCAGCCGAGTGTCGGTTCGGCAATCCGATAGGATAGCCATTCGCGCAGGCTGAGGGCGTTCTGGTGCAATTCCGCGATCCGCGACTTTGCATCGCCCGCCCCGAACACGCCGGCAAATTCCAGAGTGGTGCCCTGCGCCCCGCTCCCCGGGGCACGCTGGACCGAAGGCTGGTAGTCGCGCGCCGAATCGTAATATCGCAGCGCTGCAGGTGCGTCCGGATTGATCGGACGGTGCGTCACGGCAGGCAGCGCGCGATCTTCCACGCGACCCACGATGGCAGGTGGCAGAACGGACGAGGCGGTGTCGGGCACGGGTGCCATACCGATCCCTTGCTCGGTCGCGGTGGAAATGTGGGGAAATACGCCCGAGATATGCTCAAGCAGATCGGCGCGGGTTCCTCCCTCATCCGCGAACCCGGTCAGACCGTCGAGCGGCACCGATGCCCCCGGCACCAGCATCACGTCGTCGAGGAGGTCGACGAGATCGAGCGCGCCATCGCCGGCGTCTACTTCGAAACTGAGCGCGGGAATGCGGTTGCCGAAGCTGGCGAGCTCCAGGTTTTCGAACACCGCATAGGCCAGGCCGCGAAAGGCACCGGCCTGGCTGCCCAGGGCGGCGGCAATCAGCGGATCGGCTGCCTCGTCGCCAACGCCCCGGTAAAGCCGCATGGTCCCGCCGACCTTCAGATCGCCTGCCGCCCCCCGCAGCAGGGAACCATCCGCCCAGACCCGGCCCATGCCGGCAATCGGGCGACTGGAAAGTGCGACCGCGAAGGAGATCGCGTAGCTGTAAGTGGTTGTCCTCGGCTGGCCCTTGCCGCCGCTCGTCTCGCTGCTTTCCTGCAAATCTGTCGCCCAGACGATCGCGCCGGGCACGCGCATCTTGCCGAAAATGCGCGGTATCGGCTGCCCATAGCTGGAGGTCGTCACCGCGAGTTCGGTCAGGCGGGAGCCCTTGCGGCTTGGGCGACCGATTATGCGGCTATCGACCGATCGGCCCACCAGCGCGCCGATCGCGCCACCAATCGGGCCACCCACGGCCGTGCCGACGGCAGAAAGGATCAGCGTGGCCATGCATTGTCTCCTTTTGGGACAGTTTCTTTGGCGAATCGCCACGCAGCTGCGATGGTCCAGCTCTCGATCAAGGGCTGGGCAACGACCCGGCCCAGTCCGGCATGGGCGTGGATGACCGAGTCCGCATCACGCACGATTGCGAGGTGGACCTGCGCGGGCGCGGTTCGCAGGAGGAGGATGTCGCCCGGCGCGTACGGGGCTTGGGTGCGTTCGAGTCCAGCGCGTTGCAGGGCATTTTCCGGAATTTCGAACCGCCGCCTTCGCGGGCGGTAATCCGCGGGAAGGTGCAGCTCGATCCCGATCCGGGCGAGGCTGACCAGCACCAGGCCGATGCAGTCGAGACCGTGCGCCGGATCGCGCCCCTGCAGCCGGAACGGAGATCCGACCAACTCGCCCGCCGCGATGGCAAGCGCGATGTTCCGCTCCATCAGGATTGCGAGGGATATCGAGCGACCAGATCGTTGCCCGGCAAAAAGGGTTCGCCACGAAAATTCAGCGCATTGCCGAAGCGGGCTGCGCAGGTCGCAATCGTCCGGTCGCAGCCTTGACGCACCTGCGCGCGCGTACCCTCGACGACCCCTGCAGGAAGCGACGAATCGAGGATCAGCAGGTCGTCGTCCCGCGCAATGATGGCATGGCGCAATCCGACGGCTGCCCCATCGAGCCAGCGCACCTCGCCGAACACGAAGTCCGCCGGGGCTATTCCGGCCAGCGCGATTGCGTCCGCAGCAGGGTCAATCGCGATGACGACGGTTTCGGCAGTGAAGCGGACGGGCGACAGGTTGCAACCCGGCCCGCAAAAGCGCGCGCGGCATCCGGGGCTGGTGCGCGGGACGGGATCGAACTCGAGCGCCGCCTTGAGCGAGCGGAGCTGCGCGGAGAAGCCTTCCGCGCCCGCTTCGGTCTCCCCGATAGAACCCGAAAACAGCACGCGCGCCTCGCCGCTCTGCCAGTCGATCGTGCCGACATCGACCGCAGCACCGTCGAACCGGCCCGTCGCAAGGTCGTCTGCCGAAATCGCGTCATGGGTCAGCGCGCCGTCCATTTGTGCATCGTCGCCCGCAATATCGGTGGTCAGGCGCAGCGCCGCAGGGCGAATGCCCGGGGCCGAGCGCAGCGCCACTCCGTCGAGCTGGAGATCGCGGTCGTGGCTGGTGAAGCCCAGCGTCACGCCGTCGCGCCGCTCGATCCGCCAGAAGAACGCCTGCGTCGCGAGCGTGTCTCTGCTCATGCCGCTTCCCTTATTTCGATCAGCGGCACACTTGGTGCCTGTCCGGCGGCGAAGCCCGCCGCGCTCAAGGCAAGGCGATCTTCGGCGAAGCGCACCGGGACATCGAACAGGAAGCCTGCGCGCACTTCGATGCCTTGGGAGGGTGCTTCATCGAGTACCGCATGACCCAACGGATCGAGTGTGAAGGCCGACGTCGCTTCGCCGCCTACCGACACCATCACGCTACCCGAACGGGGGCGGGTGATTCGCCGAACCTGCGGCTCGGACCCGTCGCCGTACCGCTTCACCAAGGCGAAGCGGGTGGTCTCGCCGTCCCCTATGCCGAGCAACTGGTCGGTCGCGGAAGGTGATCCGGTGGCACCGTTGGACGAATGGTCGAAGGGGTCGGCAAGGCGGAAGCCACGCGCCGGGCCGTGACGCGCACGGAAGAATGCGCCGAGCGTCGCCAGTTCGCTCTCGGAGCGGATGCCGGGGCCCACGTCGAAACGCAGGCGGGCGTCGGCCCATTGCGCGGTGCGCCGCTCGTGCCCCGAGGCGGTGACCAGCACCGTGGTAGAGAATTCGGGGCTTGCGCTGGCATCGGTCCCGAGCGCGAGCGGGTAGGATACGTCGTCGAATGCCTGCATGTCGTCCTCGGGGTGTTGGGGGGGCGCGAGCCGCGTGTATCCGTCGCGCGCGACCTGCGGCAGCGCCCAGACGTATCGGTGCGCGATCCCGCGCGCATGCGCCTCGTCGAGCGCAGCATCGATCCGGGCCCAGTATGTGGGCGCGTCCTCGGGCGACAGAACGAAGCCTGCGAAATAGTCCTGCCTGTCGATCGGATAGCCCAGCCGCGCATCGACATGCGCGTAGGCCGCGCGGCGGCGCGCCTCGGCCCCGGCGGTCAGCCAGTCGTAGTCCTCCAGCTGCAACCGGTCGAAAGCCGGGTAGGCCCAGCCCACCGGCAGGTTGGCCCTCTCCAGCTCGGGCATCTGGCCGTCGAGGATCGTGGGCGTGAAGGCGAGGAGCAGCACCTCCGCTTCACCCGCAGCCGCATCGCGCACCGCCTGCGCGAGCGCGGCGGTCGAGGCGGCGAGGAGTGCCCCGGCCTCGTCCAGCAGGTCGGTCTGGCTCGCATCGAGGTCGGCGCGCATATCGGTTATGATGGGCGGGCTGCCGCCAAAGGCAGCGCGCGCGGCATCGTCGTACAGGCACGGGGCGAAGCTGCCGGGCATCACCCACCACCACGGCTCGCCGATCTGGAAGCGGACCGGCAGGCCAGCATCGCGCGCAATCTGCACGAACGCCACCGCGACCTGCCGCAGATAGCTCATCGCGCCCGAATGTGCAGGCGAGAGCAGCGCGGAGGGCGGCTCCCACCCGGTCTGTGCGGGCGCGCCATCGGCGCTGCGCTGCTTCCAGTCGTTCCAGCAATGCGCGTCGAGCACTTCGTAGGACAGCGACCAGATCGGTTCGAACCCGGCACCCTTGGCCTCTCGGGCATAGGCGCGGTGCCACGCTGTGCAGGCATCGTTGAGCACGCCGCCCGCCAGGCTGACGTAATGCCCCCCGCCCAGCGGTTCGAGCCGGAAATAATGGCTCATCCCGACATAGTGGACCACGCGCCCGCGATAGCCGAGATGGCGAATCTGGCGGATCAGCCGCGCGGGGGTCTGGTTGAAGCAATCGTCGTAGGCGGTGGCGATCTGCTCGCCATGCTCGGGCAGCATGCAGTCGCCGATCTCCAGCATCGCGCGCGCGCCGTCGCAGGCAATATTGCTCAGCTCGACCCAGCCATCGGCCTGGGCGGCAAGCTGTTCGTCGCTGCCTGCGACGTACCCGGGCGGGACGAGCGAGATGAACATCCGGTCGATATCCGAAGGGTGGATCGGCTCGCCCGGCAGGCCGAACCCGCTTTCGAGCGCGGAGAACGGCAAGGTTACCTGCGCATCTTCGGGCGAGCCCACGGCGTAGTTCCACAGCCGGACATACCAGCTGCGCGGCGTTCCGCTTGCATCGCGGCCTTCGATTGTGAGCGTCGGCCCGTTGACCGCGTCGAGCGCGATCAGCCCGCCGCTGCGCCACCTGAAGGAGAGGATCGTGTGCGCGTAGTCGCGATCGGTCGCATAGGCGTGGAGCGGATGGTCGAGCCTGTCCTCGCTCTCCCAGATCAGTCCTGCAAGCTCGCCCTTGTGGTGGAATTCGCAGGTCACGCGCAGCGCGTCGGGCGCGGTGGTGACGACGCTCGCCATCATCGGGCGCGGGAAATTGACCGTCCAGAAGCGCGGGTCGAAGCGCTGGATATGGTCGTGCTCCTGCCCCCTGCGGCGTGAGGCGAGCCAGTAGGCCATCAGGAATTCTCCATTGCGCGGCGCACCGCGGCGGCGATCTGGCGGCTCGAGCGTTCGAGCGCGACCGGCGCGCTCGTCCCGGCGGGGGCGGCGATGTTGATGGAAACGTCCACGCGCTTCGCACCGCCACCCTGTGCCAGCGGGATCACACGCCCGTCGCCGGGTGGCACGAACAGCTCCGGCCCGCGCTCGCCGACCAGATAGCCGCGCTGGGCGCTGACCGGGCCGCCGGTCGCCCGGCCCGGCAGGCCGAGGATACCGCCGACGAAGCTGTTGAACACGCGGCCTATGGGATCGTTCGAGCCGAAAATCTCGCCGAGACCGAGCTTGAGCGCCTGTGCGGCGATCCGGTCGATCGCCTTCGTCGCGCTGGCCTGCAGGTCTTCGAAACCCAGGCTCCCGCGCCGGATCGCCGTGAGCAGACCGCGTTCGAGCACATCGCCCGCACGGGCAAACCCGGACACAAGTTCTCCATCGAGGTCGCGCCGCATCTGCGCCATGTCCTCGGCAAAGCCCTGCGTGCGTGCGCGCACGTCGATGAGCATTTGGTCTACGGCATCAGGCATCTGCGTCGCGCTCCATCAAGGTTTCGAGATCGGCGTGCGTCATGGCCTGCGCGCCTGGGGTGATCGGGCCGAGCGCGGTGGCGAGCTCGGCAGGGGTGGCGCGCCAGAAGGCGTCGGGCGGCCAGCCGAGCGCCTGGGCGGCGAGCGCGGCGAGCGCCGGAACGCCCGTACGAAAGTCGCTCATAAGCGACCTTGCAAGATTGCGGAGAGCAGCGCGCGCAGCGGCTTCGTGCTGGCGGTGAGACCATTTGCGAGGATCGCCTCGCCCACCGCCTCGCGGGTCAGGCCGCCGCGCGATTCGAGGCAGTGCCAGAACAGCGCGGCGATCTCGGCGAGGCGCAGCTCGCCGTTGCCCGCACGCTCGACCAGCGCGAACAGCGGGCCGAGTTCCTCTTCGGCGGCAACCAGCGCGGTGAAGCTGGGGCGCAAGGTTCGCAGCTCGCCCGTAATGCGGATCGCCGCTTCGCCGCGCAGGGGGTTGGCGTGCCCACTCATACAGGGGCGACCGCGCCCGAGCTTTCGAGCTGGATCGTGTAATTGCGCTCGCCGTTGAAATCGCCCGAAAAATCGAGCTGCTGGACGAGGAAACGCCCGCGCAGCCGCGCGCCATCCTCGAACGACAATTCGTAGTCGGCGATCGTCCCGGCGAGCGCATGGGCCTGCACGCGCGCCTCCGCCTGCGAACCGAGGAATATGCCCCCCGCACTGACCGAGACCGAGCGGGTGCCCGCGCCCGAGAGCAGTTCGCGCCAGCCGCCCGAATCCTTGTGCGTCACCACCACGCTGTCGCCGTTGATCGACATCTGCGTGGTGCGCAGTCCGGCGACGGTTTCGTAGGCCGGCGGGGCGGCCCCGTCGCCGATCTTTAGGAGGAAAGCGGAGCCTTTCTGGGCAGTCATGGGCATGTCCTTTCGGGATCAGTCGGAAGCGAGGAGACGGAAGCGGTATTCGCGCAGGATCGCGCGGGCGTTGCGTTCGCGGCGTTCGGCCTGACCGCGCAGGAATTGAGCGGTGACGACGCGGAACCCGGCCAGGTCGGCTGGCAGCGAGAGGACCCGCGCATCGACTTGCTCGGCGATATTCGCCCCGGTCACGGGATCGTCGCCGTGCAGGCGCAGCTCGAAGGCGACGCGTACTTCGCGCCCCGCGTGCGTCTTGATGCTCCAGTCGATTGCGGCGGACGCCACCAGCGCGAGCCAGGGGGCGGAGGCACGCTCGATCTCGGCCTCGTCAACAAGGTTGATCGCAGCCATCAGCGCGGCATCGGCGCGCAGGTGGTCGAGCAGCGCGGTGCGCAGGGCGGTCTCCATCAGTCGTCTCCGAAATCCGGCCAGAGCTTGCGCGGGTTGCGCCAGCCATGGCCATCGAGCCGCGCGGCGCGGGCGCGCGCGTCGAGCCTGCGCAGCGCCCGCCGTTCGAGTGCTAGGGCGAGACGGTCGAATGCCGGGACACGCACGCGGATCATGCGAGCCTCAGCACGCGCCACGGGCGCCACAGCGCGGCGATCGCCGCCGGGGGCTCGGCAGCGGCAGCCTCGCCTTCACGGTGGAGGTAGGCGGCGAAGCGCAGGATGCCGTGGCGCAACCCGTCTGGCAGGTGCGCCCAGTCTGCCGCGAGCCCGGCCTCCAGCGTCGCGACCACCCGGCTGACGAAAGGCCCACGCCGTAAGCGCAGCTGCGCCGATCCATCGCCCGACAGGTGCAGATCGTATTCATCGTCGGCCAGCGCGGTCCGCGAAGCCTCCGCATCGGTCAGTTCGACGCTCGTCACCTGCGCGATCGGACGGGTGACAAGCCGCGTCCATTCATGGCTCGCATCGCGAGTTTCCTCGATGGTCGCGGCCAGCGGGGTGAGGCCGGTAAAGGCCTCGCACGCCTCCACCCCCGCACCGATCAGCGCGGTCAGCTGCGCATCGTCGACGGTGCGGGTGATGCCGAGCCAGTGCTTCAGCTCGGCCAGCGCGGGCGAGAGATCGCCGGTAGCCAACACCATGCGGGTCATGGGCGGTCTCCTGAATTGTCGTAAAAGGAAGGCGCCCGCGTCGGCCAAGGGGGCAAGCCGACGCGGGCGCGGGGTGCGTAGAAGCGATGGCTCAACCGCACCCGGTCGGCGTCAGGCTTCGATGCGGAGCAGCTTGATCGCTGCGCTGTCGAGCACCTGTCCGCCGATCCGCTTGGTCGCGTAGAAGTGGACGAAGGGCTTGTTGCTGAAGGGATCGCGCAGCACCTGCGTGGCCGAGCGTTCGGCGATCAGATAGCCGTGGCGGAAATTGCCGAAGGCGATCGGGTATGCGCCGCCCGCGATGTCGGGCATGTCCTCCGCCTCGACCACCGGATAGCCGAGCAGGCGATCGGGTTGTCCTTCGACGAGGCCCGGTTGCCACAGGAACGCGCCGTCGACGGTCTTGAGCTTACGCACCTCGGCCAGCGTGGCGGAATTCATCACGAAGGCCGCGCCCTGCCGGTGCCCGGCTTTGAGCGTGTGGACCAGATCGATCAGCGTCAGGTCGGGATCGTCGCCCAGCCCGGTCGCACTGCCCGTGCCGATATATTGCACAGACCCGAAGGCGCGCGATCCATCGCCGAGCGTGGAGGTGGTCGCCTTGAGGAAGCCCCTAGGCTGGTTGGTGCCGCTGCCATTGACGAAGGCGGCTCCTTCGGCGCGGGCGAATTCCATCGCGATCTCGCTCGCCAGCCAGGATTCGAGGTCGAAGGCCGCATCGTCGAGCATCGACTGCGATGCCGCCGGGTTGGCGTAGAGGTCGCCTGTCGGCGGTGCGATTTCGGCAAAGGTGGGCGTATCGGTCTCGTCGCGCTCGCCGATCTCGCTCGCCCAGCCGCTCGCGGTGCCGCCGGTGGAGATGAGCTTGCGATAGCCCGCAGTGCCCGTCTGCACGACCTGAGCGATGGCGCGAATGGGGCTGATATCGGTCAGCTCGCGGGCGATCATCGCGTCGATCTGGCGGGGCACGGCATAGCCGCCATCCGAGGGCACGGTGCCGGAGATCGACTTGATCTCGTGCACCGCACCGCGCCGCAGGTAGCCATCGACGAAGCCCTTCACTTCGGCAGGCGCGCTGTCGCCGGAGCCGAGCGCGGGGCGCTGCGCCGCGCGGCCAATCCTGTCGACGCGGGCCTTCACCTCGTCGAGATCGGTACGGATCGTGGCGACGTTCTCTTCGAGCGCATCCTGCCGCGCGACGATATCGAAGCTGGCGTCGAGCGGATCGGGGGTGTCGGTAATCGGGGTCTGGATATCCATGGGGCAGTTCACCTTTCTTGGGCAGGGGAAGGGGTGGCGGGCGCCGGTCCGGCGAGCGGATGGGGCTCGATTTGACGGGTGGCAGGCGCGAACGTAGGCTCCCCCGGTCATGCAGAACGGGGGGACCGGGAGATGATCCATTCGATAAGGGCCGCATGTGCGGCGGTGGTTCTGGCGGGTACGCTCACCGGGTGCAGCGAGCCGTCGGCGGCGAGCAACGATGCCGAGGCTGGCGCGACGCCGGTGGCGGAAAGTGCGCCTGCAACCGAGGCGGCGGCGAAACCGTCAGCGAGTGCCAGTGCGACCGCCGAGGCGGGTTGGTCCGGGTTGCACGACGCGGCCACGCAGGCGAAGCTGAAGGCGCAGGTCGACAAGTTCTTCAATGACTACAACGCCGGGCCCTTCGAGTTGATGTTCGTCGACAGTTTCAGCGGCAACGATCACGCCCTGTCCGCCGGGAAGCTGGCGTTCGATAAGGGCGCGCCGGCGATCGTGATCGCGATCGACCAGCGCGAGATCTTCTTCGTCGGCGACGAAGGTTTCGGGCCCGCTTTCACCGAGCCGACGACCAAGGCGATGGCCGCGAAGTTCGATAAGGGGGACTATACGGGCGGCATTGACGTCGGCCTCGACGCGATCTTCAAGGACTGGGGCTTCGAATAGTCCGCGCGTCAGCGCATCAGATGCACCCGCGCGCCATGCTGTAGCGGGTGGGTGACGAGGCTGATTTCGATGAGGTCGACCGCGAGCAGTTCGCGGCCTTGGGGGCCGTGGCGGGCTTGCGTGGCGCGATATCCGAAGCTGAGCCCGCTGACGGAGCGCGCGGCGAGTAGCGCAGCGGCGCGGCTGGCGGGCCGGTCGATCCGCGCGACGACGCGCAGGCCTTTCGCATCCTCACCGATCCGCTCGACCGTGCCGATCCGCTGACGCGGGTCGTGCTGCCAACAGAGTGGCAAATGGTCGTTGGATCGCGCGAGCGTGGCGGCAAAGGCTCCGTGGCGAATGGTATCGCGCGCGGCGTCGGCAATATCGAACAGCGCTGCGTAACCTGCGATCCGCAAGACCCTCCCCTCCCCGGCGGGGAGGGGATCGAGGGGAGGGGGTTCTGTGATCTCGGGCGTGAGTACACCCCCACCCGACCTCCCCCTCAAGGGGGAGGAGGTACGCAGCGACACACTCATTTCAGCAGCCCCGGCACGCCGAGCCGCACCGCAATGCCGAGCAGCAGCAGCGCGCACATCCCGCGCACCAGCCACTCGATCGCGGCCTTCCACGCGCTTGCCTTGGCATCGCGCCACGCCTGCAAAAGCTCGCGCAATTCGTCGATATCGCCCGAGGCGGCCTCGTCCGACAGGCCGATGCGCACCAGCGCACGGTTGGCACCCAGTTCGCCCGCTTCCTCGGCGATGGCGCGCAGGGTGACGAGTTCGGCACCCTCGGTCCGCGCCTGCGCGAGCAGCGCGGCGAGCATGTCTTCATTGGTCATCGTGAACCCTCCATCGGAGCGAGCCCCAGCATCGCGCGGCGTTCCTCGGGGGTGAGAAAATCCGCTTCGCTGACCTGCTTCCACAACCGCTCACGGTCTTCGGAGAGCGCGGGCACCCGGTCGAGATCGACCGCGATGCTTGCTCCGTCGAACCACGGCGCCATCCCGGCAGCGATCCCGCCGAAGATCTTGTCCGCCAGCGGCAACAGCGTCAGCCGCCACAGCGCGCGGTTGGCCTCGCGGTAATTGGAATAGGTGTTGTCGCCCGGCAGGCCGAGCAGCATCGGCGGGACCCCGAAGGCGAGCGCAATGTCGCGCGCTGCGGCTGCCTTCAATGTTGCGAAGTCCATGTCGGCGGGCGAGAGCGCCATGCTCTGCCAGCTCAGCCCGCCTTCGAGCAGCATCGGGCGGCCCGCATTGCCTTGGCCCTGGAAGGCGCTGGCGAGTTCGGCCTTCAAACGCTCGAACTGGTCCGCCGTCAGCCCCTGTCCGTCGCCCGGCTGGTAGACGAGCGCGCCGGAGGGCCGCGCGGCGTTTTCCAGCAGGGCGTGGTTCCACCGGCTCGCCGCGTTGTGGATCGCGATGGCCTGCGCGGCGGCGGACAGAGCGCCCGCGCCATAGTGATCGTCGCCGGGGTTGAGGCACTTGAGGTGGATCAGCTCGGGCCAGCCATCCTCGTCCTCCAGCGGGATCACATGCGTCTGCGCGCCGAGATGATAGGCAAAGGCTGCGGGCCAGCCGTCGGCGCGCTGGCGGATCGTCACCCGCTCGGGCCGCAGCGCGAACAGCTCGACCGGCCTGCCGCTGGCGTCCTTGAGGATCTGGATGAAGGCATTGCCGTGCAGCAGCAGGTGCGCCGCGATGGTCTCGACCAGCGACTGCCCCGCGCTGGGCGCGGTGACCAGCGCGAGCAGTTCGTCCGCATCGGTGGAGACGGGTGCGGCACCCACCCCCTCGGCCACGATCCGCACCGCCCGCTGCGCAACGGGGTTGGAGGCATAGCCCGCCTCCAGACTGGTCGCGTAGTCGAACGGCGGAGCGGATGCCCCGCGCGCCTCGAACGCGGAGGCCCAGGGCGAAACGAACCCGCGCGCGATAGGCACACGCGTGCTCCCCCCGCCCTTGAAGGCGGAGGTGATGGAGGTGAGGAAGGACATGGGGTTCTCCGGCTGGGAGTTTTATTATCGGTCACCCCGGACTTGTTCCGGGGTGGTGCTTGTTTCATTCACTGCCGATGCGGACCTTCGAACCGACCGTATATATTCTCGCCAGCCGCTATCGCGGTGCGTTGTATACGGGCGTCACGTCGGACCTGCTGGCGCGGATCCATCAGCATCGCTGCGGCACGTTCGATGGCTATGCAAAACGGCGCGGCATCGAGTCGCTCGTCTGGTTCGAGCGTCACGAGGACATTGAGATCGCAATCCAGCGCGAGAAGACGATCAAGCGCTGGTCGCGCCAGTGGAAGTTCAACACGATCGAGGCGAGCAATCCCGAGTGGCGCGATCTGGCCTTCGATCTCGGCTTTTTGCCGTTTTAGAAGCACCACCCCGGAACAGGTCCGGGGTGACCTGGTGGCTCACATCCCCCGCACCCGCGGCCTTCCGCTCCGCCCCAGCATCAGCTCGGTCAGCGCCCAGACCAGCGCGTCGGCGCGGTCGGGGGAGCGGCCCGGGCCTTCGTAGCCGCCGCCCACGATAAGTCCGCACAGCTGATCCTCCAGCTTCGCGAACAGCCCGGCGTGGCGCACGCGGCCGGCTTCGTAGAGCGCGGCGACCGGCTCTGCGCGGGCGGCCTTGCCGCGGCTGGCGTGGACCAGCTTGACCGGCAGCGAGACTTCGCCTGCGCGCAGCACGCTTTCGACCATCGCGCCGCCCTGGTTGGCTTCGGCGATCACGCGGTCGGCCTCCCACTTCTCGGCAGCCCGCGCGACGGCGCGCGCCCATTTCTCGGGCGAGGCGCGTTCGACGCTTTCGTCGGCGAGGACGGTGGCGAGACCTTCCTCATCCACGCCGCAGACTACGATCCCGCAGGCGTCGCCGTGCGCGCTGGCGGGGGGATCTACGCCTATGACGATGCGGGTGAGTGTGTCGGCCCCACCCCCCGACCCCCTCCCCTGAAGGGGAGGGGGAGAGGTGCGGCACTCCTCCAGCATGGCGCGGGTCCATAGTGCACCTTCGATGTCGGTCAGCAGTTCGCCGTCCAGCTCCTGCCGGCCCAGCGTAGTGCGGGCGAACTGGCGGCGCATCCGGTTGACGAAGCGGGTGGGGAGGTTGCCCTCGTTGTCCCATGTCGTGCCGCGCGTCACCGCGACGTCGTCCGCTTCACTTTCCTCCAGCAGTCGCCGGACCAGTGGCACGGCGCGCGGCGTGGTGGTTGCAGCCACGCGGGGGTGCTCGCCCAGCCGCAGGCCCATTTGCAGGTTGTCCCACGCCGCCGTGGCACGCTCGCCTGCATTGTCCCACTTGGCGATCTCGTCGCACCAGGCGTGGCTGTGCTGCGGACCGCGCAAGGCTTCGGGCTCGGCGGCAGAATAGCAATAGCCGCGCGCGCCGCCGGGCCATGACAGCCGCCGCAGGCTCGGCTCCCACTGCGGGGCATAGTCCGGCGGCGACACCGCGAGGATGCCGCTCTCGCCCTCGATCATCACGCTGCGCACCTCGCCCAGTGAGGCACCGACCAGCGCGATCCGCGCCTCCGGGTCGCTGCGCGCGACGGCGCGCACCCACTCCGCTCCCGCGCGCGTCTTGCCGAAGCCGCGGCCGGCGCAGATCAGCCAGGTGTGCCAGTCGTCTGTCGGAGGCATCTGTTCCGCCCGCGCCCACAGCGGCCAATAAAGCCCGAGCACGTCGGCCTCGTCCTCCTTTAGCGAGGCGTACCAGTCGGCCCGCGCGGCATCCGATAGGTCGGCGAGAGCATCGAGCCGGTTAGGCATCATCGGCGGGGCCCTGCACTGGTCTGGGAAGGCGGCGCGCGCGGATCGCGTCCAGCTTGCGGTCGAGCGCGGCGAAGACCGCCGCCTCGTCCCGTCCGCCGCGGCGGGCGCGTTCCTCCGCCACCGTGGCGCGGTGCGCCGCCAGCAGGCGGATTGCGTTGGCGATGTCGAGCTTGCGCTCCGGATCGTATCCCCGGAGGCACGCGAGCACTTCCATCTCGAGATATTCGTACCCTTCGTACAGCGCGGCGCGCCACGCGGCGGCGAAATCGGCGTGCTCGCGCCGCGTCTTGTATGCCCGGCTGAGCGAGATGCCTGCCTTCTTTGCCGAGGCGCTGACATTGGAGGTCGCGGCAAGATGCTGGAGGAAATAGGTCCGCCAGTGCTTGTTGACCGGGCCTTCGCCCTCGGCCGCCTTCTGCGCCTCGGTAACGCGCACGTTCTTGCGCTTCGCCCGGGCAGGGAGCGAAGTGCGCATATTGCTGGTCATGAAAGGAGCGCCTCGAAAGCTGGCGTAGGCCGCTGCGACGTGCACTGGCCGTCCGGGCCGTTCGCACCATCGCGATGTTCCGGTTCTCTAACCAAAGAGCGTCGCGATGTCAATCAGAAAATAACCAATATGGTAAAAAGACGCGCGACGCGTTTGCTTGCGCGGGTTCGCGGCCTCGCCTAAGCGGCGGCAACACGGGCGAGGGAGCGGCATGCTGCGCGGATTGTACAACTGGACGGTGGAAAAGGCGGCGCACCCCCACGCGCAGTGGTGGCTGGCGCTGTTCGCCTTCGTCGAATCGAGCTTCTTCCCGATCCCGCCGCATCCGCTGCTGGGCCTGATGTGCCTCGCAGAGCCGAAGAAGGCGATCCGCTTTGCGCTGATCGCAACCGTCGCCTCGGTGGTCGGCGGCATGTTCGGCTACGCGATCGGCGCGCTGCTGTATGACAGCATCGGCGTGTGGCTGATCACCAAGCTTGGCTATGCCGACATCTTCCCGTGGGCCGCGTGCACGGTCAATGCCAATGGCGGCTGGGCGGTGTTCACGACCGCGAGCACGCCGATTCCCTACAAGCTGATGACGATCACCGCCGGGTTCGTGCACATGAACTTCGCGACCTTCCTGATCGCGAGCATCGCCGGGCGCGGGTTGATCTTCATGACCGTGGGCGTGCTGTTCCGCCTGTTCGGCGCGCCGATCAAGATATTCATCGACAAGTACCTGGTGCCGCTGACCACCTTGTTCGTGGTGCTGGTCGTCGGCGGCTTCCTGCTGATCACGCAGCTGGGCCATCACGACGAAGCAAGCGCCGCGAACGACCCTTGCGCGAACGCGACGCTGGAGAACTTCTAGCGCCGCGTCCGCGAAGGCATCCGGGTCAACCGCTAAATTCGGTTTCCAGCGTGATTTCGGTGTCGAGCAGCCGCGACAGCGGGCAGTTCTCTTTGGCGGTCTTCGCGCATTCCTCGAAGGTTGCCTTGTCGAGGCCTTCGCCGCCGCCCTTCACCGAAAGCGCGGACTTGGTGACGGTGAAGCCGTCACCGATCTTTTCCAGCGTGACCTTGCAGGTGGTCTCGATCGTGCCGTCCGAATGGCCCTTGCCCGCCAGCTGGAACGAGAGCGCCATGGTGAAGCAGCTCGCGTGCGCGGCCGCGATCAGTTCTTCAGGGTTCGTGCCCGGCGCACCCTCGAACCGCGTGTTGAAGCCGTAGGGCTGGTTGTCGAGCGCGCCCGACCCGGTCGAGACGTGGCCCTTGCCGTCCTTGCCGAAGCCTTCGTATTTCGCGCTGCCGGTGCTCACATTTGCCATTCGATAAATCTCCTTCTGCCTTGTCAGACGAAAGGAGCGGCAAGCGGTTCCGCCCGGTTGCCGAGCGTTGCGATCAGCCGCCGTGCCAGCCGAGCGATCCAGCGATCACCCACAGGCCCACGACGGCGACGAGAATGGCAAAGCCGACCTCCAGCGCGCGCTTGTGCCCCGCCAGCATCGCGCCGGCTCCCCGGCCGAATATGCTGCCGATCACGCCCCCGGCGACCAGCCAGGCCACAACGATCCAGTCGACAAGGCCGGACAGTGCGTAGGACGCGGCGGTGGTCAGCCCGAAGGCGGTAACCGCGACGAGCGAACTGCCAATCGCCAGCGTCAACGGCATGGCCGTGGCGAAGACAAGGCCCGGCACGATCAGGAAACCGCCGCCGATTCCGAAGAACCCGGCAAGCAGCCCGGTGCCAAGCCCTGTGGGCCCGATCCGTGCGAGCATCTGCGGCGCATTGGTCCGCGTCATGCGGACCTGCGCGTTCTCAGCGGAGCGCCGCTTGCGCAGCATCAGCAAGCCTACGACGACCATCAGCCCGCCGAACAGGCCGAGCAGCCGCTCCCCGTCGAACGCCTTGCCCGCCTCGGCGCCAAGCGCTGCGCCCGCCGATCCAGCAAGTGCGAAGCTGATCGCGCAGTTCCAGCGGACATTGCCGCTGCGCGCGTGGCCGATCAGGCCAACCAGAGCGTTCAGAGCAACCGCGACGGCAGCGGTGCCGATCGCGACGTGCGGCGAATCGATGCCCACGGCATAGACCAGCAGCGGCACGGCGAGGATCGACCCGCCCCCGCCGACCAGCCCCAGCACGAAGCCTATGATTCCGCCCGAAAGCAGCGTGAGCGCAATCGTCATCGCATCCATCGTGCTCACTCCTAGCAATACAGATCGTGGAGGGTGGCGAGCAGCGTGCGGCAGCGCGGATCGGCAATCCGGTACCAAGCCGTCTGCGCCTCTCGCCGGAAATCGACCAACCCCTCGGCCCGCATCTTCGCGAGATGCTGCGACAGTGCAGATTGCGACAGGCCGACCTCTTGCGCGAGCGCGGAGACCCGCATCTCGCCGCATTCGGCCAGCTTGCACATCACCATAAGTCTGCGCGTGTTGCCGAGCGCCCTGAGCAGCTCTGCGACATGCGCGGCATTGGCCTCGAACGAGGCGAGGTCTGCGGGGGCGAGGAGCGTTTCGTTGTTCATTAGTACTTGCTAATTAAGTGTCCGCTAATATATGTCAAGCGACAACGGACATCCGATGGAGATGCATCATGGCGAACGCCCACATTCGAGCTTTCTTCGACGAACCGACCAACACGGTCAGCTACCTTGTCTGGGACCCTGACACGGCCAAGGGCGCGGTGATCGACCCCGTGCTCGACTTCGATGTCGCTTCGGGCGAGGCTGACGTGCGCTCTGCCGAGGCAATCCTCGCCGCCGCCGAAGAGGAAGGCGTGACGATCGAGCGCGTGCTCGAAACCCACGCCCATGCAGACCATCTGAGCGCCGCGCCTTTCATCAAGGCAAAAACCGGCGCAGCGATCGGCATCGGCGCGCGGATCAGGGATGTGCAGAAGATCTTCCGCCCCATTTTCGGGATGGACGATCTGAAGACCGACGGATCGGACTTCGATACGCTCTTCGAAGATGGAGACACCTTCTCCATCGGCTCGTTACCGGTCGAGGTGCTGCACGTGCCCGGGCACACCCCGGCGGACATTGCCTACAAGATCGGCGACGCGGTGTTCGTCGGCGATACGCTGTTCATGCCCGATTTCGGCACCGCGCGGGCGGATTTCCCCGGCGGCGACGCGCGCCAGCTCTACCGCTCGATCCGCCGCCTGCTGGCGCTGCCCGACGATACGCGGCTCTTCATGTGCCACGACTACAAGGCGCCGGGACGCGACGATTATGCGTGGGAAACCACCGTCGGCGAGCAGAAGCGCAGCAGCGTCCACGTGCACGACGGCGTGAGCGAGGACGAGTTCGTCGCGATGAGAGAGGCGCGCGACAGCGATCTCGCCGTGCCACGCCTGCTGCTCCCGTCCATCCAGGTCAACATCCGCGCCGGGCACTTCCCCGAAGCGGAAGACAATGGCGTCGCCTACCTGCGCATCCCGGTCAAACCGGTGCGCCGGACCCCGGGCGGTTGATCAGCGCAGCCGCGCAATCGCCGCCTCTAGCTGCGCGTCCCGCCCTGCGGCGATGTCCGCCGCAGTGGTCTGCACCGCGACATCGGGCAACACGCCGCGATCGGGCTGGGGCGAGGCGGGGTAGTAGCCGACCAGCGGCAGGTCGAACTCGATCCCGCTGCCGGGCAGCGTGACGAAAGCGACTGCTCCCGCGTTGATCCCTTTGCGGTTGCCCCCGGTTTGCGAGCCGACCAGCGTGGCGAGTCCATGCTCTTTCGCGCGCAGGGCGAATAGGAAGGTCGCCGAGCTGTTGCTTGCATCGACGAGGATCGCGGTGGGCGTGGTCAGGCGCGGGCTCGCGGCGGCGATCCGCGGCACCGGCGTCGTCGCAGGGTCCTGGCCGAAGAACCCGTCGCCGAGCGGGACTGCGTCGACGCCGAGCGTGCGGAAGGACGGGACCGGCGTGACGGCAAAGGGATCGAGCGCCGCGGGGAAGCTGCGGAAGCGGACCTGCTGGCGATAGTCGTCGAGCAAGATGTCCTCACCCGCCAGCCGCGCGAGGATCGGGTCGCCGCAGCTCAGCCCGCCTTCGTTGCCGCGAATGTCGATCACCAGCCCGCGCGCGGCGTAGAGCGCAGGCGCGCGCTCGGCGAGCCAGCCCTGCCAGTCCCACCCGCTGCGATAGACTACCCAGCTCGGCATGGTCAGCACCGCGATCCCGTCCTCGCGCTGCGCCAGCGACCACAGCGGGGTGCCGTCGTCGGGCAGTGGCGGCGCGGCGGCGAGCCGTTGCGCAGGCGAGAGCGCGGGCAGGCGCGCGGTCGTGGGCGCGCCGCCGGGTGGTTCGAACGCAAGCGAGAAGACCCCGTCCTGCGGCGGGAACAGCAGGCCCTGGAAAATGTCGAAGGCGGGGAAGCGCTCGCCCCCGGTCACCTCCATCTGCGCGACCCGCTTGGCATCGTTGCCGCCATCGGCGCGCGCCAGCGGCAGCAGCGCGCCGAGGATCGCGGCAGGCGCGCGCCCGTCGATCGCGGTGACGATCGTGCCCGGCGGCAGGCGGCCGCTACCCGACAGGTCGCGGGTGACGACCATTTGCCCATCGATCCAGCGGAACAGGAAGGGCAGCCGGGTGCGCCGGTCGGACAGGTCGTCCGCGATTGCGTCGCGCTGATTGTAGAAATTGCAGTGCGTGTGCCCGCACTTCAGCTTCGCGAGAAAGGTCGAGAGGGCGAGGAAGCGCGCGGGAAGGCTCCCGGCGCGCAGGTAGGCGCGCGCCACCTCGTCGAGCGCATCGGCCAGCTGCGCCTCGCTCAGGTAGCGCAGCGCGCCCGGATGGATCGAGATGGCCGCGCGGATCACCTCCATATCCATCGCAAGGCCGGAACCGGTTCCGGCGCGCACGGGCAGGGCCGCGCACGCGGTCAGCGCGCCGGTCGCCCCCAGAAAGATTCGTCGATTCATGTCTGCTCCTCACCTGCTTGGAGGGTCAGGCATGGCGTGCCTTGCCGCGTGGTGCGCCGCACTGCGTCAATCGGCGCAGGATTTTACGATTCGAGCCGTGCCCTGTAGGTCGAGGGCGACATGCCGTAGCGCTGCATGAACGCGCGGTTGAAGGTCGCCTTCGATGCGAAGCCCGCTTCCAGAGCAAGGTCTAGCAGCATCGTGTCGCTCCCCGCCTCCAGCGACCGCGCCACCTCCTCGCTCCTCAGGGCGTTGACGAAGGCGGAAAAGCCGGTGCCAAGTCCCTCGTTCAGCGCGCGCGACAGATAGGCCCGGTTGAGGCCCATGTGGCGCGCCAGCCGGTCGAGCGAGAGCTGCGGATCGCGGGCCCAGCCTTCCTCGCGCGTCCGGCGCGCGACTTCTTCGCCCAGCGCGCGCCAGTCCTTCTCACCCGAAGGCGGCGGCGGCTCCGCGACGCCAGTGGGCATCGTCGGATAATCGAGCCGCGCGTGGCGCCATCCCTCGATGCCGAGATAGAGCGCGAAGAAGGCGACCGCGACATATTGCCCCATGTTGCCCCGGTAGCCGAGCGGGACGAACAGCCCGGCGAGCTTGTAGGCGAAGGCGATCGCGATCAGCGCCAGCACCGCGATGATCGCGCGGCTGAGCCATATCCCTGCATAGAGTCGGTCGTCCGACCGCTCCTGTGCAAGGAAGGCGCGGAACGCGCGCAGCAGCGCGAGCGAGCGCCAGCCGTACCATAGCGCTGAGACAAGCAGAGCGAGGTCGAACGCGGTGGCGAGCGCGGGCAGGTAGCCGGTCCACACCTGCGCCACTTTCGCCGCCGCCTGCACCAGTGCCGGCGCGAGGTGCCATGCGCCCCGGGGCGGCCAGCGCCCGCGGGTCAGCGCATGGGCGAACAGCCACAATAGTGGCGGCACCGCCAGCGGGAGCGAGAAGGGCACGAAGGAGAGGCCCTGCCAGCGGTCGTAGAACCCTGCGAACCCGATCATCCACGGCGTCGCGATTCCGGCGAGCACCAGCAACAGCGCGGCCAGCGTGCGGTTGGCGATGCGATTGCGCAGCGTGGTGACGAGGCCGATCCCGATCGGCACCAGCGGGGCGAGGGCGGCGAGGAGGAGCGCGCTGCGCCAGCCGAAAACCAGCCCATCCATGCGCCGCTAACCTCCCCCGTGTCAGATGATCCTGCCCGTCAGATGATCCCGGTCGCCTGGCCTGCGCGCTCGAACATGCCGAGGATCGTCGAGACCTCCTCGTCCGAATGCTCGGCGCACAGCGAACAGCGCAGCAGCGTCATGTTGGCGGGCGTTGCCGGCGGGCGGGCGAGATTGACGTAGAGCCCTTCCTTCAGCAGCGCCTCCCACATCTGCGCGCCCTTGGTGAGGTCGGGCATGATGACCGCGATGATCGCGCTCTGCGGCTCGTCGGTGCCGAGCTGGAAGCCGAGGTCCTTCAGCCCCTTGTGCAGCGTGCGCGAATTCTCCCACAGGTGCGCGCGCTTGTTGCTCCCGTGCATCAGCTTGCGGATGCTGGTCGCGGCGGTGGCGACCACGCTCGGCGGCAGGCTGGCGGTGAACACGTAGGGGCGGCAGACCAGCCGCATGATCTCGAAATCGGGGTGGTTGGAGACGCAGAAGCCTCCCACCGTGCCGACGCTCTTGGAGAAGGTGCCGATCACGAAGTCGACATCGTCGAGCACGCCCTGTGCTTCGGCAACGCCGCGGCCATGTTCGCCGATGAAGCCCATCGAGTGCGCTTCGTCCACCAGCACCATCGCGCCCGCTTCCTTGGAGACGCGGATCATCTCTTTCAGCGGCGCGACGTCCCCCAGCATCGAATAGACGCCTTCGAGCACGACCAGCTTGCCCGCGTCGGCGGGAATGCGCTTCAGCCGCTTTTCGAGCGCTTCGATGTCGTTGTGGCGGAAGGGCACGATCTCGGCCCGGCCCATCGCGCAGCCATCGTAGATCGAGGCGTGGCTGTCGATATCGAGCACCACGTAATCGCCCTTGCCGGCGATGGTGGAGATGATCCCGAGGTTGGCCTGGTACCCGGTGGAAAAGACCATCGCGTGGTCCATTCCGTAGAATTCCTTGAGCGCGTCCTCGCACTCCTTGTGGCCCTGATACGTGCCGTTGAGCACGCGGCTGCCGGTGGTCCCGCTGCCGAATTCTTCCAGCGCCTGCTTGCCAGCCTCGATCACGTCCGGATCGAAGGTCATGCCCATATAATTGTAGGTGCCGAGCAGGATCGTCTCGCGCCCGTTGCAGATCGCGCGGGTGGGCGAGAGGACCTTTTCCATCACCAGGTTGAAGGGGTCTTCCACTCCGCTGGCGAGCAGGCCTTCGCGCATCGCGATCAGATCGTCGAACTTGGCGAACAGATCGCCCTTGGCGCGGCCTTCGCGCTCCACCGGGGCGTCTGGCTGACTGATGCCTTCGCTCATTGCGCGTCGACCAGTTTCTTCACTGCATCGACCAGCTGGCCGTACGTCTCGATCTCGGCCTGCTGGTTCATCGAGATGATGATGTCGAACTCGTCCTCGATCGCGGCGACGAAATCCATCACGGTCAGGCTGTCGAATTCCAGATCGCCCTGGAACGTCGTCGCGTCGGTAATCGTCACGTCGTTCTTGTTGAACGGAGCGATCAGGTCGCGGATTCGCCGGTCGATCTCGGCACGGTCCATCGCGGGCATCCTTCTTTCTTGGTATTCTTCGGGAATTGGCGGGGCAAAGCGCTTTAGCCTGTCATTTGTCAAGCTTTCGCGAGGCTTCGCTACTCGCCGATCAGGCCGATCACCTTGGTCGAAAAGGGGCCGATGGAGACCGGCTTGGCAAGGTAATCCTCCGCCCCGGCGGCGCGAATGCGATCCTCGTCGCCCTTGCCCGCATAGGCAGTCACCGCGAGCACGGGGACGGCGGAGAGCTGCGCGTCGGATTTCATCTGTGCGATCAAATCGAGCCCGGAGACGTGCGGCAGCTGGATATCCATGATCGCCAGATCGGGGCGAAAGCGCCGCGCCGATTCGATCACTGCGTTGCCGTCCGCGCACCCCAGCACTTCGTACCCCTTGGCGCGCAGCACGTCGCAGAACAATTTGCGGTTGAGATCGTTGTCCTCGACAACGAGGATGCGCTTTGCCACGGGCCGTCCACTCCTTCTGATGCCAACGAATAGGCCAGCCGCTGCCCCTATGACAACGCCCGATCCCTCGAAACCGCCCGAGAGCGAACATACCGGTGCAGAAGCGCTGGCGCTGGGCGCGCTGGGCTGGATCCTGACCGACGAGCGGCGCGCGGAGCGGCTGCTCTCGCTCACCGGCCTGACGCCGGACCGGCTGCGCCACGGGATCGAGGACAGACAGGTGCAGGCCGCGGTGCTCGAATTTCTTGCCGCGCACGAGCCCGATCTGGTGCTCGCCGCCGATGCGCTCAACGTCGAGCCCGAAGCGATTATCGCCGCGCACCGGGAGCTGTCTGCATGAGCCGTCCGCTGGTGATCACCGATTGCGACGAGGTGCTGCTGCACATGGTCGCGCATTTTCGCGACTGGCTGGGCGAGGCGCACGGCATCGACTTCGCGTTCGACGCGCCCGATTTCACCACCGCGCTGACCCGGCGCGAGAGCGGCGAAACGGTCGAGCAGAAGGAAATCTGGCGGCTGCTCAACGGCTTCTTCGATACCGAGATGGAGCGGCAGCAGCCGATCGCAGGGGCAGTAGAAGCTTATGGGACACTGACCGAGAAGGCCGATGTGGTCGTCCTGACCAACCTGCTCGACCATCGGCAGGAGGATCGCGCGCGCCAACTTTCCCGCCACGGGATCGATGCGAAGGTCTACACCAACCAGGGGCCCAAGGGCGCGGCGATCGCCCGCATCCTGGACGAATACGCGCCCAGCCGCGCGGTCTTCATCGACGACCTGTCGCAACACCACACTTCGGCGCGCGAGCATGCGCCCGACATTTTCCGCCTGCATCTATGCGGCGAACCCGGCCTCGCCCCGCATATTGCCTGCGGCGAAAAGGCGGGCGACGCGCACGCACGAATCGATAACTGGCGCGACGCGCTGCCCTGGATACTGGACCGACTGGAGGAACCCGCATGACCATCCAAGCCCGCCTCGACGAACTGGGCATCAAGCTGCCCGAGGCCGCAGCCCCGGTTGCGAGCTACGTGCCCGTCGCTGTGCATGGCGACCTTGCCTATGTGTCCGGCCAGTTGCCCTTCGTCGACGGACAACTGGTTATCGGGCGTCTGGGTGAAGATGTAAATCTCGAAGACGGCATGGCCGCCGCACGCGCCTGCGGGCTGATGATCCTCGCCCAGTTGCAGGCCGCGCGCATTCCGCTCGACCGGGTGGAGCGGGTCATCAAGCTCGGCGCGTTCGTCAATTGCACCGCCGATTTCACCGACCAGCCCAAGGTCGCCAACGGTGCGTCCGAACTGATGTTCGACGTGTTCGGCGAAGCGGGGCGTCATTCGCGCGCAGCGGTCGGCGTGCCGAGCCTGCCGCTGGGTGCGGCGGTCGAGGTCGACGCGATCATCGCGCTCCATCCGCACAAATAGCTCTGCGCAGCGGGCGCAAGGCTCCCCATATCGACGAAATGGCGGATATCGAACTCACGGCACGGATACACGGCGGGGTCGCCGGGATCGATGCAGGCGACTGGGATCGGCTGGCAGGGAACGACAATCCCTTCGTCTCCCACGCCTTCCTGTCAGCGATGGAAGATTCGGGCAGCGTTGGCCCGGGCACCGGCTGGCAGGCTGCGCCGATCACCATTGCGGACGAGGCCGGGGAGATTCATGCGGCAATGCCCGCCTACCTCAAATCGCACAGCCGGGGCGAATTCGTGTTCGATCAGGGCTGGGCCGACGCCTACGAGCACGCAGGCGGCCGCTATTACCCCAAGCTCCAGATCGCCGCGCCGTTCACGCCGGCCACGGGGCCGCGCCTGCTTTTCGAAGATGAGGCTTTTGCCGCACCCCTGCTGCGCGCGGCCGAGCAGGTCTGTCACGAACACGGCCTGTCGGGCGCGCACGCCACGTTCATCGCGCCCGAGCAGCTTGCGCTGTTCGAGCAGGCAGGGTGGCTCATCCGCAGCGACCTTCAGTTCCACTGGGAAAACGATGGCTACGCGGATTTCGAGGGCTTCCTCGATTCGCTTGCCAGCCGCAAGCGGAAGAACCTGCGCAAGGAGCGGGCGAAGGCCCAAGAATCGGTCGAGATACGCCACCTGACGGGCGAGGACCTGACCGAAGAGGTGTGGGACGCGTTCTGGGAATTCTACCAGGACACCTGCGCACGGAAGTGGGGCACGCCCTACCTGACGCGCGAGGCCTTCACGCTGCTGGGCAAGCGGATGGGCGAGCACATCCTGCTGATCTTCGCTTATCTGGACGGACAGCCGGTCGCAGGCGCGATGAACGTGATCGGCGGCAGCACGCTTTTCGGCCGCTACTGGGGGTGCCTCGTCGACATCCCGTTCCTGCATTTCGAGCTATGCTATTATCAGGCGATCGACGCGGCGATCGCGCGCGGCCTCGCGCGGGTGGAGGCAGGGGCGCAGGGCGGGCACAAGCTCGCCCGCGGATATGCCCCGGTGCAAACGCATTCGGCGCATTACATCGCCGATCCGGGCCTGCGCGCCGCGGTGGCGGAGTTTCTCGAACGCGAGCGGCAGGGCATCGCGGTGGAGCAGAATTTCCTCGAGGCGCGGACGCCCTTCAGGAAAGGTTAGCCGAAACGGTAACCGCGTCAGGCGGTCTTGCGGTGGTCACCGAGCCACTGGCGCGCGCGCCGCTGTGCTTCGGCGATTTCGCGAGCGGTCATCTCGTCCGAAATGTCGCTCCGGCACCAGGCGGCTTCCTGATGGCCCCGTGCGGCAGCAAGGTTGAACCACTGGTGTGCCTCGATCAGGTCGCAATCGACCCCGTGGCCTCCGGTCGACCAGATAACACCCAGCTCGTAACACGCCTGTGCATCGCCATCGGTTGCCGAGGCGATCAGCCTCGCAATCGTCAGGTCGGCAATCTGGTTGGTGGCCGGTGTGGCCGTTTCGATTTCGATGGCAGTCAGTCGCATGATATTCCCCTGTCCTTCTCATCCCCTTTTAGACGGGTTTCAGCCCGCAGATTCCGTTCTTGCCGGTTATGGTAAACAGGCCGTTAAAGACGGCGCCGTTTTCTGCGCCACGCTGGGCGCCTCAACCAGCCGCGTGCATCGGGCGTCGTTCGGCGTGCGTTCATTGCCGAAGCGACAGATCGCACGACATCTTGGGATAAGCGCTTGTTCGGCTTGGCATGCCTGCTAAGAGCCGCGGCCATGGCCTCGCCGCTTGCCGCAACGGCAGACAGCGGGGCCGGTCATGGGTGGGACCGCAAGAGATAGAGGACGTGATGGCCGCAGGGGCGCTCAACGAAAGCGAAATTCTGGCCAAGGCGAACGAAGCCTTGCCGGATGATTACACGCCCACCGACGACGAAGAGTACATGAACGAGAGGCAGCGGCAGTTCTTCCGCAAGCTGCTGATCGAATGGAAGCAGTCGCTTCACACAGAAGCGGGCGGCACCTTGCAGAACCTTGCCGATGCCCCGTTGCGCGAACCCGACCTGACCGACCGCGCATCGAGCGAAACCGACTGGGGAATCGAGCTGCGCACGCGCGATCGCCAGCGCAAGCTGATCGCCAAGATCGAAGCCGCGCTGCGCCGAATCGACGAAGGCGAATACGGGTATTGCGAAGTCAGCGGCGATCCCATCGGGCTCCAGCGCCTGATCGCGCGCCCGGTCGCGACGATGACCGTCGAGGCGCAAGAGGCGCACGAACGCCGCGAGAAGATTTCGCGCAACGACTGATCTCTCCGGTCAAGCCGAAGAAGCTCGGTAAACCGGCGTTTAAACTTCGTTAGTCAGTGATGCTCTATGGCAGGGCCTGGGCCCGTTGCGGGTCCGTTCGACCCAACCGTTTCGAGAGCTGAAGGTTACGTAGGCTTCATGACTGCTATCGACACCCGTTCGCTGAAGCGCGACAGCCTGTTTCTGTCTGCCGATCTGACCCTTGGTGAGGGCGGAGAGCCCGTGCGCGTCAAGGTGCGCAACCTTTCCGACGGCGGGATGATGGCGGAAGCCGATCTGGAGGTCGAACGCGGCATGCGGCTGGGGATCGAGCTGCGCAATATCGGCCGGATCAAGGGTTCGGTTGCGTGGACGCAAGACAACCGGTTCGGGATCGTGTTCGACAACGAGATCGATTCGAAGCGCGTGCGGGAACCTGCAACCACCGGCGACAAGACGCCGCGTTATGTCCGCCCCTCGTCGATCGCGCCGCAAAGCGCCGAGCAGCACAAGCAGAGCTCGCTCCGCAAGATTTGACGATTACGGCGCTGACCAGCGCGCGCGGTCCTGCTAGTGCCATCCCCCGTGATGGCCCGTACCACTCCACTCAGCCTCGTGATGCTGGCGTTCGCGTCGCTGCTCGGCTCGTGCAGCGGCAACGGCAGTGACGATACGCTGCCGATCGTCCTCATAGGACAACCCGATTCGGTTTTTCCCGATGGCCTGCGCCTGTCACCGGGCGCACAGCTGGTCCGCGACGCGACCAGTTCCGGAATTGTCGCGCTGAATGCGGAAGGCGAGGTCGTCCCTGCCCTTGGCGAAAGCTGGATCGTCACCGGCGACGGCCGCAGCTTCATCTTCCGACTGCGCCAGGTCAACTGGCCCGATGGCGAACCGCTGACGGCCGAGGATGCCCGCAAGAGCCTGCTCGCGACGATCAGGCAACTGCGCGGAACCTCGCTCGGGCTCGATCTGCGCAAGGTCGACGATATTCGCGCGATGACGAACCGGGTCATCGAAATCCGCCTGACCGGGCCGATGCCCGAGTTCCTGCAGCTCCTCGCGCAGCCTGAACTGGCGATCACCCGCAATGGCGAATCGATCGGCCCAATGCGGCTGGAACGACAGGGAGAGGTGGCAATTTTGCGACCCGTCCCGCCGGAAGAGATGGGATTGCCCGAACAGGCGCAGGGCCAATCGGGCAAACCGGTGCGGTTGTGGGCGGCATCGGGCAAACAGGCGAACGAGGCGTTCTCCAATGGAGACGCCGCCGCCCTGCTCGACGGTACCCTGTTCACCCTGCCGCTTGCGGATACCGGCCCGCTGTCTCGCGGGACGATCCGGCTCGATCCTGCCTTCGGTCTGTTCGGGATGATCGTGACCAACGAGCAGGGCTTCCTGTCGCAGGTCGGAAATCGCGAGGCACTGTCGATGGCGATCGACCGTCCGGGTTTGCTCGCCCAGTTCAGCCTCGGCGGATGGCAGCCGACCACGCGGATCGTGCCCACGGGGCTGCCCGAAGAAGCGGGCAGGCAAAGCGTGCGCTGGGCCAATCTTTCGCTGGAGGACCGGCGAGCGCAGGCGCGCGCGCGGGTGACCGCGTGGAGCCGCAGGACCGGACAGAAAGCGCGCGTGCGCCTCTGGCTGCCCGATGGGCCGGGCGCGGATCGCCTGATGGAAGCCTTGTCGCGCGACATGGCGACGATCGGGGTGGAACTGCGGCGGGTGCGTGTGCGCGAGGGCGCCGATCTGGTGATGATCGACCGGCTTGCGCGCTATCCCAGCGCCCGCTGGTTCCTCAACCAGTTCAACTGTACGCTGGTCCCCGGTCCATGCTCCCCCGACGCAGACGCGCTGGTGACCCGGTCGCTGCAGGCCGGTGGTGCGGCCGAGGCGGGCAACCTGCTGGTCGAGGCGGAGGGGGCGCTGCTGGCGCAGGAGGCGTATATTCCGCTCGGCGCGCCGGTCCGCTGGTCGCTGGTGCGCGGGGGTCTGGAAGGTTTTTCGGAGAACCCGTGGGCCAGACACCCGCTTTATGCGTTGGCCGGGGTAGAGGCATGGTGAAACGGGGAATGTAGCAATGGGCGAAGCGCGCACAATGCGGCTGATGGGCATGGAAGTGCCTGCAGGCAACGATCCGGCGTCGGTCTACCGCCGCATCCAGATGATGGAGCAGCTGACCGAGCGCAGCATGACGATTCCGGGCATCGGCTACCCGATCGGGATGGACGCGGTCATCGGCCTGATCCCGGTGCTGGGCGACATCTTCGGGGTCGCGATGGGCACCTACATCGTGTGGGAAGCGCGCAACCTCAACATGCCCAAGTGGCACATGGCGCGCATGGTCGGGAACGTCGCCATCGACGGGGTGATCGGGTTCGTGCCCCTCGTGGGCGACGTGGCCGACTTCGCTTTCCGCTCCAACTCGCGCAATCTCAAGATCGTGAAGAAGTACATGTGCAAGCATCATCCCGATGTGGCGACGATCGATTGCTGAGCGGGTTTTGCGCGCGCCGCGCAACGCGCTAGGGCGGCGCCATGTCTGCTGATGAACCTACCGACGGCGTCACCTACGCCTCCTACCTCGATCTCGACCGCATTCTCGCCGCGCAGCATCCGCGTTCGGACGCGCAGGACGAGCTGCTGTTCATCATCGTCCACCAGGCGAGCGAGCTGTGGCTCAAGCTGTGCCTGCACGAGCTGGAGGCCGCGCGCGAGGCGATCCGCGATGACCGACTGCGGCCCGCGTTCAAGATGCTCGCCCGCGTGGCACGCGCGCAGGAGCAGCTGATCCAGAGCTGGAACGTGCTCAGCACGATGACCCCGCACGATTATTCGCTGGTGCGCCCGCATCTGGGCACCTCCAGCGGTTTCCAGTCGGCGCAGTACCGGTTGATGGAATTCGTTCTCGGAGGGCGGAAGCCGAACATGGTGACGATGCACGAGGCGGTGCCCGAAGTGGCCGCCAAGCTGCGCGCGGAACTCGCCAAGCCCAGCCTCTACGAAGAGACCGTGCGCCTGCTCGCCAAGCGCGGCTTCGACATTCCCGAGGATGTGCTGAACCGCGACCGTGAAGAGCGGTGGGAGAAATCGGACGCGGTCGAGGCGGCGTGGGTGACGATCTACCAGAACCCGCACGATCACTGGGATCTGTACGAGCTGGCGGAAAAGCTGGTCGATCTCGAATACCACTTCCAGCGCTGGCGCTTCGGGCACCTCAAGACGGTCGAGCGGATCATCGGCTTCAAGAAGGGCACCGGCGGCACCTCGGGCGTCGGCTATCTCGAAGGCGTGCTGAAGGAAGTGTTTTTCCCAGAGCTTCTTTCCGTGAGGACGGCCCTGTGAAAGTTTGGGACATCAGCCAGACACTGCGTCCGGGGCTGCCGGTGTGGCCGGGCGATACCGACTTCGCGTTCGAGCGGACGTGGAAGATGGAGGATGGTTCGCCGGTCAATGTCGGCCGGATGACGATGAGCACGCATTCGGGCACCCACGCCGACGCGCCGCTGCACTATGCCGCCGATGGTGCGGATGCCGCGAGTATGAGCATCGAGCCTTATCTGGGTACCTGCCTGGTGGTCGACGCGCGCGGGGTGCAGAACGAAATCGACATCGGCGACCTGCCCGATCTCGAATACGCCAACCGCGTGTTGTTCCGCACATGGGATGCCTTCCCGCACGAAGAATGGCGCAGCGACTGGCTGCCGATCGCGCCCGAGACGATCGAATGGCTCGCCGCGCAGGGCGTGGTGCTGGTCGGCACCGACGCACCCTCGGTCGATCCGCAGGAATCGAAGACCATGGCCGCGCATCTCGCGGTGCTGAAGCACGACATGCGCATCCTCGAAGGGCTGGTGCTCGATGACGTGGCGGAAGGCCTCTACGAACTGATCGCGCTGCCGCTGAAGGTCGGCGGCGGCGATGCGGGGCTGTGCCGCGCGGTGCTGCGGGAGTTGCCCGGTGGCTGATCTGCTGAACCAGGCGCGCGACCTCGATGCGGCGGATTCCATTGCGCATTTCCGAGACCGGTTCGACCTGCCCGAGGGGGTGATCTACCTCGATGGCAATTCGCTCGGACCCCTGCCCAAAGCGAGCCGCGAGCGACTGCATCGGGTGATCGACGCCGAGTGGGGCGAAGGTCTGATCCGCAGCTGGAACGAACTTCCCGGCGGCGGGGGCGACTGGATCGCGATGCCGCAGCGCGTAGGCGCAAAGATTGCGCCGCTTGTGGGCGCGCAACCTCACGAGGTGATCGCGTGCGATTCGGTCTCGGTGAACCTCGCCAAGCTGATCGGCGCGGCGCTGTCGCTGAACCCGGGGCGCAATGTCGTGCTGAGCGAGCCGGGCAATTTCCCGACCGACCTCTACATGATCCAGGGCGACGGAAGGGTCGAGCAGCGGCTGGCCGAGCGCGATGCGATATTCGACGCTTTAGACGGAAGCGTAGCACTGCTGCTGCTGACGCACGTCCACTACAAGACCGGCGAAATGTTCGACATGGAGCGGCTGACGAAGGCCGCGCACGATGTCGGCGCGATCGTTCTGTGGGACCTGTCGCACTCGGGCGGCGCGGTGCCCGTAGACCTCAACGGCGCGAACGCCGACCTCGCGGTGGGCTGCGGCTACAAGTACCTCAACGGCGGCCCCGGCGCGCCCGCCTACGCCTTCGTCGCCGAGCGACACCACGGCGAGTTTTCGCAGCCGCTGACCGGCTGGATGGGCCACGCGAAACCCTTTGAATTCTCCGACGACTACGAGCCCGCACCCGGCGTCACCCGCCTGCTCGCGGGCACGCCGCCGGTGCTGGCGATGGCGGCGCTGGAGAGCGGGGTCGAGCTGATCGCAGAGATAGGGATGGACGCGCTCGTCGCCAAATCGCGCGCGCTGTCCGAATTCTTTCTGGAGTGCTGTGTACACCACGACGTGCTCCAGCTTCCCTCTCCCCTCGCGGGAGAGGGAGGAGCCCCGTCAAGGGCGGAGGGTGAGGGGGTACCGGCACCAGCCGCCGCTGGCGCGGCGGACCCCTCACCCAACCCTCTCCCGCAAGGGGAGAGGGCTTTTGCGGGTGCATTGACCCTCGTCAGCCCCCGCGATCCCGCCCGACGTGGCAGCCAGCTCAGTTTCCGCCACGAAAACGCCTACGCGCTATCGCAGGCACTGATCGCGCGCAGCGTAATCGGCGACTTCCGCGATCCGGACATCCTGCGCCTCGGCTTCGCGCCCGCCTACCTGCGGTTCGAGGATATCGCCGAGGCGGCGCGCCACCTCGCCGAGGTGCTGGAGACGGGCGAATGGAAGGAGGCCCGGTTTCAGGAACGGGCGGCTGTCACCTAAACGTGGCACCATGGCGTGCTTCGTCGCTTCGCTCTCGCAATGACGAAGATAGAGGGAGGGGTGGCGAGGTGAGCCTTGCAAGATCCGAACAGACTGAGCTGATTAAGAGCGCTATCCAAGCTTACTTGGCGCGGCTGGATCGGGATCCGGCCGATGGGTCAGAGGGCTTGCGACGACTGGTGCTTGCTCTAGACGCGTTGGTTGCGGTTTATTTTCGGACGGACGACGTCGAGCCCGGCGAGGAAGACGACGCCCCGGAGAAAGGCTATTCCGCGCAATATCAGCGGGCGGCCGAGGCCTATCCCGAGTTGGGCCTCTATCCTTATGCAGACCCTGGGGGCGATCCTGGCGAAGATGAACCGATGGTCGCTGACGCCATAGACGACATTGCTGACATCGCTGGCGATCTGACAGAAGTGCTCTGGCACTTCGAGAATTCGAGCGAGGAAACCGGCATCTGGGATTTCCGCTTCGGCTACCAGCACCATTGGGGCGATCACTTGCACAGCCTGCGAAACTATCTTCACTCAAGTCGCATAGCTGCGTGGTAAGCTATCACTCCTCCAGCTCGATGTCCCAATACAGCCAGTCGCGCCAGGTTTCGTGGAGGTAGTTGGGCGGGAAGCTTTTGCCGTGCTGTTGCAGCTGCCAGTTGGTCGGCCTGATGGGCTCGACCATCAGCCTCATGCCCGCCTGTTTCGGCGTGCGCCCGCCCTTCTTCATGTTGCACGGGGCGCAGGCGGTGGAGATGTTCTCCCACGTGGTCTTCCCGCCCAGCCGGCGCGGGACGACGTGGTCGAAGGTCAGGTGGCTGGGGCTGCCGCAGTACTGGCAGACGAAGCGGTCGCGCAGGAACAGGTTGAAGCGGGTGAAGGCGGGGAATTCGCTGGGCTTCACATACTGCCTGAGCGCGATCACGCTGGGCAGCTTCATGTCGAGCGAGGGCGAATGCACCTGCCGTTCGTAGCTCGCGACCACATCGACCCGTTCGAGGAAGATCGCCTTGATCGCGGTCTGCCACGGCCAGATCGAGAGTGGATAATAGGAAAGCGGCGTATAGTCCGCGTTGAGGACGAGTGTCGGGCACGCCGACAAGTTCCTCGTCGGGTCTTCATCTACGCTGCGGAAACTTGCCGCGCGGTCGATCAGATCGGCTTTGAACACGTCTTGTGTCCTCCCCTGATGCGATGAAAGGACCATTTGCCTGCAAAAGCGTCAAGCCTGTTACAAATTGCCTTTCCACAGTCCTTTTTGGCGAGTCGCGTGTTTTGGAGGCTAGGAACGTCAAGCCATGATCATCACCCGCTTCGCCCCCAGCCCCAATGGCCCGCTGCACTGGGGCCACGCCTACTCGGCGATTATCGCGCACGATCTGGCGCGCGAGGCGGGCGGGAAATTCCTGCTGCGGATCGAAGATATCGACGGTCCGCGCAGCCGCCCCGAACTGGCCGACGAGTTTCGCCGCGACCTTGAATGGCTGGGGCTCGAATGGGAGGAGGTGCCTGCGCAGGGTACCCGGCTGGCGAGTTACGAAGCGGCGCTGGAGCGGCTCGACGCGATGGGGGTGCTCTATCCGTGCACCTGCACCCGCGCAGAGATTGCCGCGGCGGCGAGCGAGACAGGGCCCGAGGGTCCGGTGTATCCAGGCACCTGCAAGCATCGCGCGGTGAGTGCCGATGCGCCCGCTGCCCTGCGGCTCGATGTCGAAAGGGCGCTCGCGCTGGCCGGCCCGCTGACATGGACCGATGCGATTGCGGGCGAACAGGCGGTGGACCTGTCGCGGCTCGGCGATCCGGTGCTGCGGCGCAAGGACCTGCCCGCCAGCTATCACCTCGCCGTGACGCTGGACGATGCGGCCGACGGGGTGACGCTGGTGACGCGCGGGCTCGACCTGTTCCACGCCAGCCCGGTGCACCGCACCTTGCAGGCGCTGCTCGGCCTGCCAGTGCCGCAATGGCACCACCACGCGCTGCTGCTCGACGAGGAGGGGCGCAAGCTCGCCAAGCGGCGCGGATCGCCTGCCATCGCCGACTATCGAATGGCGGGCGAGGACGGGCTCGGCTGGGTGGACAAATTGCGTACCGCACAATGGCCATGTGGCATTTCGCTTGGTAAGGCCCACATCTGACGTATGAAAACGCTCCTCATCATAGCCCTCGTCTTCCTTGCCATCATGGTCGTGGTGTCGCTGGTGCGCGGAATCATCGCGTTCCTGAAGACCACCAAGATCGACCTTGAGAACAACACCGGCGAAACCGTGACCGAGATGCAGCTGATGCAGAACAAGGCGATGTTCGACCGCATCAAGTACCAGGGTCTCGCGGTGCTGGTGATCGCGATCCTGCTTGCGGTGGCGCGCTAGATCGGCGAGCAGGCCGGCCCATGGTCAAGCTCAACAAGATCTACACCCGCACCGGCGATGACGGCACGACCGGGCTGGTCGACGGCAGCCGCAGCCCGAAACACGCCGCACGGATCGAGGCGATCGGCGCGGTGGACGAGGCGAACAGTGCGCTCGGCTTCGCGATCTGCGCGATCGACAATGCCGACGACCTGCGGCGGATCCAGAACGACCTGTTCGATCTCGGCGCCGATCTCGCCACGCCGAAAGGCGCGCTCGACGGCGAGGGGTTCGAACCGGGCGAGATGGTGCTGCGGATCGTATCTGGGCAGGTCGAATGGCTCGAACGCGCGATCGACACCGCTAACGAGTCGATCGAGCCGCTGACCAGCTTCATCCTGCCGGGCGGCAGCGAGGCGGCGGCGCGTCTGCACGTCGCCCGGGCGAGCGTTCGCCGCGCGGAACGCGCGATGACTGCGCTGGCACAAGCGGAGCCGGTCAACCCGGCCGCGCTGCACTATATCAACCGGCTTTCCGATCTGCTGTTCGTGCTCGCCCGCGCCGAAAACGACGGCGGGAAGGGCGATGTGACCTGGGTTCCGGGGGCAAATCGCTAGCCAGCCACGGCCCGCTTCGCTAGTGCACCATGCCTATTGCAGATGCGAAGGACGGTTACATTTCATGCAGACAATCGGCGTTATCGGCGCGGGCCAGATGGGCTCGGGCATTGCACAGACCATCGCCCAGCACGGGCTGAAGGTGCTGCTGACCGACCGCGAATTGGCGATTGCCGAAGAGTCGCGTGCCGGGATCGAGCGCGCGCTGGGCAAGCTTGTCTCGCGCGACAAGATCGCGCCCGCCGAAGCCGAAGCGGCGCTCGGCCGGATTACCGCTGTCGGCGATGTCGCGCCGATGGCGGACGCGGCGATGATCATCGAAGCCGCGACCGAGAAGGAAGAGATCAAGCAGGCGATTTTCGAGAGCGCCGGCAAGGTGCTGGCGGACGATGCGATCCTTGCCAGCAATACCAGCTCGATCCCGATCACGCGCATGGCCAACTGGTCGCCCGATCCGGGCCGGTTCATCGGCCTGCACTTCTTCAACCCGGTCCCGGTGATGGGGCTGATCGAGGTTATCCCGGGCCTTGCCACCAACCAGGATGTGACCGACCGCACGATGGCGTTCGCCCATCAGCTGGGTAAGGAAGTGGTGCTGAGCCAGGACGAACCCGGTTTCGTGGTCAACCGCATCCTGCTGCCGATGATCAACGAAGCGGTCTTCGTGCTCGGACAGTCGACGGCGAGCATCGAAGATATCGACCTTGGCTGCCGCCTCGGCCTCAATCACCCGATGGGCCCGCTTCAACTGGCCGATTTCGTGGGACTGGACACCTGCCTCGACATCCTGCGGGTGATCTATCGCACCACGCGCGACAGCAAATATCGCCCCGCGCCGTTGCTGGTGAAATATGTCGAAGCCGGGTGGCTCGGGCGCAAGTCCGGGCGCGGGTTCTACGACTATTCGGGCGATGCCCCGGTGCCGACGCGCTGAGGTTTTGAGCGGCGCCAGCCCGCACCCCCACCCGGCCAACCCACAGGATACTACCGATGGGTTGGCCGGGTGGGGGTGCGGGCCGGCACCGCAACCAATACTCCTCCGGAACCGCTCAATCGCTCCGCCCGTTCATGGGGAAAGGAGATTTCCCGATGAGCGACACGAACAGCAAATCCGACGGCGCGAATTATGATGGCGAGCGTCGCCAGACCGACGAACTCGCGCCCGAGAACGAAAATTCGGAGCAGGTCGCGGCCTACGATCAGGCGCAGACCGTCGCCGATCAGGCGCAGGACCGCACGACAACCATCCTCAACACCGACAGCTCGCATGTGAAGAGCGGGCTGACCGCTCCTGATGCGCAGGATCTGGTCGATCACATGAACCAGATGGACCGCGGCAACACGATCGACATGTCGGCCTATCGCGGCGAGCCCAACCACGACGACAATGTCGACAAGTACGGCAAGCCAGCCAAGCCCGATGGGCTGCGCGGCGACGGCACCTGATCTGAGGGTCGGAGCCTCAGCCCTCGACCAGCACCCATAATCCGACGGTGACCACGAGCGCGCCGATCGCGACCCCATAGGCCATTACACGGAAATTGGGCGTCGGGATCGGCGCGAATTCGTGCGTGTTGAGCCGCGCGAGCGTCTTGCAGGCGCGTTGCTGCGCGGTAATCGCAAGCCAGCCGCCGCCGAGGATGAACAGGCTAGCGATGACCTTCGGCATCCATGCAGGGTCCCACGATCCGAACAGCGCTCTGAAACCGAGGCCGATACCGATCGCTGCGAAAGCGGTGCGCATCCAGCCCGCGAAGGTTCGCTCCATCGCCATGATGTTGCGGTCCTCGGCAAGATCGGTGCGGAACTCCGCCCACTGCGTGCTCTTGTCGGGATTCTCGGGGGGATCGTCCTGCGCCATGGGAAGAGAACCTAGCGCCGCGCGAGAGGATGGCAAATCCAGCGAAGGTTAGCTTTCGCCGGCCTCGCGCTTCAGATCGTACAGCAGGTCGAGCGCCTCGCGCGGGCTGAGCGCGTCGATATCGAGGCCCGAGAGCCGATCGCGCAGCGTGTCGCACTCCTCCTGCTGCGCCTGCGCGGCGGCGGAAAACAGCGGCAGGTCGCCGAGACCCGAGGCGAGCCCGCCGGTCTCTTCGCGCCCCTTCTCCAGCTTCGCCAGAATGGTCGATGCCCGGTCGACCACCGCGCCCGGCACCCCGGCAAGCTTGGCGACCGCGAGCCCGTAGGAACGGTCTGCGGGGCCTTGCGCAACCTCGTGCAGCAGCACCAGATCGCCGCGCCACTCGCGCGCGCGAACGTGGTGGAGGGAGAGCGCGTCGCAGCTTTCCGCCAGCCGCGCCAGCTCGTGATAATGCGTCGCGAACAGGCAGCGGGTGCGGTTTTTCTCGTGGATCGCCTCGGCCACCGCCCAGGCCAGCGCCAGCCCGTCATAGGTCGAGGTGCCGCGCCCGACCTCGTCGAGGATCACGAAGCTGCGCTCCGTTGCCTGCGCAAGGATGGTCGCGGTTTCGACCATCTCGACCATGAAGGTGGAGCGCCCGCGCGCAAGATTGTCGCTTGCGCCGACGCGGCTGAACAGCCGGTCGACCAGCCCGATCCGTGCGGATGTCGCGGGCACGTAGCTGCCCGCCTGCGCGAGCAGCACGATCAGTGCATTGGCGCGCAGGAAGGTCGATTTGCCGCCCATGTTCGGCCCGCCGATCAGCCACAGCCGGTCGGTCTCGCCGAGAGCGCAATCATTGGGCACGAAGCGCTCGCCCGCTTTGGAGAGAGCAGCCTCGACCACCGGATGCCGACCCGCAACGATCTCCAGACACGGCGCGTCCTCGATCACGGGTGCAGACCAGTCGCCTTCGGCTGCACGCTCCGCCAATCCGGCCGCAACGTCGATCCGCGCCAGCGCATCGGCGGTGCGGGCAATCGCCTCGCGCGCATTTACCACCGCTTCGACCAGCGCTTCGAAATGCGCTTCCTCGGCTGCCAGTGCGTGCCCACCCGCCTCGGCAATGCGGCTCGCTTCCTCGTGCAGGTGGACCGAGTTGAACCGCACCGCGTTCGCCATCGTCTGCCGGTGCGTGAAGCCGCTATCGGGCTTCATCAGCGCGTCGCCGTGGCGCGCAGGCACCTCGATGAAATAGCCGAGCACGCCGTTGTGCTTGATCTTGAGCGCGGAGATTCCGGTTTCCGTGCGGTAGCGCGCCTCCATCGCGGCAATCGCCCGCCGCGCGTTCCCGCTGGTCTCGCGCAGGGCGTCGAGCGCGTGGTCGTATCCGCTGGCGATATAGCCGCCGCTCTGCCGTTCGGTCGGCGGGGAGGGGACGAGTGCGCGCGACAGCTCGTCGACCAGCGCGCCGTGGCCGGTCAGCGCGGGCAGCAGCGTTTCGAGCAGCGCAGGACGATCGGGCAGAGTCGAGAGCGCGCCGTGCAGATCGCGCGCCTGCGCCAGCCCGTCGCGCACCTGCCCCAGATCGCGCGGGCTCCCGCGATCCGCCACCAGCCGCGCGAGCGCGCGCGCGACATCTGGGATTGCACGCAGAGCCTGCCGCACGTCTCCGCGCAGGATCGGGTCCTCGTGGAAGAAGCGGACCAGCGCCAGCCGCGCCTCGATCGCGGGTCTGCGCGCGAGCGGGGCGGACAGATCTTCGGCGAGCAGCCGCGCGCCTGCGCTGGTCACGCAGCGGTCGACCGTGCCGAGCAGGCTGCCCGCGCGCTCGCCGCTCTGGGTGGCGGTGATTTCCAGACTCGTGCGGCTCGCCTCGTCGATCGCCATCGTCGCGTCGGTCGCGTTGACGATCGGCGGCAGGAGGAACGGCATCGTCCCGCGGCCGGCATGCTCGAGATAGGCGAGCAGCCCGCCCGCCGCCGCGAGCATTGCGCGGCTGAAATCTCCGAAGGCGTCGAGCGTCGCGACCTGGTGCAGCTCCTGCAATCGCTGACGCCCGCGTTCGCTCGCGAAGTCGGAGGGCGGGCGCAGGGTCGCCTCGGCGGGGGCAGGTTCCCAGCCTTCGGGCGCGACGATCTCGCGCGCGCCCAATCGGGAGAGCGCGGTCGCGAGGCCATCGGGGCCACATTCCTCCAGCTCCATCCGCCCGGTGGAGATGTCGCACGCCGCGATGCCGACACTGCCGCGCACCTCGCAAACCGCCGCCAGCCGATTGGCGCGGCGCGGTTCGAGCAGCGCATCCTCGGTTAGCGTGCCCGCAGTGACGAAGCGGATGATCTCGCGCGCGACCAGCACCTTGGACGAAGGCTTGCCCTCCGCCTTGGCGCGTGCCTTTGCCTCGTCGGGCGTTTCGACCTGTTCGGCGATCGCGACGCGGTGCCCGGCGCGGATGAGCCGCGCGAGGTAGCCGTCGGCCGCATGCACCGGCACGCCGCACATCGGCACCGACTCGCCGCCACTCTCGCCCCGGCTGGTCAGCGCGATATCGAGCACGCCTGCGGCGACCTTCGCATCGTCGAAGAACAGCTCGAAGAAGTCGCCCATGCGATAGAACAGCAGGCAATCGCCAGCTTGGCGCTTGAGCGCATGGTACTGTTCCATCATCGGCGTAAGCTTGGCGGTCACGAACACAGGCCTAGCGATCCGGACCCCGATTCGGGAAGCGAGCGGGTTTTGCCTGTCCCCTGTCGCATTCGCCGAAAGCTGCTCGGCACCACTGGCGGTTTGCGGGCGTTGCCTCTACGGCACCCGCGACATCGGGACGAACGCGGACACGAAAAGGGCGCAAATGGCTGACGACAAGAATGCTGACTTCGAGGCACGCGAGGCGCTGCTCTATCACGAGGCGGGCCGACCGGGTAAAATCGAGATCATCGCGTCGAAGCCGATGGCGACCCAGCGCGACCTCAGCCTTGCCTATTCGCCCGGCGTCGCCTCGCCGGTGCAGGCGATTGCCGACGATCCAGCCAACGCCGCGAAATACACCGCCCGGTCGAACCTCGTTGCCGTGATCTCGAACGGAACCGCGATCCTCGGCATGGGCAATCTCGGCGCGCTCGCCAGCAAGCCGGTGATGGAAGGCAAGGCGGTCCTGTTCAAACGCTTCGCCGACGTCGATTCGATCGACCTCGAGCTCGATACCGAAGATCCGGACAAGTTCATCGAAGCGGTCGCGCTGATGGAGCCGAGCTTCGGCGGGATCAATCTGGAAGACATCGCGGCACCCGAATGCTTCATCATCGAACAGGCGCTGCGCGAGCGCATGAACATCCCGGTGATGCACGACGACCAGCACGGCACCGCGATCATCGCCACCGCCGGGCTGATCAACGCCTGCCACCTGACCGGGCGCGATCTCAAGAACGTTCGAATGGTGGTCAACGGAGCGGGGGCGAGCGCGCTCGCCTGCACCGCGCTGATCAAGTCGGTCGGTGTGCCGCACGAAAACGTGATCGTGTGCGACCGTTCGGGCCCGATCTACCCGGGGCGTGCCGATGTCGACCAGTGGAAGAGCGCGCACGCGGTCGAAACCGATGCGCGCAGCCTTGAGGAAGCGCTCGATGGCGCGGACATTTTCCTCGGCCTGTCGGCCGCCGGTGCGCTCAAGCCCGAATGGGTGGAGAAGATGGCGAAGTCGCCGATCATCTTCGCAATGGCCAACCCCGTTCCCGAAATCATGCCCGAGGAAGCCAAGGCGGTACGGCCCGACGCGATCATCGCGACCGGCCGCAGCGATTATCCCAACCAGGTCAACAACGTGCTGGGCTTCCCCTTTATCTTCCGCGGCGCGCTGGATGTGCGCGCGACCGCGATCAACGAAGAGATGAAGATCGCCGCAGCCGAGGCGATTGCCGGGCTGGCGCGCGAACGCGTGCCCGAAGAGGTCGCCGCGGCCTATGGCAAGAACCAGAAGTTCGGCACCGACTACATCATCCCCGCGCCGTTCGATCCGCGCCTGATGGAAGTCGTGTCTTCCGCCGTCGCCGAAGCGGCGATGAAGTCGGGCGTCGCGCAATTCCACATCGAGGATATGGACGCCTACCGGCTGGCGCTGAAATCGCGCCTCAACCCCACCACATCGGTGCTCACGCGGGTGTACGAGGAAGCCAAGGCCAATCCCAAGCGGGTGGTCTTCGCCGAGGCGGAAGAGGACGTCGCCCTGCGCGCCGCGATCCAGTTCCGCGATTTCGGTTACGGCACGCCGATCCTCGTCGGACGGACCAAGGCCGTGGCGGACAAGATGCACATGCTCGGCGTGTCCGATCCGGGCAGCTTCGAAATCCAGAACTCGGCCGACAGCGAACACGTGCCCGAGATGGTCGACTTCCTCTACAAGCGGCTCCAGCGGCGCGGGTATACCGAGCGTGACGTGCGCCGCATGGTCAACCAGGATCGCAACGTTTTCGCCTCGCTGCTGGTCGCGCTGGGGCATGGCGACGCGCTGATTTCAGGCCTGACGCGCACCTATGCGCAGACCGCGCGCGAGATCGGCCGCGTGCTCGACCCCAAGCCGGGCGGCATTTCCTTCGGCATTCACATGCTGGTCGGCAAGAACCACACGACCTTCCTCGCCGACACCACCATCAACGAGCGTCCCACCTCGCAGGACCTTGCGCATATCGCGTGCGAGACGGCGGAAGTGGCGCGGCGCATGGGACACGAGCCGCGCGTGGCGTTCCTCTCCTACTCCACCTTCGGCAACCCGCCGGGCAAGTGGCTCGAGAACATCCGCGACGCGGTGCACATCCTCGACGAGAAGCAGCCCGGCTTCGAATACGAAGGCGAGATGGCACCCGACGCTGCGCTCAACGAAAAGGTGATGGCGCTCTATCCGTTCAGCCGCCTGTCGGGCCCCGCGAACGTGCTGATCATGCCTGGCCTGCAGTCGGCCAACCTGTCGGCCAAGCTGCTGCGCGAACTGGGCGGCGACGCGACGATCGGACCGATGCTGGTGGGGATGGAAAAGCCCGTCCAGATCGTGCCGGTCACCGCCAACGTGCCCGACGTGCTGACGCTGGCGGTGCTGGCTGCAGCCGGAGTGGTCGAATAGCGAATAGCGAAGAGCGGTGGAGCGGTCCCCTAGAAGGGGATCGTCTCTCCCTTGTAGTTTACGAAGCGGTAGCCACCGCCACCGGCCTTCTCGACCACATCGGCAAGCCCGGTGCAGCTTTCGTCGACCGTGATGCTGGCGTTGGGCCCGCCCATGTCGGTCTGCACCCAGCCGGGATGGAGCGAGAGGACTTCGATCTTCCGCTCCTTCGCCTGCTGTTCCGAAATGCCCTTGGCCAGCATATTGAGCCCGACCTTGCTGACGCGGTAGAACTCGTAGGCGCCCGAACTGTCCGCGATGGAGCCCATCAGCGAGGACATGAAGGCTAGCGTGCCGCCGTCCTTCAGCAGCGGCAGCAGTGCCTTGCCGACGCGTACCGGGCCGTACGCATTGGTCTGCATCACATGCGCAATTTCGTCGTCGGTCGCCTGTTCGGCGGACTGGTGCGATGCGCCGGTGATCCCGGCATTGACGATGATCGCGTCGAGCGTGCCTTCGCCGAACTTGCTGGAGAGACCCTGATAGGTGTCGGGCTTGGTCACATCGACCGTCACGATCTCGACGGCGTTGTCGTGGTCTCGCGCAGCATCGCGCAAGCCGTCGCTCGGCGAGCGCTCGCTCGCCACGACATGCCAGCCGCGGCTGGCGAATTCTTTGGTCAGGCCGAGCCCGATTCCGCGCGAAGCGCCGATGATGAGGATCTGCTTGCTCATGGTCGTGTCTCCTTAGGCCGGGTGGACCAGCGTTTTGAGGTTCATGAATTCGTGCAGGCCGAACTCGGACAGCTCGCGCCCGTGGCCGGAGCGTTTGATGCCACCGAACGGCGCCTCGATCTTCGATCCGTTGACCGCATTGAAGGTGGTCATCCCGGCCTCGATTTTGTTGGCGAAATGCTCCTTCTCGGCTTCGTCTGTCGTCCACACCGCGGAGCCGAGACCGTAGGGTATGGCGTTGGCGATGGTGGTCGCCTCGTCGATGTCCTTCGCCTTGTAGAGCTGGCCGACGGGGCCGAAAATCTCGTCCGTGCCCGTTTCGCTGGCGAGCGGAACGTCGGTCAGCAGCCCGGCACTCATCCACGCGCCGGGCCGGTCGATCTTCTCCGCCCCGAACAGCAGCGTGCAGCCTTCTTCCTTGGCCTTGGCGACCTGCTTCAGCACGGTGTCGCGCTGGCCTTCGCTCGAAAGCGGGCCCAGCTCGGTATCGTCGTCCATCGGATCGCCCAGCTTCACATCCTGCAGCGCGGCCACGAAGCGATCGGCGAAATCGTCGTGGATGTCGGCATGCACGATCGTGCGCTTGCCGCAGATGCACGACTGCCCATTGTTCTGAATCCGCGCGGTCACCGCGTCCTTCACCGCCTGATCGATATCGGCCGAGGGCATTACGATGAAGGGGTCGCTGCCGCCCAGTTCAAGCACAACCTTCTTCAGGTGCTTGCCCGCCTGCGCGGCCACCGCGCTGCCCGCACCCTCGCTGCCGGTCAGGGTCGCGGCGACGACGCGCGGATCGGCGATGACGTCGTTGATGGGGTCGGACGAAACGCACAGGTTCTGGAACAGTCCCTCGGGCCCTCCGGCCTCGAGCACCAGCTCCTCCATCCGCTTGGCGACGCCTTGCACGATGCTGGCGTGTTTAAGCAGGCCGACATTGCCCGCAAGGATCGTCGGCGCGAGGAAGCGGATCACCTGCCAATAGGGGAAGTTCCACGGCATCACCGCGAGCACCGGCCCGAGCGGTAGCCAGCGCCCTTCGGCCTTGCCGCCATCGGACAGGTCCCAGAACCGCGATTCGAGCATCGGCGGGCCGTTCTCGGCAAAATGATGCAGCAGGTTGGCGCATTTGCCGACCTCGGCCCGCGCCTGTGTGATCGGTTTGCCCATCTCGGTGACGGCCAGCCGGGCAAGCTCTTCCTGATTGGCTTCGTACAGGTCGCCGAGCTTGGAGAGGACCTTGGTTCGCTCGTCGAGCGAAGTCGCCCGCCAGTCGCGAAATGTGCGGGTGGCGGTCTCCAGTTTCCGGTCGATGCCGTTTTCGTCGAGCGTTTCGTATTCGGCGATGGTCTCGCCGGTTGCGGGATTCTTGGTGGTGATCACGGGGGCGCTTCTTTCGGGTTTGCCTACACCCTCTTCAATCGATGCCCCGCCTTGCCGTTCCGGCGCTACCGCCGCCGGTAGCGAAAGTACCAGACCTCATGGCCCATCTGTTCGCGGGCCTTTTTCTCGTAGCGGGTCTCGCACCAGCCGGAGGGGCGCCGCTGGAAGCTGGCGGGGCTATCGACCACCCACTCGAAAGGTCCGGTCTCGGGATCGGTGAAGCGCCGCATCACCATCAGCGCGTGACGCACATAGACCGGGTGATCGGTGCCGAAGCGGAACTCGCCGCCCGGTTTCAGCTTGTCCGCGATCATCCGTACTGGCCCGTCGTTCATCATCCGCCGCTTGGCGTGGCGCGCCTTTGGCCAGGGATCGGGATGGAGCAGGTAGGCCATCGTCAGCGCGCCGTCGGGAATGCGCGACAGCACCCCCAGCGCGTCGCCATCGTGCAGACGAACGTTGGCGAGCCGCTGTTCCTCGACATGGACCAGCGCCTGCGCGACGCCGTTGAGGAACGGCTCGGCCCCGATGAAACCGTGATTGGGCAGCAGGTCGGCGCGATAGGCCAAGTGCTCGCCCCCGCCGAAGCCGATCTCGAAATGCAGCGGGCAGTCCTCGCCGAACAGGCGCTCTGCGGTGATCGGGCCTTCTTCGGGCACGGCGATCTTGGGCAGCAGCTCGTCTACCAGCGCCTGCTGGCGCGCGCGCAGCGGCTTGCCGATGCTGCGGCCATAGAGCCGGCTGAGCGTAGTGGGGTCGCCTTCCTTGTGTGCGGTCATGCCCGCGCCGCTAGCCGCTGGGGGCTTGGCCTGTCCAGCCGGTGCGAACAGCAAGGTGCGGGCGAGCGTGCGACTATTCGTTGCCAAGGCGCCGAGCACGATTTAATTTTCGTCGTTCGACGGAGGAGTGAGGGGCAATGCGGATCGGATATTTCCTGGCGGCGGGCGCGCTTGCCGTGGCTGCAACCAGCGTGCCGGTGCCGGCGCACGCGGCCAAATACGGGAAGTGGGAAGTCGGTTACGATTCAGCGCAGGATCTGTGCGTGATGCGGGCCAATTACGTGGAAGGCGGGGCGAGCATCAGCGTCCAGATGACTTTCGACTATGACGGCAACAAGATCCTGATGATCCACGATTCGAGATGGACCATGCCGACGCAGAGTACGACGGCGGAACTCTGGTACACCCGCGACTGGAAGCGCACCGCCGATGCCAGCCGCAACGCAGCCTTGCACAATGAGGATGGCAAGACCCACATCGATATCGGGCTGACGGGAGAGGATGTTACCCAACTGACCGCAACCGACTGGATCATCATCCGTCCCGCGGCAGGGGGGCTGTTCGTGCAGTACGATCTCGGCGAGACGAAGCCCGCTATCGACGCCATGTGGGCTTGCGACGAGGAGTGGGACGACTTCTGGTAGGGGCCGTGAGCGCACGCCGCCCGCTCCGCGCTCTTCAACCGAAGAAGAAGTAGATCGCGAAGCTCACCGCGATGCCGACGCCCAGGTTCATCGGCACGCCAATCTTCACGAAATCGCCAAAGCGATAGTTTGCCGCTCCGTAGACCAGCGTGTTCGTCTGGTAGCCGATCGGGGTCGCGAAGCTGGCGCTGGCGCCGAACATCACCGCCACGATCAACGGCCGCGCGTCGACCCCGGCAGCATCGGCGAGGCCGATGGCGAGCGGCGTCATGATGACGGCAATGGCGTTGTTGGTGATCGCTTCGGTCAGGGTGCTGGTGACCGCATAGGTCAGCAGGATCAGCACCAGCAGCGAACTCGAGCCGAGGAATGGCTGGATCGTATCGACGATCAGCTTGATGGTGCCCGCATTGTCGAGCCCGGTGCCAAAGGCGAGCATCCCGAAGATCAGCACCAGCGTGCTGCCATCCAGGCTCGCCCAGGCGTCGCTCGGCTCGATGCAGCGCGTCGCCAGGACCAGCGCCACCCCGCCCACCGCCAACGCTTCGATCGGCAGGCCGAACGCCGCCGCGCCGACGACCACTGCGGCCAGCGTCGCGATCGCGATCGGTGCCTTGGTGCGGCGGAAGGACTGGACCGTGCTGACCCCGACATTGGTCAACTGGACATTGCCCTGCAGCGCCTGCAGCGCGTCGGGCCCGCCTGCGATCAGCAGCCGGTCGCCTGCGCGCACGCGCGCTTCGGCGAGAGAGGGCCCGGGCAGATGGCGCGGGCGGGCGAGGCCGAGCACGCGGATTCTGAGGCGCGAGAGCAGCGGAATTTCCTTCAGCCGCTGGCCGACCACCGGGTGCGTGGCGGAAACCACCGCCTCGATGACGCGCAGGTCCGCCGGGCGCCTGTCGCGCGCGGTTTCGATCCCACCGCCCAGCCCGACGAGGCCGGTGCGAAAATCGGGTGCCTCGGCGAGCGAAGTGATCTCTTCCGGGCTCGCGCTGACGATCAGCTGGTCGTCGGCCACCAGTTCGAAAGCACCCAGATCCTTGCGGTAGAGGTCGGTTCCGCGCTGGATCGCCACGATCTTTACGCCGGGACGGCGGCCGACATTGGTTTCTGCCAGCGTCTGGCCGACGTATTTGCTGCCCTCCATCAGCGTCAGGTGCGTGAGGTAGATGTCGCTCTCACGCGTTTCGTCGTCTATCCGCGGGCCGCGATTGGGCAGCAGCAGCGGCCCCAGCAGCAGGAGGACGGCGACGCCCGCGATCATGCCGACGAAACCGACCCCGGTGATCTCGAAAATGCCGAAGGCCGCCTGCCCGCTTTCCTGCGCAACGCCGTTGACCAGCAGGTTGGTCGAGGTGCCGATCAGCGTCATCGTGCCGCCGAGGATGCACAGGTAGGACAGCGGGATCAGCAGCCGCGTCGCGCCGGTTTTCAGCACCTGCGCGATCTTCTTAACCACCGGGATCATCACGATCACCACCGGCGTGTTGTTCATGAAGGCTGAGGCGGCGATCGTGCCGAGGCCGATTTCCGCAACCGCGAGCCGCGGGCTCTGCGTGGTGCGGCGGATGACCCAGCCGGAGATTTCCTCCAGCGCGCCGGTGCGCAGCAACGCGCCCGAAAGGATGAACATCGCAGCGATGGTAATGGGGGCCGAGTTGGAGAAGGTCCCCAGCATCTCCTTGGGCGAAAGGTAGCCCAGCGCCAGCATGATCGCGCCGGAGACGACCGCAATCACAACCGGCGGTCGCCGCTCCATCATGAAGGCGACGAAGGTGAGGAACAGCAGCGCCAGCCCGATCTGGGCCGAGTAATCCGATAGAATCGTCATTCAGCTAAGCCAGCAGTTCCGAGGTCTCCCGCGAATTCGCAGAAGGCCGGGTCCTTTCCAAGCGAATTCGATGGGCACCTGAAACGCAAAAGGCCCGGAGCAATGCCCCGGGCCTTTTGGTAAGTCACTCAAAACGGCGTTAAGCGGCGGCGCTTTCTTCCGAAGGATCGCGCAGCACGTAGCCGCGGCCCCACACCGTCTCGATGTAATTCTCGCCGTCGCACGCATGGCTGAGCTTCTTGCGCAGCTTGCAGATGAACACGTCGATAATCTTGAGCTCGGGTTCGTCCATCCCGCCGTAAAGGTGGTTGAGGAACATTTCCTTGGTCAGCGTGGTGCCCTTGCGCAGCGAAAGCAGCTCGAGCATCGCGTATTCCTTGCCGGTCAGGTGCACGCGCGCGCCATCGACTTCGACCGTCTTGGCATCGAGGTTCACGGCGAGCTTGCCGGTGCGGATGACCGACTGGCTGTGGCCCTTCGAACGGCGCACCACGGCGTGGATGCGCGCGACCAGCTCTTCGCGATGGAACGGCTTGGTCACGTAATCGTCAGCCCCGAAGCCGAAGCTGCGAATCTTGGAGTCCATCTCGGCAATGCCGGAGAGAATCAGCACGGGCGTCTGCACCTTGGCGACGCGCAGCTTCTTGAGCACGTCGTAGCCGTGCATGTCCGGCAGGTTCAGGTCGAGCAGGATGATATCGTAATCGTACAGCTTGCCCAGATCGAGGCCTTCCTCGCCGAGATCGGTCGAGTAGACGTTGAATCCTTCGGTGGTAAGCATAAGCTCGATGGCCTTGGCCGTGGTCGGCTCGTCCTCGATCAGCAATACGCGCATGGGTCGCCCCCTTTGCCCAGTGGATGTGCTGCATGACCCGCTGGTTACGGGTTGCGTTTCATTAACCACACAAGGTCTGAACGGAAAAGGTTAACATCGCGTAAATCGATGTTTGCGGGGGATGAACGCGATGAAACGGTGCGAAATTGAGTCAAGTTGCCGGGCGCATCGTTGTCACCCGAAAGCCACAGAATCAAATCGGATAAAATCGCGTGCTTGCGCCAGCGCGCCGTTGCGGATATTTCCTTGCGTCGAAAGTGCGTGAGGCTGCGCTTTCGTTACCGACCGAGCCTCAGGAGCGAATCAAATGACCAGGCAACGGGATATCGCAATTCCCGCTTCGGCCCCAGTTTCGATTTCCGCGCCGATCGGCGCGCTCGCTTCCTATTATTATTGCTATTATTTCGGTTCGTTTAGCGGCCGGTACGCCTGAGCGGCGTATCGGAACCCGCGTAGGCCGCACGCGACAAGCGGCCACCATCCTCCCAAATCGACGAGACCCGAGCCGCGCCGCCAGACGAGCTGTGCGCAGGCCACGAACCGAAAGCGAACTTCTGCCATGACCACTGCCAATACCAATGCGCGCGCCATCGACGCCCTGCGAGAAGAGATTGACACGCTCGACCAGGAACTGCTGGCGCTGATGGAAAAGCGGCTCGACCTCGCGGCCGCCATCGCCGCCGCCAAGTCCGACGACAGCAAGACCGAAGACGCGAACGAACTGCTGCTGCGCCCCGCGCGCGAGGCGAGCGTCATCGACCGGCTCGGCACCCTGACCCGCCGCATCCCCGACGTGAGCATCGCGGCGATCTGGCGCGAACTGATGGCGATCAATCTGCAGGCGCAGCGCCCGATCGAAATCGCGCTCAACGCATCGCGCCACCCTGCCAGGATGCACCTGATGGCGCGCGCGCGCTTCGGCACGATCATCCCGATCCGCGAAATGGCCTCGCCCGAGGCGGCGCTGGAGAAGGCGCGTACCGGCAATGCCATTGCGCTGATCGAAATCGGCGAAGGCGACTGGTGGGCCGGGCTTCGCGACGATTCCGAACTGGCGATCATCGACGGGCTGCTGGGCGAAGGCGGACGCGGCTCGGCGCTGGCAGTCGGCCGCCTGTCGCGCGACCGGCTGGGCGAAGATCGCAGCTTCGCGGTGCTCGAACAGGCAGAGCTTGCCACGCGGCTTGGCCGGGGCGAGGCGGTCTGCCCGATTGCCGTGTCTGGCAGTCTGAACCTGTGCGTGATCGAGCGGGTTGCCCCGCTGTCGCGCGCTGCCGCCTGACTACCAGCACGATCCGGATAACACACGATGCGCATTGCGTATGGCGGGCACCCCGGTGCCTTCGGTGAACTCGCGTGCCTTGGCCGCTTCCCCGACGAAAAGCCGATCGGCTTCGACACTTTCCGCATGGCGTGCGACGCATTGGTGAGCGGCGATTGCGACCGGGCGGTGATCCCGTTCGAGAATTCGATCGCGGGCGTAGTACCGGGGGTCGAGGCGCTGATCGCTTCGCTGCCGGTCACGCGGATCGATGTGCATCCGCAGCCGGTGGTGTTCCACTGCCTCGCCGTGCCCGGCGCGCAGCTCGATCGCATCGAACTGGTTTCGAGCCATCCGATGGCGCTGGCGGAATGCCGTCACTTTCTCTCCCGCCTCGGGGTGAGGGAGGAAGAGGCGGGCGATACCGCCGGGGCGGCGAGCGAGGTCGCCGCAGCGGGCTCGCGCACGCGTGCGGCGCTTGCCTCGACCAGAGCCGCCGAGCTCTACGGGCTCGAGGTGCTGGCAGCGGACGTGCAGGACAGCGCCGATAACGTCACGTATTTTGCGGTGCTCGAGCGCGCGTAAGGGTTACCCGATCGCGGCGAGTTTCTTCGACCGGCGACGCTGCACGCTCGACCCGATTCCCATAGCCTCGCGATATTTGGCGACGGTGCGCCTGGCGATGTCGAACCCTTCGGCCTTGAGCAGGTCGACCAGCTTGTCGTCGGAGAGGATCGCCTTGGGATCCTCGGCGTCGGTCAGCGCCTTGATCCGCGCCTTGACCGCTTCGGCGCTCGCGCCTTCGCCGTCCTCGCCGCCGCCGACGCCGCTGGTGAAGAAGTACTTGAGGTCGAAGGTGCCGCGCGGGCAGTGGAGGAACTTGTTGCTGGTCACGCGGCTGACCGTGCTTTCGTGCATCTCGATCTTCTCGGCCACCTGCTTCAGCGTCAGCGGGCGCAGGTGGCTGACCCCGTGGAGGAAAAACCCCTGCTGCTGGGTGACGATCTCGCTCGCCACGGCAAGGATCGTTTTCTGCCGCTGGTCGAGCGCGCGGATCAGCCAGCGCGCATCCTCCAGCTTTTCCTTCAGCCAGGCGCGGCTGGTGCGGTCGCGGCAGCCATCGCGCAGCTCCACCAGATAGGGGCGATTGACGACGAGGCGCGGCAGCGTCGCTTCGTTGAGCGCAATCCGCCAGCCGCCGTCGGTGGCCGGCGAGATCAGGATGTCGGGCACGACCGCGCTGCCCCCCTGTTCGCCGAAAGTCAGCCCGGGGCGCGGATCGTAGCCGCGCAATTCGGCGAGCATCTCGGCGAAGTCTTCGGCATCGACATTGCACAGTTTCTGGAGACGGGCGACTTCGCCGCGCGCGACCAGTTCCAGATTGTCGATCAGCCGCGCCATGCACGGATCGTAGCGGTCCGCCTCGCGCGCCTGGATCGCAAGGCATTCGGCGAGGTTGCGCGCACCGACGCCTGCAGGATCGAGTGTCTGGACAAGCCCCAGGGCGCGCTCGGCTTCGGCGAGTGGTATGCCCAGCGTATCGGCCACCTCGCGCAGCGGCTCTGTCAGGTAGCCCGCTTCGTCGAGCCGCTCGATGATCGCGCGGGCGATGAAAATCTTGCGGTCGTCGCGCCCCGCCGCGCCGACCTGTGCGTGCAGGTATTCCGACAGCGACAGCGCGGCCCCGCCATGCTGGTCGATACCCAGGCCTTCGTCTTCGCCTCCGAACCCGTCCGAGGCGCCCCAGCTGCCATCCCCGGTATCGCGGTCGATCTCCATCTCGGCGGCCGAAAGGTCGGTCGGGGCGTCGCTTTCGGCGGCACCCTCGGCGATAAGCGTATCGGTGTCGCGTTCTTCGCGCGGGGTTTCGGGCGCTTCGCTGTCGTCCGATCCGCTGCGTTCCGCGCGCGGGATCTCGCCCATTTCGAGCAGCGGGTTGGCCTCCAGCGCATCGCCGATGAAGGTTTCGATTTCGAGATTGGACAGCGTCAGCAGCTTGATCGCCTGCTGCAACTGCGGCGTCATCACCAGCGATTGCGACTGGCGCAGGTCGAGGCGCGGGGCGAGTGACATTAGCTGTGGCGTCCGTTCGGGCTCGGCTGGCGCCGATCCCTGCGCCCGGTACCGGCCCACACCCCCTCCCGACCACCCACGAGAGTATCCTGAATGGGTGGTCGGGAGGGGGTGTGGGCCGGTACCGCCCCGGCGGTCATAGATTTGCCGCGAAGAATCACGTCACCAACCGCCGGAAAACTAACGAAACTTGGCCGGGTGGGGGTGCGGGCTGGTGCCGCCCCGGCGGTCCCGAATTTTCCATGCGCGATCACGTTTCGGATCGCCGGAAAATCAAAGCGTAAAGTTCTCGCCAAGGTAGAGCCTGCGCACGTTCTCGTCTGCCACCAGATCCTGCGGGGTGCCCGCGAAAAGGACCTGTCCCCCGTAGATGATACAGGCCCGGTCTACGATATCGAGCGTTTCCCGAACGTTATGATCGGTTATCAGCACGCCGATCCCGCGACCCTTGAGGTCGATCACCAGATCGCGAATGTCGCTGATCGAGAGCGGATCGATCCCCGCAAAAGGTTCGTCGAGCAGCATGATCGAAGGATTGGCGGCCAGCGCGCGCGCGATCTCGCAGCGGCGCCGCTCGCCGCCCGAAAGCGCCATCGCGGGTGCGCTGCGCAGGCGGGTGAGCCCGAATTCGTCGAGCAGGCGTTCCAGCCCCTCGCGCCGGGCATCGCGGTCGGGCTCGGCCAGTTCGAGCACGGTGGCGATGTTCTGTTCCACGGTCAGCCCGCGGAAAATGCTGGTTTCCTGCGGCAGGTAGCCGAGGCCAAGCACGGCCCGGCGATACATCGGCAGGCCGGTCACATCCTCGCCATCCATCAGGATGCGGCCGCTATCGGGCTTCACCAGCCCCATGATCGAATAGAAGCAGGTCGTCTTGCCCGCGCCGTTGGGGCCCAGCAGGCCGAGCACTTCGCCCTTGCCCACCGACAGCGAAATGTCGGTCAGGACAGCGCGCTTGTCGTAGCTTTTCGCGATCGAGACGACTTCGAGCCCGCCCTGCGGAATGGGCGGTGCGGCGTTGGCTTCCACTTCCGCGTGGCTTTGCGCAATGTCTGTGGGGTCGATCTCGGCCATGATTCTGTGCCTAGCAGATGGGGCGCGTGGCGAAAGTGACAATGGCTGCGACGTAAACGAATCGGGCGATGAAGCCTTGCGGTCTTGAGCCTGCGGGGTGCCCGGCGTATCGAAGGCCCGGCAGGGGGCTGCAAGAGGAACCGGGATGAACACCTTCAACACCAACACCGACGACACCGCGCGCGAGGTCGACTGGAAGGCCTCGATCAGCGACAATATCGCGTGGGCCCTGCTGGTCACGACCGCGCTGCTGATCTTCATCACGATGCCCAAGATGAAGCACGCGTTCGACGGGATCACCGTCTACCTGCTGCTGGTTGCGATGGTCGGCGGGTTCATTCCCGTGCTGCGGTTCTTCGAACATCGCTGGACCCGGCTGGACGATGCCAGGGCGCATGATCCGTCGCTGCGCGGGGCCTTCCGGCTCGATCAGGCGGCGCTGTGGCTGCTGACCGCGGGTGTTCCATTGCTGCTCGCACTGGTTTTCGCGCTGGCCTTCCCCGACTGAGGGGAACACCGAAGCTCTTCGACAGGGCGCAAAGAGGGGGCTTCGATTTGATGCTGCGAATTCTGGCTGCGCTTGCGCTCGCGTGCCTGAGCCTTGCGGGCGCAACCGCGCCCCTCCACGCTGCCTTGCCCGGGCTTTCGGGTGAACAATCCGCCGAACCCGCTGCCTCCGGGGCCGAGCCTTCGGGCGCGCTCGACGATCGGCGCGATCCGGCAAGCGACCAGCGCATTGCCGAGCGGCTCAGCGGCATTTACGGCCAGGTCGACGAATTTTCCGATATCGATGTCTCGGTCTCCGAAGGGGTGGTCCGGCTGACCGGTTCCGCGCCAACGCAGGACGCGATCGACCGGGCGGGCGCGATTGCATCGCGTTTCGATGTGGTAACGGTGCAGAACGACGTCGCACGCGACACCTCGCTCAGCAACACGGCCGATATCGTCACCGCGCTGTTCGACCGCCTGCGCGAAGCGGGCAAGATGCTCCCGGTCATCGGGGTCGCCGCGCTGATCGGTCTGGCGATCCTACTGGTCGGCTATCTGATCGCCTCGCTCAAGTTCGTCTGGCGCATCTTCACACCCAACAGCTTCCTCGCGGATCTGGTGGCGAGCGCGATCCGGTTCGCCTCGATCATCTTCGCGCTGGTCATCGCGCTCGACATTATCGGCGCGACCGCACTGCTCGGCGCGGTCCTTGGCGGCGCGGGCGTGATCGGCATCGCGCTGGGCTTTGCGATGCGCGACATGGTAGAAAACTACGTCGCGTCGCTGATGCTGTCGCTGCGCCAGCCGTTTCGCGCCAACGATCTGGTGAAGATCGACGATCAGGAGGGGCGCGTGGTCCGCCTGACCAGCCGCGCGACCGTGCTGATGACGCTGGAAGGCAACCACCTGCGCGTCCCCAACAGCACGGTGTTCAAGGCGGTGATCGTCAACTTCACCCGCAATCCGCAGCGCCGGTTCGATTTCACGCTCGGCGTAGACCCCGACGATGACGCCACTGCCGCCGCCGAGCTGGGGCGCGAGACGCTGACGCAGCTGCCCTTCGTGCTCGCCGACCCGGCGCCCGAGGCGCGGATCGTGGAGGTGGGCGATTCCTCGGTCGTGGTGCGCTTCCTCGGCTGGGTCGATCAGCGCGAGGCCGACTGGTACAAGGCGCAAAGCGTCGCGATCCCGGCGGTGAAGACCGCGCTCGAATCAGCCGGTTTCGGCCTGCCCGAGCCGATCTATCGCCTGCGTTTCGACCCGCGTTCGGCCAGCCTGCCGTTCGAGAATATCGCCGACCGTGACGGCGTGGAATGGCGGGCAAAGAAGCCGAAACCCGACGCCGAGGCACCGCACGCCGACGTCACTCCCCGAAACGAGATCGACGACATGGTAGAAGAAGAACGCGAGAAGACGCCGAAGAAGGGCGACCTGCTCGATCACCGCAGGCCGGTGGAGTGATGGCACACACGCACCGCATTTTGTCGCTCGTCACTGCGGTTTGCCTGGGCGCTTCGCCTGCATTGGCCGATTCAACCGATGGGACGCGGCAATTCCTTGTGCGAGCCGATCTCGCGACGCTGGAAAAGCGGTCCGACGAATCCGCGGATCTGGAGGTACTTGTCCGCCAAAGCATTCAGATTATCGAGCGGCGCTTCGCCATGATCGAACCTTCCGGTGTCGAAATCATCGATCTGGGTGACGGCCGGTTGCAGATCGATGTGCCTGCCACAGTCGGCCGTGATGAGGTGGAGGATGTGCTTGGCATTCCACCGGACATTGCTTTGCGGGTTGCGGACCCGGCGTCCACCTCGTGTCCGAGTGACGAGGACGGCCTGCAAGGCGATCCGGATATGATGGCTGCGGAGGAGGTCGCAGGAAAGGCGGGCCCCGCCATCGGCGGAGATTACATACTCGGCGTATTGGCCAGTTTCGATGGCCGCACGGGCAGACCAGTCGTTAGCATCGCTTTCGATGATGTCGGCACACGGCAGTTGGCGGCATTGACCACCGGGAATGTGGGCAAATGCATGCAGATCGTGCTGGATGGCAGCGTGATCTTCTCTGGCGCTATCTTGGAGCCCGTGCGGGAAGGGCGTATCCAGCTGTCAGGCATTCCGACAGACGAAGACGCCCAAAATCTCGCGATCCGATTGCATGCCGGGGCGCTGCCTGCCCCCTTCGAAATCGTGGACGAGCGCGTCGTCGACTGAGGCGGGCGTCTTAAGCGAAGCCCGCCCGTGCCGCTCAGCCCTTCGCCCGCTCAATCGCTTCGAGCACGATCCGCTTGGCTTCGGCCGCGTCGCCCCATTCGCCGACGCGCACCCATTTTTCGGCTTCGAGATCCTTGTAGTGGGTGAAGAAGTGCTCGATCTGCTGGAAGATGATGCTCGGCAGGTCCTTCGTCTCGGCGACGTCCGAGTAATAGGGGAAGGTCGTGTCGATCGGCACGCAGATCAGCTTCTCGTCGCCGCCATGCTCGTCTTCGAGGTTGAGCACGCCGATCGGGCGCGCACGCACCACGCAGCCCGCGATGAAGGGGCTGCGCGCGATCACCAGCGCGTCGAGCGGGTCGCCGTCGGGCGAGAGCGTGTGCGGTACGAAGCCGTAGTTCGCCGGATAGCGCATCGGCGTGTGGAGGATGCGGTCGACGAACAGCGCGCCCGAATCCTTGTCGAACTCGTACTTCACGGGCTCGCCGCCGGTCGGTACCTCGATGATGACGTTGAGGCTTTCGGGCGGATTGTCGCCGGTGGGGATATTGTCGATGCGCATGACGCGGGCCCTTAACGACCGCGATGCTGCACTGCAACTACCGCGTTACGATCCGCCCAGAACATTTATCGTGAAGGCGATCACGCCGATGTTGAACACGAAGGCGGCGAAGGAGTGCATCAGCGCGACGATGCGAATGCGGCTGCGGGTGATCGCGACGTCGCTCGTCTGGAAGGTCATGCCCAGTGTGAAGGCGAAATAGGCGAAATCGCGGTAATCGGGCGTGCGTGTGCCGGGAAAGTCGAGACCGCCGCGATCGCTCGGCCTGGTCCGATCCGCGCCATCGGCCCCGCGTGCGCCATGGTCTTCGCTCGCAGAGGTGTAGAATGCGTGCGCGTAATGGAGCGTGTAGACGCTGTTGGCGAACAGCCAGATCAGCAGCAGCGTGCCGACCAGCGTGACGATCGCGGGCCACTCGCCCTTGCTTGCCCCGGCCAACTCGCCGGTGATCGCCGCCATCACAACCAGGGTCAGGAGGCTGCTCAGTGCGAGGACCAGCAGCCGGTTGGCGTCGTTGGCGGCAGCATGGTGGCGCATGGCATGGGCAGAGTGGCTGCGCAGCAACGGCACGAGCGAGGCGAGGAAGACGAGCGCCGCCGCATCGAAGGCGACGGCGATCCCGTCCCGCCAGTCCTCGACCGGCATGGTTGCCCGGGCGATGGCGTATGAAACGGCCAGCACCGCCAGAAAGACGAGGAACCGGGCGGGCGCCAGGCGGCGGCCGATGCCTGTCGCCGATCCCGCCTGTGCGCTTTCGTCAGACATGCGGCATCGGCTTGGTGGTCATCGCGTCAGTCCGCAGCGCGCGGCTCCAGCAACCTGTCGAGCGGCTGTTCGCCCTCGCCGACCGGTTCGAGCCACGGGTAGCGCAGGCCGCCGTGGTAATCGATCTCGACCGTGCGATAGGTGTCGCCGCGCTTGACCAGCAGTTCGATCGGTTCCTTGCCGTCCTTGGCGGCGGTGATCGCGTCCTTGATCGCATCGCTCGAATATTCGATGCCGTTGACCGCGACGATCGTGTTGCCGTTGACGATGCCTGCGTTGAAGGCCGGGCCGTCCCACAAGGTGCCGCTCACCTTGCCATCGCTGCCCAGGTTCACGCCGAGCGAGTAGAACAGGTTGAGGTACTTGTAGTTGCCCATCCGGCCCTTGTCGTAGCTGTTCGCTTCGTCCTTCCAGACCAGCTTGTAGCCTGCCATCTCGATCCCGCGCAGCGGCGCAGGCTGATCGGGTTCCAGCAGGCGGGTGGTCAGGAAATCTGCCCAGTCATACGGATAGACGCCGTTCAGCGTCGCCACGACCTCGTCGAAATCGTAGGTCAGCTGGCCCCAGTCGCCATCGTTCATCCCGAAGAAGGCCTTGGCGAAATCGTCCAGCCCCTTTGCCCCGTCGGTGCCCCGGCGGATGATCTGGTCGGCTTCGAGCCAGGTCAGAGCGCCTTCGACGTAATAGTCTTCGCTACGCGACAGCGAGGAATAGGGCACCGGCCGGCGTGCGTTGATGATCGGATCGTTGGTGGTGTCCGCGACGGAGCGGTATGCGCGGCCCGGCTGCCCTTCGGCGTAATTGGCCGCATAGCCCGCAAAGGCATCGAGGAAGGTCTGCTTCTTCTGCAGGCCGCTACGCGCGGAGAGCACCCAGCCCCACAGCTGCGTCTGCCCTTCGTACAGCCACAGAAGCGAATCCTGCATCGGCGTGCGGTAATCGGGGGTCCACAGGTCTGCCGGGCGGCGATACTTGCCGTTCCAGCTGTGCACCAGCTCGTGGCTGACCACGTTGCGATCCCAGTCCATTGCGTCCCAGTCGATCAGCGCGGTGGGTTCGTACTGGTTCTCCGCCGACCGCTGATGCTCGAGCCCGATTCCGCCCATCCGCTCGGTCAGCGCGAGGAGGATGTCGTAATGGTCGAAATGGCGCGCGCCGAACAGCGCATCCGCCTCGCCGACCAGCCGTTCAAAGTGGACGAGATTTTCGGGCGCGAGGTCGAGATACTTCGCCTTGTCAGCCACCGCATCGAGCCGCACGTCGTCGTCCAGCTTCCATTGCTGCGCATACTTGCCCGCGAAGATCGGCGAATCGACCAGCGTCTCGTAGTCGACCGTCTGCCACGTAACCGTGTCGTTCTTTCGCGCCTGCCCGTCGAGTGCGGTGAACACGCGCCAGCCTTCGGGCACCTTCACCGTCGGCTTCACCGCGATCCGGCGCACGTAATGCCCTGCGGGATAGAAGCTCATCTTCTCCCACTGCAGGTTGAGCATTTCCTGCGTCATGGTGATCCGCCCCTCGCTTCCGGTGACGGGCGAGGTGTGGACGAATTCGGCCTTCACCGCCTTCGTGCCCGCAGGCACGTCGACGATCAGCTCGTACACGTCGAGCGGGTTACGCTTCCATTCGAGCACCTTGCCCCCAGCGGTGAAGCGGATGCCGCTGATCAGGTTGATCGGCCCGCGAGCGGCGTGGTTACCGGGCAGCCATTCGGGGAAGAGCAGATGCAGCTCGCGCATGTCGGCGGTGACGGGGATGGTCTGCGTCACGCGGTAGACGCCGCGTGCGGTATCGGTCGCGTCGATATCCAGCGCAATCGTGCCGCCCGGCCACGGCGTGTCTGCGGGCAGCGGCGTCGTGTCGGCCAGCTGTTCCTGCTCCGGAGCGGTGTTGCCGGCAGGGCGGATATCGCTTTGCGCGATCGCGGGCGTGGCAACGAGGAGGGGGAGGAGGGCGGCGCCGAGGAGGAGTTTCTTCATGGGTGCACGTCATGCGATGAATGGCGCGCGGGTGCAATATTGTATCCGGCTTTCGCCCTGACAGCTTCCGTTTGTGCGGCCTCCACGCTAAGCGCTCGCCCATCATGGCAAAGACAAAGACACCGCAGGCAATCCGCGGCACGCAGGACATTTTCGGGGCCGAGGCGGAAAGCTTCGCCTTCGTGGTCGAAACCTTCGAACGGGTGCGCAAGCTCTACCGCTTCCGCCGCGCGGAAATGCCCGTGTTCGAGAAGACCGAGGTGTTCGCGCGCTCGATCGGCGAAACGACCGATATCGTCTCCAAGGAAATGTACAGCTTCGAGGATCGCGGCGGGGAGTCTCTCACGCTGCGGCCCGAGTTCACCGCAGGGATCGCGCGCGCCTACCTCACCAATGGCTGGCAGCAGCACGCGCCGGTGAAGCTGGCGACGCACGGCCCGCTGTTCCGCTACGAGCGCCCGCAGAAGGGCCGTTACCGCCAGTTCCACCAGATCGACGCCGAGATCATCGGTGCCGCCGAACCGCAGGCCGATGTCGAGCTGCTCGCGATGGCCGATCAGGTGATCCGCGAACTCGGGATCGAGGGCGTTACGCTGCATCTCAACACTTTGGGCGACGGCGATTCCCGCGAGGCATGGCGCGCCGCGCTGGTCGAACACTTCCGCAGCGTAAAGGACGAGTTGAGCGAGGAATCGCAGGAGCGGCTGGAGAAGAACCCGCTGCGCATTCTGGATTCGAAGGACCGCCGCGATCAGCGGTTCGTGGCCGATGCGCCCAAGATCGACGACTTCCTGACCGACGAGGCGCGCAGCTTTTTCGATGCGGTAACCAGCGGGCTCGACGCGGCGGGTGTGAAGTGGGTGCGCGCCGAGAGCCTCGTGCGCGGGCTCGACTACTACCGCCACACCGCGTTCGAATTCATTCCCGACGAAGGCTCGGCTGCGGCGGATGCGCTGGGTTCGCAGAGCACGATCCTCGGTGGTGGCCGCTACGACGGGCTGATCGAGAGCCTTGGCGGACCCTCGACGCCTGCGGTCGGCTGGGCTGCGGGGATCGAGCGGCTGGCGATGCTGGTGGGGGAGAAGGGCGAGGAGCCTGCCAGTTTGATGGTCGTCGTCGAAAGCGATGCGGCTGCGGTGCGTGAGGCGGGGCAGAAAGTGCTCAACACCGCCCGCCGCGTCGGAATCGACAGCGAAATGATCGCGACGGGGTCGCCGCGCAAACGTTATGACAAGGCGGTAAAGAGCGGTGCGGCCGCGATACTTTCACTATCCGACGAAGACGGAAGGATCGCTCACCGCCTCAAGGGTGATGATGAAGCGCTGGCCCGGCTGGACCCGCTGTTTAACGCGATTGCGGAGTCGATGTCTGCCTCGCCCCAAACCTGATTCGGGCAGGGCTTTCGTCCGAGCGAGCGGGATCAGAGGAAGCCCGGGACGACGGTTGAGGGTTGGGGCAGCGCCGCACCTTTCCTACTGCACCCTTCGCAAGCTAATGCGCCTTGCATGATCGCCAACGCAACCGACATTCGCCACTCGAAATAACGCCCACATGAAGGCCCGACTTTTTCGCCCCTGGACACTGTGTCAGGTGTGTCAGGCCCGCCACCGGAACGACCATTGACCATCCCTCCCGAACGCCTCGACCAGATCGCCAACCGCTTCGCAGAGATCGAGGCGCGCATGGCCTCGGGCCAGCTCGAGGGCGAGGAATTCGTCCAGGCAAGCCGCGACTATGCCGAGCTCGAGCCGGTCGCGAAGCTCGCGCTCGAGCTGAAGGCCGCGCGCGAGGAAGTCGCCGGGCTGCGAGAGATGCTTGCCGACCCCGAGATGCGCGGCATGGTCGAAGAGGAGCTGGAGGCGCTCAACCAGCGTATTCCCGAACTTGAGCAGCAGCTCGCCGTCGCGATGCTCCCGCGCGATTCCGCCGATGCCAAGCCCGCGATGCTCGAAATCCGCGCGGGCACGGGCGGCGACGAGGCGGCGCTGTTCGCGGGCGATCTCTACCGCATGTACGAACGCTTCGCGGGCGAGCAGGGCTGGAAGGTCGAGCCGGTCAGCATGAGCGCGAGCGACGTCGGCGGCTTCAAGGAAATCGTCGCCAACGTGCGCGGGCAGGGCGTGTTCGCCAAGCTGAAGTTCGAAAGCGGCGTGCACCGCGTGCAGCGCGTGCCCGAAACGGAGAGCGGCGGGCGCATCCACACCTCGGCAGCGACCGTTGCGGTGCTGCCCGAGCCGGACGAGGTCGATGTGCAGGTCGACGCGGGCGACCTCAAGATCGACACCTACCGTGCGTCGGGCGCGGGCGGGCAGCACGTCAACACGACCGACTCGGCGATCCGCATCACCCACCTGCCGACCGGGCTGGTGGTCACCTGCCAGGACGGGCGCAGCCAGCACAAGAACCGCGAACAGGCGATGCAGGTGCTGCGCGCGCGCCTCTACGAACAGCAGCGCGACGCCGCGCAGGGCGCCGAGGCTGAAGCGAGGAAGGCGATGGTCGGCTCCGGCGACCGCTCCGAACGCATCCGCACCTACAACTTCCCGCAAGGCCGCGTGACCGACCACCGGATCGGCCTCACCCTGCACAAGCTGCCCGAGATCATCGCCGGACCGGGGCTTGGCGAACTGGTCGACGCGCTGATCGCCGAGGACGAAGCCAAGCGCCTCGCCGCGATGAATGAGTGAGGGGGGCGCGCCGAAGGGGAGTGTCGGCGATGCCATTCGGGAAGCGGCCGAGCGCCTCGCCGCCACCACCGACACCCCGCGCCTCGATGCCGAATTGCTGATGGCGCAGGCGCTGGGCATCTCGCGGTCGGACATGCTACTACGGGCGATGCGCGATCCTGCGCCCGACGGCTTCGAAGCGCTGGTTGCGCGGCGGCAGGGGCACGAGCCGGTCGCGTACATCACCGGCAGCGCGGAGTTCTATGGGCTCGACCTGCAGGTCTCGCCGGCCGTGCTGATCCCGCGCGGGGACAGCGAGACGCTGATCGAGGCGGCGCGCGATCATTTCGGGAAGGGCGCAGCTCCGGCGCGTATCCTCGACCTCGGCACCGGGTCGGGCGCGTTGCTGCTGGCCGCGCTGTCGCTGTGGCCGGAGGCGGAGGGGATCGGTCTGGATGCCTCGATGCCCGCGCTGCGGGTCGCGCAGTGCAACGCGACCAAGCTCGGCCTGGCCGAGCGGTGCCGCTTCCTGCGGCGTAGCTGGCGCAGGGACGGGTGGAGGCGCGATCTCGGCACGTTCGACCTGATCCTGTGCAATCCCCCCTATGTGGAGGACGATGCCGCGCTGGAGCCGCAGGTGCGCGCGCACGAGCCTGCATCGGCGCTGTTCGCAGGGCCGGAGGGGCTCGACGACTATCGGATACTCATGCCCCAAATCGGGCACTTGTTAACAAGGGGCGGCATCGCCATATTTGAGATCGGCGCGACGCAGCAAGATGGCGTTTGCGCGATCGCCGGAAATCAAGGCTTTAGCGCGCGTTTTTGCAATGATCTTGCAAACAGGCCACGCGCGGCGATTGTTTCGCAAAGCTTTTGACAAGGGGTTGGCAAAGGGCCGGCCAACCGGTAAGTCTCGTCAAGTCCCAGCAAGAAACAGAGGTTTCCAGCGGGGTCGCGATCCGAAATCTGCGAGTAGACCGGGCCCGGACAAGGGCTGCGATCGGAAAGAGATCGAGGATCATGCTTAAGGACAGGTGGGCCACGCGGGCACATTGCTTTGCCGCAATACCGCGACGTTAGACCCGACCACGAGGGAAGAGAATTCCTTGAACAACAACAGCAATCGTAACAACAACCGTCGGCGCGGCCGCGGCAATCGCAATCAGGGCGGGGGTGGCAACAACTCCAACCGGATCGACAGCCGCGCACGGGGCAACGCCCCGCAGTTGCTCGACAAGTACAAGAAGCTCGCGCAGGACGCGCAGCACAATGGCGACCGGGTGCAGGCGGAATACTACCTCCAGTTCGCCGACCATTATTTCCGCGTCATCGCCGACAACAAGGCGCGCCAGGACGAGCAGCGCGGCAAGCGCGACAATGATCGCGACCGTGCAAACGACGACTCGGACGAGGAAGACGGCGAGGAGGATCGCCGGAACAAGTCCAAGCCCAAGGCCAAGCGGTCCAATCGTGGGGAGCGGCAGCGCGGTTCGGAACGCGAATCCTATGATGGCGATGATTCGTCGGACGAGGACGATAACGACAGCGATGGCTCCGAAACCGACGAGAACCCGTTCGTGCGCAAGCGCGCCAGTGGTTCGCGCCGGGGCAATGCCCGCAACCGCAACGAAAACAGCGGCGATGACGGTGATGGCGAGATCGATGCGGCCGTCCTGCCCCCCGCGATCGCTGCCGCGACGGCGAGTGATGATGCGAAGAGCAAGCCTGCAAAGCCGCCGCGTCGGCGGACTCGCAAGCCCGCCGAAGACGACGGTGACGAGGCGCTGAGCGCGGTCGGCTGATCGCGCTCAGGCAAACGCTCGGGCTCGATCTCGCGTGGCTGACATCCGGCAGACGCCCTGTGGCCCGCCCGAGGGTGCCTGGCGCGGAGGGGGCGGCCCTTGCTGAATCGCGCGCTTAGCTGGGCTTTCGCCCATCCGCGAGTGACCCTCGTGGCGCTCGGCGCGCTGTCCGCGCTCGGCTTTCCCCCGATCCACCTGTGGCCGCTCGCGATCATCGCGCTGGGTGGCGCGGCAATCCTGATCCGGTTCGCCGGATCGATGCGCAGCGCCCTGTTCCGCGGCTGGCTGTTCGGGCTGACGCATTTCATCGTCACCAACCTGTGGATCGCGACGGCGTTCACCCATCAGAACCAGATGCCCGCCGCGATAGGGTGGGCCGCCGTGCCTCTGTTGTCGGTGTACCTCGCGCTCTATCCCGCGCTCGCGTTCATGCTGGCCTATCGTCTCGCGCGCGGACGCAGCGCGCTGGTATACGCGCTGGCGCTGGGGGGATGCTGGATCGTCGCGGAGTACCTGCGCGCGACGCTGTTCACCGGCTACGCCTGGGGCCCGTTCAGTCTGGCGCTGCTGGGTCCGTTCGATAGGCCGGGTTTCGCCGCACTCCTGCCTTTTACTGGCACCTACGCGCTTTCGGGCCTCGCCGTCCTGCTGGCGGTTGCGCTGGCCGATCTCGCCCTGCGGCGCGAATGGGTGCGCGTCGCGCTGGTGAGCATCCTCCTGCTCGCAGGAATGTACTGGCCCGTGGGTGCGGGCCGCGAGGGCACGATCGACTACACGCTCGTGCAGCCCGATTTCGATCAGGAAACACTCAACGATCCGCGCCAGTACGAACCGGGTTTCCTGACGCTGGCCGCGCTCAGCACCCGATCCGACACGCAAACCGATCCACGACTGGTGCTGTGGCCCGAAGGTGTGCTCCCCGACTATCTGCGCGAAGGCTATCCGCAGCGATATTATGCGGCGACCACTGCGGGGCGCGATCCCGTCTTCGCGCGCAAGCGGATCGCTCGCGTCATCGGTGACGACAGCCTGCTTCTGACCGGCACGATCGATCTGGAGGTCGAGGGGGATCGTGCGGTGGCGGCCTACAATGTTGTCACCGTGGTCGACGGCGAGGGCGGCATCGTCGGCGGGTACCGCAAGGCGCACCTGGTACCTTATGGCGAGTATCTGCCGTTGCGCAGCTGGCTCGAACCACTTGGTCTGTCGCGGCTCGTGGCGGGCTCTATCGATTTCTGGCCCGGACCCGGGCCGAAGACGATAGACCTGGGAAGGCATGGCCGTGCGGGCATGCAGATCTGCTACGAGATCATCTTTTCCGGGCAGGTGGTCGATCGGTCCGACCGGCCCGACTACATCGTCAATCCATCGATCGATGGCTGGTTCGGCCCGACCGGCCCGCCACAGCATTTCGCGCAGGCACGGATGCGCGCGATCGAAGAGGGGCTTCCGGTCTTGCGCGCCACCACCACCGGGATCAGCGGCGTCATCGACGCACGCGGTGTCGTCCGGCAGCATCTGGGGATGAGCAAACAGGGGCGTCTCGACGGCAAGGTTCCACCCGCCGGATCGCCTACGCCCTTCGCGATTCTGGGCAACTGGCTGGCGCTCGTCTGGGCAATCTTGCTCTTGGGCGCGTCGTTGGTTGTCAAGCGCCGACGCGCCCATTAGGGCACTCATGCAGACATAAAGAACTCTTTATATCAGGTAAGATCGATCCATGCGCAGCAGCTATATTTTCACTTCCGAAAGCGTTTCCGAGGGCCATCCGGACAAGGTTTCCGACCAGATTTCGGATGCCATCGTCGATCTGATGCTGAGCAAGGACCCCGAATCGCGCATCGCGTGTGAAACGCTGACCACCACCCAGCGCGTGATCCTGGCGGGTGAAATCCGGTGCGCGCCGATGTACGACAAGGGCGAGTGGAAGCCCGGCGCCGCCGAAGAGATCGAGCGCGTCGTGCGCGAGACGGTCAAGGAAATCGGTTACGAACAGAGCGGCTTCCACTGGGAAACGCTGACCTTCGAAAACCACCTGCACGGCCAGTCGAGCGAAATCGCACAGGGTGTGGACGCAGGCACCGACGGTTCGAACAAGGATGAAGGCGCGGGCGACCAAGGCATCATGTTCGGCTATGCCTGCGACGAGACGCCCGACCTGATGCCGGCGACGCTCGATTACAGCCACAAGATCCTCCAGCGGCTCGCCGCAGACCGCAAATCCGGCGCTGCGCCTTTCCTCGAACCCGATGCGAAGAGCCAGGTCACGCTGCGGTACGAGAACGGCAAGCCGGTGAAAGCGGTCGCAATCGTCGTCTCGACCCAGCACGCCAAGGGATATCACGAGGGCGACAAGGAAGCTGAGCTGAAGGCCTATGTGAAAAAGACCGTTGGCGACGTGCTCCCCGCAGGCCTGATCGACGGCGAGACCGTGTGGCACATCAACCCGACCGGCGCTTTCGAGATCGGCGGGCCCGATGGCGACGCCGGACTGACCGGGCGCAAGATCATCGTCGACACCTATGGCGGTGCGAGCCCGCACGGCGGCGGCGCGTTCAGTGGCAAGGACCCGACCAAGGTCGACCGCTCGGCCGCGTACATCACCCGCTATCTCGCCAAGAACGTGGTCGCGGCGGGCCTTGCCACGCGGTGCACGATCCAGGTCTCCTACGCGATCGGCGTGTCCGAACCGCTGTCCGTCTATGTCGACCTGCACGGCACCGGCACGGTCTCCGAAGAAGCGCTCGAAGACGCGATCCGGGGCATGAACAAGCTCGGCGGGCTGACCCCGCGCGGCATCCGCACGCATCTGGGCCTCAACAAGCCGATCTATCGTCGCTCGGCCGCCTACGGGCACTTCGGCCGCCCGGCCGACGGCGACTTCTTCCCGTGGGAGCGGACCGACCTGGTCGAAGACCTGAAGGCTGCGGTCGGCAAGTAAGCCGCCGACGCGCAGGAATGAACGGGCCCGGCACTCCGCTGACAACATCGGAGGTGCGGGGCCCTTTCGCTTCGCGCGAGCGCGTCGCCGCACTCGACGCGCTGCGCGGGATTGCCGTCGCGGGCATCGCGCTCATGAACGTCTACATCTACGCGCTGCCGCCGGCTGCCTATTTCAATCCGGCAGCGGCAGGCAGCGAAAGCCCGCTCGACTGGATCGTCTGGGGACTGAGCTTCGTGTTTGTCGAAGACAAGTTCCGCAGCCTGTTCGCGATGCTGTTCGGCGCAGGCGTGGCGATCCTGCTCGACCGGGCGCGCGATAGCGGCGACGGGCATCCGATACACAGCCACGTCTCCCGAATGCTGGTGCTGTTCGCGATCGGCGCGGCCCACGCGGTATTCCTCGCGAACAACGACGTCCTGCGGCTCTACGCAATGGCGGGGCTATTCGTGCCGCTGTTCCTGCGACTGGATGCGCGCAAGCTCCTGATCGCGGGCGGCATCCTGATGGCGGTGCACGCGCTGGCGGGCTCCGTAATCGCCTACCAGTGGCTCACCGCCGAACCGGGCAGCGCACTGGCGCAGATGCCTGCGCAGATATTCGGCAGCGATCCGGCGGCGCTCGATTATGCGCGGGCCGTTGGAATGGAGAGCTTTGGCGAGCGCCTGGCCCGGCGAATCTACGGCTTCGGTGCCGCGCTGGAAACGCAGATACCCGGCATTCCGTCTGCGCTGGGTACCATGCTCGTGGGCGCAGCCTTGTGGCGCAACGGGTTGCTGAAGGGCGAATGGCCGCGCGCCAGATGCATCGCGCTGGCGTGGAAGATGACGCTGGTGGCGCTGCCACCGCTGCTCGCTCTTATGGCGCTCGATTGGCGGGCGGGTTTCTCCGGCGCGATGGTCGGACCGGTTGCCCTGTTCTGGTCGCTGCCGTTCGATCTGCTGCTTGGGGTTGGTTACGCGGCGCTGGCGATGGCGCTATTCGCGAACCGCGACAGCGCAGTGCGGCGCATACTCGCGGCGGCGGGACGCCTGTCGCTAACCAATTACCTGCTCAGCAGCGTGGTCTTCGCGCTTCTGTTCTACTCCTGGGGGCTTGGCCTCTTCGCCACCATGCCGCGCAGCAGTGCCTTCGCGCTGGCTTTCGTGCCTATCGTGCTGATGATGGCATGGTCGCAGCCGTGGCTTGCGCGGTTTCGGCAGGGGCCGTTCGAGTGGCTGTGGCGGGGCTTCGCGCGCGGACGGTTCGCGCCGATCCTGCGCTAGTCATCCTGCCCGAGCTTGGGCGAGGGTTCGCCCAGCGCCAGTTCGGCATCGGAGAACCTGAACGGGCTGCGCAGGCCGGTGAGCCCGTCCGCCATGGGGAAGGTCATCCCGCGCGCCCGCACTTGGGGTTCTTCGAAAACTTCGGACACCTCGAGGATCGGCCCGGCGGGGACTCCCCTGTCCGCGCACGCTTCCAGCAAGGCATCGCGGCCCCATTTGGCGGTCTCTTCGGCGATGATCCCGTCGATCTGCTCGCGGTTGTTGATGCGGCCCTCGTTGGTCGCGAAGCGCGCGTCGTCCAGCAGGTCGTGCCGTTCGAACACTTCGAGCAGCTTGCGGAACAGCCGGTCGTTTGCAGGTGCCAGCACCACCGGTCCGTCCTTGGTCGGGAACACGCCATAGGCGCTCACCTGCGCGTGCATATTGCCCATGCGCGGCGGGTTCTGCCCGGTAGTGAAGTAGCTTTGCGCCTGATGAGCGAGCAGCGCGACCGAGCAATCGTACAGCGCCATGTCGATATGCTGGCCGGTCCCCGTGCGGGCGCGCATTGCCAGCGCGGCCTGGATCGCGATGGTCGAATAGAGCCCGCAGAACAGGTCACTGATGGACATGGCGTGCTTCATCGGCGCACCATCGGGTTCGCCCGTCAGCGCCATGAATCCACTCATCGCCTGCACCACGAAATCGTAACCCGGCTCGTCGCGGCGCGGCCCGTCCTGCCCGAACCCGCTGATCGAGCAATAGATGAGGCCGGGATTGTCCTGCAACAGGCTGGCATAATCGAGCCCGAACTTGGTGAGCTTGCCCGGCAGGAAATTCTCGATCACCACGTCCGCGCCGCTCGCCAGCGCCGTGACCCGCCCAAGATCGTTTGCGTCTCTGAAATCGGCAGTGATGCTACGCTTTCCACGATTGCAGCCATGATAATAGGCTGCCTCGCGCGCGCCATCGTCGCGTTCCACGAAGGGCGGGCCCCACAGGCGGGTGCCGTCGCCCTCGGGCGCCTCGACCTTGATGACATCTGCGCCCAGATCGGCGAGCGTCTGGCCGGCCCATGGCCCAGCGAGGATGCGGGCAAGTTCGAGCACCTTGAGCCCCGCGAGGGGCGCAGCCGGATTGCGAGGTTTATCGAACCACATGCCAGCGTCGCTGCGGCACCCGTGCCCGCAGGTCAAGCGGGGAGGATCACATCGCCTGCTTCAGGAAGGTCACGCTGCGATCGAGGACCGGTGCCTTGCCCCTAAAGGCCTTGGAGAGCGCCATCACCACTTCCTCGTGACTGAGACCTTCGTAGTTCTCCGACTCGACCGGTGCGCCCAGTTCGCGCAGCTTTGCTGTCAGATTCTCCGTATTGTACGGGCGAACCACGGTATCCTTGCTCGACGTGACCAGCAGCATGGGCGGTGCGTCTGCGCGAGCGAAGGCGATCGGCTGCGTGTCGCGCGGTTCGGGCCATTGCGACATCGCGTCGATCGAGCGTTTCTTGTCGAAGGGGTAGAAGTCGTAGGGGCCGGACAGGCCGATGGCCGCTTTGATCGCGCCGGGTTCCACACCGGCTGCGGTCAGCCAGCGCGGATCGAGCGCCAGGGTGACGGCGGTATGCGCCCCGGCCGAATGGCCGGCGAGCGCAATCCGATCGGGATCGCCACCGAATTGCGCAATGTTGTCGCGCGTCCAGCGGACAGCCTCGGCTCCATCCTCTATGAAGGCGGGGAAGCGGACGTCGGGCACCTTGCGATAGTCCGGGATCACGACGGTGTAGCCGCGGCTGGCAAAGGCCCGCCCGACAAACGCGTAGGCGTCGCGATCGCCCTTCACCCAGCCTCCCCCGTGAAAGAACACGATCACCGGGCGCTGCTTGGCGGATTGCTCGGCAGGCCTCCATACGTCGAGCGTCTGGCCATGCTTGCCGAACGCGACGGCGGTCCCCGCACGTTGCGTGCCCGAGCCCCCTCCGGCAAAGCCATCGATGACCGACAGAAGCTTGGGCGGCGATGTGAAGGCGATAACGCCGGCGAACACCAGCAGGAGCGCGATTGCGATAAAGGCAGCCACCCGCTTTTTCATGCGGTCGCGAGGGCGACCTCGTACTTCGCGCTGGTGCTCTTGGCGATGTCATCCTCGGTAACGCCCGGCGCAAGTTCGATCAGCCGGAAAGCACTGTCGTGATCGGGCCGCTGGAACACCCCGAGATTGGTGATGATCATGTCGACCACGTTCGTGCCGGTCAGCGGCAGCGAACATTCGGGGATGAACTTCGGGTCGCCGTGCTTGCTGGTGTGATCCATTACCACGATGATCTTCTTGACGCCCGCGACCAGATCCATCGCGCCGCCCATGCCCTTGATCATCTTGCCGGGGATCATCCAGTTGGCGATGTCGCCGTTCTCGGCCACTTCCATCGCACCGAGCACGGTCAGGTCGATATGCCCACCGCGGATCATGCCGAAGCTGGTGGCGCTGTCGAAATAGGCGCTGTGTTCAAGTTCGCTGATGGTCTGCTTGCCCGCATTGATCAGGTCCGCGTCTTCCTCGCCTTCCAGCGGGAACGGCCCGATGCCGAGCATGCCGTTCTCGCTTTGGAGGGTGACATGCATGCCCTCGGGGATGTGGTTGGCGACCAGCGTGGGGATGCCGATGCCGAGATTGACGTAGTAGCCGTCTTCGAGCTCACGTGCGGCGCGCGCAGCCATTTCGTCGCGCGTCCAGCCTTTGGTGTTGTCTGCCATTGTTCAACCTTTGGGATCGAGGGGAGGAGGGGCGAGGAACCAGGCGTCTCCGATCAGCGCATCGAATGCGGCTGCGGTGGCCGGCTCCTCGGCATCCGTGAAATGTGGATCGAAATCCTGCCATGCGTCGCCCATGACGGCAACTACGCAGAAATCCTGCGCCGCGTCGGCACGACGAGTCGACTTGGATTCGTTGATGAAACGTACGAGATAGAGCGGATCGACGCGCGTCGGGTCCAGCCCGCTGTGTGTAAGCGCCTGGCGCAATTCCACCGCATCTTCCGCCCGACGCCCGCTCAGCCACAGGATCGCGACGTCCTGCGCACGCAAGCCGTCGAGGATGCGGTTGAGCCTGGCGCTGGCGGTGGCGTCCTGCGCCAGCGGCGCAAGTCCGTTCGCCGGATCGAGATCGACGAGCACCGCCGTCTTGCCCGTCCGGCACTCCGTCCGATCGGGCCTGAGGCTGCCCGCATCGCGGAGAATGGCCGAATAGCGCTTCTCTCGCGAGCTTGGCAGGCGCTGGGCAATCCGTGTGACCGTGGCGAACAGCCCATCGTAAACCGGATCGGGCAATGTTTCGGCAGCGGCCGGACCGATCGGGGCGGTCGTCTCCGATGCCAAGCCGGGTGTCGGTCCTGCCGGGGAAATTTTAGCGGACGCCATAGCCGGCTGCGCCTCCGCAGGCGTGGCGGTGGCGGGCAGCTCGACCACACCCTGTCCGGCCGCCGGTTCGATCTTTGGCGTCTCTGCCAGCTGCGCTGGCCCGGGTTCGACCGGCTTCGCTTCGACTGGCTTGGGTGGGACCGGTCTGGGCGTGACGGCGGGAGTTGCATTCGCGATGTCGACCGGCGGCGAAGCAAGGGCGGGGACGGGCGCATCGTCCTTCGCTCGATTGCCCGACAATGCACTCTCGCCCATCAGCGCGGCGGAAGCGATCGGGATCGCGGCGACGCATCCGCCCAATCCGGGGGCGAGCGCAGTCACTGCCAGCAGGGCCAAAGCTCGTTTCATCTCCGCACCTCCCCGTTTCCGCTCACAGCGTACCGTGCATTCCTTCGACGTCGAGTATCTATTCGGCCTCTTCCGATGGCGTCCACCGCGCGTTCGGCGGGAAGACTTCGCCCACGTTGCCCTTGATCGAGGCGCCGTAGACGGGGTTGGGCAGGACGAACCAGCCATTCCCCCACATCTGCGCGAAGGTGCCGCGCGCGGCCAGTTCGCGCCGCGCCTGCGGGGACCGGTCGCCCGCGTTGAAGACATCGGCGAAGTCGCCAAGATTGTCTCCTGCCAGCGCGAGCACGCAATAGCGCGCGGCGATGGTCGCGCGGCGGGCATCCTTGTGCGATCCCGTCGCATCGTCACCCTTGAGGAACAGCGTCTCGCCGTGAACCGCATCGCCGAGCCCGGCGGCGGAGAGCGCGGCGACGGTGCCTTCCGCATTTTCCGCAAGGCGATTGGTGTTGAACACCGGCGTAATCCCAGCCTCGCGCAGTCGCCTGAGTGCGGTCACTGCCCCGGGCACCGGGGCGACATGGGCCGCACCGTCGCGCTCCCACGCGCTCCAGACGTCCGGATCGTATCCGCCGGGATTGCGGGCGTCCCAGTATTCGTACCCGAGGTTCAGGATCAGCGTCTCGTCGGCATCGAACACCACCGCGGGCGGCTTGGCCGATCCGTCCGCGTCGCGGCAACTTGCGGTGCCCACGCCACCAACGGCATCGGGCAGTCCCATCGCCGCCGATTCTTCGGGCCACGCGGAGGCGGCCTCCAGCGCATAGTCGACCAGCATGCGGTAGGCCTGGATCGAGGCCGCCGCCGCTTCGCCCGACCCGTAGAGCCAGCGCATCGAATCGGGCGCTGGCTGGTCGAGCGGGTCGGCAGAGGTTGCCGCCTGCACCGGCTGTTCGATCTGAGCTCCCGGCGTGGCGCACCCTGCGAGGGCGAGCGCCGCAGTGCCAACCGCGAGAGGGCCCGCGATCCGCATGTCTACGCAGCCTCGCGCACGGTGCGGAACTCGATCTTCTTGTCGTAGGGAGCACCCACGATCATCCTCTGCACGAACACGCCGGGCAGGTGGATGCAATCGGGGTCGAGCGAACCTGCGGGCACGATCTCTTCCACCTCGACCACGCACACCTTGCCGCATGTGGCGGCGGGCACGTTGAAATTGCGCGCGGTCTTGCGGAACACGACATTGCCCGTCTCGTCCGCCTTCCACGCCTTCACGATCGAAAGGTCGGCGAAAATGCCTTCTTCGAGGATATAATCCTGCGGGCCTTCACTCGTGTCGAACCGCTTCACTTCCTTGCCCTCGGCCACCTGAGTGCCGACGCCGGTCTTGGTATAAAAGCCGGGGATGCCCGCGCCGCCGGCGCGCATGCGTTCGGCGAGTGTGCCCTGGGGGCAGAATTCGACTTCGAGTTCGCCAGCTAGGAATTGCCGTTCGAATTCCTTGTTCTCGCCGACATAGGACGAAATCATCTTCTTCACCTGCTTGGTGCGCAGCAGCTTGCCGATTCCTTCGTTGTCGATCCCGGCATTGTTGCTGGCAAAGGTGAGCCCGGTGACGCCGCTGTCGCGAATCGCATCGAGCAGTCTTTCGGGGATTCCGCAAAGGCCGAACCCCCCGCTGGCGATCAGCATGTCGTTCCTGAGCACGCCCTCGAGCGCGGCTGCAGCATCGGGAAAGAGTTTTTGCATGGGCCTCCAGCGGGTCGAAAAGGGAATATCGGCGCCGGTTTAGGGATTTACCGGAGGCTTGTCATCCGCCTGCGACGGCCAATTCATTGTGCGTTGCAGCACGGTGAACATCGATATGATAGCGATATCATCGGCCAAAATCGGAAGAAACTCGCGAGTTGCAAAAATCGCAACTCAAAATGTTCTTTTCGCACTTGCGAACGAATCGATGTTGCGGCACAACAATGAGGCCTTTTAGGCATCCTCTCCCAAACTTCACACCCGGCTGGTTCGCCAGCCGGGTTTTTTCTTGCCTGCAAGAATCGTGGCGCCGGTCCTCTTCCGGACCCTTGGTTGCGCTCGACCATTCCATAATCCGAGACGCGACCTATTTAGGCCGCCAGCTCTTTTACGAGAATGTCCCGGAGAGAATTTAGCACATGGCCGACAGCGAAGCCGCGACCGAGGAAAAGACCGTCCGCCTGCAGGTGGCCGCCGCCCGTCAGGAAGAAAGCGGACGCGGGCTCGCCCGCCTGCCGCGCAGCGCAATGCAGGCGCTCGGAGTGACCGAGGGCGATGTCGTCCAGCTCTCGGGCAAACGGTCCACCGCCGCCATCGCAATGGCCGCCTACGACGAGGATCAGGCGCTTTCCGTGGTCAGGCTGGATGGCCTCCAGCGCGCCAATGCCGAAGTCGGATCGGGCGAACATGTGACGATCGAGGTTGCGCAGTCGCGTCCCGCCACGCGCGTCGTCTTCGCCCCCGCAAGCCGTGAAATGCGCCTCCAAGGCCCGACACAGGCGCTCAAGCGCAATTTCTTCCGCAAGCCGATCACCGCGGGCGATCTGGTCGCCACCACCGGCCAGCAGCCGGTCCAGAACATGCCGCCCGAAGTGCAGCGCATGTTCAACGCACCTGCCTACGCGCTCACGCAGATCCGCCTGCGCGTCATCAGCACCAGCCCCAAGGGCATCGTCCATATCGACGAGAATACCGAGATCGAGCTGCGACCCGATTTCGAGGAGCCCATGGCAGGCCGCTCCGTCGTCAACTACGACGACGTCGGCGGGATCTCGGAAACTATCCAGCAGCTGCGCGAAATGGTCGAGCTGCCGCTGCGCTATCCCGAACTGTTTACCCGCCTGGGCGTCGATCCGCCCAAGGGCGTGCTGCTGCACGGCCCGCCCGGAACCGGCAAGACGCGGCTGGCGCAGGCTGTCGCCAATGAGAGCGACGCCGAATTCTTCGCCATCAACGGGCCTGAGATCATGGGTTCGGGCTACGGCGAATCGGAAAAGCGCCTGCGCGAAGTGTTCGAAAGCGCCAACCAGGCCGCGCCCGCGATCATCTTCATCGACGAGATCGATTCGATTGCACCCAAGCGCGACAGCGTGCCGGGCGAGGCCGAGAAGCGCCTTGTCGCCCAGCTGCTGACGCTGATGGACGGGCTTGAGTCGCGGACCAACATCGTGGTCATCGCCGCCACCAATCGCCCCGATGCGATCGACGAGGCGCTGCGGCGTCCAGGTCGGTTCGACCGCGAGATCGTGATCGGCGTGCCCGACGAAAACGGCCGGCGTGAGATCCTCGCCATCCACACCCGCGGCATGCCGCTGGGCGAGGGAGTCGACCTGAAGGAGCTGGCCAAGGTCACGCACGGCTTCGTCGGCGCGGATATCGCCGCGCTTGCACGCGAGGCGGCGATCGACGCCGTGCGCCGGATCATGCCCCAAATCGATCTCGACGCGCAGACCATCCCGCCCGAAGTGCTCGAAAACCTGCATGTCGGGCGCGACGATTTCCTGTCCGCACTCAAACGCGTGCAGCCTTCGGCGATGCGCGAAGTGATGGTGCAGGTGCCCGATGTCGGGTGGAGCGATCTGGGCGGCATCGACGATGCGATCGACAAGCTGAAGGAAGGGATCGAGCTACCGATCAAGAATCGCGACGCCTTCCACCGGCTCGGTATCCGCGCGGCCAAGGGCTTCCTGCTCTATGGCCCTCCGGGTACCGGCAAGACGCTGCTGGCCAAGGCGGTCGCCAAGGAAGCGGATGCCAACTTCATCTCGATGAAATCGTCCGACCTTCTTTCCAAATGGTATGGCGAGAGCGAGCAACAGATCGCCAAGATGTTCCGCCGTGCGCGTGCCGTCAGCCCCTGCGTGCTGTTCATCGACGAGATCGATTCGCTGGTGCCCGCGCGCGGCAATGCGCTTGGCGAACCGCAGGTGAGCGGGCGGGTGGTCAATACCATCCTCGCCGAAATGGACGGGCTTGAGGAATTGCAGTCGGTGGTGGTGATCGGCGCGACCAATCGCCCCACGCTGGTCGATCCGGCGCTGCTGCGGCCGGGCCGGTTCGACGAGCTGGTCTATGTCGGCACGCCCGATGCCAAGGGGCGCGAGCAGATCCTCGGCATTCATGTCGCAAACATGCCGCTGGCGGACGATGTCAGCCTGGCGGGTATTGCCGAAAAGACCGAGCGCTTCACCGGTGCCGACCTGGAGGACGTCGTCCGCCGGGCGGGGCTGGTCGCGCTGCGCCGTGCCGGTGCCGACGTGAAGGAGGTCACCATGGCCGACTTTACCGAGGCCCTGAAGGACAGCCGCGCATCGGTGACGTCGAAGATGGAAGCCGAGTACAAGAAGATGCGCGGCGAACTGAAGAAGCGCGCGGCGGAACCAATGCCGATCGGCTTCATCAGCGAAGGCATGGTCGAATCGACCCGCGAATCGAAGCACGGCGACTAGCGGGCAGAGGGCCCGGCCGATCGTGCGCGAACGGCCGGGCCTAAGCCTCGGTGCCGCGTTCGTTGGCGGCTTCGACCTCGAGCCGGTGGCGAATCAGCGCCTCCGGCTGGTTCTCGCGCAGCCATTGCAGCATGTATTCGCGCACCGCGCAGCGCAGGTCCCAAGCTTCGCCGATATCGCCGGCGGTCATCGACAGGCGCAGGGCGATGCTTTCCGGATAGGCATCGACCACCAGCGCCTTGGCCTCGCGCTCGTCCCACAGGTCGTGCTGCTGGACGTAAGCGAGAAATGCCTGCCGGATCGCCTCGACATCGGCGATCGGATCGAGATTGAGCATCACAACCCCGGTCAGCCGATCACCCGCGCGCGACCAGTTTTCGAAGCTTTCCTCGAAGAACTTGCCCGTCGGCACCACCAGCACCCGCTCGTCCCACACACGGATCATGACGAAGGTCATGCGGATCTGTTCGATCCGGCCCACGGTCCCGTCGACCTTGACCATGTCGCCGATACGGATCGGCTCGGTCAGCGCCATCTGGATGCCGGCGATCAGCGATTTGAGCGCGGGCTGGGCGGCAGCGCCGATGGCCAGCGCGGCGAGCCCTGCCGATGCCATCAGCGTCACGCCGACCTGCCGCACGCCGGGGATCCCCAGCAGCACGAGCGCAATCGTGATGACTATGATCAGGCTCGATGCGGTGCGCCGGAAAATCTCGATCCGCGTCTTGCGACTGCGCATCTGCATCGGCTCGAGCAGCAGTTCCATGCGCCTTTCGTGTGCGGAGGATGCACCGCGTACGAAGCCGAGCGCCAGCCAGCCGAGGATCAGCGGGGCGAGGAAATCCGAAATCGCCTCCCACCCCGGCTGGATCAGCGGCCATCGCTCGGCCACCGCCGAAATGGCGATCGCCACCGCCAGCCAGCGCGACGGGCCGCGCACCGCATCGAACACCGGTTCGCCGTAGCCCAGATGGCCGTGCGCGTTCGCGCGCCGGAGAAGGCCGAAGGCGAGCGTGTGCAGCAACACTGCCACCGCCACCGCAATACCCAGGATCGCGGCAGTGATCAGCAGATCGTCGAGCGGCACGTTGAGCCCGAGGGTGGAGGGCCAATCGCGCGGATTCGGTAGATCGTTGAGAGACAGGAGGGTCATCGTATCGAGCAGGTACGGCGCGCGGAGCGCAGGTTCAACCTCCGGCTCCCTTGGGCCGAGCGGGGAAAGCGATGCTCACCGTCACGCCGCGCGGGCCGAAGGTGCGCTCGATCTCGCCTCCCAGCTGCCTGCCGGCACCGATCATCAGCGTGCTGCCGAAACCGCCCTGCGAACCCGAGCGGGGCGTATCGTCTTCTGCCTCGGGCGAGGCGGTCGTGTCGGCTTCCTCCTCCCATTCGAGCTGCAACAGGTCGCCGTCGCTCCGCCAGCGCACCGTCAGCAGACCGGCATCACGCCAGCAGCCGTACTTCACCGCATTGGTGGTAAGCTCGTGCAGCACCAGACCCAGCGGCGTGACCTGCATCCGGTCGATAATCTGGTCCTCGCCGTCGATCACGAGGCGCTTGTCGTCGGACACATGCGGTTCGACCGTGCCTTCCACCAGCGCGCGGACCGATGCGCCGCCCTTGCGCGAGAGGCGGTCCGCTGCGGTGCCTGTGCCTTGCGTGACTTCGTGCGCGGTCAGCAGCGCGTGGATGCGCGAGACGATGCGCTCCTTGTACTCGGCGACCTCGCTTGCCTCGCGCGCGCTCATCTGGACGATGGCAAGCACCATCGCGAACAGGTTCTTGACCCGGTGGTTGAGCTCTTGCGCCAGCAGGTTCGCACGGTCGCGCGCGATCTCCAGTTCGCGTGCCTGCGCCGCCTCGGTCTCCGCCTGCGCGGCGCGCGCGACCAAGATCGCACCCAGTACGATCGCGCCGATCAGCAGCAACAGCAGCAGGCCGAGCACCGGCAGAATGCGGCCCTCTGCGGCCCGCGCACGCACGCTCTGTTCGGCCTGCAACCGGTTTTCGATGTCGCTCAGCCGATTGATCGCCGCCGTCAGCCGCTGCATCGCATTATAGCCCGCACCTTCGAGGATGCGCCGCCGGGCGTCGAGTATCTTGCCCTGGTCGACCATCCCGATGGTCTCGTCGAGCTCGCCGAACTTGTCGTCGAGTGCAGCCACCACCGAATCGTAATGCTGACGCTGCGCCTTGCTCGCATCCTCGCCCAGCGCGCGGTCGAGTTCGCCCAGCGCGTCGGAAACCTGCGTGCGGGATCGTTGGTAAGGTTCGATGTAGCGCGGGTCGAGCGTGATGAAATAGCCGCGCTGGGCGCTTTCGGCAGACAGCGCCGAACGCTCGATCTGGTCGAGCAGCAGCAGCACGTCGTCCGCCCGCTGGACCTGCGCACGTTCGGCGCGTTCGGCGGCGCCGGTCGACAGCAGCAGCGCGATCGAGCCGAGGATCGCGCCCGCCATCGCGCCGAGCACCAGCCAGTTGAACCACCGGCGGATGAAGACGCGAAACGGCGCGGGGCGCGGGACGGGGGCTGGCGGAGCCGTCAATGCGCGTCGTCCCAGCTTCGCCCCGTACCGATGTCGATGCCCAGCGGCACCGATAGCGAGACAGCGGGTTGCGCAGCTTCTGCCATGGTCCGTTCGATCACTGGCTTGGCACGTTCCACCAGGTCTTCGGGCAGTTCGAACACCAGTTCGTCGTGCACCTGCAGCAGCATGCGCACGCCATCGGGCTGGCCGGGCCTGAGGTCGGCCTGGTCCAGCGCCGGGGTCATCCGGGCCATCGCGCGCTTGATGATGTCGGCGCTAGTGCCCTGGATCGGGGCGTTGATCGCCGCCCGCTCGCTCCCCTGCCGTTCGGCCTGGTTCTTCGAGTTGATCCGCGGGAACCAGGTCTTGCGACCGAACAGGGTTTCGGAATAGCCGCGCTCCCGCACGCTTTCGAGCGTGCTTACGATGTAGCGCTGGATGCCGGGGAAGCGCGCGAAATAGGTGTCGATCAGCGCCTGCGCCTCGTCTGCCTCGATCCCCAGACGCCCCGCGAGCCCCCAGCGCGATATGCCGTAGAGGATCGCGAAGTTGATCGTCTTGGCGCGCCCGCGCGTGTCGCGGTCGACCTCGCCAAACATCTCCTTCGCGGTGCGCGCGTGAATATCCTCGCCCGCCGCGAAGGCGTCGCGCAAGGGATCGACATCGGCCATGTGCGCGGCGAGCCGCAGTTCGATCTGCGAATAGTCGGCGGCAAGCAGGACGTTGCCCGGCTCGGCGACGAAGGCCTGCCGGATCTCGCGGCCGATCTCCGTGCGGATCGGAATGTTCTGCAGGTTGGGATCGGTGCTCGAAAGCCGCCCGGTCTGCGCGCCGACCAGGCTGTAACTGGTATGCACGCGGCCGGTCTGCGGGTTGATCGCCTGTTGCAGCGCATCGGTATAGGTCGACTTGAGCTTGGCGAGCTGGCGCCATTCGAGCACCTTCGTGGCGATCGGCGCACCGGTGGCGTCGAGCTTCTCCAGCACCGACTGGTCGGTCGAGTATTGGCCGCTCTTGCCCTTCTTGCCCCCTTTATAGCCCATCTTCTCGAACAGGATTTCGCCCAATTGCTTGGGGCTTCCGACCGCGAATTCCTGCCCGGCGATCTCGTGGATTTCACCTTCGAGCCGGGCGATTTCGGTGGCAAACCGCTCTGACAGGCCAGCGAGCCTCGCGCGATCGACGTGGATACCGTGCCGTTCCATCTCGGCCACCACGGGAATCAGCGGGCGGTCGACCCGCTCGTAAACCTTGGTGCCGCCTTCGATGGCGAGACGCGGTTTCAGGTGTGTGTGAAGCCGCCAGGTGATGTCGGCATCCTCGGCGGCATACTCCGTTGCCCGGTCGAGCGGGACTTCGCCGAAGGAGATCGCCTTCTTGCCGGTGCCGCACAGTTCCTTGAAGGTCAGGCAGGTGTGGCCGAGGTGGCGCTGCGCCAGCTCATCCATACCGTGTCCGCCGCCAATGCCGTCCTGCGAGCGTCCGGCGTCGAGCGCGAAGCTGACAATCATCGTGTCGTCGATCGGCGCGACATGAATATCGTGCCGGGCGAGCACGTTGAGATCGTACTTGATGTTCTGCCCGACCTTGAGGACCGCATCGCTTTCAAGCAGCGGCTTGAGCCTTGCCAGCGCCACATCGAGCGGGATCTGCGTGGGCTTCTCGGCGAACATATCGTCGCTGCCATGGCCGAGCGGGATGTAGCAGGCCTCGTTCGGCCCGGTCGCCAGGCTGACCCCGACGAGATCGCAAAGCATGCAGTCGAGATCGCTGGTCTCGGTATCGACCGCCACCAGCCGCGCGGCGAACGCCTGATCGATCCATGCGTCGAGGCGGTCGACCGTCTGGACGCACTCGTAGGCCTTGCGATCCACGTCAGGCATTTCCGGCGGCGGCTGGCGATTACCCTCGGGTGCATGCGCCTCGCCCTTGTTTTGCGGTTTGGCGGGATGCAGCTGCGTGGTCGGGCCGGGCGCGCTGCCGCCGCTGTCGATGCGGCGCAGCAGGCTGGTGAAGCCGTGATCGGTGAGGAAGGCGACGAGCGGCTCGGGCGGAATCTTGCCGAGCTCCATGTCATCGATTGCGATGGGCAGGTCGCAATCTTCCTTCAAAGTTACCAGGATGCGGCTGAGTTCGGCATCCGCGCGATGCTCGAGGAGGCGCTCTTTGAGCTTGCTCTTCTTCATCTCCGGCGCCGCGTCTAGCGCGGCGGTGAGCGATCCGTGATCCTGGATCAATTTGGTCGCGGTCTTGGGGCCGACCCCGAAAATGCCGGGAATATTGTCGACCGAATCGCCCATCAGCGCGAGCACGTCACCCACCAGTTCGGGGCCGACGCCGAATTTCTCCTTGACCTCCGCCGGGCCGATTCGTGCGCTTTTCATCGTGTCGAGCATGTCGATCGTGCCGCCCTGCTCGCTGGTGCCGATCAACTGCATCAGGTCCTTGTCGGACGAGACTATGGTTACGTCCCAGCCCTTCGACGCCGCGGCACGCGCGTAGGAGGCGATCATGTCGTCCGCCTCGACATCGGGTTCTTCGATCAGCGGCAGGCTGAATGCGCGGGTCGCGTCGCGGATCAGCGGGAATTGCGGGACCAGATCCTCTGGCGGGTCGGGCCGGTTAGCCTTATACTGATCGTAAATCTCGTTGCGGAAACTCTGGCTCGACTTGTCGAGCACAACCGCGAGATGCGTCGGGCCGTCCGCCTTGTCCAAATCCTCGGCCAGCTTCCACAGCATCGTGGTGTAGCCGTAAACCGCGCCCACGGGCGTTCCTTCCGGATTGGTGAGCGGCGGGAGGCGGTGATAGGCGCGGAAGATGTAGGCGGACCCATCGACCAGATAGAGGTGCTTCTTATCGGACATGGCTCCTGCTAGCAGCGGGCAATTGCCGCGTCAGCCTGCTTCGTCGGAAGATCGGGGCGCAAAAAAGGCAAAAAAGTGTCGTGCGACACAATTGGGCCTTGCGTTGCCACATTCCTGCCACTATCTACGAATCAGAAGCCGCCGTGGGACGGGGGTTTCGTCCCCGCCGCGCCCCAATCGCGGCTGGGCCACATCTGAAAGGGAATATTATTATGCGCAAGATCGTTCTGGCTTCGGCCATCGCCGTTTCGGCTCTCGGCCTCGCCGCTTGCTCGGAAAAGACTGAAGACGCCGCAGCTGAAACCGCTGACAGCGCCGCAGCCGACACCGAAGCCAATGTCGACGCGATGGGCGACAGCATGGAAAACGCTGCTGACGCGACCGGCGAAGCCGTCGAAGACACCGCTGCTGACGCTGAAGACGCGACCAACGCTGCTGAAGCTGAAATGCAGGACGAAACCAAGGCCGAAGCCGCAGCCGACTAAGGCGCGCTTCCCTCGGGAAAAAAGAAGGGCGGTGCCTCGCGGCGCCGCCCTTTTTTGCATCCGGTAAAATAGTTGGGGGGTTACTGACCGCCGACGTTGTACTCGGCCGATGCCCAGACGCGTCCGTCGACCACGGGGCGCCGGCCAAATCCGCTGTAAAGCGCGCTGGTGATCGACGCGATCCGCTCGTCCCGCAGGCGGCGGGCTTCCAGCTTTTCAGCCCGGCTGCCGTTTTCGACTTCCATCGAAACGCTCTGCCCGGTCACGTAAATCGCTGCGGCGACCATGTGCCCGTCGGGGGTCTGGAAAATGCCGATATCGCTCGCGGTGCGGCTGAGCGTGCCGGTCTTGTGCGCGAGGTTCGCGCTCATCGGGAGAGCCGACGACATCCGCCGTTTGCCGGTCACGGTGCCACCCATGGCCTCGAGCAGGACTCGCCGCGAATAGGGTGTCAGCCACTGGCCCTGGTAAATCCCGGCGAGCAGTTTACCCATCGCACGCGGCGTTGCGCTGTCTTCGAAGGCGATCTGCGATGCCGGATCGATCCGCCCGTCGTTGCGCACCAGCGAGGCGATATTGCGGGTCAGTTCGAAGTCGTAGATGCCCGCCGTCTGGCGCATCCATTTGTTGACCGCCTGCGGTCCGCCGACGGCGTTGAGCAGCGCATCGGTGCAATCGTTGCAGCTGCGCGTGATCATCAGGTTCAGATGTTCGCCGGCGGAAATGTAAGTGCCACGGCCGGGCAGTTCGAACTCGCTCGACAGACTCCAGCGGCCCTGGTCGACACCGGCGAGGAAGGTCGCCGCGATCGCTACCTTGCTAGTGCTCGCCATCGGGAAGCGCTGGTCTTCGAGGACGCCGACTTCCTCCCCAGTGTTCAGATCGATCGCATAGACGCCAATGCGACCAGCCGAACCATCGGCAAGCGACGCAAGCTGACGTTCGAAAGGCGTGTCGTAAACCGCCTCGAAAGTCTGCGGGGCCCGCACCTGGGTGCCGAGCATGCTGTCGAACTGGGCTTCGAGCGGGATGCCATCCATGTCCTGCGCAAACACAGGAGAGAACGGCAGCGCGGTGGCTGCCAGTGCAATTGCGAATCGTGACCCAAGTTTCTTAAGCATGACCCCGTCCATAGCCCGTCTCTCGTGTTCGCAGCATTAATGCCTGCGCTTAACAAAGGCTCAAGACCAAATCGGGGTGTGCGTGAGATTGGCACGACCGACCTTGCAAAACCTGCGGCGGGTTGAGGGACCCGCCGCGAGTTCGATCAGCTTTGTGCGATGACTTTGGCAATCTTTTCGAGAGGTTCGCCGGTCATCGCCTTGTCGATTTCACCAACCAGCGCGCTTTCCAGCGTACCGTGATAATGCCGCCGCATCTCGCCCAGAGTCTTGGGATCGGCCACGACCATGACGCTATCGAGCTCGCCAGAGACAGTCTTGGCGTTGAGCCATTCGGTGGCCGCCGCAGCGTGCGCGAGCTCATTCAGATCGGTGGCCCCGGTGCGCTGACCGGCATCGTCCTGATGGCGCACGCCCGCGCTGAAGTTGCTCGGGTCCAGCGAAGGTTCCTCGACCATCTTGAGGCTCGGCTCGAACGGCTGGCCGGTGTTCTGCAGCAGCATGAAGCGGTTGCCATCGACGACGGCGACGTGGGCATTGTGCGGTAGTTTCATAGGCTTTCTCTCCTTTGCCACACCAACCAGCGAGACCGCGAATTGTTGCACGCTCGGCGCCAAAAAGCGGGCTTTCGCTCTCGGCAAAAAGCGCTAGGCTCAGCCCCAACCTAGGGGAGACTACTCAATGACCATCCGCACTCTGACCGCTGCCAGCCTGCTCAGTCTGGCTACGGCGATCGCCACCCCGGCTCTCGCGCAGCAGGCCCCGATCGTTCAGCCGGGCGCCCCGGGCGCCGAGAGCCGCACGCTCAAGGCGGAGGACGCGACCAAGCTGGCAGACACGGCATTCTCGCCTGCCGACGTGATGTTCATGCAGATGATGATCCCGCACCATGCTCAGGCACTGGAGCTTACCGAGCTGGTCGAAGGGCGCACCAGCAACCCCGACATGCTCAAGATCGCCGGGCGCATCGCGGCCTCGCAGGAAGACGAGATGAAGTTCATGCGCGAATGGCTTTCTTCGCGCGGGCAATCCGAAGACATGCCGCACATGCCCGGGATGAGCCATGCCGAACATATGGCTGCGATGGGGATGGCCACGCCTGCGCAGATGAAACGGCTCGCCACGCTCAAGGGCAACGAGTTCGATGCCCTCTTCCTCGAGCTGATGACCCGCCATCACAAGGGCGCGGTCGATATGGTCGATGAACTGCTCCAGCAGCCGGGCACCGCCTACGACCCGGTGATGTTCGAATTCGTCAACGACGTGAAAAACGAACAGCAGGGCGAGATCGACCGCATGAACGTGGTCGCTGCCCGGATCTCCGACGATCCGCGCGCCGGCCTTGCCGCGGGCTTCCGCGACGCGGGCGAGGCCATTTCCAACATGCGCCTCGTCACGGCGATGCCCAAGCCGACCGGCTTCTTCGATCCCGCAAACCCGGCGCAGCTGCAGCCGCGCATCGTCGATGAAAAGGAAGAGGGCGAGGAGGCCGAACTGGTCGCCGCAACCAAGCCCGATCCGCGCGACGAGGATGACGAGGAAAGCAAGGATCGGTTCGGCCAGCGCGGCTCGCTGCTGAGCTTCGCGAATACCGACATGGCGTTCTCCGGCGATATGCTGGTGACGGGCAACTACCATGGCTTCAACGCCTATCGGCTTGGCGCGGATGGCGTGCCGAGCCTGGTGAGCTCGGTCGTCTGCCCGGGCGGGCAGGGCGACGTCTCGATCGTCGGCGATCTGCTGTTGATGAGCGTGCAGGACAGCCGGGCGCGCAAGGATTGCGGATTGCAGGGCGTGCAGGGCCGGGTGAGCGAGGATCGCTTCCGCGGCCTTCGCATTTTCGACATCTCGGACATCACCAGGCCGCGCCAGGTGGGACAGGTCCAGACCTGTCGGGGCAGCCACACCCACTCGGTCGTCTCGGCCGACGATTCCCGTATCGTCGTCTACAACTCGGGCACCAGCTACGTGCGCGACGACGCCGAGCTGGAGGGCTGCTTCGACACGGCGGGCGACGAGACCGCGCTGTTCAGCATCGACGTGATCGAAATCCCCGTGGCCGAACCTGCAAAGGCACGGATCGTCGATTCGCCGCGCATCTTCGCCAAGGACGGCCAGATCGCCGGGCTGTGGCGCGGCGGAAACCATGGCGACGGCACCCAGGAGACCAACGTCACCAACCAGTGCCACGACATCACCGTGTTCCCGTCGAAGAACATCGCGGCGGGGGCGTGTTCGGGCAACGGGATCATCCTCGACATTTCCGACCCGTTCAAACCGGTCCGGATCGACGACGTGACCGACAAGGGCTTTGCCTATTGGCACTCGGCAACGTTCAACAACGACGGCACCCAGGTTGTTTTCACTGACGAGTGGGGCGGCGGCGGGCGGCCGCGCTGCCAGGCGGGCGATCCGCGCAACTGGGGCGCCGACGCGTTCTATTCGCTGAAGGACGGCCAGCTGAACTTCGAAAGCCTGTACAAGCTGCCCGCGCCGCAGAGCGACAAGGAAAACTGCGTCGCGCACAATGGCTCGATCATCCCCGTGCCGGGGCGCGATATCTTCGTGCAGGCGTGGTACCAGGGGGGGATCAGCGTGATTGACTTCACCGACCCGGCAAACCCGTTCGAAATCGCCTATTTCGATCGCGGGCCGGTCGATGAGGACCAGCTGGTCACCGGCGGCTACTGGTCGGCCTACTGGTACGACGGCCGGATCTACGCGACCGAGATCACCCGCGGGCTCGACGTCTTCGCGCTCGAGCCGAGCGAGTTCCTCACCGCAGAGGAGATCGCCGCGGCCGAGGCAGCGCAGTATCCCGGCGACGTGCTGAACCCGCAGACGCAGACGCAGGTTACCTGGCCGGCCGACCTGGTCGCGGCTGCCGAAGCCAGCCGCAAGGGAGGCTAATCGAACCGGAACCCGACCCGCACGGACGTCTTCTGCTGCGCCAGAGGCCCGTGCAGGCGGTTCCGCGCCTGGACAAGGCTGGCGTGCATCCGGTCGAGCCCGAAGGCTTCGACCCGGGCGCGCAGCTCGGGCGAGGCGGAGGCGCGCTTCGCTTGCGCATCGGGGAGGTAAGTGCGCGACGGATCTTTCGAATAGCGCAGGCCTGCCTCGACCAGCCGTTTGCGAGCGGCATCATCGGTCGCAATCCCGAAATGCGGCAGGATCTTCGCAAGAAGGGCATCAGGCAGATCGGCATGGGCGACCGGATCGGCAAACCCGCGAACCACCGCCTCGAGCCCGGCTTTTGCGATTTGGGCTATTGCCCAGGCCGCATGATCGGCCCCTGCGACCCGTTCCTCTCCGGTGAACCCGTAGAGGGATAGCGGCAATTGTCCCGGCGTGACATGCATGCCGGGGCGGTGCTCTTGCGAAACGAGAACCTCTACCGGATCGCGATGGAGGAATATCGCAGGGGCCTTGGGAAAGACCGAAGCGAGTGTCGGCCAGCACGGCGTATGCCATGCATCGAGTTTGAAGACCGCCCGACGTGTATCGGGATGGCGCATGCGCGTCAGCGCCGCCGCCGCCCCGCGCAAATGATCCGCTGTCAGCCGGCCAGACCGGTGAAGCCGAAGGACGGCATCGAACACGGGTGCCTCGGCGACGACGGTCACCTCACCCAGTTCGGCAAGCATCTGCGCGACGAGCGTCGATCCGCAGCGCGACATGTGAAGCACAAGCCCGTCGGGGGAGGGGGCGGAGCGAAACTCGAAAAATGCGTCGACGGGCGTTTGCATCCGGAGCAGCGATTGGGCCGGGAGGGCGGCAGCCCGTGCCCAGGATTGTTCGAAGAAAGGCTCGGTGAGCCGAGCGAAGCCGAAGTGGTGCCACTCGACCTTCAGACCGCCCTCGTCTTCGAACATCTGCACGGGTAGCCACTGCGCCGGGGGTGCGTTTTCGCGCAGAACGCGCGGCGGGCCGTCCCACCTCGGTGACTCCTCCCGGCAGAATGCGACTGCGCCTCGAGGGTCGATGGCCGAGTCGCGGATCACCTGCAGAGCCTGGTCCCCCGACGATGCAGCGACGAGCCGCCGCTGAAGCGCCGGATCGCGCGACACAGCCTCCCACAGCTCGATCTCCTTCGGTTCGGCGCGCGCGTCCATCACCTCTGCATATCGCTGGCGACCGGCAGGTTCCATTCCTAGTCGCGAGAGAGATCTTCGTCGGAATATTGGTAATCGATCAGTTCGCCGGGCAGACACTGCAGCGCGGCGCACATCGCACTCAGGGTTGCGAACCGCACGCCTCGGACTTTCCCGGACCGGAACAGCGACAACTGGGTCTCGCTGATGCCGATCCGTGACGCCAGCTCCTTGCCCGTCATGCCGCGTGCTTCCAGCACTGCATCGAGCGTGACGCGAACCGGCATCAGATGAATTCCTCCAGTTCCTGCGCCATCTGTTCCGCCTGACGCCAGAGTCCGGACAGAACCATCATCATCAGCCCGACCGCGGCGAGTGTGAGCGTTGCCGGATCGTAGGCTCCGATCGAACCCGGCCACCCTTTGAGCAATAGCAGCAACCAGGGAACGCCGAGGGTCTGCATGGCGGCGCCCAGCGTCAGTGCAAGGCCCACCTGCCACACGAGGCGGCGCGTGGTGCGGGCAAAATGCTCCCCCGCAACCAGATGCTTCGCAGCCGCGCGGCACGCCCACAGCGCGAAGAGATAGAACAGGTTGGGAAGTCGCAGCACAGCGAAGCTGGCGAGCACGCCCGGTGCCGCGTCGTGCGTCAGCGGATAGGAAAACTCGAGAATCAGCGCGGCGGCGAGCGCGGCGAAAACGGCGGTCGAGAGCCAGAGCGAGAGGCGGATCGGAGACATAGAAATTTAACCTTGACTTAAATTACCGTCGGGCGGATCATTTAACTCAGAGTTAAATAACTGTCGAGCCCCAACGCTATGACTGCTGCAATCCGGACAGAAGGCCTTTCTCTCAGCCTGGGCGGGCGTGCGATCGTTCGCAATGTGGATATGACCGTGCCCGATGGCGGTGTGTACGGATTTCTGGGGCCGAACGGCGCCGGGAAAAGCACGATCATGCGACTGATCGTGGGGCTGCTGCGCCCCTCGGCCGGGACGGTGTCGCTCTTCGGCGAGAATCTGGCGCAGCGCCCCAGGGCCTTGCTCGGCCAGGTCGGTATCCTGATCGAGAGCCATGGCCTTTATGAACACCTGACGGGTCGGGAAAACCTGCTGCTCGCCTGTCGGTTGAGGGGTATCGACAGACGCGACATCGGACGCGTTCTCGACGCGGTGGCGATGCACAGGGCGGCTGATCGGGTGGTAAGGACCTACTCGCTCGGCATGAAGCAGAGGACCGCTCTTGCGCGGGCACTGCTGGGGCGGCCCAGGCTGGTGGTGCTCGACGAGCCGACCAATGGTCTGGACCCCGAAGGCATCATGGCGATGCGCGACCTGATCCGCGAACTGCCTGCCCGTTTCGGCGCGACAGTCCTGCTGTCCAGTCATCTGCTTGGCGAGGTGCAGGCAGTGGCGGATCATATCGGACTGCTACGACAGGGCGAGCTGGTGGCAGAGGGTCCGCTCCGCGCATTGAGCGAGACCGAGCCGCTGATCGCGATCTCGACCGACCGCCAGACGGAGGCGCGTGCGGCACTGCTCGCCCTGGGACTCGAAGAAGACAGAGATTCGGCGGCGGAGCGGCTGGTGTTCCGGATGGGCCGATTGACCGCTGCGCAGATCAACCGTTCGCTGGTCGAGGAAGGCTTCGCCGTCTCCGCACTGGCGCAAGAGAGCCGCGGGCTCGAGCGATTGTATCGCGACAAGCTGGGATCGCAGCCCTCGTTCGAAGCCCACAGCGTACAGGAGAACCGTCCATGATCGCGTCGATCGAAGTCGAGCTGCGCAAACTGCGCGGTTCGCTCATCCTCCTGCTGGTGGCGATCCCCCCGCTGCTTCCTGGTGCGATCATCGCGCTGGCGATCGCCACCAACGAAGGGGTGCCGTCGTGGGAACAGCTGGTGGGGCGGCTCACCATCCCGTTATGGGCGATGTTCCTCAATCCGACGCTTCTCGCCACCGTGGCGACCCTGATGGGCCAGATCGAATATCGCGGCGGCAGCTGGTCGTTCATGCTCGTTCAGCCGCAGCCGCGTTGGCAACTTTTCCTGACCAAGCTGGGCATCCTGTGGCTGCTCCACGCGATGATGCTGGTGCTGGCGATTGCGGGGGCGATCCTTGCGGGGGCCTGCATCGGTCATCTGACCGGGCGCGTGCCGACCGGCACGATCCCGTGGGCCGAAGGGATTCGCTTCGTCGCCCAGATGTCGCTCGGCAGCCTTGCCATCCTGTGCATCCAGCTGTGGGTCGCGCTTCGCTGGAACAATTTCGTAATCTCGCTGGCACTGGGCATCGCGGGAACGCTGGTGCAACTGGCGGTGCTGATAACCGGGTCGGATCAAGCGGGCTGGTTTCCGTGGGTCATGGCGATGCGATCCGCCCTGTCCGAAAACGGTGCCGAGAATGTGCGCGCCGGGCTGGCACTGGGTCTGTTCCTGGTTCCGGTGATGCTGTTCGATCTCCAGCGGCGTGCGCTTAAGTAGGCCGACGAAAAAGCCCCGCCGGATCGCTCCGACGGGGCCTTTCTTTTTCGGTCGGGAGACCGGGTGGCGGGCTTAGAAGCCCATGCCGCCCATGCCGCCGCCCATGCCGCCCATGTCGGGCATGCCGCCACCGGACTTGTCTTCCGGAATGTCGGAGATAGCCGCTTCGGTGGTGATCAGCAGGCCGGCAACCGAGGCTGCGTTCTGCAGCGCGGTACGCACGACCTTGGTCGGGTCGATCACGCCGGCAGCGACCAGGTTCTCGTAAGTATCGGTCGCGGCATTGAAGCCGAGCGATTCGTCGTTGCCGTCGGTCAGCTTGCCCGCGACCACCGCGCCGTCATGGCCGGCGTTGCTGGCGATCTGGCGCACCGGCGCGGTCAGCGCACGGCGCACGATGTCGATCCCGCGGGTCTGGTCTTCGTTGCCGCCGGTCAGGCCGTTGAGGGCCTTCGAGGCGTAGAGCAGCGCGGTACCGCCGCCCGGGACGATGCCTTCTTCGACCGCCGCGCGGGTTGCGTGCAGCGCGTCGTCGACGCGGTCCTTGCGTTCCTTCACCTCGACTTCGGTGGCACCGCCGACCTTGATCACGGCCACGCCGCCCGCGAGCTTCGCGAGACGTTCCTGCAGCTTTTCCTTGTCGTAATCGCTGCTGGTGTTGTCGATCTGCGTGCGGATTTCACCGACGCGCGCCTGGATGTCGGCTTCGTCACCGGCACCGTCGACGATCGTGGTGTTATCCTTGTCGATGGTGACGCGCTTGGCCTGGCCGAGCATGTTCAGCGTGACGTTCTCGAGCTTGATGCCGAGATCTTCGCTGACCATTTCGCCCTTCGTCAGGATCGCGATGTCCTGCAGCATCGCCTTGCGACGATCGCCGAAGCCCGGAGCCTTGACCGCAGCAACCTTCAGGCCGCCGCGCAACTTGTTGACCACGAGGGTGGCCAGCGCTTCGCCTTCGATGTCTTCCGCGATGATGAGGAGCGGGCGGCCCGACTGGACGGCTGCTTCCAGGATCGGGAGCATCGCCTGCAGGTTCGACAGCTTCTTTTCGAAGATCAGGATGTAGGGATCATCCAGTTCGACGGTCATCTTGTCGGGGTTGGTGATGAAGTAGGGCGACAGGTAACCGCGGTCGAACTGCATGCCTTCGACGGTCTCGAGCTCGAATTCGAGGCCCTTCGATTCGTCGACGGTGATCACGCCTTCCTTGCCGACCTTTTCCATCGCTTCGGCGATCTTCTCGCCGACTTCACGGTCGCCATTCGCGGAGATGATGCCGACCTGCGCGATTTCCTGCGAACCCGACACGTCCTTCGAACGCGCGGCCAGGTCTTCGACGACCTTGGTCACCGCGATGTCGATGCCGCGCTTCAGGTCCATAGGGTTCATGCCCGCTGCGACCGACTTCATGCCTTCGTTGACGATGGCCTGTGCCAGCACGGTGGCGGTGGTGGTGCCGTCACCGGCGGCGTCGTTCGCCTTCGATGCGACTTCCTTGATCATCTGCGCGCCCATGTTCTCGAACTTGTCCTTAAGTTCGATTTCCTTGGCGACGGTGACGCCGTCCTTGGTGATGCGCGGTGCGCCGAAGCTCTTGTCGATCACGACGTTGCGACCCTTGGGGCCCAGCGTCACCTTGACGGCGTTCGCGAGCGTATCGACGCCCTTGAGGATGCCTTCGCGCGCGTCGCGCGAGAACTTTACGTCCTTGGCTGCCATGTGAGTTTCTCCTGAGAAAGTGAGTTAGTTGATGAAGTACATGCGCGGATCAGCGGATCAGGAAATGATCCCCATGATGTCGCTTTCCTTCATGATCAGCAGGTCTTCGCCGTCGATCTTGACTTCGGTGCCGCCCCACTTGCCGAACAGCACGCGGTCGCCTTCCTTGACGTCGAGCGGGGTGACGGTGCCGTCATCCGAACGTGCGCCCGAACCGACGGCCACGATCAGCCCTTCGCTGGGCTTTTCCTGTGCGCTGTCGGGAATGATGATGCCGCCGGCGGTTTTTTCCTCGGCTTCGATGCGACGGACCAGAACACGGTCGTGCAGCGGACGAAATGCCATGCTTGATACCTCTTACTAGGGTGAAAAATGGGCGTTGGCACTCATGAGTGGAGAGTGCCAGCGGGTGCGATATGTGCAGCCGCCGGTCGCGCGTCAAGCGCCACGAAGGATAAAAAGTGGTGTGCGCCCGGCGGAGCGATCTTCCCGCCGGCGGGACCAGATTTTGCGTCTCGTGCGTAGCCCCGCTAGGTGCAGCCCGCATCCCCTTAAGACCGCAGTAACAGGACCCGCATGTCTTCTCCAACCCCTACCCCGGCCCCCACCGCTGCCGCCGACAAGACCTCCGGCGTAGACCTGAGCTTCGTGGCGAGCGTCGTAGACTGGCTTCAGGCGAACATCATGCAGATCATCGGAGCCTTCGCCGTGCTGGTGATCGGCCTGCTGATCGCGAGCGTCCTGTCCCGCGCGGCGGAGCGCGCCCTGACAAAGCATCCCCGCTTCGATCCGACCATCGCCGAGCTTCTATCGAGGATGGTCAAGTACGCCCTGTGGGCCGTGGTGCTGGTCACCGTGCTCAGCCAGTTCGGGGTGCAGACCGCCAGCATCCTCGCAGCGCTGGGCGGCATGGCGCTGGCCGTGGGCCTCGCCTTGCAGGGCACGCTCAGCAATGTTGCCTCGGGCGTCATGATCCTCGTCCAGCGGCCGTTCGTGGTGGGCGAGGCGATCACCGTCGACAAGTTCACCGCCGTGGTCCAGCGGATCGGGCTGTTCACGACCGAGCTCAAGCAGTTCGACGGATTGTTCGTGATGGTGCCCAATGCCGAATTGTGGAACCAGCCGATCATCAACCTGCATCGCCATCCGACCCGCCGCTTCGAGCTGGTCGTGGGCATCGGCTATGGCGACAGCATGAAGGACGCGCGCGAAACGCTGCTGGCGCTGGCTGCCGCTGACGAGCGTGTGCTGGACGATCCCGAGCCGCAGGCCTTCGTCGCTTCGCTGGACGACAGCTCGGTCGGCATCGGCCTGCGCGTCTGGTGCGCGACGGGCGATTACATGGCTCTATCGTGGGATCTGACCGAGGCTGCCAAGGCCGCGTTCGACGACAAGGGGATCAGCATCCCCTTCCCGCAGCGCGAAATCACGATGGTGGCGGCGGCCTAGGCGGGATCGGGGCGGACGAGGCCCAGCGCCTCGCGCCGGGCCCAGCGCCACGTCAGCAGCACGGCAGCGAAGGCGAGCCCGGTTGCGAGGCCCAGCCACACGCCGACGCCCGCGAGCGCGGTCGCAAAGCCGAACGCCAGCGACATGCCGAAGCCGGGCACCCAGTAGGAGAACACCGCGATCCACATCGGCACGCGCGTGTCCTGAAGGCCCCGCAGTGCTCCGCCCGCGACCGCCTGCACCCCGTCGGCCAGCTGGAATGCCGCCGCGACCAGCAGGTAACGGGTGGCGAAAAGCACCAGCGTGGCATTCGCCGCCGCGTGCGGATCGATATAGATCGACAGGAGCAGATCGGGCACCAGCACCATCGCGCCCGACGTGCACGCCATGAAGGCGAGCGCGATGGCAATCCCGCTCCACCCCGCACGGCCCATCCCGGCATTGTCGCGTGCGCCGTAGAAATAGCCCACCCGGATGGTTGCCGCCTGCCCCACGCCGAAAGGCACCTGGAAGGCGAGCGCGGCGATCTGCAGGGCGAGCGTGTGCGCCGCCAGCTGGCTCGCGCCGATATTGCCCATCAGGAAGGCGGCGGCACCGAATACGCCCGCCTCCGCCGTCACCATCAGCGCGATCGGCGCGCCCTTGCGCGCGATCTGCCAGAACACCGGCCAGTCGGGCACCCACCAGCGCCCGAAGATGTGGTAGCGGTGCAGCTTGCGGTCGAGCCTGATCGCGGTCACGTAGGCCGCCATCGTGAACAGCGAGGTGAACAGCGTCGCTACCGCAGCCCCCGGCAAACCCAGCGCGGGTGCGCCCCAGTTGCCGAAGATGAAGGCGTAGTTGCCCGCCGCGTTGACCCCGATGCCGAGCGCGGTGATCGCGGTCGCGAAGATCGGCCGGTCGAGCGCGGAGACGAAGCTGCGCAGCACGTTGTTCACGATGAAGGGGATCGTCGACCACACGAGGATCACCATGTAGCTCTGCCCGAGCGCGGCGAGCGCCGGGTCCTGACCGGTGAGCAGCGCGAAGCGCTCGAAACCCAGGCACGCGACCATCCCCGCCGCCCCGCTCAGCACCGCGAGCCACAGCGCCATGCGCGTGGCGCGGCGCACGGGGCGCAAGGCGGGCGCATGCGCGCCGAGTTCCGCCGAGATCACCGCGGCGACCATCCCGGTCATCGAGGAGAGCGCCCACATGATCAGCCCGAAGATCGACACCACCAGCGCCGACGCGGCGAGTGGCTGCTCGCCCAGCCGCGCGATGAAGATCACGTCCACCGCATAGGTCAGCATCTGCAACAGGTTGGCGAGCGCCAGCGGCCAGCTCAGCCGGAGCGTGGCGAGCATTTCGCTGCGCCAGAGGGAGCGTGTCCCGGAAAGATGTTCTGCGTCGGCCATAAAAAGCCGGCCCGAATATGTGTGACGGGGCCGCTTGCCTAGAGCGCATCGTCGCTCCATGGCGATTGACGGACTGGTGCGGCACGGGGAACACAGCGCTATGGATCACGCCGAAGCATCCGCGCACGTGGCGCTCGAAAGCGGAGTGGTGCTGCTCGCAGCCGCGCTCCTGTTCGTCCTGCTGTTTCGCAAGCTCGGGCTGGGGGCCACGCTGGGCTACCTCGTAGCGGGTGCGATCGTCGGCCCGCAGGTGCTCGGCCTGGTGGGGAGCGGCGAGCAAACGCTGAGCTTCGGCGAGCTGGGCATCGTCATGCTGCTGTTCGTGGTCGGGCTGGAACTGGCACCGAGCAGGTTGTGGCGGCTGCGCAACGCGATCTTCGGGCTGGGGCTGGGGCAGGTGGTGGTCTGCGGGCTTGCGCTGACCGGGGTGATCTGGCTGGCGACAAGCTACCCCATGGCTGCCGCGCTGGCGGTGGGCCTGTCGCTGGGCCTGTCCTCGACCGCGCAGGTGCTGCCGATGCTGCAATCGGGCGGAAACCTGCGCACGCCGGTGGGCGAGAAGGCGTTTTCGATCCTGCTGTTCCAGGATCTGTCGATCATCCCGCTGGTCACGATTGTCGCCGCGCTTAGTACGCAGGGCGCAAGCGAAGGCGGAGCGGCCACGGGATGGACGCTGTTGCCGCTCGCGCTGGCCGCCACCGTCGGGCTGGTGCTGGCAGGCCGCTTCCTGCTGCGTCCGCTGTTCCGGCTGATCGGTCGGCTGGGCGAGCGCGAGATGTTCGTCGTCGCATCGCTGTTCGCGGTGGTCGCCTCGGCCGCGATCATGCAGTCGCTCGGCCTCTCGACCGCGCTCGGCGCGTTCGTCGCCGGGGTGATGCTGGCCGATACGCCCTATCGGCACGAGCTGGAGGCCGATATCGAGCCGTTCCGCTCGATCCTGCTCGGGCTGTTCTTCATCTCGGTCGGGATGATGCTGGATTTGCAGGCCATCGCCGCGCAACCGCTGTTCGTGATCGGCATGGCCGCGCTGCTGGTGACCACCAAGGCTGCGCTGATCACCGGGATCGGGCTGCTCGCCAGGCTGCCATGGCGGGGCGCACTGGCGCTCGGCCTGCTGCTCAGCCAGGGGGGCGAGTTCGGGTTCGTCCTGTTCACGCAGGCACAGCAGGGCGGCGTGATCGACGGGGAGACCGCCAGCCTGTTCACCGCGATCGTGACCCTTTCGATGGCGACAACGCCGTTCCTGATGATGGCGACCGCTCCCCTGCGCAGGTCCGCGACGCAATCCACAGAGGTGCGCGCCGGGCCCGATGGCGAAACCGCGCAGGCGCTGGTGATCGGGTTCGGCAGGTTCGGGCAGACGGTGGCCCAGATGCTCGCGATGGCAGGGCTGGACGTGACCATGATCGACAAGCGGGTGGATCCGATCGACACGGCGGAGGATTTCGGCATCAAGGTGTTCTTCGGTGATGGCCTGCGGCTCGACATCATGCGGCAGGCGGGAGCCGGGGAGGCCAAGGTTATCTGCTTCTGCATCGACGGCGACCAATTGCAGCCCGACTTCATTGCTTCCGTGCGAGAGGCATTCCCCGAGGCAGCTCTGTTCGTGCGCAGCTACGATCGCAGGACTGCAATCAGGCTGGCCGATTCGGACATCGCGTTCCAGGTGCGCGAGTTGCGCGAATCGGCAATTGCGATGTCGCGTGCCGCGTTGGCATGGATCGACACCGACGAGAGCGAGATCGACGGGCTGGAAGGTCAATTTCGGGACATCGACATGACGCGGCTGCGGTCCCAGGCGGAGGCGGGCGACCTGCGTGCCGGGCAAGAGACGCACGTGCTGCGGGGACGCTACCAGGCCGAATGACAGTGAACGAAGTCGGGCAAAGAAAAAGGGCGGCGCCATCGCTGGCACCGCCCCATTTTTCGAACTGAAGCTAAGAAGCTTACTTGAGTTCGACCGTGCCGCCAGCGGCTTCGATCTTGCTCTTGACTTCTTCGGCTTCGGCCTTGTTGACGCCTTCCTTGAGCGGCTTGGGCGCGCCTTCGACGAGAGCCTTGGCTTCGGTGAGGCCCAGGCCGGTGATGGCGCGGACTTCCTTGATGACCTGGATCTTCTTGCCACCGTCGCCGGTGAGAATGACGTCGAATTCGTCCTTTTCTTCAGCGGCCGGGGCGTCGCCACCGGCAGCAGGCCCTGCAACCGCAACGGCGGCAGCGGCGCTCACGCCCCACTCTTCTTCAAGAGCCTTGGCGAGGTCAGCTGCTTCGAGGACGGTCAGCTTCGAAAGTTCTTCAACGAGCTTGGCGATGTCAGCCATGATAATTCACTCCAAAAAATAGCGTGGCCGGGCCTCTGGCCGCGACCGGATATGTCGTGCGGAAAACGTCTTACGCAGCGTCCTTGGCGGCATACGCGCCGAAGACACGAGCGAGCTTGTTCGCCGGGGCATTGACGACCTGCGCGATTTTCGTCGCGGGGGCGTTGACCAGACCAACGAGCTTGCCACGCAGTTCGTCGAGGCTCGGCATCGAGGCGAGAGACCTCACACCGGCTTCGTCGAGCACCTGCGAGCCCATCGAGCCACCGACCACTTCGATGCGGTCGTTGGTCTTCGCGAACTCCACCACGGCCTTGGCCGCGGCAACCGGGTCGGCCGAATAGGCCAGCGCGGTCGGACCGTTCAGGTATTCTTCGATACCTGCATAGTCGGTGTCCTTGAGGGCGATCTTGGCAAGACGGTTCTTCGCAACCTGGTAGGTCGCGCCGGCTTCACGCATCTTCGCGCGCAGATCGGTGGACTCTGCCACCGTCAGGCCGAGGTTGCGGGTGACGACCACCACGCCCGCCTCATTGAAGACGTTGTTCAGCTGAGCGACCGCATCGGTTTTTTGCGAACGATCCATGCTTACTCCTTCACTATGGCCGACCCCGCACAAGCGGAGACGACCGGCTCACGTTCGACCCCGCCGCAAGAGCTGCGAGGCCATGGGTCCGTTTCTGGGGAAGGAGGTGCATCCGCTAACGGGATGCCGGTTGCGGTGCGCACCGAAGTGCCCGAACCCGCGAAAATCTCGTTTCCCCGTCTAGGCTGGAAATTAAGACCGGCAGATCCCGGTCACCAACTGTCTCGGACGGATGTCCGCCGGGCCAATAGCCGGAGCGGACGGCGCGCACTTAGCGGGAGCGTGCGAGGAGTCAAGTAAAAGAGGGCCCGGCGGGTGGTCCATCAGGGGTTCACGCTGGCGCCGATATCGGCTCGCGCATGCACAAGCCACTGATCGCCCTGTCCGCCCTTGGTCTGCTTGCCAGCCCGGCCAACGCGACCGGCGGGTTCCAATGCCGCACCGCAGCCAGCCCGAGGATCGAGATCATGCTGGCATTTGGCCATTCCGCTGGTTCGGCCCTGTTTTCCCAGCGCCTGCGGGTGGATGGCAAGGAGATCGCGGTCGACGCGCCGCAATGGTGGCTCGACGATGACGAACTGCGGGTGGTGCTGACCGACACGCAGGCGAACGAGCGGCTGGCTATCGTGAAGGCAAAACGCAAGGGCGACGCCTACGATGGAACGGTCGTCTACCAGGGCAGGCGCCACTGGATCCGCTGCCGGGAGAGCTGACCCGGCCCGACGCAAAACGGCCGCGCAGTCCCGGAGGACGGCGCGGCCGCTTCTGTCAGCTTTCAAAAACCCCGCGAGATTACATCTCGTCGGCGGCGTCTTCCTGCATGTCAGCCTTGTCTTCGAGCTGCTCTGCAGTGGCTTCGTCGCCCTTTTCTTCGGCGAGATCGGCCTGGGCTTCGGTCACGCCCGACTGCGCGTCGAGGACTTCGCCCTGCGCTTCGGTGACGTCGTCGGCCTGTTCGCCGGCTTCTTCGTTGGTGCCGTTGCACGCGACGAGGCCCAGCGCGAAGGTGGCGGCGGCGGCGGTTGCGATGATCTTCTTCAAGGTAATTCCCCCTGTTGTCTCGATGCGAGAGGACCATTCCCCCGGCATTCGGATTTGGTGGCAACTGCCCATGCTCCATCGCGGTTCCCGCGCCAAGCAATATTCTACAAGGACTTAGGGCGCAGGCGTCGTTCGGAGGATTGCGGCCGGAAAACGCTGAGCCTCCCCGGGGATCGGGGAGGCTTCGGCAAGGTATCAGGCGGTTTTGCGCTGTGTGTCGTAAGCGAGCAGATCGCCCGGCTGGCAGTCCAGTTCGCGGCAGATCGCCTCGAGGGTCGAGAAGCGGATGGCTTTCGCCTTGCCGGTCTTGAGGATCGAAAGGTTGGCGAGCGTCATGCCCACCCTTTCGGCCAGTTCGGTCAGCGTCATGCGGCGTTCGTGCAGCAGGTCGTCGAGTTTTACCATGATGGCAGCTCCGTCGGGGGTGTCGGGGGCGGGAGGCATCACACGGTTCCTTCCAGATCTTCGCGCATCGCGGCGCCATGGCGGAACACGCGGGCGAGGATGAACAGGATGACCACCAGCAGCAGGGCGGTCATGTCGAAGTCGCCGTTGCCCATGGAGAAGTGGAAGTTTTCGACTCCGGTCTTCTCGATCGCGTCGGCGTAGCGCGTCAGCTGGATCGCGATGAAGCCGGCGGGAATGATCGCGAGCTGCGTGCCCAGCATCAGCCAGCCCATCTGGCTCAGGCGGGTGGCATTCTCGGGCTGGAAAGGATCGCCTTCGCCCACCGTGCCGATGATCCGCCGCAGCTTGCCGAAGAAGACGAACAGCATCGCGACGATGGCGAGCCCGATGGCCATGATGGCGGCGATCAGCCATGCGGGGAAATCCATATCGAGGGTGGGAAGCTCCTTGGCGATCTCGGCCTCGATCGCACCCTGCGCCAGCAGGATGGCCGGGATCGCGATCACCAGCGCGACCGCGCCGATGGCCATGGCCCCCTGGATGAAGATGCAGAAGATCTTGCCGATCAGAAGCAGCGGATCGTTGATGGCTTTAGGCATGAGGTATCTCCCCTGTTGGTCGTGCGGCCCCGGGTCAGGCCAGTTCGGTTGCCGGCATCAGGCCCGGCATCTGCGCGGCGCCCGGTGCCGGTACGGTGGTCACAGCGCTGAAGCTGCCGCCTGCGATAAGGACGGCGGCGCAAAAGGCGAAGAGGTGCTTGGTGAAATCTTGCATCGGTTATCTCCCTGGATGGGCGTGTCAGGCCAGATCGTGCGATCCGATCGAAGCGACGGCAGGCATGCTGTCGACGGGCGGTACGGTGACGATGGCGGCCATGCTGGTGGTGGAGATCAGGACCGCGACGAGGGCGGCGGTGAAGCGGGTGGTGAGTTCAGTCATTTATCGATCTCCTTTGTGTCCGATATCGATATTCAATAATCCACCGCCGACTTATCGTCAATCGATAAATATCGAAAAACGATAAGGCCCTGATCGATAAACAGAAATTTCTCCGATCCTTTGACATTTCCCGCCCATGTTCCTACATGCCGCGCTCACGCCAGCTTCGAGCAAGGCCGAATCACGCGCGAGATTCGGGTCCATGGAAGGAAGCGGCGCGGCCATACATTCGCGGACGGCATAATCCCCTCGGCTGGCGCAGGTGCGCTTCGCCGCATACGCCGCCCGCGCACCCGGCCAGTTCCCTCGTGCAGCGACAATTTCATTCCTGCGCAGCGGAGGGGGCGTCCTCTCTGTCTGCGCGACACGGCAGAAGAGGCTTTCTCGACCTATGGCGACCAAGAGCGCGAACGACACGGGCCACAAGAACATTGGGGCCCGGTCCAAGACCGGCACGGCCAAGCGCCGCATCCGCAAGATCTTCGGAGACATTCACGAAGTCGTGCAGATGCCGAACCTGATCGAGGTTCAGCGCGAAAGCTACGAGCAGTTCCTGCGCTCCGACAAGCAGATCGACTACGTCTCGGGCCTCGAAAAGACGCTCCGCAGCGTGTTCCCGATCCGCGACTTCGCCGGCACGGCCGAGCTCGACTTCGTCGATTACGAACTAGAACCGCCCAAGTACGACACCACCGAATGCCGCCAGCGCGGGATCACCTACGCCGCGCCGATGCGCGTTACCCTGCGCCTGATCGTGTTCGAAGTGGACCAGGACACCGAAGCCCGCTCCGTGCTCGATATCAAGGAGCAGGAAGTCTACATGGGCGACATGCCGCTCATGACCGAGAACGGCACCTTCATCGTCAACGGTACCGAGCGCGTGATCGTGTCGCAGATGCACCGTTCGCCGGGCGTCCTGTTCGACCATGACCGCGGCAAGACCCACTCCTCGGGCAAGCTGCTGTTCGCCGCGCGCGTCATTCCCTACCGCGGTTCGTGGCTCGACTTCGAATTCGACGCCAAGGACATCGTCAACGTCCGTATCGACCGCAAGCGCAAGCTGCCGGTCACCTCGCTCCTCTACGGCCTCGGCCTCGACAGCGAAGAAATCCTGCACCACTTCTACGACACCGTCGTGTGGAAGCGCGTGAAGGATGGCTGGACGATCCCCTTCGTCGCCGACGCATGGCGCGGTTCGAAGCCGACCTTCCCGCTCGTCAACGCCGAAACGGGTGAGGAAGTCTTCCCCGCCAACCAGAAGATCAGCCCGCGCGCCGCCAACAAGGCCGCCAAGGACGGGCTCGAAACGCTGCTGCTGCCGACCGAGGAAATCTTCGGCCACTACGCCGCGCGCGACATGATCGACGAGAGCACGGGCCGCATCTACATCGAAGCGGCCGACGAAGTGTCGCCGGAAAACCTCGAAGCGCTCGACGCGGCGGGTGTCGACCAGGTCGAATTGCTCGACATCGACGAGGTCAACACCGGCCCGTGGATCCGCAACACGCTGAAGGTCGACAAGGCCGAGAACCGCGACGAAGGTCTGGAAGCCATCTACAAGGTGATGCGTCCGGGCGAACCGCCGACCAAGGAAACCGCCGAAGCGCTGTTCGAAGGCCTGTTCTTCGATAGCGAGCGCTACGACCTGTCCGCCGTCGGTCGCGTGAAGCTCAACATGCGTCTCGATCTCGACGCCGAAGACACCGTGACCACTCTGCGCAAGGAAGACATCCTGGCAGTGGTCAAGGAACTGGTCGGCCTGAAGGACGGCAAGGGCGAAGTCGACGACATCGACAACCTCGGCAACCGCCGTGTGCGTTCGGTCGGCGAGCTGCTCGAAAACCAGTACCGCGTCGGCCTGCTGCGCATGGAACGCGCCGTGAAGGAGCGCATGAGCTCGGTCGACGTGTCGACCGTGATGCCGAACGACCTGATCAACGCGAAGCCCGCCGTGGCCGCGGTGCGCGAGTTTTTCGGTTCGTCGCAGCTCTCGCAGTTCATGGACCAGACCAACCCGCTGTCCGAAGTCACCCACAAGCGCCGCGTTTCGGCGCTCGGGCCGGGTGGTCTGACGCGTGAGCGTGCGGGCTTCGAAGTCCGCGACGTTCACCCGACCCACTATGGCCGCATCTGCCCGATCGAAACGCCGGAAGGCCCGAACATCGGCCTGATCAATTCGCTCGCCTCGTTCAGCCGGGTGAACAAGTACGGTTTCATCGAAACCCCCTACCGCAAGGTGGTGGACGGCAAGGTGACGAGCGATGTCGTCTACCTTTCCGCGATGGAAGAGCAGAAGCACACCGTCGCGCAGGCGTCCGCCGAACTCAATGACGATGGTACCTTCGTCGAAGAGCTGATCTCGGCCCGCCAGAACGGCGAAAACCTGATGGCTCCGCGCGAGCAGATCACGCTGATGGACGTCAGCCCGAAGCAGCTCGTTTCGGTTGCTGCATCGCTCATTCCGTTCCTGGAAAACGATGACGCCAACCGCGCGCTGATGGGTTCGAACATGCAGCGCCAGGCCGTGCCGCTGGTCAAGGCCGAGGCGCCTTGGGTCGGCACCGGGATGGAAGAAACCGTGGCGCGCGATTCGGGCGCGGCGATCACCGCCAAGCGCGGCGGCATCGTCGACCAGGTCGACGCCACGCGTATCGTCATCCGTGCGATCGGCGATGTCGAACCCGGCCAGTCGGGCGTCGACATCTACACGCTGCAGAAGTTCCAGCGCTCCAACCAGGACACCTGCATCAACCAGCGTCCGCTGGTGAAGGTGGGCGAGACCGTGGAAGAAGGCGACGTCATCGCCGACGGCCCCTCGACCGATCTGGGCGAGCTGGCGCTGGGCAAGAACAGCCTCGTCGCGTTCATGCCTTGGAACGGCTACAACTACGAAGACTCGATCCTGATCTCCGAACGCATCGTGAAGGACGACGTGTTCACCTCGATCCACATCGAGGAATTCGAGGTGATGGCGCGCGACACCAAGCTCGGGCCGGAAGACATCACTCGCGACATTCCCAACGTGGGCGAGGAAGCGCTGCGCAACCTCGACGAAGCGGGCATTGTCTACATCGGGGCCGAAGTGCACCCGGGCGATATTCTGGCGGGCAAGATCACGCCCAAGGGCGAAAGCCCGATGACGCCGGAAGAAAAGCTGCTGCGTGCGATCTTCGGTGAAAAGGCCAGCGACGTGCGCGACACCTCGCTCCGCCTGCCGCCGGGCGTTGCCGGGACGGTCGTGGAAGTGCGCGTGTTCAACCGCCACGGGATCGAGATCGACGACCGTACGCGGGCGATCCAGAACGAGGAAATCGAGCGTCTGCGCAAGGATAGCGCCGACGAACGCGCCATCCTCAACCGGGCGACCTACAACCGCCTGAAGGACATGCTGATCGGCCAGACCGCTTCTGCCGCGCCCAAGGGCGTCAAGAAGGGCACCGAGCTGACCGACGAGGTGATCGAGAGTGTCGACCGCCACGAATGGTTCAAGTTCGCGGTCGAAGACGACGATCGTCAGGCGCAGATCGAAGCGATCAAGGGCCAGTACGACGAAGCCGTAAAGGGCATCGACGCCAAGTTCGACGACCGTAAGGAAAAGCTCGAACGCGGTGACGAACTCGCCCCGGGCGTGCTCAAGATGGTCAAGGTCTTCGTCGCGGTGAAGCGCAAGCTGCAGCCGGGCGACAAGATGGCCGGCCGTCACGGGAACAAGGGCGTCATCAGCCGCATCCTGCCGGAAGAGGACATGCCGTTCCTCGCCGACGGGACCCCGGTCGACATCGTGCTCAACCCGCTGGGCGTGCCTTCGCGCATGAACGTCGGGCAGATCTTCGAAACCCACCTCGGCATGGCGGCCCGCAGCTTCGGGCACCAGATCAAGGAGGCGCTGGAAGACTGGCGCGCCAAGAACCCCGATGCCGAAGCGGGCGAGCCCCCGGCTGCGATCCGCGAAAAGCTGAAGGACATCTACGGCGAGGATTACTACGACGCGATCGACGGTCGCTCGGGTGAGGAAATCGCCGAGCTGGCGGGCAACCTGACCGCCGGTGTCCCGATGGGCACCCCGGTGTTCGACGGTGCGCGCGAAGGCGACGTGACCACGCAGCTGATCAAGTCGGGCCTCGACGGGGACGGCCAGTCCGTCCTGTTCGACGGCCGCACGGGCGATGCCTTCCACCGCAAGGTGACCGTGGGCATCATCTACATGCTCAAGCTGCACCACCTCGTCGACGACAAGATCCACGCACGTTCGATCGGCCCGTACAGCCTCGTCACCCAGCAGCCGCTGGGCGGTAAGGCGCAGTTCGGCGGCCAGCGCTTCGGCGAAATGGAAGTCTGGGCACTGCAGGCATACGGCGCGGCCTACACCTTGCAGGAAATGCTCACCGTCAAGTCGGACGACGTGGTCGGCCGCCAGAAGGTCTACGAAGCGATCGTCAAGGGCGACGACACCTTCGAAGCGGGCATTCCGGAGAGCTTCAACGTGCTCGTCAAGGAAATGCGCTCGCTGGGCCTCAACGTCGAACTCAAGTCCATCGCGGACGAGGACGACGAAGACGGCATGCAGATCGCGGCTGAATGACGGGAGGCGGGGCGGCCCCTTGTGGGTCGCCCGTCCCCTCCGCCCCCTGTTTTCCCCTCAAAGGGATGTGAGAAATGAACGAACTTACCAAATTCACCAACCAGCTCGCGAAGCCCGAAACCTTCGACGAGATCCAGATCGGCATCGCCAGCCCCGAGCGTATTCGCTCGTGGTCCTTCGGCGAGATCAAGAAGCCCGAAACGATCAACTACCGCACGTTCAAGCCCGAGCGTGACGGCCTGTTCTGCGCGCGCATCTTCGGACCCGTAAAGGACTACGAGTGCCTGTGCGGCAAGTACAAGCGCATGAAGTACAAGGGCGTCGTCTGCGAAAAGTGCGGCGTCGAAGTGACCGTGACCAAGGTCCGCCGCGAGCGGATGGGCCACATCGAACTGGCCGCGCCGGTCGCGCACATCTGGTTCCTCAAGTCGCTGCCCTCGCGCATCGGCCTGCTGCTCGACATGCAGCTCAAGGTCCTCGAACGCGTCCTCTACTTCGAAAACTACATCGTGACAGAGCCGGGCATCACCCCGCTGGAACGCTACCAGCTGATGACCGAAGACGAACTGCTCGAAGCGCAGGACGAGTACGGTGAAGACGCTTTCACCGCCGGGATCGGTGCCGAAGCGGTCAAGAACCTGCTGATGGACCTCGACCTCGAACAGGAAAAGGCCGACCTGCTGGAAGAGCTGGAAACCACCAAGTCCAAGCTCAAGCCCGCCAAGATCATCAAGCGCCTCAAGGTCGTCGAAAGCTTCATCGAATCGGGCAACCGCCCCGAATGGATGATCCTCGAAGTCGTCCCCGTGATCCCGCCCGAGCTGCGCCCGCTGGTGCCGCTCGACGGCGGCCGTTTCGCGACGTCCGACCTCAACGACCTCTACCGCCGCGTCATCAACCGCAACAACCGCCTGAAGCGCCTGATCGAGCTGCGCGCGCCCGACATCATCGTGCGCAACGAAAAGCGCATGCTGCAGGAAGCGGTCGACGCGCTGTTCGACAATGGCCGTCGCGGCCGCGTGATCACCGGCGCCAACAAGCGTCCGCTGAAATCGCTGTCCGACATGCTCAAGGGCAAGCAGGGCCGCTTCCGCCAGAACCTTCTGGGTAAGCGCGTCGACTATTCGGGCCGTTCGGTCATCGTGACCGGTCCGGAATTGAAGCTGCACCAGTGCGGCCTGCCCAAGAAGATGGCGCTCGAACTGTTCAAGCCGTTCATCTACGCCCGGCTCGACGCCAAGGGCCTTTCCATGACGCTCAAGCAGGCCAAGAAGTGGGTCGAGCGCGAGCGCAAGGAAGTGTGGGACATCCTCGACGAGGTGATCCGCGAGCACCCCGTGCTGCTGAACCGCGCACCGACGCTTCACCGCCTCGGCATCCAGGCGTTCGAGCCCGTGCTGATCGAAGGCAAGGCGATCCAGCTGCACCCGCTCGTCTGCTCGGCCTTCAATGCCGACTTCGACGGTGACCAGATGGCCGTCCACGTGCCGCTTTCGCTGGAAGCCCAGCTCGAAGCGCGCGTGCTGATGATGTCGACCAACAACATCCTCTCGCCCGCCAACGGCAAGCCGATCATCGTGCCCTCGCAGGACATGGTGCTGGGGATCTACTACCTGTCGATGGAACGTCAGGAGCACACGCCCGAATTCCTCGACGGGGAAGACGGAGAGAAGATCGAGAAGCTGCCGCGCTTCACCGACATGAGCGAAATTCACTACGCGCTCGAAACCGGTGCGGTTACGCTGCACTCCAAGATCATCACCCGCGTCCCGCAGACCGACGAGAACGGCAAGGTCGAACTCAAGCGTTTCGTGACGACGCCGGGCCGCATGCTGATCGGCGAGTGCCTGCCGAAGAACCACAAGGTGCCCTACGACATCATCAACCGCCTTCTGACCAAGAAGGATATCGGCGACGTGATTGACGAGGTGTACCGCCACACCGGCCAGAAGGACACGGTGCTGTTCGCGGACGCAATTATGTCGCTCGGCTTCCGCTACGCGTTCAAGGCCGGCATCTCGTTCGGCAAGGACGACATGGAAATCCCCGAATCGAAGGAAGGCATGGTCGAAAAGACCAAGTCCCTCGTCGCGGATTACGAACAGCAGTATCAGGACGGCCTGATCACCCAGCAGGAAAAGTACAACAAGGTAATCGACGCCTGGAGCCGCTGCGGCGACCAGGTGGCCGACGCCATGATGGACAAGATCAAGTCGCGCCCGATCGACGAGAACGGCAAGGAAGCGCAGATCAACTCGATCTACATGATGAGCCACTCCGGTGCGCGTGGTTCGCCAGCGCAGATGAAGCAGCTCGCCGGTATGCGCGGCCTGATGGCCAAGCCTTCGGGCGAGATCATCGAAACGCCGATCATCTCGAACTTCAAGGAAGGCCTGACCGTCCTCGAATACTTCAACTCGACCCACGGCGCCCGTAAAGGCCTTGCGGATACCGCGTTGAAGACCGCCAACTCGGGCTACCTCACGCGTCGTCTCGTCGACGTGTCGCAGGACTGCACGATCGTGGTCGAGGATTGTAAGACCAACAACAGCCTCGACATGCGCGCCATCGTTCAGGGCGGTTCGGTGATCGCTTCGCTGGCGGAGCGTATTCTGGGCCGTACCCTGGCAGAGGATGCGGTCAACGCGGCCACCGGGGAAGTCATCGCGAAGGCCGGCACCCTGCTGGACGAGCCGATGGTGAAGGCGATCGAAGAGGCCGAAGTTCAGGTCGCGAAGATCCGTTCGCCGCTGGTCTGCGAAGCCGACCAGGGCGTGTGCGCCACCTGCTACGGGCGTGACCTCGCCCGCGGTACGCCGGTGAACATCGGCGAAGCGGTCGGCGTGATCGCGGCGCAGTCGATCGGTGAACCGGGCACGCAGCTGACCATGCGTACCTTCCACATCGGCGGTGCGGCGCAGCTGAACGAAACCAGCCACCTCGACTCGGTGTCCGACGGTAAGGTCGTCTATCGCGACATGCCCACGATCACCGACAAGAAGGGCCGGATCCTGTCGCTCGCCCGCAACGGCGAACTGGCGGTGATCGACAAGGAAGGCCGCGAGCGCGAAATCCACAAGGTGCCTTACGGTACCGTGCTGATGCACAAGGATGGCGCACAGGTGACCGATGGCGATCGCCTGGCCGAGTGGGACCCGTTCTCGCTGCCGATCATCACCGAACAGTCGGGCGTGGTAAAGTTCCAGGATCTGGTCGAAGGCTCGACCCTGGAAGAACGTGTCGACGATGCCACCGGCATCGCCCAGCGCGTGGTCACCGAAAACCGTGCGACCGGCCGGAAGAAGAAGGAAGAGCTGCGTCCGCGCCTCACCCTCTTCAACGAAGGCAGCACCGATGCCGAAAACGAGGCCGCGCGCTACATGCTGGCGCCGGGCACCACGCTTTCGGTCGAGGATGGCCAGACGGTCGAAGCGGGCGACATCCTCGCCCGTGCCAGCCGCGAAGCCGCCAAGACGCGCGACATCACCGGCGGTCTGCCGCGTGTTGCCGAGCTGTTCGAAGCGCGCATTCCGAAGGACAACGCGATCATCGCCAAGATTTCCGGACGAATCGAATTCGTTCGCGAATACAAGGCGAAGCGCAAGATCGCGATCGTTCCCGAGGAGGGTGAACCCGTCGAGTACTTGGTCCCCAAGACCAAGGTGATCGACGTGCAGGAAGGCGACCACGTGAAGAAGGGCGATACGCTCATCTCGGGCTCGCCCAACCCGCACGACATCCTCGACGTGCTCGGCGTGGAAGCTCTGGCCGAGTATCTCGTGAACGAGATCCAGGAAGTCTATCGACTGCAGGGCGTGAAGATCAACGACAAGCACATCGAGGTGATCGTTCGCCAGATGCTGCAGAAGGTCGAGATCACCGATGGTGGCGACACCGTGCTGCTGCCGGGCGAACAGGTCGACCTGGAAGAAATGAACGAGGTCAACGCGAAGCTGGGCCGGAACAAGCAGCCTGCACAGGGCAAGCCGGTTCTGCTCGGCATCACCAAGGCCTCGCTCCAGACGCGTTCGTTCATCTCGGCTGCGTCGTTCCAGGAGACCACCCGCGTGCTCACCCAGGCTTCGGTCGAGGGCAAGAAGGACACGCTGATCGGGCTCAAGGAAAACGTCATCGTGGGCCGCCTCATCCCGGCGGGCACCGGTGCGACCATGAACCGGATGCGCGTGACCGCGTCGAGCCGCGATGCTGCCCTGAAGGCGTCGTGGAAGAAGGCCCAGGAAGCGATCATCGCCGCCAATTCGGCAGAAGAGGAGCGTGCTGCCGAAGCGCTGCGCGACCCTGCGGACGATCTCGGCGACGACCCGCTGGCCCGGATGGAAGGCGAATCGCACGGCACGGATGCCGATGCGGGCGAATACCTTCAGACGGGCGAAGAGGGCACCGAGGGCGATACCGCCGAGTAAGCGCGGGTTCACCCCGACACCATGATAAGGGCCCCGGAGGAGAAACCTTCCGGGGCCTTTTTCGTCTCTATTCGCGAGGAATCCGAACACATGCGCGCCATCGCTCTTATCGCAGTCGCACTGGCAGGCTGTACCGCTCAGGCCGACGGGGCGCTGCGCGAAGGCAGCAGCGCCGTGGCACCTGCGCCGGTCACGCTCGCAGGCGAATGGCGCGTGGCGGGGATTGACGGACAGGACTTCGACGAACCCTACGGGATCGCGCTCAGCGCGGACGGCGATCATATCTGGTGGTCGCCACGCTGCGCGGGCCAGACGATCGACTACAATATCGACGGCAACAATTTCGAAGCCGTCTCGCCGCCCCCTCCGCCGGCCGTCTGCGCGATCGGTTATCCCGAACGTCTGCCCGAGGTTATGGCGGCAATCCTCGCCGCCGAGCGGATCGAGCGAACACCCGCCAACGGCATAAGATTATCGGGGCAGGGCCGCAGCCTGACGCTGTTCGCACAGTAGGGCGCGCTGGAGGAGGATTTCCCCCGGATTGCAAAGTTTTCGCCGAAGCACTGGCCCGAACAAGACCCCGCTCCATTTGAAATTATTGGTAAATTTTGGGCACTGGCCGTGGCGCTCCCTAGTGGAGATGCGTATCTGCTTGATCTTCCATTAAGAATTTATCGTTAGCGCGTGGTTCCCGAGGAGGGACACGTGTGATCCAGAAACAGCTGGCGATCCTTGGCGAACGAAATCTGCTGCTCGCCTGGCGTCTTCGCGAATTCGTGACCCACCTGCCGTCCCTGTGCGCCCTTCATTCACTGGCCGCTTTCGCCTGTGCGGTCGCGATATGGGGCCATCCCGGCTTTCCGTTCGCAGTGATCTGGGCGTCGCTCATCTCCGCCTGCAATCTGCGCCGCTACCTGCTTTCGCGCGAATACTACCCCGATACGATCGACGCCGCGCACCTCACCTCGTTCTATCGCAGGCTGCAGATCACCGCGAATGTCGAAAGCGTGTTCTGGGCTGCGGGCGCGATCACGCTGTTTCCGATCCTTTTTCCCGAGCATCCGGTGTTCTTCGCGGTCCTGACCGCCGGTCTGATGGCCTCTTCGGTCATCGCCTACCGATCGCTTCCGAAGCCGCTGACCAGTTACCTCGCCGCCGCGATGGTCGCGTCGGCGGTTCTGTCGTTTACCATGACGGAGCAGGTTTCCTGGCCCTCCTTCGCGCTCGCGCTGCTGTTCGGCGGATCGCTTATCCGGGCTTGCTGGCGGCAGGCGCGCGAATACGATCGCTACCTGCGCGAACAGATCGAGCAGCAACAGACCGCCGAAACGGTGAAGCTGCTGCTGCACGAATACGAGGCTTCCGCTTCCGACTGGCTGTGGGAGGTCGACGAGGGCAACTGCCTGGTCAACGTGTGCGAACGTTTCGGGACTGCGGCGCGGCAGGACCGCGACTTCCTGGAAGGGCGGGAGCTCGTCGGCCTGTTCAAGTGCGGGCCCGCGCGCGAGAAGCTGGCAGCACTTATGCTCGAATGTTCATCCTTCCGGGATCTGGTGGTCGAGGTCGATCTGGCCGGCGAAGCGCGTTGGTGGTCGATCTCGGGCAATCCCACTTCCGACGGGACGATGCGCGGGGTGATGCGCGACGTGACCGACAGCCGGAAAACCGAACAGCGCGTGGCGCACATGGCACGCTACGACACGCTCAGCGGGCTCGCCAACCGGCACCTGTTCAACGAAACGCTGGACGACATGCTGGGCCGGCAGGTCAAGAACCAGCAACTCGCGCTGCTCTACATCGATCTCGACCATTTCAAATCGGTCAACGACACGCTCGGCCACCACATCGGGGACGAGCTGATCCGCGTATCCGCCGCTCGCCTTTCTGCGATCGTGCGCGAGCACGATCTTGCCGCGCGTCTGGGCGGGGACGAATTCGCCGTCCTGCTGACCCGGGTGAGCGATCTGAGGACCGCACACATCTGCGCGCAGCGCATCGTCGATGCGATGGCCGAACCGTTCAACCTGATGGGCCAGACCGTGCGCGTATCGGCATCGGTCGGCGTTGCCTATAGCCCCACGCGCGGGCTCGAGAGCGAAGAATTCATGCGCCAGGCCGACCTTGCGCTCTACGCCGCCAAGCGCGCCGGCCGTTCGACCTACGCCGATTTCGACGCGGCGCTCAATCTGGAGGAGCGGACTCGCCGGGACCTCGAACTCGATCTGCGCACCGCGATCGCGGAAGGGCAGTTCACGCTGGTCTACCAGCCGCAGGTCTGCCTCAAGACCGGCAAGTGGACCGGCAAGGAAACGCTGGTTCGGTGGCAGCACCCGGTTCGCGGCCGAATCATGCCGGTCGAATTCATCGGCATCGCAGAGGAAACCGGCCTGATCATTCCGCTGGGGGAGTGGATCATCCGGCAGGCGATCCACGAGGCGGCCCGCTGGGAAGAACCGCACACGATCGCGATCAACCTGTCGCCGATCCAGATGCGCAATCCCAATCTCGTCAACGTGCTGACGAACGCCATCGGGAGCGCTCAGATCGAACCGGAACGGGTCGAGATCGAGATCACCGAGAACGCCCTGATGCACGATAGCGAGGCGAACGTGGAGCTGCTCCATCGCTTGCGCAAGACGGGCGTGCGCATCGCGCTCGACGATTTCGGAACGGGCTATTCCTCGCTCAACTACCTGCGCGCCTTCCCGTTCGACAAGATCAAGATCGACCGCTGCTTCGTGTCCGAGCTGCTCGATCGCAGCGACTGTCAGGCGATTGTGCGCAACGTCATCATGCTCGCGCGCGCGCTGGGCATGGAAACCACCGCCGAAGGCGTGGAGACGCGCGAGCAGTACGAATGGCTGAAGCTGCACGGCTGCACCGAAGCGCAGGGCTATTACATCTCGCGTCCGATGGAAGCGGCCGACGCAGCCGAAGCCTCGGGCGCGCTTTCGGAATGGCCGGCGGGTGAGGTGATCGCCGACAATGTCCATCGGCTTCACGGCAAGGTCGCCTAGCTTCGCGCGACACATGCTTGATGGGGGGCGAGCGCGAGAGTAGCGCTGCTGCCCATGATCGTAACCCGCTTCGCGCCTTCGCCCACCGGTCGGCTTCATGTCGGCAACCTGCGCACCGCGCTGCATAACTGGCTGCTGGCCCGCAAGGGCGACGAGGATGGCCGGGGCCGTTTCCTGCTGCGTATCGACGATACGGATGCAGAACGCAGCCGCGAGGAATATGTCGACGCGATCCGCGAGGATCTTGCGTGGCTGGGGCTAGAACCCGATGCCGAATTCCGCCAGTCCGAGCGGCTCGACCTGTACGAGAACGCCTTTGCGAAGCTGAAGGAGGCAGGCAGGGTCTATCCCGCCTACGAGACCGCACAGGAACTGGAGCTCAAACGCAAGATCGCGCTGGGCCGCGGGTTGCCGCCGATCTACGACCGCGCAGCGCTGAAGCTGACCGACGAGGAACGCGCGACCAAGGAGGCCGAAGGCGTTGCGCCGCACTGGCGTTTCAAGCTCGATCGCGAACAACACATCGACTGGGAAGACGCCGTGCGCGGCCCGCAGAAATTCGACCCCGCGCAGCTATCCGATCCCGTGATCCGCCGCGCCGACGGCAGCTGGCTCTACATGCTGCCGAGCGTGGTCGACGATCTCGACATGGGCGTTACCGACGTGCTGCGCGGCGAAGACCATGTTTCGAACACCGCGGTACAGGTGCAGATGTTCAGCGCGTTGCATCAGGCGGGCGTGGGACCGGATCACTGCGACGTGGTCGACAGCTTTCCCAACCTCGGCCACACCGCGCTGCTCGTGGGCAAGGAGGGCAAGCTCTCCAAGCGGTTGGGCTCGCTCTCGTGCGAGGCGCTGCGCGAGTCGGGCATCGAACCCGCCGCGATCCTGTCGCTGCTGGCACGCTTGGGGACGTCCCGCCCGGTCGAGCCGGTTTCAGACCGTCAGGTGCTGATCGAGGGGTTCGATCTTGCCACCTTCGGGCGGGCACCGGCAAAGTTCGACGAGGCGGAGCTTGAAAGGCTGAACGCCGCGATCGTCCACCAGCTCGATTTCGCCGAGGTGAAGGACCGCCTGCCCGAAGGCATCGACGAGGCCGGCTGGCACGCGATCCGGCCCAACCTTTCGCATGTGTCCGAGGCTGCCGAATGGTGGCGGCTGGTCACCGGGCCGATCGATCAGCCGGGCTTCTCCGACGACGACCGCGCCTTTCTGGCCGAAGCGGCCGATGCACTCGAATGGTCGGACAATCCGTGGGGCACGCTGACCTCCGCGCTGAAGGATCGCACCGGGCGCAAGGGCAAGCCGCTGTTCCTGCCGCTGCGCCAGGCGCTGACCGGGATGGACCACGGGCCCGACATGGGCGAGCTGCTGCCGCTGATCGGCGAGAGTGAGGCGCGTGCCCGGCTGGCCAGCGCAGCCGCCACGTGAGGCATTTCTCCGACCCGGCACAGCTCCGCCACGCGCCGCTGCGCGAACTGCATAATGGCGGCTGGATGGATTACGCCGAATGTCCCTCGCGCTTCGAGGCCATGCTGGAAGCGCTGGGGCCGGGCGAGCCTGCACGCGATTTCGGGCTCGACCCGATCCATGCGGTACACGATTCCGCCTACGTCGCGTTCCTGCGCGAAGCCCATGCGCAGTGGCGCGCTGCCGGGCGCGACGGGGATGCGATGGGCTACGTCTTCCCGGTGGTGCGGCGGCGCCCGCTCGACCTTGAACGGATCGACGCGAAGATCGGCGCCTTTTCGATGGATGCGTCGACGCCGATTGCCGCCGATACCTGGGCCGCCGCCTATGGAGGCGCGCAGAGCGCGCTGACCGCGCTCGACGCGGTGCTGACGGGCGACCGGGCTGCCATGGCCCTTTGCCGCCCGCCCGGCCACCATTGCGGGGCCGACTACATGGGTGGCTATTGCTACCTCAACAATGCCGCCATCGCCGCGCGCGCGGCGCAGGCGCGTGGGCTCAGCCGGATCGCGATCCTCGATGTCGATTATCACCACGGCAACGGCACGCAGGACATTTTCTACGCCGATGGCGAAGTGCTGTTCGCTTCGATTCACGCCGATCCGAAGACCGATTTCCCGTTCTACTGGGGCCATGCCGACGAGCGTGGCGAGGGTGCAGGGGCGGGCGCAACGCTCAACCTGCCGCTACCGCAGGGCGCCGACTGGTCGGGCTATGCGCCCGCGCTCGAAACGGCGCTGGATGCGGTGCGTGCGCATGCGGCGGACCTGCTGATCGTGTCCTACGGCGCAGATACCTTCGCCGACGATCCTATCTCGCACTTCAGGCTGGCGCGCGAAGATTACATCGCGATGGGCGCAGCCATCGCCGCGCTCGACCTGCCGACGCTGGTGGTGATGGAAGGCGGCTACGCGGTCGACGCGCTGGGCGCGAACGTCGCGGCGTTTCTGGGTGGGATGGAGCGGGCACCAAGCTAAGCTCGCAGGGTGAGCCCTGGAGTGCAGGCCCGGCAATGCGGCGGACCCGATCGACCGCCTTGCAGCGCTGCATTGCGCGACCTAACTGACATTTTCATGCTGACTTCTTCGAACAGGACGGGATTGCAGGCGCTGATTGCGCTGTTGCTCGCGATTCTGTTCGCGCAAGCGGTTCCGGCCCACGAGATCACGCTAGAACGCAGCCGAGGACCGGTGTTCAGCGCGGCGACGGTGGAGGTCACGCTCCCTCCGCGCAAGGATGATGCGGGTCTCGACTGCCTCGTTGCCGCACCCGATCCGCACGAGGCCGATTTCCAGCAAGCCCGGTTCGCGCCCGTCTTGCGTCCGCAGCTCGATGTGCATCGGCCCGTCTGGCCGACCAAGAGCGCGCGCGGCCCGCCGCTCAGGCCTCCGCCGCGCTCGCTCGCTGCCCCAAGAGAACCCCCGCACCTGTCCTGAACAAGCCGCGCCCGCTTCGGGCGCCGATCCCGTTCGGACAGGAAATATACCATGAAAATTCAGAATGACGGCGAACCCGCCGTCGCCGACCGCTTCGACCAGATCGAGGCGATCTTGCAGCGCTATCCCGATATAGACGATGGCGAGCTGGCAGATCTTAAACGCTGGTTCGGAAAGGAAGCCTCCTCCTTCGAAGTGGCGAGCCTTGCAAGCAAGGATAGCGTGAACCCGCAGTACGGCGAATTTCGCAAGGCGCATGTCGACCGGCTGACAGCCTTGGAGATCGCCGCGGCTGCCGCTGTGGCTATCGTCCTGCTGGCAGGCTTCGCTGCAGTCGCCTTCGCCTGATGGAGCCTTTGGCGGGCGGGATGCATGCGCACCCGCCCGCGATTTACCCACTAGCTATTGTGCTTGGTCAGCGCGTTAGCATCGGGCGGCATCGGCCGCGCAGCAAGTCTAGCCGATCGCCCGGCCCTGGGCACTCCCAGCATGCGTGAACCAGGCCTTGTCGAACAATGTGACGGGAATTGGATTGGGCAAACGCAGGTTGGCGAGGCCGGGAAGCTGCGAGACCGATGGTTCGAAGGCGCGGTCGACTTGCGAGATGAATGCCAGGATCGCGCCGCTCGTCTGTGCGAAGTCGCGCAGGGTGGCGACCTGATCGGCAAGCACGGGTGTCTCGCGTCGCTGGTCGAGCAATTGCAGATAGTCGATTACCGCGACGCTGCCGGGGGCTGCTCCGGCAAGGTGTCCGGCGATGCTCGCCGCGTCGATATCGTCGGTCGTGACGATTTCCGGCAGGTCGTCGCCCGCGCCCATCTCCGCCAGCAGGGCGAGCGTCTGTGCCTCGGTGAATTCCAGCGTGAAGAACACCGCACGTCTGCCTGCCCGCACGGCATCGACCAGCAGTTGCAGCCCGATCCGTGTCTTGCCCTGACGGGGGCGGGCGGCGAGCAGCACCAGATCGCCGTTCGCAAGTTCGGTCAGGATCGGGGCGGGTCGACGTGCCTCGGCGTGCTTCGCCGAGAGCAGGCTCCACGTGTCGTAGCCTTCGCCTCGCGCGATCCGGTCCTGCGCTGCGTGCAGCGGTATTCCGGCCTCGCGCGCGAGCAGCTTTGCGCGGCGTTTCAACTGATAGATCGGTTGGGAGAGTTGCATGTCGGTTCCTCCTGCCCGGGCGACTGCGCGCAACCCCTCCTTATGCGTGTGCCCGAACAAAGCGGTTCGACAGTTGGAAAGCGCCCTGCATGTAAGATGCTGCCCCGACGGGAGGGAGGAGGCGCGGGCCGCGCCTTGCCCCTTACAGTAGCGTCATCGCTGTGAGGGGCAATAGATAAGGCCCGGCTAATCCGCCCTACCGCCCCTTCAGCTCGTCCCCGCTCAGCGAGACGACATGCAGCAGGTTGGTGCTGCCGGGTGTGCCGAAGGGCACGCCCGCGAGCACGATCAGCTTGCTGCCCGCCTTGCCGAAGCCGTGGCGCAGGGCCATGCGCTTGCCCTTGGCGATCATCTCTTCGAAGCTGCCGATGTCCTTGGTGGCGACCGCGTGCGCGCCCCAGAGCAGGCCGACGCGCCGGGCGGTCCGCATGCTCGGCGTCAGCACCAGCATCGGCACCGAGGGCCGCTCGCGCGCGACGCGCCGTGCGGTCGATCCGCTGAAGGTGAACACGGTGATCGCCGCGACCGAAACCGTTGCCGCGATGGTCGAGCACGCATGGCTGAGCGCGTCGGCGGTGGTCGGGTCCGCCTTGGTTTCGAGGAACTGCATCCGCGCGGCGTAGCTCTGGTCGTGCTCCACCTTGGCGACGATGCGGTCCATGATCGTCACGGTTTCCTCGGGCCATTCGCCCGCCGCGGTCTCCGCCGACAGCATCACCGCATCGGCCCCGTCGTAAACTGCGTTGGCGACGTCGGAGACTTCGGCGCGCGTCGGCGCCGGGCTCTCGATCATCGATTCGAGCATCTGGGTCGCCACGATCACCGGCTTGCCCGCCTGCCGGGTCATGTCGACGATCCGCTTCTGCAAGGGCGGCACGTCTTCGGGGTCGAGCTCCACGCCCAGATCGCCGCGCGCGACCATGATCCCGTCGGACAGGTCGACGATTTCCGCGAGGCGGCGCACCGCGCTCGGCTTTTCGATCTTGGCGCACAGCGCGGGCATCATCCCGTCGGTCGGGGTCATCAGCTTGCGCGCTTCGGCGACGTCCTCGGGCCGCTGCACGAAGCTGAGCGCGATCCAGTCGGCCCCCTGCTGGCAAGCGAAGGCGAGGTCCTTGCGATCCTTGTCGGTCAGCGCGGGGATCGGGATTTCGGCATCGGGCACGTTGACGCCCTTGCGATCCGAAATGACCCCGCCAACCTCGGCCGAGCACAGGATCGCGTCCTTGTCCGCACGGATCACCTTCAGGCGGATCTTGCCGTCGTTGATCAGCAGCCGCTGGCCCTTCTCGAGCAGCCCGAACAGCTCGGGATGCGGCAGGTGGACGCGCGTTTCGTCGCCGGGTTCGGGATTGATGTCGAGCGTGAAGTGGCCCGAATGGCGGATCACCGCCTTGCCATCCTTGAACGTGCCGACGCGCAGCTTGGGACCCTGAAGGTCGGCAAGGATCGCGATCGGGTGATCGAATTCCTTCTCCAGCGCGCGGATCGCCGCAATCGTCTGCGCGTGGGTCGCCTGATCGCCGTGGCTCATGTTGACGCGGAAGGCGTCGACCCCGGCCTTGAACAGGCGCCTTAGCATTTCGGGATCGCGGCTGGCGGGGCCGATGGTGGCGAGAATCTTCACCTTGCGGTTGCGCGGATCGAGCTTGGGCATAGCGCATTGCTATGGCACGGCTGCGTTGCAACTCAAGGAATGATCGCGATGGATACGAATGCGCCTCACCCCGCGCCCACCAATGGCAGCGACCCGCTGGACCAGCTGGACGACGCGATGGCCGCCGCCGCTTTCCGGCGGCTGGTGCGACACCTGCGCCATCGCCACGATGCGCAGAACATCGATCTGATGGGGCTCGCCGGCTTCTGCCGCAATTGCCTGGCCGACTGGATTCGCGATGCGGGCTATGAAGGCGACAAGGCGACCGCGCGCGAGCTGATCCACGGGATGCCGCAGGACGAATGGAAGGCGACCCGCCAGAGCCCTGCTACCGACGCGCAGATTGCTGCGATGGAAGCGAGTGTGAAGAAGAATCGCGTGGATTAGGTCCGCACCGGGTTCACCCGGGCCGTGTCGCTGGCTACCGAGCGGCCAACCGATTCTCAAAAGACACTGGAGTGATTCATGGCCGAAGCCACCGACGACCGCCTGCGCCTGCTGATCGAGCGCATCGAACGCCTCGAAGAAGAAAAGAAGGGCATCGCCGACGACATCCGCGACGTTTACGCCGAAGCCAAGGCGGTCGGCTACGATCCCAAGATCATGCGGCAGGTCGTGCGCCTGCGTAAGATGAAGCCCGACGACCGCAACGAAATGGAAATGGTGCTCGATACCTACAAGGCGGCACTGGGTCTGGGCTGACTTCGCGAAACCGATTGCGCTTGACCCGATTCTGGAGGCAAGTATCTGAGACCCGGCGCTAAATTGGCGTCGACAGGGGGTCTCAGACAAATGCGGATGGGTTCAAGGGCCGCGATACTGCTCGCGGTTTCGTTGCTGGCGAGTGCGTGCGGCGGGGATGGCGGGTCGCCGCCCCCTGCGCAGGGTGGTGTGCCGACCCCCGCACCCGCTGGCCCGCCGCCGCGAACCGACACGACGAGCTATAGTCGCGCTTTCGCCGACGACGCCGCTCGCACTCTTCCTGGCTTCGGCATCGACATTGTGATCCGGGAAACGGGGCAGGTGCTGCCGGACGGCACCCGCGAGACGATTGCCCAGATCACACTGCCCCAGCGGCACAACGTGCTGTTCGATTTCGACCCCGCCAGCAGACTCGGCAGGTTCCAGATCGGCGGAGAGGCGCGGGTGGTGCAGGAAGATGCAGGCACGACCTATCGCGTCGGCAGCGACACCGTCGAATGGTACCGGCCGGGGCCGGAGACGGAGGAGTTTCTCGGCTTCGCCAGGTATCCGCAGTTGGCCGGCGGCTATGTCGCCAGCGTTTCGCACAGGCTGGAAACCTATGCGGACGATTTCAGGCGCGAGCAGGTTGCGGTGGTCGGGTTCGAGACGGTTATCGCCGACCTGCCGCCTTCGGGTGTGGAGAGCCGCCGCTTCAAGGCAACGTTCGTTTCGCAGGACAACTCCGCCAACAATATCGCCACCTTCGGCGCGGATTTCCCGGTGGAGATCGACTACGGCAAGGACCGGTTGAAGGCGCAGATTGCCACCGTCCTGCCCGAAGGCGCGGCTTCGAACCGGAACATCACGTTCGATTTCGAGGGGAAGCTCGACCGTTCGGGGCAGATCGTGAGTGGAACGCTGAAGGACAGCTCGGGCGCAGCGCGAGCCGAGGGGCAGGTGATCGGCGCATTCTACGGCCCCTATGCCGCCGAGCTCAACCTGTTCGGCAAGCTCGTGCTGGCGGATGGCAGGCAGTTGCTCGTCTTCTTCTTCCAGCAGCCTTAACAACTGGAGCGTCAGCGGTACAGGCACGCACGGCGCTCTGGTGACGATTGGAACCCATCGCGTTTCGCGTGCTTGAAAAGAGATAAGCCCCTCTTTTTCAAGGATGATGCCCGATGAATCAGCCGACCGAAACCGACACCGCCTTCGTCCCCGAAACCTCCGAAGAGCCGCGGATGCCGGGGCACGAGACCGACCTCGACGACAAGCCGCAGTGGCAGCCGCGCTATCCCGGTTCGGGGCGCTTGAAGGGCAAGACCGCGCTCGTCACAGGTGCCGACAGCGGCATCGGCCGTGCGGTTGCGGTGCTGTTCGCGCGCGAGGGTGCGAACGTCGCCATCGCCTATCTCGAAGAGCACGACGATGCCCGCATCACACGCGAAGCGTGCGAGAAGGAAGGCGCGCAGGTGCTTCTTTCCGCTGGCGATCTGGGCGACCCGGATCATTGCAAGGGACTGATCGACGCTGTGATCGACCGCTTCGGCGGGCTCGACGTGCTGGTCAACAATGCGGGCGAGCAGCATCCCGACGAGGATGTGACCGACATCACCGCGCAGCAGCTCCAGCGCACGTTCCAGACCAATATCTTCAGCCAGTTCTACCTCGTGCAGGCCGCGCGCCCGCACCTGAAAAAGGGCGCGGCGATCGTAAACTGCACCAGCGTGACGATGTACAAGGGCGCACCGATCCTGCTCGATTACAGCGCGACCAAGGGCGCGATCACCGCGTTCACCCGCTCGCTGTCGGAAAACCTTGTCGGCGACGGCATCCGCGTGAACGCGGTCGCGCCCGGTCCGATCTGGACCCCGCTCAACCCGATGGGCGGTCAGCCGCCCGAGAACATGGACGATTTCGGCGAGGACACGCCGATGGGCCGCCCCGGCCAGTCCAACGAGGTCGCGCCCGCATTCCTGTTCCTTGCCTGCGAGGATTCGTCCTATATGTCGGGACAGGTACTGCACCCCAACGGAGGAATCATCGTCAATGGCTAGCCCGTGGAAGACCGCCGAGACCGGCATCATCGTCACCACCACGCCCACCGTCGAAGGGCGCCCGGTGCAGGACTACCTCGGCATCGTGACCGGCGAGGCGATCATCGGGGCGAATATGTTCCGCGACCTGTTCGCCGGGATCCGCGATATCGTGGGCGGGCGTGCGGGTTCCTACGAAAAGGTGCTCAAGCAGGCGCGCCACGATGCGATCGAGGAGATGCAGGCGGAGGCACAGAAACTGGGCGCGAACGCGGTGGTCGGGGTCGATCTCGATTACGAGGTGATCGGCGATACCGGTTCGATGCTGATGGTCAGCGCCTCAGGTACGGCGGTGCGGCTGTAGGGTCTCATGCGAAGACACGAAGAGTTCCTGCAAGCGGCGTTGTCCTGCCCGGTCTGCTTCGCTAGGGCGTTGCGATTAAGGGACCCCACACCGGGGTCCCCAAAAAGTAGCACTTTTTGGGGTTACAATGGCAGGCCATTCCAAATTCAAGAACATCATGCACCGCAAGGGTGCGCAGGACAAGAAACGGTCCAACCTGTTTTCCAAGCTCAGCCGCGAAATCACCGTCGCGGCGAAGATGGGCATGCCCGATCCGGACATGAACCCGCGCCTGCGGCTCGCGGTCAACGCCGCGAAGGCGCAGTCGATGCCGAAGGACAATATCCAGCGCGCGATCGACAAGGCGTCGGCCAATGACGGCGATAACTACGAGGAAGTGCGCTATGAAGGCTACGGCCCCGGCGGCAGCGCGATCATCGTCGAGGCGCTGACCGACAACCGCAACCGCACCGCGACCAATATTCGCACTGCGTTTTCCAAGAACGGCGGCAACCTCGGCACCGAAGGGTCTGTCGCGCACGGGTTCGAACGGCTCGGCCTGATCGTCTACCCCGCCGATGCGGGCGACGAGGAAAAGGTCCTCGAAGCGGCGATGGAAGCGGGCGCGGAAGATATCGCCAGCACCGATGACGGCCACGAAATCTGGACCGCGCCGGACGATCTGCACGCGGTCGCCGAAGCGCTCGAAAAATCGCTCGGTTCGGCAGAGACCGTCAAGCTGGCGTGGAAACCCAACCTCACGGTCGACATGGACGAAGGCAATGCGGGCACGCTGCTCAAGCTGATCGACGCGCTCGACGATGACGACGACGTGCAGACCGTCTGGGGCAACTACGACATCTCCGACGAGGTGATGGAGAAGCTGGAGGGATGATCCTCCCCGAAACGGGGAGGGGGACCGCGCGCGTAGCGCGGGGTGGAGGGGCACACTATGCCGCTTCGACCGGCCATCGTGCTGAACCGCGCATGGTGCCCCTCCACCATCCTGGGCCCTTCGGCGAAGCTCAGGACAGGGATGGTCCCCCTCTCCCGGCGGGTGAGGAATTTTGATCATCCTCGGCCTCGATCCCTCGCTTTCCTGCACCGGCTGGGGCGTGATCCGCACAGAGGGTTCCAGGCTCAGCCACATCGCCAACGGCCAGATCGCGACCGATGCGAAGGCGCCGATGCCCGAACGGCTCGCGCAATTGCAGCGCGAGCTGGCGGCGGTGATCGCGGAGCATTCGCCCGATCGGGCGGCGTGCGAAGAGGTCTTCGTCAACAAGAACCCGCAATCGACGCTGAAGCTGGCGCAGGCGCGCGGCGCGGCGCTCGCGGCGTGCGGAACCGCTGGGCTCGAAGTGCGCGAACATGCGGCGCGCGCGGTCAAGAAAGCCGTCGTCGGCACGGGCGCTGCCGAGAAAACGCAGGTACAGGCGATGCTGAAGGTGCTGTTGCCCGGCGTGGCTGTGGCCGGGGCCGATGCGGCCGACGCGCTGGCGGTGGCCATCGCCGATGCGCATTCGCGCTAGGGCGCGCACGCCCTCCGGCGGGAACGCGAAATATCTCCGAACGTAGAGTCCCTTGCAACCGGCGAGGATGGTGGTCTCGCGTCAATACCGGAGAGATTCCATGCGCAAACAACTGACCATGTCCGCTCTTTTCGCAGGTGCCATCGCGCTGGGCGGCTGTGCCTACGGGTACGGCGACGGCTACGGCTACGACGATGGGTATGGCGACGGCTATGGCGGCAGCTACGGCAATTATGGCGGCCAGTACGGCTATTCCTACCGCAACGACGGCGAGTTCGAGCGTGCGGCGGTGAACGCCTGCGGACGCGAGGCGAGCCGCTATGGCCGTATCAGGATCACCTACGCCGACGAGCGCGACCGGGGCATCTTTACGGTGCAGGGCGACATCGACAATCGCGATCGCCGGCGCGACCAGTTCACCTGCCGCTTCGATTCGTCGGGCCGGATCGTCGACTTCCGACTGGGCTGAGGCCGCCACCGGTTTTCCCACACAGGCCCACCCGCCATGCGGTGAGGTGGGCTCTGTCCTACGCCGCTAACGCGCGCTAGAAGGCGGGGCATGTCGCCCCGCCTTTTTGCTCGTCGGGATCACGGACTCATGGGCACCGCTGCCAGGGCCGTTTTTTCTGTCCCTGGACACTGTGTCAGGTGTGTTAGGCGCGCGTCGCCGGGTGCGGACTAGCGCCGATGTATCTCGTCGTCTTCCGCAGCCGAAAGCGCGCCGGGTATGACGCGGCAGCCTATGCCGAACATGCCGCAGCCATGGAGGAACTGGCGAGCGAGCAGCCCGGCTTCCTCGCGGTGAAGACTTACGCCGCCGACGACGGCGAGACCGTGACCATATCCGAATGGGCTACACGCGAAGCGGCGAAGGCATGGCGTTGCCACCGGGAGCATGCCACCGTTCAGGGCGAGGGCAGGAAGAGCCACTATTCCCAATACACGATGTTCACCTGCCTGAACCCGGAGGTTACCAAGTTTCCATGAGGGGCGGGCCTCTTGATCGCTCGCTTCGTCATTGCGAGGAGCGTAGCGACGAAGCAATCAAGCATCGGAAGATGGATTGCCGCGCAGCCTTGCGGCTGCTCGCAATGACGAGGGAAGTATGACTATCACGATCAACGGTATCCCCAATTGCGACACGGTGAAGAAGGCGCGTAAATGGCTGGAGGCGCAGGGTCTCGAGCACCGCTTCCGCGACTTCAAGAGGGATGCGCCGAGTGCAGACGAAGTTGACGGCTGGGCCGATGCCGCCGGGTGGGAGGTACTGCTCAACAGACGCGGGACCTCGTTTCGCAAGCTGGACGAGGCCGACAAGGCCGATCTGACGCGCGAAAAGGCGATTGCCTTGATGGTGCAACATCCGAGCCTGATTAAGCGCCCAGTACTCGAATATGAAACCGGCTTGCTGGTCGGTTTCAAGGAAGCGGAATGGAAGGATGCATTGTGCTGAAATGGCTTGCCGGGATTGCAATCGTGCTGACGCCCGTTGCCGCAATGGGGCAGCCCGTGACTGACCTCACGCCCGTAAACGCCGATGGCGACATGCTGGTGATCGCGCATCGCGGTGCGTCGGGCGAGCGGCCCGAGCATACGCTCGCCAGCTACGAGCGCGCGATCGACGAAGGTGCGGACTATATCGAGCCAGATCTGGTGGTGACCAAGGATCTGGTGCTGGTCGCCCGGCACGAAAACGACATCAGCGAAACCACCGATGTCGCCGATCATCCCGAATTCGCCGATCGCCGCCGAACCAAGGATGTCGAGGGCGATCTGATCAACGGCTGGTTCGCGGAAGACTTCACGCTCGCCGAATTGCGCACGCTGCGCGCCAAGGAGCGCATGCCCGCGCTGCGCCCTGCGAATGCACGGTTCGACGGGCTGTATCAGGTCCCGACCTTCGCCGACATCGTCGCATTGAAGCGCGCCAAGGAAGCCGAAACCGGGCGCCGGATCGGCCTCTACCCCGAACTCAAGCATCCGACCTGGCTGTTGCAGGAAACCGGGATCGACACGGTCGACCTGCTGGTGCGCCAGCTGAAGGAGGAGGGGCTCGACGGAGCGGATGCGGACGTGTTCGTGCAGGTGTTCGACGTGACCCCGCTCCAGCGGCTCGACAAGATGATCGACACGCCGCTGATCCTGCTGATCCGGCCCGAAGGCGGCCCGTATGACGAACCGGCAATGACCTGGGCGAATATGATGACCCCCTCGGGCCTCGCCGAGGTGGCGACCTATGCCGACGGGATCGGCCCGTGGATGGGCCATGTGCTCGGCGACGACGGCACGCCGACCGATCTGGTGCGCGATGCGCACGCGGCGGGCCTGAAGGTCCACCCGTGGACCGTGCGCAAGGAGAACGTCTTCCTGCCGCCCTCGCTACGCTCCGACGCGAGCCAGGATGGCGTGGGCGACATCCGGGAGATGGTGCAGCGGCTGAAGGACGCCGGGGTCGACGGGTACTTTACCGACGATCCGGGGCTGGTGCGGGGGGACTAGCAAGCGCCGGCCATTCCCCTCCCACTGGGGAGGGGAGCATCGTATCAAAAGGGCCGAGAACTGGTTCTAAGCCCGCCGTGCCGCCAGAATGTAGTTGAGGCTCATATCGTCGCTCAGGTGCAGGCCCTTGCCCGGACGATAGGCGATGCCTTGCGTGGAGGTGACGGTCAGCCCTGCCGCGCCGAGCAGGTCGGTCAGTTCGTCGGGCGTGACGAAGTCGTCCCAGTGGTGCGTGCCCCTGGGGACCGCGCCGACGGCCTCCGCCGCGCCGACGAGCAGCAGGCGGCTGGCGGCGGTGCGGTTGGGTGTGGAAAGGATGAGGAGGCCGTTATCGGCAAACTTGCCCACCAATGCATCGATGAAGGCGGGCTTTTCCGCGACATGCTCGATCACCTCCATGCAGGTGACGAGATCGAAGGTGCCGAGATCGAGCGTGCCGATCTCGCCCGCCATGTAGCGGATATCGAGCCCCACCGCCTCGGCATGCGCGCTAGCTGCCGCCACGTTCTCGGGCGCGGCATCGACGCCGGTCACTTCGGCACCAAGGCGCGACAAAGGCTCGCACAGCAGCCCCGCACCGCAGCCGACATCCACCGCGGACTTGCCTGCAAGCGGCGTTACGCCCTCGATATCGCCGCCCCAGTGGCGGTCGATCGCGTCCCTTACGAAGCCCAGCCGCACCGGGTTCAGCCGGTGGAGCATGGCGGAGGAACCCTTCGGGTCCCACCAGTCCGCTGCCAGCGCACCGAAATGGGCTGCTTCGTCGGGGCGAATGGTTGCTGTTGCATCGCTCATGCCGCCTCCCTAACACCGCGCCGAAAGTGGCACCAGCGAGGAAGGCTTCGCCCTTGGCGCGGATCGTGATGAAATTCGGCGGGACCTCCATGGCGGGGACCGAGCGCATTCGGCGTGTGGCGCAGATCGTGCGCAAGCAGGCGGCTCCCAAAGACGGGGGTCCGGCGAACGAGGTTGCGGTGGTGGTGTCCGCGATGGCGGGCGAGACCGACCGGCTGGTCAACTTCGCGCGCGAAGCACACGCGCTCTACGATCCGGCGGAATACGACGTTGTGGTCGCGAGCGGGGAGCAGGTCACCTCGGGCCTGCTGGCGCTGACGCTGCAATCGCTCGGCACGAAGGCGCGCAGCTGGCTCGGCTGGCAGCTGCCGATCCGCACAATCGAGGCACACGCCAAGGCGCGGGTCGATTCGATCGACGGCGAGGCGCTGCTCGCGAGCATGGCCGAGGGCACCATTGCCGTGATCCCCGGCTTCCAGGGCCTGAGCGCGGAAGGCCGCGTCACCACCATGGGCCGCGGCGGGTCGGACACCAGCGCGGTCGCGGTGGCGGCGGCGGTCAAGGCCGACCGGTGCGACATCTACACCGACGTCGACGGGGTCTACACCACCGACCCGCGCATCGTCGCCAAAGCCCGCAAGCTCAAGGCGGTGACCTACGAAGAAATGCTCGAACTCGCTTCCGTCGGCGCGAAGGTGCTGCAGACCCGCTCTGTCAGCCTCGCGATGAAGGAAGGCGTCAGGATACAGGTTCTCTCCAGCTTCGTGGACGACGATGCGACCCCGGCGGACGATCTGCCGGGCACGCTGATCGTCTCCGAGGAAGAAATGGAGCGGATGGTCGAAGAGGGACTTATGGAACGCAAGCTCGTCACCGGCATCGCGCACGACAAGAACGAAGCCAAGATCATCCTCACCCGCGTGCCCGACAAGCCGGGCGCGGTGGCGGAAATCTTCGGCCCGCTGGCCGAGGCCAGCATCAATGTCGACATGATCATCCAGAACGTCGGCCGCGACAAGGGCGAGACCGACGTGACCTTCACGATCCCGCAGACCGACCTCGCGCGCGCGCAGGCCCTGCTGGAGGACAAGCGCGAGGCGATCGGCTACAACCGGATCATTACCGACAGCCACATCGCCAAGATCAGCGTCGTCGGCGTCGGCATGAAGAGCCACGCGGGCGTGGCGAGCGACATGTTCCGCGCGCTGGCGGACAGGGGCATCAATATCCAGGCGATCACCACCTCCGAGATCAAGGTGTCGGTGATGATCGACGAGGACGAGACCGAACTGGCCGTGCGCGTGCTGCACACCGCCTACGGGCTGGATGCGGAAGACGCGGCCTGAGGCTGGCGGCGTGAGCCACACCGCCAAAATCCTGCTGCTCGGCTCGGGCGAGCTGGGGCGCGAGTTCGTTATCTCGGCCAAGCGGCTGGGTGCGTTTGTGATCGCTTGCGACAGCTACGACAACGCGCCCGCGATGCAGCTGGCCGACGCGCGCGAGGTGTTCTCGATGCTCGACGGCGAGGCGCTGCGTAGCGTCATCGAGAAGCACCAGCCCGACCATGTCGTGCCCGAGATCGAGGCGATCCGGACCGAGGTTCTGGCCGAGGTCGAGGCGGCTGGCGTCCATGTCGTGCCCACCGCGCGTGCCGCGCAGCTGACCATGAACCGCGATGCGATCCGCGATCTGGCGGCGCGCGAGCTGGGCGTGCGTACGTCGCGCTATGGCTATGCGACCACTCTGGACGAAGTGCGCGCGGCGGCGGGGGACACGGGCTTCCCTTGCGTCATCAAGCCGGTCATGTCCTCCTCGGGCAAGGGCCAGAGCACGGTGCAGGATGCCGAGGGGCTGGAGGCCGCGTGGGACTATGCGGTGGCCAATATGCGCGGCGACCGGGCGCGGGTGATCGTCGAGCAGTTCATCGACTTCGATTACGAGATCACGCTGCTGACCGTGCGCCACAAGGATGGCATCACCTTCTGTCCGCCGATCGGCCACCGGCAGGAACGCGGCGACTACCAAGAGAGCTGGCAGCCGTACGGCATGAGCGAGGCCGCGCTTACGCAAGCGCAGGAGATGGCGCGCAAGGTGGTCGACAACCTCGGCGGGCACGGCTTGTTCGGGGTCGAGTTCTTCATACGCGGAGACGAGGTTATCTTCTCCGAGCTCAGCCCGCGCCCGCACGACACCGGGATGGTCACGCTGGTCAGCCAGAACCTTACCGAGTTCGATCTCCACGCCCGCGCGGTCATGGGCCTGCCCGTGCCCGACGCGATCCGCGCGCGCCCCGCCGCCAGCGCGGTGATCCTTGCCGACCGCGAGAGCGACACCGTGTCTTACGCAGGGCTGGCAGATGCGATGGCCAACGGCGCTGACGTTCGCATCTTCGCAAAGCCGGTCACGCGGCCCTACCGCCGCATGGGCGTCGCCTTGGCGACCGCCGGGGATACGGACGAAGCCCGCCGCCTCGCGAAGGAAGCGGCGGACCGGGTCACGCTGACCTACGACTGACGCGCCTCAGCCGAACAGCCACATCCCCATCAGGCGAGAGGGCAGGAAGGCGAACAGGCCGGGGATCATCAGCGCGCCGAGGTACATCTGCGTGATATGGCGGGGGTGCTTTGCCATCTGCCCCTTGCGGGCGCTGCTGATCACTTGCCAGGCACCTACCAGCGTAAGCGGCACGAAGATGTGGATCCAGCTGAAGTCCGTCCCGCCGCGCACGAAAGTAATCGCGATGGCCGTGACGACCATCAGGGTGATCCAGATCTTGCCGAGCGCCTTGTGCAGCTTGGTGCCCTTGGTGGAGAGCAGCAGGTAGGCACCCAGCGGCACGCACGGCAGCACGGTGACGATGTGGATCGCGATGGCAATATTGCGATAGCGCCCGTCGTCGGCGGCGAGGCCGGTCAGGAACTTGAAGAGCGCCACCGCGATGGCAATCGTCATCAGCGTTCCCACCACGCCGATCAGCGATTTGAGGAAAGGCCCGTTGTCGAACCGGGGCTTCTTGCGGGTGGCGCTGGGGGCGAGGGTGGTCATGCGAAGGTCTCCTGGGTGTCTGTCTGCCCTTGAGATGCCGCAGGCCCGTTCGCGGGCAACGCGCCCTGCGCGAATGACGCGAGGCCTTCGCGAAAGCGCAGGATTTGCGCGTGTTTGCCACTTTACGAAGCGCGAACGGTCCGCCACTTTGCGCCAATGGACACGAGTGAGCGCCGCGCCGAGGATACTGCCCAGCACCCGGTGCTGCGCAAGGTGCTGATCGACCTGTCGATCATGGTTGTGCTCGGCGTGGTTCTGGCGGTGATGGGCCCCTTCGGGAGCTTCCAGATGCCGCTGTCCGTCCGGCTGCTCTACTGGGTCGGTCTCGCGGTGACAGGATATGCCTGCTTCCGACCCATCGGCGCGCTTGTGACCAGTCTCGGCCCCCGGCTCGACCTGCCGGAATGGCCGCTATGGGTCGCCGCGTGTCTGCTGGCGAGCGTGCCGGTAACATTGGCGGTATTTTTCGCGGGGCAGCTACCCGGGCCATTCGCGTTGCCTGCGTTCGATAGCTTCGCGCGCACCTATCCCTATGTGCTCTTGATCGGGAGCGGGGTGACCGTGCTGTTCCATCAGATCGAACGGCGCAAGGTAGAGCCTAAGACGGACCTGCCGCCGCAACCAATGGGGCCGGAGCCGCTGTCCGGAGCCTTGCCCGACTCTGGCTCGCGCTTTCTCGACCGGCTTCCTGCGCATCTCGGCAGCGATCTCCTCGCGCTGGAGATGGAGGACCACTACGTCCGCGCGCATACCGTGCTCGGCTCCGAACTGATCCTGCTGCGGATGCGCGATGCGGTGGGGGAACTGGAGGGCATAGATGGCGCGCAAGTGCACCGCAGCTGGTGGGTCGCGCGCGACGCGGTGGAGGATGTGAAGCGCGATGGCCGCAACCTGCGCCTGGTGCTGCCTGGCGGGCTGGAGGCACCCGTCTCTCGCGCCCGTGTGGTGGAGCTGAAAGAGGCGGGCTGGTTCTAGCGCTTGCCCGGCGGGCACGAGGATCGTAACCGCTCCGCATGAGCGATACTCCCAAGACAAATGCGCTGATGCAGCGCGGCGCAGACTTCCTCGGCAGCAAATACGCGATCCTGTGCGGCGCGATGAGCTGGGTTTCGGAACGCAACCTCGTGTCCGCCATCTCGAACGCGGGCGGCTTCGGCGTGATCGCATGCGGCGCGATGACGCCCGAGCTGCTCGATACCGAGATTGCCGAGACGAAGAAGCGCACCGATCAGCCCTTCGGCGTCAACCTGATCACCATGCACCCGCAGCTATTCGATCTGATCGCGGTGTGCGAGAAACACGCCGTCACCCACGTCGTGCTCGCGGGCGGCATTCCGCCCAAGGGCAGCGTCGAAGCGATCAAGGGCGGAAAGAACCCGGCCAAGGTCATCTGCTTCGCGCCCACGCTGGCGCTGGCGAAGAAGCTATTGCGTTCGGGCGCGGATGCGCTGGTGATCGAAGGGATGGAAGCGGGCGGCCATATCGGCCCGGTCTCGACCAGCGTGCTGGCGCAGGAAATGCTGCCGGACCTTTCTGCCGAGCATCTGATCTTCGTGGCGGGCGGTATCGGGCGCGGCAGTGCGATTGCCGGTTATCTGGAGATGGGCGCATGTGGCGTGCAGCTGGGCACCCGCTTCGCGTGTGCGACCGAGAGCATCGCGCACGAGAACTTCAAGAAGGCCTTCTTCCGCGCCTCCGCCCGCGAAGCGGTTGCCAGCGTGCAGGTCGATGCGCGCCTTCCGGTGATCCCGGTGCGCGCGCTCAAGAACAAGGGCACCGAGGAATTCACCGCCACCCAGCGCGAGATCGCCGGGCGGCTCGACCGCGAGGAGATCGCGATGGCCGAGGCGCAGTTGCAGGTCGAGCACTACTGGGCGGGCGCGCTGCGCCGCGCGGTTATCGACGGCGATGTCGAAAACGGCAGCCTGATGGCGGGCCAGTCGGTCGGCATGGTCAAGGAAGAAGAGCCCGTCGCCAAGATCATCGATACGCTGATGGCCGAGAGCGAAGACGCGCTGACCCGGCGCTGATTTCATTATCCGTCGGGGAACATCGGCGGTTCTGGGGATTTGGCTCTACTGAGCCACGCGCAGGGCACCCGCTCTCGCAATCAGCATCAGCAGGAGATGTAAGCCATGCGCACTGCCCAGACCCTCGCCGTGTTTGCCCTGATCGGCGCCGCCACCGTTCCCGCTTTCGCATTTCAGGAAGCGCCCGAGCTGCCCGGCACGATGGATGTCAGCCGCGTCAGCGGCGGCACCTACGAAACCGATCCCAACCACACGCTCGTTGCTTGGACGGTCAACCACTTCGGCTTCAACGACTATTTCGGTGCATTCGGCGACGTCGAGGGCACGCTGACCATCGATCCGGCGAACCCGGACGATGCGATGGTCGATGTGAGCATTCCGATCGACAGCGTCACCGTTGTCAGCCAGGGCCTGCACGATCACCTGCTGCGCGCCGGCAAGGATGGGGCGGAGCCGGACTTCTTCGGGCCCGACGCAGGGATGGCGCGGTTCGTTTCAACCGACGTCGATGTCGCGGCAAGCGGCACCGAGGCGCAGATTAGCGGCAACCTGACGATGAACGGCGTGACCCGGCCCGTTACCATCGACGCCCGCTTTACCGGCGCGGGCACCAATCCGATGAGCAAGGTCGAAACGGTCGGCTTCATGGGCACCGCGAAGATCATGCGCTCCGACTTCGGGATCGACTACGCCCTTCCCGTGGTCTCCGACGAAGTCACGCTGAAGATAAGCGCGGCGTTCGAAAAGCGCTAAACGGCACCGACATTGTGCGAGTGGCTGCCCGAGTGCGGCCCCTCGTTGCACGCCAGCTTGTACATCCGCCCGGAACGCGCGAACATGCCAGGGCGACAAAATCCCAATCATCGGGCTTTCCGGCCAGCAGAGCGGAGCGATAGTCAATGTGCAACGAACAGGATCTCGCCCGCTGGGCACATGAAGCCAGCATGACGCGCCGCAGTTTCGCCGGAATGGCGGGCGCGGGTGCAGGCGCAGTCGTTCTGACCGGCGCGCTGGGAGGGTGCGTAACCGGCCCCTACGACAACCGCCTGACCGAAGGGGCCGTCAGTTTCTCCACCGCTGACGGGACGATGGACGGGTTTTTCGTGAGGCCCAGCCGCATGTCGAGCCCCACCGTTCTGTTCTGGCCCGATATCGCCGGGCTGCGAGAGGCGAAGCGCAGCATGGCACGCAGGCTCGCCGGGCGGGGATACGCGGTGCTGGTGGTCAATCCCTATTACCGCGATGTGTCGGGCGAGCAGTTTGCCGATTTCGCCGATTTCGCCGGCAATGGCGGCTTCCAGAAAGTGAAGCCGTGGCGCGAAAAATTGACTGCCGAGGCGATCATGTCCGATGCCACGGCGGCGGTCGGGTTTCTCGATGCGCAGGCCGAAGTGGACACCGCGCGCGGGATCGGCACCCAAGGCTATTGCATGGGCGGGCCGTTCACCTTCTGGTCGGCCGCTGCAGTGCCGTCGCGGATCAAGGGCGTCGCCAGCTTCCACGGCGGCGGTCTGGTGCGCGACGGCGATCCGATGAGCCCGCACAACACCTTCGACGACACGCAGGCGCGCTACCTCGTCGCGATTGCCAAGAACGACGATGCCGAAGCGCCGGAAGACAAGACGATCCTGCGCGAAGCCGCTGCCGAGGCCGGACGCCCGGCACAGATCGAGGTGTTCGCGGGCGACCACGGGTGGACCGTGCCCGACAGCCCGTCCTACAACCAGCCGGCTGCCGAAAAGGCCTATGCCGATCTGCTGGAACTCTACGGCAAAGCGCTCTGAGACCTCTCGCGAAATCGGCGATTTTTGCCGGTTTCGCTTTAACCCTGGGCCCGTCCGGGGTAGACTTGCTCCTGTTATAGGAGAGAGAAAATGATGGGTTGGGTTGTCCTCGGGCTGCTGGTTTTCCTGCTGCTGATCTTCCTGATGACCGCCATTACGATGGTCAAACAGGGCTACGTCTACACGATCGAGCGGTTCGGCAAGTTCACCAAGGCTGCCGATCCGGGCCTGACGATCATCTTCCCGCTGATCGACCGGGTCGGCCACCGCATCAACATGATGGAACAGGTGCTCGACATCCCGGGGCAGGAGATCATCACCAAGGACAACGCGATGGTCGGGGTCGATGCTGTGGTGTTCTTCCAGGTGCTCGACGCGCCCAAGGCCGCCTACGAGGTTTCCGGCCTGCATCCCGCGATCATGGCGCTCACCACCACCAACCTGCGCACCGTGATGGGCAGCATGGATCTGGACGAGACGCTGTCCAAGCGCGACGAGATCAACGCCCGCCTGCTTAGCGTGGTCGACCATGCGACCTCGCCGTGGGGGATCAAGATCACCCGGGTCGAGATCAAGGACATTCGCCCGCCGCGCGACATCTCCGAAGCGATGGCGCGGCAGATGAAGGCCGAACGCCTCAAGCGCGCCGAAATCCTCGAAGCCGAAGGCGACCGCCAGAGCCGCATCCTGCGCGCCGAGGGTGAGAAGCAGAGCGCAATCCTGAAAGCAGAGGGCGCGCGCGAAAGTGCTTTCCGCGACGCCGAGGCACGTGAGCGCGCCGCCGAAGCCGAAGCCAAGGCGACTCAGATGGTGTCGGACGCGATCGCCGGTTCGGGCAACCAGGCCATCAACTACTTCATCGCGCAGGAATACACGAAGGCGGTCGGAAAGTTCGCCGAGAGCCCCAATGCCAAGACGATCCTGTTCCCGGTCGAGGCGACGCAGCTGATCGGCTCGCTCGGCGGAATCGGAGAGCTGGTGCGCGACGCGATCGGGCCCGTCGAGAAATCGCAGGGCGACACCGGCGTGCCTATCTCGACCGGGCGTGAGCGCGCCACTGCCGCATCGCGGAGCGGCGTGCCGCATACCGGGCGCGATGCATCATGATCGACGGCGTCGACAATTACTGGGTGTGGATCGCGGTTGGCCTCGCGCTCGCCGTGCTCGAGATCCTCGTGCCCGGCGTTTACCTGATCTGGCTGGCAGCGGCGGCGCTGATTACCGGCGGGCTCAGCTACCTGTTCGGGTTCGGCTGGCCGCTGGAGATCATCAGCTTCGTCAGCCTCGCGCTGATCGCCGTCTACAGCGCGCGCCGTTACCTGAGCCAGCGGCCGATCGTCAGCAGCGATCCGCTGCTCAACCAGCGCGGCGGGCGGATGGTCGGCGAAATCGCGCTTGTGGTGCAGCCGATCGAGAGCGGCAGTGGCCGGGTCAAGGTCGGCGACAGCGAATGGATCGCGCGCGGCCCCGACACTGCGGTCGGTCAGCGTGTGCGGATCAGCGGTAACGACGGCGCGATCCTGCTGGTCGAACCGATCGCGCTGATCGCCGACAAGGGCACGGCGGAAGGCGAGGCCCCCGCCTGAAGCCCGTCTGCGTGCGGTTCAGCCGGCGCTGTCGATCCTGGTTGCGAACCGCCCATGCTTGCGGTGGTGGACCATGTACTGGTCGATCACCAGTTCGAGCGGACGCGGCTGGATGCCCAGCGCGGCAAAGCCGGGAACATCGCCACTGGCGACACTGCCTGCCTTGAGCATGGCCCACTGGTCGCTGCTCATCGGGGTGCCGGGCAGGGCGGCAAAGGCAGCGCTTGCCGCATCGGGCATGGGCAGGAAGGTTCGCTTGCGCCGCTGCGCCTTCGCGATCCGTTCGTTCAGCTGCATCATCGTCCACCGGTCCGGACCGGCCAGCTCGTAGGTCTTGCCGGCGTGCTCTGCGGGCTTGAGCAGCGCAGCCGCGATGCCTGCGGCGACATCGTCGACATGGACCACCTGCAGGGGCGCGTCGGGAGCGAACACCGGGAGGACGGGGATATTGGCGATCAGCCCGGCGAACATCTGCAGGATGCCGCCATCGGGCCCGAAGATGATCGAAGGACGCAGGATCGTCGCTTCGGGAAACGCCTCTCGCACCAGCTCTTCGCCCAGCGCCTTGGCCTGCGCGTAGGTCGAGGGGCCGTTGGCGTCCGCACCGATCGCACTGACCTGCACGAAGCTGCGCGCACCCGCATCCTTCGCCGCCTTCGCCATCGAGCCCGCGGCGTCGCCCATCAGCTTCATCAGGTCGCCTTCGAAGCTGCCGACCAGATTGACCACCGCATGGCTGCCTTCGACGCACGCGCGCACGCTCGCCTCGTCGAGGATATTGCAGCGGGCGAATTGCAGTTGCCCAAGCTTTGCCAGCGGTTTGAGCGAGAACGCCTCTTCCGGATTGCGCGCGGCGATCCGCACGCGGGCGTTCTGCTGCAGCAGGTCTTCCGCGACATGGCGGCCGATGAATCCGCTACCGCCGAAAATCGTCACCAGCTTGTCGGTCAGCGGGGTGGTTCTGGGCATTTGCTGGGCCTTTCTGGGCGGGTGGCGCGGGGCGTTTGTCCGCGAAGTATCGCGCTCGCTTTGCCGGATGGCGGCGAGCGCTGCAAGACCGGCGATTATCCTGAAAAAGGCACGCTCAATTGCGTTGACAGGCAGGTACACCCTCCGCTAGTTGCCCGCCCCTACCCTAGGCCCCGGACAAAGATGACCGGGTTGCCTCGTGTGCCCAGATGGCGGAATTGGTAGACGCACCGTCTTCAGGTGGCGGCGATCGCAAGGTCGTGGAGGTTCGAGTCCTCTTCTGGGCACCATTTGTTCTTCTCACGTTCTCCCAAATAATCTATAAAACCCGCAGAAATCCTAGGGATTTGGCCCTTGGATCGTTCCGGATCGTCCCGCCTGTTCTC